>Ga0101941_1000230_pt1 | contig 126983 bp, 149 predicted proteins | sample DewCreD2012metaG_3_FD_75242 | JGI IMG/M metagenome (GOLD analysis project Ga0101941, IMG submission 75242) | Hot spring sediment bacterial and archeal communities from British Columbia, Canada, to study Microbial Dark Matter (Phase II) - Dewar... ... | reverse complement strand
GCCTAGGCCTCATGGCCCTCTACCTGCGACGTCAGCGGGACGGCGAGCGCTTCCTGCATATCACGGCCAGGGACTGGATCGTCCGCTTCGCCGGGCAGCGCAACTGGGAGGTGGTCTGGGGGCCCCTCTTCCGCGGCAAGTTCGGCGATATGGCGGACCAGGTCTCCATGGTCTGGCTGTGGAACAAGGTGCGACTGCGCTTCTCCTCTCGCCGGGGCGGGCCGATGCAGCGGGAGGTGCTGGGCTACATGCTGGGCTCCTTCGGCCTCTACGTGGACGAGCTGGTAGCCCGCATCCGCGCCCTGGGTGGCCATCTCCACGCTGGTCAGCCAGTGGCGCGCGTGGCGGTGAGGGACGGCAGGGCCTGGGGCCTCCTGCTGGAAGACGGCCGCAGCGAGCCCTTTGAGGCGGTGGTGGCGACGGTGGCCAACCGCACTTTTCTGCGCCTGGTGCCGGAGCTGCCCCCGGACTACGCCTCCCTCTGCCAGGCCATACCCTACCAGGACGCCCTCTGCCTGGTGCTGGCCCTGAAGCGTCCCCTCAGCCACATCTACTGGCTCAACATAACCGACAGAGACTTCCCCTTCCTGGCCGTCATCGAGCACACCAACTTCATCGGCCCCGAGCACTACGGTGGCCAGCACGTCCTCTACATCTCCAACTACCTCTCCAAGGACTCCCCCCTGCTCCGCATGGACGAGGAGGAGCTGTGGCGCCTCTACCGTCCCTACCTGGGGCGCATCAACCCCGCCTTCGACGATTCCTGGGTGACCGGCCGCTGGCTCTTCCGCGGCCCTGACGCCCAGCCTGTCTTCACGGTGGAGAACGCCGGGCGGGTGCCGCCCCACCGCACTCCCGTCCAGGGCCTCTACCTGGCCAACATGGGCCAGATCTTCCCCGAGGACCGGGGACAGAACTACAGCATCCGCCTGGGGGAGACGGTGGCCTCCCTGGTGGCGGAGGACCTGATGGGCCACCGAGCAGATGTCTGTCACGGAAGTTTATATTGAAGGTATGGGACAAAAAGGAGGATTGCTGGCGGCGGTGATGATGCAACAGATGCAGCAGATAGGGACGAGGGAACTGAACGGTGCAGAGCAAGAGCTGATGGCGGTACTGAGAGAGTACATCCCCGAGATACGGACAGGCGCCATCGTGATCCGTGCCGTGGCACGGATCAGGGGAAAGGGGGCGAAGGTTGCTGTGGCAGCCACTCGTCCAGGCATCGATCCTCTGGGAGCATGCATAGGCCTGGGAGCGCAGCGGGTACAGCGCCTGCAGGAAGCCCTCGGTGGAGATCCCGTGAGCTTTCTGGTATGGAGCGACAGGGAGGAAGAGCTGCTGGCCAGAGCAGCGAGACCTGTCGATGTGAGGCGAGTGGAGATCGACCCTCAAACGCGAGAGGCGAGGATCTATACGCCTGCCTCCGACATGCATCTCGCAATCGGACGCGACGGCAACAATATGCGGCTGGCAGCCAGGCTGCTGAGAATGCGGCGCATCGAGGTAAAGGCTGTGGAAGAGGTCGACGCAGACGGAGAGGACGAGATGGTCGCCAGCAGCTGTCGCTCTGTCGCCAGTCGTGAGCACAGGATGTCTCACGTCAGAAGTGAAGGCAGGGTACCTCCTGTGGTGGCGGCGTGTGCTGGTGGATGCTCAGCTCCAGCAGCAGCTCCTGGCCAGGAGAGAGGCGACTGGGGGTCCTGGGACGGTCGTCTTCGGCGCGTGGGGGTCTTCGTGGACGTGGGCAACATCTACGGCAGCGTGCGTCGAGCGTATGGACACACAATGGTGAACTACGAGGCGCTTCGCGACTATCTGACGACGGAGGGTGTCATTGTCACACTGACCGCTTTCGCTGCTTATGATCCTGCTCATGAGCAGCAGCAGCAATTCCTCGATCGCCTGGCTGCTCAAGGATTTCGTGTGGTTATGAAGCCCATCAGGCGCTTCGCGGATGGCAGCGTGAAAGGTGACATGGACATGGAGATGGCGGTCGAGGTGCTGGCGAACGCCCCTCACCTCGACCAGGTAGTTCTGGTAACTGGTGACGGCGACTTCGTGCCTGTCGTGGAGTATCTGGCACGGCTGGGGAAAATAGTACGCGTGATCGGGCCCGAGCTGTACACCGCTGTCGAGCTTATTCGCTCCTGCCACCAGTTCATCAGCCTGGGTGATGTGCCCGGCATATACGGGAGGGAACCTGTTACAGCTCCTGCGGGAGTACGCTTGCAGGTGACAGCTTAGAAGCCATCCGAGTACTGCGGAGCCAGCAGTTGGGCAACAGATCGCGCATCGAATGGACCGAAGCCACCTGGAATCCTGTTGTGGGATGCACGAAAGTGAGCCCGGGATTCCGTCAAGAGGTGTGTAAACTCTCAGGCGGCGGCCTCCTCCTCCGCGACCTCGATGCCGTCCTGGTAGTTCACCCCCGCATAGACCCTGGCCAGCAGCTCCGGGGCGTTGAGCCTGCGGAACCGCTGCTGGGCCACCATCAGCATCTTCCAGATGACGGCCGTGGCCCGGTCCACCCTCTTGAACCGTTTGGCCGCGTCCACCCGCAGCCGCAGGGCGGCGAAGGGCAACTCCACCACGTTGGTGGTGCGGATGTGGCGCCAGTGCTCCCTGGGGTAGCGGTAGAAGGTCACCATCCGCTCCCAGTGCCGTCCCAGGGTCGCCGCCGCCCCAGCGTAGCCGTGCTCCCGGCACCAGGCCTCGAACTCCCTGCGCCTCCCCTCCGCCTCGGCCCGGCTCGGGGCGTAGGCGATGGCCCGCAGCAGCGCCCTGGCCACCCCCTGCTGGCGCCGGGGCAGCTGCTCCAGCACGTTCAGCACCTTGTGGTTCCAGCACCGCTGCTCGTCCGCCTCGGGAAAAACGCTGCCCAGGGCTCCCCAGATGCCCAGGTGGCCGTCCCCCACCACCAGCCGGGGCGCACCCATCCCCCGCTCCCGCAGGTCCCGCAGCACCTCCGACCAGCTGGCTATGGACTCCCGGAAGCCGGGGACCACCGCCACCACCTCCTTGCGCCCATCGGCCAGGCCGGCTATGGCGATGAGCAGGGCCGCCCGCTCCCCCTCCAGCCCCGCCTTCATGTCTGAGGGCGGGGGCCGAGTCAAGCTCCTCTCAGGGCACCACCTCCTTCTGAGGCCTGCCGCCTCCGCCCTTAGCCTGGCGAGCAGCTTCCAGAGACACTCTGCGTCCTTCCCCTGTGACAATAATTCTCGTATGCGAGGCAGGCTGCTCAATCACATGACCGGCCTTACCGGGAGGCCATGAAGGGGGCCGAGCTCGCCTGCCCCCTGGGAGCCAGGTAGGGCTCCACCTCCTTGAAGGTGCGGTCGGTCACGAGCATCCAGTACACCGCCGCGCACAGCTTCCTTGCCGCCGCCACCCTGGCCTGCTGGGCCCCCTTGCCCGCCAGCAGGCGCCGGTAGAAGTCCCCCAGGGGGCCAGAGGTGCGCACGGCCTGCCTGGCCGCCTCCACCAGGGCCCAACGCAGGAAGCGGGAGCCATGCCTGGTGATGGCCCCGTGCCTCACCTTCCCCCCGGAGGCGCAGGCGGAGGGCACCAGCCCGGCGTAGCTCCCGAGGTGCCTGGCCGAGGGGAAGCGGGAGATGTCCCCTATCCCGGCAAGGACCAGGAGGGCGGTGTGGTAGCCCACGCCCGGTATGGTGGCCAGCAGCAGGGCCCGGGGGTCCCCCCTGGCCCGCTCCTGCACCCTCCTTGCCACCGCCTCCAGCTCGGCCGCGAGGGCGCCAGGCAGGCGCAGCAGGCCCAGCAGCTCCTCGCCGTAGGGCCCCGAGAGCGGCAGGGAGTGGAGCCACTCCAGGCCCCTCCTGGAGAAGAGGGTGGCCACCGGGGGGCGCAGGCAGAACCGGTCCAGGAGGGCGTAGATGCGCTCCTTGACCGCCCGCCTGATGTCCACCAGGAAGGCCCGGTAGCGCAGTAGCTCTCGCAGGGCCCTGGTCTCGGGGTCGGGCACATAGGCCCTGGCCACCAGGTCTGCCCGCAGCAGCTGGGCCAGGACGTGGGCGTCGGGCCGGTCGCTTCCCCGCCCTGGCCGAGGCGATGGCCCTGGACACGACGGGGTGGGCCAGGGTCACCTCCAGCCCCTGGTCGGCCAGGGCGTCGTAGGCCCACTGCCAGACCCTGGTGGCCTCCATGGCCACCCTCAGCTGCGGCCCCAGGCCCGCGAGGGCCAGAAGCAGCCCCTCGGGGGTGCTCTCGGTTCTCCCCTGGCGCACCACCTTGCCCATCTCGTCCACCACCGTCACGTAGCTGAAGCTCTTGCCGGGGTCCGCTCCGGTGCAGGACATCTCTCTGGGGCCTCCTTTCCCGTGGGTTTGTGTTTCATGCTCACTCTAGGGGAGGAGGCCCCAGCCCTCATAACATCACCCTCTGAGGATGCTCGCCGCTCATGAGCCGCGACTGTCAACTGCACGGTTGCCACGGCCAGCGACCGGGAGTTCCAGCACGTCTCGGGACTCCAGCATCCGTTCGCGGCGCCGCTAGCCACTGTTTTCCGTCCTGGGCTATGATGGGAGCACGGTACACTTTGAGCGGGCGGAGCGAGCAGTGGGATGGCGCTGAGCGCCGATGTCCAGCCTTTAATAATGAATCTGGTGCGTCGCCTGGTCGAGGAGCTCGCCCCGTGCAAGATCGTGCTCTTTGGCTCCTATGCCCTCGGCGAGCCTGAGCGCGACAGCGACATCGACCTGTTGATCATCGCAGACACCCGCGAGGACTTCTTCACCCGGGTGATAAGGGCCAGGAGGGCGGTCTCAGGGCTCCATCCGGGCATACCGCTGGACCTGATCGTGCTCACGCCCCAGGAAGTGGAGGAGCGGCTCTCTGCTGGTGACCAGTTCATTGCTGAGGCGTTGGAGCGAGGGGTAACCCTCTATGCGGCCTGAGGAGTGGCGCTACCCGCGGGAGTGGCTCCGCCTGGCCGAGAGGGACCTTAGCCGGGTCTCACGATGTCTGCGGGACCATGATACCGGGGCGGCAGGGTTCTTTCTGCAACAGGCGCTGGAGAAGTTTCTGAAGGCTTTCCTCCTCGCCAGGGGCTGGAAGCTGCGGCGCATTCACGACCTGGAAGCGCTCCTTGACGATGCGCTGGCGCACGACCCCTCGCTGGAGCGTTTTCGCCCTCTTTGCCAGGAGGTCACGGGTTACTATCTGGCGGAGCGATATCCTCTCCCTGGCGTCTCAGGGCCAGATGAGGCGCAGGTTCAGTCGGCGCTGGCAGCGGCCGAGCCACTGGTGCGCCGGCTGAGGGCGGCCATAGAAACGTGAAGCTTCGTGGGCCTATAGGGATTCTCCGTGCGGCTACCGGATCGCACGCGCGCGTAGCCAGGGGGAGGGTCAGCAGATGCACTTTGCGCCGGTAGATGGTCTCACGCGCAGGCAGGTTCCTGCTCGATGGTGACCATGATGATGCGATTGGCAGCGAGCCCCGGTTCGGCCAGGTCCTCCCCCCTGCAGGTGGAGGGCCGCCGCCTCCTGCACGTTGGCGAGGGTCTCGTCTACCGTCCTGCCCCGGCGCACCGGCGCCAGCTCCACGTATTCGGCCACGTGGCATTCCTTTCCCTCTCCTCACGACCGCTTTGATGGTGTCTTCAAGACGCATATCACTGTCCTCTTGTCCGGCCTCATGCCCCTCACTTCCCCGCCGGGAAAACCCGCAGGGACGCGAGGGCGTCATAGCCCAGGTCGGCCACCCCTCGCCGGTCGCGCGAGGACCTGGCGCAGCGGGAAAGCACCTCCTCGTCCACAACAGAGAGGAGGCGGGCCAGCACCAGGGCGGCGAGGCCGCGGCTTCTGCATGTGTGCCAGCGCCCTCAGCGGGAGCCACCATCCAGAACCCCCGGCCGCGCCCAGGTGGAAGCGCGCCGGGTCCCGATCCGCCACCGCAGGCAGGGAGCGGCCGGCGCCGCGCGACAGCTCCGCCGAGGTGGCGGGCGCTTCCCGGCCGGCACCTCCCGGAGCCGCCAACCGCTGCCTCCGTCCAGCCACAGCCCGTATCCCGGCACGGAGCCGGTCTATCGCCGTCGGCTGTCACAGCTTCTCCACCGCTTCCTCCATCTCTTCTTGCCTGGGCCTCGTGTACCTGGCAGTGGTAGCCAGGCTCCTGTGCCCCAGCAGCTCCGCCACCATCACCAGGTCGGCTCCCGCTTCCCGCAGGAGCCGCGTCGCATAGGTGTGCCTCAGGGTGTGGGGCGTCACTCCCTGTAGGCTCGCCCGCCTGGCCGTCTGGGAGACTATCTGCCATACCCCCGCTTGCGTGAGGGGGCCCCGCTGCCCCACGAACAGGTGCGGCCAGGGCACATCTCCCCGCTTCTCCAGGTAGGCCCGCAGGGCCTGTCGCGCCTCCGAGGGGAGGGGCACCCGCCGCAGGCGCCCGCCTTTCCCTCTCACTATCACCTCGCCTTTTCGCTCGCTCAGGCGCAGGTCCTCCGTGCGGAGGCCCACCAGCTCCCCTGCCCGCAGCCCCGTGTAGGCGAGCATCACCACCACTGCTCTGTGGAGGAGGTTCCCCGAGGTGTAGGCCTCTCGCAGGAGCCGCCGCAGCTCCTGGGCCGACAGGGAGCGGGGCGCTCCCCTGTCCACCGGCGGCAGAGGAAGCGCCCCGAAGGGGTTGCGGAGGCTGCTGTCCCTCGCCTGCAGGAACCGGAAGAAGGAGCGGACGGCGGCGAGGCGCCGTGCCACCGTGGCCGGCCTCTCCCTCTTCACGGCCAGGAGATGCTGGCGGTAGAGGGCGGCGTCCTCGGGCAGCACCGCCCTGGGGTCGAACTCCCTGCCCGCCGTCTGCTCGAAGAAGCGGACGAATCCCTCTACGTCGCGCACGTAGCCCTCCACCGTGCGGGGGGACCTCCCCCTCGCCTCCAGGTCTCTCTTCCACTCGCCAACCATTGGGTGCATGGTCTTATCTTGCCCCCGACGTCATAACTCCTCCTGCACCGCTGTGTCATTCTGTCGTCGTCTCCTGGCAGGGACGATGGCGAGGAGGGAGGCGAGGCCCCCGGCCGTGACTCCTGTGCCCTGGCCTCCCCGAGCGTGAGGCCGGACGAAAGTGTGGCCACCGGGGAGTATGATGCCGTAGTCCCTGGCTCCCTCTCTGGCCCTGGGCGAGGGCGAGCACCCCTCGGGGAGACGACGGAGGTGGCCGCGCACCAGGGCTGCCTGCTGGCGGATGATGCGCCGCTCTCGTGCCCGTGCCCACACCCTCTCGCCGGTCACGGCGGGACGCGGCCGGGCCGGCAGGGACCGCGGCCGCGGGCTCCTCGGGCTGGCCGTGTGTGCTGGTTCGCGGTCCCCCTTCTCGCGCTCACGTCTGCGCCTGGGAGTCGCCTCCTCACCGGCGACCGTGAGGTCCCGCCAGGCAGCGGCCAGCAGCACGTGGACGAGGGGCCGTGCATGTGGGGGGACCACGGGCCCCAGCGATGTGATATCCCTTGCCCAGAGGAAGGGCGGGGTTCTGCCTGCTCCTGTCTCGATGGCTGCCCAGGTGGCCTCCCTCTCTGCCCACAGGAAGAGCCGTCTGACCCCCAGCACAGCAGCTGCATCCCTGGGCGGCAGGAGCACGAGGCCTCCCTGGACGACGTAGCGTGCCCGCTCCCGGGCCTCCTGGAGGAGGGCGGCGGCGAGGCCGAGGCAGGCTGCCTCTTCGAGGCCCCCTCCCCGGGGCCAGACGCCGGGGTCGAGGACGATGTCCCCATCGCCTGTGAGGTGCCTCCATGCTGGCCGCTGGATGCCTGTGCCCACCGCCTCGGCGAAGGCTGTCCAGGCAGGCGCCTCGTGCCCCGCCGGAACAGCCATGGAGCCGAAGGGCCCTGCTGCCCTCTCGATGCCCCAGCAGATGGCCCCCGCTGCGGCTGTCCTCTCCAGGATGTCCCAGCGGGCGCCCGGAGCGTAAGCAGCGCGGGCAGCCTTTGCCTCCTCCTCGTGCCAGAGGAGGCGGGAGGCACGCAGGACTGCCCGGGCGGCCTCGGTGGCGGTCCTCGCTGCCGGCGGCTCTCTCCCCGAGGCAGCGGCAGCTATGCAGGCGCGCGCCAGATCATCTGGGCTGACTGTCGCCGCCGCCGGGTCGACGACAACGAAGCTGCCAGCTGCCTCTGCCAGGAGCGTCGGCGCCGGTCCCGGCGCTCTCTCCGCCCTCGCCGCCGCGAGGCAGGCGGCGGCCAGTGCGATGGGCAATTCCCCCTCGGCTTCCTCGATGCGCCTGAGGGCCGACTGAGGGCTATCGCTCGCCCACCAGCGGAAGAGGACCAGCACCTGGGGCTGTTCCTCGCCCGGGAGAACGCCTGCGACACCCACGAGTTCGGGAGGCGCCGATGGCCCGCGTTCCAGGTGACTGTCCCACGGACGCCAGTCGCTGCCTTCACGGACGAGCTGGTCGGCGAGGACGAGGAGGTCATGGCCCCGAGGGGCAGGGCGTGCAAGGGGGACCACATCTACCCAGGGTCCCTTCTCTGGTCCTAACTCGATTCCGCCTGAAGTGGGGACTGTCCTCAATGCAGCTCCCCTCTCTGACCTGTACTCCGCGGGAGCAGGGAGAGAAAGCTGGCCATACTTGCAGCCTGGCTGGCGAGTGAGCGGACGATGCGTGATCTGCGGGGTAGGTAGGAGCCCATAGATGTGCTGTGTTGACCACATTATATCGTGGGCAACGAAGAAGGTTTGCAGCCATCAGTCTCGCAGGGGCCGGCTCCTGACATCAGGTCTTCGATGCCGAAGCACTCGTCTCTGGTCACCGCCCGGGCGATGGACCAGAGAGTACAGTCGCTGCACACGTCGCAGGCATGCATCCTGGCGCGCTCCTTCTCTCAATGCAATCCACCCTTCGATACCGCTGCAGCTTCACGACATCACCTGGACCAGGCGGTGCTGTTCTATTACCTGGCCGGAGATGGCACTTTTGGCGTAGACGATGAGCAGCCAGTAGCCCGTGCCGGGCACATCACCGCTGTTCAGGTTGAAGCCAGAGCTATTGAACTGAGAGCCGTAGACTGCTCCCACGTCAGGCCGCGATCCCCCCAGCTGAGCGGCTCCCACGAACTGGGGCGGTCCCGTCACCACCCCGTCCGCCCGCGCCGGGTAGGCCCACACATGCACGTACTCGATGCCCACGCCGCTGGCCGCTGCCCGGTCCAGCGCCCAACCTGCCACGGCGAAAGGCCGCCCCACCCGGGCGCCCTGCGCAGGGATATCTACGTGCATGGCCATGGGAGGGATGTAGACCAGGCGGTGCTGCTCGATCACCTGGCCGGAGATGGCGCTCCTGGCGTAGACGATGAGGCGCCAGTGGCCGGTGGGCAGCCCCGTGGCGCTGAGGCTGAAGCCTGACCGGTCATACTGGCGGCCGTAGACGTTGCCCACATCGGGACGGTAGCCCCCGAGCTGGGCAGCTCCCAGGAAGCGGGGAGGTCCTGTGACCGCGCCGTCTGCCTGTGCCGGATACGCCCAGACGTGGACGTAGTCGATAGCGGGACTGCTGGCCGCTCCCTGGTCCAGGGCCCAGCCGGCCACCTGGAAGGGTTGCTTTACCACCTGCCCCCAGGCCGGCATGTCCACGTACATCGCCATGGGAGGGATGTGGACCAGGCGATGCTGCTCGATGACCTGACCGGAGATGGCGCTTCTGGCGTAGACGATGAGCCGCCAGTAGCCGCTCGGGAGGCCGGAGGCGCTCAGGTTGAAGCCAGCGCTGTCATACTGCCGGCCGTAGACGTTGCCCACGTCGGGGCGGGAGAGGCCCAGCTGGGCGGCGCCCAGGAAGCGGGGCGGGCCGATGGCGACGCCCTCGGCGGTGGAGGGATAGGCCCAGACGTGGACGTAGTCGATGCCGGCGCCGCTGGCCGCTGCCTGGTCCAGCGCCCACCCTGCTACTCGCAGAGGCTGACGTGCCTGGGACCCCCAGGTGGGGACATCCACATACATAGCCATAGGCGGGACATATATGACCCGGTGCCGTTCGCTGACCTGACCGGAGACAGAGCTTCTGGCGTAGACGATGAGGCGCCAGTGGCCGCTGGGCAGGCCCGAGGCATCGAGGCTGTACCCCGAGTTGTCGAAGCGAGAGCCGTAGATGCTGCCCACATCGGGGCGGGAGAGGCCCAGCTGGGCGGCGCCCAGGAAGCGAGCAGGTCCCACTACTGTGCCATCTGCCTGCGCCGGATAGGCCCAGACGTGGACGTAGTCGATGCCGGGACCTGAGCTGGAGGAAAGGTCGAGCGCCCAGCCAGCGATGCGGAACGGCTCCTTCACGGTGGCCCCCTGGGCGGGCGCATCCAGGGCCATGTAGAGGCCAGGCGGAGAGCCTGTGCCGCCCAGGGAGAGGTCGAGCATGTAGGTGGCGGGGGCGCTACCCGGATAGGTGAGGACGCGCAGCCGGTAAGGGCTGCCCGTGGGCGAAAGGAGGCCGATGGTCTCCTGCCGGGTAGTGCTGTCGGAGATGGCGATGCGGGCGCCTGTCCTGTCGAAGAGGCAGAGGTCCACGTCCACGCTGCCGCTCCAGTTGGTGATGATGAGGGTAGCGGCCAGGGGCAGCGAGGCGTCGGTGATGTACAGGTTGTACTCCACGAAGCTGGTGGACTGGGTGCAGTCGGTGCCGCCGGAGCCGGCGGGCAGGGAGCCCTGCACGGCCACGTGGTTGGGCATGACGGTGCCGGCGGCGCCGCCGGAGCCTCTGGCGGCCTTGATTGCTTCGTAGGCGCGCAGGATGCCGGCGCCGTAGTCGTTATCGGGGCCTGCGGGGCCCCAGTCCAGGGCGGTGCCGGTGACGAAGGCCTTCACCTGGTCCGGGGAGAGGCCAGGGTTGGCCTGGAGCATGAGGGCGACCACCCCGGCCACGAAGGGGGTGGCCATGCTGGTGCCGCTGTAGGAGACATAGGTGGCGGGGTACCACTGGCTGGAGGGGTCGTCGAAGCCCCCGTAGGCAGCAGCGATGTAGACGCCTGGCGCCAGCACATCGGGCTTGACCAGGCTGTCCAGAGTGGGTCCTCGGCTCGAGAAGCAGGCCAGATAGAAGCCGCCCGGGGGAGCGATGCCACAGCCGAAGCTCAGGGCCGCCCCGAGGGTGGGGTCAGCCATGGCGCCCACGGTGATGGCGCGGGCGGCCACGCCGGGGGATGCCACCGTGCAGGGGCCGGGGCCGGAGTTGCCGGCGGCCACCACCACCACGATGCCGGCCGCCACCGCCTCGTTCACCAGGCGGGCAGTGGAGTGGGTGTTGTCCACGTTGCAGACGCCGCCGGCCGTGCCCAGGCTCAGGTTCATGACCCGGATGTTGTAGGCAGCCCGGTGGTCGATGGCCCACTGGATAGCAGCGTTGACGATGGAGGTGGTGGTGCTGCAGAAGCTCTGGCCGTTCACCGTCGTCTCCGTGAGCACCTTGAGCACCACCAGCCCCGCCCCCGGGGCGACGCCGGCGTAGCGCCCCTGGGAGGCCGCCCCCGTGCCGGCAGCGATAGAGGCGACGTGGGTGCCATGCCGGACTCTGCAGCCATCGTGGGGCGTGCTGGAGCCGGTGATGAAGTCCCGCCAGTGGACGACCTTGCCGGCCAGGTCCGGATGGTTGGGGTTGATGCCGCTGTCCAGCACGGCGATGTTGACGCCGGCGCCGCTGAGGCCGAAGTCCTGGCGCGCCCGCTGAACGCCCGTCCAGTAGGCGGCTGTGTCCAGGGTGGCCGTCATGGGCAGGTCGGGCTCGATGTGGGCCACCAGGCCGCTCCTGGCCAGCGCCTGGGCCTGTCCCCTGGTGAGCCTGGCGGCGAAGGCGGAGGCGCTGGGGAACTGGAAGGAGACGGGGAAGTCGCCTGCCAGCTGGCGGAGCCTGGCGAGTTTGCCCTCCTCCAGGCCGCCCTCCAGGACGACGATGGCGGGGACGGCCTTGCTGTCGCCGGCCTTCTGCAGTTGCTCCTCCAGGGCATCGACGATGCGGTCGCCGTCGGCGTCCACCTGGGGCGAGGGCCTGGGGGGCGGCGGGCTGGCCCCGGCTGGGCGGCTGGCAGCGCCCCCCACCAGCGAGAGGACAGCGGCCACCGCGGCGGCGACGACAGCGAGGGCCAGATGTGACCTCCTCACCATCCACCTCCTCAGAAAGGAGATGCGGGAGGCCGGCGGGAGTTTCACGGCGGTCACATCTGGCGAGTGGAAACGCGAACTGCGAAACGGCATTTTCTAACACGAGGGAGACGGAGACTGATGGAAGGGGAAGCCGATGGGAGAGACCGAGATGGCCAGGGCCCTGGCCGAATGTCTGGAGGCAGCGAAGCAGGGGCCGGAGGCCCTCAGGGAGGCGCTGGGCAGGTACCCTGTGGAGTGGCAGAGGGAGCTGGCGCAGCTGGTCCAGCTCGCCATCTCCATTCCCGCTGCCGGTGAGGAGTCCACTCCCTCCGCCGGATGGCGGGCCAGGACCAGGCGCCGCCTCCTGGAAGGACTGGAGGGCCAGGAGGAGACGCAGGCGGCGGGCGCCTGAGGACTGCCCCCATATGCCACACCGCCGTTGTCGCTGAGGGGTGAGGCGTGTTACGAAGAGGGAGATGATGACAGCGTGCGCGGGAGTGCGCTCCACGCGCCATGCAGCTCCCGCGTTCGCTGGTCGAGCCGTTCTTGCGAGGTGACGAGGATGAGGGGGAAGAACAGTGAGTCGCGGAATCTCCTCATGGCTGCTGCCGGGGCCCCCGGAGTGGAGAAGGGGCTGGGGGAGAGGCCGCTGCTGACGGCTGTCCAGAGGCAGATACTGGAGTTCATTCGCTGCTTCATCGACGAGCACGGCTACGTGCCCAGCGTGCGGGAGATCCAGGAGGGGTGTGGTCTGAGCTCCACCTCGGTGGCCCACTACAACCTGCAGGCGCTGGCCAGGATGGGCTACCTGCGGCGCAGCCCGGATGTGGCCCGCGGACTGGAGCTGCTGTGGCCGGGAGGCAGGAGGCGCCGCCGCACGGTGCTGGCGCCGCTGGTGGGGGTAATCGCTGCCGGGGAGCCTGTGCCGGTGGTGAGCGACGAGGCCTGGTCGCCCGGCTGGGAGGAGTCGCTGGAGCTCCCCGCTGACCTGGTGGGCGGCCGCGAGAACGTCTTCGCCGTCCGCGTGCGCGGCAGCTCCATGATCGACGCTCTGGTGGGGGACGGCGACATCGTGGTGCTGGAGCGGACGGCTGCCGTGCGCGACGGGGAGATGGTGGCAGCCTGGCTGAAGCGAGAGGGCGAGGCGACTCTGAAGCGCATCTACAGGGAAGGCAGAAGGGTGCGGCTGCAGCCGGAGAACCCGGCCTACTCGCCCATCGTGACCGATGCCGCCAACGTGGAGGTCCAGGGACGGGTGGTGGCCGTCCTGCGCCAGCTGGCCTGAGAGGACCCGCTGGTCGTGCGCTGGCCCAGGGCGTGGAGCGCTTCTACCCGGCGGCCGCTGGGGGGCCGAGAGCAATAGCGAAGTGCCGTCGCATCCAGGGGGCATCGCCCAGACTTGTCGCGGCCGCTGATCCAGGGCTGCCGCCGGATGAGGATGCATTCAGGTGCAGCCGGACGGCTAGCTGTCAAGATCTCCTATGCAGGCACATTTTGTGGTAACGAGGCGTGGCGATGCGATGGCATCTGCGCAAGTAGCATAGCGCTTGCCCATCATGTCATAATTATTCGTGAGTGTTCAATGTGTTGGGAGGGTGGAAACGAGTGCGCAGGGTGCGTATGACGGCCGAGGAGCGGCGAGCACAGCTGCTGGAGAAAGCGGCCATCGAGTTCGCTCAGCGTGGCTATCATGCGGCGGGAACAGCCGACATCGCTCGCGCCACCGGGATCGCCGAGCCTACCATCTATCGCCACTTTGCCAGCAAGGAAGAGCTTTTCAGCGAGGTTGCGGGAGCGGCGGCGGCGAGCCTCGCAGGGCGCATCCGGGAGGTCGTGCCCCGGGACCTGGCGGCCCTGGAAGCGCTGCTGCGAGAAGAGGCGGCGTCCGCTCCGAGGCTGGCCCTGGTTGCCAGACTGCTGCAGGGAGGCCGGGATCCGGCGATGCGGAGGGTGGCGCAGGAGGCCCTGCTCTCGCTAGAGGAGGCACTGGCCGGCCTGGGCGAAGAGGCCCACCTGGGAAGGGCGATGGTGCTGGCGGCCGGTCTCCTCTCTGCCGCCGGCCTCTACGTCAGCAACGAGCGGTGGACGCAGGCAGCCTGATGCTGCTGCCTGGCCTGGCAGAGGAGCCGTCCGCGCAGTGAGATCTCAGTCCTGGGGGATATGATGGTCACTGGCAACAGCCCACTGCGATTGCGCAGCGTGCTGGACGAGCTGGCCCTCCAGTGGAGCGAGGCCAGGCGCCTGCTCCAGGAAGCAGTCCAGAGCATGCGACAGATGGCGACCGCTCGGCCCTGGGAGAGAGAGGTGGAGGAGTTGAGACGTCGGGTAGCCGAGCTGGAGCGCGAGAGAGATATGCTGTGGCACGAGGTCTGGCAGTTGCGCCGGCGGCTCGAGGAGGCGACGACGATGAGTTTGCCCGAGCGGCTGGCGCTCGCCCGCGAGGAGCTGGCAGCGCTGGCCGAAGAGGTGCATCGGCTGGCCAGCGCTGCCGAGCGCATCGATAGCACAACCAGCGGAACTGAGGGACGGTGACGGCATGGTCTTACCTGTCGACTTGCCGCCGGGGCAGACGGCGCCCGCCGCTGGACAGGCGATCTCGCTGCCTTATGTGCTCTACGATGTCCAGGCGGGAGACACCTTGTGGGACATCGCCGTGAGACACGGCACAGAGGTGGGGTACATTGTGGCGTCCAATCCCGAGCTGGCTGCCCATCCCGACCTGATCCGGCCTGGCGAGCGCTACCTGGTGCCTCTGGGGCCTGGCCTGGTCCACCGGCTGGGAGAGAACGAGACGGTGGAGCAGATAGCCGCTCTCTATCAGGTGGAGGCCGACGCCATCAGACAGCATCCAGCGAACGCTTCCCTGGGGCCTGCCCCGATGCCGGGAGCGCTCCTGTTCGTTCCCCGGGCGCAGACGCCGTCCGGGTTGCTGCCTCCCTATCCCTGGGAGCGAGCGGTGGTGACCGGCGAGATGGCGCTGCCTTCACCGGAGATTCCCACGGGAGCGCCCGTGTGGGGACTCATCACCTCCCGCTTCGGCGAGCTATCGGAGCTGCGCAGTCACAGACCTCACACCGGCATCGACATCGCCGCTCCCCTGGGGTCGCCGGTGAGAGCGACGGCCGACGGTCGCGTGGCCTGGGTAGGCTACGAGCCCGGCGGCTACGGACTCTATCTGGTGCTCGAGCACAGGAATGGCATATCGACGCTCTACGCTCACCTGGAGCAGGCAACGGTGAAAGCCGGGCAGATGGTCAGGCGGGGAGACGTCGTGGGCAGCGTGGGCAACAGCGGCCTCTCGACTGGCCCACATCTGCACTACGAGGTCAGAGCAGGAGGCCGACCGGTGGACCCGCAGCCGTATCTGGAAGGCAAGCGCTGACGGGCGCTCCGCCGCTGTCTCAGGGGTCGTAGGGATCGGGCAGCAGGGACTCGCAAGCGGCGGTGGACTCGCCAGGGCGCCTGTAGCAGACGTCGGTGCCGGCGCCTCCGTTGAAGCTGTCCGTACCTGGCCCGCCGATCAGGATGTCGCTTCCCTGACCGCCGCTGAGGCTGTCGTTGCCGCCGCCGCCCAGCACACAGTCGCTGCCGCCGCCGGCGTTGATGGTCTCCCCTGTGGGTCGACCGAGGACGAGCTCCGACTGGTTGCCTGGGCTGCTCTGGCCCATATAGACGATGGTAGCGAGAGAGCTCCGTATGGAGTCGCACTCGGGAGGAGCAAAGGCCTGGGCCTTCAGCGCCTGCGTAGGATAGGCAGTGGTCGACAGGCCCAGGCGGCTCGTGGGCATCGGATTGCTGGCAGCCAGCCCCGCCGCCGAGCTGGCGAGGGCGATGGCCACTGAGAGGGCGAGGATGAGACGCATCTATCTCACCACGGCGGCGCTGCTTCCAGGGCCACCGTCGCCGGGCTCTTGCGCGGCCTCTCTTTGAGAGGATGGCGGCGCGTAGAGGTAAAGCACTCCCGGCGTGGCTGCCCAGAGAGCCCCGTCATCGGCCGAGACCACGGGCACTCCAGCCGTCCTCGCCGCCCTGGCCAGGGCCTGCGGAGAGGTTACCCGCACTACCGGGAGCTGCCCCTGCGGCGAGACGCTGCCGGGGACGACCACTGCGCCTGCCAGTGAGGCTTGCCCGGCCGGGGTGCGCTGCGCAAGAAGAGTGGCCAGCAAGGTGAGAAGGAGCAGGGCGCTGCCGCCGGCGAGGAGATAGGGCGCTGCCGCCTCCACGCTGGCCAGGTCCAGTCGGATGGCTCCCACTCCCACCGAGCGGGGCCTCTCCTCCTGTACTATGAGAGTCCGGTCCAGGCGAGGGCGCAGCAGCTGAGCGGTGTCCTGCACGTTTTGGGGGGGCTCCAGGAGCAGCTGCGCGGGATCCAGACGGTAGGGAAGCTCGAACGTTGCTCTGTCTTCGATGGGCCTTCCGGCGTCTGTCCCTCTAAGGACGACCTCGGCCGTGAGGACCAGGCGAGCTGGCGTCTGCGTCTGCTGGCCCAGGAGCCGCTGGAGCTCCTCCCACATGGCACGGGCGCCTCGTACGTCGATGTCTCCGCGGGCCTCGCCTCCAGTGGACCCCAGAGAGACGGGGCCAGCGATGGGGATGGTGCGGCGCCATCCAGTGGGGACGTAGTCGCCCAGGCGAGCGTAGAGGGTGAGGGTGCCTTCGGGCGAGGCGAGCGAGGGAGGAGATCGGTAGCGAAAGGAGACGTGGACGCGGTCAGAGAGCGGCAGGAAGATGGGGTCCCCTGCGCTGGCCTCTGTTCCCCGGTCGTAGACGGGAACGGTAGTGCTGGCGCCGTAGCTCCACTCGCCCGAGTGCGACAGGGTGACGGGCACCCTTGCAGTCACCGTGGGCGACAGGCGGGTGACGAGGGCCAGGGAGAGGACGCCAGCCAGGACGAGAGCGAGGCCGGCGAGAGATGCTCCCAGGATGGCGGCTGGCGCAACGAGGACTGCTCTCCGCCTCCTGCTCTTGCCCGCCGCCAGGGAGGCAGCGGCAGCGCCGCCTGCGGCTGCCGCCGTCAACTCTGGCCGCAGGATGCCGTAGCCCAGGAGGGGCAGTCGCCAGCGCATCCGTCCCATCACTTCCTCCTGCCGGGGCTGGTAAGAGTCCTCACGGGGATTGTTATCGCCCCTGGTGACGAGCTTCCCCTCGGGGCCGTATCCCACCACCCGGTGGATGAGCACGCGCCCTCCCGCCAGAGGGGAGCGGTATGCGACCACATCGCCCGGTAGATACGCCCTGGCTGGGAAGACCACTGCCAGGTCTCCCGACCGCAGGGCGGGCAGCATGGAGGTTCCCCTGACGGCGACCGGCCGTGCTCCCGCGCCCACCGGCGACGGGAGCAGCAGCCACAGGACCGCCAGCAAGGGCACGGCAGCCAGCAGGAGGGCCAGATGCCGCAGCACTCCGCCTGCAATAGCTCCGCTACTGGGCAGCAACGACTCGCAGGCTGGTGATGGGCTGCACGGCGGCGTCGGGCGTGAAGTCGCAGGTCCAGGTGCTGCCGCTCAGGCTGCAGCTGGCCCAGGTAGAGCCGTTGTCCACCGACGCCTTGACCGTCTGCGCGCCGGACGGCGAGAGCTGGAAGCTGACCTTGTCCACCTGCTGGGGGTTAGCGCTGTTGAGCGTGTAGGTGATGTTGCTGACGGTGTAGCCGGTGACATTACCAGAGCCATCGCCCGCACTGGAGTCGGGCACCACGTTGGTGGCAGCGAGACCGAGGACCGTACCCGCTATGGCGAGGCCTATGGCGAGAGCGGCCAGGAGTCGCATTCCCATCCCTCCCTTGTGAGTCCCGTCATACACAGGATAACGAGCGGCGACGGTAGTGTCAAGTGGCCATTTGTGATTGCCGTCGTGGCAATATCCGGTTGGCCATGGAGCTGATTGCCGATGGATAGGGAGATACTATTCCCGTGGGCGTTGCCGGAGCGCTCGGTCAGAGCTGACTGAGTACGCCACCTCCAGCACGTCAGCAAGCGCCTGGTGCAGAAGGAGTGGCAGCTGTGCCATCCATGAGCTGGATCGCTGGTCCTTCAATCGGGCCTCGGGAGTTCGTGATGTTGTCACCAGCGAGCTTGAGTGGCCTCCGCTCGCTGGCTCTTGCCGCCGCATCAGTATCTCGACCGACAGTCATAAAGTCGCATGCCGCAGGATATCTGCTGCCTGCTCGATAGCGTGGAGAACGCGCTCTCGTTCTCGAGAGAGGGCACGCAGGCGGGCCAGCATCTCACGACGGCTGGAGCGTTTCTGCGGCAGCTCTCGTCCCAGGTATGTTTCCCGCACACGTCCGGCCTCGCGGCGCTCGGCCACGTACCAGGAGCCACGCAGATGTCCACGCTGGTAGTGGCAGGTGGGGCGGCCGCAACGGACATGTTCGGCCCGGACGGCGCCGCGCGAGAGCTCTGCCTGGATGCGGGCTAGCTCTGCCTGGATCTCCGCCGCTCGTGTGAGGGCTGCTCGCGCGGCGGCGATGAGAGGGTGCTCCATCTTTGCGCACAAACGCGCGCAACTATTTTTACTCCGTGGGGAAAGATGGGCACAAAAAAGAGCGACCACCTTGCCTGCGGAGCGAGAGTAGCCCATGGCGGATGTGTGATCCCTGGCGAGAGGCCCAACTGTTGATGCCGGACGCTTATATCTTCCCTCACACAGGGCCTCCGAACGGGCCAATTGTGGGGAGGAAAGACGGGCGTAAAATAGAGGCATACCTTCTCTCGCTGCGGTCGGTAGTCGCAGCCGAAGGGCTGGACGAGCTCGCCACCGGCTCTTCAACGGGGCCACGGTGGTCCGTGGCATTGCGACCGCATCGAGGAGCAGGACGTGCTGGGGGAGATCTGCCTTCCTTCAACGGGGCCACGGTGGTCCGTGGCGTTGCGACGGCCGTCTGCCCGAGCTGTACATCTCTGGCATCGACCCTTCAACGGGGCCACGGTGCTCCGTGGCGTTGCGACGCCTGGCTATGCCGCTCACCCCCTGGTTGGCCGCCACCCTTCAACGGGGCCACGGTGGTCCGTGGCGTTGCGACGACGGCGGCGGCGCACAGCGCAGGGGCGGCGGTGGACCTTCAACGGGGCCACGGTGGTCCGTGGCGTTGCGACGTCTACATGTCCTGCGCCTCGGCCGCGCCAATCGACCTTCAACGGGGCCACGGTGGTCCGTGGCGTTGCGACCGGCGTTGAGGTAGAACTGGCCGTGCTCGTCCCTGGCCCTTCAACGGGGCCACGGTGGTCCGTGGCGTTGCGACACCCCTTATTGGGACCCGAATTCGTTTGCCGACGCCCGTTCCTACCCCTTGAACGGCGCCACAGTGGTTCGTGGTGTTGCGACTCGGGAGGCGTTGCTGCGGCCGCGCGTTTGGCGATGCTTTGGCTCCCGCGCAATTCACGCTGGACACATCTTGCGACCGACGACCCGGCGTGTGATCGTCCCCTACTCATGGTTGTCGGCAACCATGCAGCCCTCCAACGGGGGCTACGGTGGCCTGTGGCGCAGCGACAAGGCAAAGCGCCTGGCGCCGTTCACCGGAACTGCCGGCCCATGAGGGGCGCCGCCTGAGCTGTGCCCGCCCACCACCGGCCTCAGGGATCAGCGCTGTTCGGTTGTTAAGGTGCGGGCGCAGTCCTTCGTGACGGGACGGGGATCCGCGCCGATCTGCACTCGGTTACTCCCCCGGCGCAGGCGGCCTCCGAGCCGGCAGGAAGAGGCCCAGCCCATAGTGGCTGCCATAGCCGAGGGCTATAGGGCCGCTCACCTCTTCCTCGAACTCGATCACGAACCCGTAGCCCGCATGGTTAGGGGTGATGCCTCGCCCCCTGTGCCGACGGCGATAGGCCAGCCACGGATAACGGCCCCGCACCAGGAACCGCACATCCTTCGGCGGCGGGAAACCCCTGCGCTCGAGCTCCAATCGCACCTGGTCTGCCGGCGTATCGCGGACGCCCCCGCTCCTGCGCCGAACGTGCCGGACAGGCACGAAGGGGGTGATGGAGAGCCAGGTGGCAGAGCGTCCCAGCACCGGCACAGCCTCCAGCTCTCGACGGGTGGCTGCCAGCATGTAGAAGGCCTGTAGCGAGTAGTCCAGCTCGCGGACCCTCAGGTCGCGCACGCTGCGGAGCGCTGCAAGCTCTTCTTCCCCCAGCCCAGCCGGGCACCAGACCGTGAGGTGATCGAGCCGGCCATCACCGTCCTCGTCGGATGGCAGGTAGTGGCAGTGGCGGTGCCCACTGAGGGGGCGTCCGTCTTCACCCCGGCCCGAGAGCAGGGGCGCGTTCTCTCCCCCGTTGGAGCGGCCGAACTGGGCCATGGCCGCCTCCCGCATGGCATATCCCACGGCCACGGCCTCGGTGACGGGCGGCAGGACGCGTCCGCCTGGTGCGAAGCGCACCACCTCACCCGAAGGCCAGGGCCTGCGGCCTGGTAGTGGGACATCCTCGAGGAGGGCGGGGCGGAGATATGGGACCGTCCTGGCTCCCTCGGGTATGGGCCTTCCTCTCTGGCGCAGGTACCTGCTTGGGACCTCGAGCGAACGTACCAGCTCTTCGCCGCTGAGCCCGGGTCGGGGCGCCAGCAGCGAGACCTCCTCCCAGTCGGGAGAAGGTGGGTCGGCGGACGCGCCCTTGGGCGAGCATAGGACGCCGGCCAGCGGTCTCTCGGTGACCACACCGACGCGGCACCAGGACTCCACGCGGCCGAGGTAGCTGAGGTAGCCAGCTAGACGGTCCAGCAGCTCCAGTTCCGGTCCTGTGAGGGAGGCGTCCTCCCACCAGTAAATGACCCGTTCTCCGGGCGTCACCGACACGAAAGCGTCCACGACCCTGTCCCGGATGTACCGCTTGTCGCCGGGTCCGTAGCCCGGCATGTAGTGGCACGTGTTGCCCCGGCAGGCTGGAGGAACCCGGATCTCGGGAGCTGGCGCGAGCTTCCGGATGACCGTGGCGAGGGTTTCTCGTTCAGTTCGGCCAGACCGGTGCCAGGCAGCCACGAGCGCCCTCAGCAGGCGCCAGGGCGAAGGCGGCCACTCTACGATCCCTTCGTTGACGTGGCGCCCCCACGGATTGGCGTGCAGGCGACCGCTCAACAGCTCCACACTCAAGCCGACGCCCATGGCCGTTACCACTCCTCGCTGTCCTCAGCCGTCTCCTCCTCAGCGACCTCCTCCTGAGCGCCGCGCTTCCCGGACGCCGCTCTCAGAGCGCTCCGTGACCACACCACGGTGGTCACGCCAGGGAGGCCCAGTCCTCGGGCCACTCGCTGGCTCAGGTCCTCCACCTGCCGCCGGAGGGCTTCCGCCACCTGGGATGGGCCCCAGGTGTCGATGGCACCAGACTTGCCGTGGACGGCTGCCCCCTCCCGGCAAACGAGGGTGCAATCGGTGCGGAGCCGTTGGGGCTCCGCCAGCCAGGAGAAGACCTGGTACAGGGCGACGGCAGTCAGCAGTCGCGTAACGTCGTCGCCCAGCCCGTAGCCTCGCAGCTGGACCGTGTCTATCATAAAACGGGCCCAGATCGCCTCGGCCGTGTAGTGCCGCCGATGATAGGGCACGAACCCATACCCCTGCTGGGCGCCGACGCCCAGTTCCCTCACCATCTTCGGGATGACCAGGTCCTTCTTCACCCCACCGAAGTCCGCCTGCTGGACGCCTTCCGCCTCGACGTATGCCCGCAGCGCCCGTGTCACCCTGGGCTGGGTGGGTATGCCGGGGTTCGAGAAAAAGACCCCGTGTACCAGGCACAGCGGGTCCATCCTCAGGATGCCCCGGTAAACGGCCGGCCAGTCGGTGGGCTGGGCATGGCCTGGGGTGACGGCTTCCAGGCCCAGCTGCTCCCTGACCCAGTCGAGGCCGCGTTTGTCCTCATGTTTCAGTTTTCCGTCCATGATGTAGATGGATGCCAGGCGATGGGGGTCCTGACGGCTGGACGTGAGGTAGCGGCCGTCTTCGCTCTCGACGACCACGTAAGGGAGCGGTCTGACCACCTGGCTCGGGCGTTTGTCCGTGTCGTCCCAGAGGACGGCCTCCAGCCTGTTGGCCATGGACTGCTCAGATTCCACCACGAGCATCCGTTTCCCATCGGGCCGCTGGTACTCCGCCGGCCCCAGGTGGGGAAAGGACGCGGGCTGGAAGCGGGCATGCCGCCCGTCGATGGGCTCCAGCTGGGCAGCGATGACCACCCGTCCCTCCCCCATGGCCCGGTTGAGCACATCGTCGCCATCCACGGTTCCACCTCCCCGTTTACTCAGGCCTGCGGTATCGCCGGCCGGCAGAGACGGGCCACAGCAGGCCAGTTCAGCCTCACCGGCACGTAAAGGGCCACTAGCAGCCTCGCCCCCAGCTCATGGTCGTTGGGCAGCCGCTCACAAATGAGGGCCGCATCCCACAGGGGCACCAGGCCTCGTGCCCTTAGCGACCACCGGGAATGCATCACCGCGTCGGTCAGCCGTCCCGCCAGCAAGAGGTTCGGCAGCGTCAAGTCGGGCAGCCTGCGCGTGCCGTCGGGTGGCTCTCCCTGGGCCAGCCCTGCGGCTGCCTTGAGGATGGCCAGCAGCGGAAGGGGGCGCCCTCCACCCAGCGGCGGGCAGGAACGCGTCCCTCCCACCAGGGAGAGCGCCCTCACGAGGCGGGCCAGACGTTGCTCGTCGAGGCCGTTATCCAGGAGCGCTGCCAGGTCATCCCATGAGGCCCATCGGCTGGCCCGCCCCATCTCCTCGGCATCCAGTCCGGACTGCAGCGCTTGTAGCGCACGGCGGTAGAGGAGGGTAGCCAGTCTTCCCATGCTCGCTAGCCCCGATGCCAGCGCAGGCGCCTTCCTTTCCCCTTCCCCGTCCCGAGGAAATAGCAGGTCGCGCATCGGTATCGCCTGGAGGGACGCCAGGGCTGCCGCAAGGCGGAACTCTGCCGAGCCGTCGTCGCAGGCCTCCAGCCAATCGTGAGTGAGTCTCGGGCGGGGAGCAGCCTCGGAGCCGACCGCTAGCATGGACTCCAGCAGGTCCGCCGCTGCCACGAGGATATCTTGCATGGCCGGTGCTGAGGGATTGCGTGTCCAGGCGGCCATAGCAGCGTCCACCCGGTAGAGCCCCTCCGACACCCTTCGCGGCGGCCCGTCCCTCAGGGAGCGCCGGATCCGCTCCAGCCAGCTGTCCAGCTCCAGCAACAGGTGGACGCCTCTAGCGGGCTCGCCCGGGACGCGCACCGTCTCGATAGGTACGGCGGCATGGTTCTTCTTGCCCATCCGCTGCACGACGACGAACCTCTGGAACCGCGATATGCCCCTGTCTATACCCAAAGCCGCTACTGCCCGGAACGCGTCTACCCCTTTCCGCGCGGGCCTCCCACCCCACTCAAGCCTGCCCTCACGGAAGAGGACTTCCAGCTCTGGCAGCGCTGCTGGCCGCTCCCAAAGGGGCAACCAGACCTCGCCCAGTGTCTCCTCGTTGGGCCGTATCAGTGGCTCGACCGAGAAGGGAAAGGAGACGACTGGCGGTCCCTCCTGGTGGCGGCGGTGGACGCCGCCCGCGAGGAGAAGGCATCCCTCCAGCGCCAGGATGTAAGACCAGGGGTTGACTTTCCCGGTCTTGTCCTTGGGGCCCTGGGCGGCGTTGGGGGCCTCAGCGGATACCGGGAAGAGGATACCGCCCGAAAAGCCCCTCTTCGCTCCCAGGAGCCTCCCCAGATCCGCCACCTCCAGAAACAGGGCTGCCCTCAGCACTTGCCGCGACCACCCCGGCGTGGCGCCCAGCTCCGGCAGCACCCTCCCCAGGGCTTCCAGGTACCGCACAGAGAACTCCTGCCTGGCATCGCTGCCCCCGCGCCCCAGCAAGGGCAACGAGGCTACACCTGCGTGTCGGGCTGGACGCAACACGGCGGCCACATCTAGCCATGCCACCGCTTCATCAGGCCAGCGAGCGCGGCACAGGGCCATGATTCGGGCCCGCCGCCGGTCCGACGGCAACCTTAACTCATTTACCTCAGTTACCACGCTGTATGATGCGTCGATGGTCTCGACAAGGGGGCGCAGACGCTCGGATCCCCGGGCGCGCTCCGCCAGCCGTCGGACGGGCGACGCGTCCCTGCTGAAGCCGGCGCCGGCGTTCCAGGGCGACACGATGGGGGAGGGGCGATACTCGTGCACGAAGAACTCGAGCAGGCCCCCGGAATCGAAGCGCGACCGAAGCACGGGGACGATGCCCCGCCACCAGAGCCGGGCCTCCGGATCGCCTTCCTCGTGGGACGCCAGCCCTTTCAGCAACCCGAGGCTGGCGAGGTAGCCGAGGGCCGAGTCGGCCGTGAGCCCTGGGAGCTCTATTTCCGTCATAGCGGCGCCATCCCGCTAGCGCGCCAGTCCGCGACCCGGAGCAGGGCCTCCAGGAAGGCCAGCCTGAACGGGCCGCAACGCCGGAGGAGATTGCTGGCCATGCGGCTCCACGAGAACTCGGCCCCCAGCTCCATGGCGTCAAGGCCGAGCGTAGCGGGAGGGAGTGAGTGTCCGAACACCTCGAGAGGCCCCATGCTGTCTCCCTCCCGTACGCCGAGGGCATAGCGGCAACCCGCTGGTGCCTCCCTCTCCTCCCCCGGAACCGACCGGATGGCTAACCTGACGCGGCCGTGGTGAGCAGCTACCAGGTAGAGGCACAGCTCACGCTCTTCCTGGCCCATCTCCTTCAAGGGTCCCTCGCCATCCTGTGACCAGCGCAGGAGCGCCAGGGCCCCAGCCAGCTCGTGCCGGAAGCAGGCCCTGTCGTGCTTGCCTCGCCGGCTGGACCTGGCCCATACTCCCTGGCTGGGTGGCCCCAGGGATTGCATCGTCCTCTGGAAGACAGGGTGCGCTTTGCCGATATCGTGCCATTCGGCGGAGATCATGAGCGCCCGGTGCAGCGCCTTCGGCACGACCTGGCCCAGAGCGTCGATCATCCGCTTCATCTCGTGACCTGTCTCGCGGCCGTGCGTGTCCAGATCCTTCCAGGCGAGGCCCATCGAGAGCTCGTCCCCACCGATCCCCTCTTCGGGCCTGCTCTCTGCCACCGACACCGTGGGGACGGGCCTTCGGTGATCGGGCCGGAAGCCGACTTCGGGATCGTAGCCGCCGAGGGCCGCATCCAGCATCACCCGCATCCCCGGCCGCACGTCCTCCTTGCGCCTCAATGGCACCCAGCTGCCTTCCAGGTAGTCGAAGGTCCATGCGCGGCGGCCTCGTGCTTCCTTCGAGAAAAGAAACTCTCTGGCCTCGCTCAGGGGCACAGGGCACAGCTCGTCCCGCGTGGGCCTCGGCGCATCGGGTGGCGGCCCACTGTCCCCGACCTCACGCCAGAACAGGTAGAGGTCAAGCTCGCGGTCGTCCCTGATGAAGCGCGAGGCGTCGGCCTCGTTCCCGCACAGGTCCGGGGTCGTATCGAAGAGCGATTCCATGTCCCGCCGGCGCAGGGTGTAGAGCGGAGGTTCTGGGCTACGGAACCGGCGCTGGTACAGCGCGCCGGGGGAGGCCGACTTTCCTTCCAGCTCCTCCAGCAGCTCCCTTCCCTCCTCGAGTTCCCGGGAGGAGTAGGGGGCCTGATGGTCCCCACTTACCGGGACCCACCAGACCTGGGCATCGTCCCACTCCCCGAAGCGGTTGCAGCGACCGAGGCGCTGGACGAGCGACGCCGGCGGCGCCTGCTCCGTCACCAATGCCCAGGCCGACAGGTCCAGTCCAGCCTCCACCACCTGGGTGGACACTATGACGCGCCCTGACAGGGACTGCGCCTCTGCCAGCTGTTGCTCTAGCCGGCGCCTCTCGATCGGCCTGAAGCGCCCGTGCACGAGCATCGGTTCCAGGCCGCCCCTGCTCAGATGCTTCCACACTTCCACCGCCCGCTCCACGGTGTTCACCACCACGAGGACGGGCCCCCGCCGCCGCCCGGCCTCTCGGGCCAGGTCACGGAGCCGGGCCGCCACGAGGCCGTAGCCGCCGTCTAGCCTCCTCACCTCCTTCTGGGCCTGCACCCGGGTCGAGAGCGCTGGGGCGGCGAGGTCGTCGCCGCCCAGCTCCAGGATCTCCTCTCGCCGCGGCGCCGTAAAGTCGGGGGACCCAAGCCAGCTCGGCTCCACCGTGGCCGACAGCCAGAGGAAGTGGCTGGGCCCGAAGTGCCCTGGCCTGTTTATCAGACCCGCAAGTTGACAGCTGGTGGTCAGGCCATTCCCCATGAGCTGAACTTCGTCAAATGCCCATAGGCAATCATTGGTGAGGAGCCCAAAATCAACCGGGTAGCGGAAGCGCGAGAGGCCGTACCCCCTTGCCAGAGCGCGGGAAAGGAGCATGTCCATCGTGCCGACGATGATGGCTTCCTTCTCCGGTGCCATAGCCCACTCATCGTCGGCGGCGCCCCCCATGAGGATCCTCACCGGGATGTCGCTGCCGGAGGCGGCCACCAGGCGCCGGGCGCGCTCCGCTGTCTGGTGGACGAGGGCCCGCAGTGGGAGGCAGTAGACCAGCCGCCGGGGCGTATTGCGCGGGTCGACCTTACGGCGCCACATCCACGCGCAGACAACTGCTTCGGTCTTGCCGCATCCCGTGGGAATCCTGACCAGGGCCGGCAGGGTGCTGCCGGTGGCTGCCCGGACCTGGTACGGGAACGGCCGTAGCCCTGTGGTCTGGTAGAACCAACCTTCGAAGTTGTCGAACATCACGTTCACCGCGCGATAGGCGTCACTATTTAACCGGGAGGAACGGCGGGCGCGCAACGGGGGGCGAAAGGGGCTCTAGAAGGCGCCAGCGATCGCCTGGGCGAAGGGATCGAGCGGCGACCTGCCTGGGAGGGCGTACCTGCCTGGTGGCGTCGGTCGCTTACCGGTAAGTCCACTCACATCCGACTCAGGGTGCGAGTGTGTCCCCATCCCTCAGCCTTGAACCGCTTGCGGAGACGGCTCGCCTTCGGGTCGGCAAGAGTGGAGCGATTCCCATTGATCAGGCCCGGCCCTGGCCAGCTCGTGCCACAATTGGGCCTGCTTTGCGTCCCCGTCCTGGATTGTCGCTGGTGACGCCTTACACCAGGGCCACCACCCGCCTTCACTGCCTCGCCAGCTTCCTCGCAGGCGACGGCGGTTCCTGCCCTTTCCAGCGTAGGGGGCCGGACCGACAGATGCTAAAGTCCCCGCCTGACTTCCACCAGCTGGGGCGGCAGCAGGCGAAGGAAGGGAGAGGGAGACACCGGGGTAGCCCTGGAGCCGTCGTGGGAGGGCCTGTAACGGTGGGTCGTGAGGTACAGGCGCTCTCGCGTCCGGGTCATGGCCACGTACAGCAGCCGGCGCTCCTCGGCGAGCGCCTCCTCTCCTCGCTCCTCCACTGCCCGCCGGTGAGGGAGAAGCTCCGCCGTGAGGCCGGTGACGAAGACCACGTCCCATTCGAGGCCTTTGGCAGCGTGGATGGTGAGGAGGGAGACTCCCTCTTCCTCTCCCCTCTCTAGCTCCTCCCTGAGGAGGAGCACTTCGTCCAGGAGGCCCTGGACGCCCCGGCGGGGGAGAGAAGTGGAAAGGCGAAGCAGCGCTGCGAGGGTGGCAGGCGGCCGCGAGGGGTCGTAGCCGGCGAGCCTCACCGCTTCTCGCATGACCGCCTCGGCAGGGGCATCGGCCATCTCGCGGAGGGCGGCTGCTGCCCGTGCCAGGGAGATCACTGCTCCCCTGGCGGGGGGCGGCAAGTCCACCGCCTCCAGGAGCTCCTCCAGGCCGAGGTCGTCGCCGTATCTTATGCGCCTGGCCAGGTCGTCGCAGCGGTAGGGGCGGGCCATGAGAGCGGTGGCGAGGGCTTGCGGGTCGTGGGGGCTCGTCGCCAGTGAGAGGAGGGAGATGACCTCGCGCGCCTCCCTGGCGGAAAGGAGGTCATAGTCTCCGCGCACGTGGTAAGGGAGCCGCGCCTGGGCGAAGGCAGCCTCCAGCTCACGGGCCTGCCAGTTGGCGCGGAAGAGGACAGCTGCGTGTCTGGGCGACTCCAGGATGCCCTCTTTGAGGAGGCGGCGAATCTCCCGGGCGACGAAGGCGGCCTCCTCCTCGGGGTCCCGCGCCTGGTAGACGACGATAGGCAGTCCCTCGGGGGCAGAGGAGGAGAGCTCTCGGTCGGCGAAGGGCAGGTCTCGCACCACCTCCCTGGCAGCCCTCAGAACGCCCGGCGGGCATCGCCAGGACACCCCCAGGTCCAGCACCCGGCAGCGGGCGGCCGCTGCCTCCAGGAGGGCCGGGTCGGCCCCTCTCCAGGCGTAGATGTTCTGCAGGGGGTCACCCACGATGTAGAGGGAGGCGGGGGAGAGGCGCCAGACGATAGCCCACTGGGCCTCCTCCAGGTCCTGCGCCTCGTCCAGGAGGAGGTGGCGAGCGCTGGCCTGGATGGCCTCGGCTGCCCCTGGATGCTCCGCCAGGAGGAGGTAGGCGAGGAGGAGCATGGCATCGAAGTCGATGGCGCCGGCCCTGCGCATGACCGCCTGGTAGCAGCGCATCAGCTGTGCCAGCCTGGGGTCCTCCCGCTCCAGGTCGCGTGGGCGCAGGAGTTTGCGACGGGCCAGGGAGATGGTGGCGAGGGCGGCGTCCAGGTCCCAGGCCGAGGGGTCTTCTCCCATCTCTCTGAGCGCTCTGGCCAGCACTCCCTTCCTCTCCAGGTCCGACGCATAGACGTTGGGCCGTCCCCGGATGCCGAAGGGCTCCCCGTGGAGAGATACCTGCTGGTAGGCAAAGGAGTGGAAGGTGCCGGCGAAGACTCCCGTGTCCTTGCCGAGCATGAGCTTCAGCCGGTCGCGCATCTCCTGCCCCGCCTTCTGAGTGAAGGTAAGGGCAGCTGTCTCGCCGGCGCCTGCCCTCCTCTGGTCCAGCAGCCAGGCGGTGCGGCAGGCGAGCACCAGCGTCTTGCCGGCCCCGGGGCCAGCCAGGACCAGCAGGCGGTCGTCGGGAGCGGTCACCGCTTCTCGCTGTCGCGGATGCAGCACCGACAGGTTGAGGGCCACTTCATCACCCCCTTTCTCTCCCTCGCGGGACAAGCACTGACGCGAGCGGGCCCGTCCGGTGGGCTGCTGGTGAGCGATGGCGATGCGGGGGAGGCTCTCGCTGTCCAGACGGAGACGGCTCAGGTCAGTCCTGAGGCCATCGGCGGCGACTGCGTGGCCGGGGCGGCCATGGTGCCCTGAAGTGTGGACCGGGAGGAGAGAGAACGCCGGATGCCGTTGCGTTGCCCAGGGATGATCGCGATGGCTGACGAGACACAGAACTTCAGCTGTGACGGACGAGAAAGCGGACACAGGACAGAGGCACGAGGAACTCGCGCCTGGCTTCGAGGCCCATGGCCGAGATGGGCCTGAGGATGGCGAAGCCGTCGGCGGTCTCGTAGGCGGCCATGCGGCGGTCACCGTAGGAGATGATGCCCAGGTAGCGGACTATCTGGGACTGCTCGGGAAGAGGGGAGCCGTCGGGGGAGACGGGAGCGATATGGTGCAAATTCTCACCTCCTCTAGTTGAATTCTACCGCGGGCACAATCGGGAGAGTGCACGACGTGCGGAGGCTAGACCTTTATATGGTCGGTGCGGGCCACCTCCGTCCCGTCCGGGAGGCGGACGATACGGTAGTCGCCGAATATGTTGGGGGCCTCCCGCTGCATGATCCGCAGCACCTGGAGGGCCACCTTGCGGATCTCCGCCTCCGCCCACTCCGAGCCTCGCAGCTCGATGAAGTGGCGCAGCGCCCGGGCGTTGGCGGTGACGAAGATGATGGTCTCCGTAGCGTTGGGCAGGACGCTGCGGGCCGCCTGACGGGCCATCTCCCGCCGCTGGGTGCGGTCCGGCACCTCCCGCAGCTTCTCCATCAGCCGCTCCACCAGCTCCAGATAGGCCTGACGGGAGGACTCGATAGCCCGCAGCCAGATGCGGTGCAGCTCCTCGTCCTCGGCGATGACGTCCGGCTCCACGAAGCTGGCGTCGGACTCGTCCACGTAGCGCTGGGAGAGCTGGGAGTAGCCGAAGCCGGCGCGGTGGCGCACCAGCTCATGGGAGAAGGAGCGGGAGACGCCAGCGATGATGAAGTTCCAGACGGCGTGCTCCAGGACCGAGCCGTGCTTCTGGCCTATCAGGTTGGCGATGTACTCGGCGTTGCTCTTGCGCCCCTTGCCGAAGGAGAGGTAGCAGACGCGGCCTCCCGCCTCCACCAGCCGCTCCGCCCCCACCTCCGTGTCCGTCTGCCAGGAGAGGCCGTAGTCCTGAAGGAAGCGCTCGATGGCGGCGTCGTCCACCGTCTGACGGCCTACCAGGTAGACCCTGGGCTCGCGTATGACCTTCATGGCAGCACCGCTGCTATGCCGCCGGAGGTGTGGAGCGGCCGTCCAGAACGGTCCACACTGTCCCTGGCGCAGCGTGCTCCTGTGCTGCCCGGGACAGCCGCTTGCCCGCAACCGCCGCGAGGGCCCTCTGCCCCGTCGCCTTTTCCAGCAGGGCTGCCCGCCGCACTGCCCGCTCGACGTCGCCGGCGGTGATGGTGCCCGAGACCCTGGCCACGAGGTAGACTTCCTGGCCGTCCTGAACGCCGTGCACGACGACGTCTGCCTGCAGGACCTCAGCCCGTTCAGCAGGGGAGATGTCCCCACGGTCGAGAGCATCGTCCAGCAGGAAGCCTGGCTGCTGGTGGTCGATGAGCCGGATGCGCCGGAGCACATGCTGGAAGCAGGAGGCCGCCCGCTCGCGGTAGCGCCGCTCCAGGCTCTCTCCCCTGAGTTCGCCCACGTCCGCCTCCAGGCGGCGCAGCCTGCGCTCGGTGGCTTGCTGGGCCCTGACCAGGTCGGCAACGATGCCTTCCAGCCTCTGCAGCCGCCCCTCCGTGGCCTGCTGGGCCGCTGCCAGCTCCTCCAGCCTCTGCTCCGTGCGCTGCTGGGCCGCCGCCAGCTCCTCCAGCCTCTGCTCGGTCCTCTGCTGGGCCGCCGCGAGGCTCGCTACCTGCTCTCCCAGGCGGGTGACGTCCTCGGTGAGCCTCGCCACCTGCTGCTCCAGGCGGGAGACGGCTGCTGTGAGCCTGGCCACCTGTTCGGGGAGGCGCAGCAGCTCCTCCGACAGGAGCAGCACCCGCAGCTGCTCCCTCAGCGACGGCTCCTCGTGGAGGGCCCGGATGATGTCCTGGAAGGTCCTGATCTGGCGCTCCTGCACAGGCACACTCATCATATCACCTTCTTTCTACTGAGGCAGTGGGCAGGTATGCCTCCACCTGGAGGCCGGGAAGGTCTCTCAGCCACCTCTCTACCAGCTCCCGCACCGCCGGCCAGGGCAGTCCCCCGAGGCCGCAGCCCAGAGCGGGAATGGCGATGCTCCTGATGCCTTCCTGCCGGTAGTGGTCGGCCAGCCAGCGCAGTCCCTGCTCGATGTCCTCCAGGCGGGAGCGGTCGCGGTAGCTGCGCCTGGTGGGGAAGAGGAGCACCCAGGGCCTGCTCTCTCGCCAGAGGAGAGGGCGGCCGGGGGCGAGCCTTCCTTCCCTGCAGGCGAGCGCGTAGGCCTCGTAGAGGCCCGGGAAGCGCTTCCTGAAGGCGAGGGCGAGGCCCGCCCCCATGACCCCCTGGCAGTTGACGGGGCAGGTGAGCAGCTGTGCCCGCGAGCGGAACAGGTCACCCGAGCGGAAGCGCAGGGCCATCCCGCTGCTCTAGCCGCAGCCGGTGGTGGCGCCGCAGTTGTCGCAGCAGTAGCAGGCCCCCCGGCGCACCATGATCCAGCCGCAGTTGTAGCAGGGAGGGGCATCGTCGCTGGCCTCGCCGTTGCGCCGCACCTCTATGGCGAAGGCGAGCTGCTTCGGCCCCTCCCGGGCCAGCTTCTCCCGCACCGCCGGCGAGAGCACCCCCAGCTCCTCCTTCTCCTCATCGCTCAGGAACTGGGAGGCCAGCCAGCGGAAGATGTAGTCCACGATGCTCTGGGCCACCGGTATCTCCGGGTTCTCGGTGCGCCCCGAGGGCTCGAAGCGCATGTGGGAGAACTTGTAGACCAGGTCCCGCAGCGGCACCCCGTACTGCAGGGCCAGGGAGATGGCCGTGGCGAAGGCGTCCATGGTCCCCGAGAGGGTGCTCCCCTCCTTGGCCATGGTGATGAAGATCTCCCCGGGGGAGCCGTCCTCGTAGAGGCCCACCGTGATGTAGCCCTCGTGCCCCTCGATGGAGAACTTGTGGGTGAGGGAGCGCCGCGTGTCCGGCAGGCGCCGCCGCACCGGCCTGGGCTCCTCCTTCTTGCCCTCTATGTCCTCCTTGCGGGTGGTCAGCACCTGCACGTTCCTGGAGTTGTCGCGGTAGATAGAGAGCGCCTTCAGCCCGTGCCGCCACCCCTCGATGAAGGCCTGCTCTACGTCCTCAACGGTAGCGTCCTCGGGCAGGTTCACCGTCTTGGAGATAGCACCCGAAATGAAGGGCTGCACGGCGCCCATCATGCGGATGTGGCCCATCCAGTGGATGGAGCGCTGCCCTCCGGGGGCCTTGAAGGCACAGTCGAAGACGGGCAGGTGCTCCTCCCTGAGGTGGGGCGCCCCCTCGATGGCGCCCTGGGCGTCGATGTAGGCCAGGATCTCCTCTATCTGCTGCGGCGTATATCCCAGCCGCCTGAGCGCCCTGGGGACGGCGCGGTTCACCAGGCGCATGACGCCGCCCCCCACCAGCGCCTTGTACTTCACCAGGGCGATGTCGGGCTCGATGCCCGTGGTGTCGCAGTCCATCATGAAGCTGATGGTCCCCGTGGGGGCGATGACGCTCACCTGGGCATTTCGGTAGCCGTGCTCCTCGCCCAGGCGCAGCGCCTCGTCCCAGGCCACCTGCGCCGCCGCCACCAGGTCGCGCAGGCCCGGCACCGCCCGCGCCCAGGAAGGTCCGCCCGGCTCCGGAGCCGGGGCCAGGCGGCCGTAGCGCCCCAGCTCGTAGATGCGGTAGGCGTGCTGCCGGTGCTTGCCGATGACCCGCAGCATGGGCTCCCGGTTGCGCTGGTAGCCGGCGAAGGAGCCCATGCGCCCGGCGATGCGGGCCGAGACGGCGCAGGCATGGCCGGTCATGAGGGCGGTGACGGCGGCGGCATAGGCCCGTCCCTCGTCGGAGTCGTAGGGGAGGCCCAGCGACATGAGGAGGGCCCCCAGGTTAGAGTAGCCCAGGCCCAGCTGGCGATACTCGCGGGCGTTGCGCTCGATCTTCTCGGTGGGGTAGGACGAGTTGTCAACGATGATCTCCTGGGCGGTGATCATGACCGCCACCGCCTGCTTGAAGGCCTCGATGTCGAAGGTGTCGTCCTCACGCAGGAACTTGAGCAGGTTGAGGGAGGCCAGGTTGCAGGCCGAGTCGTCCAGGTGCATGTACTCCGAGCAGGGGTTGGAGGCGTTGATGCGCCCCGAGTTGGGGCAGGTGTGCCACTCGTTGATGGTGGTGTCGTACTGGATGCCCGGGTCGGCGCACTCCCAGGCCGCCTGGGCCATCTGGCGCAGAAGCTCTCGGGCGCGGCAGGTCTGGCAGACCTCCCCCGTCAGCACGTAGCGGGTGTGCCACTCCCGGTCCTCCAGGGCGGCCCGCATGAACTCGTCCGTCACCCGCACCGAGTTGTTGGCATTCTGGTACTGGATGCTGATCCACAGCTCCGAGTCCAGGGAGGGGTCCCAGCCCGACTGCACCAGGGCGCGGGCCTTGCGCTCCTCCCTGGCCTTGCACCAGATGAACTCCTCGATATCCGGATGGTCCACGTTCAGGACCACCATCCTGGCCGCCCGCCGCGTCTTGCCCCCCGACTTGATGGTGCCGGCGATGGCGTCGGCCCCACGCATGAAGGAGACGGGCCCCGAGGCGATGCCGCCAGAGGAGAGCCGCTCTCTGGAGGAGCGCAGGGGCGAGAGGTTGATGCCAGCCCCGGAGCCGCCCTTGAAGATCTTCCCCTCCGTCCGGTACCACTCCAGGATGGAGTCCATGGAGTCCTCGATGGAGAGGATGAAGCAGGCGGAGCACTGAGGGCGCTCCTCCAGCCCCACGTTGAACCAGACGGGGGAGTTGAAGGCGGCGTACTGGTGGAGGAGGAGGTGCTTCAGCTCCTCCCTGAAGGTCTCGGCCTCCTCCCGGGAGGAGAAGTAGCCGTCCTCGAGCCCCCAGGCGGTGATGGTCTCCACGACGCGGCCGATGAGCTGGCGCACGGAGCGCTCCCGCTGGGGGGTGCCCAGGGGGCCGCGGAAGTATTTGGAGGCGACGACGTTGGTGGCGTTCTGGGACCAGAAGGCGGGGAACTCCACGTCCGGCTGCTCGAAGACGGGCTGCCCGTCGGGCCCCTCGATGCGGGCGGTGCGCCGCTCCCACTCCACCTCATCGAAGGGGTCCACCCCGGGGCGAGTGAAGAAACGCTGGACGAGAGCGGTCACAGTCTGGCTTCTCTTCGTCTTCATCACACTGCCTCCTCAGCCTGTTGGCAATCTGGGGGAGAGAGCCTTCCATCGGCTGTCGCATTTTGCATACTAGCACATCGTGCGTGGAATATAGCAAGCTCAACCAGACAGGGGGGAGACGGGTGCTTCTGCTGCCAGCGGGCACCGCTGCTGGCAGAACGGAAGCGCCCGGTGGCGGTGGGCCCGAGAGAGGGTGGGCAGCGGCTAATAGCCCTGCCCACCCTCGTCGTCCTCCTCCGTCTGACCAGGCAGGACGAACGGCATGACGAGGTGCTCCACCGTCAGGTCTCCTTGCTGGGCCGTCAGGAGGAGGGGCCGGCGGCTGCCAGTGATGGAGAGCACGACTGTCTCCACCTCCCGGGGCAGCGCCCGCAGCGGCCGGGCCAGGTAGTCGGGCTGCACATAGCAGCTCTTCTCCTGGCCCTCCGTCCTCTCCACCGGGGGTACCAGGTCGTGGACGGCGCCCTCCTGGGAGGAGGCGCTGATGGTGGCGCCCTTTCTGGTGCTGGCGACGGCGATGTAGCTCTCTCGCTCCGTGAGGATGGCGGAGGCCCTGGCGAGGGCTTCCAGCAGCCGTTCCCGCGGGAGAGTGATAGAGGCGCCCGGGGATATGCTCTGGCGCAGCTGCCAGATGTCGGGATAGGGGTAGGCGATGGCCGTGGCCGCGATCCTGGCGGAGGGCGCCTCGTAGAAGAGGCGGCTCCCCTCGAGGGCGAGTCTGCCATCCTGCTCCCGCCGCCACAGCTCCCGCAGGAGAGCGGCGGTCCTGCGTGTGATGGTGCAGCTGCCGTCTCCCGCGAAGGGGAGGGAGGCGATGGCCAGGCGGTGGCCATCGGAAGCGATGGCACAGAGGCGTCCCTGGCGGGCGTCCAGACGGACTCCCTGCAGATAGGGGCGCCCGTCTCCCTCGCGGGCGCAGGCGAAGATCACCTGAGCGAAGAGCGTCTCCAGATCGGGCGCTGGCGCCAGCTCTTCCGGGAATTGAGGGAAGTCGGCCACCACCAGGGGATCGGCGGCCAGGAGGGAGGCAGCGCCTCCCTCGAAGCGGAGGTGGAGGTAAGGGTGCTCCTCCTCCAGCTCGATGGGGCCGTCGGGGAGATGGGCTGCCAGGCGCGAGAGGGTGCGGGCGTGGACGGCCACCGCGCCAGGGCGCTCGACGCCGGCGGGGATGCGGACGTGGGCAGCGATTTCCTGGGAGATGGCCTCGCAGGCGATGCTGTGGTCGGCAGCGACGAGGCGCAGGTAGGGGTCCTCGGCAGTAGTAGCAGCGGCGGCGGCGACCACGGCGAGCAGGCTCCTGCGGTCGGTGCTGGCCTTCATGAGATCACCTCCTGGCATAGCTGTGGCGGCCCGGTCAGGGGAGACGACGAGGAGAGGATGGATCTCGAAGGGGACGGATCGGCGGCCGAGAGGTCTTGACAGGTGCTAGCTGCCGCCGGAGAGAGGGATGGGGAGAGGCTCCTGGCGGGCCAGCGCGGGTGGCGAGGGGCGGCGAGGGATGACGCCGGTGCGGCGATAGCCGCAGGTGATGCACACCAGGTCGGTGTCGCCCATCACCTCCTCCAGATAGAGGGAGCGGCAGGCGCCACAGTGAGGACAGCGGCGGTCACGGCTGAAGGGCTGCAGCGGCACTCGTTCTCACCTCTCCTTCTGGTCGTTCAGTCGATGGCATCGTCCCAGTCAGCGGCGTCGTCCCAGTGGTGGGCCGTGTCGTGGTCCAGCAGGGCGGGGTCGTCCTGCCAGCTGTGCGGGTCGTCCTGGACGGAGGGCGCTCGCCGCTCCTGGGGCTGGTCCAGCAGCGCCGGGTCCAGGGCAGGATCGAGGCGGCGGCGAGAGAAGAGGGAGCGGAAGAGGCTCAGAAGACCCATGGCATCACCTCCTCTCGGTCTCTCTCGCTGGGCAAAGGCGACCCGGTCGGGGGCTCTGGGGACTAGAGCACCCGGCGCAGGGGGGCCAGGTCGTGTTCCCAGAAGATGGTGAGCCTGTATGTGTCCTGCGCCTCTATCAGGTGACGTAACCTGTAGACGCCGGCCAGTACTACAGCGGGAACCACGATCTCGCCAAACTCCTGGCGCCAGCGCTGGGCCTTGCCCCCTGCTTCTCGGATGAGTCGCTTCACCGAGTTGAGCTCGCGGTTGGACACTTTGCATTCGATGACCAGGAGTCGCCCGGTGCGCAGCCGCACCGGCAGAGCGCACCTGGCGCCCCCAAGCAATGCCTCTTTCGCGAACTGTCCGGTGGTCAGGTGGTCCGGATAGGCGATATCTCTGATGGCTTTCTCCTCCTGGTGGCACTGCACCAGCAAGGTCACCACCTTTTGCTGCTGCCGCCGGCTCTGTTCCCTACGGTGTTGAGTGCGCAGTCGCTCCATGGCCCGCACGCTCGTTGCCCACCGGATAGCCTCTTCGCGCTCTTGTGGCGTCGGCTGCCGTCTCTCGCTGACCCATACGAACCGGTATGGGTCCCAGCCGGTGGCTAGAGCCTGGATTGCCTTGCTGGGCGTCAGAGCGGGGACGCGCTTGCGACGCAGCGCATCGCCACTCGCCACCGTGTGAAGGTCGGACTCGCTCCAGGGTGGGACTGCCAGATACCTGGCGATATTCAAGAACAGTGTTTGCCCAGCTGCTCCGGCCTGAAGCTGGCAAGTCGTCTGATGTCATGAGGGCGGGGGCTTCCTCCCCTGGAGTGAGGGTGAAAGGCACACCACAGGGAAAGGATGCCGCTGAGAGATGTTCTCCACCGGAGGGTACCCTGCCAGCAGGTTCAGCTATGTAACGGTGGCGGACGAGGTGGCCAGGGTGGTACGCGAGGGTAGGGCCGACAGCACCCCCCAGGGGGTTGCTTGCGGCCCTCCCGGCCCTGGGGGTGCAGCTGAAGGTGGCCATGGAGGCCACCAGTGCCTGGCAGTGGGCCCAGGGCGTTCCGGCCAGCTGGAGGCTGGAGGTGACCCGGGTAGATCCCGCCGTGTCCAGGGCCATCGCCCCGGCCAGGCGGGGGAAGCGACCGGCCCGACTCCCGAATCCTGGCCCGGCTCCTGCTGGCTGACCTGATGGCCAGGGCCCTGCCGCAACTGCTGCGCCACCCGGGCCTTCCCCCATGGAGATCGGGCTAGTGTTCGGGGACCGCATCCACTCCCTTTTTGACCGCTTATTCTTCCGCCCCCCGGTGGCCACCCTCTTCTCCAGCGAGGCTCGAGTGGCTCCAGTCCCTGCGGCTCTCCAGGCCCTACGACGAAGAGCTGGGAGGCCTCCCAGCTCCTGCTCGCTGCCCTCTCGACTGACCTGGAGGCGGTGGCGAGGAGGGTGCAGGAGCGGGCCAGGGCGACCCCCGGCCCCTGCTGCTGGCCACCATACCGGGCGTGGGCCGCCACACCGCCCTCCTGGTCCTTGCCGGGATAGGGGACATCTCCCGCTTCCCCTCGGCCAGGCGCCTCGGGAGCTGCGCCGGGCTGGCGCCCTCCACCTGCGCCTCCGGGGGGAAGGTGAGGCAGGGGGCCATCACCAGGCAGCGCTCCCGCTTCCTGCGCCGGGCCCTGGTGGAGGCGGCCAGGCAGGCCGTGCGCACCCCTGGCCCCCCTGGGAGACTTCCACCGGCGCCTGCTGCCGGGCAAGGGGGCCCTGCCGGCCAGGGTGGCGGCGGCGAGGAAGCTGTGCGCGGCGGTGTACTGGATGCTCGTGACCGACCGCACCTGCAGGGAGATGGAGCCCTACCTGGCTGCCAGTAGGCAAGCGAGCCCGGCCCCCTGCATGGCCTCTCGCCAGGCCGGTCGCCTGATTGAGCAGCCTGCCTCGCGTACGAGACATATTGTCACGGACGCAAGGACGGAGAGACGACTGAAGGAGCTGCGCTCAAGGCCAGGAGGCGGAGGCGGCAGGCCTCAGAAGGAGCTAGCACCCTGAAAAGGGATCTGCCCCGGCCTTTCCCCTCAGAGGCGATGGGGGCAGGCCTTTATCCGGAACGGGGCGCTATCATGGCTGCGCGAGCCCGTCGAGCAAGTGCGCAATTTCCCAGGCCTCCACCCCTTCGATGAGCACTCCAGGCTCGTGGTTCTGGGCCAGGCCGCCCCACGTCAGGTTGGCCGACCCGATTACCGCCCGCTTCCTGTCCGCCACGATTGCCTTAGCATGGAGGAATCCGCCCGTGCTTGCTGCGAAGTCCACCACCTGCATCCCGGCCTCCTGCAACCGTGCCAGCTGTGCCCGAATGCCCGGCGGCTGGGCAGATAGGGCGCTCACGATGACCAGGACCCGAACCCCCCGCGCCGCCGCCTGCTTCAGCAGGTTCAGGAACGACGTCGCAGACTCGTCGAAGCGGTAGATGGCCAGCTGGATTTCTTGTCGGGCCGACTGAACCAGCTCCCGAATTACTGGATCAAAGGCCCGGACGCCGCGGCCCACCAGTCGCTCACCCGTCCCCAGCACGGTAATTCGCCCCATCGTCACAGCCACCCGATCTCCGTCAAAACATTCCTGTCCAGCCACAGGTTGCGATGCTCGCAGCTGGTCTCGGAGACAAGGCAGCACCCGTGGCATGCCGCCCCGACCGGCTCCCCCATACGGAAGCGATGCTCCCGGCAGAGGGGATCCGCTGGGCAGACCCGGGCTATCTCCTTCGCCCGCTCTATGATCCGGTCGAAGACGGGGACGAGCGCCAGCAGCCCTCCCAGGGAGCCGCCCGCGCCGCGGGAGGCAGTGTAGAGCAGGATCCCACCGCGCACCCGACGATCATCGTGGCCCTCCTCCAGGTAGACCCGCTCCCGTATGGAGGGGGCGACGTAGCCGGAGTCCACCGCGAGTGCCCGGATGAGCAGGTGGGAGAGCGTGTGCCAGGCCACGAAAACCGGGTGGAGCTCCAGCCGCTCCGGCCCCCGGAAGAGGCGCGCATCCCCCATGCCGCCAGCGCGAGCCTGGATCCAGCTCTGGCTGGCCACCCCAGCCGGGGTCTCCTCCCATCCGTCCTCGTGGCAATCCCGGAGAATTAGCAGGCCCTCCCCCGCCCCCTCGTATCCGGGGAACCATCGATTGCCGGTTCCGTCCCGGATGGAGACATCCACCAGCCGCCCAGCTAAGCTCTGCCCCGGCACGCCGCCCACCTGCCGGCGGTATCCGACCTGGACAGTCACCACAGTGAGCCGCAGCACCGGAACCACCTGGAAGGGTGGGAATGGTTTGGCGAACCCCGGATGGATCTCTAGCAAGATGCGGGATCGCGGGGGCGGGGCCTGGACGGGGGGAATGCCGTCCCTTGCCCCCCGCAGGAACTGCTGGAACTCCTGCCGCAGCAGCTGGGCGAAGTCCGACGGTGGCTGGTATTCCAACACGTCGGTAATTGCCCGTGCGATCTCCTGATCCGGGCACTCCAGAATGCTGTCGCGCTCCGCCGTGTCGAGGTCGCCTGGGCTGACCAGGTGATCCAGCGCCTGCTCAAGATTCTTCCGGTGCAGGCGCCCGTCCGGTATCACGTTCTGCGGGATCAGCGCCTCTCTTACGCCAGGGCGCTGGAGCAGCCGGTGCAGCTCGGTGTAGGGGGGCGGGATGGTGAACAGGGAGAAGACCTCAGGGACGCGCAGGTTGGAGGCCTGGCGCTGGATGATGAAGGCCCGGCTCCCGCAGCCGGGCCGGTCGGGCGGCCCATCCGGAGCCTCTCGCTCGGGGAACCGGCCGCTGCATGGCCAGGGCTGCCCCCAGGCCCATCCCAGGGACACATCCTTGCGGCACCGCGGGCACCGGATCCGGATGTCCGACAGGCTACTGCCCCGGCTCTCCCAGCGGTAGTGGTCACTGGAATGGAGAGGAGGATTCTGCCCGTGCACCAGGAGATCCAGGTCCACGTCGTCCAGATGACCTTCTGGGCAGGCCCGGACGAAGCGGATGGCCTCCGCCTGCCGCCCGGAGGAACGCCCCTCCTGCCTGCAATCCGGGCATCCGCGCCGGTGCAGAATCTGGTGGGCAATGCACAGTTTCCAGTCGGGGAAGGGCCGGGTTTCCCAGCGGAGGCCGCCGGTCCCCGCGGAGGAGGGCACCTGGAAGATCCGGATGGAACCCGGCGCGACCGCCTCCCCGACCTCCCGCTCCAGCAGCCAGGCCAGCAGGCCGCGCAGCTCGGGGCTGGATATCTCCAGATCCTCCAGGCGGAGGTGGGAGGGTAGCCGGAGCCCGTCCCGGAGGATCATCCGGGGGCCGCTCCGGGACTCCAGGATGGCTCCCGGCCCCAGGACGAGCACCGCCTGGGAGATTCGGACACTCTGACGCCCCATGTCCGCCTCCTACGCCTCGAAGTCGATCGTTTCCTCCACGTCCCGCATAGACTGGGGGACGTTTTCGAAGACCGCCGGCAGCCGGGCCTGCCGGTGTTCCGGGTCGCCAGGCACGACCGGGTTCCGTGGCGGGCGCTGGATGGCGTAGTCCACGCAGGCCAGGCGGCTCCCGTGCTGGCGGGCCAGTTGCGCCCATCGATCCAGGCCGGATTCCGCAAGGCGCTCCACGCTGTCCGGGGGAGGCCGCCGGAGGTCCGGCTGGCCTTCGGCCCGCCGCCGCAGGATCCGCGTCAGCCCGGTAACCTCCTGCTCAAGGCGGCGGTTCGCCATGTCCTGCGCTGTCTCATCGCGGTGCCACGGGTGCGCGGCATCCCGCCGGTGGCGTAGCAGAGCCACCATCACCGGGCCCAGCGCCAGGTCCATTGCCCCGGGCGAGAAGGGAAGCGCCGTGGCCGGCTCCACGTGGCGGTGGAGCTGACGGTGGTAGCCGCAGAAGAACTCGTAGTGGCTGAGGTCCCTGGGCCGGCTGGCTCGCAGGAAGACGACCACCAGGGCTCCCCGCCTGCGTCCCACCCGTCCGGTGGCCTGGATGCAGGCGCCGGTGGTCCTGGGCTGGCCGTGCACCACCATCAGGGAGAGCCGGGGGATGTCCACCCCGGTTCCGAACATCGACGTCGCGAGGAGGGCATCCGGGGCCTCCGGCCCCTCCGTCCCCAGCTGCTCGAGCACGGCAGGAAGACGGGTGGATGGGGTGCGGCTGGAGAGCTCCAGCGGCTCCCGGTCCAGCTGGCGGAGATCCCCGGACGCGCGCCAGGCGTCCCGGATCCGCTGGGGGATGTCCTGCCGATAGAGGGCCAGGACTCCGGCCAGTTCCCGGATGGCGTTAAAGTAGCCCACCAGGGTCCGGAAGAAGTCCGAGTCCGGATAGTCCCGCCGACGGTGGACCTGCTGGAGCAGGCAAGCCCAGATTCGGTAGATCGGGGTGAGGGGGCCACGCCCAGGGGCACAGACACCCGCATAGAGTTGGCCGGCCTGCTTCTCCTCCAGGGGGTGAGGCTCGCGGAGGGCCCGCATGAAGAACCGGTCCCCCGCCCGGAGGCCTGGCGGCGGAAAGATCTGGACCTCCCGCAAGAACAGACTGCGGACCTGGGCGGCGGCTGCCCGAATGGTGGCGGTGGCGGCGGCGTATTTGGCCGGCGCCTCCCCGTTCAGGCACAGGAAGTCGATGGCAGTCTCGTACAGGCCGGCCAGGCTCCCCAGCGGGCCCTCGATCAGGTGGAGCTCGTCCTGAAGGACCGGGTCGGGAGGATCCGGGAGGGGGACCTTCACGGCCCGCGCCATCGCTGTCGGCTCCCGGAAGTAGCCCTCCGGCGCCTGATAGAACCCCACCGTCCCGAACACGGCGCCCGCCTCCGGCTCGAAGGGCAGCCGGGCGAACTTGTCCACCGTGGCGACCACCATGGCGGGCAGGCGCCGGTAGATCTGCTCGTCCACGGTGAGGGCCGGGACGGGGATCCGGCCGGCCAGAAACGGCCCGGCCGCCGGGTCCGGCGGCGACCACGGCCCGGACATGGTGCGAAACACCATGCCATCCGGCAGGGCCAGTGGGTCCCCGCGGCTGGGATGCGCCAGCTGGTCCGTCCCCGGACGGGCGCGGTTCAGACCGACCCGCCCACCCCGCGCTCCGAACCGCCCCAGGGCGGAGCGATCCGCCGGCACCCCCTCGCACCACCACTCCTCCGTCAGCGGGCACCCCGGCGCGGGGCACCAGATCTCGAAGTCCACGAGCCGGTGTTCGGTAGGGGCGCGGGCCTTCGGGACCTGCACTGGGAAGTAGCCCGGGCGCGAGGGGCGGAAGGGGATCAACTCCAGCGCCTGTCCCGGGCCCTCCCTCCACCACCTGTCCAGCGCCTCCGGTCTCAGGGGGACGTCGGTCCGGATGCGGAAGGTGATGGTCAGGCAGGGGGATCCTGACAGCGGGGCCGCGGTACAGGACAGCGATGCCCGGGACCCGGACCCCCTCCCCTCCGCCAGCTGCTCAATCTGACTCATGGGAGGCGGATCCTCCCGGGGACGGCAGATCAAGTGCAGCTCGTGCTCCCCTGGGGGGAGCCCGTCGTCCGGGACGGCCAGCCAGGCCCCGCAGGCGGGGCACTTCAGGATCTGGGCCGGCTCCCCCTCTCCGCGGCGGCCCTCCAGGATCTCAAGGGCGCCCGGGCTTCGCGGGAGGCTCGCCAGGCGGTTGGGCGTCAGCCCCCCGCCCACCAGGAGCCCGATGCGGAAGGGCACGGATCCCCACAGGAAATCCCGGCGGTCCGGCCATCCCGGCGGCCGCCAGCCCACCGGCCGTCCGTCCCGCAGGCCGTCCACCCTGAGCCGCTCGCACGCGGCCACCATGGCCAGGGCGCGCCGGAACTGCTGAATGGTGAGCAGCCGGAGTGTGTAGCGTGAGAGGACCGCGACGCCGGCCCCGGCCCGGCCGCGCTGCAGGGCCTTGCGCCTGCGGAGCGCCATGGCGAAGGCAGCCAGAGCTAGATAGGCCTCCGTCTTACCACCTCCGGTCGGAACCCAGAGCAGGTCGCAAATCCGCCGGTCCGGAAGGTCCGGGCGGGCAACGCCGGGCAGGTTCATCAGCAGGAAGGCCAGTTGGAAGGGGCGCCAGCGCAGCTCGCGTCCCGCCCACCGGGCCTGCAGAGCCATCGCCTGGCAGACGAAAGCGAAGGACAGCGGGACATCGGGATCGCTCTCCAGGAGCTCCAGGCCGGCCCGCATCCGCTCCAGGGCCGTCCGACATTCCCGGAGCACGTCCTTCGCCTCCTCTCGCGATTCCCCGTGCAGGGCTTCCGCCTTTTCCTCCTGCTCACGGATCCAGTCCTTATATCCCCGGATCAGGGGCTCCAGGGCCCGGCGCAGGGCGGCGGGGTCCGCGGCGAGCGCCGCCAGCCTGCCGGCCTCCAGCTCCGGTGCCGGGCCATACCGGGAATCCCATTCCCGGTCAGGCGCGTGGAGTGCGTAAACCGGAAGGAACTCCGTCCGCACGTCCGGGGGAGAGAACCGGCACCGTTCATTCTCATCGAGCAGGACGCCGTCCACCCAGACGAAGGGAGGGCCATCCGGCCGCTCAGCCTCCTGGGCCGGGTGCGGCGCCGGGCGCTCCGGGTCGATCTCCCGCCAGACGGCGGAGACGAGATGCCCGCGTGCCTTCACGGGCCGGTCCCGATACAGGAAATCCAGCCGCCGCTCCTCTGGATCCTCCCGACCACCGGGTGGCGGGGCGGGCTCTAGACGGGTCTCCTCCCCGCAGACAACGCGGATTCCGGGCTGGAAGATGCACTCCTCAGTTCGCACCCGATCGGACTTCTGCGGCCGGATCCGGTTGACTGGCTGGATCCGGACCTGGAACACCCCCGGGCCCCGCGCCTGCATCTGGACGTGCAGGGAAATCTCGATCTCGGCCCGATCTGGCTGGGCAGGGCCCTGCGCGTCCAGGTAGTGGTCGCCCGCCCGCAGAGGGTCCAGAACATGGCAGCGGGGATGTCGGCGCCAGCGCTGGACGCGCCTCCCCTGCCTTCCTGCCAGCTCCTCCGGGGACCCGGCTTCTTCCCCATCCCCTTCCGGCATGTAGCGGGCCCAGCTCACGCAGGCAGCCAGGCGGGGTGGATCCTCCCCCTCCATCCGAACCTGGAAGGAGAGGCCCATGGAGGAGGCCCGCATCCGGGGGTCCAGAGCCGGCGTGAAGACCGCCGGGGCGATCTCCATCTCCTCCAGATCCTCCTCTCCGGCCTCCATCTCACCCGGCAGCCGATCCACCTCGCTGCCGGGCTCGGGGATCTGAACCCCGGCAGGCTGCAACACCCCGGTCAGATACTCGTCGAGGGGGCTGGCCTCCAGGACCTCATACGGGCCACCCCGGGGGCCCAGCACCTCCCGCGCCAGTTCCGACAGCAGCTCGCTCCTCAGTCCCATACGCCCTCCCGTATGCGCAGAGTTCCCGGAGCGGACACCGGGGGCAGGCGGGATCCCGGGGACGGCAGAGCACCGCCGCCAGGTCCAGGATGGAGAGAAGCAGGTTCCCGGGCCACTCCCCGGCCATCAGGAGCGCCATCAGATCTCGGAAGCGGCGGCTCCGGCGGGAGCTGTCCCGGACAGGGAGCCCGAACAGCCGCCCCAGCACCCGCACCGTGTTGGTGTCCAGGACCGGATCCGGCTGCTGGAAGGCCAGGGCCCGCACGGCGCCGGCGATATAGTCGCTCACGCCCGGGAGGGCCAGCAAGGCCTCCCGATCCGCCGGCACTTGCCCCCCGTGCTGGCGGACGATGTGCCGGGCCATCTCCCGCATCAGCGGTACCCGCCAGCGCAGGCCCAGGGAGCGGACCGCGGACTCCAGCTTCCGCAGGCGGGCCCGGGCCATCATGGCGGGAACCGGATAGCGACCCACCAGGACCTGGTAGACCGGCGCCACCTGGTCGGCCCGGGTCCGGTGGAGCAGCACCTCCGCCAGCAGGAGGCGCCACGGGTCCCGCGTCTCCCGCCAGGGGAAGGCGCGCCGGTTACGCTCCCCCCACTCCAGGAGCCGGCGCCGGATCACGGAGAGCCGCTCCGGGTCCGGCCTCATGTCTCCAGCAGCTCCCGCATCACCCGCGCGCATTGCTCGGAGAAGACCGGGCTGACCGCGTCCGCCACCATCTGGTAGCGGGGGCCCATCCCCATGCCCTCCGGGAACCGGAACTCCGGAGGGAACCCCATGATGGCCATGGCCTCTCGGATGGAGAGGGTCCGCAGCGGGATCCCTTTCCCGTCGCCAGCGAAGGGATGCAGGACGCAGGTCTTCTTGATGTTGCCGAAGGAGGGTGCCGGGCGGTCGGGATCCAGACGATACCAGCCGAACCGTCCGGTCCGATATTTCTCCTCGTAGTTCGCGATGGTCCGCAGCTCCGGCCACTCGTGGTCGGGAAACTCCCCGCGCCCCAGGTTCAGGTAACGCTCCAGGGCCTCCCGGACCGTGAGCGGCCGCTGCCCGGCCTCCCGGCTGAGCTCCTCCAACCGGTCGAAGAAGCGCCTGGCTCGGTTCTTGCTGGAGGCCCCCCGCAGGAAACCCACCAGGATCAGCCGGTGCCGGGCGGTTGCCGCTCCGAAATCCGAATACCGGATTACCTGGAGCGCCATGTCATATTCTGTGGCGAGATCCCCAGTGAGCACCTGGAAGGCTGGGTCCCGTTCGAGACGGGGGACGTTCTCCAGCAGGAAGGCCTCCGGGCGGATACGGTAGAGGATCTGGAAAAAGACGTGGAGGAGGCGGTGATCCGGATGGCGCGACCCTGGATGCCGCAAATTTAGAGCGCTCCACGGGCGGCAGGGGGGACCACCTATGACAAGCCGGACATTGCAGTGCTCGCGGTGGACTGTCCTCGGCTGCCTCAGGTCGGCCTGGAATGCTTGCCCTACCTCATTTATGCGGAAGATCTCGGGAACCCGGGGATGGATGTCATAACCAATCACCTGGAACCCGGCCCGTGCGAACCCCAGCGCGAGGCCGCCCATGCCGCAAAACAGGTCCAGGACAGGAATCCCTCCAGGGAGTAACACGGGTGGACAGTCGACTGACTCAGGAACTGGCCGTGTCTGCTGCATCACCCGGATCTCCTTATCCGGCACCGATTATATCAGGACAAATCTCCAGAGGGCGCTTCCTTCCCTGGCCATGGTGACGAAGATCTCCCCCGGCGAGCCGTCCTCGTAGAGGCCCACGGTGATGTAGCCCTTGTGCCCTGCTATCTCGAAGCGGTGAGTGAGCGCCAGGCGAGTGGCGGGCAGTTCTCTGGGCTGTGCCATCTCGTCTCTCTACCTGTTGCACCGAAGAGGGGGTCTAAGGCGTCGTTCTGGCGGCCTCTTCCAGCCGCTGGACGACCTCCTGCCAGGAGTGGCCCTGGTCGAGCCAGCGGAGGACGGCGGCCACTGGCGAGGAGCCCTCGACTGGCACCTCGAGCACGCGTGCCATGTAGGCATAGGGGTTGCGGTGGTCAGCCTGCGAGGCAAGCAGGTAGGCCCTGCGCTGGGCCGCCGCCTCCTCGGGCGTTGGCCGCGGCCGCAAGCCGTGAGGCCGCGAGGGCTGTGAGCGGCTGGCGACAGTCGTCGGCGCCGCCTCTTCGCCAGGGCTCTCGCTGTGCGGCGTCTCCGGGCCCGCTGCATCCCCGGAGGGGGGCGGCGGAGAGGGCATCATCTCCCAGGGCGTCTCCTGGACCTCTCCCGTGGCGGGGTCCACCAGGGGACGGAGTCCCACGTCCTGGGCGAAGCGCTCGCAGACAGCGGGAATCCCCAGCATGGCATCGACCTCGGCCCGCCTGGTGGCCAGCTTGCAGGCCACGTTCCCGGGGTCCAGGTCAGCGCCCGGGCGCCTGGCGGGGGAGATGAGCTCACGGGAGGAGGCAGAGCCGATGCCAGAGGCGCGAGGACGACCGCTCTGGCGGTCGTAGAGGGTGACGGAGACGACGGCCCTGAGGTGGCCGCCGGGCTCTGTCCGCAGCTCCAGGACGCGGTGGCCATCGGGATAGAGGCCGAGGGCGTCCCGCAGCAGGGCCGCGCCTGCATCCATCAGAGCAGGCTTGCCGTCCTGGTTCTGGCGATAGTGGACATTTTCCACGAACTGGGCCATGGCCTCGGCCACAGCCTCCTTCTCGCGGTGGTAGTGGTGCAGGAATTCGCTCATACGTTCTGGTCCTCCTTCGTCAGTATAGCATGGGGCGGTCGGCTGGAGAGGAGGCGGGGCACTCCCTCTTCAGAGCTTCAGAGGGAGGCCACCGCCTTCTTCGCCAGGGCGAGAAGGTCGTCCAGCTCCTGGAGGGTGTCGTGCAGGCTGGTGCGGACGCGGGTGGCCGTCTCGGCTGCCTGCTGGAAGGAGTGGAAGAGCTTCTCGGCCACCTGTGCCCTGCGGTCGCGGTCCTGCTCCCTGGCGCGGACGGCGAGGTCGTGGATGCCTGCGAGCTGCCGGCGCAGGCTCTCCACCACCGCTGCCCTCACGTCTGCCACCGCCTGGGCATCTCCTGCGAGGAGCCTGACGTAGGTGAGCTGGCCGCCGCTGGCACGGCGGACGAATTCGCGACAGGCCAGCAGCTCCGTGCCGTCGGGACAGGCGCTGTGGGGCACGTAGTAAAGGGCGCCGGTGGCCCGCAGCAGGACGGCCGACAGGGAGTGGAGGTAGCGGCGGACTGCCTCTCGGGAAGCCCCCGGGGGAGCGGCCTCCAGGAGGCAGCGGAACTCCTTCTCCATGTCGGAGATGACTCGCTCGACTTCCGCTCCCTGCACCATACCTGTCCAGGGGCCCATGACGGTGGCGGTGGAGTGGCCGCGGTCATCTAGCCGCAGGAGTGCCACCAGGGCGGTGCGGCGCTGCTCCTCCGGGCTGGTGGCGCCCGGGCAGATGACCTCCAGCTCCAGGTGGCGGACGTAGGGCAGGCGGCGGCGGACCACCCGGACGTGGAGGCGGCAGACGAGCCCCGGGTCGGGGCACCTCTGCCGCAGCCCCTCGGAGGGAGTCACAGAAGCGCCCGCCTCGGGCAGTGTGAAGGCCTGCTCCCACGCCGCCCTTCGGTCGAGGGGGTTTGGGAGGAAGTCGGTGGGGAAACCGGCAGCCCGGGCGGCGGCCACCAGCTGGGAGTGGGGGACCGAGCGTTCGGGGATGGCATACCAGACGAGCCATCCCCTCATCTCGTCGCTGACATCGGCCACATAGCTGGCCACGGTGATCACCTCCTCGGGTGAAAGGCGAGGTGGAGGAGGGCGCTGCGGAGGGCGCGGGCGGCTCCCTGGCGGTCATTCCAGGCGCCCCGGGAGACGGAGAGCCAGAAGGCGCCGTCGCAGCGGTCACACAGAGGGGAGGGGTGCTCCCCCGGGGAAGGAAGCGGCTTCCGGCAGGCGAGGCAGCTGTCGGTGGAGATCCAGCGCCTCCCCTCGCGGGCCAGCTCCACGAGGGCAGCCCGCCGGAGGGGGAGCCCTTCTGCCCGCAGCTGGCGGAGGGATTCCCCCAGCCGGCGGAAGCAGGCGCTGCACCTGCTCCAGCGGATGCCAGTGGTCCAGGCGCCGCAGTCCTGGCAGAGGCTGATGCCCAGCGCTCTCGCCGCTCTCCGCGAGGCCGCTTCCGTCAGCAGGAAGGGGTGGGCCTTCACCTGCGCTGCCCGTTGCTGCTGCGGGAGCTGCGCAGGCAGCCGTCGTCCTGGCATTCCTCGATGACGATGACGTAGGCGGGAGGGGCGATGGCATAGCGCTGGCGGGCGAGGCGGCGGGCAAGCCGCTTCCTGCGGTGCGGCTGGAACTTCTCGAAGCAGGAGAGGGCCCAGCCGCGTGCCTCCTTCTCTCTGGCGAAGACGCCGCTCGCCATGGGCATGCCGGCGGCCAGGACCGAGGCATGGTAGTGATGGTGGCCCATGCTAGAGGATCCTGAGGAGGAGCAGGGAGTCCTGGAGGCGGAGGGCGACGGAGCCGGGCTCCCGGAAGGAGGGTGGGCCCTCACCCGAGACACCCTCGGCCGCTCCCACCAGGGCGACGAATTCGTCGGGCGCCTGGGGGTCCACCAGGACGTAGAGGTCGATAGTCCTGGCGCCCAGGGTGTGGGGGCTGCCCTTGCGGGAGAGTCTGCGCACCGTGAGCTGGGGGGTGACAGAAGCCGTCACGGTCTCACCTCCTCGATGGGGGAGAAGCGGCGGGGCCAGCCGGCTGACGGCAGAGGCAGCGACAGCCGGCAGGATGACGCTAGAGGCCGGGCAGGGAGAGCTGAAGGCCCATGCTGGAGAGGACGGGGGAGCGGACGACCACTCCGTTCCAGCCGGGCCTGATGTCGCTCCAGCGGGCGATGGCTGACTGCTGGCGGATGGCCTCTCTGGCGTCCTCGGCGCCTCCCTCGCGGACGAGGCGGGCGAGCTCGGCCAGGGTGTCCTCTTGCGAGACAGAGAGGAGGCCGCCTCCCAGCGCTTCGCCCTCCAGGAGGAGGGAGGCCATCGTCTTCCTGGCCAGGAGGGTAAGGAGCAGCTCCTGAGCGCTCCCCCGGTAGGCCATGTAGTAGACGTGGACTGGCTGCGACTGGCCTATGCGGTAGGAGCGGCGGGCAGCCTGACGGAGGACGAAGGGGTCGGGATCAGGCTGGTAGAAGATGACGGTGGGGAAGGTCACCAGGTCCAGCCCCAGGGCCACCAGGCGGGGCTGGCAGATGAGTGCCTGCACTCCCCGTGCCATCCTCTCCATGAGCCAGGTCTCCCGACGGGAGGGAGGCACCTCCTCCGCCCGCAGCACCTCTGTCCTGATGCCCTGCTGCAGCAGCAGCTGCTGCAGGCGCCACGTGATGTCGCGGGTCCCCGTGTAGGTGACGTAGACCAGGCAGGGGCGCCCCTCTGCCACCTCGCGGGAGACGAGCGATATCAGCTCCTGCTCCTTGGGCAGGACCTCTGCTGCCAGGGGGGCGTAGCGCAGCAGCAGCTCCCCGCTCTGGGGGTCCATCAGCTCCTCCCCCGCCCAGGCCAGGTCGGGGTAGGAGATGAGGGCATGCATGAGGGCGGCGGTGGCGCGGGAGGTGCCATTTATGTCCTGCAGCCGGCTGCGGGCCCGCTGGTGCAGCCGTCGGATGGCCTCCCCCAGCTCGCCGCCGGGGTCCACCAGCAGCGCCTCCTCCGAGAGGGGCGGCAGCTCCACCACCTCGTCCAGCCGCAGGTAGACCCCTCTCTCCAGGAGCCACGGCGTCACGGCGGGGGAAACTCCCGGCTTGGGCCTGCTGGTGGCCTTTCGCTGCCAGGGGCGCCTCTCCGTCACTCGCAGGCCGTACTCCTGGACGAAGCGGGAGCGGCCGCCCTGGCGGGCATCGAACTCGCGGCGGAAGGTCGGGGAGAGCATGTAGAGTACGTTGTAGAGGTGAGAGGCATAGCCTCCCAGCAGAGTGCCGGTGAGACAGATCAGCCTGGGGACCGTCCTGGCGAGGGCCATGGCGGCCTCTGCCTGGAGGGAGTGGGCGCTGCGGTACTCGTGGGCCTCGTCGATGATGAGGCAGTCGAAGCAGCTGCGCATGCGCCGGCGGACGTACTCGGCGAGGGCGTACCGCCGCGGCCCCCTGCCGGAACGGCAGGCGCGCAGCACTTCACGGCAGGCGCCGCAGCGGCTCCTCCACCTCCCCTTCTCGTCCTTCTCCAGGTAGTGGCCGCAGCGGGGGCAGGCGGCACGGCGTGCGGGCATGCCGGTGGCCGCTCGCGACAGGCGGGAGCGGCCGCTGAAGGCGTCCTGGGCAATCAGGAGACGTGACCACGATTCGACCTGGCGGTCGTAGTGGAGCTTGGCATGCTCACGGGGGAGGACGCAGACGACCGGGCGCCCTCGCTGGGCGAGATCTCTCCCCCTCTCCAGGTCAGAGAGGCGGCGACAGACGATGGCAGTCGCCCCCGGGATGGTCATGCGCGTCTCCCGTGCCCACTTGCTGGCCAGATGGGGCGGGCAGAGGACCAGGAGGCGGCGGCAGCCGGCAGCGTAGGCGGCCGCCAGCGAGATGTAGGTCTTGCCGCAGCCCTGTTCACCCACCACCAGGGCGCTGCCCAGCTGGCGGATGGCATGAGCGAGGGCTGCGATGGCGGGCGCCTGCATTCCCAGGGGCTCCCGCACCAGAGATGGCAGCTCCTCCTGTGGCGGCGAGGAGATGACGGGCGAGAGGGTAGAGGCAGCCGCTCTGGCCAGGGAATCCCGGATCTCGGCGAAGAAGTCGATGATGCTGTCGGCAGAGGCGGCGCCGGAGATGTGGAGTCGCCCCCTGTCGTCCAGATCGAGAGCGTCCACGGCGACGGCGAAGACCTCCTCACGGCGCTCCTCTCCGTCGTCCCTGTGGACCCGGTCGGTCTTGTAGGTGGAGCCCCTGAGGAGGAGGCGATGGCCTCTGCTGTCAGTGACCACCAGGCCCGTGAGGGCGCCGCTGGCCAGCAAGAGGGCCAGGTGGCCGGCGCGGGGTGGCAGCAGGGGAGATGGCAGGGCACACTCTCTCCCCTCCCCCAGCAGGTCACGCGTCACCTCGGGATGGGAGAGGGCGCCCTGGGCGAGGGCGCTGGGCAGCAGGTCGCGCAGGCGCCCTTCCCGGGGGCGCGAGCCCCTGGCTCTGGGCATGATACCACCTCCTATGAGCTGGCCGATGTGGGTGGGTCGGGCAGCTCTCCTGCTGCCCAGAGGCGCTCGACGGTGCTGGAGGCATCCTGCCAGTCCAGCAGAGCGAACTGGATCGGGGGAGGCCCCCACAGGAGGGTGAAGCCTGCCCTGGGGCGCCACTCCAGATAGCTCATGACCCGCTCCTCCCAGGAGGGATGCATGGGTATGGAGGCGAGGGCCATGAGGCGGATGAAGGCGTTGTGCAGCAGCTCCTTGCGCGAGCGGCCGACTATCACCCGGCTTCCCTGGCTGCACTGGCGGAGGGCGGGCAGGAAGCTGCACCTGGGGATGAGGAGGACGGAGACGGCGCTGGGGGAGAGATGACGGGTGACGAAGCGGGGGTGCAGCCGCAGGTGTGAGCTCCAGGACAGCTTCTGGGGCCTCTCGCCGCCTGGCGGCAGCAGGTAAGCGTCGGCGTCTGTGTCGACGGCCTTGCGGAGGGCGGTCACCGCCTCCGGTCGGCCGAGAGCCACGAGAGCATATATGGGCGTGCGGTCCCAGGAGTCACGCTGCAGGAGCCCGCAGGCCTGGAGATAGAGGCGGTGCGTCCCAAGGTCCAGGAGATAGTCGGAGTACAGGAAGGCCCTCTGTCTCCCCATCACCCTGCCACCTCGGTCTGGTGGCAGCAGAGCTGTGGCAGCGGGTACTCCCGGTGGCTCTCGATGTCGATGACCAGGACGGGGTTGCCCAGGCCGCAGTCCAGCTGGACTCCCGCGATCTGAGAGAGGCAGCGGGAGGCCTCGTGCTCGTCCAGCGAGAGGGTGGCATCGGCCTTCTGGCGCGCCTCTTCCCAGGTGGCTGCCTCCACCTGGAGGGCGACGCTGGCGTCGTATATCACCCGGTAGAGGGGCATGCTGTCACCTCCTGTGGCACCTCTGGGATGGGAGGGGGAGCTGTGGCCTCTCCCCCTCCCGTCCGGGGATTCCTGCCTGTCGTCGAGCAGGACGAACTTGCGCCAGCCGCTGCCCTCGAAGCGTCCGCCCAGGACGCGCTCGATGGCGGCGGCCACCAGGTGGGAGATGTCGCGCAGGGGGGCAGCCGTCCGGACGAGGTCTGCCAGCTCCCGCAGCTGCCGCGCCCGCGCCGGGAAGCCCTTCGCCTCCAGGTCGGCGGCCTCTTCCAGCAGCCACTGCCGCCGCCGCTGCCGCTCCTCCTCGGGGTCGACATCGGCCTCCCCGAGGCGCAGGCGGATGTAGAGGAGGTCGGCCCTCTCGCCCGGGAGGTCGTCCGCCTCGGCGTAGTCGCCGATGAGGGCGATGCGGTCGCCGGCCCAGCGGCCTACCACCTGGCGGAGGAGCGGGTCCTCCACGTCGAAGTCGCCGCCGCCGCGTGCCTCGGGCTCGGCCGCGAGCAGCAGGATGAGGGCGCTGGCGGTGCCGGGGCGGGCGGCCACCTGCTCCAGTAGCTTGAGGCCGCTCCCCAGCACGTGAGGGTGGATGAACTCCTCCTTGTCGAGGTTGACCACGAACCAGTACTGGCCCATGGCCTTGTGCAGGCTGCAGGTAGCGGGGGAGGAGCGATTGCCTCAGGCGGTGATGCCCAGGCGGGAGCTGAGGCGAGCGAGGAGGTCGCGCGCGGGGATGTCCACGCCCAGGGGGACGGCGCCGGCGTCGACGGCCTCGTCGTGCAGGTCCTCTTCGACGCAGAGCGCCTCGTATACCCGGTGGGGGAGGCTGCTCAGCCGCCGCATCTCCACCCTGCCGCCGCCCTGGGGGACGTAGCAGGCGAGGAGCATCTCCTCCCGCGAGTCGCCAGGGTCGAGGGTGGCGCCCTGTAGGGGGGTGGCCTCCCGCAGGAAGCGGCAGACGACGTTGTCGTAGGGGTCGCCGTAGCGGCCGCAGGGGCGGTCGCCGGGTCGCCTGAGCCAGTCCAGGAAGCGGGCCAGGTCGAGGTAGCTCTCCAGGTCCAGGGTCTGCTTGCTCATGCGCTCACCTCCTGTGCAGAGTCGTCTCTCAGAGGGAGGTCTTCGTCCCGGTGCATCTGCCGGTGGCGGGCGTCCAGCTCGTCTGCGATGGCCTCGACGTCGCCGGCGACGGCGACGAGCCGCTGCCAGAGGCGCAGGTTCTCATCTACCTGCTGCTCTTCGTCGTATACTCCCAGGTCCGTGAGGGTGCGGCGCACTGTGTCGCGGTCCAGGGAGCCGTACTGGCGGAGGCAGTGCAGCGCCTGCTCGATGGCCTCCAGCAACTCGTGCAGCGCCTCGTGCAGCAGCTCCTCGCGGCTGAACGAACGGGGCGGCCCGCCGAGGCAGAAGCACGTGGACGCCTGGCCGCGTGGGGTCAGGAGGAGGGCAGCATAGGCGTGCTCCTTCCCACCGTCTGATACAGCACGCGGCCCCAAGTAGCGGCAGCCGGTGCGAACCGGCCGCGCGGCTGTGCTGCGGACTCCCACTGTCTCATCTCCCTGACTGCGGCGATTCGGGACGGCAGAGGCCGCCGTAAAGCTCCAGTCCCCTGGTGGCACTCGACTTGAGGGGTCCCAGCAGGCGCAAGGCCCGCTGCCACCAGTCTCCCGGCTGCGGCCGCCATTCGGGCGGGCAGCCGCGGTGGACACCGGGCGGTAGGGAATCATGCATCACTGCGGATCACCTCCTGTCGCACCCTTGCTTGCCGGATGGCCCTCGCTGGATCTGCCTTCTCTTCCGCGCAGGCGCTGCTTCCACTCCCTGAAGACGGCGTCGGCGGCTGCTCGCGCCTCACTGTCGCCCCACAGAAGCGCGAGGCCTTCCAGGAGGCCGGCGGCGGAGCCATACCAGCAGGAGGCCTCCCGCAGGTCAGTGGCGCTGCGGGCAGCGTTGAGGACGGCGTCCGCGTGATCCCTCATCCACCCGGTCAGCGGGGGAGCCGGGTGAGCTGCCCAGGTGTGGTGACAGCAGTGGGCGTGCAGGATCGACCGCATCTGCTCGCCGTCGTATGCCTGCTGCACCTCGCTGCAGGCCTGGCGGTGCAGCTCCTCGGCGGCAGCGGGGTTCGACGGCGCCAGCCTCCTGGCAGCGGCAGCCAGCAGGAGGGCGCGGGCGGCGTGGTCTCTCCCGTCGCCCTCGCCGAGGGCGGCTATCTCCCGCAGGGCTGCTTCCTGCACTGCTGCGCCCAAATCGAGCGAGAGGGCCACCGGGGCCAGTCGGTGGACGAGGATCTCGTTCACAACTCCACCTCGCTCTCCTCGCCGGAGGGACGCATGTCCCACAGGAAGTCGCGCAGCTTGTCGGCGACGGGGTCGCCCGTCGCCTGGGCGGCTGCGGTGGCGAGGCCCCAAGCGCGTCCTGCCTCGTAGAGGGAGGAATACCCCTCTCTGCGCAGTGCTCTTGTCCAGGCCTCTTCCAGGGCCTGCCAGAGGGCCATCTCTCGGTCGGGGGGCGGTGGCGGCGTTCTCTCTTCCAGGGGGAAGCAGGGGTTGTCCTGGGGGCAGCAGCAGTCGGGGCCTGTCAGGAGGTCGGCGTCCTCATCCTCCTGCTGCTGTGTCTCCGCTTCGGCCTCGCAGGCAGCCTGCTGGAGGGTGCGGATGAGCGCGAGGGGATAGCCCCTCTCGATGGCCACCCGCACTGCCTGCTCCAGCACCTGCTGCCTCAGGACGGGGGCAGAGACAGCGTGTGCCGCCTCTGCCGTGGCAGCGCGGACAGCTCGCAGGCCCAGGTCCAGGATGACATCCTCCAGGTGAGGATATTCCCTGGCCAGGAGCAGGGCTGCCTCTGCTATCGTTACCGGTGCCGGTCGGTTGCTCAGCATAACGACCTCCATCATCGGACAGGCTGGGCGAGATGGGGGTGCAGCTAGCTACCCCTCCTCCCTCCAGGTGGCGGTGAACTCGACCTCCCAGCCACAGCGGGGGCAGCAGTAGTGCCAGACCATCGTCCCCTCGGTCTGGTCGGCCCAGTAGTCGGGAGGGGCAGCCTCCACCAGGGGGGTACTGCAGCGCTCGCAGCGCAGCTCCCTGGTCCTGGCCATGCCCGTCACCTCCCTCTCTATCGACATGATGCCAGGGAGCTTCACGCCGCGTCGCCGGCGAGGATGCGCCCGAGGACTGCCTCGGCCTCCGGCGCCCGCTCGTCCATCTCGTCGAGCTGGCCCAGCAGCACCTCCACCTCTTCCTCGTCCAGGACGCGGCTGGTGACACGATGGTCGGCGGCGTACTTCTCGGTGAGGTAGACCCGGTTGCAGCCCTCGCAGGCGTCGTATTCCAGGTTGTAGTGCGAAGCGGGGATGATGACCGTCTTCCGGGCGATGCAGGTCACGCGCTCGCCGCAGCCGGGGCAGTACGGCATCGACATCGCCTCCTCTTCTGCAAGCTACCTCTATCGGCGGGGATTACTCTGCTGCGGCGTCCTCGTCCTCGCCGGAGAGGGAGGCGAGGATACGCCGCAGGACCTCCTCGGCGTGGGGCTCTCGGGCCGTCAGCCTGGGCAGTTCAGCGAGGAGCTGGCGCATGTCATCTTCGTCCAGCTCGCTGGTAACGGTGATGCCGTCGCAGGACAGGTACTCGCTGACGAACACCGCGTCGCAGTGCTCACAGGCGGAGCAGGTGAGCTGGCAGTCGCCGGCGGGAACGGGGACCTCGAGCATCCCGATGTATGTGACCTTCTGGCCGCAGTGCATGCAGTGGGCCATGCCTCTCACCTCCCTGGGTAAGCTGTCTAACCGGTCCTCGGATGCTGCTGCTCCCGCAGCCAGCTGGGACACTCCGGCAACTCCCGGAGGGGCGTGGGTTGGAAGTCCATGTCCCTCTCGATACGAATGGGCCGCACCTGTGCCAGCTCCGAGAGGGAGAAGTAGCCCAGCTCCACCTCGTGGCCCACCACGAGGCCGTAGCAGATGCTGCCGTCGGTCTCGGTGATGTACCACGTCCAGGAGCTGGCGGGGTGGAAGAGCTTCACCCAGGCGACGGCATCGCCCCCCTGCCCGTCGGTGGCGCCGAGAGGCGGGATGCGGCCCAGGAGGTCCCGGGGGAGAAGGTCGAAGGCGTCGGGCACGATATCACCTCCCGTGTGTGTCGGGTGGAAGCAGTAGCTGTGGGGAGTCGACCTTCTTGCGGCGTGCGAGCGTTGCCGCCCTCCTCCACAGGTGCCTGGCCTCTCGCCATGCCTCCAGCATCTCTGCCTTCTCCGGCCATTCGAGGCCGTACAGGGCGAACCCCATCACTGCCAGGGCGGTGATGGGGTCGCAGCCGGCATCCAGCCCTCCGGCGGGAAGCCCCTTCTCTTGCTTCCAGGTGAGAAGGCCCCCTTCCAGGCAGGCGGTCTCACGGCCACGCCTGTGTAGGAGCGCCAGGGCGGGCTCCAGGTCGCCAGCGGCAGCCGCCAGAGCAGCGGCTGTGAGAGGCGACTTTGGCGAGAGCTGACGGAGGAGAGCGTGGGTCTCGGGCCGTGCCCCTTCCCAGGGGCTCACGGGTTGTCCTCCACGGTGGCCAGGCGGGCAGCGCAGGCGTCTATCCCCCTGCCCAGGTCCTGCTGGGCGGCGAGCAGCTTTCTTGCTGCTGCCAGCGCTGCCGGGTATCCCTCCGAGAGGAGAGCGAGGAGGGCGGAGACGTATGCCTCGGCGCCGTCCTCTCGCGTCGCCAGCTCGTGGGCGAGGACGGCGGTGGGCACCTGGCCGAGGGGGCTCTCCTGCTCCTGCTGGAGGACTGCTGCCAGGCGATCGCGCAGGAGGAGCGCCCAGTCCCAGCTGCGCGCCGCCAGGGGGCCCTGGCCGTCCTCCACCGGCTCCCAGCTGCCGTCCTCCCGCAGCCGCAGCACCTCTACGTAGGGGGTGCGGTAGCGGCGGGAGCCGGTCTCGTCGTAGAGGATGACGAGGCTGCCCACCGGCAGCTCGTCCATGCGTCCTCGCCGCAGCCAGGGGCCCTCGAAGGCGTAGCCGTCCTTGCGGGAGGTGTCCACCTTTCGGATCAGCCTGGCCCAGGACTTGAATCGGGAGTCGCGGGAGCCGGGAACGAGGGTCTTCACGAGGGGTGCGTCCACGGCTGTCACCTCCTGTCGCGGTGGGCCTCCAGATGGGAGTCCACCAGGGCCATGAGGTGAGCCGATGCCTCGGGTCCCGTTTCGGGAACGGTGGTGGTCCAGCCGCAGGAGCAGGAGGCCTGGGTGCCCCACTCGTGCCTGACCACGGTTACGTGCGCCTCCACAGCATCACCTCCCTGCAGATAGGGGCATGGCTAGTCCTGTGCCACCTGCCGGTAGCAGTCGCCGCAGAGGGCGGCCACTAAGAGGATGCCTCCCAGCCGCCCCATGGCATGGGTGAGCGCGCCGCTGCTGCCACAGCGGTCGCAGCTCTCGTCTCCGGGGGATGCACTCATCGCCTGGGCGTAGCGGTCCAGGCATTCGCGCTCCAGGCAGACCACCTGGCGTGACCAGGCGGTGGCCAGGGCGGGGGCCGGTGCCGGCCCCTCCACGTGAGGGCACCCCTGCAGGTCGCCACGGGCGAGTCCCATGGGGACCTCCAGCAGGCGGCGGAGGAGCCAGCGTCTGGCCGGATTCCTGGCGGCGGCGCTGATGGTCACCATCTCCTCGATGGCATCCTGGTGGCGTGAGGCAATCCAGTGGGCGAAGGCCTCCGCCTCGGCGGCTGCTGCCTGGGCCTGGTCGCGGATGTGAATGGGGGTGGTTGCGGGAGGGTGCGCCTTCCGTGTGGCCAGGTAGACGCGGATGGCATCCACGTCGGGGTAGAGATACCTCTCCCTCGTCATGGTTGCGCCTCCTTTCCGGTGGACGTGGGCAGCAGGGAGAGCTGGCCGGGCGTCACCTCCCACCGCTCGCGGACGGTGATGCCCCGGCTGGTCACCAGGTGCATGGCCCCCCTGAGGTCGGCGGCGATGGCCTCTGCCTCCTCTCGCGAGCGGGCGCACCGCACTGCTGCCCATCCGGCCACAACCCTGGGGTCGGGAGGGGGAGGCGAGGCGAACATGGCCGCAGCGATCACATAGACGGGCTCGCCGTGCTGGATGCCCTCCTTCACGGTGATCTCGGCAGTTGTCGCCCCGGGGTCCGGCTGCCAGCTCTGCATGGCCTCCTCCACCTCTTGCTCCCACTGGGGCCGGCAGGAGCGGCAGAGGCGCAGCTGCTCCCGGTCTACCTGCACGAGGGCATCTCGCGGGAGCGTGCGGCCGCAGCGGCTACAGGTGTCGGTGGCAGCGGCGACGACGGTCGGCCGGAAGGGGTAGGTCAGCGGCTGCTCCATCACCTCCCAGAAGTGTCCCTCGGGGCAGACGCGGATCTCCTGAGCGGTCTCCCACCGCAGCTGCGCCTCGGGGGGCAGCTCCCCCAGCTCGCCGCCGCAGGTGGGACACCTGGCGATGGCGCTCACGGGTGCTGTCTCCTGAAAGCCTCGATGGTGCCGCTGGCGCCTATCTCCGCCAGGCAGCGGACGATGCGCAGCTGCTGAGCTGCCGGCGGCGGGTGATCGCCCCCCAGCGGGCAGCAGCGGCCTTCTCGGCCACACGGAGTACCTGATCACTCCGACTGCACACGGTGTGGAGTGGCAGTCAGCTGGGAGAGGAGGTGTCGGGGGCAACGGCTGCCCTGTTCGCCTCGTCGTCCTCTCTCCCCTGTTCGGGAGGGATCAGTTGAGGGGAGATGGGCAGGTAGAAGAAATGGGAAGCAGCAAGCAGCAGCTGGTCGTTCACCGCTGTGTTCCGGTGGTGCTGAGCTGGGGAGAGGTCTCCCACCAGCCGTCACCGCAGGCCTGGCACAGAAAGCGGACGGGGCCTGTCGCATGCAGGACCTGGGCTACCTGGCGAGTGGGGGCAGCGCCGTCGTCCCCGGGCATCTCCCGCAGGACGCACTCGGCGGAGTAGATGCGGACGATGCGGCTGCTGCCGCAGGTGGGACAGGACATGGTCTCACCCCCCTTGCAGGTGTATGTGCAGGCGGCCAGGAGGCAGGACCTGGCCTGAAGCTCGGCCGGCCTGGCAGGGGTCAGCTGCTGCGGTGGCGCCCGATGTAGAGGAGGCAGCGCCCAAAGGCGGGGCGCCACCGGACGGGGCCGCAGAGGATGCAGGGGCGCGCCTGGATGTGGACGCTGCCGTCTTCCCCTCGCCAGGCTACCACGGGGACTTCCCGGCCATGCTGGCAGACGAGGGTGACCTCGGCCGGCAGCCACACCAGGGCGGAGGTGCGAGGCTTCGCAACCGCTGTCTTCAAGGGCACCACCTGCTCAGGATAGCAGGGGGTGCGGGGGAGCTGCAGCCTCTAGCCCGTGTGGGGGAGGAGTGGCTGCAGCTCCCGGCGGGGAACCTTGAGTCTGCTGCCGACGGTGGGCGATTCGCCGGAGATGTCCACCAGGACGAAGGTCTCTTCCTCTTCCGCGAACCCCCCGAGGGCTGCCGCCTGCAGTGTCACCCTGTCTCCCTCCCTGCGGACGGCCCAGCGGCGGACGATGGCCTGGACGGGCCGGCTGCCCACCTCGAGGGCGACGATGGCCTCATCGGGGTCCCTGTCTCAGAGGACCTGGCAGGGGAGGGCCAGGGGGAGCGGTCGGCGGTACCACCGCGGCGGCGTCAGCACGGGCCACATGTCTCCACCTCCTGAGATGTCACGCCCGGGCGCCAGCATCTTCTCAGCTCCCTGAGCCAGGCACCTGCCGCCTTCGGCGATGACCACCAGGGTGCGTCCTCCGCGCTGACGCTGCCGGCGCCCTCGGCGATGTCGCGGGTGAGGCGCCGGCGCCTCAGGTACTCCCGCAGGGCCACAGCGACGATGGCGCTGCGGGATGTCCCGCTGGCGCGCACTTCCTGGTCCAGCTGGTGGACCAGGTCTCGGGGCAGCTTCAGGCGGAGAGGTGCGAGCTCGCTCACCCTGCATCACCCCCTCAGCCCATGATGGTATACCGGGCCGGGAGGGGGCGCCATACTGCTGCTGGCGTCCCCTCCTCTCGTTCCTCATACCTCGGGCACCTCGTGGGCGTGCTCCCGCATCGCCTCGAAGGCCTCGTAGAAGGGAGTGGTGTCCATGTGCTCCACCACCCACACGGCCTGCCGCAACGAGAAGCCGTAGTCGGCGACGTCGGCGTAGGTGAAGCAGGAGATTATGTGCTCGCGGTCGTCGCCGCGCCTGGCCTCGCCGCCGCAGGCAGGGCAGGCAAGGGCCACGGCCTCGGGGTCGTGGGTGAAGGCGTCGAGGTAGAAGGCGGCGGAGCACTGGCGGCAGCGGAAGTGAGGCAACATCATTCTCTCATCTCCTGCGTCTCACAGCAGCTGGAAGACACGTTGGAGTGGTCATGCTCTGGCTAGCTCTACCACCTCCTCGTTATGCATTACCTGGTAGTAGCGGAAGCCCGCTACTGGGCGGGAGCGGGGGATCAGGACATCCAGGTTGACTCCCAACTGCATCTGGTCGAGGGCGAACTGAGCAGCGTCGGAGGCACGTGGGAAAGGATGCACATCTACGATGTCGCCCTGCCTGCGGCGGCGGATGAGGACATAGGACGGTAGGTCTCCCTGGTCGCTGTGCGCAGTCTCCTGCTGGTCCAGACGGTCGAGCGCTTCCACCAGCTCCTGGAGACCGGCGGCGAGGAGCGCCTGGCGTACTGCGTCGGGCCCCTCCTCCAGGTCGATGCCCTGCTTCTGGGCCACTGTGGTGAGGTCGATTGCCTTGCCGCTCTGTCGGTGGACGAGGCCCCTTATGGCCTGGTTGTGGATGCCGCCCATGCGCTCGGCCGCATAGCCCAGCTCCTCCAGGGCAGCGAGGACACGGTCCATGACGACCTGGACACAGGGGCAGTCGCCGTCGCCGAGGCCGTACCGCTGGAAGGCCTCGTACACGGAGTGGGACTCGATGATGATGACTCGCATGTTCTCAGCTCCTGCTGTGACGACAGGAGGGAGAGGTAGCGATACCGCTACTCCTCTCCCTCGTCGTTGTCCTCGTCGTCTTCGTCCTCGTGGAGCGTGGCAGGGTCTATCCCTGCCAGCTCGGCCAGCTCCTGGTCATCCATCACCTGCTGGTAGCGGCAGGTGGGGGTGCGCTCGCGGGGGTGCAGGGGGATAGCTATCTCCACCTCGTCGGGGTCCAGACCCAGGGCATAGGCGGCTGCCTCCCTGGCAGTGGAGAACAGATGGAAGTCCATGATGTCTCCCTGGTTGCCGTGGCGTTCGATCACCAGGGAGGGGAGGTCGCTCTCGCCCCAGGGCGCGATCTGGACTACCTCCTGCCGGTCCAACTCGTCGAGGGCGGCTACCACGTCGTCGAGGCCCGCTGCCAGCAGCGCCTGCCGGGCGGCCTCGGGCGCCTCCTCCAGGTCGATGCCCTGCCCGGCTGCCACCATCCCCAGGTCCACCCTCCGGCCGCTCTCGCGGTGGCGGAGGGCGTAGATGTAGTGGTTGCCGCTGCCGCTCCAGACGGCCTCCGCGTCGTAGCCCATGCGGTCCAGCAGCTCCTCTACCTTGCCGAGGACGGTCTCGGCGCAGGGGGAATCGCCGTCTACGAGGCCGTTGGGCTGGAAGGCCTCATAGACGGAGTGGGACGCGATGTTCACGATGCGCATGTGACATCACCTCCTGTGCACTTTCGGGCTGATATCAGTCCCACTGGTACTCGCAGCGGAGGCACTGGAAGGTGGCATCGCCGGTCCACTCCTCGTAAGCTTGAAAGTACTCACTGAGGGCGACCACGCTTCCGTCTGGCCTGACCTCCACGTCCTGCTCGTAAGAGGCAGTGGTATAGGCGACGACCAGGAGATGGCGGCTGCCACAGCGGGGGCAAGGAGTGGCCTCCTGGACGAGGGGTGAATAGGTCTGCACAATGCTCACCTCCTTTCCCTGAATCGCTGTCACACTGTGGAGACTGGCGCTTCCTCTCTCGGCAGCGGAGGGCCGTAAGCAGGAATAGCGGGTCGCCGCAGGCGCCGCACTCGACGGGGCGCACGCGGAGAGAGCGGCAGTGGGCCAGTATCGTCAGGGAGACTCATCGCACAAGGCAGATGGCGCCGGGTTGAGCGAGGGCTCTCACCTCTCTTTCTTCGGGCCTCAGGGGGTTAGCAGCGGAGAGACAAGCTGCTCCGCTCCGCGTCAGGAGCGAGAGGCCGCCGAGGGAATAGGCGGGATGCCGCGGTCATCCTCGCTTTATCGAGGACTTCCAGTCCACCCTGCATCTGGGGCACCACCGCCAGCCCCTGGGCATGTGCGGGGACTGTCCGCACTCGGTCCCGCAGTTGGGGCAGGGCCTCGGCCGTAGCCGGCGTCTCCTGCGGGGCAAGCCGAACAGGAGGCGGGTCAGCTCCCTCTCCAGCTGCACCTCAGGGCTCCTCTGGGTCGAGAGCTTTCATTGCCGCCCAGCCCGGGGGCTTCGAGAGGGAGCACGGGCGTTGGGGTCGCTGCAAGGTCTCACCTCCCGCGCAGAGTTGTCATCCCTGCGACGTGCTGCGATGCCTCCGCCTCGCCGTCTGTCAGGGCAGTGGTGCAGTAGTCGCACCAGATGGGCCTGTGCCCTGCCAGGGCATTGTGCCCTGCTGCCGCGAGGAGGGCGCCCCGGCTCGCGTGGGACTCCAGGCAGGCCAGGATGCTGGCAGCCCGGAAGCAGCGCGACACGTCGAACCACGGCAGCGACCAGGTCGCGATGGCTTCCCGGCAGGTCGAGAGGGCCCACCCGGCATCCGACTTCAGGAGGTGAAGGCCGCGGGGCACTCCCGCGGCGAGGGCCGTGAGGAGAGGCAGCGGGTCACTGCAGGCGCCGCATTCAGGAGGGTGTAAGCGGTGCAGGCGCCACAGGATGGTGGCTGCCCTCTCGCCGTGCAGGCGCCAGTGGAGGGTGGCCGCGAGGGGCGCTGCCGCCGGGCTATCCGACAGGAGGAAGAGGGTGGAGGCGATGGCGCGGATCGACGCATCTGCGGGGGAGAGGATGCCTGCTATGGCCGTTCGCGTATCGAGGCCGCAGACCATACCATCAGTACTGCGCGGTAGCCGTCGAGGAGCGCCCACTCGTGGCCGTTGAGGGTATCGCGGTAGCAGGTGGACAGGCCGGCGCGGTAGCTGCCGTCCGGGCAGGGCCGCCCATACGCGATGCAGTCGTAGCGGCCATACCACTTCTCCTCGAACTCGGCTCGCCGGGCAAATGCCTCTGCCACCCGCTCGATGGTATCCCTGTCTGCCCCCTCGCTGCGGAGAGTGGTGGTGGACGAGCAGGACTTCAGCAGGCGGATGCCCATCGCGTGCTCCAGGTAGTTGCTGAGGTGACAGCCTCCCCGGACGGCGTCCTCCAGCTCGTGCCAGCGGGCGAGGACCCTCTGGGCCTCATGCTGGAGCTCCGGCCAGACGTCAGGCGGTGTATAGCGGAGGACGTACCGGGTTGTCCTGCGCAGTCTCTGCAGGACATCCACGGGGCCAGTTTCCTGGGGGCGCACCAGGACGTGGCCTCCCCACTCCTGTGGCCATCGGCTGAAGTAGTGTCCCCAGCGCTGCTTGCGGGGGGCGTATACGAAGACCTCCTGGCAGTGCGGGATGGCGGTGACACGCCGCATCTCGCCCGACGCGAAGCGCAGGTGCCCGTCGCGGGCGTTGCTGAGAATGGCCAGGATCTCGGCGATGTTTGTGGCCTTTTGCCACTTGCTCATGCTCTCATCCCTCCGTGCTGGCGAGACGACGCAGCCAGTGCAGCAGCAGACGCCGTTACTGGATGTCAGTCCGTCTCAACATAGAGGGCACGGTAGCCGTCGAGGAGCGCCCACTCGTGCCCGTTGAGCAGGTCGCGGTAGTGAGTGGCGAGCCAGGCGCGGTAGCTGCCGTCCCGGGCAGGCCATCCCTCGGCGGTGCAGTCGTAGCGGCCGCGCCACCGCTCCTCGAACTCGGCCCGCCGGGCGAACGCCTGCGTCACCCTCTCGATGGTGCCCCTGTCTGCCCCCTCAGTGCGGAGAGTGGTGGTGCGGGCATCGGGCCTCAGCAGGCGGACGCCCATCACGTCCCACAGATAGTCGCCGAGGCAACCATCTCCCCGGACGACATCCTCCAGCTCGTCCCAGCGGGCGAGCACCTTCTGCGCCTGCTCGCGCAGCTCCGGCCACACATCGGGAGGTGTGTACCGCAGCACGTACCGGGCAGCCCTGCCCAGGTTCTGGAGGGCAGCCTGCTGCCCGTCCTCCCGGGGACGCACGAGGACATAGCTGCCCCACGACGACGGTAGCTCGCCGTAGGAGAACCCCCAGCGGCGCTTGCGGCGGCTGTAGACGAAGATCCGCTGCTGGTCGGGGATGACAGAAAAGCGGAGGACCGGGCCCGATTCGAGGCGCAGGTAGCCCCGGCGGGCGCTGCCGAGGATCTCCAGGACCTCGGCCATGGACGTGGCCTTCTGCCACTTGCTCATGCTGTGCTCCCCGTTGGCTCTCACAGATAAGCGTTTGCAGTTTCGATAGCTTTTCTAATTGGTTGCCAGGTGAGGGCGAGAGCCCGTGTGCAGGCGCTGTTCCACAGGACCATCGGCATGAGCTCCCCTACATCGGGTTGGCCGAAGGCTCTGGCACAGGTGAGGTTCCAGAAGATCTCGCGCAGCTCCGTCAGGGGCTGGCGGAGGGATTGGAAGCGACCACCTGTGATAGATGCCAGCTCCTGTGCCGCGTGTCGGTCGCCACGACGAGGAGAGCCAGGGAGCGGAGAAGCTGATGCCCCGATGACAGTGCTGTGACAGACGCCGCATCGAGCCTGTCCCACAGGCGGTCTCCGTAGTGGGCGAGCGCCCTCTCTACGAGGAAGCGCCCGCGGCTGCCGCAGGCAGACAGGAGGGGCACAGTAATGACGGCGCCGACCTCTGCGGCCAGTTCCTGAAGGAGGGCAGCCGCCTCATCATGCCCTGGCGCCTGCAGGTGGACAGCCAGGAAGCCGCAGGTAGCGCTGGCAGCGCCGACCCCCCTCAAGACACGCAATATACGGCTGGCCTGCTGGGCAGGAGTCATACTGGTTCACCTCCATTAGGCGAGATACGCAAAGCCACTGGCATCGGCTACGTGGAGATCTCGACAGTTACCTGCGGTGGCGGGCCATTCGCAGTCATGTTCTCTTTCGCTCCACATGAGCGACAGCTATGTCCACAGCCTTCTCGATGGGCTGCCAGATGAGGGCAGCTGCTCTTTCCACAGCAGCGTCCATCTCGAGGATCATCTGCGCGATCATCTCATCGGCGTTTGGCTGATCGGACAGGGCTGCAACGATGGCGTTCAGGAAGATATTCCGAAGCCTCCGCAGAGGGCGACGCAGGCGCCAGTAGCGCTGTCCCAGCAGGATAGACAGCTGCTGTGTCGCTTTGATGGCGGACACCAGGACTGCCAGCGCGTCCACCAGCTGCGTAGCTGTCCGAGGCTCCCTGGAGCAGGCTATCGTCGCAGCGTTCATTAGCTGCTGCCACAGACGGTCGCCGTAGTGATCGAGACTGTGTTCCAGGAGCCTGCTGCCGCGCTCACCGTATTGGTCGAGGATAGGCCCAACCAGCATGGAGCCTGTTTGCCCTCCCATCTTCACCAGCAAGGAGGCTGCGGCGGCGTGACCCAGGGCATCGAGATGGCCGGCGAGAGCGGAGCAGAGGGCGCTCACGGTGCTAGCGCCCCTCAGGCTGCAACGGATGCGGGCTGCACACTGGGCAGGCGTCATCTCGCACCTTCGTCGAGCGGTATCAGAACCAGGAGGCGAAGACGGGATGCCTGGCGCGCAGCGCCTCGGCCACGATGGCCCTGGCGGCGGGGTAGTGCTCCATGAAGCCGTAGTGACGGCGGCGGTTGCGGAAGGCCATCTCCACTACCTGGCGGCCGATCTCCAGCACCCGCCCACGGTCGTAGCCGCCCGCCAGGCAGACGTACCACTCGCAGAAGAAGGGCTGTCCCAGGACGTGGTGCTTGAGGGCGTTAGCCGCCGCGAGGGGAGTGAAGTAGCCCAGGCTCTCGCAGATCATGTGAGCGATGAGCCTGGGGTAGCGGGCGACGATATCCTCCAGGGGAGTCTCCTGCTGAATGAAGCGCATCATCGGTCACCTCCGTTAGTGTCATCCCTGGGCTGCCGTCTGTCTGCCAGCAGGTCGTCGCAGGCAGGGCACCAGATGGGCATCCAATGTCCCCTGCTCTCGTCATGCCCTACCCTGGCGAGGAAGGCGGCCCTGTCAGTGTAGCCGGCGAGGAAGAGGGCGGCCGCCGCCCGGAAGATGATGCTCCTCTTGGGCAGCGGCCCCTGGCGGCAGGCGGTGTAAACACCGAGGGAATCCCTCACCAGGCGGGAATCAACTTCGCTCTCGGCGCAGCAGCCGGCCGCGAGGGTGACCAGCAGCGCCGCGGGCTCCAGGCACCTGGGGCAGCGGCCGAACGGGTTTTCTCTGGGATGCAGCCGCTCGTGCAGCTCAGCGGCGAGGCACGGAGCAGCCTCCGCCTGGTAGAAGGCGAGGAGCGTCTGTGCCAGCTGTCGGGTGCGGGCTTTCGCAGGCGAGAGCACGACTGCTATGTGGCCAACAGCTCTATGCATATGGCCTCCTGTCGGATGGCAGCCGCCAGGCTAGTACCCCTGTCTCCTGCAGCCTCGTCTCCCCTTGCGTCGAGGGTCAGGGCTGCGGCGGCAGCTGCTGGGTGGGCACTTTCAGGTCCCAGTCGCTGGAGGGAGCAAGGGTAGACACATATCCGATGGCACTCTCGAAGTCGGGGAAGACGGCCGGCATCAGGTCACAGAGGAGCAGGGCCAGAGCCCGTGGGCCGGCTCCCTTGTATCCCCACGCCAGCCCGTACAGAGAGAGCAGGCAGTGCCCCTCCTCATCCCGAAGGTGGACAGAGAGGTCGTCGGCACAGCCTTCGATGGTAGCGGCAGCTGCGAGCAGGAGTGGCCGTCGCTCCAGATAGTCGGCGATGGCTCGTTCCGGCGCCCTCTCGTCGCAGGCGAGTGCCCGCGAGGCCTCTCGCAGGAGCGCTGCGACGACGTTCATCGGTTGTTCCTCGCCTGGAGTAGCCTCACAGTAGCCCAGCCGTTGACGGCGGCGTGGGCGATGACGGCCGGCCAGATGGAGCCGCTGACGAAGGTAAGCAGCCCCAGGATAAGGCCACAGGCAGCTGCCCACGGGATGCTCGGCAGCGGATGTGCCGCTCCGAAGACGAGGGCAGAGAGGAAGAGAGCACCTGTGGTTCCCCAGACGGGCAGCAGCAGGCCGCCCATAAGGTAGCCCCGCACCATCGCCTCCTCCACGATGGGGCCGACGAGGATAGCCACCAGTGCCAGGACTGCAGGGTGGCGGGGGAGGTCCCTCCGGGCTGGGGTACGGATGCGGAGGAGCACCAGCCCTCTGAGGTAGAGGCGAGCTGCTGTGGCGAGGACAGCCCCGGCGAGAGCTCCGACGGCTAGCCACAGGGGCTCCGGCCTGTCCATCCAGGGGAATGCAGCAGTGAGAGCCTCGATGCCGGTGCGTTCCCGGGCGAGGACGAGGAGCACGATACTGAGGAGGATGGCACGAGTGAGGTAGCCCGACAAGAGCATCACCTCCTGGTGCGAGCAGGGGGTATAGAGGAGGGAGAGGAGAGGGAGGAGAGGATAGGAGCAGTCAGCTGGCACGGGCGGCAGGACTCGAACCTGCGACCTGCGCTTTTGGAGAGCGCTGCTCTAGCCGCTGAGCTACGCCCGCGCCCGGCGCTATTCTATCAGAAAACTGGCTGCGTGCTGTCTACGGACCGGCAGAGGGCTGTCGCAGCGGTGGATGGGCCGAGGTCGCTGCAGCGGTGGGCCCGGGGACCCGTGGTGCTCAAATACCCAGGAGCCGGCGACGACGGCCTAGACATAGATCTTGATGCCGAGGCCGAGGTCGCCGATCAGCTGCCCGACTTCCCTTTCAAAGGGAATGTCGCTGAGGTCCACACCTGCGCTTACCCCGAGGAACTCGACGCCGACTACTCCTCCATCTGCCGAGTAGTCAATGTGGCGAAGGTCGTCCAGCTCTTTGGTGTAGGCCACTGGCAGGTCGTTGAGGTACACGTAGATGGCATCCGCGCCAGGGGAATATTTGGCATAGCGCCTGAACTGCCTCATTGTGCGCTCTCCCCCTTCCAGACCACAGTCACTACGTAAGGCGGATTGCTGTCGGCCCGCACGTACACCTTGAGCCTGCGCCCTTCGTATTCACCCTCATAGATTATACAGGCAGGCCTGCCCGGGCGAGTGGGAGCTGGGCGCCGTATGTCGAAATTCTTGAGAACTGCGAGCACGGCAGCCTCGGGAATTTGCCGCTCCCTCATTCTATCTCGCGCATGCTCATCGTAGACTACCGACTCATCCACGGCTTTCTCCTGCAAGGACCGGTGCCCGTGGGTTGCTCCTGTCTACGGTATACCTTCCCGGTGTCCCGTGGCGACACCCTGCCAGACGCACCCCATTTGGGGGAAGTCACCCTGCCGCTGTCGGGCCTGCCACTGCAGCAGCTTGTGCTCCCCTGCACCCGCGCCGCTCGTTGCGTCCTGTGCAGGCCAGAGGGCAACGCAGGTATGTCCCTCCCGGTCCTCCACGTACAGCAGCAGCGCCTTCTCGGCGGCGACCTCGTCGATGATGCGGGCAGCTTCTTCGTCGAGGAAGTCCACGTGGCCACCTCCGTCGAGGGAGGGGGAGGGGCTGCGAGCGCCCCTCCCCGGTCACCTCTAGTCGTAGATGAGGACGACGTTGATGGCGCCGGTGCGTTTGAGCTCCTGCAGCAGGAACTGGGCGCTCTCGTCCCCCTGCTCTGCCAGGCGCCGCAGGCCGTGCAGGAGCTTGCGGGGCATGATCCTCCTGTCCCAGCACACCAGGACGGCCTGCAGGTCGTCTACCTGGTGCTCCTCCAGCAGGTCCACCACCTGGGGGCTGGCCTTATCGAGCACGGTGAACTCGCGCATAACGGTGACGCCGACTCCCACGGTCTGCACCTCCTCGACTGTCAGGCGCTGGGCGATCAGTACCAGGCATACATGGAGTGGCCGAGGTCAGCCCAGAAGCGCAGCCAGCGGGCAGCTGCGAGGATCCTGTGTAGCTGACTTGCCAGCCGCTCCATCGGCGTGGGCTCGAACTCCCGGCCGTCTGCCGAACGGTAGCCGATGATGGTCTCCTGGAAGCCCTCTGCCTCTGCCCGCCTGCGCATGGCCTGCAGGCTCTCCTCTGCCCACTGGAAGGCCTGGGCAGGCCCCGCCAGGAGGGTGGCCGCCAGCTCGCCGCACCCCAGGTCGGAGAGGGCGCGGGCTGCTTTCGGGATGGCACACTTCTCCAGGGCGACCGCGTACTCTGCCATCTCCTGGGAAGTCATGCTCTGGAAGGCGCGGCGCTGGAGTCGCTTGTTCAGGAGAGGCGACCCGACGAGCACCTGGCCGCGGAAGGAGAAGTGGCCGGCCAGGGAGACGAAGGGTGCCATCACCTGGTAGGGGGATAGCTGGTACTCCACCAGGTCGGGGACGTACGCCCCGTAGTGGCGCTGCACCAGCTCCTCGTCGGAGAGCTGCCACTGGCGTGCCTCGGGGTCCTCCTCCAGGAGGTGGGGGTTCTGGGCGATTTCGCGGCGTCTCTCGGCGGCCGCCTCCAGCAGGTACCTGGTGGCCGCCTCGTCGATCCCCACCCTGGGCACGCCCAGGGTGTCGTAGGGGGTGATGGCCACCTCCCGGTAGAGGGCTTCCTCTTCGGGGGTGAACTCCCGGCGGCGGAGGATCGCCTTCAAGCGGAGGAACTCCTCCTCGCGCCCCGGCCTGGGCTTGTCACACACCACCCGGTCGAGACCCATGGCAGCTCCTACTCGATCTCGTCTTTCATGACCAGGGAGATGTAAGTCTCGAGCGCTTCCTGAGGCGAGGCAGCGCGGACGTAGACAGCGATGGGTGCGCCAGACCGGTCGCGCACGATGCGCATTCTCTGGCCAGGCGGCAGATAGTAGCGGCAGCGCTTCGGACGCACGCAGGTGTGGCCTCGCTCTTCCACCAGGAAGACGAGGTCGTCGTGGTCAGGCGAGAGAGACTGTTGCTTTTGCATGTCAGAGCACCCGAAGGTAGCAGCGCTCTTCCCGGGGCTGGCCATCGGGGCCCTGGACGGTGAAGGCCCGCACGACCAGTAGCCCGTGATCGTCCCTGAAGAAGGGCCGGGAGAGGAGGCCGGGGGCGATGGGAGGACGGAGTTCGCTTCCCAGCAAGGGGAGGGCGCAGCCGTCCTCGCACGGGAGATAGAAAAGTTTGCTATCGGGGCGGGCCGTCTCGTAGATGGACATCCTGTCACCTCCCGTTTGGCTTTGGCAACCGGCTCTGTTTGAGCAGGGCAGACAGCTGTTGCAGCAGCTGGGAGTCGACGCGGCAGCGGAAGAGGACCTGGTCTCTGCTGCCGTCACAGCGGGTGATGGTGACCACCACGGCCTCGTTGCCTGGTTGAGAGGCGAGAAGGTGAAAGAGGGGACGCGCTCGTGCCAGGTCGCCTCGGGGGTCGTCTGTTTCCTGCAGGCGTATGCGCAGCCGGGGGCGGGCGCCCATGGCCAGGGCAGCGGCAACGAGGGAGGGTCGCCTGGGCTCAGCTCGTGGTGGAGGCGTAGCCGCAGCGGAGACAGGTGACGTAGACGGGCTCATCGGTGGGCTCCTCGTCTACCTGGACGGGCTCTGTGGCGGCGACGACGCGGCTGTTGCTCTGAACTTCCAGGCGCTGCTCGTATTCCGTCCTGCGGGCGACCACCGCTCGCAGGTGGCGGCCGCGCAGCGGGGACAGGGTCCGGCGGTGCCGAACCAGCTCAGGGCTTCGTCTGGACGACTCCTCCTCCTGGCTGTCGCAGTCATCGCCCTCTCCTCCTTCTCACTCCTCCGACGGCTGCCAGCGGACCACCTCCCCGTAGGGCGGCTGGTACCCGTGGGGGACTATCCAGAGGACTTCTGCTCCCTCCGGGCGAGGTGGCCACTGGGGGATGGCGGCATCGGTGTAGATGGCTATCCCCCTGGGGGAGTACTGGACTGCTCTCTCCACCAGGGGGCAGATATCGGTGCCGCCTCCCCCCGCTGGGTCAGGTATAGGGCTGCCAGGCCGCAGCAGCTCGTCTATCTCCACCTGCACGTCGCCGGCGATGAAGCGCACCGTGATCCCCTGTGTCAGGAGGAACTCGATGGCCGGCCGCGCATAGTGGAGGTCGGTCACCATGGAGCCAGAGGTGTCTACCACGAAGGTGACGGTGGCCTCCCCCTGCTTGCGGTCGCGTGCCCAGCCTGGGGTGTAGCGGCCGGTAGCGCGGAGGAAGTCCAGGCGGGGGCGCAGACGAGAGCGGCTGCGTCGCCACTCCTTCTCTACCAGGCAGCGGGCCCATTCGGCGAGCCGCTGTGCCCAGTTGGGGAGAGAGGGGATCTGCCAGGGGAGGGGAGTCTTGCCGGCGCCGCTGCCCCAGGAGCGAGGCTGCTCTTGCAGCGCCTGGAGGGCGTCCTTTCCTCTGGGGGAGCTGGCGAGAGCGGCGGCCACTCCCATGGCCTCGGGGAGCGCTCCCTCTTCCACCTCGATGCCGCCGCAGATGTCGAGGTCGCCGGCTTCCTGACCTTCCCCAGCGAGCAGATGCCGGCCTCCCTGCCCGGGAGGCAGGGGATGCAGGAGCGGATGGAGGAAGCGCCAGAGGGGCGGCAGATCGGGGGAGAGCCCCGCCTGGGCGGCCACCTCTTCGGGATATATGGCCCTGGTGTGGAAGGCGCCTGCTTCGGCGAGGGCACGGGCCTTCTCCTCGCCGAGGACCTGGACGGCGAACTCCTGCAGGAGCTGGGAGGCCACGGCGTCGATAGCCTCCAGCTCCTCGCGGGGCACATAGTAGTTGACCTCTGCCTCTTCGGCCAGGGTATTGCAGGGGAGCTGGCACTCTTCGTGACGATGGTTGAAGTGGCCGAGGAATATGTGTCCCAGCTCGTGGCGGATGAGCCCCCGGATGGCGGCCTCGCTGGCTGCTCTGACCGTCTCGCTGCGGAGGATGATGGTGAAGCGGAAGCTTCCTTTTTCGTAGACGGTCATGGCGTGGTTGGTGGGACGGCTGCGCGACCGCAGCTCGATGGTGACGAGGCCGCTCTCGAGCAGTCCTGTCAGGTGAGGCGGGAGGGAGCACATGACCTTCTCCATCAGGGGGCCGTCAGTCATCTCTCTCCTCCTGGCTGCTGGCGAAGGAGCGGCAGATCTCCACCAGTGCTCCCTCTGCCCTGGGGAGGCCGCCGTTGCTGTGGAAGACGACGAAGTTGTCCCTGGCGGCCTCCTGGAAGAAGGGGTCGGGCCCCAGGCGGGAGATGGCCTCCTGGCAGACCCGCTGCAGCTCCTGCTTGTCGGGGCGCTCCTGGAGCCAGGCGGAGAGGCGTTCCAGCGCCTCCGCCCGTGCCCTGGGGTCGTCCCTTCGCTGGAGGGCAGGAGCGACGGCGCCCTTGAGGATAGATATGAAGGCGGCGGGTATGCGCTCCACCTGTCCCGAGTTGTAGGCGTGCAGGACCATGCTGGCGCCGGTGGCCACGAACTCGGGGACGGGCAGGCGGGCCAGCACTTCGACCGCGTGGTCGGGATTCTGGATGAGGTAGTCCAGCTGCTCTTCTGGCCTGAGGGCGAGCCTTTCCAGCTGGCGGATGACCCTCGCTGCCGCTTCCCTGGGCATGAGGAGAGAGAGGATGAAGGCCCTCTCCTCTCTGGGCATTCGCAGCAGTTTTGTCTGCCCTCGTGCCAGGACATCCACCGAGGCGAGGGTGAAGTCGGGAGAGGGCGGCGGCAGCGCCTCCTGGCGGCGCTGTGCCAGCTGCTGGGAGTTGGCCTCGATGGCGAGGCGAGCGATCTCGGAGCCGCCGGCCAGCTGGTAGTAGCGGCGGATGTCCGTGGGCCACCAGATGAAGGCGAGGCGGCGTCTGAGGGCCTCGTCCATGGCGCCGGGGTTGCAGGCGGCCACCAGGTAGGCGAGCCGCTGCGCTCTCCCCTCTCTGATGGCATCCTCGTCCTCGAGGGAGACGCCCAGGGCGGTGCGGTCGCGCAGGAAGGTGAGGACCGAGGCGATGATCTCGGGGTCCACCTTGTCCAGCTCGTCCAGGAAGATGACCACCTTCTCGCCGCGGGTCACCCACTCCCTGGCCTTCTCGAACCACCAGGAGTGGGCAGTCACCAGTCGGGCGTCCACCGTCATGATCTGGGCGCCCAGGGCGTCGTCGGGCTTGAGTCCCTGGAGGATGACGTGCAGGAAGTGGGCGCCCATCTCTCGGGCGAGGGAGCGAACGAACTGGGTCTTGCCCTCGGAGGAGGGCCCCCACAGGGTGGGGACCAGGGTGGAGTGCTCGTTGAGGAAGAGGATGGCAGCACGGGCGAGTTTCTCCAGCTCCTCACCGAAGGGGTAGGGATCGTTTCTCACAGGCGACCTCCTGATCGGGGTGGCAGCGGGGAAGAGCAGCTAGCGAAGAGGGAGCGGGAGGAGACTCCTGGGCGAGGTCGTGGTCTGCGTCCTCATCGGCGATCGTCATCGGCTCCTGGCCCGGTGGGTTCTGAGGGCGGCCGCTGGCGAGGAAGAGGACACGCCGGGCCAGGACCTGGAGGTCGAAGCGCTGTTTGCCGTCGTTCCCTGTCCACAGGCGAGTGCGCAGGCGCCCTTCGACGAAGATGCGCTCTCCCTTGCGCAGCGACTGGGCACAGCGTTCCGCCTGCTGGCCGTAGACGAGGACGGTGAACCATTCGGTCTCCTCGCGAGGGCTGGCGTCGCCTTCGGCGGCCCAGCGAGTGGTGACGGCCAGTCGGAAGCTGGCCACCGGGCGTCCCTCCGGGGTATAGCGCAGGTCGGGGTCGGTCCCCAGGTGACCGATGAGGAAGAGGCGGTTCAGCATGAGTCCTCCCTGAGGGGAGAGTCAGCAAAGAGAGGCGCGTTTCGCAACAGTCTCACCTCCGTACGGAAGCTGGACGATGGCAGCGGCTATTCCAGAAGGTCACGCAGCCGCTGGCTGTGGCGGTGATGACGCAGCTTGCGCAGCGCCCTGGCCTCGATCTGGCGGACACGCTCCCTGGTGATGCCGAACTGGCGGCCTATCTCAGCCAGGGAATAGCTTCTGCCGCCTTCGAGACCGTAGCGGAGGGCGAGCACCCTCTGCTCGCGGGGCGACAGGAGAGAGAGGGCCTGCCGCACCTGGTCTCGGAGGAGGAGGCGAGCGGAGGCGTCGGCCGGAGAGGGGGAGAAGTGGTCCTCGACGAAGTCGGCCAGCTGGGAGTCCTCCTCTTCGCCTACCGGCCTCTCCATGGAGAGGGGTTCCAGGGAGAGGCGGATGAGCTGCTGGACCTGTTCGGAGGGGATGTCCATCTCCTCTGCCAGCTCCTCGACGGTGGGCTGTCGTCCGTGCTGCTGGGCGAGCTGCCTGACGGAGCGCTGCAGCCGGGAGACGGTCTCCACGGCGTGAGGGGGCAGGCGGATGAGGCGGGAGCCATCAGCGACAGCGCGGCTGATGGCCTGCCGTATCCACCAGGTAGCGTAGGTGCTGAACCTGAAGCCTCTGCGGTAGTCGAACCTGTCCACCGCTCGCATGAGGCCGATGTTGCCTTCCTGCACCAGGTCGAGGATGGGAACGCCTCTGCCGGCATACGTCCTGGCCACGCTGACCACCAGGCGCAGGTTGGACTCGATGAAGCGCTGGCGTGCTGCGGCGCCTTCCTGGAGGAGGCGCTGCAGGCGCGCCAGGAGCGCCGGTTCTGCGGCCGCGATCTGCTGGGCCAGGTCAGCGGGAGGGGGTATGAGCTGGCAGGCGGGGAGGGAGTCCAGCAGGTGGTGGACCAGGATGTGAGAGGCAGTGGAGAGGCGGACGAGGAGACGTTCACTCTCTTCCTGTGCCACCCCCAGCATCTGCGACAGGCGCTGCGTCAGGTGGTGGTCTGGCTGGCCATCCAGGTGCGCTCTGAAGGCGGGGTCCTGGAAGGTCTCCACCGGCGAGAGAGGGGGGAGACGAAGAGCGAGCGCCACCCCTCGGCGGACCCATTCGAGGGCTGCCAGGTCGTGGACGAGAGCAGCGGCGGTCTCGGCGGCAGACGGCGCCTGGCCGGTCTGCTCCTGAAGGCGGCGCTGGAGCGCGGCGATGTACTGGGCCTGCTCCATCGCCTGTCCCAAGCGCCTCTCCTCTTCGGCGGTGAGGAGCGAAGTGCGACCGATCTCGTGGAGGTAGAGGCGGAGCGTGTCGTCGGTGGACGAGGGGGCATCGTCTTGGGGCCCGACTGGGGTGCAGGGGAGACCGGTGTCCAGGGATTCTGACATCTGCCATCTCACCCCCTTCCTTGCGGACACATGGGGCAGCTTTCGCTCTCATAAGGATAAGGGGTCCTGCAATGCAATGTAGTGTAATGTGTTGTTCTGGGGTGTGGTCGGGTGACCTCACTGGGTTATCCTGTCCGGCTGCCGGCTGTGGCGAGGTGTCGTGAAAACGCTAGACCACGGCAGCTATTGCCTCCCGCAGGGCCTCCTTCTCAGAGAGGAGATCCTTCACCTGAACGATGGAGCTGGCGATCTCCCCCAGGGGTCCTGGGCTAGTGCCCGCCAGGACTGCGGCGATGTGGAGCGGTCTGCGGCGCCGTGCTGCTTTGACCTGCTCCACCACTTCGGGAGGCGGGGGAGCGAACTGGGCATCGGAGATGAGGAGGATATCCGCTCTCCTCATCTCGGGCGCTCGCTCGGTCTCGGCCAGGGCCGCTGCTATGGCCTGGTAGGGCTCGGTGCCGCCGCCGTAGAAGTGGGAGAGGTGGCGCAGCAGCCCCTCGTAGTCGGGCTGGGCGGGCGTCCGCCATGTCCTCATCTGTCCTGGCGCCGAGAAGCAGATGGAGACGAAGGGGCGTCCTTCCCGGCGGCAGATCTCCAGGAGGGCCCACTCGACGGCCACTGCCAGGGCGTGGGGGAGCCCCCGCATGGATCCCGACTCGTCCCTCACCACCACCAGGGGGCCGCGTCCCATCTTCTCCTTTCCCCGCATCTCCCGGTGCTGCACATCTCCTTCGGCGGCCCTGCGCAGCCAGTCAGCCGGGACGGCAGTCATCAGGGCCAGCTCCCAGGGGGCCATGTGCTCGGGGTCCAGCTCGCGGGGGCGGTAGCCCACCAGCTCCGTCCGTGCCCTGGGAGAGGTGCGCCAGAGGCCGGCCACTGTCCTGCGTGCCCACCCCAGCTGGCGGGCAAGCTCCCGCAGGTGAGGCATTCGCTGCAGCAGCTCCGCCCAGGCGCGGGCGGCCTCTGGGGAGACGGCGCCTTCGCCGCCTGCCGAGAGGTCGAAGCCCCGGATGGCGGCTTCCGCCTCGCGGCCGCTGGCGGCAGCGGCGTCGGCCGCTCGCGAGAGGTGGACTCGCACCTCAGCCGCTCGCTCCTCCAGCGACGAGATGGCCTCGGCCTCGGCCTTCTGGCGCCTGCTGGCTGCCTGGCGGGCGGCTTCGGCTGCCTCCTGGGCTGCCTGCGTCAGCTCTGGAGGCGGCTCTCTCCCCTCCTCGGCGAGGGCAGAGAGCATCTCCTGGAGTGCCTGCGCTCGCTCCTGGGCTGCCTGCTCTTCCTGGGCGGCTGCCGCTGCCTCCTGCATGGCCTCCTCCAGCCCCTGGGGCATCTCTCGCAGCAGCTCCTGCATCCACTGGCAGGCGCCGTAGGCGGCCACCAGGGGGTCCGAGGAGCAGGTGTCCCTGAGGCGGGCGAATCCCGGAGTGGGGAGGGCTTCCGCGAGCAGACGGTGGAGGACGCGGGCGCCTTCGGGGGGCATCTCCACCAGGCGGGGGGAGATGGCAGTGAGGAGGAAGAAGGCGTCGCGAACGGGCTCTCCGCCGGCGATGGCTGCGGCCCTCTCGTTTTCCACTGCCGCCTGGGGGAAGGCGCGCACTCCTTCTGCCCAGGAGCGGAAGGAGATGCGGTCTGCTCCCGCGACCACCGACCGCAGGTCCTGAGGGCGTATGAGGAAGAGGCGGCGGGCGAGGGCGAGCACCCGCCGTGCGGCCTCGGGGAGGGACTCCTCCACGGCGCCTCACCTGCGGACCAGGAGGCGGAAGGCGTCGTATATGGACTCGCAGGGGACCCGCAGGGCGGCGCGGACGGCCTCCCTGAGCGAGACGGGGCCGCACTGCTCCCGGAAGTCGCCCAGGGAGAAGTAGAGGACGAGAGTGGCATCGCTGGGCTGGCGCAGGGCTGGGCTGGCGCAGAGGGGGCAGTAGACCTTGCGGCGGGTCTCCATGTAGAAGCTGGCGCCGCAGCGGGTGTTGCTGCAGCGGTACTCGTAGAGGGGCATGGGATCACCTCCTCGGGGTTGCACACTCGGGGGGGCTGTCAGGGAAGCGTCGTGGGGGATCGGAGCAGCCCTTACACCATGTCGCCTGCTTGCGAGGGGATGCTGTTGCCAGCCGCCTTCCGGTGGTGTGCAGCATGTGCCACCACGGGTGCAGGCGGCGTCCTCGCTGCTCGCACAGCGGTTGCGGCCCGTGTCGTTAGAGGCTGGCCTTCTCCCCGCCGGTGGGCGCGGGCTCGCCGGGAGCGTACGTCCGCTCGTCGATCACGCGCCACATGCGGTCACGGGCCAGGGCCTCGGCGTCCGGGTCTATCGTCTCGCCCACCACAACCGGGAGACACGGCAGCTGGAGGACACGGCCGACGATCTCGGCCCGTCGGCATGCCCGCTGCACATCGTCACAGCCTATCTCGGGGGTTGCCTCGGCAAGGATGACCACGGGCCTGTTAGTGTCCCTGCTCCTTCCCCAGGCGTATACGGCGGCGTCGATGGCGTCCACGAGCTCCTCGCGCGAGATGACGCCCTCGTCCACCGCGTTCTCCAGCTGGTCGTAGACCCGCTGCCTCTTGAGCAGGCGCATGCGCTTCACGATGAGGCCGAAGTATCCGAAGGCACGGTCGCGGCAGCGCTCCTCCAGCCGCCACCGGCGCCAGGCGCGGTCCAGCTCCTCCAGCTCCTCGTCTGTGTACCGTCTGCGCCGGCGCTGCTTCCAGGCCACCGCTGCTCGCCCTTCTTGTATTCTAGCTGACTTCCTGCATGCCGGCCACGATTCGGTCGATGATCTCCTGCGCCTGCTGGGCGATGGCGCTCACCCTGTCCCGGTAGCCACCTGCCTGGGGGGCCAGATCTCTCGCCTCCTCTCGCAGGGAGCGGGCATCCCGCAGGAGGCGCGCCTTCTCCTCGGCGGACGCCTTGTCGCCCATACTCTCGCAGCGGCGCAGGAGATCCGAGAAGATGGCCTCCAGCTCCAGCACCTTCCCCGCCAGGGGGTCCGTGAGGCCCAGGACCAGGTCGCGTATCTCCTTCTCTTCCTGGGGGTCGTGCCAGAGGGTCCACCGCAGGGTGGAGAGGTCGCGCGGCTCCGGCGCCGTGCGGCCGTCCAGGAGGGCGTGGGCGCACGCCACCTTGAGGGAGCGGCGCCAGCGGCGGTCGGAGATGGCGCGGTCCCGGAGCTCCGACCACAGCTCCACCAGGGCGTCCACCACCTCTGCTGGAGGGACTGTCGCTACCGCCTCGACAGAGGCGGCGAGCAGCGCTGCCTCCTCGGCCGAGAGGAGGGGGGAGATAGGGGTGGCGCCGGCGTCGGCGGTCATCAGCTGGCGGAACCCCTGGGGGTCGGTTACATAAGCGACCGAGAGGCGTATGAGGAGCCGGTCGTAGAGGGCACGCAGCTCTGGCTCCTCGGGCGTCTCGTTGGAGGCAGCCATGGCAGTGAGGAGGGGGATGGCTATCTCTTCGCCGCTGCCGGACACTCGCCTCTCCTCCAGGGCGTCCAACATCATGTTGAGGACTGCGGGAGCGGCCTTGAAGATCTCGTCCAGGATGGCGAGGTGGGCAAGGGCGAGGCCGTCCCAGCGGCGGCGCCACTTCCCCTCGGCGAGCCCCTGGGGGTCGATGGCACCGAAGATGGCCTCGCGGGGGATGTCCGGGTTGAGGACCACCCGGAAGAACCGGCCGCCGATGCCCTCGGCGAAGGCGCGGAGGAAGGCGGACTTGGCGGCGCCCGGAGGGGAGAGGACGAAGAGGTGTTCGCCGCTGGCGATGGCACAGGCGACGGCGCTGGCCAGCTCGTCGCGGGCGACGAATCTCTCTGCCACACGGTCGCGCAGGGAAGCGAGGCGAGAGGCGACCTCCAGGGGATCGCGCTCCGCTTCAGGTGGCAGCTGCGGCTGCTCGTCCGGCGGCAGGAGGCTCGCTCGTCCGGAGAGGAGCCGCTTGCCGGAGAGGGAGTCGTCGAGGACAACGGTTCCCGACGGGGTCCTGCAGTAGAGCACGGGTCACCTCCTCAGATAAGGGTGGGAGACCGTCTGTCTTCTTTCAGGGAAGGACGCTGTCAACTGTCGTCGCGTGGGACCTCGACGGCGAGGTCCCGGGCCAGAGCATCAGGCGCGGGGACACGCTCCTTCCTGATGGCGTACACCCACCATATGTCTCCATTGAAGTCGTCCTGCGCTGGCTGGGGGTCGGGGCGAACGAAGAAGACGAAGTCGTGGCTCACATCCTCGGGTCTCTCGCGGAGCTTCCACTTCAGCTCCCAGGGCTCGCCCCAGGGGGACATCTCATACATCAGGCAGTCGCGGCATACTGCGATGAGCAAGCCCTCCGGATGATAGGAAGCCAGGACGTAGATGGCACGGGGCTCTAGCGACGAGATGCTGGAATGGCACAGGCTGCAGCGGGGCATGGATTCACCTCCGTTCGGTCCGGGATCTCCCAGGCGCCCTGAGGGTTGCTGGAGGGGTAGCGGGGACCGGCCCACTGCTGGGCCTACGCCTGGTGGCGATAGCGGGTGACGGCGAGAGCGTTGCAGACTGCGCGCTACGGCGTCACGCGGATGCGCAGACGTGTCGGGCTGGCCGTGATGACGGCTCCCCGCTGGAGGTCAGGCGCCTGGCGTTCCACGAGGCGCTGTATGACCTCAGCGTGCTTTGAAGCTGGCCATCCGGTGAGGCAGATGATGCCGCAGTGTGCGTAGCCGAAGGCGACGGCGAGAGTGGCAAAGTCTCGGTCGAGCGTTATCAGGATGCGCTTTGCTGCGTACGCGCGCTCCAGTAGCTCGCGGTCCTCTGCTGGTCCCGTCCACGACCCCGCCCATTCGACGTCGTGCCCCGCGGCTGTCAGCGCCTCTGCCACTCTCGGCGAGAGGCATGCATCCAGCAGGAGTCTCATGCGGGAACGGACACGAACGGCTCTACCCGCTCACCGGCGACCAGGCGCCGGGCGTATACCAGGCAGGCGCGGATGTCGTCGGGCTCCAGCTGGGGATAGTACTCCAGCAGGCTCTCTGGCGTATCCCCTGCGGCAAGCATATCCAGCACATGCTCCACGGCGATGCGCATCCCCCGGATGGTGGGCTTGCCGCCGAAGATGCGTGGATCACAGGTGATGCGCTCTAGCAGCTTCTCTTCGTCCACCGTGTCACCCCCTCTGAGATAGTATCACAGGCTACAGGCAGGGAGACCACACGGGGCTCCGCCAGGTTGGAGGGACGGCGTTGCTACCTGCCCTGCGCGTCGCGGTCGAAGAGGGCGACGGCGATGGCGGCGTAGACGGCGAGGTCCACCAGGTTGTCCCTGGCGGACTCGAAGGCCCACTCGCCGCGGCGGGTGAACGACTGGAGCCGCCGCATCTTGTCGCTCCCGCGTATGAGGGCGCCCACCCAGCTGGGGATGCCCCACTCGCGGGCGGCCTCTACGTTGTGGAGGGGGTCCTCGTCGCTGCCGTAACCCTGGGACCTGGCATGATGGAGCTGCTGCATCTCCCGCAGCACCCGCTCCACATCTACTCGCCGGTGGGGTGGCTCACAGGAGAGAAGGTCCTCCAGCGACTCGTAGCAGGGAATCTCCCACTGGGCAGCGACCTCTCGTTCCTGACGGGCGCCTGCCGGGTCCTGCCAGCCGGGTAGCAGGAGCAAGCAGTCTGCCCATATGAGCCAGGCGACATCCATCTCCAGCCACACCCTGTGAGGGTTGGGATACCGCTCGTGCCAGTGCTGCGTCAGGTGGGGCACCAGAGGGGCGTACCCCGCCTTCAGCAGCGCCTCTCCTGCTTCTATCGCCTTCTGCAGGTTGGCGTGGATGGCATCCCGGTCTGTGAGCTTGCCCCCGGCGGTGAGGGGGCCAGTCAGGTAGACGCGGGTGCGGCGGACCAGGGGCGGCACGTCTTCACGGCGCGGCATGACAGTCGTTTGTGCCATGGCAGGGGCGTGGCGGCGCCTACCCGCTCCCGGCGCCGCTGCCGGCGAGATCGCGGGTGAGGGCGGGGGGAGACGGGATGCGGTCCCGCTCGATGGCGATGAGAAACCAGGCAGGCCCCCGGTTGGTCTCCTCCGGCGCCGGATGCAGGAAGAGCACCCACTCCCCAGGCCCCAGGTCGAGGCTGGCGAGGTCGGTGTCCTCCAGATAGTCGATGGCCTCGAACTCGGTCTCCAGGCAATCGCGGCAGACGGCTATGCGGTGACCCTTGGGATGGTGCGACTCGAGAACGTAGATAGGGAGCCTGTCCTCGACGGTGGATGCGCAGAGGTTACAGCGAGTCATTCTATCCCTCCTGTCTCAACGTGGAGGTGCTCTGGAGCACCGGGTAGCCGTGGACGACGGCGAAGTCCCCTGCGCAGGGGTCGTCGCGGTAGCAGTCCCGGCACAGGGGCGTGAGAAAAGTGTCAACGTCTGGTAGCGAGTGGGCCAGGCGCCCCTCCTCGTGGATGGGGAGCCTGGAAGTGTAGATCGAACTGTCGGTGGACGCCCGTCGTCTACACTTCCGGCGGGAGGGCAGGGGTGGGTATCGCCACCTCTGCCCCTGCCGCCCGGACTGTCACGAGAGTGGTCTGGGGTATTGTGAAGTGACCTGGTGAGGAGTGCTCTGATGTGGGATGTGGCATGGGCCTGAAGTGGCATGTTCTGCTGTGTTGTGCGCTGAAGTGGGGTAGGCATCTGGTGGGGTGGCCTGTTGTGCTGGTAGTGATGTGACCTGGCAGATGTTCAGGCATCACCGGGCTCTCGGATGCCAGATGGGCAGTGTCCCTGCAGCCTGCTCCGCGAGTGGGCTGGCGCTCCCTGCAGCGACGCGCAGCTGCGGGAAGCTGCCGGCATGGCACTCTCTCGGGCCGGGCGCCTGCCCTGGTCTCGCGGGGGCAGCGATGCTGCTCGTGCTGCCGCGCGAGTGCCCGGAAGTGTAGATGGAACTGTTGATGGACGCCTCTCATCTACACTTCCGGAGGGGAGGGCAGTGGTGGCCATGGCCATCCCTGCCCTGGCGAGGGGAAGGCGGCCAGCTCAGGCGACGGCCGAGTGGTTGTCCGCCAGGCTGTGGGCCTGGTCTATGGCCTCGTCCAGCCGCTGGTGCAGGGCCGCCCTGTACTCCTCGGGGTCCTTGCCCAGGAATTTGAGCAAGCTCAAAGTGTTTGCTATCATGGAGAACGGGGAGGAGAAGAGGAGGCGTTCATGCCGCTGGATGGCAGCCTCTCTCTCCTCCGGAGGGATCTGCGTGGCCACCTCCCGCTCGCGCGGGTACCAGCAGAACTCCCGCGTGGTCGGGTGGGTGGTCACGAAGTAGCTGCGGGCGCCGAGGGGGGCCCGCCGCAGGCGGACGAGGAGCCTGGTGGTCTCGTCCAGCCGGAAGCGGCGGGCCTGTTCCTCGATGGGCCCGAAGAAGGTGAAGTCCCCTCGGCGCTCCCGCTTCCAGAGGTGGTCAGCCACCTCCTCCACGGTGGCGCCGGGGTGGCGGTGGAGGAAGTCCTCCACCGCCGCCTCGACGGGGTCAGTGGAGCGTAGCACACGCACTCTGGCCATATCTAACCACCTCCCTAGCTGCTCTCCATCTCCTGGGCGATGTCCTCTATGAGGAAAACTCCCCAGCGGCCGTTGGCGCCGCCGGCGGGGGAGAGGCCCACTGAGCGGGCGGCCACGTCCCACAGCTCCGCCACCAGCTCTCGAGTGAAGTGAGAGCGGGGGTAGCGGAAGCTGACCTGGAAGCGGACGCCCGGCACGAGGGCCTCATGTAGCAGCGGCTCCGTCGGACGCCCGTCGGGCCGCACCACCCGCCGCAGGACCATTTCAGTGGGGGTGTCCTTGGGGAGAATGATGGGTGCGATGTCCCAGCGCTTGAGGGCCACGGCCGCCGTCCCCTCGTCCTTGTCCAGGAGCAGCCACGCTCTCTTGAGCATTGCCAGGATGTTGGACCGGGGGATGATGATGCGGCCCGAGGCGTCGCGGATGAGGTAGTAGCGCGTGGGCTCCTCGGGCCTGCTCATGGGCCCCAGGCAGTGGGTGAGGAAGGTGCCCACCACCCGCGTGACCGGCGACCAGTGGCCGTAGCGGGCGGTCTTCCTGGCCTTGGGAGTGGGCGGCAGCACCTCGTAGCCCTTGCGGCCGTTGGGGCCGTCGGTATAGGTTACGTAGTCCTGGCGCACCAGGAAACGGAGCGCCTGATGCACCATCATGGAGTCGGCGCCCAGCTCCTTGTGGGCCAGCTCCTCCAGCTGGTCGGGGGGAGCCCAGCCGAGCTCCGAGATCGTGCGGAACAAGAATTCCTTGACGTTTTCCAGAGCGGGCTTCGAGTTGGTGGCGGGCATATCTCTCACCTCCGTGGTCCGGTTCCGGTGTGGGGATGATGTGACGTGAGGTGTCGTGTAGTGAACTCGCGTGGGGTGAAGTCAGGTGAGGGGCAGCACATCTGGCTGCTGTTCAGGGGAAGCTGCTGTACGGGTTCAGGAGCAGATGGCTGCTCTCACCTCCTTCTCAGAGGACGAGAGGAAGGGACCATGATCTCTGCGTCTCTCCCCACAGGCAACGCTTCTTGGGCCTGGCTGTGGGTAGAGGTAGTGTCAGCGCTGCCGCTTGTGCCGCCCACCTCGGGCAGCGGCACGGGCGAGGGTGAAGATGGAGCGGCCGTCTACCTTGTGGCGACGGGCCTTTAGGCGCCTTTGCTCCCGCCGTTCGCTGCGGGTGCGAGGCCGGCGGGCGCTGTCGAAGTCGTACATCTCTGTCTACCTGGTGGTAAGGATGGCAGTCAGGAGGCCGCCGAAGGTGGCGGTCATGAACGTGAGGATGAAGTAGAGCTGGGAGCGGACCTCGCGCCGCAGCTGAGCTATTTCCCCCCACAGGTCGCTGCGCACCAGACCTATCTGACCGCGCAGCTGGGCCATCTCGCTCCGCAGTTGCCCGAGCTCCACTGTCAGGCGCTGGTCAATGGCATTCAGCCGTTCGGTAATGGCTGCATAGGATGCTTCCAGGGCAGCGAGACGTTCCTCCACGGTGGCCATCTCTCCCTCCCTATGCTAGCACCGGCGTGTGGTGCCTGTACCTGTCTGCTGGCAAAAGCCTTTCGCAGGTAGGCGACGGCCTCCTCCCGCGAGGAGGTCTCCCCCGGTGTCTGGCCTTCCTCCAGGATCCTGAGGCCCCTCCCCACCAGGGGAGCGGGGCGGGAGCGAGCCCGGCGGGCCTCAGGTGGTGTTGCTCGCCCGGCCGAAGTCCAGGTGAACCAGGGACGGGACAGGCTCCTGCTGCCCCTGGTATTTGCTGCCGAGTTCCGGGGAGCCGTAGGGGCGCGCCACCGGTGTGGAGAGACGGTAAAAGGAGATCTGGGCGATCTTCATGCCCGGGTAGAGGGCGATGGGCATCTGGGACTGGTTGGAGAGCTCCAGGGTGAGCTTTCCCGAGAAACCCGGGTCCACGTAGCCGGCGGTGGCATGCACCAGCAGCCCCAGCCTGCCCAGGGAAGACTTCCCGTCCACCCGGGCCACGATGTCGTGAGGAAGGGAGACCCACTCCAGGGTGGCGGCGAGCACGAAGGCGCCCGGCTGGACGATAAAGGGCTCCCCATCGCCCATCAGCACCCGCTCGGTGAGGTCGTCGGTGGGCTCCCGCACGTCCACGTAGGGCCGGTGGGTCACCCTGAAGGTGCGGAAGGTCCGGTCCAGCCGCAGGTCCACGCTGGCCGGCTGCAGGGCGTCCGGCGCGAGGGGTTCGATGACGATGCGTCCCCTCGCCAGCTCTTCGTGTATCGACCGGTCCGACAGGACCGTCATGTCCCCGCACTTTCGTCTGCTGTAGGGGAGGATATATCCGCCGACAGGACGATGAATCCTGCCCTGCGCAGGGCCTCGTCCCGGCGGCTGACGTAGTCCTCGTCGTAGGGGGTGAAGACGCTCTCCCCCATCTCCGCCAGGGGGCCGAAGACGTGCTGGAGCGCCTCGCCCAGGGGGACGGGCCGGTAAGAGTCCGAGCGGGGGTCGTAGCGGTAGGCCTTCCCCCTCTCGTCGAGGTTCAGGTAGCGGCGGCTGATGCCGTGCTTGTAGAGGCGGATGCCGCCGCTGCCGGGAGGGCCGGCCACCATGCCCATGAACATGAAGCTGCAGGCAGGGGAGTGACTCCCGCCCTCGCCGGCGCGGCAGGGCCCCAGCAGCTCCTCCAGGGGCTCCCAGTCGGGGTCGTGGAGGGCATGGCTCTTGCGCCAGGCGTCCGCTGCCTGGTGGAGGGCTTCCAGTAGGGGTGACACATCCATGTCCTGCTCCTTCACAGCTCTACGTCGACCATCTCCAGGTGGGGGACGGCTTCACCCAGGAGCCTGCGTGCCTCCAGGTGGGCACAGATGGCCTCGCGTACGTTCTGCAGGGCCTCTTCCAGGGTGCGGCCGTGGGAGTGGCAGCCCTCCAGGACGGGACAGGAGACGATGAAGGTCCCGTCCTCGTCCCGCTCGACTGTCAGCTGGAAGAGGAGCCTCACGCTGGCAGACCCCTGGCGCCGTCACCCGCCGTCTCCGCCCGGGATGCTAGACCTCAGCTTCGCCCAGGTCCTCCTCCTCGTCCTCCTCCCAGGGCGAGTCATCCTCCCCCTCGTCAGCGGGCCACCAGCACCACCCGTGGTCGTTCACAGTGCCGCCACAGTGCTGCCCCTCGATGCAGTCCAGGCAGCAGCAGGTGCATGGGTGCTCCTGCACGTGCAAGTTATCTCCTCCCGGTTACCGGTGTGCTACATAGGCGAGGATGGCAAAGGCGGCGAGGGCCCACAGCACCTCGTAATGCCTGGTGGTGGCGAGCCAGATGATGAAGAGGAACCCTCCTCCCATCAGGAGGAGCATCTGGAGGATGGGCGTCGGCGACAGTGCCTGTGCGATGCTGTAATCGGGCATTCATCCCCCCCTCCTGGGGGCCTCCGCTTGGAGTCTACAGGATGCTGGTCCCGGGCAGAACGAGCTGGGAGCGGAGTCGCCTGTTTTCTCCGTGTGCTTCGCACTCCAGAGAGGCGAGGCACGTCCCTGGTCTGTGGGGAAGAGGCCCATCGGCACACTTGTTGCCAGGAGCCGGCAGGCCCTCTGCTGCGGCAGCGCCACAGGCGTCGGCACCTGCTGCTGCCTCCCTCCCGAGCAGTGACAGCGGGTCTCCTCTCCACGGTGGAAGAGGAGTAGCGCCGCCTGGGCTGGCGCTGGGATGGTGGCCACAGCCATCTCTACCATGCCTGCTTGCAGCGGGGGCATCTTCCCTCGGGCCCCCGGATCTCGATCTGGTGTATGGGACAGAAGAAGCCCTGGTGTCTGCCGGCGGCGCCGCTGCCGCTGCAGGCGCGGCAGGGGCAGTCTCCGAAGCAAGTGGGGTCGGCGCAGGGGCACGGCTTGTCCAGCTCCACTAGCTCACCTCCTTTGCCCAGAAGGGGGCGCCTGGCAGGGGATGGTAGCCCATCTCGGCGAGGAAGGCCCTGTAGAAGTCGGTGTCGTAGACGGGCTCCCGCGGCGGCGCCCTCAGCTCCCGCGCCTCGGGCACGAGGCGCAGGAGCGTCTGCTCCCACGCCTGCCAGAGGAGTCGTGCGCCCTCGTCCTCCCTGGGGTCGGGAGAGCGGCGCCACGGGAGGAAGAGGTATGCCTCCCAGAGGAGGACGACGCCGGCCTCTGGTACTGCCCAGGCCCGGCAGCTCCCCACCCTCTGGTGCGCCATCCCCTCCAGTGAGGCCCTAACGACCTTCCCGAGGGCGCCGTCTGGGGCAGCCGCAGGCGACAGCACGACATCGAAGGAGTACTGCGGGACGAGGACGTAGGGCTCTCCTCGCAGGTACATCCGCCTGCTGCGCCTGCTGAGGCAGGGGAGGAAGTCGGCGAGGAGGGACTGGGAGTCGTGTACCTCCTCCAGGAGCGCCACCTTGAGCCGCAGCCCCTGTCTCTCGCCGGTGCAGTCCTCCACCTCCCCTATCAGCTCGTCGAGGACGGTGTGGGTGTCCTGCATGGCCATCACCCCTGTGTGAGACGTGCTCGCTCGATGGCCTCCCGCAGTCTGTCCTTGCCCTCGGGCACGAGCAGCAGGTCAGCCACGTCCTTGGCGCCCCTCGGCAGCGGGACGATGACCGCCCGCTCGCCCAGCGCCTTGGCCAGGTCCCTTGCCGCCTGCTGTCCCGCCTCGTCGGCATCGAAGATGATGAACACCCTCTGGAACCGCCCCAGGGGGACGATGCGGAGGCGGGACACGTGCGCCCCGAGGGTGGCGGCAGCGGGGAGGCCCATGACCCTGGCGGCAACCCAGTCGAATGGCCCTTCCACCAGGGCCACCTCGTCTCCCTCCACCTGCTCGATGCCGAGGAGCGGCTTGGGGAGGGAGACGTTGAGGTACTTGGGCTCGGTGGTGTCGTCGGCGGCCCTTCCGGTGAGCCACCTCGCCTTCTCCTCGCGGTCGATGTCCGCGATGACGATGCGTCCCCGGAAGGGCTCCCAGTAGGGGCGCCCGCCCTCGCGGCGCCGCCTCCTCAGCAGCCCCACGCTGATGGCGGGCTCCACGAGCGCCAGCGCCTCCAGGCGGGCAGCCACTCCTGCTGCCCAGTAGCCGAGGCCCAGGTCCTCTGCCGCCATCAGGGGAATGCCGCGCCTGGCCAGATACTCACGGGCACGAGGGTGAGAGAGGTGACGCCGGCATGCCTCCCAGGCGGCATGGATGGCTGCCAGCTCCTCGGGGGTGGGCGTCTGCTCCTCCTCGGGCGCCTGCTGGGGGATGCGGCCCTTGCCGATCTGGCTGCCTGCCAGCATCAGCAGGGCTTCCCGCCACTCCACTCCCTCCGCGCGGGCCACGAAGTCGATGACGTCGCCCCGCGAACGGCATCCGAAGCAGAAGTAGTGGCCGTCGGGGTAGATGTGGAGTGAGGGGTTCGTATCGGGATGGAAGGGGCAGCGTCCCACCCAGGTGCGGCCGCTGCGGCGCAGCTGGACACCGTAGCCCTGGATGACCTCCACCAGGGAGTTGCGAGTGCGCACCTCTTCCTTGAGGGCACGCCAGTCTCCCCTAGGGGCCGTCTTCATCGGCTGTCACCTCACCTGCGGCTAACTGACGGAGGATGGACTGGGGCAGGGAGAAGGCCTCTGCCACAGCAGCCATCGCCTCGTCTGTTCTGGGGACCCTGGTGATCGCCAGGAGCAGGAAACGTTCCCAGTCCATTCCCAGGCGAGCGGCACACCTCTCCCAGGCCTCGCCGGGCGGTCCCAGCGTCCGGGCGAGGACGGAGGCGAAGCTGTCCTCCTGCTGCCGCCTCCTGAGCAGGGCAGCATCGGCCAGACTTATCATTCCGGTCACCTCCCCAATACCTCACCTGCCGCCCAGGGTTGAGGCCTGAGCGGCACACTTCTCCCCCCTCCCCCCCCGAAGGGGGGAAGGGGGGAGGAAGGAGGGGGGCGGGGGCTGCCCGCCCCCGGGGGCCCGTTCCCCTATCCCTTCTGGGGGACATGGAGGAGTCGGCGCCAGGACCGGCCTGATGGGGGTGAGGGCCGCTGGCCCCCACCCCCATACCGGACTCGGCTCTACTGCTCGGCTGGCCGTGGCGTACCTTGAGGGGCAGGATCTGCACCTGCCCCCCAGGGACGGTGCAGCCTGGCTCCCAGGGGGTGCCGAGGTTGAAGAGGACCCGGGCGCCGCCCTGGACGGGGGTGCCGACAGCCAGGAGACCCGGGCGGGCGGTCCAGGTGAGGCGGCCCCGCCGCCCCACCTTTCTGCCCCTGATGAGGACCAGGGGCAGGTCGGGTGGGGCAAGGCGGTGCGCCGCCTCGCAGAAGACCCCCTGCAGGGCCTGCCGGTCGGGGCCCTGGACGTAGGGGAGCAGGTAGGCGACCTCCTGGGCGGCCCGGATCACTCCCTGGTGGTCGCCGTCTTCGAGGGCCTGGCGGGCCCTGAAGACGGCGCCGGCCACCAGGCGGCGGGCCACCCGCAGGGCCTCGTCCCGCGCGCGAGCAGCCTCCTCGCCGTGGGTGCGAGCGAGGAGGCGGAGGGCCTCCGCCACCTTGCCCTGGCGCAGGAGCCCCCGGGCTTCCTCGGCCCTGGCGCGGGAGCGCTCGGCCTGGGCGCGGGCCTCCTCCTCGGCCCGCAGGCGGCGCACCCCCTCGTGGGCTTCCAGCTCCTGGAGTCGGCGGGCCATCTCCCGGGCCTCGGCCTCCAGGGCCTCGATCCGGGCGGCTACCTGCCTCTCAAGAGCTGACACCTCGGCGCCGGCCCATTCCCGCTGGGCCTGCAGGCGGCGCAGCAGCCCCAGGGCCTCCTGGCGGGCCGCCCGGGCCTGGGCCTCGACCTCGCTGACCTTAGTGGCGAGGTCGGCGAGGTCGGGGAGAGCAGTTGCCGGCGTGGGCACGTCGGCAGGCGGTGTGGCGGAGGCGGTGGCGGCGGAGGTACGGCGGGAGCGAGTGCGGGTTCGCTGCCCGTCGCTGGAAGCGGTGGCAGGGGCGGGCTCGGGCATTCCTGCCTCGGTAGCGGGCAGCTCCGGGTCGCTTGCCTGTTCCATCTGAGGCACCTGGTCGCGCAGTGCGGCCAGGCAGGCCAGGCGGGGGTCGATGTCCTCGTCGGCAGGGTCGATGACCTGGATCTTCTTGCTGCGGGCCATAATTTCCTCCTGTCCCCCCTTCGGATTTGTGCCCCGTTCGGGAGGACATTGCCCCCGGGGCCAGGGGCGGTGGCCCAAATAAGAGGGGGCCGGGATGGGCAGATGCTCTCCGGCCCCCTGGCGGTCGCTCGGTTGGCCCTCCGCCTTTGTCGCCTGCGGGAGGCCAGGCTGCAGGCGCCTCCCCCTTCAGGCCACTCCCTGTTGGGGTAGAGGGGGATTCACTTGTTCCCTCTCCGGCGGGCGGGAAGCCGAAGAGGGGCCACCCAGGCTACTTGCCCTTAGCCTGGGCGGTGGAGCGCTCGACCAGGGCCCGCGCTACCGGGCAGCGCGGGCCGAGGTCGCACACGCATGGGTAGGACCATGAGTGTGCTATACTGGTCATGGAGCCTCTTGGCTGCCCTGGTGTAGGCCCAGCGCCTGCCCGGGGCAGCTCTCTTTTCCGGCAGGCAGGCGGCATCCCCGACGGGGTCGTGGCGCAGGTGTCGCCCCTAGCCGCTGGGGCGTCCTGGCTCGCCCGCCGGGGCGAGCGCTATTCAGTTGTCTTTCCCCCTGTGGCGTTCCGGCGCCTGGGCCCCCTCACGCCGGGGTGCCACAGGGGGTCTGGAAAAGCTATCACCCCCTCTCCGCCGCCCTCGTCCTGTGATGAGAGCGATGGAGAGGGGGTGAGTCCCTCTCGGCCCTCCGCCTTTTTCGCCCGCGGTGGGCCAGGCCGCGGGCGTCTCCCTCCTCCCCACCCTATAACCCCCAGCTACGGCCAGCGGTGCATAGCAGGGGTGAGTGGAGGGATGCAGTTACTGAGCGCCCCACCCCGTGCGGGCGGGCAGCACGGGGGGCGCGGGCTCTCTAGCGGCAGCCCTCAGGGCCGCCGCCAGCGCCTCCCGGGTGTGCCCCTTCAGGTGGGGCTCCACTCGGGTGCGCAGCCCCCGGATAGCCGCAAGGCTGGGCTCCACCCCGGCCTCGCGCAAGGCCTGCCGCAGTGCCCGCACCAAGACAATGCGGGCGCCGTGGATGTCGCCGATCTCCGGGCCACCGGCGATGATGTCGGCGGCCCGGAGAAGGATGGGCATCATCCTGACCACCCCCTCCGTCCCTGATTTTGGCCCTCCGCCTTTGTCGCCCCAGGTGGGCCACTCCCGGGGCGTCTCCCTCCTCGCCGAAATCGGGAGGGGATTCGCTTGTCACCATCCCGGCTGGCGGCAGACCGGGATGGCGGAGATGTGCAGGGTCACATGACCTCCTCCTGGCCCGTGATTTGTCCCCACCAGCCGGGCCAGCTCCGGTGGAGAGCCCTCCGCCTTTGTCGCCCCGGCCAGGCCAGCTCCGGAGCGTCTCCCTCCCCCCTTCGGCGAGGAGGGGATTCACTTGTCCCACCCCTGCGGGCGGTCAGCAGGGGCGGGGGAGATGGGGCTACGGCAACGGGCGGGTGACGATCTCCACTCGCTCCACCAGCTCGTAGCCCCTAAAGGTGAAGATCGCCTCCCCCTGCTCCGTGAGTTGCCGCTCCATCACACTCCGGACGACGGGCACGCCCCGGGCCTTCAGCGCAGGGACGACTTGAGCGAGGAGGCCGATGGGCAACACCGCCTCCAGCAGCTGGGCGCCGTGTTGCTCCACCAGGGCCACCACCTCCTCTGCCGAGGAGACGGTGACGGCCTCCTCTATCACCTCGATGGCCTCGGCTCCCAGGAGCTCCTGGGCCGCCCGCAAGAGGGCCTCCCTCTGCCCCTCCTGGAGGGGGTGGCGAGTCAGACGAACCACCCTGATCATGATGTACCTCCAGCCCTTTGATTTCTCCCCGCCGGCCGGGCCAGCTCCGGCGGAGGCCCCCGTGGATATCTCCCCTCCCTGTGGGAGCGTGCAGGGAAAAAGGAGCCCCTGGGTGCATCCCCTCCGTCATCTGGAGGCGTAGTGCACCCTTCTCCTCTCGGCCCTCCCGCTCTCCGAGAGGACGGGGCGGGGCCACCCCGGCGTCCAGACCCGTCCCACAGTGGTGGCCATGCCCGCTCCGCCTGGGCGCCCGTTGGAGCGGGCATGGGGCAGGTGGTGGGGGCATCCGTGCCCTGGCCTTCTCCTCCAGGCCCACCCGCTCCTGGAGGACGGCGTCCTGCCGGCGCCTGCCGCAGTCCCGTCCAGACATAAGAAACCCCCTGTCCGGCGCCTGCGGCCCCGCGCCAGGCAGGGGATCGGCGTCGTGCCCCGCAGGGGACGGTCTTCACGGGGAAGGCCGCCCGCCTCGGGGCACACGCGGCTAGGCGCAGAGTGCTCCCCTCGGCTAGCCGCAGGGGGTGTGAAAGTGTTGATGGATGTGTTGACGGGCGACAGTTGTGAACAGTTGGGAGCTGCCGGAGGTGGAGTACGGCGGGGCTTGACGGGGTGCAGCGGCGGTCATAGGTTGCTTAGAACGACCTGTCAGTGGGGCTGTTGGCCCAGGTCTGGGACCGACGGTTCCGGCGGCAGCTGGGAGGGGAGGCGTGAGTCTCGCAGGAAGCGTGTGTACCTGCTGAGCTGCCTATGACCCTGGCAGCGATGGACGTGCCAGGACCAGGGCGAGGAGGGTCGCGAACCCCGAGAGCATTATGCCCATCATCCAGAGGAATCGCCGCTCTAGCGCACTCCTCAGCTCGGCCATCTCCTGCCGGGTCTCCGCCCGCAGCTGGGACATATCTTCCCGGAGCTCCGTCCGCAGCTGGGACATCTCGGCCCTGACCTGACCGATCTCGACGGTCAGGCGCTGGTCCAACAGGTTCAGGCGTTCATCGATGGAATTGAGGCGGTCTGCGACAGAGGTGTAGGATGCCTCCAGCGCAGCCAGCCTCGCTTCCACAGTCACGTCCATTCACCGACCTCCCTTATACTCCTTCCTTCAGCCGCTGGCAAGGGAGAGGGACCTCACCCCTCCCCCTTGCCACCCTCGGCGCCCCCGATGGCGGCTGCCAGGTCCTCCTGGCGGAGCCGCCGGGTGGGCGCCCGGCTCACGTCATGCTGCTGCGGTGGTGGCCCCTGTCGCCATGGCACAAGTGTGGGTGCCCGGGACACGCCATCGCTCAGGCATTTGGCGATGGCCCGGGTGACCAGGTGCAGCTGTGGCCGCTGCACCTGGACCACGACCGCCTCCCCATGCAGGAAGGCGGTCATGTCGCCGCCCCGGGGCTGGACCAAGACGAGGATGTCCTGCCTCAGGAGCTGGGCCACGTCCTGGAGCTCTCGCTCCAGGACGGTGGCCTCCTCGGGAGCACAGCCCCGGACGACCACCTGCCGGGGGCGCACAGGAGAGGGCGCCTCTTCCTGGCGGGGCGGCGCCTTGCCTCGCTCGGGCTCCTGTTCCTGCTGCGGCTCGGTAGCGGGAGCAGCCGCCGGCGTCTCCTGCGGGGCCCGCCGCCAGGCCCGCAGGCCGGCGACGAGAGCCAGGACGGCCACCACCACTATCCCTCCGAGGAAGACCACTCCGGGAAGGAGGGAGCGACCCTCCTCGTCGAGCGGAGGAGCCGTGGGGGCGACCTGGGCCAGTGCGTAGCCCGCGACGGCGAGCAGGCACAGCCCGCCGGCGAAGGTCGCGGCAGCTGCCAGGAATCCCCGCCGGACAGCGCCCGTGGCTGCGAAGACCAGCCACCAGGCAGCGATGCCTGGTAGCCCCCCTGCCAGCAGCCACAGGAGGGGGGATCGGGTCAGGAAGCGCATCATCTTACCTCCTCCCTCCCCTTAGATTTGGTGCCCGTATAGGGAGGGTGTCCCCGGGCCAGGGGCGCTCTGTTCCAAAGGCAAAAGGAAAGGGCCAGGGGGATGATCCCTCCTGACCCCAGGGTTCCCTAATTCAGCTGTCTTCACAATGCGCTGGGCTCGTCGAGGTATCCAGCCCAGCGCCGCCCTGGGAGCACGCCGCCTCAGAGCTGCTCCCTTGGTACCTCTAGCCGAGGAGATGGGAGCGGGACCACCCCCGCGCCCAGCGCTACCTGGCGTCCTGCTGCCCTGGGCGCTGAGCCGAGCAGGACACGTGCCCCTGGGGGACATCCGGGCAGCCTGTCCGGTGAGGCAGCCGGACAGACGCTGTTTGGTAGTGGGGATGTCCCCCTGACTCCCCTCGAACGGGGACGGGGCGGGGCTTGCCCCGGCGCCCGGATCGCTCGGAAGGTCACCCCCGCTCCACCTGGGTGCCCGCCGAAGCGGGGGGGCGAGGCAGGTGGCAGGAGCGTCCGCGCCCCTGCCTTCTCCTCCTCCGGAGGACGGCGCCCTGCCTATGCCGGCCGCAGTCCGCTCTAGCCCCCGCCTGACGCCTGCGGCTTACACCAGGCAGGGGTTGGTCACAGTTGGTCTGGCGGTGCCTGCGGGAGTCGAACCCACGGTCTCCACCTTGAGAGGGTGGCCTCCTGAGCCTCTCGACGCAGGCGCCACACGGTGGTGACACCTGCGGGAGTCGGACCCGCGACCTCCGCCTTGAAAGGGCGGCGTCCTGGACCGCTAGACGAAGGCGCCACCTAGGGGGGCGGGGAAGGAGTTTGTGGTGAGAAGAGGTCGTCGGAATCCATCCAAACACCTCTAGCCCTCGCCGGGTGACTGCTTCGCGCACTCGACTCCCCAGCCAGGGCCTCTGTCATTCCATCTAATGTTCGTGGGCCAGCCCCTCGCAGGAGCCTGGTCCCATGTCAGTCGCCCGAAAGGCGGCTACCCCTTTCCGGCGACTCCTGAGGGGACAACACCGAGGTCTCCCCTCTAGACCTCTCCCCCAGCATTTCAGGGCGGTTGCCCCGGTCCGGGTTCGCCCCTCACCCTGCCGCCCGGGGGAACGGCGGAGTCCCTTTTGGGGGCACCCCACTGAGGTGGGGGTACACCTTCTCTCTTCGCAAGCTAGCAATGTATGCGTCTCACATCGCGTTGTCAAGTCCCCCAGCCAGAGAACAGGGACGCCAGTGGGGCAATATACATCCTCTCAGATAACCATTGTCAACGCCGTTTCCGTTTGCTCCCTTTTGCCCCCATCTCCTCCAGAACTCTCGCCTGGCTCGCATCCCCTCATCGCCGCCAGGACTATCGAGCCAGATCTCCTTCCTTTTAATACCCTGATAGAGGTGGCAGGCAAGGCTTCCCCATGTGCCCTCTTCACCTGACCACCCCTGTCCGCCTCATACCCGGGACCACGAGGCCACCTTCCACCGGGACCTGGGCGGCAGGACGATCAACGCAATGTCCAGGCAGCCCAGGGCGTGCCGCCTGCTATCCGCCATGTGCCAGCTATCTCCCTGCCCTCTCTGTCTCCATGTGCCTACCGCTCGCCTCTTCCCGCTTCGCCTTCCGCACTCTCTCTGCCGCCTCCGCCCCTTGCACGAAACCCCGACACCGGGCATGGCCCCTAGCCCGATACCGAACGCAGTGCCTGTAAGCCGAATCGAATATGAAGTGGAAGTCAGAAGAACAACGACCGATTACCCCAAATGATGGACGGAAGCTGATATGTGGACGATGAGTGATGTGTGTGGTGATCACTGTGGTCCTGTCTCATATCCCATGTCTGTCTCTGTACCCAGTGTGGGGGGTGGGGATGGGAAAAGGGTAGGTAAGTCAGGCTCAGAATATCCTCACGATAGCAATATGTCACAAATGGGGTCAGGTGTAGTCCTGCATGGCGCCGGGTTCTCTGGCCGTGAGCATATTGCGAGGGCAGCGATTTGTTATAATGGAGGTTTAACCTTTCTCTCCCTCCTGGACCGGCGCCCTGGTCAGACAGACTGTGAGCAACAGCCGTCAGCCTCTCTCGGATTTGCGGTGGTACTGCTTGCAGGGAAGCTGGAGGACACGCTCGCGCGGCCATTGCAGCCATGCGACGAGCAGGCGGGGCTAGACTGTAACGAAACCGCTTCGTCTCGCCTGCAGGGGGAGGCTACCCCCTGACCTCTGGCCCGACGCCGCTCGACCCCCGGCAGGGGGTGGGATGCCGTTCCTGTCAGCGGCTCCGGCGGGGAAGGGGAGATCGTCAGCCATGGATGTAGCAGTCGCCACAGGGCGTTTGAGGATTTGGCGAGGATGGTGGTGGTGTATAATAAAGTTTTAACCCTCTCGCGAGCCCTCGAGGGCTCACCATCCCTCCCCTCCCGCTGCGTGCCTCCTGAGTCAGGACTGCATCTCCTGCTCTCAGTAGTGAGCGTATGGCACGCACACACTTGTCAGGCGCATAACCACAGACTATAGTGAACGCTAGAAGGCGCTCGCACGCTTCGCCGGTCCGTGCCTGCCCCGCCGGCGGCGAGCGAATGCGACTGGTGACCCATGACCCGCTGGCACTGGACGGGTCACCAGCACACACATGCTGAGGGACGGTGAGACGGTGCAGCCAGTAGGCCTCGATCCAGGCTACGGACTCATAAAGGTGGCCACCCACAGTGGACAGCTGGTGTTCCCCAGCTATGTGGCTGCCATCCGCCGCGTCGGGCTGGCGGCGTCGGGCCTGCGACTGGCCCGCGCTACCATCGTCAGGTACAGAGACGTCGAGTATGCTGTCGGTGAGGGAGCTCCCCTGCGCGGCGCCATCTACGAGAGCGTCGATGACGCCCGCTTCGTCCAGGCTCCATCGCTCGCCCTGTTTCTGGCAGCACTGGCGAAGTCCCTTCCCTCGACCGAAGAGCCCATCGCTCTGGCAGTGGGACTCCCTGTGGCGCTCCTGCAGCGGGAGCCAGGCCAGGAGATAGCTCGCAACCTCCGGCGTCTCCTCCTGGGAACGCACGCACTGGAGGTGGATGGAGCTCAGCTCACCCTGCGCATCGAGAATGTCTGGATACGAGCACAGCCCCTCGGCATATGGGCAGACTGGGCTGTGCAGCAGACGGGGGTCCTCCACGCTGGCGCCCGCCGTGCTCTGGTGGGAATCGTAGACATCGGATTCAACACCATCGACCTCATCGGCATCCAGGGGGGACAGGTAAATGCCGACATGGTAGCGGGCCGGGACCTGGGAGTGCGAGTCCTCCTGGAGGACGCCAGCGAGGACAGCGATATGCCTTTGCATGAACTGGCAAGGCGATTCGCTGACGGAGTCCTGAGAGTAAACGAGACGCAGGTCAACAGGTGGGCCAGCGAGATAGCGGCCTTCGTCCGCCGTCGCTGGCGACGCGCCCGACCGCAGCTGGTCATCCTCGCTGGTGGCGGCGCCGCGCTGCTGGAGCGGTACGGCGCCACCCGAGTCATCAAGGGCGCTCTGTCCAGCGAGGTATTCGTCCCTGGCGATCCCGTCATCTCGGGAGCGCAGGGGCTGCGCAAGCTTGCCGTCGGACTGTTAGCCAGGGGCGAGACCCGGACGGGACCAGCCCAGCATGTGGAGAGAGAGGGAGAGGCCGCAGATGGAGAAACGACGGCGGTCGTCGAGGGTGCGACTACTGCTGCGCCTGACGCTCGACCCTGACATCGATGAACCACTGATCACCGCCCTGGCAAATACTCCCAGGGGCCAGCGGGCTACACTGGTGCGGATGTGGCTGCGAGGCGCCTATGCCACTATGGCGGGAACGGCCCCGTCGTACCGGGAAGGAGAGCAGGATGAGGATTCCTGGCTGGATGCCCTGGCCGTGGACGACTAGAGCGGCTGCCCGTGCCCAACGGGAGACGACGAGGCCGGGTGATAGGCAGGAACAGGGACAGCCCGAGGGGAGCGGGAGACGGCAGGGCAGGTCACGCACTGCCTCCATACGGATACAGTTCACGCTCAGTCTCCATCCGGTGTTAGACGAGGATGTGTTGGCACGGCTGGAAGCGGTCCCACGGGGACAGCGAGCAGCCGTGATGCTGGCAGCCCTGCGGGCGTATTCGGCTGTGGGGATAGAGGATAGTGGCCAACGTAAGCGATGGTGGAGGCGTCTTCTCAGCCAGATGCGCTGGCCATGGATGACCAGGGGGAGGTCCCACACCCAGCACCGGGCTGCTGGCCTGCTGGGAGGCGACGAGGGAACGACGCTCGTTCTCAGGCTCGACCCTGAGGAGGACCGCCGGCTGCTCGAATGGCTCCGGGGGATGCCCAGGGCATTGCAGACAGCAGTCGTCCTGAGTGTCCTGCGGCAGGCCATGCGCGAACGACTGCTCGATAACCCTAGCCCCAATGTGCCTGCGTACACGGGGCAGGATCTGTTGCAACAGCCGCAGCCGGCAGCGGGAGAGAGACAGCAGCTCCCGTGGCTAGAGACGAGACCTCTAGACATGGATGTAGCGTCATCTCCTGTCTTTCCCCATCCATGGGATCGTGGAATGAAACTCGAACTGTGGTGCGTTCAGCACATGGGTGCCGCGGATGCGGATGCAGTTCCCTATCCTGTGTGGGTCCACAACGAAGCGCTGCATCCGGGTATGCCCTGCAGTGGGCCCGGGCACTCGGGATATGGCTTCTGTCGCCACGAGTGGGCCATGTCACCTTTTGGGGCCGTTGCCCGCGTTCTCGGCGTAGACGTGCAGCGAGTGCGGTGGTGGTGGAGGAAGGGTTGGGTGGCTGTGAACGGACAGGTGGCGACAGCACGTAAGCCGACGCCTCCAGCTGGCATGCTGCGCTTGCTACCAGCCAAGGGCTGGAAGGCAGCCTCGGGGGCAGCGCCTCCCGTGGCGCCGAGGTCGCCGGGTCGGGTGCCTCTGGAGTGGTGTGTCCGCGGCGTGGAAGGCGTCAGGTACCTGTCAGCTGCAGGCCCCTTTGCAATCATACACGCCTGTCAGGACCATGCCGGACAGGAATGTCCCCCACCTCCATCGTGGCTGCCGTCGAACCATGTGCACAGGCACGTGATCACTCCGGCGCCTTCGTCGGCTCTGACCCTGGCGCTGGAAGTCCCGCGCGCCACTGCCCAGCGGTGGGCATACGACCCCGGCATGGTATGCCTGGAGGGGCCGACGCCCCTCTGGTTCCGCGAGCGGAGGCAGCGGCGTGCCGGGGAGGGTGCGCCGGCAGGGACAGACGCCTAAACCTACAAGTATAGCATGCACACCGCCCTACAGATCGCCTCGCGACCCCCGATTCCATCCTCATAAAACCCTCAAAATAGCCTCGTAAAACCCTCAAAATAAGTAGTCGCTCCATGAGTTCGAGAAGAGTGCGGCATTTCCTCCCCGACCGGCCATTACGGGCCCCCGTTGAGGCTTTTATGAGTATGCCCCCCCTCTATACTGGGGGCTGTCATGGCGGTGAAGGGACAGCGCCGCACCACTCACCCGGTGGGAGGGGTCCTCCTCCTGCTGGCCCTGCTTTCCTTCCTGGTCCTGGGGAGTATCGGCCCGTGGACGGCTGCCACCGTCCAGGCCGATACTCCCCCGTCCTCCCCAACCCCACAGCGGGAGCGGCAGCCGGACGACGGCAGGCAGGGGCCTGCACCTTCTCCTTATTACTACTCCCCCGGCGGCATCGGTGGGCCAGAGGACCTGCCCGTGATCGGTGGTATCAATGACTTCTTCAGTGGCCTGCCAGCGATGGGAGAGGGCATCACCAGGATGGCCGAGTGCATTCAGGACCTCCCACGGTGCTGGCTGGAGGCGCTGGTGGGCTTCATCAAGCTCGTATTCGAGCCCTTCTGGAAGCCCGTGGTGTTCATTCTCTTCTCCGTCGTCAGCAACACCGGCAAGGACATTACGGTGGAGGCGCCTTTCGTCCGAGAGCTGATGCAGATTACACGCCTGCTCAGCCTGGCGCTGCTGGCAGTGGTGCTCATGTGGGGCGGCTTCGCCATCATGATGAACCGGCACCTGGCCGCCCCGTACCACGAGCTGGCTGAGCTCCTGCCGCGGGTAGCAGCGGCGGTGGCGCTCATCGCCATCTTCCCCTGGCTGGCCGGCTTCCTCATCGATGTGAACAACGCTCTCATCAGGGTGACGCTCCACCCCGACGAGATACGCAATACCTGGGACGAGCTGTGGCAGCAGTCGCTGGTGGTGGGGCCATTCGTCATCTTCTGGCTGGCAGCCCTGGTGGTGGGGATCTTCCTGGCCGGGCAGCTCATCATGCGCTTCGTCCTCCTGGACATTCTGCTGGTGCTGGCGCCGGTCGCCATCATGCTCTGGGTGCTTCCCCAGACGCGCCGGTGGCACGAGCTGTGGGCCACCCTCTTTCCCGCCACCGTGTTCCAGCAGGCCGTTCAGGCCTGGGTGCTGGTGATCGGCTTTCGACTGGTCAACGCAGTCTGGCATAGCACGGGTGGCTTCGGAGCAACCGTGACAGGCGGGGCCGGGATGGCAGGACCTGTCCTGCTGACTGGACTCACGGCTATAGCGGTCATGCTGGTGGCCTTGAAGGTGCCGGGGCTGCTGGCGCAGGCCTTCGGCTGGGGCTACCCGCAGTACAACGCCATCCTCTCTACCTGGAACACCGTCATGCGGGGGTCCGGCAGCCAGCGGGGTGGCAGCGCTGCCCAGGCCGCAGTCAGGGCTGGCAGGGGGAGCTGAGGCTTGAGCGAGCGAGAGCAGCGGTCGAATCCCGTCGGCGTCGCCCGCGACATGGGGCAGGTCGTCCGCCTGGCCGTGCGCCTGCTGGGCGTGAAAGCGACCGTCATCCTGCTCCTGGTGGCAGCCGTGGTCGCCGTCCTGGGCGGCGCAGCCCTCTTCCTCGGCATCACCATCGTCCAGGCCAGCGCTCTGCTGGGGCCGCGAGCGCTCTCGGTGCCACCGGACCAGCTGCGGGTGATGCTCGCCGTCCAGGAAAGATACGGGGTCCCCTGGCAGGCGCTCGCCGCCATCGCCTATGTGGAGTCCAGCTTCGGCCAGAACATGGGGCCATCGCCCGCTGGCGCCGTCGGCTACTGCCAGTTCATGCCCGACACCTGGACCGCCTACGGGAGAGACGAGGACGGCGACGGACAGGCGGACCCCATGAGCTACCGGGACTGCCTCCCAGCAGTCGCGCGCTTCCTCCTGGACCACGGCTGGAGGAACGACGACGCGGATGCCCAGCGCCGGGCCCTCTACGCCTACAACCACGACTGGACTTACGTGGACAGGGTGCTGCTGATCGCCACGAGCTTCGGTCTGGGCGGTCTGTACGTGGGAGGCCTCCAGTGGCCGGTGCCCGGTCACTACGGCATCTCCAGCTTCTACGGCCAGGTGGACGAGGTCAGAGGCCCTTACCCCCACACGGGCATCGACATCCCTGCGCCCGAGGGGACGCCCGTGGTGGCCGCCGCCGGGGGCATCGTCCGCTGGGTGGGCGCCGACGCCATGTGCGGCAACGGGGTCACCATCTCGCACGGCAGCGACATGGCCACCGTTTACTGTCACCTCTCGGCTGTGCTGGTGGGCCCTGGACAGGCAGTCCAGGCAGGACAGGTCATCGGCCTGGTGGGGAACACCGGCCAGTCCACAGGGCCTCATCTGCACTTCGGCGTCATCGCGGGGGGAAGGGCAGTGGACCCCCTGGTGTTCCTGGAGGCGTAGGCGATGAGGAGGCCCGAGCTGGCATTCTTCGCCCTGGCGCTCCTGTGTATGGCCGCCATCGCCTTCCCCTTCGTTCGCTGCGGTCGGGACAGCGCTGGGGAGAAGCCGGCGGACGCGACGTCGGTGACGCCTCTGGCCCAGGTGAAGGACGACCCTCGCAGCGTGGGGGAGGAGCTGGTGCGACGTTTCCTCACCTTCCAGGGCGATCACGAGGCGTGGCGGCAGAGCGTCCTGGAACTGGCGGCCGATCCCCTGCGCTCGCGGGTGGCCTCCCGGCCGGCTGACCAGGCCCTCCTGACCTACGGTGTGACGGTGACGGTGACGGACCTGGAGTTTCTGGGACTGCGAAAGGATGAGAGCAGGGCAGAAGTCCTCTTCCGGGCGTCGGCCAGGGCGACTCCCTCGAGGCCAGGCGGCGAGTGGAGTGTGCCCAGGGAGACTACCAGGAAGGTCTATCTCTACCTGGTGAAGGAGGGAGAGAGATGGCTGGTGTCAGAGATGGCCCTGCAGGAGTAGCAGCGGCATCGGGGGAGAGAGACGCCCGCCGTCGTAGGGATGGGACAGGCGCAACGAATGCAGCGGAGGCACAGGAGGTGAGGAGCATGCAGTACAGGAGTCCTGACCGGAGGCAGAAGGTTGCCAGAAAGGAGGTGAAGGTCATGCGGAGGCTGCGGGAGCTGGCAGGCAGCGCCGCCGGCAAGGCCGCTATGGTCAACGCGGGGGTGGGCTTCATCATCGTGATGATGGCCCGCGTCATCGCCGGCGTTCTCCAGAACGCTCTCCCCGTCGGCGCCGGCGCAGGAGGCGGCTCGCCGGCGAACGAGCTCAACACTCTGTTCAACAACCTCCTGAACATCGGCACCGGGGTGGCCCTGGCGGCCTGCGCCCTGTTCATCGCCTGGGGAGCATTTTTGTACATGACCGCCGAGGGCAACCCGGCCCGCATGGAGCGGGGCTAGGAGAGGGGAAGCCGGCGAGGGAGGGAGAGCCATGCTGCCCAGACACGAGGTGCCGACGCACCTGCACGTGGAGGACCGCGTCTTCTTCGGCTTCATGACTGTCCGCCACGTGCTGGTGCTGGCTGGCGGCGGCCTCCTCTGTCTCGGCATGGCGCTCTCCCCGCCGTTCCCCCTGCCGGAGATGCTGCGCTACCTCCTGGCCATGGCGATAGCGGGAGCTGCCCTGGCGATAGCCTTCGTGGAGCCCGACGGCCGGCACATGGAGGACTGGCTGATGGCAGTCGCCAGATACCTGCTCTCGCCCCGGGTGGCAGTCTGGAGACCCCTGCCGGAGCCCTGGGAGACCGGGGAGGAGAAAGCTGGCGTCCTCGTCCTCAGCGAGGGCGGGAGAGGGGTCGTCAGCCCGCCTCCCGGGGGGAGAGGTGGAGGCCCCGCCTGGACCGCGAGGCCCGACTTTGCGGACAGGCACCGAGGGGCCAGCGAACAGCTAACTGTCAGGAGATAGCAGAGGCAAGGTCGCAATACGGGAGCGAGGCTATGAGTGGAACGGTGCAGGCGCTGCTGCCCATCGCGGAGGTGCGGGAGGGCTGCCTGGTCCTGCGGAGAGGACAGGTGAGGGCTGCCCTGGAGGCGAGACCTGTCAACTTCGTCCTGCGGCCGCCTGCCGAGCAGGAGGCTATCATCGCTGCCTTTCGGGGCTTCCTGCACTCCCTGAACTTTCCCCTGCAGCTGGTGGTGCGCAACATGCCAGCTTCGGTGGAGGACTACCTCACAGGACTCCGCACAGGCCAGTCGGCGCCGCTGTCGGGGGAGCTGAGGCGGCTGGCAGTGGAGCACGAGGCCTTCGTCCGCCGCCTCGCTCAGGAGCGCACCATCCTGGAGAGGCGCATCTACGTAGTGGTGCCTGCCCAGGCGCCAGGGCTGGAGACGGCGCCCGTCTCCTCCCTGCGGTCGTTCTTCCCTGGCCGGCGTCGGCAGGAGACGGCAGCGGAGGCCCGGGCCCAGGTCGAGACAGCCGTCCGCATCCTGGAGACGAGGGTGGAGCAGGTGGTCTCCGGCCTTCTCTCCATCGGCATTCCCTGCCGTCGTCTGTCGGGGCCAGAGATGCTGTCGGTGCTGCACGATTTCCTGGGCTCTTCAGCCCCCTTCCCGGCGGATGTCACAGCTGAGCTCCTGCCCGTCCACCTGGGCAGACGGAGGCAGGAGAGGAGGTAAGAGGACGTGTTCTATCAGCTCTTGAAGAACGCTCTGGGACAGTCGGGCCAGCAGCTCACAGAGATGACTGCCCACGGGGGCAGGAACGCCGTCGACCTGGTAGGCCCCACTGCCCTGGCGATAGAGCGCGACCACGTCCTGGTGGAGACCAGGGAGCACGCTCGCGCCTGCTATGTCTCGTCCTTCCCCAGACACGTGGATGCCGGCTGGCTCCTCCCCCTGGTGGACATGGAGGAGCCGGTGGATGTGGCCATCCACATCGAGCCGCTGCCCACCGGCCCCATAGTGCGGCAGCTGACGCGACGGCTGGCGGAGCTGCAGAGCTCCCGAATGCTGGACCTCAAGGCAGGAAGGGTGGAGGAAGCCTACCGCGCCATCGCCTACGACGACGTGGAGCGGCTGCGGGAACAGCTCGCCAGAGGAGAGGAGAGGGCCTATTCCACCAGCATATACGTGCTGCTGAGGGGGCGAGACCGCGACGAGCTGGAGATGCGCCAGCAGCGGGCGGCTTCCGCCCTGGAGGGGATGCTGGCATCCCTGCGTCCCGCCTACTACGAGCAGTGGCAGGGCCTTCTCTCCTGTGCCCCCCTGGGGCTGGACTACCTGGGCAGGCGGCGCAATCTGGACACCACCACCCTCGCCTACAGCTTCCCCTTCGCCTCCTCTCACCTGGGGACGGGGAGCGGCATCCTCTACGGTGTCAACTTGCAGGGCAACTCCCTGGTGGTCCTGGACCCCTTCGGGAGCGAGATGCCTAACGGGAACAAAGTCGTCTTCGCCAAGAGCGGCGCCGGGAAGTCCTACTTCTGCAAGGTGGAGGCCCTGCGGGCGCTGCTGGTGGGCGTGGAGTACTACGTGGTGGACCCCGAGCACGAGTACCGGCGCCTCTGCCAGGCAGTGGGCGGCGAGTTCATCACCCTCTCGGGCGCCAGGGCGGCCCACATCAATCCCTTCGACTTGCCGGAGCGCCCTCTGGAGGAGGGAGAGGACGTCCTCTCCGAGCGGGTGGCTGCGCTCCAGGGGCTCATCTCCCTGATGGTGACCACGCCCGGGGAGGTGCTCTCCTCCCGGGAGCAGGGCGCCCTCGACGTGGCCATCAGGGAGACCTACCGCCGGGCGGGGATAGGACGCGACCCTGCCACTCACCGGCGGCCGGCGCCGCTGCTGGTGGACCTCTACCGGGTACTGCGGGAGCAGGAGAACCCGTACGGACTCGCCGACCGCCTCGCCCGCTACGTGGAGGGAGCATATGCCCACCTCTTCCGGGAGCCCACGTCGGTGGACCTGCGGCGGCCCCTGGTGGCATTCGGGGTGCGTGACCTGGAAGAGGAGCTGAAGCCCGTCGTCTTCTACCTGATCGCCGACCACGTGTGGCGAGAGGTGCGCCGGCGGCCGCGGCCCCGCATCTTCCTGGTGGACGAGGCCTGGACGCTGGCCCGCCACCGGGAGGGCGGGCGCTTCCTGTCAGCCCTGGCGAGGCGGGCCCGCAAGCACTATCTGGGGCTGACGGTGGTCTCCCAGGACGTGGCGGACATGCTCATGGCCGAGGAGGGAAGAGCGGTCCTCCAGAATGTGGCGGTGACCTTCCTGATGCGCCAGGACCCCTCAGTCATCGACCTGGTGGAGGAGGTGTTCAAGCTGAGCCCCCAGGAGCGGCAGTTCCTCCTCTCCTGCGACAAGGGGGAGGGACTCATGATGGCCCTCGGGTCTCGGGCAGCCGTCAGGGTGGTGGCGAGCCCGCGGGAGCACGAGCTGTGCACCACCGACCCGCGGGAGCTGGCGGCCATGGAGGAGGCGGCGAGACAGGCATGAGCGGGGAGTGTCGCTGTAACTGCCCTGCGGCAGAGGATGCCTTCGCGGACGGCTTCCGCATGGGGGCCCAGTTCGTCCTGGACATCGTCGCCGGGCGGAAGGGGACGGTGGCAGAGGAGATGGCCTGGGCGCTGCGGCTGTCCCAGGCGGTGGGAGAGCCCCTGTCGGTGGAGCTGGTGATGGGGGCGGTGGTAAGGGCAGTGGAGAAAACAGAGGAGAGGGTCTCTCTCCTTCTCCCTTCGGAGGCCAGGTTCAGGTGGCGTTCCCTGATAAGGGATGGGAGCGGCGATGGCGAGGCCGGGCGAGGGAGCGATGTGGCAGCGAGCGCTGCGGGGGCTCGGTAGCATGGCGGCCGGCGCTGCGGCGGCAGGGCTCGCTGCCCAGGCGGCGGCTCCGCTAGCGCTGGCGGCGGCCCTGGAGGCAGCCAGGGTACATGTCGCCGTCTGGTGGATAGCGCTGGTGGCCCTCTGGCCGCTGGCGGGCGGCGAGCTCCTGGCAGCAGGCCAGCCGGGGATGGCGGCCGCCCTGGCCAGGGGGTGGCCCGCCGCCCTGGCGGCGGCAGGAGGGGTGGGCATCTGGTGGTGGCTCCGCCGGAGGTGAGACGCATGTCGAGAGTGAAGTGCCTGCTGTCGCCGAGGGTGCTCCTGGCGGTCGGCCTGGTGGCCGCTGCAGCAGTGGCCCAGGTCCTGGGGTCTGCCGCACTCGATCGCCTGCGGCAGCTGCCGGAGGGTGTCTGGGTGCCGGACGACCTGGTGGCCACGGCCCTGTGGCCATTCGCAGCCGGTGAGCTTCTGGCGCGGAGTGTGCCGCTGCCGGCGCCGCTGGTGCGGCCGCTGCCGGCGCTGGCTGCGCTCCTGGGGCTCGTGCTGGGGCTCCGGCTCCTGCCGTGGGCGCTGGGGCTGCAGTGGGCGCTGGCCCTGGAGGAGAGGTGGCAGCCGCTGACGAGAGAGGGACTCATCGGCGTGTACGCCCAGGTGCTGACGGGGAGGCGCTGCGCCATGCTCGTGCTGCAGGGGGTAGCGCGGGGCGTCGGCGCCGTAGTCGTATGGTCGTTCTGCTGGTACCTGGTGGGGGCTGGGATGAGCGCTGCCACGGACTCGCTGAGAGAGGTGCCCGCTGTCGGCGCCGCAGTGATGAGGCCCCTCGACGGGGCCCTCCTCCTGCTTGCGAGTGCAGGTGCCTGGGCCTGTGGGCTCTCGTTCCCATTCGTGGCGCCCATTCTCCTGGCGACAGGGGCCCTCATCTTGCCCCGGTTGGCCCGGGCGCGCGAGGCTGCCCTGCGCCGCTGGTGGACGAGGCAGCTGGCGGAGGGAGGGGAACCGCCGGGGATGACGCGGCTGGCGGCCCTGGAGTGGAAGCTGCGGCGGCGATTGCTGGGGAGGAAGGCATACCTGTTCAGCAGCATTGGCACTCCGGAGGTGATGGATCTGCTGGACGTGCTGGCAGATAGCGCTCTGTCGGCAGGGAAGCGCACGGGAGCATCCGGCGTCTCTGCCGCGAGGATGCACGCAGCAGGTGCTGCGGAGGAGGGTTGAATTGTCATGATGACAACAGCGGTAAGGCGAGCGGTGGCTCGGCGCTGGCACTGGTTGGTAGGGGGAGTGATGGCTGGACGCTTTGTCTCGCTCTTATCCCCCCACATCCCGGATGCGATGGCCTGGTTGGGAGAGAGGCCGGTGCCTCTGGTGGTGGTGTTGCCCGCTCTTGTGCTCCTCTGGCCGCTGGCCATAGGGGAAGCGCTGGCCGAGTGGAAGGCAGCGCCCAATCTCTTGGCAGCACTGGGAACCATACTGGTGGGCATGTGCTGCTGGTGCAGCACGAGAGGTCTTCTCCGAGCGATGACGACCTTTGCCAGAGCTGCTGCGGCGCTCATCTTACTGCGGTGGATGATGTGGACATTTCACCCTGAGTCAGTGCGGGGCCTTTCTCGCGAGCAAGCCCTGGAGTGGCGTCGCTGGCAAAAGTTGCATCGCTTCCCCCTTGGAGGAGTGCTGCTCACCATCATCTGGGGCGGCAAGCGAGCTATCCAGACGCTGGACCGGCTGGCTGATGACCAGCTGTTGGAGGTGAGGGTGTGAGCAGGTGGGACCCCACAGACGACCCCGGCATCTTCGCCTGGGAAGGCCAGCGGCCGGTGGAAGATGCCCTGCGCTACACCCAGCTGGACGAGCCGCTGTATCACCGGCAGCGGCAGGAGTCTTCCACCGCCCTCCTGGAGAGGTCACAGGAGCAGACGCCGCTGCTCGCGGCGCCTGCCGCGGGCGATACCGTGGTCTACGAGATCTTCGCCTCGAAGCTGGACACTGAGCCTGCCAGAAGAGCAGAGAGGCTTCTGTCTGGCCTGGCCTCCCTCCCCTGGTGCTCCCTGATGACAGTCGCCCAGGAGGGGTCGCTGCGCTTCTTCGTGGAGGCGCCGGGCGAGTTCGCTCGCCAGGCCCTCATGGCCCTCTCCGCTGCCTACCCCCAGGCGGAGGTGGAGATGTGCGGCGAGTCGCCCTGGCGGCTGCGAGAGGGAGAGGAGTGGCAGGTGGCGAGGCTGCGGCTGCAGCCGGGTAAGCTCGCTCCCCTGGCGAGGGTGGAGGCAGGTCCCGGCGCCCGGGCGTCGCTGCCCCAGCTGTCCATCTCCTACGCCCTCAGCGATGCGCCGCCGCCGCTGCCGCTGGCAGTGCTGGGAATGCTCGCTCCCGGCGAGAGGGCAGTGCTGCGGCTGGACCTGGCGCCCGCTGCTGCTTCTCTGTCCACTTACCTGCGAGGGACCATCTACAAGCACCGGGCACGGGAGCAGTACATGCGACAGGCGCGGCTGCACTATGCCTGGCAGTCGCCAGTCAACGACTCCATCGCCCTGGTGCTCATGCTGGGGCTGGTCCTGGTGATAGCCCTGGGAGCCGCCTATTATCGGGAGGGCAACACGCCCGGCCTGGTCGGGCTGGGCGCCGCCACCCTCCTGGGGACGCCGCTCGCCCTGTACCTCTGGCACCGGCTGAGGGGAGAGGGAGCGCTCTCGGCGGAGCAGGCGCAGGAGAAGATGCTGGCGGGCTCTCTGCTGGCAGCGGACGTGCGGGTAGCAGCCTTCGGGCCGGCGAGGGCGACTGCCAGGGAGCGGCTGGTGGAGCTGGTGGAGCGGCAGGCGGCAGCAGCTCGCACGGTGGCTCACCCCGCGGGCGGTATGCTGGTGCCCCAGCTGCTGAAGGGGGGAGCGAGGAAGACGGAGCCTCTGCCCGCTGGGAAGAGGGACATCCTGGGCTCGGCGGAGCTGGCGCTCCTGTTTCACCTGGATGCCAGCCTGCCCCTCTACCGGCCGGCGGGGGCCCGCATGGTCCTGCCGCGCGGGGCGACGGTCCAGGAGGGGTGTCCCGTGGGGGTCGTCTCCTGGCAGGGAAGGGAGATCACCGTGCGAATACCCCAGGACCTCCTCCTGCGGCACCAGCTGCTCGTGGCCAAGACGCAGAGGGGGAAGTCCAGCCTCCTCCTGCATCTGTCCCGGCACCTCATGGCCAGGATGGTAGAGGGCGAGAAGGTCTCCCTGGTGGTGATGGACCCCCACGGCGACCTGGCGCAGGAGCTGCTGGGGCTGGTGCCATCGGAGCTGGTGGAGAAGGTGGCCTACCTGGACTTCAGCGCCCAGGGACAGGAGAGGCCAGTGGGGCTCAACCTGCTGGACGTGAGGATCTTCCCCGACAAGGACAGACACGTCGAGCGGCTGGTGACCATCTTCAAGCGGCTGTCGCTGGCAGAGGGGGTGTGGGGCCAGCGCATGGAGGGGCTGCTGCGCACGGCGGTGACCTCCCTGTACGTGGCCAACCAGGGGCGTGTGACGCGAGGCGAGGAGCAGTACACCATTCTGGACGTGGTCCCTCTCGTCACCAATCAGGCGTTCCGCCATCAGGAAGTCCTGCGGCAGGTGCCCGACCCCTCGCTGCTCAGCTGGTGGAAGGACAACTTCGAGGACCTGACGCCGGCCATGCGGTCCGAGGTGCGTCTGCCCGTTACCGGCCGCGTCAGCCGCTGGGGGATCTCCGACGTCTCCCGCCTCTTCGTAGGACAGCCCGACTCCACCGTCGACCCCCGGGCAGTCCTGAGGGAGGGAGGCATCCTGGTGGTGAACGTGCCGGTGGGCGACCTGGGGGAGAACACAGCTGGCCTCCTGGGCGCCACCATCCTCAATCTGGTGTCGAGCCTCATCGAGGAGCAGGTGGACCTGCCGAGGGGCGAGAGGCAGCGGGTGGTAGTCCTGGTAGACGAGTCCAGCACGCTGGGAGCGGCGGCGTTCGAGCGCATGCTGGCGGAGCTGGCCAAGTACGGCCTCTCGCTGGTGATGGTGACCCAGAGTCTGGCTTCCCTCAGCAAGTACGACAGGGAGCTGCGCTCCCGGGTCTTCGCCAACATCGACGGTCTCACCGTTTTCACCGTGTCAGCCGAGGACGCGCAGTACCTGCGGCTGGAGCTGGGCCACGGCGTGACGGTGGAAGACCTGGTGTCGCTGCCGGACCACGAGGCCTACGCCCGCTGGTGGGCGGGGGGAGAGACGATGCCCACCTTCCGCTTCCGGCTGCTGCCGCCGCCGGAGGGCTCGCGAGAGCGAGCGGACGAGGTGAGAAGACGGTCGGCCGAGAAGTACGGAAGGCCGCGAGAGGAGGTGGAGCAGGCCATCGCCAGGCGCATAGCCGAGAGGGGAGCGCCCGACGTGGGGCCAGGGTTCATCCTGCCCCTGAACGTGCGGGAGATAGAGGACTCGGAATACGAGCTGTAGCCAGGAGAGGGAGAGGATGTCCAGCCACAGGCTGATCGACTGGCGCAGGCGCCTCGGCCGCCGCAGTCACTCGCGGCCTTTACCTGAATCGCCCGAGGGGACGGCGGCAGAAGCAGGAAAACAGTCGCCTCCTGAGGAGGGCCGGCATACCGCGGGGCCGGGGCCAGAAAGGGAAAGGCCTCCACCCACGGGAGCAGGTGACCAGAGCCGCCTCAGCTGGAAGCCAGAGCCAGGTGTCAGGAGGGAGGATTATAGCATGGAGCGCAGCGTAGCCATTCTGGACAGGACTTACGTCATCGGGGAGCGACTGCCGGCGTACGACGTGACGAATCTCGTCTGCGAGGCCGACGATGGCATGGAGGAGTTCGCGCCGTCGCTGCAGGAGTACTATCGCGAGGCCTTCGCCGACATCGACAGGGAGCCCGACATCTGCCCCCTGGAGATGAGCCTGCGCTGGGAGGAAGCAGACATCTGCTGTCCCCACGGTCCGGCGAGGATCGTTGTCCGCCGCGACCTGTGCGAGAGATGCCAGCGAGCACTGGAGGAGGCGGGAGCAGTCCCGGTGGAGGTAGAGGTGGTGGACTTCCGGCCTGATGCGGCGCCCGACGGCAGATACGCTGGCTACTGCCACGAGGGGATAGCCTTCGTCGTGAGGGAACGGGCGACCTCCTGAGCAGGCGCATGCCATGAGGGCAGCGACGTCGGAGCGGTCTGGACGACCGGCCCCGGAGAGGGAGGCCCTGCTGGCCACCGAGGAGGTATCGCATCCAGACCTGCGCCCGGTGGCAGGACGCCGGGAAGACCTGAAAGGGGAGACGGCGGCCGATGAGCTCGCTCGCTGGGATCCCTACGACCGGCGGGTGCTGGCCGGCCTCGTGCGGCTGCCGTTCTCCCGTCCCCACCAGCTCGCCGCCCTCCTGGGAGTGGCCGAGGCAGCCGTTCAGGAGGCGCTCTGGCGGCTGCGACAGAGAGGATGGGCCAGGGACATACCGGCCTCCACCCAGAAGGACATCGTCCGGCTCTGGCTACCCAGCTGTGGAGTGTGGACGGCCTACGAAGCGGCGGGAGTGGACCTGACGTTCCTGGTGGCAGCCGACCGCAGCCTGGAGAAACTGAGCTGGGACAGCACCGAGGCGCTGGCGGTGGCAGAGCTCCTGGGGAACCTGGCCCAGGGAGCCAGGCAGCGGGGGCTGCAGGTGGCGGAGGCGCTGCGACTGCGCCCTTCCGCACCCGGAGCGGTCTACGCGGGCGCCCAGGGGATGGTCCTTCTGGTAGGAGAGGAGTGGTGCAGCCCCCTGTTTGTGCTGGTGGACAGGCAGGAGACAGCTCCCCATCAGCGCAGGGAGCTCGCACGCCAGTGGAGCAGACTGCTGGCAGAGAGGCCCTTCATGACGGGCGCCATGCTCCTCGTGGTCACCCCCACCCGCGAGGAGATGGACCAGTGGGACTTCTACACCAGCGTGTCCCGGGAGCGGAAGAGCGTTCCCCCTCCACCGGTCTACATGGCCACAGCCAGCGCCATCGTCGACCCCTGGCGCTGTCGCTGGGAGAGAGTCGACGGCAAGGGAAGCGTCTATCTCGCCTCCTCGCTCCACCGGCTGGGACAGGCGCCTCTGGACCTGCCCCTCCCGTTCAGGAACGCCAGGTCAGCGGTCCTGCCAGACGGCAGGAGGAGACTCGACCGCAGGGAGACGACGGTGGAGCAGCCGAGCCCGGCAGCGAGACGGACGCTGGTGACGCTGCTGCGACATCCCGCCTGCCGGACAGAGGAGCTGGCTGCCCTGGCAGGTCTCTCGGTGGAAGAGGAGGAGAGGGTGCTCGCCGGCCTCGTCGAGCGAGGGCTGGCGCGGCAGACAGACGACCGATGGACGGTGACGAAGGAGGGCGACCGCCTGGGGAGGAGGCTCTTGGGTGTGAGCCCCGCAGCGGGCTCGGCCTTCCCCAGGCCATCCCTTCTTCCTCACCACCTGGAAGTGCGCTCCTTTCTCGCCGCTCTGGCCAGACAGCTCCAGGAAGTGGGAGGCAAGGTGCTCTCCCTGCGCGAGGCCCCCGCGACGCGACGGGAATGGCACGAGGGGGGAAGGCTGCTCAGCCTGGTGCCCGATGGCTCCCTCGTCTTCACGCTGGCCGGCCACACGGTGTACGCCCTCCTGGAATGGGACAGGGGCCAGATGTTCACCTCACGCTGGCAGCGGAAGCTCTCGGCCTACCGGGGATATTACCGTCATCTGCTGAGACACGGTCGCCCTTTCTACATGCCCCTCTTGCTGGTGATAGCGCCCGATCCCACGCGGGAGGAGAATATAGCGGCCACGGCCAGGGATGTTCTGCCGGCGGGGATGCTCCCCCTGGTGTGGACGAGCAACAGGCTGGTACTGGAGTCGCGGGGTGTTCTGGGGGCTGCGTGGCAGCGGGGGACGGGCGGCAGTAGGGACAGGTTTTACATGGGTAACTCGCGAGGGGACTGAGGAGACAGCGGCAGACAGGCGAGCTGGCCGCCAGTTGCGCTGTGCCGCCGGGAAGACGACCTCTTATCGTAACGCTGGGACAACGAGCTTATGCCATCTCGATCAGTTCAGGACTGATTGTGTGTCCACCACAGCTGCACCTCTCCGGCAATGCCCTCCCCGGTCCAGCCATCCATCACCCGCCGGGACAGGATGTCTCCTGCCTACGGCCTCTTTCTGCGCTCGGGTAGCCACACGCTGGCCAGCGACATCAGCTGTCGGTCCAGCCACAGCCAGCCTGTGAGGGTCAGCAAGGCCATACCCAGAAGCGCCGTCAGCGCTACCCCGAGGAGGCCTGGGGGCACCGCCACCAGCCTCAACAAGAGGGTAATCGCTGCCAGGGCAGCGCTCGTCGCTTCCATCAGGAAGAAGCCTGCGAGAGTCCAAACCCATGTCACTCCCATGGCTATCAGCTATGATAGGTCGTTGCGGTCGTCTCCCCAAATGATGTCGACGCATGCCTTTCCCTACATCCACTCATCTGTCGACATCTGTAGGGAAAGATGGAAGGCCTCGGGCTCTCTCTCGCAACTGTCGGAAACCGTCGGTCACCGACAGTTGTACCGACAGTTCCCGAGAGGACCCAGCACGGGGAAGTGGCCGCCTTCCAGGGAAAGGCGATCACTACATCTCACGAGATGGCTGCCAGGTCAAGGTTGCTGCGCTCTGGAACTGTCGGAGGAACTGTCGGTAATCGGGCTTCACCGACACTTCGGAGCGAGGATGTGGACGCTTCCATTGGCTCTATTGTCCCTGAGGAGCACACGAGAGGGGGTCGGGAACTGAGGTCAGAGCCCAGCTTATCGGGACCGATGTGCGATGGCATGGTGCGAGTGGAATCTCACTTACGATACAATGTTGGAAGAGGTGATGGTCATGAAACGGCGCAGACGTATGTCTGGCGACCAGCGCCGGCGACAGCTGTTGGAGGTAAGCGCTCAGCTGTTCGCTGAGAGGGGTTACTGGAAGACTGGCACCAATGATATCGCCAGGGTAGCCGAGATCTCGGAGCCCTCCATCTATCGCCATTTCTCTACCAAGCAGGACCTGTTCCTGGCCACGGCTGAGGAGGCGACGCAGGAGCTTCTATCGTCTCTCGAGCAGGCATCTATCCCTGACCTGGAGGCCCTGCGGGCCTGGCTACGAGAGGAGGCACATCGGGGGACCGGCGCTGGCTGTAGCAGGGCGCCTCCTCAACGAGGCACGGCAGCCTCCCTTTCGAGAGGAGGCAACCCGCTTCTTAGAGCGCCTGCGGCAGGCGCTGAGGGAACGGCTGGGTGACGAGGCTGCGGCGCAGGCGATAGACGTCTTCCTGGGACACACCTTGCTGGCAGTTGGCGGTCTGCTGGTCGGCACTAACCGAGATGGCGGCAAGCGTGCTGGAACCTGATCACCGTCCATCGCCAGCTCCATCGTCGCCCCAGTCGGCTACCAGCAGAACCCGCTCGGTCAACACGGCCGTCCGTCGACCACCTCTCTCCACCAAGACAATGTAGCCACCCTTCTGCGCAGCCGCCAGAAGCCTGCGACGGTCTCTCACCTGCACCATAGGCAGGCCCAGGTCCTCCAGGGACTCGACGAGGAGGGGTTGGTCGCCGTGGAACAGTAGCTGACGCTCTTCTCGAGTGAGGCGAAGGACCGCTGCACAACTGATGCCCAAAAGGACCGCTGCCGCGATGCCCAACCCGGCGGCTGCCCATCTGGCCACGGGCACAGGAACAGGAGGATAGGGGGAAGGCAACGTCGCCGTCTTCGTTCGCTGCCGCGATACCTGGCCGGCGGTCCATGGCCTCAAGGGGTCCTGCCCGCCAGGGGACGATGCCAGGACAGGCAAGGCCTGAGCCCGGTCTACCTGGAAAGACAAAGCGGGGGCGAAGGATCCGCTGAAGGGCTGTCCTGCTAGGAGGCCATCGACCTGTGTTTCCGCCGTGATGGTGAGGACAAGCTGTCGCTCCGGAAGACCTGTCTCCTCCCTCACCCGCCGTGCGATGTCGAGAAGAGCCAGCACGTCCACACGGCCTACGATGACTCCTTCCTGGCCCCCGAGCTCTTGTGCTGGTGCTACCTCGATGGTCCGCCTCCAACCTCCCCTGGCCGCATCGCCGATGCTGGCCGTCAGCTTCAGACTTCCCCTCTGGATGACGAGAGGCCGGTCGGCAGCAGCCTTATAGCGAAAGGTGACCGTCATCGGCTCTCTCACCAGGGCGAGGAACACGGGCTCGCCCGTTCGTGCACCCCCCTCATCGTAGGCAGAGCCGCGACCAGGAGCGAAGTACTCCCAAATCCCCTCGTGTCGATAGGTCAGGCCCTCCGTCACCTGGACTGAGGCTGAGCTCATGAAGGCTGGCGCCCCCAGCAGGAGCGCCACAATCCCTGCTGCCCCCCCGCAAAGGAGGACCGGCGCCGGCCACGAAGGAACACCGGCATCTGCCCGTCGCCGTCCTCGCGCTCGCCGGCGCGCCTCGGCGCCGGTCCCCAGGACCAGAGCGAGGGAGATGAGGGCAGCCGTTGGCACAGGTGAGCGCAGCCGGTGCAGCCATTCGCCGAGGCCTCTGATGTGCAAGATGGCCCTGCCCACTATCTCGTCCTCCCTCGGCCGGTAAGAGTCCTCCCAGTCGTTGCCATCTCCCTTGAGGACCCAGCGGCCTCCCTCCCTACGGACGAGGCGATGGATATATAGTTTGCCGGTGGTAGGCTCTCGGTAGGCGGCGATCTGGCCTTCCTGATAGGAGCGCTGGCGAATGGTCGCCACCAGGTCGCCAGGCTCGTAGGTCGGCACCATGCTCCGACCGCGCACGGTCAGCAGCTGCAGCTCGCCCCTCACCAGGAGCGCGATGAAGACGCCGACGACGGCGGCCATGACCACCAGCGCCGCCTGTCGAATGCCCATCAGTCCTGGACTATTACCTCACAGTTTGTGAACGTGTCGTTGCCGGGGCCGCCGTAGCAGGCATCGTAGCCTGGGCCGCCATCAAGGCTGTCGTCACCGGCGCCCCCGTAGATGATGTCATCGCCCAGCTGCCCCAAGAGAGTGTCGTTGCCGTCACCCCCGGAGAGGTAGTCGCCACAGGACCCAGTGCAGGAGGAGACATTGTAGTCGCCGTAGATGGTGTCGTTACCACGCCGCCCCAGTAGCGCCTGCGGTCCGTTCCCTCCCCTGAGCTCATGGGCAGCGTCGTTGTCCACCAGGCAGGAGCCTGCGGGCACAGAGATTATGGGAACGGTGCCTGTGCTGTAGACGTACAGGTAGTTGGGGTAGCCGTACTGCACCGCAACCCCTGTCTGGGTGATCAATTGCCGGTTGACCAGATCGGCGGCGACGGGAGAGGGGCACCCGTAAGCTCTCCCTTTCTCGGGGATGTCGAACCAGCGGACGACAGAATCGATCGTCTGCAGGAAGGTCAGGCTGTCTATATGAAGGGACGGGGATAGAGAACAGATGAAGTGGACGGAATCGGAACTGGTACAGCTCAACGTACCGCTGTCCACCATCACCTGGAGGGCCATGACCGGACGGTCTACTGCGATGATGAATCCGGTGAGGAGATCCGACCGCGAGCCGCTGAAGGCAAAAGACACCTCCATGATGTAGAAGGCGCCATCTCCCTCCTGCTCGGCTGTCTGGCAGGAGGTGGGGCTGAAGTGAAAGTAGTCGGCGCCGGACCCTCCGTAGCAGGCATCGGCGCCAGATTGCCCGTCGAGATAGTCTCCGCCCTCGCCGCCATACAGGAGATCTGCCCCATCTCCCCCTCGCAGGGCGTCGTTGCCAGGCCCGCCGTATATCACGTCATTGCCAGAGCTCCCCAGGATGTACTCGTTGCCGGCTCCTCCCACCACCACATCGTCGCCACTGCCAGCATTGATGGTGCGCCCTGTGATACCGTTGACGATGCAATCGTTGTAGCTGCTGCCCGTAAGGCTGCCCGTGTCCGTGCCCACCAGGACCAGTTGCCCGGCGGCGGCCCCGCTGTAACTGGCCCCCCCGCTGGGAGTCTGGATGTCGGCAAGCGATGACCTGATGGGTGCACACTCTGGGGGCGCCATCTCCTGCGCTCGCTGGGCCCGCCCCTCGCTCGACCCCAGGTTGTATTGCCTCACCTGGACCCCATTTACGAGGAGACGGTCCACGCTCGTGGCCAGGAGACTGCCCAGCGAGCAGGAGTAATGATATGCTCCCGTCTTCGTGCAGCCATAGCTGCCAGCGCTGGACAGCTGGACCTGGGCCGTCGCTGGCGCCTGGTCGAACGTCAGCGTCACCTCCGCCAGATAGCGAGGGTCGCTCTGGTCAAGCCCGAAGCGGAAGCATAGCAAATGGAAGTCTGGGCCCTGGACGCTGGCAGAGACATCGCCGGGGCCGCAGGAAGGAGGAGGCTCCGCGTCCGGTCTCTGGACAGCCACCACTCGCAGCGCTGTGGCGGCAGCCACGCTCTGGCCACTCGTCTGGCAACGCCAGAGGTTGCCGGAGATACGCGAGCACAGGTGCCAGGCGCCGCTGCGATCCTGAAGGTTGATCGCTGTTTCCCCGGCCAGGTCGTCGAGGGAGAACTCGACTCGGGAGAGCGACGTCGGATCGGACCCGTCCAGGACGTAGCGGATGTCGCTCACCCGATATCCGCTTATGCCCCCGGCGCCGTCGCCGGACCTCCTCGCCGGGACAGTCAAGGAGGCCGCCAGCGCCACCGCCAGGCATACGAGGAACACAGCCGCCAGGGCTGATAGCCGCCCTACGCCTCCTCTGTTCATGCTTCCCTACGAGAGGAGGTCTCGGCGGGGCAGAAACTACTCCGCCCCGCCGAAAGTCGTGAGCGCTACTGGACGGCCACGACGCGCAGCTCGTCCATCGGCTCGACCTGCTGGCCCGTCGTGTCACAGGACCAGTGGTTGTCGATGGTGGCGTCCTCTGTGCAGTCGTACCAGTTGCCGCCGGTGGACTGCAGCCGCACCTTCACCGTGCTGGCGTCCGCGTCCAGGTCGAACTCCACCTGGGCCAGATTCCGGGGATTGGCACTGTCCACCGTGTAGGCAACGTTGCTGACGGTGTAGCCGGAGATGGCACCCGCGCCGTCGCCAGCCTTGGAGGCCGGGACCACGTTCTGCGCGGCCATCGCGATGGCTATTGCGGCCACGACGCCTGCGGCGGTCATGGCGATGAGCTTACGCATAGACTCACCTCCCGTTGACGAGTCCCGTTGTGGTCAGCTTTAGCTGACCGGTCTGTTGAAAGACCTACCGCGCTGAACTCATCCTGCGGACTCCAGCGTTCTCACCTCCTTCGCTAGATCCGCTGTGGATATCCACAACACGTCGTCGCGTTTCAGTAGCTGTCAGTGGAATCACGCCTGGCGTATGCACCGGCGCCCCTAGGTTCCCGGTGATTAGGCTCTCGAAGAGGTGCGACACAGACTGCCTGTCAGGGGGGAAAGAGCGTCGTTCACCCGCCGCCAGGACAGTTACGATGTCAGAGTACCAGGGCGATATTCCACTCGCCCGGCGACGCCTCCTGCCTGCGATCGGTATTCGCCACCCTGCTGAAGACCTCGGAGAAGGCACACGGTACGAGGGGGAGTCGTGTCAAGAATTTTGGGGCTTGTCTCGCAAAGGCGTAGGCCAGGCTGGTGGCGCCATGGGGATGGAGGGGGGCGGCGGCATGGATTCAAAGCTCTGCCTGGATGCCGCCCAGCCCTACTGTGACGGCCGGGCGGCAGCGCAGGCGGGGCCACCCCCTGGGTCTACCCTTGGGGCCTACACCTGGCCCTCCTCCTCTTCCCGGACTCCTGAGCGCCACCTAGCGGGAGACGGTGGCTATCTACCGGGGGCTCTTCGCTAACCCCTCCTGCCCCTCCTGGGAGAGTCCCTGCACCGCTTCGCCAAGGGGATAGGGGAGGAGGACCTTTGGGGCCTCTTCGAGAGGCTCAGGGAGCGGCTCCATCCCCTGCTCCCCCAGGAGGAGGCGCTGCTGCTCATGGACAGCACGGGGCTGGCCCACCGTAGCAAGGGGCAACAGCTCAGGTGGCGGCGGGGCAGCCAGCTCTGGCAGGTGCGGGGCCACAGCCGCCTCCTCTGCCTGGTGCGCTATTACCGGCAGGGGAGGCTCATGGCCCTGGAGGGGGTGGCGGTGGGCCCTGCCTACGCCTCGGATGTCCGCCTGGGGCTACTGGCCCTGGCAGGGGCAAGGGCCCAAGGTCACCTCCTTGCCGACGCCGGCCCAGGTGCCATCTCCCTGCGGCAACTGGCAGCCCAGAAGGGGCTTGTGGAGCACATCCCCCTCGAGGGAGGGGGAGAGCCGAGGGGCGAGAGGCGGCTCTCGGGCAGGAGGCACTTTGATCCCTCCCTCTACCGGTTTCGGGGGTGGTGGAGGGCGTCTTCGGGGCGGTGAAGACGAGGCTGTGGGGCGGCTACCTGCCGGAGGTGCTGCCCCAGATGGCCCAGAAGCGGGCCTACCTGGAGGCCGTGGCCGTCGTCCCTCGCCTGCTGCTGCGCCTCTTAATGCACTTGCTAGGACCCTGGCCCCTTACCCCTGCCCCCGCCCGCTGCAGGTCGTGATTTGCAAACAAGCCCACCCTTGTCACCACTGCCTCTATACAGGGACCCCTTTCTGCGGAGCCCACTAACCTGGGAAAGTAGGGGTCCGACTCCTGTCCCCCTTCCTCTCAAGCCGCCCCAACTCCATGCCCGCTCAGCGCAACAGATGGAAGCCGCTCACCTGGCGCTCAATTGCCCTCCCCAGGCTGATGGTGGCCTACGGCTGCGGGGCACAAGAGAGAGGTGCAGGACAGGGCCAGAGGAGCTGTGGACGATGGCGGCTACGACACGGAGGGAATGTGCACCGTCCTGGCCAGTGGGGCATCAGATCCAGGCATGTCCCAGGTCTCCAGGAAGGGGAGACGGCCCAGGCCCGGGATGCCCTACCGCTTCTGCCATGCCCCCCACCTGGTGGCCAGGATGGTGGCTAATGGCTTGTTGGCCTGGCTCAAAGCGGATCCTGAAGAGTGAGCTTAAGCTACGGACCCGGCCGCTCAGCACCCTCGTTGCCAGGTACTGGACCTACCTTTTTCATCGTTGGAGGTTGTTGGGATGACTGCCTTGGCGACGGCGTTGCTGCCCTCTGTGAGGGATATGCCTCATGGGTGGCCTCGCAAGCCAGAAGAGCTCTCGCGACCCGTTAGAGAAATTTGCTAGCAGCGCGAACAAAAGATAGCAACCCGTTCCTCGTTGCCGTGAGACCTTCCACCGCGATCCTGGATAGAGCGTACAGCCAGGCCCGCAGTTCGGAGGATCGCTCTCCCCGATAGTAACTCCTTGCATGGTGAAGCTCATGCAAGAAGTCTATACGCGCTCCCAGTCGGCCATGGTCGGAGGCTATACGTATCGTCACGCCTCTCAGATGTCCGTCCTGGTCCCACACCGGCTCGCACAGACTTCCGTATTCGAACGCTCGGGGCCAGATGCCATACACACCCACGACAAACTCTCTGGGTATGCCCAGCCTGGCGCACTCCCTGTCGAGGAGTGGAACGAGCTCCATCGCTATGATGTTGTCGATGCTGTTCGGCATGGCCTGGCCGTGGTCCTCGCTCATGTCTTGGCTGCTAGCCTCTCCACCAGGACCACCCCTTTCAGGGATCTTCCCGCCATAGGCGGGCCGTCTCGCGAACAACGATCTCCTCTTGCCTGCCCATGACGCTCAGAGTGTGGCGGACGGGGGGCAGCCCTGGCTGCCTCTGGATCAGCAGGGCGTATCCGTTCTGAAGCAGCTCTCGGCCGAGCTGCGCCGGGAGGTCATAACTGAAGGACAGCTCGACGGAGCCCGGGGCAGGCATCGTGACAAGGAAGGCGAACACTGTGGCCCCGCTGTCGTCGTAGATGACTGGCGCGCCAGCCTGCCCGGATGATGACACCAGTCGGGACCCGTGAGGGACATATGCCCTCACGACGTAGGTGCCTCCTTCTTTCACCAGCCACCTATCCGGCGGCGCAGGGTTCCTGTAGGTGATGGTGACAGTCCTGCGTACGGTTCCCTCGTGTTCTACGGCCTTCTGCTCAACCTGACGCTCCACGAACAGGTCACACTTGCAGCCTGCGTAATTGGCCTCCACCAGATACAGATAGTCGCCATCGGCGGTGGCTATCTTCCTTGCCAGCGGGGACCTGTCCACCAGCCGCTGGAGCTCCTCAGTCGGGAAGTAGACCAGTAAGTGCCCTTCCCTCGCCAGCTCGAGCGCACGTCCCCCGATCTGACGAATCCTCGGGGCGGGCATGTCGTAAAGTCGCTCCAGCAACGCTCGACTGAGGTCGCTCACCACCCGTTTGCGATCGGGCCGGCCCACATGAAGTCGTTCGGAGTAGAGCAGGATCTGATACACCGCCTGCGGAATGTCAATGCCGAAGTACGTAACGGGCTCGCTCGAGAAGGGCTGGCTGTAGCCTTCGACCTTCACAGGGCCGACCTCCTCGAGCAGGCCCACGAGAAAGGTCATGTCCACGAGCACAACCCCATCTACCGGGGGCTCTCCGCTGCCCTCGTAGTGGCAGAGAAAAAGACCCATCGACCGCTCCAGATCCGGCCACCAGTTCGAGTCCTGGACGGGGATCCCGTACCTCCACACCTGCGAGGTAAAGACACGAAAGGTTCCGGCGTCTGGTCCTGCCGCGTCGGCTAATCTCAAGGCCTCGCCGGGCAGGGGGGAGTCGGGACAGCCGTACCGCGGGAGGTCATATATGTCCCGGGATGGCGTCAAGGTGATCTGGCCGTCCGAGACATCCAGGAGGGCGAAGGCTGCCAGGAAGCCGCCCGTCGCTCGCACCTCTCCCGAATCCTGGAACAGTAGCAGGTACCGCCTCGAGCCCTCGCCACCCAGTAGCGACGGCAGGTGAGGAAGCCAGGGCGCCGCCATGGAGGCGTGCTCAATTCCCTGCACGGCGTCTCTGGCCCTGGCTCGCACCGGCAGGCCGAATAGCGATGACGGGAGGCTGTCGGGATCCACGGCTGCGATCTCTTCACCCGCCCGAGTCCACAGCGAGGCCGCCTCCAGTAATTGGGGTTTCGATCTCTCGAGGGCCTCGGCCAGAGCCTCTAGACGGCCGCGAGCCCCGCTGGATCGAAAGATCTGCTCTTGCTGAGGCGTCATAGCAGCAGCCAACTCGGCACCGCCCAGAGCTGCCCAACGCCCCGCCGAGAGCAGGTGCTGAGCGGACCGCTGCCAGTCGGAGACCGCTGGCAGGAATTGCAACCAGGGCAGACGACTGAGGGAAGCCTGAGCCTCTTGAGCCTCCCGGGCTAGTTGCCGCAGGTCCACCTCTACCGACCTCATGTCGGGCCCCTCCGACCGGCCGAGCTGCGCCTGAAGGCGCTCCGCACGCTGGCTCATGGACTTCACATTCATGTACAGGTGCCAGGACTCCCACGCAGCGTGTCCCACCAGACCAGTTGCTAGAAGAAGCGCCACAGTGGCCGCCAATGAGGCCGGGCGGGGGAACCTCACGCCCGCCGCGCCGGGCGCTCTGCGACGTAGCGTGGTGCCCCGTGGCAAGCCCTTGTAACGTTCAGAAGGCATCGTTATCATACAAACGGCTACCCCTCAGCTTTGAGATGCGCGGCCGGGGTGTAGCCGTTACATAGACGCTCGTGTCTGATTTTAGGGGGGCTGAAACGGCAGGGCGAAGAGGCGGCAGGCGGGGGGAAGCCGTGTGGTAGCCTGCTGCGGGGAGACGACTGATCTGTAGTCGCCCCGCCAGCCCGAGAAAGCAGCAAGGTGAGCTCTGCATTGCTTCGCTCAGCGGCTCCAGGCTTACGATTACCGCCCGCGTGCCCCCCGGATCAAGAGTATAGAAAGCCTGCCCCCAGTTTCGTCGATGCCTGCCGTGCATTCAACCGCTGCTGGGCCCATGTCCGCACCCTCCCGCACCGCTTGTGCTCCTCAAGGTCAGGGACGCGGGACATCTTCCTAGCAGGGTTTCCAGTTTGGATATCGGTCCTGAAAGAACGAGCCAGTATCCTGGCCGGGCGACGCCGTAGACGCGTCCCCTGCGGCACCGTTCAAGAGGCCCGGGAGATCTCTGTTGCCCTGACATCGGGCACCTTGCCGGAGCCTGGCGCTGTGCCAGTGACCCCTTCAGGCCAACGGTGTGGGAGCGACGGTAGCCGCGCCCGAAGAGCAGTAACGGATGCGTCGAATGAACGGACGTGGTCGTGCCTCTCGTCTCCCTCCTCGAGAGGCTCTCGCAGATGGGCCGCGCTTAACCAGACCGCCAGCGTGAGCAGGCTCACTCAGGGATCCCGGGCGCCAAAGGGACCTTCAGCGGGAAGGAGCTTTATGGGGGACCGACATGGGGAGGCGTCGAAATCCCGGAGGGATGAGGAGCCTGGCGATTCATATCTGAGTGCTACTGGCCCGATGTCACGCCGGGGAGCGGTGCCGAACGATGCTTGAGGCAGCAATCCGTAAAGTTCGCTACAGGCTGAGAGAGCGCCCTGCCGGCGCTGCGCTAGCTGACGCAGCCGAAGGTACGGCCTCCCTGTGGATCGCCACTCTCGTTGGCGGCTCGCTCGGCCTGGCCCTCTGGTGGCCCGCTGCCCGCATGCTCGCTCCCGCCGACCTCGCGCTGCAGTGGACGGTGGTCAATCTGGCGACCTTAATTGGGGCGCTGTCTACGCTCGGGAGCGGTGCCGCCCTTATTCGCTACCTCCCTTCGAGCCAACCTGGGGAGCGGGCGTGCGAGTTACGAGGCGCTGTGGCCATCACGGTGGGCGCGGGGATCATCTTTGGAGCAGCCGCCCTGGCAGTGATGCCTGCACTGACCCCAGGAGCACCTGGATTCACCAGGCCACTTGTGGCCATCCTTTTCTGGCTGGACGTGCTCGCCACCGCATTGGCACAAGTAGCCGATGAGGCCGCATTGGCCTTCCGTCGCTCTCCCGTCATCGTGGAGAGGAGTCTCCTGCTAGGCGCAGGTAGACTCGCCGTGGTCGCGCCCTTGCTTGCCTCGGGCAGCGGATGGGCATTGCTGGTGAGTGATTCCATAGCCACTGCTGCCAGCGCATGCTACATCTGGATCCGGCTTCTAGCGAAGGAGCGGCACGCGTTAGAGCCGTCTGTGAGAGGGCTCCGACTTCGGTTCCGATTCGCTATCAGCAGCTGGCTGGCGGGAGTCATGCTAGTGCTGCCAGCCCAGGTGATGCCGGCTGTCCTTGCCTATAGCCTCGGGCCCGCACAAGCCGGCAGCATAGCCCCAGCCTGGCTGATCATCTCGTACTCTCGTGCGGTGCCAATCGCGATGGCGGCAGCCGTTTATGCGGCAGCTGCCCGACGCGAGGCGGGAAGCACATCGCTGTCCACAGCCGCTCTGGTGGGCGCGCCTGTAGCAGCTGCCGCAGGAGGAGCCATCACCATCGGCGGCCTCGTCGCCTTCAGGCTGCTGGGGCAAGCTTACCGCGCCTCAGCGGGCCTTCTGTGGTGGCTGCCCACTTTGCTGGCCCTGTGGTACTTGGTGGGCCTTCTCCTAGTGCAGGCCCGTCTCGATGGACGTCCCTGGCGGGCCCTGCCAGCAGGTGTAGCGTTGGCCGCCATCAGTATCGGCGGGGCGCCTGCCTTTCTAGCAGCCTCGAGCACCCACGGCGCGGGAGCGGCCTATGCCGCTGGGCTAGCTGCAGCCGCGGCCGTGGGCCTGGCAACGGTCCCGTCGGGCGCCAGCGTACAGGGCAGACACCAACCTGCCAGCACGGCCATAGATGCGCCGCGGCGGCTTTCGGAAGAGCCAAGTGAAGAGCACGATCGGAGGGCACCAGGTTGAGCTCGAGAAGGGGAAAGGGGCCAGCTACAAGCGACCGCAGTCAGCCGCAGCCGTATGACCCGAGGCCGGCCGTGTCGGTGGTCATCCCATGTCTGAACGAGGAGAGGACCATCGCCCACGTGGTCGCGCAGGTGAAGGAAGCCATCGCTGACCTAGGTGTGGCCACGGAAGTAGTGGTGGCTGACAACGACTCCGATGACTCCTCGGCAGCAGCCGCTGCCGCGGCGGGCGCTCGTGTCGTGCAGGTGACGCCTCGCGGTTACGGCTATGCCCTGCAGGGCGGCATAAGCGCCAGCTGCGGACGAGCGGTAGTCACCCTCGATGGCGACGGGACATACCATCCGGGCGACATCCCATCCCTTGTTGCAGAACTCTGGAAAGGATATGACATCGTTATAGGCTCCCGCTACATGGGACGACGGGAGAAGGGCTCCATGTCCCTGAGGAGCCGCATTGGCAACCCTCTTCTCACCTGGCTACTAAACGTCCTGTACGGTACACGCCTATCGGACACCCATAGCGGGATGAGGGCCTTCACCAGGGAGACATGGGAGCGTTTACAACTAATAAGTGGCGGAATGGAGTGGGCCCCTGAGATGTGCATCAAGGCCTCTGTCCTCAAGCTACGCATAGCCGAGATCCCGATTCGCTACCTAGCCGCCCCAAAGGGGCGCCGCTCGCATCAGCGTACCCTCCGAGATGGGTGGCGCCACCTTAGGCTGCTACTCACTTACCGGCCGGAAGTCTCGCTGCTCGCCCCAGGCTTGGCAGCGGCTTTACTGGCGCCTTCGCTGCTGGTATTGCAGATGACCGCTGAGCTGCCCGCTGCCACCCACATGGCCATCGTAGCTGGTGGCTCTCTTGTAGCTCTCCTGGGGCACTTCGCTTTGTCGGCCTACCTGGTGGCGCGGGTCTTTCTCAGCGCCGTCGGGTTGCGTCCGTGGACAGACCAACTCGATCGGGTGCTCAGGACACTGACGGCCGAGCGAGCGATCGTGGGCATCCTCATGATGTTGGCATTGTCGGTCACTGTCGGGGCAGCTGCCCTGTTGAAGTGGGCTAGGGGTGACGGAGGATCCTTGGAGATAGGGCTGGCCGGGCTGGCAATTGCGACGGGCCTGGTGGCATTCCAGTCGTTCCTCCTCCTGTTCCTCTGCAGCCTCATCGGGGAGGCGGCAGCCTCACTACAGCTAGTCCGCAGTTTTCGCTCAGAGGGGGTGGACTAGCGAGGTCATGCGGATCGGCATCGTGACGGACGTGGTCATGCCCTTCCGACAAGGGGGCATAGAGAGGCGCGTTTACGAGATCGGCCGGCGTCTCGCTGGCAGAGGCCACGAGGTCCATATAGTGACGATGCGCTGGTGGGAGGGCCCAGCGACGTCGCATCTCGAGGGGATGACGTTGCATGGCGTCTGCCCCCCCATCGGCCTGTACAGCGGGCGCCGGCGTTCCATTCGCCAAGCCATATGGTTCGCCATAGCAGCAGCAAGATATCTCGCGGTCACGGGCATAGAGGCCGACGTCGTAGAAGTCCAGGCGTTCCCGTATTTCCCTGTGCTGGCCTGTCGCGCCGTATTGAGAGCCCCACTGGTCGTTACCTGGCATGAGGTTTGGGGAGCCTATTGGCTCCATTACCTCGGTCTGGCGGGGCTTGCTGGCGCTGCCGTGGAGCGGATGTGCGCCCGCCTGGGAAGGTTGCGTATAGCGGTGTCCCAGGAGGTAGAGCAGAGGCTATTGAGTCTGTCGGCTACTCCCCCAACGGCGGTCGTCTGCGGGGGAGTGGATCTAGAAGCTATTGCCCGGGCGCCCTCCCTGCCCGAGGGGCCAGAGCTCGTCTTCGTTGGCAGGCTCCTTCCTCATAAAGGGCTAGATCTCCTCCTCCGCGCGCTCGCGGTGTTGCGGGCCACAGGCAAGTCCCCTTCGGTGGCCATCGTGGGAGAGGGGCCCGATCGGGAGAGGATAGGGGTCCTCGCTCAGCAGTTGGGGCTCGATGGACAGGTCCAGTTCCTGGGCCGCGTGTCAGACAGCGGGCTGTT
>Ga0101941_1000220_pt1 | contig 132544 bp, 119 predicted proteins | sample DewCreD2012metaG_3_FD_75242 | JGI IMG/M metagenome (GOLD analysis project Ga0101941, IMG submission 75242) | Hot spring sediment bacterial and archeal communities from British Columbia, Canada, to study Microbial Dark Matter (Phase II) - Dewar... ... | reverse complement strand
TAACCGTAAGAGGACACATAGTTCGCTTGGTTACTACTCGCCAGACCAATTTGAGATGCGGTATTACGCCAACCAAACCAAATAACTCTCTAACCGTGTCTACTTTATTGACAGAAGAACAGTTCGCTGCTTAGAAGCCCATAGCTTCAACTCTTAACCTTTTATCCCACTCTAATACAAGATATACCATCTGCACAATAATTTTTCCCGAATAAAGTAAACCATCGGCTTTTTGGGAATCTTCAAATTTTATTCCTTTTAGTTATATCCCCTTAGCTCAGAATTAAGTAATATTAATCAGATATACTGAGTGGGCGGATCCGGCGCGAATAGCGCGTCCGAAACGCTCTACTGCCGAGCGGCGAGCGGATCCGGTGCGAATAGAGTTTTAACTCATACGAAACCAAATAACTGTCGTCACGTATTAGAATTATTAAGTAAGCTTAAACTTTAGGAGGCTGTTTATATGTCTTTATTCAAACGACTGCGCGATCTAACTTTATCGAATGTCTACTCGGTGATCGAGAAAGCGGAGGATCCCATCAAGATGACCGATCAATACATTCGTGACATGGTAGAGGACCTTCAGGATGCAGAGAAATCGGTAGCATCACAGATCGCATTAGAGAAAAAATTCAAGGCACTGTATGAGGAGCAAGAAGCATTATTGAAAAAACGCACAGAGCAGGCACATCTAGCCGCTCAAGCCCAGAATATCGATCTAGCTCGTAGAGCACTCGAAGCCAAACAATCGGTTGAGATCAAAATGATCGAATACAAAGAAGCGTTCGTCGATAACCAATTAATAGCCAACAATTTGAGAAATAAGCTAGATGAGATGCGCAAGCAATTGAATGATATGAAAGACAAGCGTGAGACATTGGTAGCTCGTTATCAAGCGGCCCAGACACAGACAGCAATCAACAAAGCAATGTCCGGCTTCGGATCGGATTCAGCAGCTTCTGGTATGAAACGAATGGAAGACAAGATGCTGCATGCGGAGGCTTTAGCTGAAGCAAGCAACGATCTAGCAGCGGCGAAGGGTAAATCATTGGATGAAGAATTTGCGAGCCTGAATAAGAATCAAGCCGTAGAAGATGAATTAGCTGAGCTGCTAAAGCAGTACGAGAAGAAGTAGGCGGCCTATGAGTATATTCAAACGAATTCGTCAAATTCTCAGTAAACCAGAAGCGCCACTGGTGGAACGAAGCATCCTGACCATCGGACCAGGGGATATATGTGAAGTGTCCCTGGTTACTTATCAAGTAACCGGACGCACTCAGAATCAACGACGTTCAACTGTGGTACTGACCTTACAGGATGGAGCTAACCTTCGTTATCTCGTTATCGAAGATCGAGAGAAAACGAATTATTCGCTCTATCACCCGATCGATGGTCGCTTGGATTCAATCGAAGAGGTTCCAATGACTCTTGAACTCGAAGGACGGGTATTTCATATGGAGGAACAGTACACTGGATATATTGTTACAACCGGCAAAACACCTTTTATGCAGGGTGGCGAGCAATCGGTCTGGCAGTATCAATCCGATGATATGAAGCTATTGCGTGTCGAGTGGCTCGATGGTCGTTTCATGCTATACGAAGGCGAGGATGTCCTTCAAGCTGATGTGCACGTTATACGAGGAAGCTAATACAGATTTGAAGAGGCCACCACTTAAGATTTCTTAAGGGTAGCCTCTTTTTTAATTATTGATGAGGGCCAGGTGTAGGATTACCTAAACAATTAAGCTGCTAACAGCAAATGCGGTTCCGATGTACACCATGCAGAGCAAGATGCCAACGGCTATGTTCCCCTTCTTCAACTGCTCCCCAATCGAGAAGCCAGGTGTAACCAGTTCGAAAACCCAATATGCGGCTACCAAGCAAACATATCCGACTGCAAACCAGAGCATCATAAACCAGATCGACGTATTCGTATAAGCGGCTATCCCTAGAACAATTGCTGTAGCCATAAATTTCCCGCCGAGTGCTAATCCTACAGCGATGTTGCCCTTCTTTAATTCATCCATATCACGGTATGGCGTCATCCAATTAAAAATGACCATACCAATAAGCTGTAAAAGGATAATGACTACGACACTTACGATAATATTAATGGCTATCGTCAATTGGCCCACCCCCGAAATTTTGCATAAGCCGAATCATAATCGGCAAAGTCATGTACTTCCTCCAATAGAACTGAGGCTGTCTTCTGTTTCTCAAGTGCTGTATAACGAGTGTCATCAATCGGCTGTTTAATTCGATTACCTGATGGAAGCTCCAATACAGCAAAATTCCTTGTCTTGCCCTCGTACTCGGTTTTGTACACACCGATGAGATCGATGTCTGTTGTAACCGATATTCTTAGATTTGCTAAATCCGCTGTGGCGGTCGCTTCATCTGCATATGATTTAATCGTATTCCAAGCGGATAATCGAATATCGTTACGTCCCTCGGAGTCAGTGATCAGCTCAGCATCCATAAATTGCAATGTCCAGATCGGATCTCCTGTAGCATAATTCCCATCATTGGGTAAGAGCTCGTTGTTGGGCAATACCGTCATATCGCTACCAATCAAGTCACCAACCGTGGTTGAGACAATTCGGTAATCCCAAGGAACTCGAGACACATTGGACGAGACTTCGACGGGGCTTGATGAGACCTCACTAGAGGATTCTGTGTGAAACACGGAGGATTGACCCATCCCTGGAGCACACGCGCTCAACATCAGTATCAACATCAACATGGTCATCGCAATAAGCAGAAATCTGCTTGACGGAACGGGGTTTTGTGCCACTATTTTTCCTTGGTTAATCTGCATCTGATCTCACTCCTAACGCAATAAAATGACTAGCATTACCAGTAATCGGACCGCCTGCCCGACCTAAGATACCGCAGGGCTTTCCGTTAATTACGAACATACCAGTCAATAGATGAAGCACACCCTCTGTTGTATGAATGAGAGGAAGCTCCGCTCTCTTCTGGTAAACCGAAGGGAACAGCACACTAGTATCATAGCCATCCTGATCTTCAACCTCGAGCTTGCCCTCACCATCGTACAGCCGGACGGATCCACCCTCACGGCCAAACATTGATTTAGATACAAAATCTCCGGTAAATACAGGCTTATTATAAGTTGGCAGCATGTACTTAGCTATCGCCTGTCGCTCTTCCTCATTGAATAGAACACCAAGCTCATACAGCCCCCATGCAGCGGCGAGCAGACCTTTCGATTGTAGTAATATACTGAGTGGCGGATTGAACAGCTGAAGCTGACCACTCTCAATCGAATAAGCTAAGGCCTCACCACCATCGTCAACTGCCATCCATTCCTTCGGATATAGCGCGAACAATCGATGAATAACATGATCTTGGGCATCCTTCAATATGCCATTGTCTACCCACAGCTCTAAGCAGTCTACACACTGAACCTCAAGTCCGCTGTGTCTAACAAGCGCTTCGATCGTTCCGGTATCCTCCTTATGGGAGCCATAGGCGATACAAGCGGCTGTATCCGGCCTTTCTTCGGCCCATGCAGCTGCGACAAGTGCCCCCATCTCTATATTCACCGATAATATTCCAGCTTGTTCACACAACCAGGGTGTAGCAATGGAGGCTTCTACATAGCCGGTAGGTGTATCCGCATTCAGCTCTAGTAGCTTAATTGTTCCATCATGGGTCACAGCATAGTCGAATCTAGCGTAGCGACTAATGAGCCCCTCTGCGGGAAGTGGACTTTCATCAAGAATGGTCCATAAGACTGACGGAATGCCTAGTAAGCTATACAAATCATGATTACGGTGAATATACCGGACTGTTCTATCAAGTATATGCCATAGCATCAACGAGGCTTGTTCAAGCTCTTCATAGGTACTACGATCCATAGTAACAATCTGATCAATCCAATAAGCTTCATCATCCCAATCCGCCCAAGTAAAACCAAGCTCATATAGCTGCTGTACCCGTTCATCTCTACTTGCATTGGATTGTGATGGTTTCACTTCGAATACGCCGGTTGTCATCCTCCGAAACCACTGCTCTTGGAGCTTGATGAACTAGAGCTTGAGCTCAGTCCACTCGATTTACCACCAATACCTCCAGGCGTCGATGAGGAAGAACGTCTTGTAATTGAGCCAGTTGTCGACGACGTCTTGGGACGTACTGAGGTACCTGCTACTTGTTTGTTCTGAAACGAACCACTCGTATATGAGCGGGGTGTGTAAGGTGTATTCGTCCCCGAATAAGTACCGCGGTGATTACTATACCAGCCCTGTGAGGAATAAGCTGAGCCTCTGCTCATGAGTAGTCCATACAGAAGCATACTCTCCCAACCAAAGCCAGAATGGTGATGTACTACTGTCGTTCCTCCACCCGAATCCCCACCTTGCTCCACCGTTTCATCTGTAGCTTCCAGATCTGGGAGTGGAATACTCCAGTCAATATTCTTATCATAATAAGCCTTAACCTCTTCAGTGGACCAAGACACCAATCTAGGCTCGCCGGCGGCAAAATTGCCATCTGCGAATGTATTCTTGGCCTCAGCACCTGTAGCCATTACTGCATTAGCAAGCAGCATCAGACCAAGTGAGGTCGACAACACACGAATCGGCTTACCCTCTGGGGTAAACAGACGCGATACGGCCTGCTCATCAGGCTTTTCTCTATTAGCCAAGATAGGTTTCTCCTTCCCAGACTTTCATTATTCGTTACGCAGTGGAACGAGCAGAAGCTCTAATTTGCCCAGATCCACATTCAGTCTTCCTTCAACCGTTTCATATTCTTGGCTGCCAACAATAATATAGTTCACATGCTCCAGTGAAGTAATCATGTTCATCGTCCATAAACGTTCCTCAATCTGTCTTAACGTGCCGTCCGGCATTTTTTCCATTAGAATTACACTCATGCCGTTCTCCAATATACGCTCACCCTTTCATACTTAACACATATCATTCTTATACGTAAACTACCTAAGTATCGTTTCATACAAATGGAGAGAAATCAAGCGTGTATTCATCGTCTAGCTCTCTCCAAGAAACGAATGGTTTCTTTACCTGTTATTGCGTATCCAATAAAACCAATCTTGCTATCAACGCGTGTATTAACTCCAATTACTCTGCCTTCAATGTTAACCAGAGGCCCACCTGAGGAGCCTTGAGTTATAGGTGCGTCGAACAGAATATGCTGCCAGCCTTCACCGCTAACAATCCCTTGGGTAACAACAAAATCGTAGATATCAGGATTACCCACCGCCAATACCTTTTGCCCGATTGAATAGATAGAATCTAATACAAGTGGCTTACCAGAGCAATCGGTGGATAATAACGCTAAATCTAGTTTGTCATCTTGATAAACTAAGCTCGCTGCACATGTCCTATGATCATAAGTTCGGACTGTTATTCTAACCATGTTCTCGATTACGTGATGATTTGTTATGACTTCGTTGTCACTAACGAAAAATCCTGAGCCATGGGCTAGGAGATTAGATGTAATTTTAACTGTAGATTGAATCGCCAAGTCGGCTGCCTTGATCGTTACGGCATCGACTACATATAATTCCGATTCATCGGCCTGTAATGCTGTAGTAAGTCCGCATATAACGAGTGCGACTAAGACATATTTTCGCATATTGCTGGTGCTCCAATCAGAACCCTTATATCTATTAATCTTATGCTCCAAGGGGCAGAATTATTCCCGTTTAGATAGATTCATAGAAATTAACGATCGAGTAGGAGGGGCGTAAGGATGGATAACTAATAACTGATGTCGATGCTATAGATACTGATAATCATAAAAGGCCTCCCTAGAGTCAAATCAACCCTTGGAAAGCCTAAAATTCATAGATATTGTTGAGTTTTCTTTGTTTAATGGAACCCTGTGGACAGTATGCAGAACAGACCTCTAAGGAATTAGACGCACTTTTAACTTATGCCTTCTATAAAGATCGTAGAAGACGACCACTATCGATATGATAATAAGGGTTAAACTTATTGGACTTGTTAGGAAAGGAGCTATTGAGCCCTTAGATATATACATGGCCTGCCTTAACGACCTCTCCAATTGCTCACCAAGCACCATGGCCAATACGAACAAGGCTGGTGATATTCCGGTTTCTCGCATGATATACCCAGCTATTCCAAAGAATAGAACAAGCCATACATCGTTGATAGAACCGTTAATCGAGTACGCACCAATCGTTGCGAATATAAGAATGAGTGGCATTAGGATGCGTGTGGGTACATCAAGAATCTTAACGAAGAACCGGATTAACGGTAAGTTTAGAATAAGAAGTAGAAAATTACTCACGTATAATGACGCGATAATTGTCCACATCAAGGGTGATTGCTCAGTCATCATTTGCGGACCCGGCCTTACGCCGTACATCATCAACGCTCCAAGCAATACCGCGGTCGTACCTGATCCGGGAAGTCCAAGTGTCATTAAAGGCACGAGTGCTCCTCCAGTTGCAGCATTATTAGCAGTCTCAGCCGACGCGACACCTTCAATCGCCCCTTTGCCAAATTTCCCTGGATGTTTAGACAATCTCTTCTCTACTGTATAGGCAATGAACGAACCCAGCGTGCTTCCTGAACCGGGCAATACGCCTGCGAGGAATCCGATGACAGAGCCTCGAGCTATCGGTGCGGCAGTCTGTTTCACATCTTCCTTCGTGGGCATTAGCTTACCTTTGAGAGCCAAGCGTTCTTCCTTATCCTCACGTCTTCTCTTAGCCAGATAATGCAGAACCTCTCCAATCCCAAATACCCCAATAATCGCTACAATGATATCAACGCCATCGAGCAAATGTCCGACCCCAAACGTTAATCGTGCTACGCCGCTCTGTAGATCGGTACCTATCATCGCCACGCCCATACCTAGACCAACTGCAAACAATCCCTTGGTCAGAGAATTTCCGATTAGCGTAGATGAGATAATTAAAGCAAAAAGCATTAGCGACACATACTCCGCAGGACCAAATTTCAGAGCAAACCCACTAATAGGAGGCGCCAACAACATCAACGCGACCACCGATAATGTGCCTCCAATAAATGAGCCAATGGCCGCTATCGCCAAGGTTGGACCTGCTCTTCCCTGTTTGGCCAACTCATATCCATCAATGGAAGTCATAACCGAGGAAGCTTCACCTGGTACCTTCAACAATATCGAGGTTAATGATCCACCATACATCGCACCACAGTACACAGCCAACATCATAATTAAGCTACTGTCCGCTTGCAGCATGAATGTGACGGGAATAAGTAATGCTACCGTAGTTGATGGCCCTAAGCCAGGCAGAATACCAACAATCGTTCCAAGCAAGCAACCAATAAGTGCAGCAAGTATATTCTCGGGCTGGAGTGCGTTTGCTAAACCGCCCATCAGCAAGTCAAATACGTTCACAGATCAATACCCCCTTTCCTAACCCAGAATTCCGGAAGGTAACGAGACCTTCAGCATGACATCAAAAAGCAACCATAATATGATTGAAATTGTGGCCGACAACAGAAGATCCTTCCACCATATGTTACGTTCCATCCGATTCATCATTGCGAATATCGCAGCCGTTGTTGCAATAATTGCGCCTAGATAAGGCAAGATTAAGATATACAAAGCGACAATAATCACATAGGGGAGAGAGCGTAAATAGCCCTCTTTCCCCGCTTTCTCCTCAGCGTCTTCTGCCGTCTCCGGAAGAAAAGCGATAATAATCGAACATATGCAGAGGAGTACGCCTACAGCGATCGGAAATGATCGGGAACCCAGAAGATCCTGGGTTAGCCCTGGAGGTCTAGGAATCGACATTGACGCTAGAATATAAGCGACCGATAAGGCGAAGCCTATAATACCTGTCATAAAGTTCGATGTAATTTTCAATGTTCTCACCTACTTTGCTAGACCAAGTTCGTTAAGTAACTCTTCATAGATCTTTGCTTCTTCTGCTAGCTCTTTCTTGAAAGTTGCTGAGTCGGCATAAGCTTCATACCAACCTTGCTTCTCCACGGCATTTTTCCAAGCATCCGTCTTAACTAATTCGCCAAGCTTTTTATCCCAGTACTCGACAACATCCTGTGAAACCTCAGGAGGTGCGAACAAGCCTCTCCAATGCAGGATGGTCACATCAAGACCTAGCGATTGCCATGTTGGAACACCTGCGAAGTCTCCTTCAAGAGGTTGTGGGGCTGAGACGGCGAGAATTCTAGCATTGCCCGCTTTTACTTGCTCCATGGCTTCAGAAGCTCCTGTAGAGATAATCGGGATATGACCTCCAAGCAACTGACTCATCAAGTCGCCACCACTTTTGAATGCAATTATACGTACTGCTTTTGCATCAATCCCGTGAGCCATTGCTGGACGTAGAATATTCATCTGATCATTCGATGGGATCGTACCAACACCAAATTCGATTGATGAAGGATCTTCCTTAAGCTTATTCAATACATCCATAGCCGATTGATAAGGTGAGTCTGCCTTAACAACCCACACCAAATATTCCGTAATCATTCTAGCAATTGGCTGAACTGAATCTAAACCTAGGTCAGAGGTACCGACAATCTTATTCACATAGACACGATTGGATTCGGCATAAAGAAAATGAGGGGCATCTTTCTGCTTGTTTACATAGGCTTTAGCTTCATTACCACCGCCACCGCCCATATTCTTAATAATCATCGGTTCATCATGCAATTTAGCCTCTGTCATAGCTTGATCAATTACACGAGCAATCGTGTCCAAACCACCGCCTGGGCTACCGGCAGCAACCAGCTCCACGCTTTTAGACGGGAATGAACCTTCAGAACCTGAGCTAGAGCATGCTGTAACCATAATTAACAGAAAACAAAGCACTAAAATTAATGACTTCTTCATTTGCCAATCTCCCCTTTAATCTTTGATTTATTTTTAAGCCTGATGGAAATTGCGGTGCTTTCTAAAAAAAGGAACAAGTCCTCCCTCTTTCAGAATATTTATCATGAATTCCGGAATGGGCGTTACTTGATAGGTTTCCTTTGTAAGAACCCGATGTACCGTCCCTTCCAGAAAGTTCACTTCTATTTCTTCTCCTGTTTCAAGACTCGACTCGTCAAAATGCATGACGGGCAAACCGACATTCACAGCGTTCCGGAAGAAGATTCTAGCGAACAATGGGGACAGTACCCCTGCAATACCTGCAGCTTTGATGACGGCAGGCGCCGCTTCTCTGGATGAGCCACAGCCAAAATTTCTGCCCGCAAGGATGAAGTCTCCAGGTTGAATACGTGAAGTAAACCCGGGCTCGATATCTTCCATTAGGTAGGGCACCATGTCCTCAATGAGCAATTTTGATTCTTTACGTTTGGCAGAGATAATATAATCGGTATTGATATTGTCGCCAAGACGGTGAATACGTCCACGATGTATCATGAAACAGCCTCCTCTTTGAACGGATAGCTGATCATTCCAGCAATAGCTGAAGCGGCCACCACAGCTGGCGAAGCGAGATACAATTCAGCCTTGGCATTGCCGAGTCGGCCGATAAAGTTCCGGTTTGCGGTTGTGATTACGCGCTCTCCATCTGATGGAATGGCGAAATGAGCACCACCTGTACAGCCTGAACATCCAGGAATACCAATCACAGCACCAGCTTCCACTAATTGAACCAATATGCCTTCCTTCATGGCCTGCAAATAGATTTCGCGAGATGCCGGTGTTACGAAAAAGCGAACTCCTTGGGCGACTTTTCTACCTTGGACAATATTTGCTGCCACACGGAGATCCTCAAGTCTGCCATTAGCGCAGGTTCCTATAATCGCCTGCTGGATCGGCAGCCCAAGCAGTTCATCAAGCTCTCGTATGGATTCCACCGATGGGTGGCAGGACACTTGCGGTTTTAATTGCGATACATTGATCGTTATCTCACGGGAATATACGGCACCCTCGTCGGCCTCCACTCCTTCGTAGTCACGACTAACCCCTCGTTCCTTCAACCATTCAACCAATACATCGTCAGTAGGAAAAATAGCCGCTTTGGCTCCCATTTCTACACCTAAATTAGCGATCGTCATTCTTCCCGACACGGATATGCTCTTTAAAGCGCTTCCATGAAACTCAAGCGACTGATACGTGGCCCCTTCTGCGCGTATGATACCGACAAGAGCAAGTGCGATATCCTTGGGAGAAACGCCAGGTTGAAGTTCTCCCTCTAGCGTGACCTTAATCGTATCCGGTACTAACAGCCATGTATGGCCCGATAGCATCGCAGCGGCCATATCACTAGAACCGACACCTGTGCCAAATACGTTAAAAGCGCCGTACGTACACGTGTGCGAATCGGTGCCTAATACGAAGTCACCGGGAACTACGTATCCTTTCTCAGGTATAATCTGATGGCAGATACCTTCTCCTGGCCCGAATAATTCCATCTGCTGCTCCTCTGCAAACGCCCTCATCGACTGATGAATAGAAGCAGCGGCCGTATTGGGAACCGTTGGAGCGTGATCGATAACCAGCTTGACCTTTGCAGGGTCGTGAACCTTAATCCCGCCCATTTCTTTGAAGATATCTAATGCTTGCGGGCGATTCCCATCATGTGAAACCAGTAAATCCACTGAGGCGATCACTAGGTCACCTGCATGAACTGTACATCCCGCTTTGCGCGATATTAATTTTTCAATTCTTGTCTGTTTCATCCGTTACTCCTCCTTTCTTTTTGTCCTTGGTTAACAATGAGCCTCCCATTAAAAACAAGCCACTGGAGTAGAACACACTCGCCAAACCGCCGAAGCTTCCGATCAGACCGAAGATAAAGGGAGCGATAACCTGCGAGAGACGATTGAATGCCAATCTGAGCCCAAGCGCCTCTCCAGTCTTGCCTTCTGGGGAGGCATTATAGGTAATCGACATGGACAACGGCTGGCCGCAGCCTAGACCAAATCCAAGGAGAACCGCTAGCCCCCAGAACCAATATTGCACCTCAAAGAATGGAACACAGAAGAACGAAACACCAGCCGCCATAAGCGAATAGAAGAGTACTTTATCCCTACCGAAATTGCCCGTCAGCCACGCTAATGCCCCTCTGACTGCTACAGAAGCACCACCCTGAATAGTAAGAATAAGTCCGATACCCGCGGCTGTAATACCTACCGAGCTTGCGTATAACGGGAAGTATGCCATATATATATCTCTTGAATACAATACAAGCATGCTTGAGCCCAATGCCTTACGCATAACGGGACTTTTCAATAAATCAAAGGTGCGAAAATTATCGGGGCTTTTAACTTTTTTCTTATCCTTAAGTTTTTTCAATAGACCTGGTAAGAAGAAAGCTAATAGAATCGGGATAACACCAAAGACGGTAGCAGCTAAGAATGCGATCGAATAGCTGTAGTACTGCCCAATGACACCACCAATGACAGGACCAATAAGGGCACCACTCGAAATCCCTAGGCTAAAAATACTAAAATTTCTATCCCGTAGTGTTTTGTCACCCGCACTGCCCATTGCATTCTGCAAGGAAACATTAATAAAAATTTGTGAAACTCCTACTAATGCCTGCGATACATATAAGCTCCACATAGTAGGGAAATAATAGGGAAAAGCCATAGCTACTAACAAACCAAACGTGCCTATGACAACTGGAAACCGAATCCCCATTCGATCACTCATTTTCCCAATATGTATAGCGAACAATAAAGGGAAGAACGCATAGGCGGAAGCCAATAGACCGACCGTCGCCGTAGTAGCTCCTAGTTCGACGGCATAGAGGCTAACTAGTGGACGCGTTGCATTCAACATAATTTGATAAGTCAATGCGATAAGAAACACAATGCGGACCATTCTTCTGCCTCACCGACTTTGTAATAGGTTAACCCTCAGATAATAGCTGTGAGAAGGAGTGAATCGAATCGCAATTCTCTAGATCAAGGACAGCTGAGATTAATTCTTCTACACGCTCCGAGCTGAATCGTGTGCCAACCAGTTTCCGGAACTTTGTGGTTACCTCATCATAATTGAGGGGGTTATGTGCACTCCCCTTGGCATGAACACGTTCCTCTCGAAGAACAGTACCATCTAGCAGTTCTAACTCCATACGAATCGCATGTCGGCCTTCTCTACCCAAGCTATCTAATTGTGAATCTGGAATTACGTTTATCTTGGAAATAAGCGACATAATTTCTGGATCCTCTAAACGCTCTTCCTTATACTGATCTATGAAACAATCCCCTTCTAGGAAGGCTACTGCGACGGCGTAAGTTAAATTCATCTGCGCGCCCGTCATACCACTTGGCACATAATCCCAGCCCACATGGAGCTTAGTGGATGTTGTGCTGTGTACAGTAATCGATCGAATCTGATCCAAAGTAATGTTAGGGTGTTTACGTTTCAGCGCTAATATAGAATCTACCGAAGTGTGGTTGCTTCCACAGCATGAATAGCATTTGAATCCTACATTCATCGTTTCAAAGGTAGATCCTAATCCTTCCAATGCGTCTTCAAGGTTAACCTCACCTGCGAACGCTGAGAAGAATCCGCCATACTCCGCTTCCAATACATTCGTAATTCCTGTAAAGCCCATCTGGGCTAAGGAACCTGCATACACGCCGGTTTGTGCCGAGCGTCCAGAATTCATCCGCTTTGCCATTGCTTGATATTGAGCCGACATCAGTCCTGAAGTTTGTGTTCCTGCTATTCCCAAAGCATGAGCTGTGAGTTCCCCGTCAAGTCCAAGAAGCTTAGCAACACCAGCAGCCGCACCAAACGATCCTGAAGTGGCAGATGGATGGAACCCCTTTTTCAGTTGAATCGCACCGGAGACCATGCCAACTCGACAACCCACTTCGTATCCAGCAAGAATGGCTAACAATAATGACTTTCCATCTACATCGCCCTTCTTCTCGGCCATTGCCAACACCGCTGGAATCACTATACCCCCCGGATGAATAACCGCTACTTTATGGAGATCATCAATTTCGAATGAATGGACCATCGTACCGTTTACCAATGCCGCTTGATGGGCTGGTACTCGCCACGGCGTACCCCAGATTAGCGCTTCTTCTCCTGTTCCAAGCGACTTACCGAATTCAATGGTCAGCTTACCCCATGGTAACTCAGAGCAGAATATACCACAGCCAATCGTATCGAGAATACAATATTTCAAATGCGTCATAACTGTTGAATCTATTCCGTCCCAAGATAGTTGAGACACATAATCGCTAAGATTCATAGTGACTGGTGTAATCTGCTTATCCGTAATCATGTCTATTCTTCACTCCAGTGTAAGTACTTCTCTTCCAGCCTCTTGATCTCATGAAGCTTGACCAGCTGTTGTCTTTCCTCCCAAGTACATATTAAATGACCGAGGTCCTTTTGACTCCTATCCTTATATAGCGCTTCTAATGAAGCACGAACACCTTTCATTGCTCCTCTTAACGCCGTATTGGCACAAATCATGATTTTAAAGCCGATATCTTGTAGCTCCTGCGCAGATAAGATGGGAGTTAAACCACCCTCTACCATATTGGCCATTTGGGGAATACCCTTCAGCTCTCGAGTAACCCGTTCAAGCTCTTCAATCGACTGAGGGGCTTCTACAAAGGTCACATCGGCTCCTGCTTCCGCGTAGGCATAAGCCCGATCTAATGCATCGTCCAAACCATTAACCGCTCTAGAATCGGTCCTTGCCACAATAACTAGATTGGGATCTTGACGTGTATCAATGATTGCCTTGATCTTATACACCATCTCCTGCTTGGAGATAACACCTTTACCTGCAAAATGTCCACACTTCTTTGGCGCGATCTGATCCTCTAGTTGTATGCCAGCAGCCCCTGCGCGTTCGAACTCTTTTACCATCCGTATCACATTGATAGCATTTCCGTACCCAGTATCCGCATCTGCCAGAATGGGTAAGGTCGTAACATCTGCCATTCTAGCAACAGCTTGAGCGACCTCCGTCATCGTTGTTAACCCAACGTCAGCCCAACCTAGCTGGCTGTTGGAGATTCCCGCTCCTGTGGCTAACATCGCCTGAAAACCCGTCTCCTCCACCAAACGTGATGACATCCCGTCATAGGCACCTGGCATTATGAGAATGCCTTCGTTATGAATTAGCTCTTTAAATCTTCTAGTCTTGGACATCTGATGCCCCTCCTTGTGTTCTTCTCTCTTTTAGATATTCTTCTATGGATTCAACCGCAGTAGACAAGCTGTTCTGGATATGTAATCGCATCTCTCTTTCGGCTCCCTCGGCATCACCAGCAGCGATATGATCGAAGATCGATTGATGCTCCTTTGCAGCTTTTATGCTTCTGCTTGCACTACGAATTGGGCCAAGTCTGCGGTACCTACTAATATGGTCGTTTAATTGATTCAGCATTTTGAATACGGTCCGATTGCGACTAATGTCATACAAGCAGGAGTGAAATTGGCTTCCGTAATAAACCACATCTTCTCTCCTTGAGTCCTCGGCGGCCCGTACGATTTCCCGGGTTAATTGGGCAAGGTGCTGGATATCGTTTGGGTTGGCATTCAGAGTTGCCTGTCTAGCTATGATCCCTTCCAGCTGGCTTCGCACGACGAAGATCTCTTCGACTTCTTGAACAGAGATCGGGGCTACCTTTAGCCTTCCGTTTGGAAGACGGATTAAGAGTTCTTCGATCTCCAATCTTTGTAACGCTTCACGAAGCGGCGTCCGGCTAATTTCGAGGTCGCTTGCTAAACTTTCCTCTATAACTTGTTGATCTGGCTCCAATTCACCGCTTACAATACGCAGTTTAATTTCAGAATAAGCGTAGTCCTTCGTCGATAACCGACGGTTTCCCATAGATCGTGAACGTTGCAATTTGACACCTCCTCCCTACCCGAATCTTGTATAATTGTATATTTGTATATTTGTATACAATTTATTATGTATCCGTTTTCACAGTTTGTCAATACCGTTGTTTACCATTTCTTTAATCCCTTCTAATTAAATGTTCTTGAATAAACTAAAAAAATCACCTTCCTAAGAAAGTGATCTTACTCTTAAAAGCCTGACTATTGTAGCTATAAATTACTCGGTCAAACCCAACTGTAACAATTCACTCACAGTCACAAATTGAAATCCCTGAGCCGTATACTCCGACAGAATAATCCGAACGGTATCCATGGTCTGCGATCGATCCCCGAATCCATCATGAAATAATAGAATACTACCGGGCACTACATGCTCACGAGTATTACTCAGAATATGGTCTACTCCCGGCTGCTTGTAGTCCTCTGTGCTTAGATTCTTAGCAGATATGATAGTATAATCGAGGCTCTCTAACAGATGAATCCCTTCATTATTAAATTCCAGAAAAGGTGGACGGAACGTTGGCGGTTTACTACCTGTGATCTCCACTATTAATTTCTCAGTTAACTCTATCTCTGATAATTGTTGTTCTCTAGCCAGATCTGGAAGACGAGGATGACTATATGTATGATTACCCAGTTCGTGGCCAGCTTGATGAGCAGCAATGGCAACCTCACGGTTTGCCTCCAATTGTTGACCAATCGTATAGAATGTAGCTCTGGCGTTGTATTCTTCAAAGAGCTTAAGAAGTATAGGAGTATAATGTGCATTGGGACCATCGTCGAACGTAATTGCAGCTATCTTATGCGTTGTCTGAACTTGGGTAATGAGAGCTGGATGCTGATACAATTTTATCTCTCCTTTATATGTCAAAAAACACTCCGGAAATTTCTCTCTGGAGTGCTGTTCTATTTATAATTTGGCTCGATGGACAGGTAAGCCCTTCACATCAAGCTTCACTCGGAACAGTCCACCTGCAAGCGGCTGCTCATTCATATCATTGCCGTCATTGCCAGTAGTTGTTGTTGTGATGTACAGCTCATCTAAATTTTCTCCACCGAATGCGCAGGAGGTCACATTGTTGACTGGAAGCTTTACAGTAGCTAGCTTCTCTCCAGTATGCGGATTCCAGCGACCTATCTGCCAGCCACCCCAATGTCCGATCCAGAGCATACCTTCGGAATCAATACTCATTCCATCTGGTCCGCCTTTTTCTTCATTCGAATACGTAATTACCGTATGTTGATTCGAGATGTTGCCGGTTGCCGGATCGTAATCGAAGGCATGGACAACCCTCTCGAACGAATCAATATAATACATCTTCGTTGCATCAGCATTCCAAGCAAGCCCGTTGGAGCAGCCAACACCCGGTAGCCTAACGGTAAGCTTCTTATTCGCCTCTAATGTATAGAGGTTCCCGTCCCGCTGCCATTTAGCGCTCATCGTTCCTGCCCAGATTCGACCAGTCGGATCACATTTGCCATCATTCAGACGATTGTTCGGATTCGAATCCTGAGTATGTACGACTAATGAAGACGAACCACTTTCTGGATCAAACCGGTAGAACCCGTCTTCTAGACCAAGTATCCATGAGCCGTCCTCTGCAGGTAACGCACAACCAATTTTCTGTTCAAAGCTGTATTCAGCAACCCTGCCGTCGCTCGGTCTATATCGGTGTAGTTTCCGCCCATCAATATCGACCCAGAACAGCTCGTTTTGCTTCTCATCCCACACCGGTCCTTCACCTAGTATGTTTTTTCCCTCAATCACACACTGTGCATGTAATGTAATCAATAGTTGCAGCCTCCTCAACATTAATGAGTCATACAACTATTAAGAGTACCAAACTTTGTGAGGAAAATATACAGCTTGCACTTCTGATCGTCCACTCAACTAATCGTGTTTGCGATGACCTTTTTGACTATCCCAATTCGGCACAAAACCGTTCTTTTCAAGCTCTTTGTAATGCCCCTCAAAGTGAGCGATGATACTTACAGCCTTTTCTTCAGTGATCACGCCGTACTCAACGTACTTGGTGAGCAGCAATTTTTTCTTCTCCAGTATATCCTTGTACAGATTAGCTATTTCATTCTTCTGGACCTCTGTTAGCACAACCTTATTAGACGTTGGAGAAGTCTGATCTTCTGGAGCAGCTAAGGATGCACTCATCCCCGTTACACTAACCAGCACAAGCAAAGTTATTGCTAAACTTAAAAACCTCTTATTCACTTCTAACCACTCCTTCTGTAAATTTTTCCACCCCTATCTTGTGTAAGTTTGTTAATCTTTATTCCTATTTTTCGTTCTAGTAATCTCTTATTCAAAGCTGATTTGAACCTTCATAATATCTGTTGCTTTGCCGTTCGATAAAAAGTTCGGCACTTCTTCCAATCTCAGTACACTCGATATCAGTGGAGTTGTTTCGAAGCGGCCAGCTGCAATCCAGTTTAAAGCCGGTTTAAATGTATGGTTAACAGCCATCGAACCGATTAGTTTCCAGTCCATGTGATAAATATCAAATGGTCGAATCGAGATCGAAGCATTCTGAGGGGCAACACCAAATTGTAAGTGCGTACCTTTCGGTGCCAAATATTGAAGTTGCGTTTGAATAACCTCTGGGATTCCAGTAGCGTCGATTACGATATCAAACCCGTTGTGTTTTTTTCTATTTCCCAACTTGGTATCAACTTCCGTGCTGAGGAACGCATGTGTAGCACCATTGCTTCTAGCCATCTGCAATTTATTATCCGACACATCAATAACCGCTAATTCGCCCGCGCCGGCATTGGATAGAGCTTGAATCAGTAGTTGTCCTATACTCCCGGCTCCGAATAACAGCACACTTTGGCCAACGTTTATTTGCAATTGATTCATTCCATGAACTACGCAGGCAATAGGTTCGATGAACGCTCCTTCCGCGAAAGTCATATTCTCCGGCATATGAAAAGTATTCTTTTCTGGTACCTTCACATATTCCGCCATCGCTCCGTTGACCGTATCTCCAATGGCAGCCCACTGAACACAATGATTCCCCCGTGCGCTGAGGCAATAATCACATGACCCGCAGAATAAAGAAGGATCCACAGCCACTCGATCACCGACTTTAAATTGGGTAATGTTAGCGCCGATCTCGTTGACAACACCTGCAAATTCATGGCCAGGAATTAGCGGGTAAGTAGGCATAAATGTCCCTTGATAAATGTGCAGGTCTGTACCGCAAATCCCCGTTCGTTTCACCTGTATCGTAACTTCATCCGGCCCCGGCTTCGGATAAGGAACATCCTTGATTACCGCATTCCGAGGTGACTCCATAATAAGCGCTTTCATTTAAGTTCCTCCTCATTTATTATAAATGACTTAGTTTACTATTTAGAATACGACATGGGCTTTTGCTCTTCGCCTTATTCCTGCCTTGCAAACCCATTCTCGTGCTTCCTCTAAGGTTAATCTGTCACCCAATATCAATTCCGGATCTACAATACGCGAGGCCAAAATGGATAATGCGCGGTCCAGCGTACCTGGTCCGACATAACTACCAATCAGTGTAAGCTCACGACGAAACAACTGCTCCGGTCGGAGTTGGACGATATCACCCGGGGACATAACGCCATATAACAGCATGCGCCCTCCTGGTGCCAAAGCATTGAAGGCAGGCTCAAAAGCAGTCGGGGACCCTGAAGCTTCAATGGCTAAATCAACTTCCAATCCCTCATTCGCCTCTTCCTGCGTCATAACATGTGTTGCTCCAGCCCGTAAGGCATGTTTTCGATGTTCCTCATGATGACTAATACCAACAATCGTTTCTTGGCCCATTGCCTTTAAGCATTGGATCATCATTAATCCAGCTGTTCCCAACCCCCAGATGGCGGTTCGAGTCCCAAGTTGTAGATTAGCCCGATCCAAAGCGTGGACAACGCAGGATAATGGTTCACCTAGTATAGCGTGAAGCGGCGAGAGTCCCTCTGGAAGAGGGTGGCATAATTCGGCAGGTACAGAAACATAAGAAGCCAGCCCCCCATCACGCGTCACTCCTATTGCTTGGGCATTGGAACACAGCTGAGGCCGTCCTGCATGACAGTGCTTACAGCTATGGCAAGCTAGGTTAGGATCGACACAAACTGTCATTCCTACGGACAGATGATTAACACCGGAACCTACTTCTTGGACTATTCCAGCTACTTCATGCCCTAATACAATTGACTTAGTTGCACTATAAGTACCGTCTGCAATGTGACGATCTGTTCCACATAAGCCAGCAGCGGATACTTTTATGATCACTTCGCCACCTTTTACCGTCGGTTCAGCGTGGTCTACAACACGAATATCGTTTGGCGCATAATAGTATAGCACTTTCATTTCTGCGATACCCCCAAGCATTATTAAGAATAAGATCATTAGATCTCTTAAGCCAATAAAATATCAACTTTAGCTTTCTCTAATGCATGCATAAAACTGGCATCCGGCATTTGGTTGGAAATGATCCTGTGAACGTTGCCAAGGGGGGCGAAAGATACCAGCACCTTGCTTCCAAATTTCGTGTGATCGAGCACCACATTCACTTCCGCAGCTTGTTTCACAGCGATCTTCTTGATCTCCGCTTCATAAATATTTGAATTGCTGAAACCGTGCACTTCGTTGACGCCTGTCGTCCCAATAAATACTCGGTCAAACGCCATGCCTGACAGCATTTCTGCGGCAATCGGCCCGACCAAAGACGAAGTGGCCTCAAGGATCATCCCTCCGGTTACGAGAGTCGGTATATTTTTGCCCATGAGCTCCGCCGCCACATTCAGTGCATTGGTGACAACAGTCACACCGCTTCCCGGCTTCAAATAGCGTGCAACCTGATACGTCGTTGTTCCCCCATCAAGAAAGATCGATTCTCCGGGCTGAACAAGCTCGGCTGCCCGTTTGCCGATTCGCTTCTTCTCTTCCGTCATGACGCCGGCTCTCTCATGAAGCGTGATGTCTTTCCCCATAAGGATCGCACCACCGAAAGTACGCTTGGCAAAACCGGCAGATTCGAGTTTTTCCAGATCCCGCCTAATCGTCATCTCAGTCACGGTGAACGTTTCCTTCAGATCCGCCACCTTCACTTCGCCATCCGTGTTCAATACATCAAGTATTTGCTGCTGCCTTTCATTCAATATTGCATTCATCAGATTCCCCCTCCGTCTTGCCTTTGATTTACCGCATTAACTTTTCTTATTTACATTATTAGTGTTAAACAAACATTTTATTATCGTTTATAACATCATGATAATGTATACCAACAATAATGTCTACTCCTCATATTCAAATCGAATGTTACGCCATCAAACAATTAGAGGAGCAATTGGGGCTTATACTCTTTATTAGCAGCCTAAAGACTGAAAATTATGTTTGACAATTTCTTATTATTGCTATATATTTTTTTATTGATAATGATTATCAATTTCAATTAGAGAGAAGAGGAGAACCATGATGAAACGTTCAATGCTTAAGCTTTTGTTCTTTGGTTTGGCTGTATTGCTTATCAACTCGGGATGTTCGAATGCTGCTGGAAATAATAAAGAAGATGTTCAGACATCAGGGGAAATCAGTGAAGTAAAAACTGTTGCACACGAATTAGGTGAAGCACAGATAACAGGAATTCCTAAACGCATTGTCGCTTTGGAATATTCCTTTATTGATTCACTGGTTACCTTAGGAATTACTCCGATTGGTATTGCTGACGATAATAATCCCGAGTCCATTATTGGTCCAATAAAAGAAAAACTGGGGAATTATACTTCTGTTGGATCTCGATATGAAGTCAACTTCGAACTGATCAGCTCCTTGAAGTCTGATCTTATTATTGGGGACATCAGCCGACATAAAGAGGTTTTCGCTCGATTGGAGGATATAGCGCCGACCCTCCTACTTAAAAGTCACGGAGCTACTTACTCCGAGAATTTATCCTCATTCCCAGTGATTGCTGAAGCACTCGGTAAGCAGGAGGCCGCCCAGCAGTTGCTACAGAAACATCAAGAAACCTTAGATGAACTAAAGAAGTCAGTGCCTGAAAATGAACAGCGTACGATTCTGCCAGCAGTGGTAAATGCTAAAGGTTTTTATGCTCATACTACTCAAGCTTACGCAGGTTCTTTAATAGAGCATATAGGTCTTAAGGATGCTATTCAAAGCGATGTAGCATATCCGCAGCTTACGTTAGAGCAATTAATTGAGTATAATCCTGATGTCCTTATATTAATGAAAAGCGGAACTGAAGAAACCATTGTGTCGGAATGGTCGAAGAATCCATTATGGGAAGAAGTCAATGCAGTCAAGAATAATCAGGTCTACGAAGTTGATCGAGGTGTGTGGTCTCTTTCTAGAGGCATCATATCGGCTGAAACCATTGCAAAAGAACTGATTGCGCTGTTATACCCATAACTTTGGTTATGATCTTATGTATTCAAGCGGGGTGCTCTACCCCGCATTTTCTCATCTTATGCCATTTGAATTGGAAGTGGTCCTTTGTCTGTCATTGAATCCGCATCGAGTCGCTGGAATACGTACATAGTCACAGTCATCATATGCGTTGCTTTATTAATTGCAGGCATATTATTAAGCGTTTCTATCGGCGTTATAGATGTAAGCTGGAAAGAAGTAACACGAGCTTTACTTGGCAAAGCCCAGACTAAGAATGAACTTGTTATCTCCACGATTCGTGTCCCCCGAACATTAATGGCAGCCCTTGTTGGGGCGGGACTTGCTGTTGCCGGTGCTATGATGCAAGCTGTTACAAGAAACCCCTTTGCGTCACCACAAATTCTCGGAATTAATTCAGGCGCAGCCCTCATTGTCGTATTGTCCATCGTGCTTTATCCAAGCATGTCTCCAACAAGTCTTGTCTTGGCAGCTTTCGCAGGAGCTTCGATGGGAGGTGCACTCGTATTCGCCCTAGGCTATACCAATGATGAGCGTGCCCCTGTTAATCTTGCTCTAGCGGGTATAGCCGTAAGCATGTTCTTAACCGCCATGACCGAAGGATTCATTGTATTGTACGACAATCAAACTCAGAGCATCCTGTTCTGGCTTGCTGGTGCAGTCCACGGAGGTACATGGTCGGATGTGTATACCCTGATGCCTTGGATGGGAATTGGCTTCTTCATCTCCATCCTTCTCTCGCGCAATCTGACCATACTAAGCTTAGGTGACGATATCGCGAAAGGTATCGGTCTAAAAGTGCACAGAATACGACTTTTCGTGGCCTGCGCCGTTATCGTTCTGGCAGGCTCCGCTGTATCCGTCGCAGGTCCTATCGGATTCGTCGGATTGATTGTTCCTCATATCGTGCGCTACATCATTGGTGTGGATTATCGGTTTGTTATTCCACTCTCTGCACTTTTTGGTGCCATTCTGCTTATATACGCAGATTTGATTTCCCGCTTTATCGCTTTCCCGTTCGAATCCCCCGTCGGGATTGTCACAGCTGCGATAGGCGCTCCTTTTTTTCTATATCTCATTCTTAAAAGGAGGCGAGCATCTTGAGCAGGGTGGCTTGGATATATATTTGCCTCTTGCCAGCACTTATTGTGATGGCTATTGTAAACATGACACAGGGAGCCGTCCCTATCCCTATATCTGAGCTGATTCCAATCTTAGCGGGTAAAGGGGACTCCCATTTCGAATATATCCTGATGAATTATCGACTGCCCCGTTTGTTATTGGCTGTTATGGTCGGAGGCGGACTTGCGCTTGCAGGGGTGATCCTTCAGAACATTATTCGGAATCCCCTAGCGTCTCCCGACGTCATTGGATTATCGAAGGGTTCTGGACTTGCAGCTGTTATTGTTATTGTACTTCTCCCTAACGCACCTGCGGGGATGATCCCCTGGGCGGCATTCCTAGGAGCTTCAAGCGTCGGTATGCTCTTATTTATCATTTCATTAAAACTTCATGTGCGGCCTGCCGCATTAGCTCTTTCAGGTATGGCGTTAGGTACTGCGGCAGGTGCGGGAATTCAATACATAACCGTAAAGCACATGGATGATGCGAATACCGCACTATTATGGCTGGCTGGAAGCCTATGGGGCCGCACGTGGGAACATGTTCTAATGCTTCTTCCTTGGATTGCCGTACTTGTTCCTACTATCTTATTCATGTCTCGTCATATGGACTTGTTGAATCTCGGAGATGACATAGCTGAAGGGTTGGGAATACCTGTAACCAAAACCAGAGTCATTCTCCTTGGAATTGCGGTATGCTTGACTGGTGCTTCCGTTGCTGTATCAGGTACGATTGGATTTGTTGGTTTAGTTGCGCCGCATATGGCCCGCAGAATCGTGGGCTCACTCCATCGACAGTTACTTCCCATATCTGCAATGTTAGGCGCTCTGCTTGTGATGACCGCTGACATGATTGGGCGAGTTGTAATTGTTCCTAGAGAGATTCCAGTAGGTATTGTTACTGCTATAATAGGTGCACCTTATTTTTTATATTTGCTAAGACGTTCCATCAAGAATAAATAATACCTATTTAGCGCGATATTATATCGTGACTGAGGTAACTTAATATAGCTTGCCTTGCCGATATAGCTTAGTTGATAGCTTCATAACCGCATGGACATAACAATTCATTCGCAATGGCAACGGATCACCAAAAAATTCGGGCATAATCGAGGTGAGCGTTGTCTTCATTTTGTCAAAGAGCAGATTGAAGACTTCCTCCTCTGTATAAAACTGTGTCTCGCGGCCCTGCAGCCATTCAAAGTAAGATACGATCACACCACCAGCGTTAGCCAGAATATCTGGAATAATAATAACGCCCTTGTCATTCAAGACACGGTCAGCATCACCCATCACTGGTGCATTCGCACCCTCCACAATGATTCGTGCCTTTACCTTACCCACATTATCTTTATGAACCTGATCTTCTAATGCTGCTAAAATTAGGACATCCGTATCCAGATACAATACCTCTTCTCGTCCTAATATATCCGCTTTAATCTCAGCTTCGGTTAATTGTTCTTTCGTTGTAGGGAGACTATTATCATTCTTTGCGGCAAAATCAACTAACGAGGGAATGTCCAAGCCTTCTTCATTGAATAAGGTAACATTCCGATCGCTCACAGCTACGACTTTATTCTGCAGTAAAGAGCAGCGATAAGCTTCTAGCGCAGCTACAGAGCCAACGTTACCAAAGCCCTGCACCGCAATCTTCAGAGGTCGTGCCTCATAAGATAAGACCGTTTTGGCGAACACATTATCACTGCCGGATAAATATTGTTTATGCTCCTTCATAAAATCATGCAGCAGGAATCGGAAGGTGTAATAAACTCCTTTCCCTGTTGCCTCTCTTCGACCTAAGGAGCCCCCGTTAATGATACTCTTGCCCGTAAAGCTACCTAGGTATTGCGCTCCTGGATGAATGTCCTTATATTCAGCCATCATCCAGTCCATCTCACGATCACTCGTACCCATATCGGGTGCTGGAATATCCTTGTCAGGACCGAGAATATCACTGAAATATTGCACATACTTCCTACAGATCAGATATAACTCCTTCGTACTATACTCTCTTGGGTTGATGACAACACCGCCCTTACCCCCGCCAAAAGGAACCTCATACAAGGCATTCTTCAACGTCATTAATGCTGCAAGGTTAGATACCTCCTCCTCATTAACTGATTCATGAAATCGTATTCCACCCTTATAGGGTCCCAACGTATTATTATGCTGTATGCGGAAGGCTGGGATACGAACAACCTTTCCATTATCGAGTGCGATACTTAAGAAGGATTTATGAATATGGTTAGGTGTAGAAAGAATAGCAGCCAATGAGGTGAAGGCTTGCTCTCTATTCTTATCCAATAATTCTGGTAAGAAGCTCTTATCCCCGAGTAAAGTATCTAATGATTGTTGGACGATTTCGCCAGTTTCGTTAGCCAAATTGATCATCTCCGTTTCATTAAAATTAATCTTTCATGATGAAGGCTATCTATATATAGTACCACGAAATGCTTATCCGATGATTTCACTGGTCGATAGACCGAACATTACATAAAGAAAGATAGTGTTGAGAACATCTCAACACCATCTTAGAATTAGCAAACTATACTTTTATAATCCTTATAGCTTGATAAGGCTTGCCTGGTAGATCTACACGACCATTGCCTTCAAAATCTCCATCAAGCGGTGTGATCTTCATTTCCCACGTATCGATTAAATCAATCTTAAAGCGGATGCCATTCGGTTACGCATTATTGATTCAATACTGAAGCAACAGCATGCTTCCAACCCCCATAATGTTGCTCTCGTAGCTCAACCTCCATGGAGGGTTCATAGACGAAGTACGTTTTCCGCAGCCCAGAGATTTGCTCGATCGCCGACCAGAGACCAACGCCAAGTCCTCCCATATATACAGAACCCATAGCAGATAGCTCAGCAACATCTGACTTGATCACTTTCCTAGATAGAATATCCGACTGAAACTGCATAAGGAGCTGATTCTCAGTCGCTCCTCCATCCGTACGCAGCTCAACTAGGGGAATACCCGATTCTTCTGATATCAATTCGACCGCATCCCTCACTTGATAGGCAATACTCTCAATCGCAGCTCGAATGATATGAGCTTTCCCCGTTCCACGATTCATCCCGGTAATGGCTGCTCTTGCATTGGGGGCCCAGTATGGAGCTCCAAGTCCAACGAACGCTGGGACTAAGTACACGCCTTCATTATAAGGCGCCTTAGCAAGTATCTGTTCCATTTCTTCGAAGGTTTCGAACAATTCGAGGTTGTCACGAACCCACTTGATGCTATCTCCGGATGTTCGAATAATCGCCTCTAATGCGTAAGTGACCTTCCCACCTCTTCCCCAAGCAATTGCGTTTACTAATCCTTTGACGGATGATACTGGCTTATTACCGATATTCATGAGTACGGAGGTACCTGTTCCATAGGTAGCTTTGGCCATGCCTGGTTCAAGGCATTGATGCCCGAATAAAGCAGCCTGAGAATCACCGATGATCCCTGAGATCGGAACACCGACATCGAACAAGTCGGCATCCTCCGTATAACCGAACACCTCGTCGGATGATCTCACTTTAGGCAGAATATGTGCAGGGACTTTAAATAGCTTACACATATCTTCATCCCATTCGAGCGTATGAATATTGAATAATGATGTGCGACTAGCATTCGTGTAATCGGTTGCATGAACCTGACCGGCTGTCAGCTTCCAGAGTAGCCAGCTGTCGATTGTCCCAGCAAGTAATCTACCCTCTTGCAATTGTTCTTGCGCACCCTCTACGTTCTCTAGAATCCAACCCCATTTGGTAGCGGAAAAATAAGGATCTAGCATGAGACCAGTCCTCGAACGCACCGTTTCTTCATGACCGCTAGCTTGATACTTAGCACACATAGGAGCAGTTCGCTGACACTGCCAAACAATCGCATTATAAATGGGCACACCTGTAATTCGGTCCCATATGACTGAGGTTTCTCGCTGGTTGGTAATTGTTATAGTAGCTAGCTGAGTGGGTACCAGCCCTGATTGCTCCAAAGCAAGGCGTGCCGTTTTCTTCACGTTCTCATAAATTTCCATAGGGTTATGCTCGACCCAGCCAGGCTGAGGGTAGAGCTGCTGATGCTCTGATGAGCTTCGAGCAACAATGCTCCCGTTGTGGTCAACGACTAGTGCTTTTGTTCCTGATGTACTCTGATCGATTGCCAGAATATAATTTCTCATACTGAAGAATGCTTCTTCAGCATTTCAAGTGCGACTCGATTGATATTGGTAGCACTAATACCATAATGATTGAACACTTCAGCGGTTTTGCCAGCGATTGCAGGCTCGTCAGCAATACCGATAATTCGCATTGGCACGGGACAGTGCTGTACGACGACTTCAGCTACGGCCGCACCCAATCCACCGTGAATACTATGCTCCTCGACTGTTATAATGCTACCCGTTTCTTGAGCAGCCTTAATGATTGCCTCCTCATCAAGCGGTTTAATCGTGTGCATATTGATGACCCGGCATGAGATTCCCTCTTCCTTCAAGGTTTGCTCAGCATCAAGAGCTACCCTAACGGTTTCTCCAGTAGCAATTATGGTAATGTCTGTTCCCTCGCGCATCGTAACGGCTTTACCAATGGTAAATTCATAATTATCGGATTCATAGACGTCCTCTACAGGATTACGTCCAATTCGAACATAAGCACCACCCTCGTAGCTTACCAGAGCTTCTGTCATTCGTTTGGTCTCATGGCGATCTGCCGGTAGCATAACGACTAGCCCGGGAATTGCTCTTGTCACTGCCAGATCCTGTACGGAATGATGCGACATACCAAGCGCTCCATAACTAACACCACCACTGATACCAATTAGCTTTACATTCGTAGCTGAATAAGCAACATCCACTTTGATCTGTTCAATGCTCCGCATACTAAGGAAGCATGCTGGCGAGGTTACAAAAGGCTTCTTCCCACTGTGGGCAAGACCAGCCGATATCCCTACGATATTCTGCTCTGCGATTCCTACTTCTACGAATTGCTCGGGAAAGGCATTCGCGAATGGTGCCATAGCAGCAGAGCCACGCGAGTCGCTAGCCAATACCATAATATCTCGATCATCCCGCGCTAGCTCTAGTAATGTCTCACAAATAACCTGACGATTAGGAATTTTGTTCATCGATTATCATACCTGCCCTTCATGTTTCAGTTGTTCAATGAGCGCTGTCAATTCATGCATCGCCTGCTCGAGCTCTGAGTCATTCGGAACATGATGATGCCAGTGTGCTACATTCTCCGCGAATGATATCCCTTTGCCCTTAATGGTATTAGCCATGATTAAGGTGGGTTTACCTACAACCGTAGGGACCGCCTCAAATGCCCTAACCAAATCATCCATATCGTTACCATTAATAGAAACAACGTTCCACCCGAAGGCTGTCCACTTGTCCTCCAAGGGCTCTAGACTCATGACATCCTCCGTAGATCCACTAATCTGCAGACGGTTACGATCAACAATTCCAATTAGATTGTCAAGCTTATAATGTGCACCTGCCATAGCAGCCTCCCAAACCGACCCTTCAGCCTGTTCACCATCACCCATTAAGCAATACACTCGACAGCCTTTACCATCCTTCTTCAATGCCAATGCCATACCTACGGAGATAGCCATACCATGACCGAGCGCACCCGTATTCATCTCTATTCCAGCTACTTTATTGTTCGGATGTCCAATCAGACGTGTACCGAACTGACTGTAAGTATCTAACTCCTCCTTAGGGAAAAATCCAAGATCCGCAAGGATACACCAGAGCGATTCCACCGAATGCCCTTTACTCGCGATAAATCGATCACGTTCCTCCCACTTCGGGTTGGCAGGGTCAATCCTCATAATACGATAATACAATGCAGTCAATATATCCGTATTACTAAGCGATCCACCAGTATGACCAGTCTTAGCTGTGTATATTAATTTAAATAAGTCCATTCTGATTTGAGCGGCTTTGATTTTTAATTCCGTATTGCTCATGCGAGCGTTCATAATATCCTCCCTTATTACAGAGTTACTCCACAAAGACTAACCTTGTTAATCTTTTTTGATCAATCTGATCGCTGTCCACTCCGTTATGGGAAGCGATTCACCCTTCTTAATGGTCTTCCGTTGCTTTTCTTTGCAGTTCCACACATCGTATACGATTGCTTCGTACTCCTGCTCGGTGCCATCATAGGCGCCATACCACAATTGTTTGCCAGGTTGATCATATCGACAGAATATCAAGTACTCTTCAAAACCTTTGGATAAGGTAAAATAATCATGTCCATTCGTATTTACGAAATCTCTGGTCATCTCTTGATAATTGCTTGATTCTAGAATTTCTCTCATAAACTTCAGCCTAGGTGCACTCTCTCCAACAAGTGTACCGCCATAGGACCAGAATAAATCCGTGTCATTGCCGTTGATTTTGAACACTTCACCATGTGATGCATAACCTCCAGCCATAGCCGTAAGCCAGTGGCGGAATACCGTAGTCGGCCCATCGCTATTGCCCCACTCGTCCTTGATGTTCCCTTCATATTGATACTCATCATTAATGACCGGCTTGTTGTATTTATTCTTAAGCTCAAGCATCAATGTATAAGTATCAGGATGCTGATAAGATACATGGGTCAGCCATTCTCGGTCAGGATAGATGTATCCGAACGGGATATTATGATTAGATATAAGATGATCATGAGGATCATTCGCTTTGATATAGGAGCCTAGCAGGTCCCAATCCTTCCTATCCATACCAACACAGAATTTCCCATCGGACGTACTTGTAATATCAAACTCATTCGCGAGTGACCACCAAACATTACGATAAGCAGACAGTCTAGCTATCATATACTTCACATAAGCGAGGTCATCCTCCTGTTGCATACCCTTATCGATGCCCCAACAATCATAAGGGTGGAAGAGAATGACATCAGCTTCGATTCCACGCTTCATCAAATCCATTACACGATCCTCAAAATTACGGAAGTACTCAGGCTCTGGTGACTGGAAGTCAAAATCGTTCGATTTCCCTGTAAACGGGTAAACTGGGGGCTCATATGAAACATTAACATCGTTGACTCCACCCCGATAATACTTAGGAAATACGAGCATTCTAATTTTATTAAAGTCATATTTGGAGAACGAATCCAGTGTCTGCTTCCTAACCTCCTCTGGTCTGTAAGTCCAGGCATAAGCAGTCGTGCCCATGATAAAGCATGGTGATCCATCCGCGTACATAAAGTGGGAGGTTCCCTTAACCCTTACCGGTCCGTGATTTCCTTCTTCAGCAGGTGTACATTCAAAGGAGCCTGCTAATCCATTAAATTCATCTTGGTTGGATGTAATCTGAAAGCTATAGTTACCTTCCTCCTCTGGCATAAACCGAAGTTTCCAGACAGTACCTCCATCGTAGAAGCCCTCTACACGCTTTCTTACTTTGCCAATCTGAAAGGTTGCCTGTAGCTTCACTTCCTGGAATGGTTTAGCGAACGCTCGGTTAGAGGTTAGTTCAATTTCATAAACAGTCCATTTCTCTGCTGATTGTTTAAATTTCATATTTAATACCCCCATTTAGAATAGTGTTTCATATGAACTGTGAGCCTTCATTACATATTAGATCCACGAAGCCATGCTTGAATTTCCTTCTCTGTTGGGTCTACCGGATCTGGAGTAAGTCCTGGGATATAATTACAAGCCTCGAATAAAGCTGGGATAACATTAGCATGAATGCCTACAGCGTGATGGACGTAAGGTCCTTTGACCAGTTTTTCTTCCCACAATGGCCAATCATTGACCTCGACCCACACATAAGAACCACGCGTATACGGTCCTTGAATACCACGTGCCTTCCCAAGGAACATCTGATATTCACCGTGATCTCCATCAAAGCGAGCCAAAGTCATGCTTCCGCCTTTAATTTCACCCTCGTGCGTACCTGGTGCATGATCGTCGAATAGAAAGTGCTTACGAAGCTTAGGTTTATTCTCTACAGAAAGTGATACAGGGAAATTACCACAATGGAACAGAAGCTCTCCATTCGGATTCTCTGGGTGGCGAACAGTAAGATCAGCGAAGAAGGTTGGAGCTTGATTCATCGCAGCTGCTTGCACCATTACGGATGTGATAGCTCCGTGAATATCCGTTTCACAGGTAACTGGAATTTGCTCGTCGGTTAGTATCGCATTTGCCAGACAAGGCATGATTCCCATGACCTCCTGCAGCGAAGACCAGCATTGAATAGCAATGGCCGTACTGCCAGTCTGCTCAGCGTACTGCTTCATCGCTACTTTGAGAGCAGCAATTCGTCTAACATCAGCCTCCGTTACTTCAGTCCAGTCCAACTTAGCTTTGATATAATCAATTGTCTCCGCAAGCTCTGAGCTATTGCCGTTCTCAATTCTTTTGGAAGCCTTCTGAATATCCGGTAATGTTATCGGATGCAGCTCAATTCCGAACCTCTCAAGAAGCTCTCCTTCGTTACACATCATAGTCCAGAACGAGGAAGGCCGAGGACCAATCTGCAGAATGCGCAGACTGCGGAATTTACGAACTACATTAGCAGCAGAGATGAAATTCGTGAACCCTCGTTCAAAAACAGGATCATCAACACGGCTATTCGTTACGTATGTAAAGGGCACATTAAATCGACGAAGCACCTTACCTGTAGCGAACAAACCACATTGTGTATCACGCAGACGCATGCCATCCTCGAGCGGAGCCTCGTCACGAGGTCCCCACAATAAAACGGGCTTGCCCAACGCCTTACCCACGCGAGCTACAGTATCCTCGGTACCAAAGTTGCAATGAGGGAATATTACCGCATCCACATTCTCCTGTTTAAAACGATCGATAATTAAATCAGCATTGATATTATCGTCATACAGAAGTCCCTCGTTATTAATACCCTCTAGATCAACAATGTCCATATCCAAACCGAAGCTTTCGATCTTTTCCTTAATCATGACCTTGTACTTAAATGCATCTTCGGCACTGAATACAAAACGACGTGTAGGCGCATAGCCTAATTTGAATTTTTTCATTGTGATGATCCCTCCGAGTATGGTGATAATAACTGTAAAACGACTAAACAACTAAACAATTATCGAAATATCAGTTTTGTTTAGTTTATAAACATAAAATATTGGATAAAATTTATATAAACAATTTAGTCCATATCAACAATTTATCATCAAAATATTCGACTGTCAACGAAATATGGCATTAAAATAAGCGGACAAGCACTAAACAAAACTAAACAACAGATAAACTTATTCAAAACTACTTGCCAATGTAAATCCGGAAGTGTAAACTAAACTCACTAAACAAAATTGAATCATATAGAACGGGGAATTATCGAAATGAGAATGGAAGATATTGCGCGTTTAGCTGGTGTATCGAAGTCAGCGGTTTCCTTTGCACTTAGCGGAAAACCTGGAATAAGCGATGAAACCAGAGATCGAATATTACAAATTGCCAAAGAAAATGGCTATTTGCCCAAATCAAGAGCTACTATAAATGAAGGAGCAAAATCTCTGACTTTCCTAGTTTTTACGAATTCCGGGATTGTTCTAGAGCAATATTATCAGCAGCCCTTTTTCCGAGAGCTTATTCAATTCATGGAAGAGCGATGCCGCTCTAAAGGTTACTCCCTGCTGTTCACCTCTGTGGATATGGAGCATTTCGAACGTGACATTCAGACCATTGCCGAGGAGAAGAGAAGCGAAGGTATTATTCTATTAGGAACTAATCTTAGTAAAGACCAGATCGAGAGAGTCGCCGATAAGCTCACTTCTCGTCTTGTCGTACTAGACACTTGTTATGACACACTTCCTGTTCATTTTGTGGAGATTAATAACATAATGGGGGGTTATCAAGCTGGTGTTCACTTGTGCCAGAATGGCCATCGTGATATCGGATATATCGCATCTAATGGTAGAATGAATAATTTCGAAGACAGAAAACGGGGATTTACAGCAGCACTCCAAGAGAATGGAATAGATATTGCAGAAGATCATATTTTCTCAGTCGCTCCAACAATTTTATCCTCTCAAGACTCATTAAGAGCTCAGCTAAGTGCTTTTATCGATACAGGAAAACCAATGCCAACGGCATTCTTCTGTGAATGTGACTATATTGCCATTAGCGCAATGAAGACACTCGCTGAGCTGGGGTTCAGCATCCCGAAGGATATATCCATAGTGGGCTTCGATAACATAACCGAATCTAGGATTGTAACACCTGAGCTAACAACCGTACATGTAGAGAAGGAACGTACGGCTCAATTAGCAGTAGATTTACTCATACAGACTATTGAATTGGATCCACAGGTAAAAACTAAACTCACAGTGGATACTCAATTCATAACCCGGTTATCCACTAGATCATTGACCAGTAGTTAAATGGTTACCCTTACTACCGGAGGGTTATTGCTACTACCGGAGGATCATCGATCAGCCTGCTTTTTATTTGCTTCCCTCTCCACCAGCCGCTTTAATCGTTGCAGTTGGAACCCATATTCGAATATCGCTGAGCCGACGAGAACTAGCCCTAGTTTACGTTCAGGCTCAAGCGTATAGTAAGACATTACTCGTTCCATAAATGCTACATTCTCGTTAAGATGGTCAGCATGACTCAATACTCCACCCTTGATCTTACCTTCATAGCTAAGTAGGATTTGTTCATGCAGCTTAATTAATTGCTCCATATGCTGGTCGAAGGTTACATGCACTTCACCTTCATGCCCTCCCTGAAAATAATGCTCCTCCACAATTTGCAAAACGTCAGATCCCTTATGAAGTGACTGCAGCATCTGCTTAAACACTACAAGCTGGCGGACATCAATGTGTCTGAGTCTGGCAAGCTTCCGACGTTCTTCATCGAACATACCGAACAGCTCGTCTAATTGTTCTAATTCTTTAGAAAGCTCACATGCTTGATTTTTAAATTCCTTTTCCGTCATCTCATCAGATATTGCAGTGCGTAAGAGCAGCGACATACGTTCAAATACAGATCTAGCCTTCTCAAAGAACATCTTCTGATGCTTGGGCCTTAGGATGGCAATATTCACAACGAATGCAGATCCCATTCCAATTAAGATTAATATAAATCGATTAACGGTAAACCAGATATCCTCATCGCCTGGAGCGGACATGATCACTAGTACTGTGACAAGAGTAAGTCCTATTGTGCTCTCCATTTTCATTCGTAGACAGATTAGAATAACAAGGATAGATACAACACCAATAGCAACAGGTTCATTGCCGAATAAGAAGGCGGCCGCTAATGCAATTATTGCTCCAAGTGTGTTGGTCTGCAGCTGATCCAGCACTTGCCTCCATGATTTATATATCGAGGGCTGAACAGTGAATATGGCCGCCACAGCAGCGAATATCGCAGGTTCGAGATCGAAAAAAGCACATATATATAAAGCTAAAGTTATAGATAGTCCGGTTTTCAGTACACGAGGACCGAGTGTCATAAGAACTGTTCCTCCATTGGGAAATAAAGTTATGTAATGTATCTTGACTCTATTGTACACGAATTGGGCTGCAGATTCACACTCGACCACCGTCTACTACCTCATACAATTGTCGTAGTAACGCGGAGCGGGGTAGACAACGGTTGTCGGGTTACAGCTGCGTTGTTGTGTGTTGGTGGGCGGGGAAGACGGTTTTGTCGGGTTACAGCTGCGTTTGGGTGTGTTGGCGGACGTGCAAGACGGTTTTGTCGGGTTACAGCTGCGTTTGGGGAGGCAACAAGAAGAGCCCTATGCGACACTAGCTCACATAAGGCTCTTATCTGTAATGTCTATAACCTCGTTGCGATCAATAATGTATCTACATTCATCTGGGTCATCGCAACCTTAGTTCCATTCTCGTCATAAGATAATTCTGGAATAATAATATGACGGTCCTGCAAATTAATCATAACAACTTGATATTCGCTCAACTCGATATGAAGCTGAACATCGTTTGCATATGGTGTATATATAACGATTGTATTCAGATCCTCAGAAGCAGCCGTCCGAATATCTGGATAAGGGCTATCAATGAGGTCCTGCCGAGGGTTCAAGTCAAACAGCTTGTACTGTTCAAATATCCACTTGGAATAACCTACGTCCCAGGCTCCCCGCAGCGTTAACGAAGCACTCCAGTCAAAAGGAATCTTGGAGAAGCCCTCATTATTAAATTCAGCGCCTTTCTTATGCCACGACCAAATACCATGCGCTCCATAAGTAAAGCCCGCTTTAGCACCGGATAAAACACTAGACCAGAATGCTCTTCGTAAGTCAAACTCATCAAATCTTCCATACTGATTACCATGTCCATGCCCTTCATAGCAAGGCTCTGAGTTTATAATTGGTCTTTTCACGGACTTCTCTGAGAAAGCCTCCGCCAAGCCGTATGTCATATGCTGTTCTTGAAGGTGGTGGCCCGATTGATAAATATACAAATCAAGGTCGCTGGATTGGATAAACTTGTCATCAAGCTGATGGAAATTGCTAGTAGGATGCATAGCGGTTAGTGCATGGGGCTCAATTTCTTTCAATGCACGAAGCGAAATATCGAAATATTCGATGATTTCAGCAGTCTCAAATTTACTATCGCCACTAATGAAATACATAGGATTATATTTGGAGAACCTACGAGCTACGTATTCGGTGTATGGCTTTACCGCGTCTTTGGGCATAGTAGAGTCCGACGCTTTTTTATTCGCCCACGTGCCTGGAACATAATTATTCCATAGGACGACTAAAACTGGAACAAAGCCTTTATCGCACGCCATTGCTACCATAGTTTCCGCTTTATCGAAGAATTCGTCGTTAATGTGACTGAAATTCCATTTGCCATTGTCACCTAAGTGAAAGGGAGCTAGACCCACATACGTATTACTCGCATCATGGAGTATGGGAAGCATACTAATCTGTAGAGCATTAAAGTTCTGCATTCTTCTATAATCTAGATACTGAGCCCATTCCTCAATGGATGCATTAGAGAATACACTCCATACGGTATCGGCTAAATAAAACCATGGCTTTCCAGCTTGAAGTAAACCGTCTTTATTCGGCGAGACAGTAACTCTACTCATATTCCACCCTCCCAAGGATGTATTGTCTTACTTATAGTGAAGCTCTAATTTGGCATACATATCCTCTAACGTGAATCTAGGGTCGACAAAATGATAAACACGAATGAGTCGATCTTGCTGATGATGTACGTATAACATATCCTGTGTGATTCGCGGTGCTGGCTTCATCTCGTAGCCATATTCATGCTCATCAAGAAGCAAGCTAACTGCAGGGGAATCCCCTAAGCTCCACATCTCACCTTTGGGCCATCTCATATTGTCGCCCCTCTCCATATTAAAATCCACCAACTGCTGATAGAGATATTCGCCTACAGGACCACACGGCTTAACCCGTACAGCTAGCTCAGCTATACTAACACGCATAGTTGTATACACACTGCGTGGCACCTGCCATACCGGGATTTGTGATTGAAAAATAACATTGGCAGCATGAATATCATTACTCAGATTAAATTCTGTCTCACCGTTCGGATAAGCTCCGCCCCCGATCCAGATTACAGTCAATTTATCTGCAATGGATGGATCCTTCAAGTAAGCTGCAGCCATATCAGTTATAGGTCCTAGAAAAATCACATAAAGAGGTCGAGGGTCATCCGAGTGTGCTTCTTTAATGATTAACTCTGCTCCTTCAGATAGGACCGGAGTTTGCTCATCTGGCATCGCTCCCTCTGCGCCCTTAACTAGTGGAACCTCACCACTAATCTTCATCAGATCAAGCAGCTTTACTACTTCATCGTAGCTTTCCTGCATGGATTCTGTAGTACGGTGTGTGCCAAAGTGAGCGGCAATGATTCCTTTGTTCAGGAATCGAGGGGTAAGCAGAGCATGGACGATAGCAAATTGATCATCCGCCTCATTCTTTGCATCTGTATTAATAATAAGCCGTATTTTCTTCTGCTCCGGAATATCGAATGGGTGTTTGATAGATAAAACCTCCTAAACGTGATGCCCTAACGGGCTCAAACTGATTTGAAAATGAGTTTTAACCTTTGAATCACTACTTTGGTTTTTCCGCTTTACAGCAGACAATTTGCTTCCAAGTCACTCTTCGAACGGAGCTGCAGGGCTATTTTCCCATCAAAAGTTTTGGTGATGATGACTGCGTGTATTAACCTTTCACAGAACCAGCTAAGCCTGCAACAAAGAATCTCTGAAGCGAGAGGTATACAGCTAATATAGGAATGATCGAAATTAATACACCGGCGTTCAATAGGGTGTAGTCAACCGTGAATTCTCCGCGGAAGGCAAGAAGTCCCGTTGTGATCGTTCTCATCGAATCCTTCGTAATGAAAATTTGAGCTAGCAAGAATTCATTCCAGGTCGCCATAAAGTCAAAGATGAACAGTGTTGCAATAGCTGGCATAGACAGGGGTAGAATAATCCTGAAAAACTTACCCAGCTCTCCACAGCCATCAATTAATGCAGATTCATCTAATTCCTTAGGTATCGTTCGGAAGAATCCGCGTAGAATCAGGATGCCAAAGGGAACACCAAATCCAATATAGATCAGGAAGATGCCGGGATACGTGTTAACAAGATTTAATTTGTTTAACAGGATGTTAAGTGGTACAAGCGTTGCTTGCATTGGAATCATCATACCGACTAGGAAAAAGGAGAAGACAATCGTACTCCATTTGAAGAACATTCTCGTAAGCGCATAGGCTGCTAGAGCCTCAATAATAATCCCTATCGGAACTTTAATAAATGCAATGACCGCCGTATTCTTCATATACATGCCCAATTTACCTTGCTCCCACGCTTTCCCGAAATTACCCCACTGGAACTTCTCTGGAAAAGCATAGAATGGATTAGTCAACAAATCCGCATTAGATTTTAACGCTGTAAAAGTTATAAATATAATAGGTAATATAAAAATCACAGCGAGGATGACCACATATACATATCTCATTGTACTAACAATAAAGTGAGAGCGATGTTCAGACATAGCTATTGTTCACCTACTTCCCTGTAAAATTACACGTGTGATTTCTTAGTTGTATAGTAAACGTATGGAATAATGATAATCATGGATAGGATCACAAGGAATATAGAGATCGCTGATCCAACACCAACATTCGCAAATCTAAAGGTTTGAAAATACATCATCGAAGCTAATACATGCGTGCTTTCTGCAGGTCCTCCACCTGTCATGGCAAAGATAATGTCATATACCTTCAGAGATGCGATCATCGTAATAGCTACGACAATCATGAAGGTCTCCCTAAGTAACGGTACGGTAATGTACCAGAAGGTTTGATGTGGCTTGGCTCCATCAATGATGGCCGCTTCATAAGGGTCTTGAGGAATCATCTGTAATCCTGCGAGGAACAGCACCATCGGCTGACCAACCCCGTGCCAGACTGCTGCAACGAAAACAGCAGCTAATGCAATCTTAGGCTCTGCTAGCCAAGCATGCGTCCAGCTCTCAAGTCCTACTGTTTCTAGTAACTTATTAACAAGTCCATGTGACGGGTTATACATCCAAGTCCAGATGGTTGCAACAATGACACCCGACAGCACGTAGGGAAAATAGAAAATACCTCGGAATATAACAACTCCCTTTAATTTCTGATTCATCAATAATGCAAGCATTAGTCCTAACCCAACAACAAATGTAATCGAGCCGATGGTCCATAGAAAGTTATTCTTCATCGCAGTAGGGAACGTTGAATTATTAAAAACCAAATCGATATAGTTTTGTATACCTACAAATTCTCGATCTGGAGATACTCCATTCCAATTGAACAAGCTTAGATATAAGGTGTGAAGAGTAGGAAAGAAGATGACCGTTAAATAAATGAGAAGTGCCGGCATGAGAAACAGCCATGGCTTCATCGCCCTGATACTCAATTATAATCCTCCTCCTAAACGTGATGCCCTAACGGGCTCAAACTGATTTGAAAATGAGGTTTAACCTTTGAATCACTGCTTTATAGGTTGAATATTCCGCTGAGGTCACTCTCTAAGGCGGATTTCCCGCTTTACAGCAGACAATTTGCTCCCAAGTCACTCTTCGAACGGAGCTTCAGGGCTATTTTCCCATCAAAAGTTTTGATGATGATGTCTGCGCAAGCAGCCGATAAAACTACATCGTAACCATAGGCTAATAACGAATGGAGCGATCTCTTAAGATCGCTCCATTCAACCGATCCGATTTACTTGTTCTTGCTCTTGTATTCATTAATCGCTTGGTCCATAGCTTCTGCTGCTTGCTGTGGAGTCCATTCACCCAGTGCAATTCTATCTTGTACTTCGAACAATTTCTGAACAACCTCTTGTGGTAATGCTTGGTCTGATACGAGGAAGCCTCCAGTGTTCGCTAAGTCTAGAAGACCTTTAACATTAGGTTTAGCCGCTGGAAACTCAACATTAAGAGCTGCCGGTGTTCCATAAACGTCGATATACTTGTTAATAACCTCTGTGCTTGTGACATACTCCGCAAATTTAATTGCAGCGTCTTTCTTAGCACCTTCTAAGTTAGCATTAAATTGAATCATTTCAGCGAAGACTGACGCTCTTGTAGTACCTGGATACTTGAATGTACCAAAATTGTTGTTATCAAAGCCCGTTTTAGTGATATTAACGTCTAACCATGGTCCCTCGATAACAACACCCGCTTTAGCTGGGTAGAAGTAGTTAATGGCTTCAGCCTGGTCAATAGCTACGTGACCTTTAGGGAAGTAGCCCTTATCTGAATATTCCTTAAGCTTAGCGAATGCAGATACAACCGCTGGGTCATTCCATGAAGCTTCCATCGCGTTTAGCTTATCATGTAATTCTGGGCCTGCGTATTGCTCAATAAGCTGCTCAACAAAACGCATGATGTGCCAGCCACCCTTACCACCAAAGGACATAGGAACGATATCATTATCTTTCATCGTTGCTAATTGTGCTTCGAATTCTTCGAATGTAGTAGGTGGAGTCATGCCTAACTTCTCATATACTTCCTTGGAATACCACATGTCCATAACATTGAGAGCCCATGGAACACCAGAAATCTTGCCATCGTAAGTGGACATATCAATGGCTGCTTGATTATAAAGATTCGACCACTGGTGATCAGTAGCAATTTGCGTTAAGTCAAGCGTTAAACCATTCTCAGGGTAGAAGGAACCAAGTGAACCACCCCAAGTAAACCACATATCAGGCAATGTCTTGGAATTTGCTGCAACCTTTAATGCTTCTTTGATCGGGTCCGTAGCATATTGTGTCATTTCTATCTTCACATTTGGATTTGCTGCTTCGAAATCTGCAATAGCCGGTTCAATCCATGCATTGTTAGTCAATGTCCAATAAGACAGTGTAACATTCTCTGCTACTGGCTCTTCATTCGTTGCAGCCTTTGGTGTTTCCTTCGGCGTTTCCTTTGCTGCATTTCCGTTCGTTGAGCTTGTGTTATTAGATCCACAACCTGCTGCAAAAACCGATATAAGCATGATAACTAGTAGTACAGATACAATTTTTTTCATAGCCCCTTTTTCCTCCTGTAAGATATATTATAGTGATGATGATTTTGTGTACTTGCAGGTCTTTCTTGCAAGCTCACCTCCTATGACTCTATTGTATCTACACCAGGGGAACATTCGTAGAAGCTAAACCCACACTTTAGATATCAAAATTAACCTCTATTTTTAATGAACTAATGATAAAGCAGACCAATATAGACGATAATTCATCTTTACTACGTTTTTCGAATCTTTACTGATTTCGATACTCCATAGGTGTGACTCCAACTCGATCTTTAAAGAGCTTACTGAAGTAATGCGGATTGGTATACCCTATATCAGCAGCTATTTCATATATTTTTCGATTTGTTTCCCGTAATAGCTTTTGAGCATGCTCGATCTTATTACGTATGACATAATCAACGAAATTCTCACCAATTTCCTTTAAGAACACACGACTTAGATAACCCGAGCTAACATGCATGGCTTCTGCCACTTTAATTAGAGTGATGTCTTCCAATAGATGCTCGTCTACAAATTCCTTGGATTTGCGTACGATGAAATTATCACTTTGCTTATTGATCGGAAATTGCAGAAGTGCCTCCATGTAGGCTTCTGGCAATAGGTTCATGTGTGTGTAGGAGGTGCTCACCGAATAAATAAGTGCTACATTCAGTAGCTCTAACACTTTCTGACGCATAGCTTCTAGATATTTATTGATCTCTAGCTGTTCAGCACCTTCAGATTTGGCCTCTGCCGGTGCGATCCAAATCATCTCCCGATAATTGCGATGGAACACTACTCCACCCCAGTACTTCGAAACGTATTGATCAATAAGGTGTAGAATAGAGCGAAACCGCAGATGGTCTTTATCATCAGTGCCCTGAATAGCGTCGTCTCTTTTGCGGAATAGGGTTAGAATAAAGCCTGAATTAAATTTGTGATCATTCATGAATTCATAGTTGTTTAAATTTTCGGGAAAGGTATACGCATCTAAGAGAGACAGTAACAGGCTATTCTTGTCAGCCTCTGTAGGACTTTGCTTCTCAGCCTGACTTTGCTCCAATAATTCAATAACCTTATGAAGAGCACCCGCGACCTCCTCTTCATCCATCGTTGGTTTATGCAGATAATCAGCCGCACCAATACGCAGCGCTTCCTTAACGAATGAGAAATCGTCATAGCTACTTAGAATAATCACCTGCACCTCAGGATGGTGTTTCTTAACCAATTTAGACAGCTGAAGTCCGTCTAATCCCGGCATTCGAATATCCGTCATTAGAATATGAATGTCTTCCTTCTCAAGAATCTTCAATGCTTCTTCTCCATTCGAAGCCTCTGCCTTCCAGGAGACACCATAACTTTCCCAATCAACCATAGAACGAAGTCCCATTCTTACAATTGGCTCATCTTCAACTACCAGTAGGTTCCACATTCTTAACTCTCCCTTCCCCCACTACTCGATAAGGCATCGTAAGCCGAATCACAGTATGGTACTCTACTCTCTTAAGTGTAATCCCGTATTCTTCTCCGAATCGTAGACGAATTCGATCTTGAACATTACGCAAACCAATATGGCCTATATCAGGACTGCTTGTTTCATTCAATATAGCAATAGCACTATCGGGGAAACCCGCACCATCATCACGGATTTCAATAATCAGGTTACGCTCGTCGGTATTCAAGCTAGCTTCAATAACAATATCAAGCTTCCTTTCCATTCCCTTGGCACCGTGGAAGATCGCATTCTCTATTAAGGGCTGGAGCAACATAGGAGGTATAGCCGCTTGTTGAATCATCTCTGGAATTAACCATCTAACTTCAAAGATATTCGTATACCTTAAGTCCATCAAGCTTGTATATTCCTTCAGTAATCGAATCTCATCCTCGAGTGTAACCAATTCACCATCTAGCTTCATATTAGCATGGAGTAGTTTATTAAGAGATTGAATCAGCTTTGCGATTTGGTCGGACTGCTGAATAATAGCAAGCATACGGATCGAATTTAACGTATTGTACAGAAAGTGAGGCTGGATTTGAGCACGAAGTGCGCGCAGCTCCGCATGTCGCTTCTGTCGTTCCTTCTCTTCGATGGACTGAACTAGTCCATTCAATCTCTGCACCATTCGGCTATAGCTGATTTCTAATTGACCAATTTCGTCCTCTCTATCGAACGAAACAGGAGCTGAGAATTGACCCTTCTCCACCCTACGCATGGATCGGATCAGTCTATATATAGGTTTGGATAGTCCTCTTGCTAATAACCAGGATATCATAGCAGCCAGAATGGCTATACCGATAATCATCATATAAGTGAAATTACGAATGGAGCGACTACCCTGTAGCATCTCATCACGATCAATACCCATATAGATAGTCCAATCCAAATAACCGCTCTTCAGGAAAACACCACTGTAAGTTCGCTCACCTACCTCTGACACTAACTCTGATTCCCATTCACCCTTCTTCTGACCTATATGCATCGTACGTTGTTGCTCAGCAAGTCTGGGGTCTGATGTGTAGATCAGCTCCTGTTTCTTATCGAGCACGGTTACCTGTACATTACGAAGCTCCAAAGCGCTTACAATTTTCGAGATAAATTCTGGTGAAATGAATATAGCGGTAACCGCGAGTGGACGATAATCCTCATCCATTAACAATCGCGAGCCAATAATAGCTTGGAATGGTGTATTGATAAATTGATTAACTTCATTAAGACCGGTTACCACAAAACCACCTTGCGCTTCAAGTACATCCTTGTACCATTGCTCGTTGGTAACCTCGGCATCTATATTAATGGCAAGTTCTCCATTGTAACGATATCCGCTTCTAGTGCCATTCATTCCATATACAATAAGTCCATTAATCGAGGAATTAATCGATGGATAAGCGCTCATAAGCCGAATCATTGATCTCTGGGCTTTCAGCTCCTCGGAGCTCCATTGATCTGGCGAGACGGACGGTTTATTCAGATAGCTAAAGAGTTCAGGCATAAAATAAGGCAGCATACTGAACCGGTCAAAATCGTTAATTTGACGCTCGATCGAGGAGTTTAATTGAACAAGAATAACATCAAGATCCTGTTTGTTCTGTCTCAAAAGCATATCCGATGATTTCTGGTAGCCGATTGCTCCAATGATCAAAGCAGGAATACTACTGAGAAGAAAAAACAGGATTAACAGTTTATTCTGATAACGGATGTTTTTCCAGCTCAACATAATCACCTCTCTTCGATAGAAATTGTCTTCATATTAGTATACAGGTCATCTTGACCTTCTTTAATCGTTCACATATTTCCATTCTTCGTCATATTCGTTATGTATACAATATCTATAACTTAATGACAAAAAAAGAACTGCCTAGCCTATTGCTACGACAGCAAAATTATAAGTAACTAACTTCCATTAGCTTGTTAATATGGTTTTACCAAAGTTCAAATGCTCGCGCATTCTATGCATGGATTGATTCGTATCCCCATCAATCAGATCATTCAGTATCTGTTCATGATCCTGATATGCCTCAAACATTCGATTAGGAACACGTTTGATTACTCTAAGTGCAAACCGGTACAGGTGAGCCTGGTAATTCAACATAAGCTGGTCAATTTCTGCATTTCCGGAACAGTGGCACAAATATACATGGAATTCGGTATCCCTTTTGGTAAAGGTTTCCTCGTCTCCTGAATCCGCTGCTGCTTTCTGCTTAACAAGAATTTGCTTCAATTCCTGTATTTGTTCATGCTTCAATTTACCAGATAGAAGTTCACAAACAAACAATTCCAATGCTGTCCTCAATTCAAAGATATCCCGTGCCTTGGTAAGTGATAACTCCCTGACAATGATACCTTGCTTAGGGGAAACCGTGACAAAGCCTTCCGTCTCTAGACGATCAAGTGCCGATTTAATCGGCGTCTTGCTCATCCCCAGATGTTCAATCAAGAGCTTCTCAGACAGAAACTCCCCCGGTGGGAATGTTTCGTTAAGTATCGCTTCGCGTATTACCAGATAAGCCTTTTCCTTCAATAAAACGGTTGGCTTCGTGACGATTGATCTAGACAACTGGAACCACCCTTACTCTTCAATTATTGGATGTAGCAATTGTATCATGAAGGTATATAAATGAAAATCTACGCAAAATGAATCACCTCATGCTGGCCTGCACTCTTGTAAGTGGAGAAAATCAACTCCATCGTCTTTAGGTTATCCGCACCGCTGGTCTGAAACGATTGCCCGTTGGTCAGACACGCAACGAAATGAGATTGAAGCCGGTAATGGCTTTCTGGATGGTCAAGCTCGGTGCTCTCAGCAATCGTAGTTTCCACTCCCGTACTGTTGATCAATGTGATCTTACCGTTCATATAGAGCTTCAAGGTTCCTTTGTCACCCTCTATTATGATTTGTTCCTTATGCTCGGCATGTACTTTATCCGAGACAGATCCCTCTAGCTCCCTACGGGTGGCCCAGCTCATGTCCATCACAGCATAGAAGTTATCAAAGCCCAATATAACTATACCCGTATCCTCGCCGATAATATGAGGACTGATTCGCAGCGTTTCGGCATATAGTCGTTTCGGGTTTCCGAAGAAAAACCGTATCGTGTCAAACCAATGAGCGCCCATTTCGTAGAATAATAACTTGGGCATACTACGAAAGAACGGCTGTGGTAGTTCTATACCACTTGCCATTCTTGGCGTGTAATAATCGGTGTGAATATACCTGCACACATGCAATTTTCCCAACGCACCCTCATCTAGCACACGTTTGATGATCTGATTTGGTTGCAACCAGCGCCAATTCTCCGTAACCATTAATCTTACTCCAGACTCATCAGCAACACGAACCATCTCTTCAGCTGCTTCGAAGGATGTTGCAAACGGCTTCTGGCACATAATATGTTTGCCCGCTATGGCGGCTTTAGCTACGAACTCTGGATGGGATTCTGGGCCTGTTACAATGTCTACAATATCGATATCCGCATCACTTAACATATCTTCGATATTCTGATACCAATGCTGCTCAGGAATACCAAACTGTTGTCCCCGCTGTACTAATTTATCTCGGCTATGATTAACAAGGGCTGTCACCTCGACACCTTTGATACGTTTCCATGCATTCAGATGATTTTCCGACCAATATCCTGTTCCGACCAGTCCCACTTTCCACATTGTCCGATATCCTCCGATCGCCTAACGCTTTATTTGTTATGCGGATTATTCAATTTCTCCGGATGAAGCATGACTTTGACCTGCTCTCGAACACTCTCTGGATCGAATAATGCTTCCCAGCCATCCTTGAGCCAGTACTTCTTCCCATATTCAATCGCAACTAGACAAGCATCAGAGAATGGGTTACCAGCCTCACCAAACGCAATTGCCAGCTCAATGTTGATATGTCCTAGCATAAAATCTCTAGCCGCCTCCTGAGGCACTCCACGCTTAACCGCTTCATCCATAGCTGCTCTTAGGAACATGGCAACAGAGGCCCCAATCGTCTCTGACATGGTAGGCTCTAATGTAGCCATTTGCTCCACTGTTATACGATGAGTCCGCATCACCGGTGCATACATAGCGCTTACAATTTGTTCTCCTGTTGCATAATGCTCCTCCGGCCCTTGCATAAGTGCACATACCACAGCTTGCTTGGCTTTGATCCCTCCGAAGAAATCCTTTCTCGCTTCTGGATCTGTCTCATCATTGAAAATCGGCGGGTGACAAGGATGTGCGACATAATAAGTAAGATCAGACCGGTCAGGTAGATGACCCATAAAAGCAGCAGCTGGATCAAGAACAATCAACATAGCTCCTGATTTCATAAGCGGGACAAGCGAAGCTGATATCTTCTGAATGGCTACATCGGGAACTGCTAGAATGACAGCATCCGCTATGCCTACCGCTTCATCCTGTTCGGTCGCCGTCAACCCTCTTTGATTCAAATTCGCTAAACCACGCTCTCCTACTTCTACATACTTCATATCATATTCTGTATTCATTAGGTTATCAGTAATTCTGCAGCCCATCTTGCCACCAGCACCAATTAATGCGATTGTCGTCAAACTCAACATCTCCTTAGTAATTATAGAATAATTAACTCTTGATTTCCTTATATGAACCATTCATCTACCTTCAAGAACACGGATGAAGTAGTCTTCCTTCCCTACCTGACCGCCCTTTAACACAATCTCAATTCCATCAAATCGTGAATCCTCCGAATAGCTACGGCATAGTGGCCCACCTGGAGCTAGGGGCATCAGCACCTCTAGTGCATATATACCCAGCTCGCGTGTAACAAACCCTGATGTATCTCCGCCAGCTACAAGGAATCGAGTCAGCTTCTTCTCAGCAACAATTTCCTTGGTCAATTTGCCTAGCTGCGCACCGATCAATCGCCCTGTGTCCGAGGTGGAATAACCCGTCTCAACCAGCTTCTGCTTGATTGCGGGAATACTAAGATCCTCAGATCCCATTGCTGTATATAATAAAGGGCTGAACCCTCGATCTAAGATTACCGATGCTTGCTCGAACAGCTTGCGCCTAGTCTGCTCCGCCTCACCTGGTTCAATCAGCATCTCCACCTCGATCTTGACTCCAACGAATCCATGATCAAGCGCATATTTTAACTGCATTTCTGTAACCGGTGAACAGCTACCCGATACAGCGAAGATACGATCGACTGCTCCTCTTGGCTTCAGCAATTCTTGGTTCTTGACAATCATTCCAGCCTCTTGCCAATAACTTGTCAAAGCATATTCAACACCGGAAGATCCCACAACGAATCTGTTGGCGCTGTCTTGTGCCTCCTTCCAAATCAGCTCACCAGTGCGTGAAAGCCGAGCATCATCAAGCACATCGTACAATAGAACACCCGGTTGGTTTGATAATCTGTTCTCCAGCTGTCGCCTAATTTGGTCACTATCCCCTTCTAAATCGTGAATATCCATAAGTGCTATTGTTTTATCCGTTTGTTGGGACAGATGGACTCTCAAGTCGGCTTCGTCCATCGGTGTAACTGGATGGCGTGACATCGTGGGGTGTCGATCCAAGCGGAAGGTGACTCCTTCAACGGTCCCATAATGATTCCCGAATAGGGTATATCGCTTTAAGACGGGCGCTCCTACAAGGAGTGCGATATAATGTTGATCCGCATAAACCTCCGCCGCGATATCAATTGCCTTGCCAATGCTGCCTATCGCTGGCGATGAATCAAAGGTCGAGCACATCTTATAATGCACTATCGGTGTAGGGAATGACTTCAATTTTTCTAATATAGGTCGTAATTGCTGCTCCATCTCCTCAGGTCCCATCGTTCGGCTTACACCTGCTATCCCGAAGCCCTGAATATCCGGGAATCGTTGCTCAATCAGCTGTGATGAGGGTGGCTCGAGGAACAGAACTGTCTTAACACCGTTAATCGCCAATGCCTCCATGGAATCGGTAGAACCGGTGAAGTCGTCGCCATAGAAGGATATCAACAACCTCTGGTTATGCTCCATCATATGGATTGTCATCTCCCATCCCTAATTATTACTTGGAGAACCTCTCAATCGCTCTTCTTAGCTCTGAATGCTTCTTCGCATATGTGTCTGCATCAATCCCTTGAATTGCCGCCTCCCAAGCCTGCTGCATACTCTTAACTCCGCCTTCGGGACCATCGGGATGCGCCATAATACCTCCACCCGCAACGTTAAGGATATCGAAGGTACCAAGCTGTTCGTAGGTTTCGGCCGCTGTAATGGCGGACTGACCGGAGGAGAGCACCGGCATCGACTCATATCCATTAAAGATTGGTTCTCGGATAGCTTGTACTGACCGTATCACCGAATCATTACTTTCATAGAACTTACTGTTCAGTGCATTAACATGAAGATGATCAGCTCCAGCTAATCTACACAGCTTCTGATAGGCGGTAAACTCCATACCCAGCCAAGGGCAACGTGTCATCATGCCCCACTGATTGCGATGGCCGTGAATCGGCACCTGGCTGTATTGATTCAGATAGGCAAGTCCCGATAAGCCGATGCTCTGAATGCTGACCATTACACAGGTACCGCCTGTTGCTATCACTAGATCATGGTTACGTCGCAGCTCATCGATATCTCCGGTGATATTGAACGCATACATAACCTTCTTACCCGTCTTGTCCGCTGCCCGCTCGATTTCTTCCATCACGACCTTCACCTTCTGATCGATCGGCGCGAATAATGGACTAGCATTCAGTTCGTCATCCTTAATGAAATCCAGACCCGCTTCTGATAGCTCCCTAACCACCAGACGAAGCTCCTCGATTGAAAGCCCGATGCTCGGCTTGATGATTGTTCCGATAATTGGTCTCCCATAAACATTGGTCAGCTTGCGTGTACCATCAATACCGAATTTCGGACCACGATAGACCGAGCTAAATTGCTCAGGTAGCTCCAGTCCAGTTAGACGCAACCCAGAAAATTCTTGAAGCTCATACAAATTCCCTGCGACTGTAGCCATTAGATTAGGAATGGAGGGGCCTATGTTGTGATACGGAAATTCTAATACCACTTCTCCCCTGTAGTATTGTCCATTATGGTTTCTAGGCACCTTGGCTCCAGGCAAGGATGGGCTACCCACGACTTCGAGCTCCTTGATGCTCACAATACGCGCAGCGCTGCGGGCTTTCACCTCGTCTGTTTCCCTGGGTACTGCAATGAATGTTCCCGTTGATTGCTCCCCCGCCATCACTTCAGCAGCGTGCTGTAGGGTGTATGGAGTTTCGATTATATAAGTAGCTAGAATTACCGATTGCTTCATTGGCTTCACCTCGTCATCTTTATTTCTATATTAGATCTATACAGACATAACCATAGGGCGCGAGAATCAATCCGATCTCTTCGGAATCTACTGCTTCTGTTAATTTGTAATTCATTCTCGAATCGTAATATTGACGAATACCCGCTCTTGAGTAGAACCCCCCGGCTATTACAACTTCCTGCTTTTCATCTGTTATATTCGCTATAAGAATACGTACATGACCTCCACGTTTGAGCATCAATGCTGTGATAGCGTCTGACGTACAATCATTTGATAGGACTGACGCATCAGCGAATTCAGTTATATCTTTGAAGACATAATATAGTGGATTGACCTGCAGACCATCCACTAATCCGATAGGCCCTGAGGTCTCATAATACGTAATACTACTGACGTTCTTCATAGACAGAGCCGCAATACTACCCAATGTCCAAGCTGCTCCGAATAATTCACCTTGCCTGTCATCCCGCTGATCCTCTATCGATATACCCGCTCCGCTGGTCGCGTTGGGATTAATACGTGGCTTAAAGGTAATGGGTCCGATACTCAGAGGTTTTCCGCATTTGATTACTGCATCCGTTGCGGTAACAGCTTGTGCAGCAAGTGTCTCTATAAGAGAACGGTCATCGAATGCATGCACTTGTGGATTAATTGAATAGCCACACAAATCTATATCTTCGAGTGGAAGTGATGCCCGATTAAATTCAGCGTAATAGGTACGTACCCCTCCACCGATAGGGATTTGTAGACCTATAGAAGCGAGTCGTCTTCTAACAGATTGAATGGTCTGGCTATCAGATACATAGCTTCCTAGTTGATAAGGGAACAGACGTAAGACCGGAACACTATGATCTGCAATAAAACCAGCTAGCTCATCTAAATGCTTATCCTGCTCTACAATCACTTCCAGCTCCAGATCACAGCCATATAAACTAGCCGAATCAGCTGCTAATTGTAAGCGCTCCTGCCAGCCTTCCTCAGTCAAGTTGATAATCAATCGAAGATGCGAGGGGTGTAATTGTCTAAGCAAGGAAGACTCCTGTTCATTAGATTCCCTATTCGATAATGTAAGCCCAATCTTGGGAAGCTCGCAGACTATCTCATCATGCCATGTAATCTGGGTTAACCTATCGGATTCTGCCGATAACTCCATTATCGGTTCACCTGTAATCACAACCTCTATCGATTGCTGAATAACTTGACCCTTCTCCACTTGAACCGGGAATGGAAGCTCTAACGGCGTGCAATATGTCTTGTATGATGCATCCGTCCAATTTCGTTGATCCTCCATCTCGAACAAATCGCCTTCGAATATCATGTTCACCTGAAGATCGGTAGTTGGCTCATATGTCATGGATTGAATTTCTTTAAAAGGCTGATGCGGAGAAATTTTCTTAGGGAATTCACCGTGAACAAGCGAGGATGAAGTATGTATTACTGTATTCAACCCAGCGAAATTCATTGGATGTAGCACGCAGAAGCCAATTCGATTCTTCTGGAATGTAGAACGCGCTTGACCATGAAAATTAAACATCAGACCATTCTCCATTAATCGAATACTACCGTTCCATAGAAAATCAATGTCACCTTGTACATGCTCGCTAAGGAAATTAATTGTAATTTCATGATCATCATCAGCTATTTGCACATCTGTGAAACGAGGAGCTACAGTACCCCAATCTTGATCACGAACAGCAGCATATATGCCTCTTACAATTTCAACCCCACTATAGGAGACATAACGTAGTCCTCCATCTTCGAGCTCAACTTGGAGCTTACCAACCTTAAATACTTTAGATTTCACTGAGTTTGCACTCCTCTACCATCCTGATAGGCGTTTAACTTAGCCGTATGTGCTTGGTCTTCTTAAACATTGCTGATATTCTCCAGTACGAGTACCGAATCCCCCGACCACGATGGCTTTATAACAGTGCCCGGTGTATGATTTCTTATGGCAGCCTTCTCGCGCGTGCCGGTCTGGGGGTCAAACCAGAATCCACTGTAGGTTGTAGTAATCGACGCTGGTAAGAATACATCCGCAGATTCACCAATATATACTACTAAATACTGGTCCTCACTGAGAACAGAAGCCGTAACTCGTATATCCGCTTTATCTACATGAACACCCTCCAATGGCTGAAGCTCCCACCATGGTAATACTTCTAACAGATTTTTCATTCGTGCCATATCCTCACTACTCTCTAGATGCAACGCTTCCTCCCAGGGAAGAGGCATACCATAGTTCATAGGTCCATATGATTGACCCTCTCTGTGCCATGGCCATATTCCGTGAGCACCGTAAGTTAATCCTGCGTTTGCCCCACCTAGCAAGCTAACCCACGCTACCTCACGAACGAGATCTCGATCGATCAGCTTATCTTCAATGTTATTCTTATCCATCAGACGAAGGTAATCATAACAAGGCTCCCCATTCAGAACTGGGCGAACCGGTGAATACTCCCGGTCTTTGTCAGCATATTCTAACGCCTTATCTGCACTGTAGCTGAAATGACAGGATTGAAGCATGTGAAAATCAAGCCATTCCTTCTCATTAAGAGAATATGGCGTGAATAAGCCTCCATTCAAATGAGCGGTCAGTAACGCAGGATAGGGCGAAGCCTCTTTAACGGCCCATGCCGCTGCATCATAAATCTGTTCTGCGGTTTTACTCTCATAATCTGTATCTCCACTAATTAACCAGACTGTACCGTAAGCTGCATACCGGGCTGACAAATAGGCTCCAAAGGCTTTAGCCGTCTTAGCATACATCGGTTTTTTCCATTCCTTGCCCCAGCTTAGGTTAGTTTCCGGAACATAATTGAACCACAATACCACCATTGCCGTAATCATTCCCGCTGCTTTTGATGCTTCCATAAGTTTATCTAAATATTGAAAGTAGCTTTCGTTTATCCTTGTATAATCGTAATCTTCACCGATCATGGCAAACGGTTTGCGGTAGTCCGCATCAGACGCATCCCATTGCGGTAATGAATTAATCTGAACCACATTAAAGCCTTGTTTATTCCGGTAATCAAGATATCTTTGCCATTCTGGCAGCTCCGCATGTGCTGAAATCGACCAGACGGTGTCTCCCAACCAGAAGAATGGTGTTCCATCATCATGCACAAAGCCTCGATCACGTGCAGAGATAAAGCCATGTTGATGAAGCGGATTATCCCCGGTATATTCATGCACCTCAAAGAAACCGCTCTTTCCATCCAACCCTGTATCGCCTGAGGAAGAACTCCACTTCCAGCTTCCTACCTCATTAGGAGCAAACCTGACCATCCAGGAACGACCACCATCCCAGAACCCAGATGAAGTGTAAACATGATCGGAAGGAGAGACAAAATTAATTCTCATTCCTTGGTCCATATGTGGCTGTTCCGATTCGCGATCCGCACTAAACTTCAATTCTATTAACTGCCACTTCGTAGTATGACGCATGGGATTACCACCTCTGTAATTTTATTGACAATCAAATTAATTATCATCTTAGATCTATGTTAGATATATCTTATATACATTTTATGCTTCCTTATGTAGACTGTCAATCTACAAGTACAAGACCGACCCCAGCTATTTAATAGAATGGTGGTCCGTCTTGTTAATTGTTATGGTGGATTTCGATTTCTAACCTAACACTAGCACCCAATCATTGCCTCTGCCACTTATCGGAGGAGTGAATTCAACCTCACCAGTATTCTCAAATTCTCCAATAGTTATAGACTGTCCAGTCCTCGGATCATACCATGCAGCTTTTATTAATTTGCCTTGGATGACACCCATAACAATTTTAGCCTTTAGTCCATTGGGAAAGTAAATCATCGCATAATCCTCACCACGGGTAGCTACCATGTAATTAGCACCTGTATAATTTTTAGCGATTAGTCCCTGATCTGGAACACGGTCTAAGAATGAACGAGATTCCATCAATGTCCTAACATGCTGCATTTGCCCCGCACCTGGACGCAGAATCGCATCCTTCCAATGCATGATATAATAATCCTCTGGCTCCGTTGTCATCGACCAGATGGAATGATGTCCATACGTATGACCGAATCCGCCTGAGAAGACAGCATAATAAGCTGCTGTACGTACGTCAGCTTCATCAAAATAACCCTGATAAGCTTTAAAGCCTCTAGGATGATCCTCATAGCATGGTTCAGCATCCAATGTTGGTTTAATCGGAGTTTTATTATAATCTGCTTGGACTAGGAGATAATTCTCTCTTTCCCCCTGCCCATGACCAGATTGAATCATGTTAAAATCAAGCCATGCTTCATCATGAACATGGTGCGAGGAGGATATTCCGCCATTAGGGTGGAAGGTTATTAATTGTTGATCTTTAACGCTCATTTTTAACCCCTCAGCCATAGCGTTATTTATATCAAAATGGGACTTGTTGACCAGAGGACGGTCTCCACCAAGCACCCAAATGATATTCGTTCGGTCCTTATAACGATCACCCAGCCATTGCCCGTATACCTTCGCGTTATTGCTGTTGAAAATCTCTGGTCCTTTGCCCCATGCCAAATTATATTTATCCCCCCATGTAGGCAGGAATGCAATGTATAATCCAAGGGCTGCCGCAGTATCCACAATATAATCAACGTGCTCCCAGTAATGATAATCCCCATCTAGATCGGGCAGTGTTGGATCTATCTTACCATCACTATTGGTCTTAAGTGGTCTACGTCCATAAGCGTTATCGGTTGTTACACCTTCAAACTCCGCTAATGCAACCGCTTGAATAACGGAGAATTTACGTTCAGCTCTATTCTTAAGGTACAGCTCTGCTTCCTCGCGATTTAGCTTGTGGAATAATTCCCAAGCTGTATCACCTAGCCAGAAGAATGGAGATCCGTCCCCAAGGGTAAGAAAACGTTTGTTATCACTTACTTTTAACCTCTGCAGCTGTTTCATTGCTCAACCTCCTGAATTTGTATAGGCATGTGACTTGCGGCACTATCATATACGCCAAAGGCCATTCGTAGTGTGACCAAGTTATCTGTTCCACTTGTCTGGAAAGGAGTGTCATTATTAAGACACTCGATATAATGGGATTGAAGCCTATAGTGGCTTTCCTCATGGTCAAGCTCGGTGGTCTCCATTACTGTTCGTTCCTCGGATCCATCCTTGCTGACCAATGTTATTCGGCCAGAGGTGTATAATTTTAAGGTCCCGTTCTCGCCATCAATATTCAACTGCTCAAGGTGGACAATACCCACTTGGTCTCCTAATGGACGATCAAGCTTCTGCCTAGTTGCCCAGCTCATATCAAGGAACCCATAGAAATCGTCATAGCCCAGAACAACAATACCAGAATCTTCACCGACGATATAAGGACTCACCCGCTGTGTCTCCGCATATAGGCGCTTGGGTGTTCCGAATAAGAAGCGCCATGTATCGAACCAATGTACACCCATCTCATAGAATAGCAGCTTCTCCATCTCACGAAAGAATGGCTGGGGAATGGCTACACCTGGTGCCATTCGAGGTGTGTAAAAATCCGTATGAATGTATCGAACAATATTCAATTTACCTAAATCACCTGAGTCAATTATATGCTTGATCGTCTGGAATGGCTGAAGCCAACGCCAGTTCTCCGTTACCATAAGTCGAACACCAGACTGCTCTGCGAATCGAACCATCTCTTCCGCAGCTGCAAGAGAGGGAGCGAACGGCTTCTGACACATAATATGTTTGCCCGCGGCCGCGGCCTTCTTGACGAACTCCAAGTGGGTTTCCGGACCAGTAACAATATCAACAATATCAATATCACCTTGAGCGAGCATGTCATCGATAGAATTAAATAACCGGTCCTGAGGAATATTAAACTCCTTACCTCTGTCCTCTAGCTTCGTGCGACTACGATTACACAAGGCAGTAACTTCTACTCCTGGTATTCTACTCCAAGCCATCAGATGCTTCTCTGACCAGAAGCCGGTTCCTACTAATCCAACCTTCCATGTCCTCATATATAATTACTCCTTAGCCTTTAAGTCTTTAAGCTTCTCCGGATGTAGCATAACATCAACCTGCTCATATACCTTCTCAGGATCATACAGCTCCTGCCAGCCATCCTTGATCATATACTTCTTTCCGTACTCAATCGCTATAAGGCACGCATCTGAGAATGGATTGACCTTCTCGAACACAATGCCAAGCTGAATGTTGATGTGTCCAAGCATGAAATCCTTGGCAGCTTCACGAGGAACCCCACGTTTCACTACCTCTTCTAGAGCCTCTCCAAGAACGGTAACCATCATAGAGCTTATCGTCTCAGCCATCGTAGGCTCCAGCATCGCCATTTGGTCAACAGTAATTCTATGCGCACGCATGACTGGTGCATACATCTCTCTGGCGACATCTTCGCCCTTCTGGTAATCCGCTTCCGGCCCTTGCATTAATGCACATACGATCGCCTGTTTAGCAGCCACCCCACCGAAGAAATCCCGCTTAGCCTCTGGTGTTACCTCATCGTTGAATACTGGAGGATGACAAGGATGAGCTACAAAATAAGTTACATCCTCACGTCTGGGCAGCTTACCAAGATAAGCAGCAGCTGGGTCAAGTACCATAAGCAACGCACCTGACTTCATATTAGGAACTACCGAGCTTGAGACCTTACCAATTGCAACATCAGGAACAGCCAAAACGACAACATCCGCGCTTTTTAAAGCTTCCTCTTGGCTCGTTGGCTTCAATCCACGATCAGCAAGATTCTGAATCCCTCGATCACTTATTTCTACATAATAGACGTTCTGGCTTCCCTTCATCAGATTGTCGGTAATCCGACAGCCCATCTTACCACCAGCACCTATTAACGCTATTGTCTTCATGGTTGTTTGCCCTCCAAATAGTAGTGATATGCACCATTCATGAGATAACATTAGCATATTATATATCTATTGTATACAATTTGTATTGACAACTACTCTTAGTTAGCTGATACTTTTGTTAATAGCTCAAAGAAAAAATTCAACTTCTGTGTAAAGCGGAAAATCCGCCTTGGAAAAGTAACTTGAAGCATTACACTGTAAATGAAGAGATATGAGCGGGAGGACTAAATATGCAACTAGGAATTAGCAGCTACACCCTAACATGGTCGATAGGCGTCCCCGGATATGATCGTCCATCTAAGCCATTAAGTGCCATCGACCTACTACATCAGGCCAAGAGGAGCGGTATTGATCTTGTGCAAATCGCAGACAATATCCCCCTTCACCGAATGGATAAAGCGGAGCTTAACGAACTCAAATCAACTGCCGATCAGTTAGGAATTACTATCGAGGTAGGCACACGTGGTACAGCACCCGCTCATATAATGGCTTATTTAGAAATAGCACGTTTTCTTGAATCTAAGCTGGTACGAACTCTAATTACTATTCCAGGAATTGAGGAGGCTCAGAGGGATATCCTAGAAGTGCTGCCTCAGTTTGAAGCAGCAGGTATAACATTAGGTGTTGAGAACCACGGGCTTCATACAACAAAGCAGCTAGCTAGTATGTTTGAGAGTATCGATCACCCATTCGTTGGATGCTGTATGGATACGGTGAATTCCTTCAGCGCATTAGATAGTCCTGATCAAGTCATCCAGAACCTTGCGCCTTATATTGTTAACCTGCATATTAAGGATTTCGATATTACGCGGATCGATCATCAGATGGGCTTTGTTGTATTGGGAACCCCAGCAGGATATGGTAAACTGAATATCGAGAGCTTGTTATCCACGATCCGTACACATCACAAAAACCCAACCTGCATCCTAGAGCTTTGGACTCCCTACACAAATTCAACGGAAGAAACCATCCAGCTTGAGCAATTATGGTATGAGCAGAGCCTCGATTATCTGCACAAGCTTGATTTTGCTAACTAAGGAGCACAATAATGACAACGCTAACTTTAAAAGAAAAGGCCTATGCCCACCTACGAGAAGTCATTCTCAAAGGTGAGCTTAAGCCTGGAGACTTTCTTACTGAGCGCACCCTTGTGGAGATGCTGGGTATGAGTCGTACGCCAATCCGAGCCGCACTAGAAAGACTAGATGTAGAAGGTTTGGCCAAATATACACCGAACAAAGGTCTCATCGTTGCTGAGATCTCAATGAATAGGGTCATTGATTTTTTTGACTATCGTATGGCTATAGAATGTTATGTCGTCCGAAGACTGGCAGAACGTCACTGGAGTAAAGAAGATGTAGAATGGTTCAGGGAGAACCTACGCCTTCAGAGACAATATGTGGCTGAGCTTGATTATGTCAGCTTTACCCAAGCCGATTCGTTATTTCACAGGAAATTAATGAAGGTTTACGATAATTCGGAGATAACAGCAACAATGGAGCAGCTCCAGGATCGTATGTTTCAAATCGCGCTAAAGGTATTACGTAAGGAACAGTCGCGAATTCAGGCGTCTTATGAGGATCATGCTCAGATATTCGAATACATCGTACAGGGTAATAGTGACAAAGCTAATCAACAGATGGAGCAGCATCTGGAATATGGCAAACAGATTCTTATTATGTAATAGGGATAGGAGCGGAGCTCATTCGTAGATGAGCTCCTAAGTAACGGTCTGACCCGTTCTATGTTAATCTCCGAAATCCACGTTATGATACACTTGTTGAACATCCTCTAACTCTTCTAGTGCATCTATCAATTTTTCGAACTGCGCTAGCGCCTCATCGTCTAATGTGACAAAATTTTGTGGTAGCATCGTAAGCTCAGCAACGGTAAATTCCGTTATCCCCACAGTCTTTAATGCTTCCTGGACTGCATGGAATTGCTCGGGTCCAGCATAAACGATAACAGCTTCGTCTTCTTCCAATACATCCCGAACGTCATCTACGTCTGTTTCCAATAATATCTCAATGACATCATCGACGGTTTTACCTTCTAGACCAATGACAGCCGTTGTTTCGAACATATAAGAAACCGAGCCGCTGACTCCAAAATTCCCACCGTTTTTATTAAAAGCGGAACGTACCTCTGGAGCTGTACGATTCACGTTGTTAGTTAGGGAATCTACAATGATCATTGACCCATTAGGACCAAAGCCTTCGTACCGCAGCTCCTCATATATTTCATCCGAGCTACCCTTTGCTTTTTCAATAGCACGATCAATAATAGCTTTAGGAACATTGTATGTCTTGGCTCGTTCAAGTACGACCTTCAAGGCACGATTCGATTCAGGATCGGGTTCGCCCTTCTTCGCTGCTACGAAGATTTCGAGTCCAAACTTGGCGTAAACACGACTTGTATTAGCATCCTTCGAGGCTTTCTTATTCTTAATATTGTTCCACTTGCGTCCCATATTGTTCCCGCCTTTAATGTGATATTCAGATTATTCCCTGTTCAGTATATCTCGTAGAATAGCGTTTAAACAAGCTTTGGGGGCAAATTTCCCGTTTAAAGCCTCATCTTACGAATGTAATGAAGTCAACATTAATAGGCTCCATACCTTCCGAGCGAAGTAACGAATTAATCTGTCCTCGGTGATATTGTCCATGAAGAGCGACATGTGTCAGCACGCCTCTAATCGAAGTCTGGTAGGTGTTCCCTGACTGATTCTTATAACTAATTAACCGTTCTAGCTCTGCGTCTGTTAGCTGTGTGAGGTAACCTCTAAAATCTGAGTTATTATAAATAACCAGCTGAGAACAGATGCTTAGATCAGCATCTGGCCAGATAGGCATATCTGTACTATCCTTTCCCTTTAGTCGGGTGAACCACACCTGTTCGGATTGAAGAATATGGGCGAATAATTCAACTGCCTTGGGGCTAGGCATATCATGTCCTTCTAGCGTTTGAAGAATCCGTTTGTTGGCCCAGTTGAGATGATCGTACATCTTCAGAATCGTTATCATCGATTAAAGCCTCCTAATTACTCTAATAAAATCTGAAACTCTAGTTGTGAAAGCTTGGATACTTCGCCTAACCCGCACGAGGCTTGCCTGTAACCCATTGGGAGGCTTGTCGCATATCCTCACTTCGAATGCTTTAGGCGAGGGAATACGATATTCTCTGATAAGGGTTCGAGAGTAAATCAACCTTCTGTCGTGTAACCTCTGAGCACAAGTAAGCTAAGACTCTCCATAATTTCGTTCCGTATCAATAACATTCACACCTTACTTTTTAACCGATCTTAATATAAATCTTCCCTGCCTCTAGCTTCACTGGATAAGTGATTAAATCGATACAGGCCGGCACCTTCTTAGCGGCTCCGGTAGGGATGTCGAACCTTCCATTATGCTTCGGACATTCAATTACGTTACCCATAACCAAGCCGTCGGCTAGATGGAACTTCTGGTGTGTGCAATACCCATCCGTTGCATAGTAGGTACCATCCTCTGTGCGGTATACTGCAAAGGTTCGTTCTTCATAGTCTAAGCGGATAACATCCTCAACATCAATATCATCTGCTGCACAAGCTTCAATCCAATTTTTCTGAGTCATTGAGAAACCCTCCTCACTCTATTCATTGTTAGCCATATTATGATCTGGGGATAATCCGTACATATAAGGGCGTGCACTTGCTGGTAAAGGCTTCACTACAACATAGGCTGGGTCAAACTTCTGCTTACGAAGGGCAATGACAACCTCCTTCAAGGCTGCTGATAGGCTTGGCATTGCCGCAGGACAATCGTCTTTCATCTCTGCATGCAACGCTGCTAATGCGTGATAAGGAACCATCGGAAACATATGGTGCTCAATGTGATAATTCATATTCCAATATAGGAACCTATTAATGGGATTCATATATACGGTACGTGTGTTCAAGCGATGATCCAGAACGTCTTCGTAGAGCCCCAAGTGCTGTGTAATTCCATGCAAAATAACAACAATACTTCCATAGAAGGAAGGTAAGAAGATAAACATGGCAGGTAGAATGCTCTGGTAAAAAATACATACTGCAGCAACCGAGAGAATAATTAACGTATAGACACGCGCTTCCCAGAATGCCTTGCGGTGCTCTGAGGCTGGAATATATTCCCTCTCCGGACCATCCAATTTACCGAAAAAATGTAGCACAAATCTCTTGAGCTCAACTGGTCCACCATATAGATGGAAGATTTGCATGATCAGGATTCTCCATATTGGAGGTCTCTCCATCGCGATCTCTGGATCACGACCAACGATGATCGTATCGGTATGATGACGAGTATGACTCCATCGCCACGGAGTCGCCGACCTTAGTACCATGAATGAAGCGATTTGATAAATGACCTCGTTCATCCATGGAGTCTTGAAGGCAGTACCGTGCCCACATTCATGCCATCTTGAATCTCCCGGTGTGGCATAGAGGATACCATAAACGAGGAATGCAGGAATCGCCCACCAGGTCCCCCACAAGTAGTAAGCAACAATACCCATAGCGATAAGTGCACTAAACCAGATTAGGGTATCACGGATTGCTGGTCCATCCTTTCGCTTCATAAGCTCCTTCAATCGTTTACGAGGGATCGGACTGGTATACCATTCCGCTTCCACCAAGCCCCTTTCTTGTGCACGCAGATTCTCAGGACCGGTAATACTATAGTTTCTTTTCTCCCTACTAGCTGGCATAGAATGCTCCTCCTTCATTTGGATAAAGGACCCGCTGTGCTCTGGCACAATTAAAGCAACAACATATGGTCTAATATATGAATTTACACTATAAGCTTTCTAGAATCTTAATTTGTGTATCGATGAATATATACTCACTCTCAGGGGCTTTTCCTTTGAAAATATATTCATATAGAATTCTCAACGCACGATAGCCTTGCTGATAGGGGCTCTGAACAATATCCTCAATTGTCTTAAGCTTGCTTTCCTCGTTTATTTCATGCGCGGTTGGATTCTTGCCATCCCATCGTCGGTCAACTGGCTCGCTCTTCAAATAGTAGCGAGTATCACAGCTGATCCTTATCTTATCGGTGACATTCACTGTAGAGCTATGCATAGTGAACATCTCAATTTTACCAATGAGCTTACCATGTATCAAGCAGACCAAGATGATCCGTGGACCGCATAACATGAAGGGAGCGCCTTAAATCCTATCGACTGGGACAGCCCCGTGCAGTGCCTGTGGATAGAAATCAGCATAATGTAACGCCCATCTTAGCGGGTATATGCTCGTTTTGATTTTCAGCAAGTAGATTCGCATACTCAACAGATACGGGCTCTGTATCGAATACAAACTCAATATTCATGGCGTTAATAGCAGAATCATCAATTTCACGGGACTTGATTAATGTTGGATGTACGTTGTCATCGTAACGAGTATATTTATAATAGCTAACCTTCCAATCGCAGAATGGAACCTCCGTACCCTGTGGACGCAGCAGGTCCACTCTTGGACTTACCAACGCTGAAGCTACAAATTACTGAAGCCGAGCTTGATCAAATTGCTGGATTTATTGTAGAGTAAGTTGTCGATACCATTCTTGGAGTAAGGGAGTACCATTGATGAGCCTGCAAAACTTTGAGCAGAAAAACGAGAAAATACGTATAGCCTTTGCGGAGCTGAAGAAAAATCAACCCGAAAAGCTACAAATACAATTAAATTTATCCTGGAGTAATTGGGGCTTCGGTATGGAATCACTTGTTGATAGCGCCAAACGTCTGCAACAAGCAAGTATCGAATTCATTGAGCTTCATGGCAATCACTATGGGCCAGATCTCGGATATAAGGTGAAGGAAACACTCGATATACTGAGTGCTCATAATATCAAGGTAAGTGGAGCTTGTGGCATCTTCTCGGCAGATAACGATCTATCTAGCAACCGAGCCATTCATCGGCAGGCTGCTATGGATTATCTCAAGCGTGAGATTGAATTCATCGCAGCCGTGGGAGGCTCTTATATCATCGTTGTTCCCTCTGCGGTGGGGCGTACTTCTCCATATGATAATATGGAATTCGAGCGTAGTGTGGAAACGTTACAGTTAGTAGCCGATAGATTTGCCGAAGCTGGTATTAAGGCGGCTATTGAACCCATCCGTTCTGCGGAAACGAGCTTGATTCACACCATAGAAGATGCGCAAAGGTACATTCAAGCTGTCAACCATGTAGGAGTACAGCATATTAATGCGGATATGTATCATATGCAGGAGGAGGAGTCTCATATCGGGGAGGCACTACTCGTAGCAGGAGAACAGCTGCTAAATCTTCATCTGGCCGACAGCAACCGCGGTGCTCTTGGCGATGGTTCACTGGATCTGGATATCATCATAATGTCTTTATATCTACTCGGCTTTAATCGTGAAGGGTGTTATATTACAGCGGAACCTCTTGGACCAGGTGGAGATCCGTATCCTGCGATGTTCGGTAGACCTGATGAAGCTAAGCTAGAGCGTCTTGTTCAGCAAACCGTAAGGTATTTCCGGGAGAGAGAAGCCTATATAATCGGATAGCTGAGTAGATAAGTGATGGAATATTCATTTTCTTGCTACTCGGAAGACCAGATAGAGAATGAGTAAGACCGAGAGAAGCAGAATGGCTATGATGACATTCTCTTCTCTCGTTTTATTGTGTTCTTTTGACATATTGAATGCCTCATACTCCGCCTCCACATAATCCTCCATTCCACCGGCATACCTTCCTTTATAGATAGCTTTAATATATTCATTACTATCGGTCCGAATAGCTATGGCCTCATCTGAGGCCGTTAACGATTTCCGATTCGGTCACAGTCTCATTAGTAATCACATACGTGCCTCCATCATGAACTACGAATGCATATGCCCAATCTGCGAGCAGATTATTAGCCATCAGAGCGAATAATATAATGATAGTACATATTTGCGTGCTGATCTTGTTCATATTCGATTCCTTTCTACTATGGCAAACTCATTCACTTTGCAGCTTATTTTAAGCTTACTTTAGATACTTGTGTGATTTTTCGTACAAAAGTGGATGATGCATTTTTTAACAGTTTGATTAAAGTATACAAGTGATTCAAGTAATAAGATGGTCTTGAATACTATTTGAGAGAAGGCATTAAATATGAAAATAATAACAGAAGAAAATTCGAGAATATTAATAGTTGAAAATTTCGAACTTGATGTATGGGCAAAATATTTAAAGGAGGCGTTGGAGGTTTTTGAGTTTAATACTCCAAAAAAGGTAAAATATATCCTTGAATTTTCACTTGAGAATACATCATTTCTTTCAGGTCTTGAGTTAGAGACTGATTGGAACTTTGATGAAATTCGCATAATCACTAAAGCAAAAAAGTAATAAATACTTGAAATAACCATACACTAGCTTCGTAGCCGATATATAGCATCTGACAAGTACTTATCAGTAACCACCGCATAAATATATAGATGAGTATCATCCCACAGGGTGTAAAACTCTGCTTTAGAGCCTTCTCCGAGCGGTTGCGCTAACCCGACATATGAGACTGTCGATTAATCATAAATAATGAATACTCATTCAATTATATGTATGCACGGGGTTTGATGGGTTTAAAAAAATTCCTTCTGCCCTGTATCCCGTTGCCTCAGCATTCCTGTAGAGCGTTAAATTTGGACTTTGTAATTATTGAAGCACCCCTATAGGATAGGAATAGGCCCCCGCAAGGCACTATTTGCACCATTTACTAGCTAGTCAGTCCAAGATACCGCATTTAATGAATTCCCATTGCGTTAATTCCTTGTATCGCTGGAAAGATTGGAATTTGGACAATTCCGTTACCTTAGATTCACACTTCGTTTACACACATTCTTCATGCGTTTTGCATATCCGAGGATCATTGAGTGGTGCGGGTTATAGTGAGCAAAAATAAAATTGCTGAGGCAATGGGATAACAGTCAAAAGGAACCAGCAGCACACCCTGAAAGGCAAGCCAGCGATTCTCTTAGCTCGGACGCTTTATAGGTGAACCCCCTCGGTCCACCTTGAAAACTTATAGATTTAGTAGTTTACACTTTATTAGCACTCTGCAGCCTCAGCCTACCATCCTCTTCAACGAGCTCCAAGAAAACCGGCCGTTCATTTGGTGTTTGATTTGGAGTATGCAAGGCTAACAAGATCTGTTCATCGAAGGTCGTGAAGATCATGCCATGTCCTCCATCGCTCTCGTACAGAGGCTCAGGCTCATGAAACCATGGCCCTCGTACATCTCCGGTTGTTGATCTTGCTATAGCCTGCGCATATTGGCCGTTCTTAAAGCTAGACCAGAGCATGAGGAGGGCACCATCTGCACATCGATGCATGAATGGACCGTCAGTCACGTAACCCGCGCCACCTTTGACCGGCTCAACCCATGCTGCATCCGTAGCCACGAACAATTCGATTGGATCACCTATTGCCCGATCTAATCCGTCGGATAGAGGGACAGCACAAACGGTTCCGTACTTGATCTGAACCCACTCATGACAGAACACCATCCAGGGCTTACCCAACTTATCTAAGTAAAATGTACCGTCCAAGCATTCCCAATCACGTGGAGTAACTGGGCCATCACTATGTACCACGAAGGGTCCTAGTGGATGAGCAGCACGCAGAATTTGAGTGCCTCGACAAACGCCCTCCGCCTTGAATGTGGCGAACATGTAATACTCACCTTGATACGCATGAACCTCCGGCGCCCAATAGTTCGTATCGGACCAGAAATCGGCTTCAGGTCGAAATGCGGGGAACGGACCCTCCCAATCCACCAAGTCCGTGCTACGATACACATCAAACCCCGTCGCTGGACCTCGCCAGATGTCCTTGTCTGTTGAGCCATACAAGTAATAACAATTATGTTCGTCATGCCTTATCACAAATGGATCTCTTAATTGAATGTGTTCCTTCTTAATCATGTATTCACTCCTCCCTTACATCGGGGTCTACTTTAAGAAACTCGTAGGTCATCTTACTTATTGGTCTACCTACTCAAAACTTGGAACGATGACACCAGGGTTTGAGATAGAACGTAATGCTCCTTGCTCGAACAATAGCACCTCGTTACCTGCAGCACGTATCGAATAAGTCTCTCCTTTATAAACCAAGCTACCTTCCACCTGACGAGCGCGCATCCCTACAACAGCCTTCAAGTAACCTTTGCGATCGGTAATTATTCTTAACCCCGCAGGAAAACGATATATATGCTCACCATCAATATATATCTCGGCATATTGCTCCGTATTAACGAACTCGAACAATTGACCATCCACCCTACGGCTATAAGCCGTTTCGCTAGCTAGCTCATGCCCATGATCCATCGGATAGGGGAGTAGTCCAGTGAACCACAATTCCCCCTCGGGTGTCGGTAGAATTCCGCACAACCGTTCGATAAAATCCATGACACATAGAATAGCTGGAGAATAGCTTTCCGTGTAGCCTTCCTCCCCAGTCCATGGACTTAAGCATTGCCCGAACCGAGTTAGGCGAGATATGGCAGAGATAATCGGCTGTAGAATCCAAGTTAACTCCACATAACGTTGATGATACTCGAAGGCATGCGCCGTACGAATCAGACTCAAGAAATTCGTCGCACCTGACCACGTATTATAATTGGAATGAGGATCGAACCGTGGATCGTCCATCGCTACTGAGGTGAAGGGATACTTGGCAAAAAACTTACGTGTATTCAACAGATATTGTTGAAGGGCAGTCGCAAAAAATTGGTCACTCCCCACCTCACACGCCAGCACACGTAATAAGACGTCCGATTGAATACGGACAAATCGCCCATTACGATCTACATCATAGAAAAAATTGTCCTGCGCATCGTAGCAATGCTCCATTAGACTACGTAACGAGCTATCTGCTTTCCCAATCCAATGGGCAGCAGCCTCCGTTGTTTCCAATTGTTCTGCCATTAGACCATAATACTTCCGAGAGCAATAAACATTAGCCGTTAGATCAGGTGCTAGGAACGGGAGAATGGGCGAATTCGTATCATACTGCTTCGGGTCATTCTGATGCGGCGTATCGGCTACATGCCAGAATCTTGCAGAGAGATCATGCCCTGTATCGAACGTACAGAATGCCTCAACACAGCCAGTTCCTCTTGTATTCCGATAGCTTTCCAGCCACTCATCAAATCCAATTAGGGCCGTATACATCTTGCGTATAAACGTGTCGTCCTTGCCATTTAGCATATAGTGGTTCCACACACTTCTGGCTAGTGGAGTGACCAGCTGGATTTGTCGGAATATCGGCCCATCTACTGTGATCTTATAAGGAATTAAGCCGTCCTCACGCTGGTAATCCGCGAATTGCTCGAATGTAGCTTGGGCTACCGAAGGAATGAAGCGTGACAGTAGCTCCGCATTAATCGTGCCTGTGCTCTCCAGCCAACAGCCATGATATACGCCACCCTCCTGCAGAATTCCCGCTCCTTGTTGATTAGGAATTATACAATCCAGTAGCTTATGAATCGCGTTGTAATAAACGTCCTCCAGTTGATCAGAGGAACGTGAGGTCACTACAAACTTGACACCGGATTGTTCAATTTCGCCGATCAGTTTATGATCTATCTCTTTCTTCAAGGGCCCTATACGGCTCTTCACATCAACCGAACGAAGCTTGCTTAATATGTGTTCCACGTAAACACCTCTTAACCCGTATAATTTTGTCTAATGATTAAACTCTGAGGGACTATATCCCGTTACGGATTTGAACACCTGACTGAAGTAGGTTGAATTCTGAAAGCCGACCATCTCACTAATCTCATAGATCATATATTTGCCCGTCTGGATCTGCTCTTTAGCTTTCTCAATGCGATGCTTGTTCAGATAAGTGACAAAGGGTTCACCGGTTATTTTCTTGAATAATTGACTTAAGTAGTTTCGATTTACATGGAGCGCACTAGCAATCTCTTCTAGGGAAATACTACGGTGATAGCACTTCTCGATATAGTCCTTGATGACACGGTCTACCAATGCATGGCTTTTCTTCCCTTGGAAGGCCTCTGCTATCTGTGAGGTAAGTCGCGAAACCTGATTATCCATCCAATCCGATAATTGTCCCACCGATCGACAATGGCTAAGTGATATTAACAACTCTTCCAAACCAGGCTCCGATTCCTCGGAGGGTGAAGTAGCAAACCACGCTGTCCACAACGAGCTAATAACCCCCGCATAAACCCCTCGGATTACAGGAAGTGGGACCGCACCTACTGGAATTTCTTGCTTTAGCTCTATCCACAGATCACGAGTTTGCTGAAGCTGTTTCTGGAATATAGCATCATGCAGCTTACGCAACGAATCTAATGGCATGTTCATACCCCGCTCGGCACCAGTGGATTCCTCGAAGGTATATATCCGGTTTAGCTCATTCATCTCGGCAATTTCCACAGCAGCGTGGCTCTCCAAGAAGGAATCAATGATTCGATGATAGCCGTCATAGATAGTGCCGAGTCCACATAGCAGCGATATTCTCATATATTTCAGTACATTCTCTACGATTTCGGCTGACACTAATTTAATGAATGACTGATCCATAACCTGGGTTGGTGCGTGATGATGGAAGACAATAACAAATTCCTTATCTGAATACTCGATGACTTCTGCCGAGATCTCATGGTCGGCCAAGTGTTTATCCAGGATTTCCCGAATGATGTTCCCCGTCCCAAAGCGGAGTAGCTGCCACTCTCTCTCTTGTTTCTTATTCAACACTCCTGACCGGACCAGAATGAGACTAAGCACCTGAACCGCCGCTCTCTCTGGCAGTCCCATGAACATAATACGTTGCTGGGGTAGCTCTTCCAAGCGATAACGAGTAGATAACAAGTCGCGTAAGAACACATCCCTCATTGAATGCTGAAGGACGTCCTGCTGACGAACATAACTTTCTAACAGATCATCTCGCTCCTGAGATTGGTTTAACTCTTCGACAACCTCACGTACAACGAAGACAATTTCTGATATACTCGGAGGCTTCATTAAGAAGTGATGTATACCCGATTTGGCAGCCTTCCTTGCATTTGCATAGTCATCATAACCACTAAGAATGATGACGGGGAACGATGGATCCACCTGATGAATAGCTTCTGTAAGCTGAAAGCCATCCATCTCCGGCATATAAACGTCTGTGATGATAATATCTGGCTGTAGCTCGTGAAATTTCGCCAAGGCTTCAGCTCCATTACTTGCTGTCCCAACGATGCTCACCGCCATGTCATCCCACGGAACATGCTTTAATAAGCCATCTAGTACATATTGGTCATCATCCACCAATAGAATCGTATTCATGGGATAAACTCCTTCGCAAGCGTTCGATTTCTTCCTCTTCAACGATTAACGGTAAGCGAATTGTAACCTCGGTCCCGCCCTCTGGCCTTGAATGAATGTCGACACCATAGCGCAATCCACAATAGAGTTGAATGCGATCGATAACATTATGAATACCGATGCCCTTGCTTGATCGAATATCAAAGCCCTCTGGCAATCCGCTTCCATCATCCGTTATCGTAATCCACAATTGCTCTTCTCCTGATACCTGCCGTGCTTCAACTTTAACATCAATTTTAGCTACGCCCTTATGATGTCGGAATCCATGAACTACTGCATTCTCCAAGAAGGGCTGTAGGACTATCTTGGGAATCAGGCAGTCGAACAGGTTGTTATCAATGTGCTCGGTATACGTAAATTCAAATTTGTGACGATATTGCTGGATGGTAATATAACAATTTGCGTGCATCAGCTCATCCTTGATGGATACATACCACTTGTTATTACTCAGCCCAATGCGGAAAAGCTTCGACAGCTGATGAACCATCTGACTTATATCATGTGCCTCATAATCGAGAGCACGCCAATGGATAAGGTCAAGGGTGTTATAGAGAAAATGAGGCTTGATCTGAGCCTGTAGCAGATGCAGCTCAGCTTCACGCCGATCACTATGCTCTTTATTCAGCTGCCAGATCAGATCCTTCAGCCGATTGACCATACGATTGAAGTGTGTCGTAAGATATTGATACTCATAAACACTAGAACCCTTTAGCCTAACTGTAAAGTCACCCTTCTCTACACTATTCATCCCCGTTACAATCTCTCGTATCGGCGACGTCAATTTCTTGGAAATCCAGACGATAATCGGGATCGAAATCACGATCAGTAGAACAAGTAACCCAATGGTGAGTAACTGAAGCTCCTTACGGCTCTCTAAGAATACATCGGTTGGTATAAGCTGTATAAGCTTCCAGTGAGGGGAGCTCGATTCCGAATGAATGGTGTTATAAACTCTACCCGAAATCATACCTTCCTCTAGTCGACTTGGATCTTCATAGAACATTCGCGCAAAATCTTCTCCGTTGGTAATCTCATAATTGTCAAATTTATAAGATAGCTCTGATGGTATGGTTGAGGTTATATAATTCCCTACAGTGTCCATCAATACATAATAGTCACCACTACCGGGTGCTGGATATTGCTTGGAGAGAATGCGGAATAGCTCACGATCAGGAATATTAATCTTAATAATACCTAACGTATCCCCACGATTCCCAATAATACGATGTACATAGCTGACAATCTCCATCGAACCTGCAATCTCATCATATGGATGTGATGGAATCCAGAAGCCATCAGCGACCGCTAGATGCTGGTACCAGCCTTGCTGATCGGCATCCTCTAACGAGAATAGAAACCGATCTTGAACCGGTACAAATCCCGAATATCGATCAGTGTAGAGCTCGATAGAATGAACCCCGATCTTAACAGACAGCATCTTCTGGAAGTGCTCATAGATATCCTTCGTTTTCGAGCGGAAGTCGAAGAAATTCTCTGGTCTTGAGGATAAATACTCCCTGATCATCTCATTCGTAACCAAGAACAAGGCCGTGTCCTCTATACCAGATACGTAATTAGATAGCTTCTCAGAGGTTGCATCCAATAAATCGATCTTAGTCTCTTTAATTTCCCTATATGCAAGATCCGTATAAGTTGAGTAGAACATGATACCTGATGCTAAGAGAAAGAACACATTAAATCCAAAAAAACAGAGTACGATCAATGTGAATAGCTTGGTTGGGTACTTGAGAATTGACCTCATCAGTAGCTGTCCTCTCTTAACCGTCTTTGGCTCGGTCGAGCCTTACCACTATTCTATCCTTTAAGGCCCGTTGTCGAAATACCATCTACAAAGTATTTTTGCCCAGCGAAGAATACAATAAGACTTGGGACGATCGATAAGACAGACATCGCGAATACTGCACCCCAGTTGGAGTCCCCAGATGAATCAAGGAACAGACGTAACCCAAGAGGAACGGTAAACTTACTAATGTCACTGAGGTAGATTAATTGGCTGAAGAAGTCATCCCATGTTCCCATGAATGTGAAGATTGCCGTTGTAATAAGGGCCGGGGCACATAGTGGCATGATGATCCGCCAATACAAGGTAACAGGACCGCAGCCATCTATCTTCGCACTCTCATCGAGCTCCTTGGGAATTCCACGAATGAATTGAACGATTAAGAAAACGTAGAAGGCTTCAGCCACAAACTTGGGAACCGTCAATGGCAGGAATGTGTCCACCCAACCGATTTGATGGAAGATAATATATTGTGGAATCAAGGTTACGTGTCCTGGTAGCATAATTGTACCTAGCATAATAGCAAACCAAAGCTTCTTAAGTGGAAAATCAACCCTTGCAAAAGCGAATGCTGCCATGGAAGAGCTTAATACAGTACCGACAATGGCAATTAAACAGATGATTAATGAGTTAATAAAGAACCGACTGAACTCAATATTCCTTAAACCAAACCATCCGTTCCAATAATGCTCCAGCGTCGTTCGCGACGGCCACAGCCCTTGCTCACTAAATATCAGTATGGTGGGCTTGAACGAGCTACTGATTAGCCAAAGCACCGGATATAACATCATTAATCCGAAACCTAGGATGAATGCATGAAGCACCATATATTTAATCGAGGCAATCCCCTTCATACTCTAACGCCCCCCATCGGAATAATAAACCCAATAACGAGACGTTAAGAATAGCAATCCCGTGAATATAGCGATGATGAAGAGCAGTATCCAAGCCATAGCCGATGCATAGCCCATCTCAAGAAAGGAGAACCCTTTTATATACAAATATAAGGAATACAATAAAGTCGAATTAATGGGTCCACCGCTGCCATTACTAATAATGAATGCCTTAGTAAACGTTTGGAACGACTGAATAAGCGTAATAACTAGATTGAAGAAAATGACCGGTGTTAATAGCGGTAGTGTGATCCTTATGAATTTTCGAATTGCCCCTGCTCCATCAACGGTTGCTGCTTCGTAGAGCTCTGTAGGCACCTGCTTCAGACCAGCAAGGAATATAATCATTACAGCACCAAACTGCCATACCGAAAGCCCAACGAGTGAGAAGATAGCGTATGCTGGGTCTGAAATCCAAGAAGGTCCTTCAATGCCGAGAAACGATAGACCTTGGTTGAATAACCCTGTCTTATCAAAAACCTGCTTCCATAGAATAGAGATGGCGACACTACCTCCTAACAAGGAGGGTATATAATAGATCGTACGATACATACCTAAGAATCGAAGCTTCTGATTCAACAGAATGGCTAGGAATAAGGCAAAAGCCAATCTAAGCGGTACAGAGAAGAATACATACTTGAAGGTAACGATAATTGAATCCTTAAGTCGATAATCATCTCTGAACATATTGACGTAATTATCAGCACCAATCCACTTGGGTGGATTGAATAAATCATAGCTCGTAAAGGAAAGATAGAACGAGGCAACAATGGGACCCAAATATAATCCGAATAGTCCGATTAACCAAGGTAGGAGAAAGCCATATCCAACCAGATACGTTTTGTATTTTTGATTCATGCTGTGTCACCACCTTTTCTTATAAAAGGGGAGCCGCATGGATCATGGCTCCCCGGTGTTCTTTCTTACAGATAAGTAGTCAACGATTATTTCTTTTTGACTATCTTATCTGCTTCCGTCATAAATTGGTCAACTGCCACTTCCACCTTCAATTGGCCGAAACCGATTTGTTCACTTGTTAATTGTAGAAGCTTTGTGAATTCGTTATCGAATGGAACGATTTCGTAATCAAAATTACTAGCAACCTCAGTGGACAAGCTTATGAAATCATATAGAACTTTATCAACCGGAGTTGATTGTCCTGCTAGAACATCACGCATCTCAGATGACGGTGGAACACCTCTGTCATTTCCTAATATTGCTGCAGCATCTGGATCATTAACCATAAAGTCAATGAACATAGCCGCTTCCTCTGGATGAGCTGATTTCGAATATACCGTCATGAATTGACCAGAAACCGGCGGGATCATCCCTGTACCTTTGGAGCCTTTAGGACTTGTGTATAAACCTAGTTTGTCCTCAGTTAGTGTTTGGAACCCATAAATTTGGGATGCTGATGCATATTGCATAGCGACTTGACCTTTGGCAACAAGAGATTTATCTGCAGCTGTCGGATCATTAGCTACCTGAACTTCAGCTGGAACAATACCTCCTGATGCACGAAGCTCACTCCACATATTAAACCACTCGATCATATCCTCTTTAGTGAATCCAAGTCCACCTTTAGTGTAGATCTGCTTACCTTCACTAGCTAAATAATCGCCTAGCGATGATTTATTGCCGGATAGATCATATGAGCCATAGAATCCTTTACCTAATTTCTCGGAAACTTGATTGGCAATGGATTTAAGGTCTTCATACGTCCAGTCTACCGTTGGCAGTGGCACACCAGCTTTTTCAAACATTGTCTCGTTAACTAACAATCCAAACCCACTAACACCTATCGTTACTCCATAATATTGGTTATCGAAGGTAGCTTCCTTGATTAAGGAATCGCTAAATTTATCTACATTAAGGGTAGTTCCAATATATGGATCTAATGCAAGTATGGCATTCCTATCCACATACTCCTTAATGTTACCGCCCATTTGAACTAAATCTGGCGCATTACCAGCGGCGATCTGTGTGCTTAATTTGTCAAAGTATCCGTCAAAACCGGAATATTCCGCGACGATCTTGATATTCGGATTCTTCTCCTCGAACTTCTCAATCGCCTGTAACGTCCGATCATGTCGGACCTGTGATCCCCACCAAGCCATACGGAGCTCTACATTCTCTGCTGCTGGTTCTTTTTCAACAGCCGGTGCTTTCTCTTGTTCTGGTGCAGGCGCAGGTGTGGTGGTGTTATTCGCTGCATTATTGTTGTTCGATGAACAAGCAGATAATACAAGCACCATAACAATGACCAATACTAACCAACTCTGTTTCTTTAACATGGATTAACCCTCCCAAAAGTTTTCTGTAACTTAGTGACTGACGAATCGAGAACATACAACAAATTACTTCATAACCATAAGCTTGTTGTTTGCTTCTATATCGTAAGGCATAACAGCCCAAGTTGAAATAAACAAAAGTTAGGTGATACTTAAGAATACTCAGTTTGTTGATCTTGACAAAACAGTAAAACAATTATAGGATCGCAGTATGATGTTACGTTTTGTATCATTGTACAGAAGAAAAGATTGGAAAAGAGAAAAGGAGATGGATGGATTTATGAAAAAAGTGCTATATGTTACCGCAAATCCCAAGAGTGTTCAGTATTCCAGTAGTTTAACCGCAGGTAAGGAATTCTTGGACACCTACCGTGAATTATATCCATCTCATCTCATTACTGAATTGGATTTATTCAGCATCGACTTGCCCAATATAGATAATGTTGTATTCAGTGCATGGGAGAAGCTTCAATCGGGGGTCACTTTTACAGAGCTGAATATGCAAGAACAAGCCAAGGTTCTTCGTATGAATGAGCTTGTTGATCAATTTATTGAATCGGATTATTATATCTTCGTTACCCCTATGTGGAATTTCGGGTTTCCTTCCAAGCTCAAGGATTACATAGATACGATCTCAATCGCGGGCAAAACGTTCAAATTTACTGATACAGGACCAGTCGGATTATTGGAGAACAAGAAGTGTTTGCATATTCATGCACGAGGAGGGGTCTATTCGGAAGGCCCTGCCGTGGAATCCGATTTTGCCGACCGTTATTTACGAACGATTACCAGATTCTTAGGAATAACCGATTATCATAGCGTCGTTATTGAAGGTGCCGCACTGATGCCTCTTAGGGCTGAAGAAATATTACTCAAGGGCAAACAAGATGCCAAGCAGGCTGCGGTGAATATGGGCTGAGCGATGACTTTATGGACTCCCGCTGTAGAGCGGATAAGCCGCCTTGGAGAGTAACCTTGGAGCAGTTACTCTCTTTAGAGCGGAAGAAGATATAAGATGAACAGGTTATATCGGTTCATTTACAGGTTCCAAAGTTTTTTTGCCAAAATTGAAGAAATATAAAAGCGCACTCCCCACGACAACAAAGGTTAAAATCAATATCAGATTGCCATACATGTAAGAAGGCGAATCCGAAATCAGAGGATGGAGCGGGAAGGCGAATATCTCTTGTTCCATAGATTTGGCTACTAGCGCCGTCACTACTGCACCGGAAATCGTCGATGTCATATTAAAAAGTCCCATACCCACACCGATTTGATGAACAGGTAATATGTGCGTCACACTTTCTGTTAATGCAGTCTGCATGAAGGAAAATCCGATATACATAATAATTAACGCTGCTCCGATGTACCATACCCAAAGCCCTATTGATGAAGATTGTAGTAGGAGACTAAGCGCGATTAAGCCCAAACCCAGATAAACAACAAAATGGCTTCCGCGCTTGGCTGTCATCTTGCCGGCAACTCTTCCGAAGATAACTGCACTAATTGCCCCAGGGAACATAACGAGACCGATCTTCTCCGTATTCAAACCGTATATATCGTTTAACATAAGTGGAATTACAAACATCATCGACATCACAGTTCCGAAGATGAGAAAGCCAATGATCAACGCACTCCGATATAAAGGATTGGTGAAAAGGGCCGGCTCAACAAACGGCTCCTTCACTCGATGAATTTGCACAATAAATAAGACAAGAGCTATTAAAGCTACCACCACATATAACCAATGTCCTTCAGTCGTAAATAGAATAAGTGTCGACACAAAGACCCCGAGCAGTATCGCTCCAACAATATCTATGCTGCCTGGTCTACGTTCTTCATTCGGTAGAAGCTTCCGGAAATAAGGAATAGCGACAAGTACAGGTAGTGCAACAAGAAATAAGAATGACCAGTGGAACGACGCTGCGATATAACCACCAAGTACCGGACCGATACCAATCGCGAAGGATACAGTCGATGTTATGATACCAAACATCATCGCGCGTTCCTTGGCCGTAAAGAATCGGGCTACCATGACGAATATCAATGCCGGGATAGCTGATCCACCAGCGCCTTGAATGGCTCTGGATAGAATGACAGCTGGATACCAAGCTTGTAAGACAAACCCCAGAATGGAACCGATACTGTAAACTACGATTCCGATTGTAATCAGTTTTTTGATACTATACATATCCGAAAGCTTACCGAAGAAGACCATTCCCATTCCGAAGACGATAAAGAAGATTGTAACAACCCAACTCACTCCGGCAGCTGTCAGCCCGAACTGCTGTGCAATACTTGGGGTGGATACGTTGAATACCGACTCATTCAATACAGCAAAAAAAATGACATAATAAATCCAAGGAACACATTTTTTTATTTCGGAATTGTCCGGAATAGAGTTGGTATTATTCTCAACAGATATCATTAAATTAGCATCCTTTCACTTATGTTGATTATGTATTTATTTGACACTTCTAATATCCTATCATACTCTGGCATGATATTGTTTCTTCTAAATTGCTATAATTATTATTTACCAAAAGATAAGGAACCCGCTTAGTAAATAAGCGGGTTCCCTGTTCCTTGTCGTGAATTTTATTCGATAACTATAATTGCTTTGGTGCTCGTTTCTAACTCGGTTTCCTCTTCAAGCAGTAGATCCGCATTGGTTGATACGACAGTCGAAGTATCTGTAGATGTTTCTGTAGATGTTTCTGTAGATGTTTCTGTAGAAGTCTCTAAAGAAGTAGCTGTAGAAGTATCTGCAGACGCATTCGTCGTAGCCAGTAATTTTGCCATCGTTATTAATAATTCGCCTTCTGCTTCTGCTTGCGCTTCGACCTCAATCTGATAATCCGCATTCGTTTGCGATCCTGATTTGGTCTGTGCTTCCACATCGGCCTGTACTTCCGCTTTAACAGAAGCGTCCGCTGTAGGAGCCGATTCCATTGCGAATGTGGTATTCGCGCCTAGCTCGATAGCTCCTTCTATAATGTTAGCTACCTTGACTGGTTTTTCATTGTTGTCGCTAAGTCGTACATCCCTTTCGGTTTGAAGAGCTGCTGACGTTGCAACACCAGCTTCGGCGTTGACCCCTTCACCATTAATTTCGCCTTGAATCGCGCTTTCGACTTGAACATTCGCATCCGTTTGGACCTTCGATGCATAAGATAGCTCGTTAGTCGCTACTATTCCAGTAGCTACAACAGCGGACAGCATAGTGGCAATAACCAATTTATTTACTTTTCTATTCAACATATGAAACACTCCTTCTCAATTTTTATGATTTGTAATCCATAATGAGGTTGAGAAGGAACTGTTTTGGCGGTTGACCGGGTGGTGCGTGAGACCATTGATCATACAAGATGAATTCATTTGCGTAGTTTCGAGTAACGATGATCATACGAGTTAACATGTATTCACCGTCCCGAGTACCTGTCATCAAATTTGACGGAGATCCACCGGAATAATCGGAAGCTGATGGTCCGGTATTTATGGAATAACCGTATTGAGTTGCAATAACCGCTGGTATGTTAGGTTGCTGCCTTCGAACTGGTAGAGGAACGTCCTTACTCCTAGATTCGTTATGATGAGGTTTTAGCGGTACCAATCTATCCGGAATCGGATCCAGAATAGGCGTGGTATCTACTTCATGCAGATCCAGAATAACTTGAACTCCATCGCCAATTCTATCTAGGATCGGTACGACAGTGGTTTCATCAACAACCACTGGTTGCTGCACCACCGAATTGACCGTTTGAAGAATCGGCTCAATCTGTTCGACCGGAACAGTTGCTCGTTCTATCGTATCTGCTTCCTGTATGATCGGAGCAGTTGCCCGAATGAGCGGCTCTGCAGTCTCATCAATAACAGTCTGGGCGGTTTCTACCTCTCCTTCTACCTTATCGATAGTAGGCTCAATGATCTCTAGGGTATTGTCTGTATATGGCACTTCCCCGTTCAGTTCAGGCTTAGACGAGTCGAGTTCTTCCAAAAGGGGTGTAGGATCAAGCAGCACGTCATCCGTAAAAGCCTTGACTTCAACTGCTTGTACAAGTGTACAACCCCATATAAGAAACAGAAAAAGCACAACTTGTTGAAGTTTAGCATGCAAGCGATTCACCCTGATTCACCCCCTCTCAAAATCCGAATTGATGATTTACTATATGGTTCGAAGACGGTTTCGTTTTTGAGGGTAGAGCTGAAAAAAAAGACCACCCCATTATTGGATGTGATCTGCCAAGATGCATTTCATTATAACTTGGTGAAAGGTTTACCCAATAATAAGATACTCCGCCAAATCTTTAAAGAGTGGGACAGAATTCACATTATCCGGGACAACAAGAGACAGCGATTCATCCAGACCCAATACATATAAGCCCAGAATGGACTTGGCATCGACCATGCCACTCTTCCCATGAATCCAAATATCAAAATCATAGCGACAAACAATACGATTTATTGATTCTATATCTTTAATATTCTTCACTTTAATGGGTGTGATCATAATTAAAAACCTCCTTTTGCTCTAGCATATATCCGAATAGCATACAAAAGAATAGAATATTCTACTTAATATGTAGAAAATATCACTGCGTTATATCGAACAGGGATTCATTTGGGATGCCAGTTAGCATTGCTCACATGCTATAATACTCTCCATACAAACTATCCTAAGGAGCTATCCATGAAAAAAATCGATGTTGCCGGAGCCGTTATCCATACTAAGAAAAACCACCAGAGAAAATCACTCTGATGGTCCCTTGTGTGCATACTCATACTTTTATCTCATATTATGAAATAGGACAACCCCAAATAATATACTTTCTGATATTATAAAAAAGTGAACCTTCGTGGTCCATCTCAAATATTTATCAATTCTTACTTTAAGCACAAATGGATTTATCCAGTTAATCTCGTAAGCTGTGACTCTACATCGTAAGCCATAGGCTACAGATGGGAGAGCATTTAGCGTTTCACCTACACTTGTCGCTTACCTATTAACGGGAATTCACCAATTCGCAAGCGTGCACTGCCATAAGGAACAAGCTCTAGTTCTGTCACTGGCTGCCCATTGACATTCGGATGAAGCGGTGGTGTTCCCGCATTGCTCCCTTCCATCCGCCAATCACGAATGAGCTTGCCGTTAACCTTCAAGCGTACAGGTGCATCCGCTGCTTCGAAAGGCTGATAAGGAATATCAGCCATCTTCACTTCATAATCCGTATCGGCAAGCACTCCATATTTCCAAGGGGACCCAGGATAAACTTCCCAATCATGGAACATCTCCCGCTCCGTTATGCGTTGCCAATTTTCTTGAATTGGAAGCGCATAGACCAGCGGTCCCCGTTCAATGTTAACGGCGTACAAATTTCGGGATTTCATATGGACCTCCATAGGTAAATACAGAATCATTGTCTCGCTATCATGCCATTCGCGCTCTACCTTGGCATACCCTTTGATCGCATGCAATACTATCTGCTCTCCATTAATGATAAGGCTTGGAGAGGCACACCACTCTGGTATCCGCAAAGAAATCGCAAAGCGCTCTGGACGATCCAAGGAAAGGGCAATCCTCACCTCATCACGGAAGGGATAATCACCGCTCACCTGCAGCTTTAACAGGGCCCCAGTGCCGACCTTCATGCTCAACTCACATGGTGCATATGAGACTGCGGCTAGTCCACCATCGTTATCAGCCATCCACAAGTGAGAAACCAATTTAGGCCAGCCCTGATGCATATTGGCCGTACAACATCCGAAATTCGGCTCTAGGCCGAACAGATTCGCATCAGGTCCATTACTCCAATTACGCGGAGCAACATTACAAACAATCTGATTCACCTGCTGATCGTATTGATGGGAGGTCCAGTCTTTGGAGATCGTAGCGGGTAACGCGTTAAAGGCCACCTTTTCCAAGATGTCTCCGAATCGACCTTCACCCCATATTCTAGTCAAATTCTCCATGGTAAACATATACTCAACAACAGCACATAATTCTACCCCTTGGCTTGGATGGGTTCCCGAGAGCCATTCATCTCCCGAGAACATACCATGTGCTTGACCGTGATAGGTCATGAGACTATCAATACCGCGATGAACCGCTTCACGCTCTTTGGCATTGCCGTTCATTTGGTATCGAATGCCTGGCGTTTTAAGTGCCATCGCCACATTGACGACATGTGTGCGCCAATCCCACTGCTCCACCTTACGCCAGAAGGGGAAGTCATGAAAGATTTCCGTCCAATCAATGGTCTGCTCTGCTACAATCTCAGCAAGCTCGAGCAGAAAATCATCCGTTGTTCGCTTGTATGTCCATAAGATACACAGCAGCATCTCCGCGCCACGCGCTTTGGCCCAACCATCAAGAGGCTGCTCCACAATTGTACGATGGACATATTTAAAGAACTTCGTCAGAAACGGAACAATCCGTTCATCACTTGTCGCTTCCTCATACTGGGTCATGACCTTCAGCACAATCATGTAGTGCCACCAATCCTGATTCTTATTCACATCTCGATTGACTGTTTCGATACGTGCGGGCCCGAACTGCCCGCTATCCTGCTGGCTGGCTAAGGACCACTCCACCCACCGATTAGCTTTGGCAATCAATTGCTTATCATCTAGTAAATAGCCAAGCGGAAGCAGACCATCCACATAATATGGACCACGTTCCCAGCTTTCACCTGACCCTCCGATCCAGCCGTTATCCGGTCCAACATCAGGCCAATGCTCCTCAAGATGGCCGGTCAAGCCGTCTGCCTGAATGCGGAGTTGATTTCTTAACCACCCCATAGGTTTAATGGTGCCAAGAGGAAGTGCTTCGAATGCCGTTTGTTGCAGCTTCATGGTTATCTCTCCTTGTTGAATAGTATGATTGCTCCCATCGTTGGATCAAATTGAGTAAATGGCAGGGCTTTCTGCTTCTCTCATCCACACCTGCATAAAACCCGGATTGCGGTTATCCCATGCGTAGTAAGGAATTAGATTACATGGCCTACCATGGCTGTCTTGCCCGCTAAGAACTACAATACCTCCCAATAGATCAGATCGATATTCCGTTGCGAACGAACCGTCTGAACGGATCGTAAAATCGTCGTAGTTGAAGTCCTTGTTGTCTTCCTGCTCCAAACAATAAACGAGCGGTCCACGTTGTATGGCGAGACGTCCGCGGTTGGCTTCCACTTCCTGTCTCGACCGAACCACTTGCACAGCCATCTCCATTACAAATTCGATCTGATCACCCGACTTCCAAAGGCGGTCAAGCACAAGGTAGCCTTTCTCGATTCGAAGATCAGCTATAGGAATCACTTGCCCATTTACCGAAGCCTTGTAGCTTCGACACCACCCGGGAATACGCATTGAAATCGGGAAAGCCTCATTCTTCTCTAGCTGAACTTCAATGCCAACCGCCCCATCCCAGGGATATTCGGTTTGCATATTCAACTCTACTTGATTACCATGGCTTAGCTTGAAACTGGACTTTCCGCTTGTATATAGATTAATCGCCAGCCCTTGTTTCGTTATCGCATAAAGATATCCACCAATTGAGGGCAAGAATCGAACAATATTCGTTGGACAGCAAGAAGTATCAAACCATTCTACACGGTGGTGATTTCCTTCCGAAGCAAGCGGATTAACATAGAAAAATCGGTCTCCCGATAGAGAGATTCCAGTGAGAGCACCGTTCAACATCGAACGTTCTACTACATCCATATACTTGGCATCGCCAAACAGCAAATTCATTCGATGATTCCAGAACACCATAGCAATCGCTGCACATGTTTCACAATATGCACTATCGTTTGGTAAATCGTAATCATGTGTGAATCCTTCGTTATGCTTGGAAGGTCCGATTCCCCCGGTTACATACATATTACATTCCACAGTATGATGCCACACCCGATGTAACGCATCGACATAGGCCGGATCTTCAGAGACATGAACAACATCGGCCATCGCTGTGAACAAATACATAGCGCGCACCGCATGACCCTTGACGGTTTCAATGTCGCGAACAGGAACGTCGTCCTGGCAATAAGCCGGTCCCCATTCCTCCTTCTCCCATATCATCCCGACGCCATGTCCATTCCCCCGCTCCTCAAGTAACCAAAGAGCAAGCTTCCAATACCTCTCTTCACCAGTGACTCTATATAGCTTGACTAGAGCAAGCTCGATTTCCTCATGGCCTTCTACCCAATGCCTCTTTTGGGGTCCAAACAAATTATCATAATGATCGGCCAGCTTGCATGCTACATTTAGCAACGCCCTCTTACCTGTCGCTTCATAATACGCAACAGCTGCTTCGAGCAGATGACCGCCATTATACATTTCGTGCTTCTCCATGTCAGTCCATTTCAACTTTGGAGCCTTCAATGTATAATACGTGCTTAAGTAGCCGTCTTCTTCCTGTGCGGCCGCAATCAGATCAATAATATGGTCGATTTCGATTTCCAAGCTTGGATCTCGATCGATCATCAAGGAGTATGCCGCTCCCTCTAAAACTTTATATACATCTGAATCGTTATAATAGCGACCCTCGTGCGATCCATCTACTAAACCGCCTGCCTTAGCAAAGTTGGCGATACGACCTGTTCGTTCACATTGATCTAGACAAGCTCTCATGGTAATCGTCTTTAATACTTCTAATCGAGGGCGCCAGAAGCTGTCTTCAATATTCACTTTGTTAAACGGAACTCCCTGCCAGCCTTCCAGCTTATGACCATGTTTCCCCATCTGTGTACACCTCCAACAGAAATCTATCCCTTAATGCCCGTAAGTGTAATTCCCTCTATGAAATACCGCTGACCAAAAAAGAATAACACGATAATTGGCGCCACAACCGCTGAGGAGGCTGCCATTAAATAGCCCCATTGCGCATTATACAAGCCTCTGAAGGAAGCGAGCCCAAGCGCCAGCGTAAATTTCTCATCACTACTTAAGTAAATCAGCGGTCCGAGGAAGTCGTTCCATGTGCCGATAAATGCAAAGATCGTAACTACAATAAGAGCAGGCTTAGATAATGGAAGCATGATTCGCCACAGCACAATTAACGGATTAGCTCCATCCATGTAGGCTGCTTCATCTAAATCCCTAGGAATTGTATTGAAGAATTGCCGAAGTAGAAAAATATTAAATGCACCGCCGCCAAACCAGGCTGGAACGATTAAAGGTAAATACGTATTAATCGCACCGAGAGATTTCCAAAGCATGAATGTTGGAATCAACGTAACCGCGTAAGGCATCATTAATGTACTTAACACAAGACCAAACATGATATTGCGGAAAGGCCATTTCAGCCTTGCAAAGCTGTAACCCGCCAATGAGCTAGTAATAACTATGCCCGTGATGACGAATAATTCAATTAACATCGTATTCAGAAAATATTTGAAAAACGGAACGACCGTTAGCGCATCCTTGTAGTTACTCCATTCGAATGGTCTTGGGATCCACTCAGGTGGAAAGGTGAAAATTTGAGCTGTAGACATAACCGAGCTTCGAACGAGCCACAGAAAAGGAAATAGCATCACAATGCTGCCCGATATTAGAATGAAGTATATTAGCGTACGATGAATCATCATCATTCTACTCAGATTCATGATCTTCCCTCCCCTTCATAATAGACCCAGAATCTGGAGGATCGGAATACAAGGGCTGTCAACGCCATGATGATAAGGAATAATACCCAAGCCATTGCACTAGCATAGGCCATATGAGTCTCCGTAAATGCTTTTCGATATAGATAAAAAATGTAGAAGAGTGTCGCATTATTCGGTCCGCCATTCGTCATGACATAGGCTTGGTCAAACACCTGCAGTGTGCCAATAATCATCATAACCAGATTGAAGAAAATCGTCGGGGTCATAGATGGTAGAGTGACGTGCCAGAATTTGCGCAGCGCTCCACCCCCATCAATCTCGACAGCCTCATACAAATGTCCGGGCACACCTTGCAATCCAGCTAGGAATATGACTGCTGCATTACCAATACCCCATGTACTCATTAGGATTAGGGATGGAATTGCAGTCCCTTCATCATAGATCCACTGGGATTTAGGAAGACCCGCACTATCTAATATAGAATTCAATAAACCAAAATCGGGGTTAAACAACCATAACCATAGCATGCTATTCGCAATAGTCGGTACTAGAACTGGCAAATAATATATAGTCCGGAAGATAGACAAGCCTCGGACCTTCTGATTCAACAGCATGGCGACCGCAAACGATATTACAATACCAAGAGGCACACTGCCAAGCGCATAATATACCGTTACAAAGAGAGATTTAGTGAATAGTGTATCCTCTGCCACCATGGTCCGATAATTGTCTAAACCGATAAATTCCATATCGCTACCAATGCTCCAATTGGTCAAACTGAATACAAGTGCAGCGATGATCGGGCCCAACACAAAGATGAAGAAGCCTAGTATGGCGGGAAGAGCGAATAAGATACCCCAATTCCTCTCCATTCGGGCAACACCCGACAGACGCATCTTACCCGGCGGAAGTTTTGTCATAGCCCTGTTCATGGTTATTCCTCCGATACGATTGTCATAAGAAGGAGAGCCCTCCGAGACCAAGGACTCCCCAAGAGTTGTCGACTATTCGTTACTGTATTTTCCTTGAAGAAGCGGCTGAACCTCTTTCTCCAGATCGTTTAGAACCTTTTCTGCAGGCTCTTTATTCGTCCATAGCTTATCGAGCGCTGCTCCTATCTTCGGATCTATTTCTGCAAAATTCTTGAGATCATAGGATGGTGATTGCTCAGCGTACTTAACCGTATAATCGATAACGGCCTCTTTATATTCCGCAGGATGTGCTTCGTTATTAATCCAGGAATCAATCGCATCTTGCTCTGTGTAATACTTCTCTTCCAGTGGCATCCACAAGCCTTGTTTGAATAAATCCACCTGCTCGGGATTATTGTGATAGACGTAGAATTCCATGGCTTCCTCAGGATGCTTGGTGCTGGAGAAGATAACCGTTGGCGCTCCTAGAATAATCGTTTTGGGCTCTTTGAATTTAGGAAGTACACCCATACCGAAGTTCATTTTTGTTGATGCAAAATCCAACAGTGCCCACTGACCGTCTATGGCCATAGCAACCTTCTTGGTTTGCAATCGTACGTTGGTCGCTGGCATATTCTGTTGTTGTGTGGCTGTTGGCGCGACATGATATTTGTACATTAGGTCTTGTAGCTTCTGGAAAACCTCAATAGATTCCGGGGAGTTCATTGCATATTTGGTGCCATCCTCGTTCGTCAAATCTGCCCCGTTACTAAGAAGGAATGGATACCAACCACCCCACCAGGTAGGGAAAGAGATGCCATATTGCACAATATTCTCGGGATCAAACGCAGCATCAATAGCTGTATTCCCTTTGTTGTCCTTTGTTAGCTTCATGGCCGTTTCTAAGAACTGCTCCCATGTCCAAGCGCTCGCCCCATCTGTCGGAGGTAACTCGACCCCACCTTCAGTAAATAAGTCTTTGTTATAATACATCGTAATAATTTCTGCAGCTGTATTAGTCCCAATAGTCTTACCCGGAGCATAATTGTAATAGGTTTGCGGGAGGCGATTAGCTAGTGCAGGATATAAATCCATGTATGGAGTCATGTCCAACACTTTTCCCTCAGCACCCCACTTAAGTGCCAATCCTTCTCCCAAATAGGAGACATCAGGGAGCTCGTTTGTCGCCATCAATGTGTTAATTTTAGTCGTAAAGTCACCAGGGACATGCTCACCTTTAATTTTGATATGTGGATGAGAAGCCTCGAAGGCTTTAATCATTTTTTCCACGGCTTCCTTCTCGAATGCGCTGCCCCAATACATAAAGCTGAGCGTAACCGGATCTTTGCTTGGCTCCGTTACGGTCTCTTTGACAGCTGCATCATCCTTCACCGTATTACTGGTATTGGTAGTGCTTGTGTTGTTGTTGCCGCAAGCTGCCGCTACAAGTGCCAAGCAGAGTGCTAGCAGTAAGACAACCCATATTCTACGTTTTTTCATTTGTTGTTCCCCCCTCAAGAGTTTAAGAATGCGCTTACAACCCCATTATGATGGTGATATTTATACCGTTCTATAGAATCTCTTGAGTTCATCTATAATATCTTGACATTACTTCTAAGCCATTATGAGAATCGTTTGCGATAATCAGTGGGACTAACTCCTTGGTGCTTCTTGAAAGCAATACTGAAGTAATTGGCGTCATTAAAGCCGATTTGCTCGGCAATTTCATTCATCTTCAACGTGCTGCCTACAAGAAGCTCTCGAGCGCGATCAAAGCGAATTCTTGTCGTAAATTCCAAATAGGTTTCACCTGTTGTTTGTTTGAATAATCGACTTAAGTAAAAGGGATTAATATACAATGCGGAGGAAAGGGCATTTAGACTAATTACACCATTGAGGTTTTGTCGAATCCACTGCTTGGCGAGCTCTATCGTTCTCATTGCCGGCTGACTCTGTGAACCGCGAATGCGATCACCGATGTTGATTAAGAATTCCCTGAGGTATTCAACCAAACACTGAATCGTTTCGCACGCGACAATGTGAGCGAGAGGCACCTTAGATGTTATCGGGTGTTCATGTCCCACCTCATCATACATCCGCAATGTATATACAACGAGCTGTGAAGCGATGATCTTCGCATCTGTAAATGGCATGGAACGAATTTCTTCTAGCCATTCCTCCAATAAGGCTGTATTGCGAATTTCCGTACCTGCTTTTAACTCGCCTAGAATAAATAATTCCTTACTCAACAGCTTCTGACCTCGAAATACTAATGGATCAACCAACCGACTTGGAATGATATTCCCTTGACCAATCATCGCTCGGTAATCAACGGCTTGAACGGCCTCCTTATAGATGGTATAAAGTTTACCCACCCCCAGTTCTGTTCGACTCACGCCAATACTGACGGACATCTTTAAGTAGGTACGGTAGGCTTCCTGTAGCTTCCTAGCAATTTGCACTAATAGCTGCTCTTCTATATGACTTTGCAGCTGTCCATTGGGCGCGAGCAGCTGAATCATAATCAATAGACGGCTTACAGTTATATTGAGTACATAGCCTTTCACAAACCTGCCTTCATAACCTGAACCTTGTTGCTGTTCTTCTAACACCTCTTGCGCAAGCTTCCTGTAGGCATACATGTACAGCTGGCGATCCTGTTCAGATAATTGACCAAAGCTGTCCTCATAATAATCGATATCTGTACACAGGAAGCCTATGCATTGACTCTGTTCTACGGTTAGTCCAATCTCTGCAAGTGACTCAGCAGCATCAGCGAACGATCGGCGTTGCTGCAGAACATCAAGTAGAATTTGATCAGACGCCACCTTTTTATACAGATTAACTTTGTGCTTCAACTCGTCCACGAAGCCTACTTGTCTTCGGGTCATTAGTACCTGTACAGCAGCTTTTTGCAAAGCATGAACAAGCTCACTAAAAGCAACGGGTTTAAGCAAATAATCGGATGCATGCAGCGTAACAGCTTCCTTCACCTTATGAAAATCATCGTAACCCGTCAGGAATATGATTTGTGTCTCTTGACTGTGATCACGAATGTACCTAGCCACCTCCATACCATTCATGTCAGACATATTAATATCCAGCACAATGATATCTGGATTGTCCTCATTGAAGATAGCAATCGCGCTTTCGCCGTCCTCTGCTTCCCCAATGACCACCATGCCAAACTCATCCCATGGGATTGACTTCTTTATGCCATTACGGATATTAATCTCATCATCAACGATTAGTACCTTCACCATTTGATCCATCCCTAGAATCCCTCACTTCCGTCGTGGCTGGCAGATTTAATGAAACTGTTGTATACATGCCAAACTCACTTGTTATATGCACACCATAGCTGTGACCATAACTTAATTTCAGTCGATCATGCACATTCTTCAAGCCATAAGTTAGATTGGTCTCCTCAAGCTCAAGAGCCATTGTAATTTCTGCTAACCTGTCCGCTGGTATACCTTGACCATCATCTGTAATATGAAACCAAATATCTTCACCACGCAGCTCGCCAGAGATAACGATCGTTCCCTGTCCTTCCTTTTGCTTTAATCCATGATAAATACAATTCTCCACAATGGGCTGCAGAATAAACTTCGGTACATAATAGCTCGAAAGATCATCCTCAAAGGAAAGGAAAAAGTCGAATTTATTCGTAAAACGAAAATTCTGGACCCGAAGATAGTATTGAACATGATCAAGCTCTTCTTGAATGGTAATGATTTCGTTGCCTTTATTAAAAGTCAGCCTGAAGAATTTACCTAATGCGCCAATGACCTCACTCATCTCGAATTGATTTCTTGATATGGCCAACCAGTTCAGAGATTCTAGCGTATTGTAAAGGAAATGAGGGTTTATTTGTGCCTGAAGCGCATGAATTTCAGCTTCCTTGCGTTTCACAAGTGCGCTATATACTTGTTGGTTGAGCACTTTATTATCATCTACCATGCGAAGAAAGCGATGACCGATCTGGCCAACCTCATCCGTAGGATCGAAATGAACTTTAGATGGGAGAACGAGTCTACTATTCATATTTATTAATAAGGATAGCTTGTGTAAGGGATTACGAATGGTGCCGCTAATCCAGTTCGCCAATATAAGTCCCACAATCAAAGTAGCGGCAAACGTCCATATGGCAATCTCCCTAATGGATCTCGCATCCTCTGAGAGAATTCCAGCGTCAATGACGTGAATAATCGACCATCCAGAACGTGTATTTTCCTGTGAGGTAGCCAACAGATTCCCCTCTAATGGAACAAACTCCCCGGGAAACAGCTTAGCTTTCTTGGCAGATTCGTACAATTTTTTATTCCTAACATGCTCATCCTCTTCATTTGGCAGCGCATATAACAAATCACCGGATTGATCTGTGATGATAAATCTAGTAAGTTGATTGGCATTCAAAAAAGATAAACCCTCAAAGAACTTCGCCTTATCAATTTCCAGCACGACAAAGCCCAAAGTCTTGAAGTCACCCGTCGTCTCTCTTAACAACTTGCCGATGACGGCACGCTCATCATTCGGACTTTTATTCTGATCCAGCGACCAATTGTTACGGAATAAAGTTGATCCACTCGAATTCAAATCAGTGAACCACTGATCTGCATGAATCGGATCCATATATGATCCATATAATCTTGTTGTGGGAGGAGCGGTCATATGATAAATGGAGTATCCGATAACATAAGATTTGGTCTGTGTGATCGTGTTCATGGCGTTATTTATTCTATATGTTCTGCGCAAATAGTTGTATTCGCTATTGTCAGAATTGACTTCGATATTCGTATTCTGGCATACCTGGTCGGTATATTCGGTTAATGTACATTGAATTTGCGAGTTGCTGATGATCACATTAAACAGATCGTTGAAGTCCACTAAGATCCGTTCAAGGTAATGGTCAGCGATTCCACCTGCTGCAAAAGCGTGATTTTCGGCGTTCTTAACTAAATGACCAGCAGATATTTGATAGACGGCAAAGCTAAGAAGGAACATAGGAATCAGCGTCAATAGCGTTGTCAGTATGAAGAGCTTACCTCGAATTTTTTTGAGACTAAAAAGTTCTAATAGCGCTCTCATGTCTGCCTCCTTAAGCTAGCTTTTGGAGATGTCCTTAGTAATAATAGCTGAGCTACAAGTCTGATAGTGTTGTCTTAGCCATTTGATTTCCGTTCAAAAAGCAACCATTTGCATCAAAACGCCACTCGTATAAATCCTCATACTGGGCGTCTATATTTTTGGAACTTACAGATGCATGATCTGTTTGGACTTCATCGTCATCGCAAGAGAAGAGTTTATAACGGGATGGGTCAACGCATATGAAAGGTCTCCCAGAATTGCACTGGAGGTTGGCATATCTCCTGCTCCACGCCCGCTCAATGTGATGGGTCCCACAATATTGCCGCAAATGGTTACGGCATTAAATTCAAGATCAATACCGTACAATGGATGTTCCTCAGAAATGAGCTGAGGTTCTACCCTTAATGATAATTGCCCTCTTTGGTCTTTCTCAGCAGAAGCGATCAGTTTCCACTTGGCATTGTTCTCTTTGGCGTTGTCGATATCTTGGGAAGTCATACTACTGATGCCTCGGCAAGAGATGTGTTCCGGCTGCATCGTTATTCCCCAGGCCAATCTGGACACAATTATCAATTTATACATAGCATCTAATCCCTCCACATCTGAGGTTGGGTCCGCTTCCGCGTAACCAAGAAGCTGTGCTTCACGAAGCGCACTTCCATAGTCCATACTACCCGCCATCATTCGCGTCAATATGTAATTCGTGGTACCATTCAGTATCCCGGTGATTGAATTAATTTCATTAAAACGGAGAAATTGGGAGATGGTTCCGAGTAATGGAATTCCACCTCCAACACTCGCCTCATAAAGTAAATGAACCCCTTGCTCACCTGCCAATTCCAGCAATTCATCCCCATGCTTGGCCATTAGCTCTTTGTTAGCCGTAATCACGTGTCTCTTCTGGAGCAGTGAATCAATAATAATCGATCTGGCTGGCTCGATTCCCCCCATAACTTCAATGACTACATGACAATCACGATTCGATACTAATTGATCATAATCGTCATATAGCAGCTCTGGTTCGACTTCAACACTTCTTGATTTCTGCTTATTCTTCACCAGTATGCCGGTAATCTTAATATTCGCACCGAACGCAGCAATCTGTTTGTCGGCATTCAACCTTATTGCTTTAATAATCCCCGTACCGACTGTTCCCAGACCCAGCAAGGCAATTTTGACTGTCTTATTATTAAACCTATGTTCTTGATTCCCCATTTTACAACAGTCCCTTCGTTAATAATTTATAGTGAATACCCTAGCCGTTTGGGCAACTTCATCCGCACAACCAGCATCGAGGCGCAATTCGCACATTTTCTGTGCAAATAAAAACCCTCTTCCTAAGAAGAGGGTGTGCGAGCATCTCACTAACCGCTTCTTATTTACCGGGAAATATTCCCGTAGGATTTAGCACCTTGTCCCGATTGGGCCGGTTGCTGGGTTTCATAGGGCCAGTCCCTCCACCACTCTTCATAAGAAAGATATTTAATTATTTGCTAAATAGTATACCTCTTAAGTCCATTTGTCAATTGGTTGTGAAGCCATAGCTGGAATGCGAATGTTAAAGGTTGATCCTTTTCCAATAGAAATGACAACATCAATGAGTAATCCTCAAACCGTCTTCAAAATGAAACTCAAAGGCCTTGGAAAAGTTACCCGTGCGAAGAAAAGACAGCATAAATATGTCTTTTGAACTCGTTACCTCTCATATGAATTTTGTGCTTCTATGAACCTTTTCGAGAAGATTAATAAGCACCCTATCCTCTCCATAGTAGAGAAATCAGGTACTTTCTTAATAACAGCAATCCCGTTCACGTGTTATAATACTCTCCATACAAACTATCCTAAGGAGTATCCATGAAAAAAATCGATGTTGTTGGAGCCGTTATCCATAACGAAAAAAAAGAAGTGCTATGTGCACTTCGTTCTCAAGCTATGTCCTTACCTGGACTCTGGGAATTCCCCGGCGGCAAGATCGAAGCCGGTGAAACCCCGCAAGAAAGCTTAATCCGTGAAATTGAGGAGGAGTTAGATTGCACGATCACCGTTGGCGACTTAATAGCTGATGTAACTCATGAATATCCGACCATCATCGTACGGCTGATCACCTACAACGCATCTATTGTCGATGGCATTCCTACACCCAAAGAACATGAAAGACTAATATGGTTACCCATTGAGCAGTTGACAGCATTAGAGTGGGCGCCGGCCGATATACCGACAATAGAGGAATTGAAGAAGCTACCCGAGATATCTAACTGACCTCGTAATCTCTATTCTTCTGCCCAAGCCTTCTTCATAAGCAGAATTCCCTTCTCCATCTCGTCGTCGCTTACCCCACCAAACCCCAGATATATCTTCGATTGTTCTCCCTCCTGATATTGCCCTTCATATTGTGGCCCATATAAAAGTACACCTTCTTGATAAGCAAGCTCTATTAATTTCGATCTACTATGTTTGGCTCGGACCTTGATTTCAATGTGAAGCCCTACGCTATCAACTTTAGCTTGCGTGAATGGCGATAAATGCTCCTCGATGAGCTTCACCAGATAATCTCGTTTAGCTCGATATCGTTTGCGTGTCCTTCGGATATGTCGGTACCAATGTCCTCTCTCCATGAATACACTCATTGCTAGCTGATCCATCCGTGATGGACAAGACAGAACATGCTCCATCGAATGGAGCTTAATCAATAGCTGCTCAGGAAGCACCATATAGTTCATACGGAGTGCTGGCGTGAAGGCCTTGGAGAAGGTGCCCATATAGATGACAACACCGTATTGATCCGCACCTTGGAGGGACGGAACGGGCCTGTCACGATACTGAAACTCCCCATCATAGTCATCCTCAATGACATACACTTGATTCGTAGCAGCCCAATGCAGAAGGTATTCCTTCATGGCGTTACAAGGTTTCCGTTTGCACTGGCGCACTGTTATATGGCGCGGCCGGATTCTTAGAAGGTAAGAAAGCGACTACGAATCCACTAGCCTATGATCTTCTAGAGCCTTACTGCGAGGAGGTTATAAAGCTGCGGGTATTTCGAGATGGCAATATCTTTACTGGTGGTGGGATTACCGCTTCTATCGATCTTGGGTTATTCTTTGTAGAGTCTATTACTAGCAGAGCAGTAGCTCGTGATATACAGGTGTATATGGATTATCCTTATTACGAACAGGTGTCATTGGATTGAGTCTAGTCAATTTCTAAGCAATCTATGACTTACCCTCTGCCAACAAAGGTTCATACATCATAATCGCACGATTCTCAGTAATGAATTGATCATCGATAAGCTCACTGTCCATGTTGTAAACTTTTCTGTGAATGATGTTATTCCTAACATATCCACCCCAGAATTCGTGGTTTATCCAGTGCTCCTTCTCATATACTTCATATGATCCTGCTGGTGGAACCTCTGCTCTCCACTCACCAACTAAATGGGTATCTGTCAAATAAATAACTAATTGATAGCTATGATTTGTATCATTCCTGACCTGTAGATCAAGGTAGTTATACGCACAGGTTGCACCGCTTCCGAAGGGCTGACTCCTTCTAGAGTCGGGGAAGACATCATAGCTATGGCGATATCGCTCCGTAACAGTAAGAGGGGAATGCAAGGTCATCCAATATATTAAATTAGATAGCTGGCATAACCCTCCACCAACCCCCGTCATAACCTTGCCATAGAACAAGATCATGCCGTCCACATACCCTTTTCTTCTAGTAGTCGCACCAATTAAACGCCAGTAAGAGAAGGTCTCTCCCGGATGAACAAGAAGTTTATTCAAGCTTTGCGAAGCAATATTAAGGTTCTTTATTTTATTAAACTGCAGCCACATATCCACGTTCTTGAGCTCACGGAGTAAAGGAGTCTTGTGTGTGAATGTGACATAGGGCATTAACGAGTCTTCTTTGTTGGTCGCGTATTTTTTCTCATCCAGGTACCAGTCTAGATATCGCTTTAAACGGTAGTATTTTTTGCCCATATATATTCTGAATGAACTTCTTTTTATTGGTTTTAGTGGGCTTCTATTATTGATCACAGAGTCATCTCCTACTCCAAGCTATATATTGCCCTTTGTATTTGTTCACCATATTTGGTTTCTGCCAGTTTGGGCGTTTGGGCAGTGGAATTACTGCTACTGTAATAAAGAATGATATATTCGTTTGGTTGAAAGATAATTGGGGCGCGGGAACTAAGGAGAATTTGATACCCTTGATATTGTTCATAAGCAAGCTCTCGCTTCTCTACCGAACCAAAGTTATAGACCCTTAGCCATTCATTGTTAATGTTACCGAGCCTATAAATAAGTGGGGCGACATCAGCAAGTTCCCCTCCCTCAGTCGATTCAATTGAGGTGATAGGAATTCCTTCTGCTTGTATGGCTTCGATGAGGAAATTCGACATGTCATATTCCTTGGTCAGAATGTCCCAGAGCTTACTCGTTCTTGATTCATCGATCCCATAGGTTGTTCCTGTATTAGGAAGCTTCATAAGAGTCCCCTGGCCAAATTCGTCACTAATCCAGAGATAATATTGCTTATCACCGATTGTAAACTGATAGGGAGGCTGTGGCATATCCGCCATACCCGGTTGCTTATCAGCAAATCGAACCGCATAAGTAAATTGCTTAACCGCCTCTTTATCCTTGATCACACGTTCGGAGTTAGACATGACCTTATGGAACTCTATCATTCTCTCTACAACAATCTGGTTTGCGGGAACTCGGAGAACGAAATAGAGTATAGCCGACATGACGAATAGACTGACTAATATAGAGACAATGGTAGTCCTTACGACCTTCCCTTTCACGACTTACCCTTGGTCCCATCATTCATCGCACGCGCAAGCAGAACCACAGCCTCTGCCTTGGTAAGTAGCTTCTCTGGTCTGAAGGTTGCATTGGCATAACCCGCGACTAGACCTGCATCGTATGCAAGCGCCAGCTTGCTCGTATCCACAGCTTTATTGAAATCAGTAAAAGCTGTGGCAGCATGCTTCCGTTGCTCCTCGGATGCGTCGGCATAATTATGACCAGCTAGTATCAGGGCTTTCATCAATCCTGTTACTGCCGAGCCTCGATTCATATAATCCCCTTCGGACATATCGAACGTATAATACGATAATGTCGCCTTATCCACGCCTTTCGTACTAAGAGCAAAGCCGATATACAACAATTGGTGCCAATCCTGCACTTGAATAGCATCGTCAGGATTTCCTTCGCCCACACTCTCGATCAAACGCTGTAAATCTCCTGTAACCTTACCGGACGATCCTAGTGCTTGCACGGCAAAGGTTGACCAATGCGATACAGACCATTTCATTGTAATAGAAGGACCACTTGGAGTACCTATTTTCTCAGACTTCAATTTCATACCAGCTTTATATAGCATGGAAACCGCCTCAGCGTTGGTCAACCGATCGGCTGGACGAAACGATGTACCGGTAGTTGCGGAATCAAGGAGATTTGTGCGATAAGCGAAAGCTAATAGACTCTGTTGCTTATCACTAATCTTATCGTAATCCTTGAAAGCATCACGGGCTTGCTCAACCTCACCAGGCTGGTAATCCGTATTCAAACCGCTCATATTCAGCAGCTTAACCATCCCACCAACTGCATTCTCCCGAGCTATCTGATCTTCTTCACCAAAACTCATGGAATACAAATCAACGTAAACCTCGTTCTCTTGCTTCTGCGGAATCATCATACGAAGCAATGAAGACCAATCCCCAATCGAGATCGGGTCATCAAGCTGAGTCGCATTGAATACATTCTCCTTAACCGATATCCACTGTTTGTCCGAAACCGTTTGTACATTATATAAGACCATTTGCTTCAGTTCGGCAAGCTCATCATTGACCCAGTGTGGGCCATCCGCATTCGTTACAGGGGTAATTGAAAGCGAAAGTGCAAGTATCATGGCGATACAGATCGTCGATTTCTTTCTCATTTGGCTCATCATCAATGATTTCACTCCGTTTTTTTGTTATTTTATAACCTATTGGTTTAGACGCATTAATTTCCAGATTGTTTCTCCTTTAGCAACTATCTGGATAACATTACGTCTGATTAGTGAGGTGGTTAACGTGAATCTTATAAGAGGACGAAACACTATCAGTGAAGCTTGGGCAAGTATATATTAACAACCATAAGCTCGATACCTTCTATGGGAAAGAATATAATACTGATGGATATATCGATGGAACTAATAAAGCTCATACTCATCAAAGCATAGAAATCCCAGAGGATCATTATTATCTAGCTGGTGATGTCTGGTGGAGAGCTGGTTTACATGACGATGCGTTTGCCAAAGGAGAAATCAGAGGAAAAGTAATCGGCTGGTTGGGTGAAGGTAACTAACTAATGATTAGAATTATAGTTAAGGAGATACGTAAATGACCGATGAGGATCATATTCGCCAAGAACTCCAGGAGTGGGAGAATGGATTATATAAGAGTCCCGGATTATTCGAGAAGGCATCGAAGAAGGTCGGAGATAAGTTCAATTCATATATTCCAATGAAGGTGCAGAATACGATAACGGGCACTGTTAAGGCAATTATACGTACAACTTTGTTCGGAGCCGAGTACACCCCTAAGCGCGAAGTCCAGAGATCGCTAACGCTTAAGCAAGCAGACGACCAAGCTAGAGACGTCATCTCCTTGTATCAGAAGATTGCTGCCGCTGAAGGAGCCGGGACGGGAGCCGGAGGAATTCTGTTCAGTGCTGTAGACTTTCCAGCTCTCATCGCTATCAAGATGAAGCTTCTATTCGAGCTCTCCCATATATATGGCTACTCATCGAGGACATTCTCGGAGAGGATCTTCATCCTGACCCTATTCCAGCTTACCTACGCGGAGAAACGAAAGCGGCGAGCCATCCTGAACACCATCAAGGACTGGGAGCTCGAGAAGCAGCAGTGGACATCGGACTCCGAATATTACAAGCAGATGAATTGGGAGAGCTTCCAGAAGGAGTATCGAGATGCCATCGATTTTCGCAAAATGCTGCAGATGGTACCCGGTATTGGGGCTGCCGTTGGTGCATGGGCTAACTATAATATTGTCGAGGAGCTTGGAACATTCGCTATGAATGGATATAGAATAAGAAGGCTGGGAGCCAACTTCAGCGGCTAGCCCCCAACCTCTCACACTACCGTAAGTACCGTTCGGTATACGGCAGTTCATTTATTTGTCATCAAGATTGGTTGGTATAACCTCTAGCCATTCAACTTGAATCGGACTACTCTCTGCCCTAAGAACAATACTATGCACACCTGAACCAAGATGGAATGGATCTTCCATAGAGATGGTTGTCCATGACTCTCCATCAACCTCCACGTTCGCGATCACAGCACCATCAATCGAGACCTCAATACGGGCTCTGTCGTCCGGGGCAAAAACACGTAAATTCATTGTAAAGCGTATTAATTCAGAAGTATCATTCACTGTTAATTCATACGCAAACCAGTCTCTCGGGGCTAATCGTACGCATAATCTTTCATCCGCCTGCCAGGGCTCCCCTTTACCATGCGCAAAATTCGGCGTAGTCCTTGACCCTTCGATAAAACGGATGTCCGTACCGTCATTGATCCGATATCCAATGCTGTTATCCATTCGATTCATAATTCCATAGCTTATTCCCTCTCCCTTAAACCCATAGAAAATCGCTGGTATTCGAGTCGGAGGTCTTCGGAAAAGAGAGTGAATAACATCTGTATGGTACACACACTGATCGAATGAGATGTTATGCAGATATTCCCACAATATGCGCTCAGATGTTTCTTTGTCCGGCTTTACACCGCCCTCCAAATAATCAATCAGCTGCTGCCATTCCGTAGGTATATGAATGGAACAAGGTGAATTATCTCTACCCATCTTCTTCCATGTCCAGAAATTCCATGAGATATCATGATCCTCGAACAATCGGAACGCGCCTGCGTACCAATCCTTATTATTCTCGCCACCTTCACCCATAAAGATTGGTACATTCCATTCTTCTCTTTTATCTAAGAAAGCTTGGATGCTCTCCGTATCAGGATTATTCCAATACTTGTGAAATTGCAGCATCACGTTGTCGTCCATTTTCTCGTTAAAGATGGACCAATCCGTTGCCCAATGCACACCTTCTAGAATGATCATATGACGGTCGTCTACTTCGCGGATTGCCTTAATAATATCCTTATAAAGCGGCATAACTTGATCGTTGTATGTTGAGAACCAATTAGGAAGCGGCTCATTCAGTAAGTCATATCCCGCTACAATCCATTCAATCTTATACCTTTCAGCCAACATGCGCCATAACGCTATAGTGACTGTCTTATTCTGCTCATTCGTGAATAGCTCTGGTAGATCATTCTCCGAATCGTCAATATTCGTTCCCGTTTGGCCTCCAGGTGCACCATGCAAATCAAGAATGACATAGAGCTGATGGTCCCGACACCAATCAATTACCCGATCAATCACCCTCAGATGATTATGATTATATTGAACAGTGTCTCCTTCACTTTCATCCAGTATAAACCTGGCATTAATCGGTACGCGGATTGAATTAAATCCATCCGCAGCAATTTGGCGAATATCCGCCTCCGAGATATACCTGTCATAGAATATATGCCAGAATTCATCGGCCTTCTCTTCTCCTACCAAGTCCACGACCATCCGTTCAATTCGTCGCGGTCGGTCACCCCCAGTCGGCAATAGCCACATGTAGCCCTCCGGAAGCAGCCAACTTCCGAACCCGACACCACGAAGTAAAATTTCACGTCCCTCACCATTTATCAATTTTTGATTTTCGGCCTTTAGAAATCCTACTACATCATCTATTATTGATCCCATTGGAAATTGGTCCCTTCCATATTTATATTAATTTCATCCTTTAACCGCACCATCCGCAATACCATTGAGAATATATTTCTGCAGGAATAGGTAAAAGGTAATAATAGGTAGCATAGCTAACACTAAGGAAGCTAGAATATTCGACCAGTCATTGCTGTATTCACCGAATAACATATTCGTAGATAAGAGCAGCGTATATTGATCCGAATCGGTCAATATTAACAAAGGTAATAGAAAATCATTCCATATCCATAATAAATTCAAGATTGCAATCGTAGCTGTGACAGGGTGCAGCAGTGGGACTATCACAGAATAGAACAATTTAAACTCACCACAGCCATCGATAACAGCAGCTTCATCCAAATCATTGGGTATAGATTTCACAAAACCATGATATAGGAATATCGCTAAGGACACACCTAACCCGATATAGATTAAGCCAAGCCCATAGATAGAGCCCTGTATATGTAATTCCTGTGTTACTTTTACAAGGGTAATCATGAGTGAGTGAAAGGGAATTAATGTCGAAAAAATAAAAAGTCCAAACAACAAGGCACTCAATTTCCCTTTGGTTCTAGACAGCTTATATCCCGCTAATGAACCAAATACAATAATTCCGACTAAACCAACAGCAGCAATTTGTATCGTATTCCATAAGCTCTTCATAAAATTTATTTTAATAAAAGCACTCGAGTAATTGGCAAATTGAAAATCTGTTGGAAAGGACAGAATACTCGTTAGCATCTCGCTTTGCGTCTTCACAGAATTCAATAACCCCATATAGATTGGAAACAAAGTCAGCACTGTTCCAATGGACAGAAAGAGAAAAATAAGAGCAGAGCCAGCACGACGACCTATGAGACCAGTATTCATACCTTGGTTACTCATGCCTCCACCTCTCTTCTTTTCATGATCCACAATTGTATGAGCGTTACGATAAAGACAATCATGAACAGAATCATTGCCTTAGCGCTAGCGTAACCATATCGGCTACTCATCATAAATGCTTCTTCATAAATATTAAGTGCAATAACCTGCGTAGCCCGCCCAGGTCCACCGCCTGTCAAGGCATAAACGGCCTCAAACACTTTAAAGGAATTATTCAAAGTAACAAAAAGTCCAATCGTAAGTGCCGGATATATCATAGGTAAAGTAACATTCAGAAAAGTTTGAATCCCATTTGCCCCATCTATAGCAGCGGCCTCTTTCATTTGTTGTGGTACCCCTTGAAGTGCTGCAATATAGATGACCATTAAATACCCTACACCACTCCAGAGAGAAAGAATCAAGATCGTATAAAAGGAAAACCTTGTATCTCCAATCCATGATTGATCTAGAAAGTGAAAGATCGTATTCTCAGCTATATACGGTAAAACCTTAGTGAAAATGAACATCCACATAAATCCGCCAATAATTAAGCTTATCATATTGGGCATAAAGAATATGGTCCGAAACCAGACCTTACCGCGTTTTTGCGTTTCAATTAACACTGCCAGAAGGATAGCGATAAAATTCGCCAATACGACCATAAAAATAACATATTTAAGCGTAAACCATATAGAATCAAGAAAATAAGGATCATCCGTGAGCGCTTCAATATAATTACTAAATCCCACCAGGTTATAGGTGGGATTTAGCCCGTTCCAATTCGTCAAGCTGTACCACACCCCACCAAAGGTGGGGGCGAGCACAAAGACAAAATAGAATAAGATAGCGGGAAAGACGAAGGCTAACAGGATGATGACTTGCTTTACATTCTTAGTAAGTCTCATCTTATATCACTCCTAATTAACCGCGACTCCGTTTCTTAATTACCTGCTGTTGCTTTAACTGCTGCAGCCCATGCCTTATCCATGGTTTCAATAAATTGCTCTTTAGTAACAGATTTAGCATAATAGCCCTGAAGCAATTTGGCTTGTTCATCCGTAACGCCATTTGGTAAACTTAAATCTTGATATGCCTGTCCATCAGCCACATATGCTGAGGATTCCTTTACCCATGGTTTTACTTCAAAATTATGAACAGTGGAGATTGGATTAAATTTCAGTTCCTCAAAAAGGGCTGAGGAGTCTTGTTCATCAAGAATGTAGTTTAATAAATCAAGCGCAACTTCTTTATTCTTACTTGTAGGTGATAGTGCTAGAGAGGTAGAAGTCGAAAGGTTGATCATTGTATCTTTTGGATCGTTGCTTACAGGTAGTGCCGCAACACCGATTTCAAAATTTGGATTTACTTTTAATATGGCATCCGCATTCCAAGGACCTTGAACCCACATTGCGGACTTTCCATTAGCGAAATCTGCAGCCCCAGCTTCATTACCAACCTCAAAGGGTTTAGCTGTGCCATTCGCGTTAATCAGATCGATGATGTCGAATATGGCAGCCACATCATTGTATGAAGCTTCACCTGCTGTCATCTTAGTAATCCAATCTGGATTCTTCGATGATACGATACTACCTAAGGCTTGCGCAGTCATCAGCTGTGGCACCCATGATTCTTGGAATGCAAGTTGGAAAGGAGCAATATTGGCTGCTTTCAATTTTTCAACTACTACATTCATTTCATCCAAGGTATTGGGAGGAGTTAATCCATTGTCAGCAAATATTTTTTTGTTGTACAAATATCCCCAAGTGGAGCTCTCAAATGGCAACAGAACAACTTTACCATCATAAGTAACTGTATTCTTCACTGGTTCAAACAGGCTATTAATAGCTGCTTGATCCGACAGATCACTTAGGTAACCAGCGTTGTAATACTTCGGTAGATCATTTGCATGAATCGTAAACAAATCTGGTGCATCATTTGTAGCTAATCGGGTATCTAGAATTTGTTTGGCTTGATCAGAATTCGGCATTTCGACATTGATGGTAACATCCATGTTGTTCTCAGCTAACTGTTTAGCTTTAAATTGCTCGAAATACGCTTCGAATACATCTTTATACTGCGGATAGCTCATAAATACTTTTAATTCTACTTTCTGTGGTTCTGCAGCAGGTGCATCCGGTGTCGCTGCTGGCGTGTTCTTCTCACCTGTTGTCTCTGTTACGTTGATATTATTATTGCTACCGCAGGCTGTGGCTAAAACTACTAACATGACAAAGATAATACCTAAATTTAGCGCTTTCTTCATGTGCTAGACCCCCTTATATTTAACTACAACCCGATTATAATGGAAGCCCTTTCAAGTTTCTTTTAAGGATATTAACATCTTTCTTTGTACTATATTGACTATTATTCTTTTGCTTTGCGTAATTCCCCCGGCGCCAATCCGTAGTGCTTCTTAAAGACCCTATAGAAATAAGCAATGTCACTATATCCCATCAACTCTGCCACATGCTTAATAGTTAGCTTATGTTCAACAATTAATTCTTTAGCTTTCTCCATTCGCTTGCGATTGATATAATCGGTAATCGTGTCCCCACTGAACGTCTTGAATGCTCTGCTTAGGTGCTCCTTACTGATATGATAATAAATAGCTAGCGAATCTAGGGTTATTGATTCAGTATAATGTCGGTTAATATAAGCCAACACTTCCCCGATATCCAATTTATTCCTAACATCCCTTGCTTTCTTCAGTATTTCGATTGCCTGATTATACATCAATCCAATCTGTACAATGGTCTCCTCCAGCGAATTCCATACCACTCCTAGAGAATGCTTTTGCATTAGCTCAGCTACAATAGGGCTCCCTTCAAGCTCATTTGTTAATAGAAACTCTTCGAGCATCAGTATGAAATCATCAAAGATTTTATTCAATATGCTGTTACCTGACATCTCTGGCTTTATTCGCTCAAGAAATAACTGTAATTCAGTCAAGGTGTGCTTAATACCCTCCATATTTAAGTCCAATAAATACCCATAAGACAATTGTCGATATTCCGAATACTTGTCCAGTGTTACAGGGTTGGTAAAGTTAAGCTGCGTCTTCAATGAGAACGTCGAGAGATGCTTAGCCTCTTGAAGCTCATGAATAGATTGAGTTAGTGCGGCATTCAGCTCATCTGGGTCCACAGGCTTTAATATATATTCCTTCACCCTCGAGCGAATAGCTTGCTTTAAATATACGAAGTCATCATAACCGCTCATGACGATAATCTTGAGAGAAGGATGCTGTTCATTCAAAGCCTTTAAAAGCTCTATGCCATCGATACCCGGCATTCTCATGTCCGTAACGAGGATATCCGGATTTAGTTCCTCAATCATTTGCAGTCCTTGTGTTCCGTCCTCTGCTTCGCCAACGTTCTCTAATTGGAGCTTGTCCCACTCTATTAGCTGCTTGATTACTTTTCTAGACCAAGGCTCATCATCCATAATCATCACTTTATACATGATGTAGCACCTCCTTTTCCAGGATCGGCAGAACAATTAACACTAAAGTTCCTTTACCCTGCTTACTATATATACGTAACCCACTACGCTCACCATAATGCAGCTTCATCCGAGAATCTACATTTTTTAACCCAATGCTTTTTCTAATTCCACTCTGATCTTCGTCCGCGAATCGGGTGTTCTTATCAGTTCCGGATCTCAATTCTTTGCGAATCTGATTCAATTTCTCTTCCTCCATACCAACACCATCATCCTGCACGGCAATGAATATACGTTTACCTATACGTTTAATCCTTATTTCTACGGACCAGTTCCCTTCCTTCTTCTGCAGTCCGTGTTCGAATGCATTCTCAACAATAGGCTGAAGTGTAAATTTGGGGAGCATGTTCTCCGAGGACATCTTCTCATACTCCAATACAACCTGACAGCGACCAATAAATCTCTGTTCTTGAATAAACAGATAATTCTGCATATGCTTCAATTCATCTGAGAACGAGACCAGATCATTCCCTAAACTGATTGAGTATCTCAGTAAATCTCCGATAACTCGAATAACTCGATAAATTTCCGGAACATTTTTCTCTAACGCCATTCCTCCGATTAAATGAAGCGTATTGTTCAAGAAATGCGGATTAATTTGCGCCTGAAGGGTTTTAAGCTGCGCCGTCTTTATATCAATTCTACCTTGGTATTCTACCTCAACTAGATCCTTCAGCCGTTTCATCATCGAATTGTATCCATGCTCTAACAAACCAATTTCATCCCTATTATTGACCGTCTTCATGGCAAAGCTCTGTATATCTGTTGTCCTCATAGTGCGAGCAAGGCTAATAATCGGCTTACTAATGCGGAGCGAGAATAGGATGGAGAGAATAACCGATGCAGCCACAAAAAAACTTCCAGTCACAATTCCGGCATTTATGGTTGCTTGCGCACTGCGATTAATCGTTGCAATCGGTATGGCTTTGACAAGCGTTAATTTCCCATTGTTGACCTTTTGCATAAAAAAATAATACTTATCTGTTTTTTGAAAGCTAAGACCACTATCGGGTACGTGCAAACTATTAAGGAGGCTTCCAACATCGGTCTCAATTTCGTTTTTAGTACCAGATAACAATTCTCCTTCATCATTACTTAGGAATACGGAGCTATCTGATTCCGATTCTAGTATTTTGCCGACCTCATCCCAAACCTTACGATTAATTCGGACAGACAGGCCTCCCAGAAGCTCTTGATCCTCAAACCGATTCATCGTATGGAATGCATAAATCCTCTCGTCTTCCTTCTTAAAATATATATTCGTAGGTGTTGTTATCATCCTGCTCCAGGGACCAGTCTCAATTTCCATAAAGGAAATAAACCGGCCAACGTGATTGACTGAGACCGCCTTTTTGTTCTCATGAATATAAAGCGTAAAATCATCAATTTTACGTGAATTGGAATAAAATACGGAAGTTAACGTATCCCCTATATATTTTTGTATGTTAAATTGCACACTACTATTCGGATTATCCATTTGCTGAAGGCTATCCATTAATTGCGTATTAATTTGTACGGTGTAGAATAGAATATTTAGCTGTTCGATAAGTTCGTTTAGATATTGGTTAGCCCATTCCATACGTGATATGTTCGCACTGACCATTTCCTGTTCCACAGAATGCCGAGTATTGTTAGTAGCAATCCATGTGACAGTCACCACGGGAAGCGTAGTCAAGCAGATCATCAAAACCATCAATTTGAACCGAATCCCTATTCTTCTTCGCATGGCTGTGCCCCTCATACTCATTATGATTGTTAAGATAATAGTAGGACAAAAGCGATTCGAATGCTAGCGAATTAGTATAATAGGGAAAACCGTTCGGAGAGATCTCCGAACGGAATTGATTAGTCCATGGATAGCAAGAATCTTAATCTCTAAGCTAACCCAGCGTAATTTGTTAGGAATGTATTCACCATAATAAACTCATTCCAACTAAGTTGGTTAGCTACCCTTCTGTTCCAGATTATGCTTCAACATCTCTTTGAGATCTCTAAACTCTTCTCTTAATAAGATGATCTCCTTCTTTATCTGATCATTGCCCGTTCCCTCAGCCAGCTCCCGCTCCTCGGCTTCAACACGTTGGAGGTTGTTCACAATGGCCCCTACGAATAAGTTCAGTACAATAAATGTCCCCAATAGAATAAAAGTTACAAAGTAGATCCATGAATACGGAGCTAGCAGCATCACAGGCCTCATCACACCGCTCGCCCATGATTCCAGAGTGACCATCTGAAACAGCGTTAATGCTGTATGCTGCAGCGTTCCAAAATAATCAGGTGCCACATCCCGATACAATACTGTTCCGATTACGCTGTAAATATAGAAGACAATCATCATTAATATCATGATCGTACCCAATGAAGGCAACGTTAATAATAATGCATTAACTAACCTTCTGAGTGATGGAATAACGGAAATCGTTCTGAAAATTCGGAGCACACGAAGAATTCGTAGAACAGTCAAGAACTGATTACCCACAAACAGGTGTCCACTTGCTACAATGACAAAATCGAATACATTCCAGCCATCTCTGAAATAGTGCAGGGTCGGTCGTGCAGCTACCAGCTTAAGTGCGATCTCTATGGTGAATAACCATAGTACAATAAGGTCTATAAGATGGAAGATTGATGAGTATTTGCTATATATGCCCTCATAGGTTTCTAATCCCACTACAGCTGCATTAATAAGAATGAGAGTAGTAACAATCCAAGTGAACGTAGAATGATTTACAATACGGTTACTCCAATTAGACATTGCAGTTATTCGGCCATTTTGGCTCTGATTGGTATGGTTCTCCACTTATTTTCCTCCGTTATATTTGTTCTCTCTATTTAACAACTTCTCTTGTACGTACGCAAGCTCATAAGGTTTCGTCTGTTTCCTCTCCTTATTCCCATTCGTCAGGAAGAGTGGCAGTAACCCATTTGCCATCGTCTGATATTGATCTCATCTCAACATTATCCGGAAGCTGATCAACAAAGGTCGAGAATTCTAATGTGTCCGCATCTAGTATAACAATCTTGCGTTCTTCACTGATTCGATCTATTACCACATAGTGATGGGTATCGGCAATCCAGAAGCCACCGTAGTAATTCATCGTATCGAAGGCTGTCTCTATTCGCTGATTATTCTTATAGAGCCCTCCATTCGCATACAGTCTGAATACATGATCGCTTGATTCGGTAAACCCAGTCCAACCGGTTACCCCATCAGGGGGCTGCCACTCAACGACTTCTTCCGTTGCCCATTCATAATAGAAGTTTATATCTAGATGGGTTAATTCATTCGTTGTTGTATAATAAATCCGCTGCCCATCATCCTTGAATGTAATCGGCAGGATTCTACCATAAGCCATATCTTCCGGAATGCTGCCCTTGATAACATCAGGATATAGCTGTTGTTCATTCGTCCGCAAAGAGATGATCATTAAATCGAAATCTTTGGTTTGAGCCTGGTCCCCCACAGCCAGAATGATGGATTCACGATTCTTACTGAAGCTTGCACCGAACACAAAGTCATCCAATTGATAGGAATAGCTGCTATCATTGGCAGGAAGCTCTACTCCTTCTTCAGGCTGTTCATAGAAAAAACCTCTAGTGTCTGCCACAAAGGAACCTACTCCTCGGTAATTAGTGGTCAATTGAATTTCGAAGGGATAGTTTGTTATCGTATTCTGTTCCGTATCGTAAATACTATAGTACATCGGACTAATTGCATCACATTCGCAATAATAGGAATCCCGCACGAGCTGAATATAAGTATTCTCATTATCTAGTGGTCGAAGGTGATAAGGCTCTGTGAAATTAGTCAGCCTTTCCTTCTTATCGCCATCAACAGAAAATCTCCAGAGCTGATTAGGGGGCATAACAGCAGCTATAAATCGGCTATCTCCAACATTTAATACATTCCCACTAACTGATTTGGCTCCACCTAACTCTAGCAAATAACGGCTTGCATAAACCTCCCACCCTGTGGTCTGGGTAGCCAATACTTTCACATGGAGCTGTCGATCGTCTGTCCAATGGAACAGCATCTCTGGATATAACCGAACCGAATTATCTGAATCAACCCTTGTTAAGGCTTCAATTACAGAATGACGATCCATTGCCTCTCTGAACAAAATAGTAAATGTCTCATCACGTAGTGCAACCCGTGTAGAGACACTGCTTCCCGCAATTCGGGGGTCGGAATCTAGTTGTATGACCACATCCTGCTGCATGGAATCGTAGTCATAAACAATATCTATAACCGTTTTACCAAATTCTGAATCTTCGTGTCCCCCGCCCTCTTCCACAATTTCCTTCGTACTATCCTCCCCGCCTTCCTCCGTATGCGTTGGAGAGTCAGTCTCAGATGGTGACGGCGATGCAGTTATGTCATATTCCTTGTTCAGAATGTCCAATAGTTGACTCGTTCTAGATCGATCAATTGTATAAATTGTTCCCGTATTCGGAGGCTTCATAAGAGTACCTAGTTCGTACCGTTCACTAACCCAGAGGTAATACACCTTCTCTCCAAGTGTGAATTGATACGGCGGGGCCGCTATATCCACTTCGCCCTGTTGCTTATCCGCAAACCGTACGGCAAAGGTAAATTGTTTAACTGCTTCTAGATCCGTTATCACACGTTCAGAATTAGGCATAACCTCATGAAAATTAAGCATTCTTTCCACAACTACCTGGTTTTCTGGAACTCGGAATAAGAAAAAGGACGTTGCCCCCGAAATAATTAGGATGAAGGATAACGAAATAACGATGATCCGCAAACGACGTGACAATGCTCCCCATTCGATCATGGATACGCACCCCCTAGTATTTACCTATTCAGACGTATTGTTCGGTGAATAGTTGCTCAGCCTTGATTAGCAGGAAAATTAGGGGGACTAGAGAATAAATTGAGAATAAGGTGGTGGAGGATTTGGATATAGACATAGATGTTCTTGTTATTGGCGGCGGCCAGGCCGCTCTTGCTATGGGTTACTACCTAAAGAAGTCAGAACATTCATTTATACTGGTTGATTCTTCTACACGAGTAGGTGACGCTTGGAGGAATCGATATGATTCCCTCGTTCTATTCAGTCCCCGAGCATATAGCTCCTTACCTGGTATGGCTCTGCCCGGTGATCCTGAAGGCTTCCCTACCAAGAATGAGATGGCAGACTATCTTGAACACTATTGCAATTATTACTCAATCCCCATCCGGTTGAATACGAATGTTATGAAATTGGAGAAGATTGAGGATAAGTTTATAGCAACAACTATCCATGGAAGGCTAATAGCAAGGAGTGTGGTCATAGCAACTGGACCTCACCACAAACCATACATACCCGATTTACCGGGATTTATGTCCGCAAGTGTTCTTCAACTCCATTCTTCGGAATATCGTAATCCCTCGCAGATTCCATCCGGACCCACATTAATTGTAGGCGGTGGGAATTCCGGCACACAAATTGCAGCAGAATTATCCGATCGGGGATCAGTAACCATATCAACGGGGGAGGATATCATCTATATTCCCAGTCGCATATTCAATCGTAGTATATTCTGGTGGCTCCGCGTGACAAGGCTGTACAAAGTGCCTAATACTTCCCGACTCGCGAATATCCTCAAGAAACGCGAACCCGTTATAGGCTTGGAAGTGAAGTCATTAATCAAAGGCGGCAAAATCAATATAGTGAATAGAGTTACATCATTAAGGGACAATCAAGTTGAGCTTATGGACGGATCAAGATTAACTGTAGCTAACATCATATGGGCTACCGGATTCCGCAATAATTATAGCTGGATAGAAATACCGGGCGTGTTAGATAGTCAGAATAAACCTATTCACCATCGAGGGATTTCCCAGATCAATGGAATTTACTTTGTAGGACTCCCTTGGCTCTCCCGGGTAGGATCAGCACAGATTAACGGTGTGGCTTATGATGCTAAGCATCTAAGCGAATATATACAAACGATATAAATGATGATTGTTGAGGTAATCTACCCTTCGTTATAGGGATATTCGGGTTCGAGTTAAGAAATCTGCAGAGCAAAAAAAATACAAGGGCAGAGCTATTAAAGCTCTATAAATCCCATACAGAGAGTAAGGCTGCATCAGCATCAAAGGCTACGGGAAACTGGCGGAGACAATAGCTATACTATCACAAAGAATGCCTCCCGCTCCTCACTCTCTTGATACCCTATGCGAATCGCTTTGGTCCTAATTCGTGTCTCTCCAGGGTGCAGACGTAGCGATTCTGTATACAGCTTCCAGCGAGCCTGCTCTCCAGCCTCTGTTGTGTAGGCGATTGATGCACCTTGAGTTGAACAATGGAGCTGGATGAGCAGTGGTGCGGGGAATTCACCCCCATCGTTGGATGGCTCCATCCCCCATTGATCCTTGCCTATTGGAATAATTATTGGCGAAGCCGTTTGCGGCTGCACACCTCCTGGCCACATCTGCATCACCATCTGATTCTCAGGGATGTCCCCCTTATCACCGTAACGCTGACGCCATTCATCTAAGTTGTTGCTAAGTCGTTCCTTGATGACCGTATAATGGGCGTTACTAGCAAGATTGTTCAATTCATAAGGATCCTTCTTCGTATCATACAGCTCTTCTGGCGGACGGCCGGATTGGAACATCACCTTCTGCGAGCCTTCAAGCTTATCCTCAGCGTGCAGTCTCCACATCTCCTGTTGGATCGGATGCTGGTTGTTATAGGGTATCCATAACATATAAGGCTGATTTGACTCATAATTTCGTATATATTTGTAACGGATATCTCTTACAGCGCGCACCATATCATAGGATTCATCATAGCGATCACGTGTAGCATAGACATAGTCGCGTGATTTGGCCAACGGACCAATAAAAGCTTGTCCCTGAAGATGAGCAGGAATATTCAAACCAGCTAGTGAAAGAACAGTTGGGGCTAAGTCTATTAGGCTGACCAGTTGCTCATTGACGACTCCAGCCTCTAATTGACCTGACCAACGTACAATAAGTGGAACTCGGATACTGGCATCATACGTCCAGCGCTTTGCTCGGGGTAGGCCCTCTCCATGGTCGCTCCAGAGGAACACAATGGTTTCCTCAGCCAAACCATCCTCCTCAAGCTGTCTCAGCAATTGTCCCACATATCGATCAGCCTCTGCTAGGTTATCATAATGGCGGGCCAACGCTTCCCTCGACTTAGCCGTATTCGGCAAGTAAGGTGGAAGAGTAACACTATCCGGATCGGTCACGAGTGGTTTACCTTCCTTGGGCCACATCCCGCTCTCATGGGTTACCGTTGGATTGAACACAGAGAAGAAAGGCTGATCCTTCCCACGATTACGCCAGTGTGCATCATTGTTGCATTCATCCCAGGCCGTCACAGGTGCAGTGAACTGATAATCCGTCTTTGAATTATTGGTGCAATAGTACCCTGCCGCGCGTAAGTACTCCGTAAAGGTCTTCACATATGGAGGAGGCACGGCCTCATACGGGGTCGGAAGCTCTGGTGTCGCTGGATTCGTATGTGCCGTCCGCATATGCTGAGTACCGATCGAGGTCTGATACATACCGGTTATAATAGCTGACCGGCTTGGCGCGCATACCCCAGCGGTAGAGAAAGCATTGGGATAACGAGCTCCCTCAGCGGCTAGCTTATCTATGTTGGGTGTTAGGGCAATCGGATCTCCATAGCATCCGAACCGTGGACTTGTATCCTCTAGTGAAATCCATAGTATGTTCATTGTATTGTATTGTTCTCCTCTCATTGTTACTTGTATGGGGTGGTTATATTTTAGCTTATCATATACGATTAACCCACGGGTCATAATCATATTATAATATAATTCGTATGAGATCGGTGATTAGATAGTGGTCAGAGGACTTATTGTATATCTCTTATTAATTATCATAGTAATAATGACACAGGGGTGTTCTGATCATACCGAGAAGAATACTTTCATAATATCTGGACCTATCGAGAAGATTGATGCATCCTATATCTATGTCAATGAATTTCCTATTCCAATAAAGGACACCTCAGAATATGAGGTTGACCAAATAATAGAAGCAAAGCTCTATAGTTTGTCAGATACAGATGCTTATCATCCGGATTTGATTAAGCTTAAAGAGATTGAGACAATGGAATAAGGTGTGCTATTTACTTACCTGTTGAGGAGATTTGGAAATGGTAGTAATAAAATTTGTCGACACCCAAGTAAGTAAGTCGATCAAGGAGCATTCGAGTATATGTGATCACCAAGCACTGATATGAGTTGAAGAATATCGGGCCAAAAGGATGATACTGTAATAGCCATTGAAATACAGGAGGATACCTTTGATATTTATGAATTAATTAAAGATGCTAAGTTCTAATTGAATAAGAAAAACCGTTCAAAACTAAAGGGTCCTTTTCGCTAAATCATACTATTATGGGGTGGGGCGGGAATGGGTGTGGGTTCTACCGCTGTTTGAATGGAAATCTTCATCATTAGCTAAATTAATATCGTACTTACAACTAATCTATCATTACCCTTGCTTAATCAATCAATTACCTGCAAAACTACAATTAAAAATTACTTATTGTGATCATTATCGAGTATTTCTGTGAAATTAAATGTAAATCGTTACTATTCCGGCTGTATCTAACTCCATTAAAGAATTTAGGTGTATATTGTCGCTATTCGCACAGGATTAACCATAGTGAGCTTTTAGGAGCTCCTCTAAAACTTATAAACGTTTATTCTCCAAAAAAAGCCGCCTGTCATGGCAGCTCTCGAATTTCCGTGTGGTTGACTATACATGTTACTTCATCTTCACCGGTACCCATACCTCAACCATCCAGGCGCGGCATGATCTGTCGTCAACAAATCTCTATTATCGCCATCCCGAAGCCCTCGCACTCCGTTCGAACGAACTGCTCACCTTGCCATGTGAATAGCGTGTCCGTGTAGGTTCCCTTATCCATATCGTAGAATCGGTTCTTGAATGAGGTGTTACCCGCCTTCTCATACAGGATAGAGTACTTACTGTCAGCCGAGAACAAGTCCTGATGAATGACCGCAATGCCCTCAAGCATGAGCGAGTATAAGTTGTATGTGAATCCGTTCGAGGAAGCATATTGACCAATTGAAAAATCCGGCTGGCCATCATTATTGTAATCCTCGAAGGATATGTCGAAGTCACGGTTCTGGGCGAAGGTAAGTGGTCCACTACCGAATGCTGGATTTAAGTCCAGGGCATGTAATAGGGCACCATCATTAGCGACGAGCTCCAGTCTAAATTCTCCTTCCCAATATGCGCCACTAAGAGGACCAGGCTCCTTCTCCTCTTTCACTTCACCTGTCACCATTCGAACAATGAGTTTCTCCTCATTACCATCTTTGTCAGTCATAAGAATAGTCATTAGTTTCGTTATAACTGGTCCAATCACTATTATTCATACGCGTCTTAATTGTTCCAGTATCTCCACCTGCTGCCAAGTTACCTGCCCCAGAAGTGAAGCCAACCTCAACATAGGTATCGGCCGAAGCCGTCGGAGAAGGAAGTAAACCGAAGGTTCCCGTAATGTTAGATTTAAGGTTATATTCTTAGGTCTGAGGCAACGGGATATAGATAAAATCACCGCGAGAAAGAGACCCTACCGGTTAAGGTAGAGTCTCTATTGTAGTAAATTAGATCGTATCAACCTTGCGCGTACCATCACCCAAAGTTTGGTAGACATTAATGTTACCTGCCTCATCTGCTTGGTATGCGGTATATGCACTTACTTTGCCTTCTTCATCAAAGTAGATGAACACCTGTATCGGTACATCCCCATTCAGAATTCCCTCTTGATCGTGTGTATCTGATTGCTCTTCATGAGAGTACTCCGCTTGAGCGCCAAAATCGTATCTCCAAACATTCGATCCATCCATAAATGCGGTAACCTCTTGGTAAGGATGGCTGTCGAACAGAATGTTAATGTCCTCCTGTGTATCACCAATAGCAAGTCCACTCTCTAATTCTGCTACAGTCATAATTGAGCCAGCTAACCGAGTACCCTGAGTGTCATCATTATTATCTACCTTGCCATCAACATCCTTACCAGCATCCTTACTGTCATCCGGTAAGGCATTATTAGTATCTGTAACCGGAGCTTTATTCGTGTCCTCAACTGGTGCTGGATTACCCTCATTGGCGGCATTGTTGCTTCCGCCACATGCAGCTAATATCACCGTAGCAGCAATAATCATTACGAATGTATACATCATTTTTTTCATAGTTTAAGCCCTCCATATGTGTGATTTATTATCGTTCATTCTCGGATGTCCACAGTAATTAGACGGCTATAAACTTTGAAAGGTTGCTCTCTCATTTCCAGCGTATTCATATGGCCACTATACATTCTGCTCAGTTACTCCCAATACGGGGTCGAAGGTAAGCAGCTTGGTCGCTATTTTGTCTATAAAGAATCGATCATGACTGACCGTAACTACAGCTCCGGGGAAATGGATCAGTGCCTGCTCCATGACCTGTATGCTGGTCAGATCAAGGTGATTGGTCGGCTCGTCCAATATAATGACGGCTGCACCGGAGAGTAAGCATTTCGCTAAAGCTACTCTGGCCTGCTGACCGCCAGATAAGTTACCGATGAATTTACTTAGATCGATCTCAGAGAATTGAAGCATCGATAGAAATTTATTCACCTTCTTGCGTGTCGCCGTTAAACCTAGTCCAGCAATATTGACCGCATGACTGACCGTGTCCTTCAGATCAAGCTCATCCCACATCCGGTTGAAGTAAGCGTAGCTAACGCCTCTCTCCCAAGTAACCTCGCCAGAATCTGGGCGTTCTTGTCCGGTAAGCACCTTGATGAGCGTCGATTTCCCGCTTCCATTCGGGCCTACGATGGCGATTCGATCCTCCTTCTGAATGTCGAAGCTGATGCTCTGGAATATCGAACGACCCTCATACGTCTGGCTGATACTCTTCACTTCGCACAATCTATCTGGAAATCGCAAGCTCTCATAGATATCAGTAATCAGCACGTTCACAGGGTGAGGCTCAATCCGCTTCTTCATATCCGTCAGCTTGCGCGAGAGTCGGTCCTTCGAGGATTTCTTCTGTGTACGGGTATCAATGGCCTCGGACTCCATAATGAGAAGCTCCTCCTCCCATTCGAACTGGCGGTCCAGCACCTTCTTACGCATCTTCTTCTTCCGTATGTAATCCGTGTAATTGCCTTCATATTCTTGAAAATGGTAGTTCTCAATCTCTATCGTTCGTGTAACGACTCTATCAATAAACTGACGATCATGCGATACCAGAATCATCGCTCCCTTGAAACGGTGTAACCACTGCTCTAACCACACTAAACCTTCAATATCTAGAAAATTAGTCGGCTCATCGAGCAATACAATATCAGGCAGTTCAATGAGGACCTTGGCAAGCGCGGCCCGGTTTCTCCAGCCTCCGGATAACTCATCAACAGGCTGGTTACGTGTCCGATCATCGAAGCCTAGCTTGGTCAGCACCGTGTCAATCTCAACTGGTACATTCCAACCATCCAAGTGCTCCATCTGTTCAAAAAGCTCATTCTGACGCTCTAATAGACCATTCATCTCAGCTTCATCGGTTACCAGGCCTAGCTTCTCCCCTATTACCTTGAGCTCTTGTTCAATAAGTCCAACCTGCTCAAAGCACAATTCCAGCTCCTGTTGAACAGACAAGCCTCCGGACAATTCCGAGAATTGGGAGAAGTAACTGATCTTCACCAGCGGGTCTACCTCCACTTTCCCAGCGGTAGGCTCCTCTTTACCCATAATTAGCTTAAAAACGGTCGACTTCCCGGCACCATTCCGTCCGATCAGACCGATACGTTCCCCTTTGTTTACACGAAAATATATATCGCGGAATATGAGTGTATCCTCATATTTCTTCGTTACATTCTCCATACGAATTACGCTCATGTATGACCTCTTCCGCTACTCATGCTCATTTATTATCAGCATCTACTTTTTCTCAGCTTCTGCCTTTGCTTCTGCTATTGCTTCTGCCTTTGCCTCTGCTATTGCTTCTGCTTTTTTGATATCTTCTGCTCTCTTTACACCTTTGCTGGTATAAGGCTTCGGCGAGTTCTTGGCTCTGTTGGCGCTTGCTTGCCAGCGGTTCCAGCCTTTTTTGCCCGTACCTTTACCCGTTCCGCCACCCTTAGATTTACTCAAAATATCACTCCATTTATGAATTGCTTCTTATATTAGGATTAAGCGTACCCCTCTGCCAAGTAAATATACCATGTATCGAGCTTAGTACCTAATCTAAGCCTTTCCATGTAGGCCTCTTCTTACAAGGAAGAAGTAGGCTAGCAGTGCCACGACACTAGTCATTAGGATAATAATACCCAGTGGGACAGCCGTCTCTTCACCTGCGATGCCCACTAGCGGGGAGACGAGCGCTCCGAGCAAGAAGGGAATGACACCCAGTAGCGCAGCAGCGCTGCCCGCCAAGTGACCCTGGCTCTCCATAGCAAGCGGGAAAGCTGCCGTTGCTGTCATGCCGATCGATCCTACGAATAGGAACAGTGGAATTACCAGTGCATACAGCGGTCCATGGACCATTGCTACCACCAGGACAGCGACGCCTGCTGAACAGGACAGCCATAAGCCGAATAATAGGAAGGTGTGTTCGGATACACGATGTGACATCCGCCCTACCAGCTGCGAGCCGATGATCAGGCTGATGCCGTTCGAGCCGAACAGGAGCGCGAATACGGTTGGTGAGGCTCCATAGATATTCTGATAGATAAAAGGTGTACCCGAAACATACGCGAATACCCCCGCGATCATAATGCCCTGAGTCAGCATGTAGCCAACGAACTGGCGATCACGCAGAAGCGATCGGAAATTCCGCAGCTGCTGCATAAAATTGCTGGGGCTGCGGCGATCAATAGGCAGCGTTTCCCGTAGACTCCATTTGGTCATCGTTGCGAGGTAGATTCCTAGTAGCGCGAGCGCCACGAATACACCTTGCCAGGTTGTGAAGGTCAGAACCCCACTACCGGCAACCGGTGCCACGAGCGGGCCTAAATTACTAACAAGGATAAGCATCGAGAAGAATTTCGTGAGCTCATGCCCACTATATAGGTCGCGTGCAATCGCTCGAGATATCACAATCCCCGCCGAAGCGGCAAAGCCCTGCACGAAGCGGAACACGATCAGCATGCCAATATTGGGTGAGAATGCACAGGCTAACGAAGCGAGAACATAGACAATCATAGAGAAGAGTAGCGGTATACGTCTTCCATAGACATCGCTGAGCGATCCCATGACGAGCTGTCCAATGCCGAGTCCGAGTAAACAGGCTGTCAGGCTTAGCTGCACCAGTGAAGCCGTCGTATCGAATTGCTTCACAATCTCAGGGAACGCTGGGAGATACATATCTATCGTAAAAGGCCCCATTGTCGAGAATAAACCTAGCAGTAAAGCTAGTCTTAATACATGATGTTTGTTCTTGGTGGTCATGATAAATCTCCTATTCTAGTATGCTACGATTCGAAGCAAAGAGTTTGTTTTCCATCGTATCACAATTAGACGGGTTAAGAAATGCAAGATGATGATGTATACAGTGACTAAGAGAATCGGTGGCTTTGCCTCTTAGGGTGTGCTGCAGCTTCCTTTTGACTGTTATCCCAATGCCTCATGTCCTAATTCCAATCTTTCCAGCGATACATGTTCTCCTTCAGTTAAGTAGGTTTATCTCGCGTATGCTGAGGCAACGGGATACAGGGCAAAAGAAAATTTTAAACAACCCATCAAACCCCGTTCATACACTTGCTGATCGTTTCGGAAGCCATTTCAGCAGGAATATGTGCGTTATGGGGTAAGGTAACTTTAGAAGAGCCTCTAATTGAGGCTTATCTATTAACTACCTTGGTCAAGTCTATCGTCTTCAGATATAGCCGACCGGTTGCTTCTTCCTTCTGATAGGTGACGAATATTCGTTCCGAGTCAGGGCTCCAATCATAGCTTAACACTCTCATATATTGCTCTGTTACATAGACCGGCTCTGTCCCATCGTCGCGGCTTATAACTAACCTTGCTCCTGGAACCTTGTCATCGCTGCTCCATCCAATTGCTCCAAGCCAATAAGCAAGATGCTGTCCATCCGGCGAGAAGCTCATTTGAGATGGACCTACAGCCCCGCCACCTATTGCCTTGTCATAGTAAGGATTATGATAGGGATCTCCACCCTCGGCATACGCAGGGTTCTTCCTCGTGAATTCATCCATATCACTGGGCCAAGGTATCTGGCTAGCTTCATTCCCCTTGCTGTCGTACCATGTGAAGCCGCCATGCTCTGAAATCAGCACAAGCGGTTTGGTCGGGTGAACATCAGTATCTACATAGTAGAAATCACTCGTATCCAGAAGCTGCTTCTCTGTACCAGCTTGCAGATCCACTACCTTCAGTGCAAAAACATCATCAAAACCATTATAGGCAACTAGGCTGTGATCTGGTTCAAGCCAATTGATGCTCCCCCAGAATCCCTTCCCAAATGAAAGCACCGTTTGCTCTCCCGTCGCAATATCATAATACGCTAGCGTATGCTCGGGACCGGCACCATCTCCCATATCTTTACCCGTATCATACAGATAATAGAAGCCTGATCCGTCGCTGAGCCAGACCGGACTCCAGTCCCCTTCGCCCGTTGTCCATTGGATTTTCTCATCTGTAGCTGCGGATACGCCCCATATTCCGAAAGTTGTTCGGTCCCACACTGCTGTCCATTCTCCGTTAGGGCTAACCCGTTTCCATCTGCTGTACTCATCCTCGGTCCTGCCATATTCGACTAGCTTGTTCTCCAGCATATCGATGCGAGCCTCGAAGGGGCGGCTATCCGGGTCAACGAATAAGCTTAGTGCTACTTCCCGGTCATTCAACACCTTCATCCCACGATAATAATGATTGGGAGGCAGTATAACGTAGCCGTCGGGATGAACAGTAAGTTCATTCGTTTCAGTTGTTGGTTCGTTTGGCGTTTCAGTTGACGTTTCAGTTGGCAGTTTGTCCTGCATTCCACAGCCTTCGCACTCGGTTCGAACGAACTTTGTGCCTTGCCATGTGAATAATGTCTCTGTATAAGCCCCTTTTTCCATATCGTAGTATCGGTTCCTGAAGGAGGTGTTGCCTGCTTTTTCATACAAGATAGAGTACCTGCTGTCAGCCGTATACAAGTCCTGGTGAATGACGGCAATTCCCTCGGGCATGAGTGAGTATAAGTTATATGTAGATCCATTCGAAGAAAAATATTGACCAATCGAAAAATCCAGATAGCCATCATTATTGTAGTCCTCGAAAGAGATATCGAATTGACGGTTTATCGCGAAGATGAGCGGTTGGTTTCCGAACGATAGATTCAAATCCAATACATGTAGGAGATCACCATCACTAGAGACCAGCTCCAGTCGAAATTCACCCTCCAAATACGTACCGCCAATAGGACCAGGGTCCGACTCCTCCTTGGACTCGCCAGTCAACATGCGTACATAAAGCCTCTCCTCAACACCGTTCTGGTCATAATCAACAGCCTTCTCGGCGATAACGACTGTCGGATCCATCGTTGTATTCTCCGTTATATCCATTGGCGACTTCTCGCAAGCGCTGGCCATTAGCATTGAAGATACACATATTGCCATAAGAACCTTCTTCATGATATATTCACCCATTCCAACCTATATATTATTTAGACTGTACCGAGTTAGCAAAAGTTGCAACGAAGCCGAACTACCGGCGAGGCTAAACCTTTCGCTGATGAGCTCGATTCAAATCACTAGACCACAGCACATAGGAGGCAAGATCCTTCTCCGCGCCCAGTGATAGCAAGACTTCGGCCATATGCGATTGTTGAATGGGTTGTTTATTCCAATATTCAAGCTTAATTTTCTGTACCTTGTCTAGGTTTATGATGGCTCTAAACGTGTCACTAAGTATTTTTTCGAAAAGTCCGTTTTGATCTGTCCATTCATTCATTGTGTTGTTGTCGAGGACGTGTATACGTTTGCCTTTATTCTCGACCCACAAAACCCACTTCCCCTTGTACATGATCAGGTAATTTCCTGGTTTTCTAGAGAAGGATACCCCTTCAATCTCAGGCCATTTCAAGAATACACCATATGGATTAGCGGGATCTGTGGCCGACAGAACGGTGATTTGTTGCGCATCCTTGTTCACATGCACTATGTGCAAGGCTTGACCCTGTCTGATTGTCTCAACAAACTCCTTCGTGGCAAACTGGATGGAGGGTATATTCTGCACGAACAAGCCTCGCACAACCACTCCCCAGTTCTCTAGCTGTCGTAAAACTCCGAGCATTGTATCCCAAGAATAAGGAAAGTGGTTACCCAACGAAGCTTTGCACACTAAACCATTTCTTGATATAAGCTGTTGAATCCAACCTATCACATTGGCTTCTTCATTCACAGGACGATTGCGTTCAGCAATGGAGCTAAGGCTGTACCACCGTCCGAAGCCTGAGTGTGTTTTCTTGGATGTGGCTGCTTTTTTCTGAGCTCGGATTCGTAATGGGGCAAAGTGATCATTCGATACATGCCCCTCCCCTACTAAGTCGAACAGCTTAGCTAATGTCTCAGAAGGAAGAAGATCCATATCTCTGGACAATGTCGTCAGGAAGGATGCTCCCTTCTGCTGTAATAGCTGCAGTAGCTCTGGATGCTTGGAAGGCGTTTGTGCATGCAAGTATGGTTCATATAGATCCTTGGCTGACGTGAGGAAGAAGGCAATCCGCAGCTCCTTCTCATCCTCGTCCTGCTGACCAATCCAGAGCACTTCTCCCGATGTGCACAATACATCTAGGTCCTCACGTCGATAACCTATAATACGAGCAGGGAAAGCCTGCGATTCCCACTGTGTTAATGGCAGGAACAATCCCTGAAGCTGTTCGATGACCCTTCGTAAACCCTCTTCTCCTTGTATTCGTTGTGCCGGCAAGTGATGAAGCTCTACCAATTGTCTCAGGAATTGCTCCGGGTTTATCTCATTCATGGATTGCTGAAAGCTTTGGATTGTAGTACGGAGCAGCCTTGACCCTATTTTTTTGCTCATCCATTGGGCCAGATCTTGCTCTTCAGAGGCTACAGGCGCCTTTACGATTATATTCTTGCGCTCAAATTGTTCAATAATGACTTCCGCTTGCTTAAGGGTTAATGCATATCGGTCCACCCAGTCCTGTGCTGTGAATGAGAGTCGAGATTCAATATATCGCGATAATATGTAGTAAACAGACGTTTCCTCATGTGGAAATTCCGAATATACATCGGCCTCATCGTGACAGATCCATCGATCTTGGCCTCCCACATTGACCAGAATTATTCGTAATTGCTCATTGAGATCATGTAACCATTCATTCGCCTGAGCACCAATGCTACGTTCCAGCTCCTGCTGCGATAAATCACCACGCTGCTTGAGCAGACGATAGACATCCTCAGCACCTTCCATATGCGAATAATCAGCATCATACAAGCGTTTCGCTTCTGCTGCCAGTGCTTCTGGTGTGATCACCTGGCTAATTGCCTGCTCCCCAAACCACTGTACAGCCAGCTCCTTGTTAATGCTGAGCATCTGAATTTGCAGCTGCTTGCCGATCGACTCGCCTTCGTAAATTTTCCCGCCCATAAAGTCAGTCATCATCATTCTTGTAAAAGGTGAAGGAAACATCGTCTGCTGAACGACTACCTTGACTTCACCACGCTGAATCGCTTCGAGGTATTGCTGCAGATGCGGCAGGTCCAGCTGGTCATGGAGACACTCATGAATCGCTTCGCGATAGAGGGGAAAATGCTCCGCATAGGGCAAGGACGCAGTGAGCAATTGCTCACTGCGAAGCCGCTTGAGGGCAACGGGTGTACGCTTAAAGCTGCGCGTGATCAACAAAGACATCTCCGCCATGCGACGAAAGGTCATACCGAATTGAGCCGTGGATGGAATAATCTCGAGCAAGGTCGCTTCCAACGATTGCGCTGTCATATCACGGAAGCATTGAAGGTTAGTAGGATCCCACTCAGCAAATATAAACTCGATCCCATTATCTTTGGCGAAAGCATGTGGTGCTTGATTCCCTTTCCTATCAAAATAACTCTGCAGAACAAGCATCCAAGTGCGGTTAAACCTTCGACCGTAGAAGCTGTGGATAATCAAATGGGTATGATTGATTTCATCCGTGAAGTACTCGACAACCAAGGTAGAATGCGTCGGAACCTGACTCGTCTTCATTTGCTGACTCATCGTGCGAATCCACTCGGAGGACGCCTTCGAATCCAGGTAATATTCCGTTTGCAGGAGCTCCTCTACTTGATCCGAGGTCTCAAGCTGAAGCTTCTGACTAATCTCATCTAGAAAACGGCCTACTTGTTCACCCAATTCATATGAGCGTCCTAGGGCTTCTCCTTTCCAGAATGGGATCTCACTAAATCGGTTGGCGCTTTCTGTTACATACACATGATGATTGGTAATCGATTGAATTCTCCAAGAGGAGGCACCTAGTTGGAATACGTCTCCCACTCGACTTTCATAGATGTATTCCTCATCCAGCTCGCCAAGATGAATACGACTATGCTGATGATACACCGGATAATTGCTTCCTTGTGGAATCGTTCCAGCTCCCATCATGGCAGCCATCGATGTATTCTTCCGCTGCTGAAGAAGCCCTGTCTCTGGATTCCAATCAATCAACGGTCGAACAAAGGGATAGAAGCCAGCAAGGATCTTCAACATCTCTTCTAATAGCTGCCGCGGGAATTCGCGATAACAATCACTGCGGGTCAGAACCGTATAAAGCTGATCCACCTTCCAGTCATCGTTGGCAATCATAGCCACAGCCTGCTGAGAGATGACATCCAGACAATTCCGCGGAATACGGATTTCCTCGATTTCTCTATCTACAATAAGACGACCTAACACGGCAATCTCAGGTAATTCGCTACGATTCTTAGCAATGATGACACCCCTGCTGACGCTGTCGACCTGATGTCCCGCTCGACCGATCCGCTGAATACCAGTAGCTGCATGCTTGGGAGAATCGATCTGAATCACTAGATCAATGGCACCCACATCGATACCAAGCTCAAGAGATGATGTTGCGACTAAGCATTGTAGCTTGCCAGATTTAAGTAGCTGCTCTACCTCGAGTCTCTTCTCCTTCGAGATGCTTCCGTGATGAGACCTTGCTACCTCATAGCCGATATGATCGTTCAGGCGAAGAGCCAAGCGCTCGCAGAGACGACGATTGTTAACGAAGATTAATACCGTCGATCGGTCCGTCATTAGCGCCGTCAGTTGCTCAACAATGGGCGTCCATGCGTTATCCTCGTGATTGTTAGAGACTTTCTTCATGTGAAAGGAGGGCATGATAGTCCGAAGCTCGATCTTCTTGTCCATGGTACTCTCTACAATTTCTACAGGACGCGGTTTGTCATGCTCCCACCCACCGAGAAACCTCGCTACCTTCTCCAACGGCTTCTGAGTAGCCGAAATTCCAATGCGCTGCGGTGATCTATGGCCCCATTCTACTAAGCGTTCAAGGGTAATAGAGAGGTGGGCTCCCCTGCGCTCGCCTGCAAGATCATGAATTTCGTCAACAATGACCTGCTCCACCGTTGACAGCATATGACGAGCCTTGGGTGACGTTAATAAGATATATAGAGACTCTGGAGTCGTTATAAGCAGGTCCGGCGGGTTTCGCAGCATCGAAGCTCTCGTGCTCGAGGCCGTATCTCCACTTCTGACCGCGATACGAATACCCGGCCATTCCTTATCACCATTCGATGCGATTTTCTCCATTTCTTCTGCGTCTTGAATAATATGATGATGGATATCATTATTTAAGGCCTTCAATGGCGTTATGTACAAGCAGCGAATCCCAGCATTCTTACGTTGTGAGGAGCCCGACTGGATTTCAGCTGCCTTAGCTTTGATGATTCGATCTAGACATGGCAATAGACCAGCCAAGGTTTTCCCTGAACCGGTCGGCGAGGCAATTAAGGTATGGGCTCCACTTAGAATTTCGGACCACGCAGCTATCTGAATCGGTGTTGGTTGTCCGAACCTCCGTTCGAACCAGGAGCTTATAATTGGATGGAATTCCTGAAGAACAGCCTTCTTCGGCACTTGGTTCAACTCCATTAATGAATTCGCCCAGTAATCCTTATAGTGAAATAGGTTAAATATACCATTTCCCTCATTGTAGTTCAATGAGATACGATAGACAGTAAGCGTATTGGAAACAAGCAAGGTCATTCACTTAGTTGTCCGTACCTGTCTCTATAGCGCCACCAAATACGTAGACAAACAGCAGCAGCATCTTAATCGGCGTATGTATGCCACTTCAGCTGGCGGGAACATCTCCTTGAGTTGGGTAAGGGTACCGGTCGTGATGATTATCCTGCCATGCATGATGGCAATACGGTCCGCCAGTTGTTCGGCTTCCTCCAGGTACTGGGTCGTCAACAATATGGTCATATCCCACCGCTGACCCAAGAAATGAAATAGCAACAGCCAAGGACTACCGCTATGCAAAGTTGCGACTATGTCCTCATCATCCTGTTCTATTCATAGACTTGCTTGGGGAAATTCGCCCCAAGACAAGTAGAAACATAAAACTGCTAATGCAAAAAACATAACTGAAATTCGAGTATTTCTTCGGAATTTGATACCATATGAAGTGAAAAAAACTGCCGCGGCTAACTTAGCAACGCTATGATAATATCCATCAGAGAAAAATGAACTGCTAAGTACTATCGCAACAAACAAAGTTGAAGAAATAAGAATCTTAAACCACAGAGGCTCCCTTAAGAACAATTTATACATACCTTTAATCGTTTGTATCATGATCGGTGCCTCCAGATTCACGTTCTAGGTAATACCCGAAACCCGCCTTGCTAGCTAATCTGCTTAGGCCACTTCCATGCAGTAAAGACAATTAGTAACGTTATTACTGTTTCTATAAGACCATAGAATATATAATAAGCCCAAGTCTCCCCTACCAAATTAGCAATCCCTACAAGAGTATACAATATACCAAAGGTGATGCTTATCCAACGATTCAACGTAGGCTTTAATGATAGAGATAGGAATATCATAACTGCTGGAATAGCCATTAGTATGGAGGATGACAATAACGATACTTGAGTCACTGGAAAAGGCCCCATTAGTCCCGATATCATTTTCTCTATTATGCCAGGTCTATATAGTGAGAAGAAGTCAGCATACAAATACAACATCATTAGAACAACCCATAATGCAGAAAGCTTTATCTTTATATTTACCTTTACATCTTCTAAAATTCTTGTGGTTTTATGATCATTCATTGTTACTCCTCCAATTTATTTATTGATATAAGGACAGCCTTGGCTCCGTTTCGGAAAAGCGATACAACTGCGCAGCTCTTTGTGAGTATTCATTCGATTTCTTCAAATCGCCCTTATGATCTCTTACCTCCTCAATGATACCCTTGCGACTCTGGGTCGATGTGATCTTGCGCACAAAATTCTTCTCGTCAAATTCAGGTACAATAGCTTGAATGACCTGATACAGCTCGCTTATAGTAAATTCCTTAGGTAAAAATTCCTTTGCAATCGTGGTAGTCAGCATTTGTTTGCGAATCTCCACGAGCGCATCCTCGAGAATTTGACGATGATCGAAAGCTAGCTCCATGGAAAGGGCTTCGCGGACGGGGAACAAATGAACATCCATGGCATCAACGGCTGCCCTGCGACCCTTCAGCATCTTCTCATTCACCAAAGCCAGAAATGCGTGTGAAATGATCCAACCTCTCGGATCACGTCCGGGCGTACTATAAACATTAAGATATTGCAGAAGAAAACCTTCTACCCCAGTCTCTTCATGCAATTCGCGTTGCGCACATTCATACATGGATTCTGAATCCTTGCAGAAACCTCCCGGTAACGCCCATTGACCTTGAAAGGGCCACACCTTTCGTTGAATCAGCATAACGTGTAATTCTCGTGATGGTAAAGACTTCTTAGCCGAACCTTTCCCAGTTGAAATGATCGTAAAAATTACAATGTCTGAAGGCGCTCCGTCTGGAGTTCTATAATTCCTTGCTGAATAATTGGATTCATCCACGATCATGTTCATTCACCTTCTCCATTTATATATTCACTATGATAATATCATTATGACATTATCAAGGGAGTTGTCAAGGGAGTTGTCAAGGGAGTTGTCAAGGGAGTTGTCAAGGGAGTTGTCAAGGGAGTTGTCAAGGGAGTTGTCAAGGGAGTTGTCAAGGGAGTTTATTGCTCCATCGTAATAACAATCTTCCCCCGAGTCTGCCCTTCACCATAATAACGGAGCGCATCCGCAACCTCATGTAAGGGAAAATGTTTATCGATAATAGGTTTTATAGAGCCGGATTCATAAAGCCCATTGATATCATTCAAATCCTGTTTATTAGGTTTATGGATCAGGATACCCATTTTTTTGGCCGTAATCCTCGAAATCAATGGTCCAAGCAATGCCAATTGGAGAATGCGTGCCGTAGAGCCTCCGACCATGACATAGGTCCCTTTTGAATCTAATATACGCATATAATCGATAATCGAACGAGTTGCGATCACATCAAGAATGAGGTCGTACCGTTGCCCATGTTGGGTGAAATTTTCCTGTATGTAATCGATGACATGATCGGCACCAACGGCAAGCATAATATCCCGTTTTTCTGCCTTGTCCACAGCGGTCACTTCAGCCCCGAATGATTTGGCCATCTGAATGGCAAACGTACCCACACCACCACCGGCACCATTAATCAATATTTTCTGTCCTTTCTGAATTTTCCCTCCATAGTGAAGGCCCTGCAGGGCAAGCACCGCCGCTTGAGGAATAGAAGCCGCTTCGTCATAAGGCATATGGGCTGGCTTCAGTGCCAATACATTCTCATCCGCACACACATACTCGGCAAAACCGCCCCATCTGCACCCTGACAGGTCCCCGAACACCTCATTACCGATCTGAAGCTGTTTGACTTTGCTTCCAATCGCCACAATCTGCCCGGAAATGTCAGCTCCGAGAATCTTGAACTTAGGTTTCAGAAGCCCCCCGTCCAGACGGGTCAAGAACGGCTTGCCTCTCAGGAGATCCCAGTCCCATGAATTAATGGAGGCAGCATGAACTTTAATGAGCACTTCATTGTCCCTTGGCGTTGGTTTTTCAATCTCCCTTACATTAAGAACATCAGTCGAGCCAAATTTCTCATATACAACGGCTTTCATCTCATGCCCCCTTCAACTAACTAATCTTACTTTACACTCTTCTAAGCTCGCGCACCGTCATATAATCCCGAGGCTCCGCTTTGAAACCGAGCATTTCTAAGACGAGTTCAATATGGCGTTCCTTATATTCCAATAGTACGCCAGTATATTCATGATACATCAACAATGCTTGCTAGTTCCACATAAGAAAAACCGTTCAAAATGAACGGTCATTTGGCGCTAAATTATACTATTGAGCGGTGGGAATGGGTGTAGGTGTGGATTCTACCGCTGTTTGAATGAAAATCGTCATCATTAGCTAAATTAATATCGTACTTACAACTAATCTATCAATACCCTAGCTTAATCAATTAATTACCTGTAAAACTACAATTAAAAATTACTTACTGAGATCATTATCAAGTATTTCTGTGGTTTAGTTGCAATTCGTTACTATTCTGGCTGAATCTCCTACCATTAAAGATTATAAGTGCATATTGTCGCTATTCGCACAGGATTTACATAGTGAACTCCAAGTAACTCCTCGAAAACTTATAGTTTCCGCGTGTTTGGATTATTCGGTCACTGTGACGGCATTTATTCAATCATTGTCATCATCGCGGTCGTCATCGTCGTCATCTCTTTTATCACCTTTACCATTCTTCTTTCCGCGATCCTTCTTTTTATTATCTTTCTTATCATCCTTCTTCTCTGGTTTTTCTTTATATTCGTCTGGGATCAGGAAGGGCACAATAGGCTGGCCGATTAGAGCACGCGACATGATTTCTTGAAAAACCCTAGATGCTGCCACAGAGTTAACGGTTAGATAATGCGTGCTATCCGTCTTATCATAGCCCATCCATACAGCGGCAGTTAACTCTGGGGTATACCCGATAAACCAGGCATCCTTCGCAACAGAGCCGTCGGTTGCTATTCCGGCGAATTCGGCAGTATTCGGGAGCTGTGTGGTCCCCGTCTTCCCGGCGGTTGGTCGGTCTAATGCAGCGCCCTTCCCTGTGCCTTCACTTACGACATTGGCAAGCAAGGTAGTCATTGTATACGCTACTGTTGGCGTTGTGACTCTGATAGGCTGAGGCTTAACCTCTACCAATGTTTCATTCGAACTGGATACGATGCGAGTGATCGTATGGGCTGTGTGCATCTCACCGAGATTCGCAAAGGTGGAGAAGGCTTGTGCCATCCTTAACGGCGAGGTTCCCTGTGACATTCCCCCTAGTGCAATGCCTAAATGTCGGTCATCCTTAGTAAGTGCAATTCCTGATCTCTTGACATAATCAATCCCCGCATCGATGCCAATTTCATTTAATAGCCATACAGCCGGTATATTGTAGGATTTGGTGATCGCTTGCTCCAGCGTAACCTCACCCCTTGTTTGTAGATCATAATTACGAGGCTCATAGCCATTAATGTTCAGAGCTTCATCAGATAGCTTGGATTCAGGCGTGTAGCCCTTCTCCAATGCAGGCCCATATACGGCCAGGGGCTTCAGAGCGGAGCCCGGCTGACGGATTAACTGAGTTGCATAGTTAAAGCCACGTTGCACACCATTCTCACGATGTCCGACGATTCCTCGAATTTCTCCATTATGCTGATCTAGTATAACTACACCACTTTGTATCAATTGATCGGGCTTACTTTCGGGAAAATATTGCTCATCCGCATAAACGGCCTCTGCTGCTTGTTGGACAATCGGATCCAATGTTGTGTATATGCTAAGCCCAATAGACAAGATCTGACCCTCGGAGAAACCATATAGTTCAGCTGCTTCCTTCAATACAGTATCCATAAAATCAGGATAAGGAGAATCCGGTTCTGGGATTTGCTTGGTTAAGGTAACCACGCTTGCTTCGGCTTGCTTATATTCAGCATCCGTAATATATTGCTGTTCATTCATTAGACTTAGCACGAGATTCCGACGTTCTGTTGCTGCCTCTAAATTTCGCAGAGGATTATATGCGCTTGGTGCTTTGGGAAGGCCTGCTAGCAGAGCGCTTTCCTCTAAATTTAAATCCTTCGTATCTTTGTTGAAATAGGTTTCTGCTGCCCGCTGTATACCGTATTGTCCTGCGCCATAGTAAATATTGTTCACATACATGACCAGAATTTCATCCTTCGAGTAGCTCAATTCTATCTTCAAGGCGTAGGCCGCTTCACTGACCTTACGCTTTATCGTCTTATCGGTTGGTAGGAACATATTCTTGGCCAATTGCTGCGTAATCGTGCTTCCGCCCTCGGCATAACCCATGGAACGGATATCACGATAGAGTGCTCGAGCGATCGAGCGCAAATCCACGCCGGAATGCTTATAGAATCGACGATCCTCGGTTGCCACGATGGCATCAATGAGCTGCTGTGGCATTTGATCGATGGTAATTGGTTCAATGGTGGTTGAAGAAAGCTGGGAGGCTAGATCTCCATTCTTATCATAGACTAGCGTTGGAACAGGTAACGGCTCTGCTAGCTTGGATATATTGACACTGAAGTACAAGACACTAAAGAGCGAAATGACTACAACCCAAAAAAACACAATTAGAACGATTATGCCCAACAACCAGCGTTTAAACAGGGATAAGCGAAACCACCGACTTTTCAAAGATGATTTCAAGTTGATTAATGAGTATTTAGTTTCCATAACGTATCCCCTTTTTTCTCTCTTTACCTTTATATTAAACCATGCGAGAAAATATGAAACAGTGCGTATATGTAAGTTGAACCGCTTCAAATTATGTGAATTGGGGTAAAGGTAATAGTTATGAACATTTAAGATAAGGGAAGGATTAATCAGATATGTCAGCAATTGAAACTAACCAATTTGAGAAGATAATGAACATTCGGAATATTCTAGAAGCAGACATTGAAGCGATACTGGAGCTGCAGAAAATCTGCTTTGCGGGAATGATCCCTTGGGAGAGGGACCATTTGGAAAGCCATTTGGATATTTTTCCGGAGGGGCAGTTTTGTGTGGAGTATGATGGAATCATTATTGGATCGTGCTCAAGCCTACTCGTTAACTTCGATGAATATGACGATCGCCATACTTGGGACCATATAACAGATGAAGGCTATATTCGGAATCATGATCCAGATGGGTTTAATCTGTATGCCATTGAAGTTATGGTACACCCCGAATACCGTAGAATGAAGATTGGTCGACGATTGTATGAAGCTAGGAAGGACCTAGCACGAGAATTGAATTTGAAGAGTATTATCCTTGGAGGTAGAATTCCAAACTATCATCTACATGCAGATGTTATGACCCCGCGCAAATATGTTGAGGAGGTTGTGTTGCATAACATATATGATCCTGTGCTGACCTTCCAATTGATGAATGGCTTTACCCTGATGCGCATTAATAAGAATTACTTGCCAGACGATAAGGCATCGCAGAAGTATGCGACCCTTATGGAATGGAACAATGTGGACTTCAGAGCTCATACCAAACGGCACTTCCGCACGGCATTTCCCGTTCGTATCTGCGTTATTCAATATGAAATGAAGAAAATCGACTCCTTTGAAGAATTCGCTAACCAAGTGGAATATTACACAGCCGTTGCTTCAGATAACATCTCGGATTTCGCAGTCTTCCCGGAGCTATTCACAACACAGCTGATGTCGTTCCTAGAGGAGAAAACCTCTAGTCAAGCGATACGACGACTCACTGATTTTACCGAGCCCTACATTCAGCTCTTTACCCACTTAGCCTTAAAATATAATGTAAATATCATTGGTGGCTCTCATATCGTGGAGGAGGATGATCGCATCTTTAACATCGCCTACCTATTCCGCAGAGATGGGACGATTGAGAAGCAATATAAAATCCACATTACACCGAATGAGCGGAAATATTGGGGTATCAGTCAAGGAAACGAAGTTAAAGTGTTCGATACAGACTGCGGTAAAATCAATATTCAAATTTGCTATGACATCGAATTTCCGGAGATCTCACGTATCGCGGTAGACAAGGGCGCGAAGATTATCTTCACGCCATTCTGTACCGAGGATCGACAAGGCTATCTAAGGGTGCGGTACTGCGCACAAGCGAGAGCTGTAGAGAATCAAGTGTACACGGTCATTGCGGGAACGGTAGGCAACATGTCTCAGGTAGCGAACATGGATATCCAGTATGCCCAATCAGGTATCTTCACCCCTTCGGATTTCGAATTTGAACGGGATGGTATCGTTGGCGAATGTAATCCTAACATAGAAACCGTAGTCATAGGCGATATTGATTTAGAGAAGCTTAGCAGACAGCGGAAGTCAGGTACTGTAAGGCATCTGAAGGATCGACGCTTGGATATTTATCAAATTAAATACAAGGAAAAGCATGATAAGCATTAACATGGTTACACGTATTCATAGAGGGCAGGTCGATTATTGCTTGTCCTCACCTCATTATATTATTCTCTAAGATCAAAACGAGCTATCTCTTTATCTTTAACTGGTATTTCCTCAGATATGATTTGAGATTATAGTTCTTTCTTACATTTTACAATTATAAAATTTATTGGAGGTTTATTTTTCATGTTCTTACTTGGCTCGTCAATTTCCGAAAACTCTACCAGTCCATATTTTTCAAATTCTTTTTTTATGGAGTCAGAATCATAAAAAAACATTTTTACGCCTTCCATTATCTCGAAGTAGTCTTTATCCAATTGTTTGCCCTTTCCAAACATTGGGGCTTTTTTTGAAACAGTTGTAAAAATCATATATCCATTTGGCTTTAATTGATTATAACAATCTTTAATAAACTTATCCCTCTCACGATTATTCAATAAGTGAATTAGTGCATAGCAAAATATACCGTCATAGAGTTTGTCATCAAAAGGCATGTCAGTTATTGAACCATGAAAAATACTAATATCAAGCCCGTTTTGCCTCGCCAAATCAATCGCTGTTTTTGAAATCTCAATTCCTGTTACTTTTATTCCATTGTCAATAAAAACCTTTGCATTTCTGCCATATCCAATACCTGGAACCAGTATGTCCTTAACATTCCTTTCAAGGAAAAAGTCCTTAGTCACGATTGCGGAGTCTGTAGGTTCAAATCCCCACATCGTTTGTTTTTCTGCAAAACTTGATTCCCAGAATTCCGTCATATCTAGAACTCCTTCTTCTTTCATGAATCCACCTTCTATTTGGAATATTGGAAGACCACGCCTTCAAAGACACAACCTTCAAAAATAGTTTTTCTTAGGTCGATCTTGGTTAGCGTCACGTCGGTCAAGTTTGCGCCGTCAAAATTGGCTTCACTAACGGATTCATTCTCATTGTTATGAGAGACAGGAGCAGACAGTAATTTTTCCAATTAGGCATCGGTATGAATATAGTTATCTGCGTAATTTATCCCTCAACTATTTTATACCCGTCAGCGCAACAACATTACATATTATTACGTGGCATTCTTTCCTTCTCAAAAAATGTAATCAAGTTGTTGTCGGGGTCTGTCACCGCGAAATCACGTTCCCCCCACCACTGGTCTTTTAGTTTTGAGTTGGGATGCAAGATACCTAACGGCTCCATACGTATATAGAGATCGTCCACACCTTCTACTTCCATACGGCAACTTGCCGTACCCGCAATAAACGATTCGGCTCCAGACACGACAGGTGTTGAGTTGCTACGCATGCGCCAATCTTCATCGCGAGCAGCCCAAAGGTTTATTATTACCGCATCGTACTGAAGGACTGCGAAACCTTCCTCCTGATGAACTATTGTAAATCCGAGTTTGTCCCTATAAAAATCAACGCTTTGTGATATATCCCTTACCGGCAATGCTGGAATGGCTTGTAACATTCTCATGATCATTTTTCTCCTTTCAGAAATAGTTTTACTTGGACTTGACCGCATCACATAAATGTACCATAGAATGGTACAACTAAAAAACATCATAAATTGAGCTAGCCTGCCCATTCGTATAGCTTAATGCCACATCGATAGTCTACTATTTTCTTCGAACACTATTAGCACCATTAGGTGTTTGCTGCATTCGGAAAACGCATAATCTCTCACCAACAGGGCAAAAAGAGGCTAACCTGAAGAAAGTCAGATTATGATATACTGTCCTAACAAAAGACTTTCGAGAGTATCTAGATATCTGGGAGGATTCACTATGGTTATGAGACTTATTATTTACCTACTCATTACCATCATTTCAATGTGCTTAGTAAGCATTACTGTGTTTATCGATAGGAATATAATAACAGACATAAACCAACTTGAGCACGTTAAACTTGGATGGCCTGTACATTTCTTAGAGCAAGATCAAAGTGCATGGGATCCACCACTACCGTACACTGCTAAGTTTAAAGTAAACAAAACCCTAAGTGAATTTAAAACCACTAACTACATCTTATCTGTTATTATCGTGAACATATTGTTCATTGGAATTTTCACATTCTGGAGAAGGCACAAATCTCACACTAGTTTCGGTTAAACTCGCTCATATTCTCGTCCTTCTCTTTGAGATAAGCTTGGGGATGCTCACTTACCAAGTGTGTTGATAAATAAACGGCAGAATAATTGATAAACTTGCTGTAAAATCTCATCCTTTTCTACACAATGCACTTATTCGCCACAGGAACCAGCATCGGAGGCAGCTCCTCCTTCAGTCTCCAGATGAAGCTGATCGGTCGATCACCCTCATGACGAACATACTCCGCCTCGCCCAGATAGACGAACGGTGACGTATACCCGTTGTCCTTCTTATACTCTCTCACGAACAGGGCAATGCGTTTGCCCATCCTCCGATGATGGATGTACCGTTGTGCTGTATTCGAACCCTCCGTAGTCCGACTCTGCGTCTGCCAATGGAATAAGCGCTCGTTGATCGCATAATCCTCGTATAAGGTCGAGGGCGAGAAGTCCTTGTCCGACTTATTGAGCGTAATGAAGAAGATATCCGTGCCTTTGTCCGCAAAATATCTCACACCCTCCCGAAACTCCGGCGCCTTCTCTTCATTGTAATATCCGAAGGCCGCCATCACTTGGGAGGTAGTGTACCTGCAGTGCACATCTAGTGGGCAAGCATACGGAAGAGGATTGGTCTTTGGGTACACCGCTACTTGCGATCCACTGACTCGGTTTACCGATAATCTATATGTGCATACATCAATATCTGCATACCGTCCTGAATGCCTTTCAAGTAAAGCCACTCACTTTGAAGGGCTGTCATTCGAGCATAGAGATCGAGCCAATCGTGTACTAATCTTTGATCGCCTTCTGTGAGTTTGCCGATAACTTCTTGTTCCATCTTTATCAACTGTTTTTTGATTATCTCCACTTCATGGATCTTCTCTGATTGAATGGATCTTTCATCGAATCTCTTAATCACTGCATTATTAATCGTAAGCGTCAAATAAGAAAGTGTATTGAAAAAGAGCAAAGTTCGTGGGGTGAACCACAAGCTTCGCTCTATTTACATGTTTCTTGAATTTCCGGGCTCCAAGGAAAATAGTCATCTAGAAATTCTGGGTGTTGGAGAAATGCGACTGCCGGCAACTGTTTGAAGAGATAGAGAAGATATTTATAGGGATTTAGGTCATTAGCCTTTGCAGTCTCTATGATACTGTATATGGCAGCACTGGCTGCTGCCCCCTTCGGGCTACCACTAAAAAGCCAATTTTTTCGACCAATTGTAAAGGGGCGAATACTGTTCTCAGCT
>Ga0101941_1000041_pt1 | contig 134465 bp, 118 predicted proteins | sample DewCreD2012metaG_3_FD_75242 | JGI IMG/M metagenome (GOLD analysis project Ga0101941, IMG submission 75242) | Hot spring sediment bacterial and archeal communities from British Columbia, Canada, to study Microbial Dark Matter (Phase II) - Dewar... ... | reverse complement strand
GAAGAGAGCTTCATACGAAAATCGGGATATCCAGCAAAATGGAAAGTTCGGCAAAATCGCGTTATTGTGGCAGCGCTAGCTCCTGTCTCCCTAGCCAATTCAATAATACTCATTTGGGGGATCCGTTGGACGTTATTCATGATGAAATGAGCTATATCACGTTCTTTGGGACTTAATTTATTCTGCTCAGTAATCATAGTAAGGATATGGCTCATATTGCTCCCCTTCCTTATCTGTTGAAAATTATTTTCTTAAATAGTATAGTGTATTTGAAAAGAATTTTCTATTTTGATTATATATGAGCTCTTATTATTTAGCAATAACCAGAGAAGGCTGTGAGATTATGGAGAATCATAATAAAGAGGTATTGTTTATCAATGCGCGCATTTATACACCAGATCGAATAATTGAACAAGGATTTCTAAGAATAAGTGATGGAATTATAAAGGAAATAGATACCATGAACAATTTGAGCAATAAGGACGAGAATGTGCAGCGTGGCATCACTATAATTAATTTGAGGGGTCAATTCCTCATTCCAGGCTTTATTGATGTACATGTCCATGGTGGGGGAGGATTTGACGTCATGTCGGGGCGACCTGAGGATATTGAGGGTATGAGTATATATCACGCATCCAATGGCACAACAACCTTCCTTGCAACAACGCTAACTGCAGAATCCGAGACGATCAAACAAGCATTAAGAGCGGTCAAGGTGGCGATGCAGAAAGGAACTGCTGGGGCATCTGTCGCAGGTGTCCATCTTGAAGGTCCCTTTCTAAATCCGATTTGTTGTGGAGCACAGAATCCAGCTCATATATGCGCTCCTTCCTTGGAGGCATTGAAATTATTCCAGGAATGCTCGGGTGATACGATTGCTCTGCTAACTATAGCTCCAGAAATGCCAGGAGCTATGGATATGATTCGTTACGCTGTGAGTCAAGGTATAACGGTATCCATTGGTCATTCTGCTGCTTCATACGAAGTGGTGCAACAGGCAGTCAAGCTTGGCGCAAGACAGATCACACATCTATTCAATGGAATGAATCCATTACATCACCGCGAGCCAGGGGTCCCTGGGGCTGGACTCATTATCGATGAACTTGCGGTTGAGTTAATTTGTGACCATATTCATGTGCACCCAGATCTTATTGGTATGGTATTCAGGACTAAGCCGGTTGATAAAGTACTGCTTATTACCGATTGTATGTTGGCTTCAGGTCTTGCTGATGGACAATACCAATTGGGAGAATTACCTGTCATCATGAAAGAGGGTCAGGTACGATTATGTAATAGTGATGGAAGCTTGGGAAGCTTAGCTGGTAGCTGCCTCACTATGGATAAGGCGTTAACCCAAGCTATGAAAGCTACGTCCTTACCAATAGAGCATATATTACCGGCACTAACAATTAATCCTGCTCGGCAAGTGGGATTGGATAAGCATAAAGGCTCTATTGAATTAGGGAAGGATGCTGATCTTGTGGTGTTAAATGAGCATTGGCAGGTCATGTCTACCTTCGTTAAGGGTTGTAATGTGTATAGGCTCTAATGGGATAGATTCTTACAATAGAAAACCCTCAGTCCGTTATCGACTGAGGGTTTTTGATTAAGCCGAACTCTTACCAAGATGGTTCTCTAACCAATCATGAAGCTGGTGGAAGCCGTCAAAAGTAAATTGGATCACCTGTTTATGCTGGTTGCTATCGTTCATTTCGATAAGAATTTTATCTTCCTTCTCGGAGCAAATCACTGAGAAGTTTGTAGATTCACCATTGATCTCTTCATTCCAGTTGCACATGTAGCTAGTAACAAAATTAGTTCGATTTCCCCTATTCTCTATTGTCACAGGGCTCACCTCCGCTTCAATTGGTTCAACTGCTTCGACCGCTTTAACCGTCTCAACTTCCTCTGGACCCTCAACTTCCTCGACGGCTTCAACTTCCTCAACGGATTCAGCTTCTAATTCACTCTCCACAAGCTGAATCATCTGAAGATGAGGTTCGGCATATTCCTTGATTACTTCATTCAGACGTTCTGCATTAAATGGTTTTGTCAGATATCCTTTGGCACCCGCTGCTATCGCTTCGGAGATTTGTTCCTGTTGATTGCTAGTTGAACAGACGAGAAGAACAGCATGAGGATAATTCTGAAGAATTTCCTTCGTCGCATCGATACCGTTCAACTCAGGCATATTCAAATCCATAAGAACGATATCAGGCTGCAATTTTTTGTATTTCTCAACACCCTCTCTGCCGTTAATGGCTTCTCCTATGACCTTGTGACCATACTGCTTCAAACAATCGGATGCCATTCTGCGCATAAAGCTCGTGTCGTCTACAACAAGTATAGTATAGGACATCATCGACTCCTCCTTATTCTCAATAAACATTCTTTCCTCTGACTCAGTAGTTAACAAACTCTCGTTAATGAACAACCTTCAACACCTCTTCCACAGTAGTTAATCCCTCGCGTGCTTTTAACAGACCATCATATAACATCGTTTTGTATGCTTGTTCTTTCAAGTACAACTCAAGATCTGGGTCGGGTAGGGATTGAAGAATGAGCTGTTTTAGTTTTTGATCAATCTGGAGCACCTCATGTATGCCAATAGACCCATAGTATCCTGAGTGATTGCATACTTGACATCCACTACCACGGACGACCGTCATTTTTCCACTAAGCTGAGCACTGACGTAGGTTCTGAAATTCCCAATCATACTTTTACTCCCGTTTTTCTCAGCATCTATGTTTACTAAATTGTGATTCTCGAAATTTTTAATTTCTTCGTCTGTAGCGGTCATGGTCTGGGCACAGTGCTTGCATACGCGCGGCACTAGACGTTGTGCAATCACACCTATTATTGCAGAGGAAAGCATTTGCTTATCAATGCCTAAACCAATCATCCGGCGGATTGCATGAACCGCACTATAGGCTTGACTTCCACAGATCAATAGTCGTCCTGGCCATGCAGCTTGAGCCGTCAACTCCAAACAAGCTCTACTGTTCACATCATCTATCATGATAATGTCAGGGTTTCGCTTGAGAGCGAATGGTATGGCCTCGCTTAACTTAAGACCAATTCGCGTATTTACTTCAACCTGTGTAACGCCTTTAATACGATGTTCGACGGGATCTTCAAGGCTAATCACATTCGACTCACCTGTATGCAGATGATTGAGAAGTGCATATAGAGTTGAAGATTGTCCGCTATTAGGCGGACCTGCAATAAAGAGCATACCTGACTTTTGTTGAACTAATCGGTCAATGATGTGGAAATTCTCAGTAGTAAGTCCGAGCTCGCTTATAGTTAATGAAGCTTCGGAATAATTCAGAATACGTGCTTGAATATTCTCGCCGTTAATTGTGGGTAGAATGGATATATTTAAGTCGATTTGTTGATGATCTTTCTGAATATGTAATTTGCCTTCCTGTGGAAGGCTCCTATTGGTTACATTCAGCCCTGACATTATTTTGATTCGATCAATCATGGTTTGCTGCGCATCCTTAGGGATTGCCTTCTGCAGTATAACCTTGTCCCCTATTTGAAATTTAATGACAAGCTCATCTTCTTCTGGAGTGAAATGAATGTACTTGGCTTTCTTCTCTACCGCTGCTTGTATGATTCGATTTATGTCTTCAATCAATTGTTTAGTTCCATAGTACTTAGTAATGGCCTGCTCTACCTCCGTGCGGGTGGCTATATGAGGTTGAACAGTCATGCCCGTTTCTTTTTCACATTGCTTGATAGCCTCATGATTTAATGGATCAACCATCGCTAGCTTAATTACTCCGTTTTTCTGTTCTACTGGGATAAGATTGTATTCTCTAGCTGTTGCCTCTTGAATCTGATGAATGATGCTTTCTTCGAATTTAGCCTCTGCCATATTAATAACTGGGATACCTAGCTGAAATTCAAGCACCTCAACTAACTGTCGTTCAGTGATATCTCCACTGTTAATCAAGAGTTCACCAATTTTTTTGTTGCTCTGTATTTGTTGCAGCTGTAGTGCTTGTTTAAGCTGCTTCTCCATAATTATTCCATTCATGATCAGAAGCTCTCCAATGCGCATATGGTCCTCCTTGTTATTCTTAACTTACTTTTATATAACAAAAAACCAAGCTCTTAGAGCGACCCGGCTATCATACCATCGCTGACGATGGGTTAGACCCGTAGCTTTGCGTCCCCGTTCTTTCGAATGGGTTTGCCATTGTTCTTCTACTTGGATTGTTTAATCATGTTTAGTTAATGGTGGTAATTATATTATAGTAAGTAAAGTAACTATTAAACATAGGTCGAAATTCTTAATAATATGAGGACCAGATCACATATTCATATAGATCTTTTGGTTCATAGTCAGGACAAAAAGCTAGACTATTATTAGAATTCGACTTAGTATTAAATGTGCATACAGAAATTGAGTGTTTATAAACAACATGGATGCCTATCATATTAGAAGATGAGGGGGAGTTATCATGAGTTATGATCAGAAGCAGACAACAGAAAATTTAATTCGTAAGCTACAACACCCAGGCAAAAAAGTAAGGATGGTTCTTGATACAGATACCTTTAATGAGATAGATGACCAATTTGCTGTGGTTTACGCTTTACATGCCAACGATAATGTACAAGTGGAAGCACTCTACGCAGCACCATTCTACAATGAATTGTCCACTGGTCCTGCAGATGGTATGGAGAAGAGCTATCAAGAAATCAATAAAATATTAGATATTCTTGACCGCAAGGATATTCCCGTATATAGGGGATCGACTACTTACTTGCCGGCGGGGGGTCAGCCAGTTGAAAGTGCTGCGGCTAGAAACTTAATAGAACGGGCAATGGAGAGTGAATCATCTGACCCATTATATGTAGTAGCAATTGGAGCTATTACCAACGTAGCCTCCGCAATCCTCATAGAGCCCCAAATTATTGACCGCATTGTAGTTGTTTGGCTTGGTGGACATGCACTGGAGTGGCCGAATACCAAAGAATTTAATCTTCGTCAGGATATACATGGAGCTCGTGTGTTATTCGATTCAGGTGTCCCTGTCGTTCTAGTCCCATGCATGGGAGTAGCCTCGCATCTTCAGACATCATTGTCCGAGCTTCGTGATTATCTTAAGGATGAGGGTGTCATCGGACAATATTTGTACGAAACTTATCTGAATTGTGCAGAAGACCATTATGCAAGAACGCGTGTCATCTGGGATATATCTGTCATCGCATGGCTGGTGAATCCTGATTGGTGTCCAAGTGTATTAAAGCACAGTCCACGGATTTCCGATGATTCAAGTTGGATTAACGATCCAACGCGCCATATGATTCGCTACGTTTATCATGTTCAGAGAGATAATATTTTCCGTGACCTCTTTCAGAAGGTTTCCCGTGTGAGACTGTAACATCTTTACAATTGACGGATATCATAGGGACTATTACTATTGGTATAATGTCTTCTAAGCTTTATAAAAACATTTATTAAAAATAGGGGGAATTCTGCACATGAAAAAAATAGGTCTAATTATGTTGTTATCCTTGGTATTAATCGTATTAACTGCTTGTGGAGGTAATGATACAGGTGGTTCCGATAAGAAAAGCTATACCATTGCCATTTCCCAAATCGTCGAGCACCCTTCATTAGATGCAACTCGTGAAGGCTTTCTTGCAGCATTGAAGGATGCTGGCATTGTAGAAGGTGAGAATCTAAAGGTCGACTTTAACAATGCACAAGGAGATCCAACGAACAATTTGTCAATCGCTCAGAAAATCGCAGGTGAGAAAAACGATCTTATTCTTGCTATCGCTACACCTTCAGCACAGGCGATTGTTCAACAAGTAAAGGATACACCGGTTGTCTTCGCTGCGGTGACAGATCCACTAGAAGCTAAGATCGTCGATAATAACGATGCCCCAAGTGGTAATGTAACTGGCGCTTCGGATACGAATCCTGTTGCGGTTCAACAAATCATGGATTTTATTGCGGATCAATTCCCAAACGTGAAGAATGTTGGTATCGTTATAAATGAGGGTGAGATGAACGCAGTTATCATGGCTGATAACGCAGAGAAGTCGCTCGCTGAACATGGAATTAAATTGATCAAAGCACCAGTAACGAATACCTCAGAGGTGAAGCAAGCGGTAGAATCTTTGGTTGGACGTGTGGATGCTGTCTTCATAACATTAGATAATATGGTTGTCAGTGGTGTTGACGCAATCATTCAAGTTGCCAATGAGAATGATATTCCGTTCTTCTCTAGTGACCGTGATACAGTAGAGCGTGGTGCCTTTATGACAGTGGGCTTCAAGTATTATGACCACGGCTATCAAGCCGGACAGATGGCGGTACAAATCCTCAAGGATGGGAAAAAGCCTTCTGAGCTTAGTGTTACATTCCCGGATAAGGTCGATTACATCCTTAATTTGAAGGCTGCGACTGAGCAAGGTGTTGTAGTGACTGATGAGATGAAAGCAACGGTCAAAGATCAGGACAATAATATTATCCAATAATGAGGTAGTCAGATGTTTAATTCTTTGACAGGTGCAGTGGAGCTAGGCTTGCTATACGCTTTGATGGCACTAGGTGTGTACATCACGTTTCGAATCCTCGACTTCCCTGATTTGACCGTGGATGGAAGCTTTACAACAGGTGGTGCAATTGCTGCGATCATGATTTCGAATGGGTATTCTCCTTGGTTATCCACTCTTGCCGCCCTTCTGGGCGGTTTAATAGCAGGGACAATTACTGGGCTATTGCATACAAAAGGCAAAATAAACGGATTGCTGGCGGGGATATTGATGATGATCGCCCTGTATTCCATCAACATGCGAATCATGGGACGACCTAATATCTCCTTACTTGGTGCGGATACGATCTTCAATCCAATTGAGGCGATTCCGCTCATGGTGATGATTGTACTAATTGTCAAGCTACTATTGGACGCTTTTCTGAAGACTGACCTTGGTTTAGCGCTACGTGCAACCGGGGATAATCCACGTATGATCGGCAGCTTCGGCACCAATACGGATAATACGAAGATCATCGGAGTTAGCTTGTCGAACGGTATGGTGGCTCTATCGGGAGCTTTTGTTGCCCAGCAATCCGGCTTTGCCGATATCTCGATGGGGATTGGAATGATTGTTATTGGGCTCGCATCCGTGATTATAGGGGAAGCGATATTCGGCTCGATGAATGTATTCCGAGCTACCATAGCGGCCGTATTAGGCTCGGTCGTTTATCGTATTGTCGTAGCCTTCGCCTTACGCGTAGAATGGTTGAAGGCATCTGACTTAAAGCTGATTACCGCGATTATCGTGGTCATAGCATTGGTCGTGCCATCCGTGCAACGCGCATTGAAGCAGAAAAGTGTAGCCAGAAGGCGGTCCGCTGAGCTATTGGGAGGTGACTCTTAGATGCTTCGCATAGAGAAGGTTTTTAAATTGTTCAATCCCGGTACTCCTGACGAAAAAACAGCGCTCACAGGTATTCAGCTTCATCTGAACCCTGGTGACTTTGTAACAGTCATTGGGAGTAATGGGGCGGGTAAATCGACACTAATGAATATCATATCCGGCACGATGAAGCCTGATCAGGGTCAGGTGCATATAGAAGGTAAATCCGTGGGTCATCTCCCTGAATACAAACGAAGCCGCTGGATTGGGCGCGTATTTCAGGATCCTATGGCAGGCACCGCTCCGCGTATGACGATCGAGGAAAATCTAGCCATGGCATATATGCGCGGCAAGACGAGGGGACTTCGTTTCGGTGTAACTGGTAACAAACGAAGTATGTTCAGGGAGCAGTTAAAGCGACTGGGTATCGGTCTAGAGGATCGGTTACGTGCCAAGGTCGGCATGCTTTCTGGCGGTGAAAGACAGGCTTTAAGCTTGTTAATGGTGACGTTTACGCAACCTCGAATTTTACTGCTAGACGAGCATACGGCGGCACTTGACCCTGCTCGTGCTGAGCTGATCACACGCTTAACAGAGGATATTGTACATGAGCTACAATTAACGACGCTTATGGTCACCCACAATATGGAGCAGGCGATTCGTCTAGGTAATCGCTTGATTATGATGGATAAGGGCAGAATCATACTTGATATCGGACCGGAACGCAAAGGTCATCTGACTGTAGAGAAATTGTTAGGAGAATTCGCGCGTATTAGCGGTAATAAGCTGTCTGATGATCGAATCGTACTTACCTAATTAGTCAAATTTCGTATGTATAGAAGGGGAGAAGGACACTTAGTCCTTCTCCCCTTCTGCAATTTGTTGGCGAAATGCTAAATAAGCTCCTTCTGCATACGTACGTGCATCATACCCGCATCTACAAAGGGCTGCTCTGAGATCGTCTGATATCCAAGCTGGCTGTAGAACGATTCCGCATGGCATTGACTATCCAATAGAGAGTATGCAAATCCCGCAGCTAGAGCTTGTTGTTCAAGCTCTAGAAGAACCCTCTGGCCAATTCCCTTGCCGCGGAATTCCGTTAAGACGGCTAGACGTTGGATTTTGGCGGTGTGTTCTTTGTAAGGAATCCATCTTCCAGTCCCTGCAGGAACACCTTTATACCTCAGCAATATATGACAGGATGCCTCTGGAGAAGTATCATACCCATCGTTTTCTAACTCCACGGGGACACCTTGTTCCTCGACAAACACTTTGTATCGAATGGAAAGACATTGAAGTAATTGTGGGAATGAGTCTACGATAGTAATTTCCAATGAATTGTCCCCCTATTGAAAAGCTCTTTTAGAATATTATAAGGACTCGAATTAACAATCGTCAAATATTTTCGCCACCTCGACATTTCATTTTTTGCGCGGTCACGCCAATGTTATCCAGACGATTTACAATTGATTCGTATCGACTCCACGATAGAAGTATAAAAGCTATTGACGGAACGAAGATCAAGTTATAAAGTTATGGAAACAGATAACAAAATAATAACAAAACACACCGGGAAATGGTTATGTAACTGGTTTTGATGCCGACGGGGATGCGGTGACGGTTAATGTCGAGGCACCCTCAGAAGAAATATATGAATTTATGGTCGGATATAACAGTCCAAACGGAGAGAAATTCACAGCTATCGTTAAACGGAAACAGGTGAAGAATGTATTAGTGAATCCGAACGCCACTGAAGATGCGCTTGCGCTACATCAATTTCTAATTAACAACTAGAGGAAGAATATTCTCTCGGGACAACAGACATTAATCGATGTACTTCAGCTCATGGGACTATGGTAAACTACCTGCGGTAGCGGGCTTCGATCTAATTGAATACTCACCTACAAGAGATAGTAAAGAGCATATCCAGAATGTATTAGACCATGACTATGTGTTAACTCTTGATGAGCTTCCTAAGTTCGAGTAAACATTTGGTGACATGAAACTAAACTATCAGAAATGAGGCGACCCAAGTGAAGAAGCTTGATGAATATATTGGTGGTATGACGTGGGGTTGGACTGGTGTTAGGGGAACATGGGCGAATGATACAGCGGATCGATCCATGGAGCTTATGGTTAAGGGTTTAAGCGTAAACTGGACGGCCATTACGTTTGCAGCGATGCAGGATCACCCTCAAGCTACAGAGATCCGCTATAAAGAGAAACCAACAGTGTCGGATGAAGAGATCCTATGGGCGATTAGAAAAGCGAAGAGCCTTGGCTTAAAGGTAGTGCTAAAGCCTGTAGTGAATTGTAGTGATGGGACGTGGAGGGCGCATATCAATTTCTTTGATGTAGATGTGCCTTGCGAGCCAAAGTGTTCGGAATGGTTCAAGTCCTACAACGAATTCATCCTTCATTACGCTAGAATCGCCGAGGAAACCGGCTGTGAGATGCTCTGCATTGGCTGCGAGATGGTTATGGCAGATCGAAGAGAACAAGAATGGCGTAACCTACTTACGGAAGTACGTATGATATATTCTGGGATTATCACTTATAACTGTGATAAATATCAGGAAGGTAATGTTACTTGGTGGGATGCGGTCGATGTGATTTCCTCCAGTGGTTATTATCCGATTGATGATTGGGAGCAGCAGTTAGACCGAATCGAAGCCATTGTGACTAAATATGATAAGCCCTTCTTCTTTATGGAGTCAGGCTGCCCAAGCCGTGAAGGCTCTGAGCATATTCCTAACGATTGGGGACTTAAGGGGGAACCGAGCGAAGCGGTTCAAGCTGACTGGTACAGAGCAGCATTCTTGGCATCTAACAAGCGGGCATGGGTTGAGGGTTTTATGCTATGGGATTGGCCAGCCAAACTCTATGAACCCGAGGACGCAGCGCGAAATGATGACTACTGTTTATATAATAAACAGGCGGAAGTAGTTGTTCGCGATTATTACGATAAGAAAACGAAATCCAAACAAGAAGTGATCAGCCCTAAGTAAGAAGTGAATTATGTTTTGGAGAAAATGTTAGGTGCTGAGTTGCTATTTACTCTTAATCTGACATTTTTTGTGAATATAGTCGTGTACGGTTCGCAATCAATGAGTTATAATTAATATAACTAACAAAAATTAATGATTAACAGTTCCTGTTTGGCAGTTGAATTGTTATAAGAAGGGGATTAGTGCAAGCCATGCGGGGTAAAGTGACAATGCAAGAGATTGCGGATTTGACCAAGGTGTCCAAGTTTGCTGTTTCCAGGGCGATTAGCGGTAAACCCGGTGTTAGTGCAGAGACGAGAGATATGATACTTCAGGCGGCCGGACAGCTTGGATATTTCAAGAATGATTTAAAAAATTCTTCTAACGAGCTTCAAGATTACAATGTTCATCTAATGTCAGGAACAATTCTAGTGCTTTTTCCCAACGTCAGGTTTCAGAATCGGGAATCCGTGTATTGGGGAGCGGTGTTCGATGGTATATCTGCAAGGTTAAATCAGAAGGGGATCGACATTCTTACACTTACGGAGCCTACCTCGGACCGTATGTTTTCACTTCTCAATCCTGACGCTATTCAAGGGATTATTACCGTAGGTGCGATTTCCACAACAGTCATACACGAAATTAATCAATTGAATATCCCAATAGTCATGGTAGACCATCAGGATCCAGCATTTCTTTGTGATACAGTATTTACTGATAATATGGGTAGCATGAAGCACCTGATGACAATGTTAATTAGCAAGGGATACAAAAAATACCAATTTGTTGGCAATATCGAATACGCACAGAGCTTCTACGAACGTTGGCTTTCTTTCCGTGCTACACTGGAGCAATTCGGAATTCCCCATGAGCAAATTCCATCTCTTATTGGTACGCCGGTAGATGAAGTACACATCGTAATGGGAGAGATACCAGAAGAGGATATTCCGGAAGTTTTTATCTGTGCTAATGATTCGACAGCTCAATATACCATTGAATCGTTACAGAAGAGGGGAATAGAAATCCCTGGTCGGTGTGCGGTGACGGGCTTCGACAATACAAATGATTTCTCACCTATTCTCGCCACTGTTAATGTGAATAAGGAGCTTTTAGGCATGAGGGCAGTGGATCAAATGTTATGGAGAATCGCCAATAGAAATTCTAGCTTTGAGAAAAAGCAAATTTACGGGGATATCATTGTTCGTTAATATAAATTTCGATATTTCCTATGCATCATAATTGATAAAGCTACTGGAGAATCTCCAGTAGCTTTTGATTGTTTAGGTCTGCAATTGGAGTAACTTCTCAATATTCGAGGGGTCTGATATTCCGGCAGCATTCTCAGCCCTCATCCGATAAAAGGGTTCATTCTGATTCGGTTGATCGTCTTCGAAGGCTTTATATGGGAGTGAATTTTCCGCCACGCCTCTAGCAATAGTCGTCCAAGTCCCATTTAGTAAAGAGGCTCGTTCTACAATATACGATTCTGCTCCAACTGAACCACGCCAACGAATACTGTTTGTCGAGTGGATACTAAGTAGTATAGGGGGCTCTGGAATGATGAAATCCGGTACCGGTTGATCAGAGATTTGATAGGCACATTGTCTTAGAATTTCGATTTTTCGCATGGCGGTTCCTTCTGCCCTGGTCGGTATTTCCGGCCAAATTAGGCAATGACCAGCTTTATTGTTAGGGTCACCTTGAAAGTAGAATCCGCCGTGTTCGCAACGATAACGAAGGGACCAAATCAGAGCACCAGATGAACCATTCTCGATTACTGCCTTTAATAAATCTTTAACAACCGATGGGTCTTCGTGGCCGAATTCTCCAACTATGAATGCTTTTTTGCCTTTGGAGCGTTCGCGGTCGCTCGTCGTCCTTAACAGGAAATCGAGACCTCTATCTATGTAGTAATGATTGGAGACAATATCAATATTCGGGTTGTCCAAAGAAGCTTCAGAAACACCATATCTTCCATCTAGAATAAGCTGTTGGGGATTCTGCGCCTTCATATGAGCTGTTATTTCTGTAATCCAGGCATCAGGACTGTCAAGCTCATTACCCGTTTCCCAGGCCAGAATAGCTTTATCCTCCGAATAACGAATGCCCGTATAAGTATTAATTCGGTTCATTAGGAACGAGATAACTTCCTTGAAATCATTGATTAATTGGGTGTCTGTATAGAATTCCCTCTGTTCCTTACCTCTGAAAGCGGCGAAATGTTTAATGCCCCCAAACCAATCCCATTGATCGATGAATGGGAGAATGAGTCGAACACCATATCGGTGAGCCAGGGCTAAGACCATGTCTAAGTCTCGGAATAGCTCCTCATCATATTCTCCAGGTGCATAAATGTGTGCCTTCCCCCCACCGGGACGAATGCCACCACGAATAGAAAGCGTATAGCAGCGTGTGACTCGTCCACCCAATGCTAGAATGGTCTTATAGGCATCCGAAACCTCCCACTCACTAACTCTGTGCCAATCTGGTAGAGGGTCTTCGTTTATGTGCAAATTCGGAATATTCGCCGAGATAAAGCGAAAGGGTCGATTGCCTTCTAATAAGCAGTCACTGTTCCTTGTAATGAATTGTGTAAAGCCCTGTTGGAAGCCCATGTGTCAACTCCTTGTTTTGTGAATCACCATCTGGAACCAAACAAATCAAAAGTTTATTATCTATAGTTCCAATAAATACAAGACTATAGTATCATAACAATATGATAACTAGTATATAGTATTTTAATATTTTGTTTTTATATTTGTTATCATAAAATTTCACGTGGAGGCGAATTCTATGATAATCAATAAAAAGCTCACTGAGCATGTTCATGTGAACCAAATTGGCTACCCAACTAAAGGAAGCAAGAAAGCCATAGCTCTTGGTGCAATAGGACGATACGAGCTTCTGGATGTAAGAAACAATATGGTGGTGTGGAATGGCGAAGGGGTAGTAGGCGATTCAATCGATAAATCAACAGGCCATGCATGGTCGTCACTGGATTTTACCTTATTCCAGCAGCCAGGGATTTACATCATTGATGTTGAAGGAGTCGGATTATCTCATCCCTTCGAGATTTCGGAAGCACCATATAGCGGTGTTAGAACAGGACTGTTGAAATCGTTCTATTATCAGAGATGCGGTCTAGCTTTGGATGAGGAATTTGCGGGCGTATGGAAACACGATGCTTGTCATCTAGCTGAAGGTCATGTACATGGGACCGAAGAAACCCGACCTTCATCCGGAGGCTGGCATGATGCTGGTGACTACGGGAAATATGTCGTTCCCGCTGCTAAGGCAATCGCTGATCTCTTGTTAGCCTATGAGCAGTATCCTTCTTCTTGGGTGGAGTCAATCGGAATACCGGAAAGTGGTAATTCCGTTCCTGATATATTAAACGAGGTACGATATGAGCTGGACTGGTTGTTATTGATGCAAAGGGAAGATGGAGCGGTTTATCACAAACTAACCACACATCGTTTTCCAGGGTTGGGTGTTATGCCAGAGGATGACCAAGCTGAGTTAGTATTCTCTAATGTTTCTTATACTGCAACTGGAACGTTCGCAGCGGCAATGGCCATGTCGGCTCGGATTTATCACCTGTTTGATATCAAATTTGCTGATGAATGTTCGCGGCTGGCGAAGAAAGCTTGGAAATGGCTAGAATCAGCTGAACTAAATGGATTTCGTAACCCACCAGATATCTCTACAGGGGAATACGGTGATAAAATCTTAGAAGATGAACGTTATTGGGCAGCAGCCGAGCTTTACCGACTGACTGGTAACTTGGAGTACCTTGAGATTGCCACCACATTAGCTGAGAAAGAAACATTCCCTCTGTATGAATTAGGCTGGGCCGATGTTGGGGGATATGGAACTATTGCTTTGCTGTTAGCTGAAACTGAAGTCCCCAGCTCTATAAGGGATTATTTGCTGGAAGGATGGAAGAAGGAAGTAGAGCGTCTGAAGCGATTGAGTGATCAAGATGCCTTTGGCATTTCTCTGTCTCCAGAAGAGTACAAATGGGGCAGTAATATGAATGTAATGAATCATGCAATGATACTAATCCTATCTTCCAAGTTCTTTGACCAGATGGAGTTAGAGTCGTATATCGTCCGACATTGGGATTATTTGCTTGGATGTAATGCAACGGATTATTGTTATGTAACAGGTTATGGCAGTAAGCCGGTCATGTTCCCGCATCACCGACCATCAGTTGGAGATGGTGTAGAAGCGCCAGTACCTGGTATGGTTGCGGGTGGTCCGAATATAGGGCTGCAGGATAGTGTGGCCGTGGAATATCTACAAGGGGAACATCCAGCATGCTGCTTTATCGATCACAAGGACAGCTATTCCACAAATGAGATGACTATATACTGGAATTCTCCTGCCGTATTCGTGGCAGTTTCTATGGATTGCAAAAGGGTGACATAACAATGTAAAAAACTGGATCATAACAAAAATCAAAAACTTGAAAAATTTAATTGCTATTTCATAACATTTTGTTATGATATGGATGTAAGCGTATACAAGGTTGTCGGAAGGGTGAGATCATGAGGGGAAAAGTCACAATTCAGGAAATCGCCGATCTTGTAGGTGTATCTAAATTTGCTGTGTCTCGCGCACTGAGCTCTAAGCCGGGCGTCAGTGCTCATACAAGAGAAATCATTTTCAAAGCAGCAGGTCAGCTAGGGTACTTCAAGAATAACGAACCTAAACGTACTTTTGTTGACTTTAGTGATAATCATGGGAATGCAGTATCGGGAACAATTGTTGTGCTCTTCCCGAATATTCGTTACCAGAACAGGGAATCGGTCTATTGGGGACCGATCTTTGAAGGCATTCTCAATCGTTTAAACCAAGAGGGGCTTGATATCGTTACGCTAACAGAGCCTTCTGGAGACCATGTGTTTTCCGTGCTTAATCCGGAAGCGATTCGTGGTATTATTACGATCGGTTCAATTTCTACACAGATCCTACTGGAAATTGGACGACTGGGCATTCCTGTCGTAATGGTCGATCACGTTGATCCGGCCTTCCAGTGTGATACCGTGTTCACGGATAATTTCAACGCTATGAGGGACATCATGGTCAAGCTAGTGAGTAGAGGCTATCGTAAATACCAATTCGTTGGTAATATTCGGGATGCGCAGAGCTTTTATGAACGATGGCTCGCTTTTAAGACGACACTGGAGGAGCATGGAATTGAATTAAATCAAGATCCGCTGCTTGTTGGACCAGAAGCGGACGATGTATACAAGCTTTTTCCGAAAATTTCTCTAGATGTATTGCCAGAGGTATTCGTGTGTGCAAACGATTCGAATGCAACCTTCTTAATCGACAGGCTTCGCATGAATGGTCTGAATGTTCCGGAGAGCTGTGTAGTGACTGGGTTTGACAACACCATTGAGACACATCCTATACTTGCAACAGTAAATGTAGATAAAGAGCTGCTCGGTAGAAGAGCGGTAGACCAATTGTTATGGCGTAGTGCCCACAAAGGCACGGCATTCGAACGTATGCTGATATATAGCGAGCTTATCGTTAGGGAAGAATATTCAAGGTTACCGCTTATCCAGACAGGTCGGTAACGGAGGATGATAATAATGTTATGCTAACAAAAAATGCTGAGAGATTATGTGAGTGGCATACGTTACGATGGCTATTCGACAAATAAACCAAACATATTAATAACAAAAATAAAAATGTAACGATAAAAATTAGCAAAAAGTTATTGACGACCACTACCCGTGGTGCTATGATATTTTTGTAATCATCTGGTGCTACAAACTAAAATGGCGGTGATGAACTTTTTTTTGAAAGAACCTTGTAAGCGGTTTCTTAAGGGGGATTTACCCGGGGAGTGGAATCTTAATAATCTTTATAATTCATGTACAACCACATGCCGGTGATGGTAAAACCAAAACAATATGGGAGGTTTAGCAATGAAAAACTTGAAAATGCTTTTAGTTCTTATGATCGTCCTGATGCTTGTTGTAGTGACAGCCTGTGGTAACAATGGTGCTAATAATGCCGCTACAAATACCCCTCCAGCTGAGAAACCCGCAGAGGTTGTGAAGGAAGAGCCGCCAGCTGTTGAAGAGCCAGAAGTTGTTGATTTAGGTGGACGTACTATCCGCATAGCAGCTTGGTGGGATGGTTTACCGAAGGGTGAGACTGCAGGAGAGAAAGCTCAACTGGACAAGATGGCCGAGCTTGAGAAAAAATATAATATGAAAATCGAATTCATAAACATTCCATTCGATGAGTATATGGATAAATTCACAACAACTGTACTTGCAGGTGATCCTTTTGCAGATATAGCAATCATGGAATTTAAGAGAGCAATTGTACCTGTTAAACAAGGTCAAGTGCTTCCGATAAGCGATTTTACTACACCAACAAATGACGTCAATAACGAGCAGAAAATCGTTAAGAAGCTTCCACCACTAGCAGGTGGCGAATATTCATTTAATACACCAGGTGTTTCTGTAGTAGGTCTACATTATAACCGTGATCTATTCAAGAAGCTTGGCTTACCAGATTTGCAAGAAATTTATAACAGCGGTGGCTGGAATTGGGAAAAGTTCCTTGAAATCGCTAAGCAAGCTACACGTGACACAGACAACGATGGTAAAATTGATTCCTTCGGTTACTCTGGTTGGCCGGCAGATACAGCACGTCACTTTGGCGCTGCCAATGGTGTATCCTTCGTAGATGGCGATACTTTAGCAGATAATTCCACGGATCCAAGAATGATCGAGACTTTAGAATTCGTTAACCGTCTTGTTAATGTTGAGAATGTTAACAAAGTGAAAACTGGTAATAAAATGGATTGGAATGAAACAAGCACGTTCAAGGACGGCGACGTAGCAATGTCCATCATGTACGACTGGAATATTGGTGACCTTACCTTTGAAGCAGGTGTTGTACCAATTCCACTAGGCAACTCTGGCAACAAGGAACATACTTACGCGAACACAGCTCTTAATGGCTGGTTCATTCCTAAGGGTGTTAAGGATCCACAAATCGTATATCAAATTTTCGAAGAAATGAAAGACGTTCCTCCTACTGAAGAATATCTGGGTCAAGATTGGTTGGAGTCCCGTTACAAAACCGAAGCAGATATTCAGATGGCAATAGAGCACATTAATGGCACAGGTATGATCTCTATTGAAGAAGGCGTTCCAGATTATCCGTTCTACGCTATTATGGATGAAATCATTATTCAGAACCTATCCGTTACTGCAACGGTAGAGAAGAACAAAGCGGCAGCACAAGCGGCCCTAGACAAGTTAAAATAATTAGGTAAGGGCCAAGAAGTACTAAGAATTATAGGATACCGAGAGGTGTGCCGTACATACCGGCACACCTCTTTTTTAACTCAGGATAATAACAACAAAACAAAAATCCTAACAAAATTAATAATGTTATTGATTGTTGTTTTGTTTGATGATACGATACGGATGTATCTTTAGTGCAATGCAAATAAGACATTACTATCAAAGTTCTGAGCTTATTCTACGAAGTAGTTTTATCGGTTACTGGCGTAACCATCAAAAACTTTTAGCCTAAGCTTTCGAAGTAGTTTTATCGGTTACTGGCGTAACCATCAAAAACTTTTAGGGGGATGACATTGAAAAAAAGAGCACATTATAGCAGAATGACGTTAGTAATAATGAGTATCGTGCTGACGTTCGGGTTACTAGGTCCCGGCCCCCTGAAGTCAGCCGAGGTCAGCGCAGATAATGCGGTAGCTGAGGGAAACATTGGTCAAGACGAATTATTCAGAATGATTCTAAATGGTCAAAGCTATTCCGATTATAAGGAGCGACATGAAAGCGCTACCTTTATAGATCAGGAAATTATAGTGGAGGCTTCCACGTACACAAAGCTTGAAGGGGATGCCAGTGAAACATTAAGTGATTATGAAGGGCAAGGCGGCTTGTCGATTAAGACAGGAGAACAGGGGAGCGTAGAATGGACCGTTGAGGTACCTGAAACCGGGTTTTATCACATATCGGCATTATACTATCCCATTGCTGGCAAAAGCTCCAGTATTGAACGGACGCTACTAATTGATGGTGAAGTGCCATTCGAGGAAGCGGCCTACCTCGAGTTTGATCGAATTTGGGGTGACGAATTAGAACGAATAAAGCGTGACAACCGTGATAATGATATACGACCTCAGCAAATCGAAAAGCCTGAATGGCGGGAAGAATTGTTTAAGGATCTTGAAGGTTACTATGAGGAACCATTTCAATTTCACTTTACTGCCGGTACACACAAAATTTCTCTTGTCTCACAACGAGAGCCTATGGTCATTCGCAATATAAAATTGTTTCATTATAAGGAGCCAGCCTCCTACGAAGAGACGTTAAAACGATACCAAACCGAAGATCTTCAAGAAACCGAAGATATCCTGATTACTATTCAAGGGGAGGATGCGATTGCCAAATCATCTCCGACCTTGTACTCACAAACTGAACGAACGAGTCCAGCTGTCTTTCCGTATAGTCCATCTAAGACAAGGGTGAACACGATTGGAGGATACAATTGGCGTATTCCTGGTCAGTGGATCGAATGGGAGATTGAAGTGCCTGAGACGGGGCTTTATAAAATCGGGTTCAAGGCACAGCAAAACTTTGTGCGAGGTATCTATTCAACGCGTAAGCTAACGATTGATGGCAAGGTGCCATTCGATGAGATGAAGCGAGTACCATTCCGATTTGACAGTGGTTACCGCTTGGATGTAATGGGGGGCGAACAACCTTATTTATTCGAATTAGAGAAGGGCAAGCGCATTCTGCGTATGGAAGTGAACTTGGGTGAATTCGCCCCGCTCATTCGAGAAATCGAGGAGAGCTTGTTCAATCTTAATGCCATGTATCGCAAAATATTAATGATTACCGGCGCCGCTCCAGACCAACTACGCGACTATCGTGTAGAAAAACAGGTACCTAATTTATTGGAAACCTTCACGATAGAGAGCAAACGTCTCAAATACGTAAGCAAAGAGCTTCGAAGACTGTCTGGCGGTAGTAGTGATTCTGAAGCATTACTGAAAACCATGGCAACTCAGCTTGATGAGATGCTAGATGATCCGCATACAATTCCTAGACGATTGGGTGCCTATAAGGCGAATACCGGTGGTCTTGGTACTTGGCTACTAAGAACAAGGGAAATGCCACTAGAAATCGATTCGATTTTTGTAGCTTCACCTAACAAAGAGATACCTAAGAAAGGTACTGGCTTCTTCGCAGAATTAAAGCATGAGATTGTAACATTCATGTATTCCTTCTTCATCGATTATAACCAGATTGGCAACGTATCTAACGATAAGGACAATCGCTCAGTTACAGTATGGATTGGAAGCGGTCGTGACCAAGCGAATACACTAAAAGCAATGATTGACGAGACGTTTACACCTGAAACGGGCATTAATGTCAATCTGAAGCTTGTACAGATGCATACGCTGTTGCCCGCGACGCTTGCTGGGCAAGGCCCCGATGTCGCCATGCAGATCGGTAACGACATACCAGTTAACTATGCGATGCGTAATGCGGCTCAAGACCTGACACAATTTAGTGACTACGAGGAAGTAGCGAAGCGTTTCCGACCAAGTGCTGTAGTACCTTACTCCTATGAGGATGGTGTTTACGCATTACCTGAGACACAAACGTTTAACATGCTGTTCTATCGGAAGGATGTATTAAACGAGCTGGGATTGTCCATCCCGAGCACTTGGGACGATGTATCTAATATATTTGCAGTTCTAAATAAAAACCACATGGAATTCGGCTTACCGTTGGTTCTTCAACCTTCATATCCTGGAGAGAATATTCCACCTAACTCTGTATACGCGATGTTGCTCATGCAGAATGGCGGACAATTCTATCGTGACAAGGGTAAGGAATCAGATTTAGATTCACGAATAGGTATTGAAACGTTCAAAACTTGGACGGAATTCTATACGGACTATAAGCTGGAGCGAGAATTTGATTTTCCGAATCGCTTCAGGACGGGTCAGATGCCGATAGGTATCGCGGATTATACAACTTATAATCAGCTATCTGTATTCGCACCAGAAATTCGAGGCTTATGGGGATTCATACCCGTACCTGGCACAGTACGTGAGGACGGTACGATTAGTCGTGAAGTCCCAAGCGGTGGCAGTGGAACAATCTTGATGGAGAGTGCCGAAGACAAGGAATCGTCATGGGAATTCATGAAATGGTGGACGAGTGATGATACTCAGACAAGGTTCGGTAGAGAAATGGAAAGTTTGATGGGTGCGGCGGCTCGTTATCCGACTGCTAACATTAAGGCACTTGACAGTTTACCTTGGCCTGTTACTGATTATGAGAACCTCAAAGCACAGTTTGAAACGGTTCGTGGCATACCTGAGGTTCCAGGCGGTTACTTTACGGGACGCCATCTCCTGAACGCCTTCTACAAAGTGGTCGTGAATAGTGCGGATCAGAAAGTCTTAGGCATTAACATTCCTGGAGAGAAGGCTGAGCCTCGGGAGACCATTGTTGAATATGTGCAATACATTCAGGAAGAAATTAGTGCTAAGCGAGAAGAGTTTGGCCTGCTGGAATAAAGGGGGGAATCACCTTGTCTAATGTCATCACCAAACAGAAACAAAATCCGGTTACTATGACCGCCAAGCCTAGTCTTGGTCCCCAATCCTGGTGGGAGATTAATTGGCAATCCATGAAAGCAAATAAGCATGGCTACGTTCTTATGGCACCTTACATGCTGCTCTTCCTCATGTTTACAGTTTTGCCTGTTCTGATGTCAGTTATTATTAGCTTCACTTACTTTAATATGCTGGAGTTCCCTAAGTTTATTGGCTGGCAGAATTACTCAAGACTGTTCCTAGAGGATGACATATTCCTAATTGCCGTGAAGAATACGATGTTGTTCGCTGCGATTACAGGACCAGTCAGCTATTTGGCCTGCTTCCTCTTTGCCTGGATTATCAATGAGTTGCAGCCGAAGTTGCGTGCTTTTATGACACTCATTTTTTATGCACCATCTATTTCGGGAAATGTCTTCTTTATATGGCTATTGATTTTCTCTGGGGATCGATACGGCATAGCAAACGGCTTCCTAATCAAATGGTCGTTCATTCTTGAACCCATTCAATGGCTGAAGACAGAGCATTACATGCTGGCTATTATTATTCTCGTACAGTTGTGGTTAAGCCTTGGTACTGGTTTCCTCGTCTTTATTGCAGGACTCCAGACCGTTGATAAGACATTGTATGAAGCTGGTGCTGTGGACGGCATCAAGAACCGCTGGCAGGAATTATGGTACATCACTCTTCCTTCTATGAGACCTCAACTGATGTTCGGCGCTGTCATACAGCTGACGACAGCATTTGCGGTAGCTGACGTATCGATAAACCTTGCTGGCTTCCCAAGCGTCAACTATGCAGCAGAAACGATCGTGACCCATCTAATGGACTTTGGTACGATCCGTTTTGAGATGGGATTTGCTTCGGCGATTGCTACCGTCCTGTTCACTCTTATGGTGGGTACGAACCTTATCGTTCAAAGACTACTGCGAAAGGTGGGGGAATAGGCGTATGAATTTCACATTGCAACTACGTAAAAAAAGAGTGAATCGCTCATTCATGGGAAGCCTGCTCTTGTTCGGGTTTCTAGCGATTGTGGGCGCTTTCATGGCACTCCCGCTTGTTTATGCCATTAACGCAGCTTTTAAGCCTTTAGATGAAATTTTTCTATTCCCACCAACATTATTTGTTCGCAATCCAACGATGACTAATTTCATTGACCTTATGACGCTCCTAGGCAACTCATGGGTGCCGTTCTCGCGTTATATTTTCAACACTGTCTTCATCACTGGGGTGGGCGTTGTGGGTCACGTGCTTCTAGCTTCGGCTGCTGCGTATCCGCTTGCGAAGTACAATTTTCCGGGAAAAGAGATCTTATTCACTACAGTGGTCCTGTCTCTCATGTTTACGCCGCAGGTTACGGCGATACCGAACTATATGGTTATGTCATGGATAGGGTTTATCGACTCCTATTGGGCGGTTATTGTACCGGCTTTTGCTTTTCCGCTGGGCTTATATTTAATGAAGCAATTCATGGAGCAAATTCCAGATGCATTGCTTGAGGCGGCCAAGATCGACGGTGCCTCTGAATATCGGATTTTCTGGCAGGTCGTCATGCCTAACGTGAAGCCTGCCTGGATGACACTAGTCATTCTATTGTTTCAAATCCTGTGGGCGACCGATGGCAACGGCTTCATCTATAGTGAGCAGTTAAAGACACTTCATTTTGCCTCAAACCAGATCATACAAGGTGGTATTGCCCGTGCAGGTGTTGGTGCGGCGGTTGCCTTGATTCTGATGAGTGTGCCAATCACACTGTTCGTATTTACACAGAGCAAGATCATTGAAACGATGGCGACATCCGGGATGAAGGATTAGGGGGGCGACCATGAAATTTATAAGAATACTTCTCATGATGATGGTCATATCCCTTATTACATCGGTAGTGGTTGTGCCAGTATCCGCACAAACTCCATATGAGGCATACACCTATAACTACTATAGGGATTCGGTCCCTCTACCAGCACCGTATCTACCAGATCGGTTTGTATTGGGAAATGACTTAGGCGTTGGAAACTTCAAGGATCCTAATGACATGTATGTAACTGAGGATGGCTTCATCTACATTCTAGACAGTGGCAATAGTCGAATTGTTATCTTGGATAGTGATTGGAAAGTGATTCGTATCATCTCTACGTTCGACAATGCTGGTTCCTCAGATACGTTCAAGAATCCGGGGGGCATATTCGTAACGGAAGAGAAAATGATTTACGTCGCAGATACCGATAACAACCGTATTATTGTGTTGACTAACGAGGGTGAGCTTGTGAAGATCGTCGAAAAACCGCAATCTGACATTCTAGCAAGTAACTTCACATTCAATCCATCCAAAGTGGCGGTTGACAAAGCGAATCGGATTTTTGTGGTCGCACGTGGTGTTTATGAAGGTTTAATGCAATTCGACGAGAAAGGCAGCTTTATAGGCTATGTCGGTACAATTAACGTGACACAAAGCTTTGCTGATAAAATTTGGCTTCGATTAGCGACAGATGCACAACGTGAGCGGATGCAGCTTTACATTCCAACAGAATTTGCCAGCGTTGATATTGATGCCAAAGGCTTTGTATATTCGACCAATGTCGATATGAATTCAGAAACACCGATCAAACGTCTCAACCCGTCGGGACAGGATGTTCTTAAACGGTTCGGCTACTATCCGGTTATGGGGGATGTACGCTTTCGAGCTTTTGGTAACAACTCAGGTCCTTCAAAGCTTACTGACATCAAGGTCATCGGTGGAGGAATGTATACGGTGCTAGATTCTTACCGAGGCCGCTTATTCACATATAACGATGAGGGCGATCTACTCTATGCTTTTGGTGGAAGGGGTACACAATTAGGCTTATTCAATACACCGGTCGCGGTAGAGATGGTTGGAGATAAGCTTGTTGTACTAGATCGTGGTAAGAATAGCATTATTGTATACACGCCAACCTTATTTGGAAATTCTGTCCACAGCGCGACTAGCCTTCACTATGATGGTAATGGTGCCGATGCGGTAGAGCAATGGAGAGAGGTGCTTCGCATGAACTCCAATTATGACTTTGCTTATCTCGGAATCGGTAAATCGCTCCTCATGGAGAAGAAGAACAAGGAAGCGATGGAATACTTCAAGCTGGGCATACACCGCCAGTATTATACCATTGCGTTCAAGCGATACCGAAGAGAGGTCATGCAAGAGCATTTCGGCACATTCATGACTACAATGCTGACGCTTGTGATCGTATTCGTCTCGTTACGCCTCGTCAGTAGATGGAGATTGAGGAGGAATGAGAATCGTGAAACTAGAGCATTATAAATTCCCATTCCATGTTATCCTACATCCGTTCGATGGATTCTGGGATATGAAATATGAAGGAAAAGGCAAAGCCAGAGTCGCCCTTATTATATTGGCCATATTCGTTCTTAATATCGTTCTACAAAGACAATTTGCAGGTTTTCTAGTGAACTTCAATGATCCTCGAGAGCTAAACAGCTTGGATGACATTCAATTTACCGTTCTTCCCTTCTTCCTGTTCTGCGTCGCGAACTGGTCCATCACAACACTAATGGAGGGGGAAGGAAAGTTCAAAGAGATTGTCATGGTAACCGGTTATGCACTATTACCACTTGCGCTCATCAACCTGCCGCTGACCTTCATTAGTCGATTTATGACGATGGAAGAGACGTCCTTCTATTATCTACTTAACAGTTTCGCGGTCATTTGGTTTTTTTATCTGCTGTTTGTTGGCATTATGACCGTGCACCAGTACACGGCGACAAGAACTATTGTTACGTTGCTACTGTCCGTCATTGCTATGGGAATCGTTGTATTCTTAGGTTCGCTTATGATCAGTATGGGAATGCAAATTTATTATTTCGTCTTAAATATTTACCGTGAACTTATATTCCGGATGTAAAGGAGGCCACACCCTTGAGGAAACGGACAAAATGGTACGTGGCATTGACCTGCATTCTGGTTGTTGGTCTCTCTGCCTTTCTAATTTATATTGTAAATAATGGCGTGCCTTCTATTAATACGGTTTCTTATGTTAAAGGGACATCTGAGCCTGTGCAATCAACAGAGCTTACTTTTCTAACGGATAGCACCGATGCTGTTCCGGGAATGAAGCTAGTTGCTCAAACGGATGAGTTAGCTCTTTACTTTCATCAGGACACCACAGAGTTTGCCGTATTGAACAAGCAGAGTGGTAAGGTATGGCACAGTAACCCAGCAGGTAGGGAACAAGACAGTAAAGCCTCGCCTTTCGAGAAAGAATTAATGGCATCTCAGATAGCTATTACTTTTAGAGATGCCATGGGGCGTATTAATACGTTTACTAACTTCGCACAGAGTATTAGTCGTGATCAGTTTAAAGCGGAAAGCATCGAGAACGGCATGCGCATCACCTACACACTTGGTGATATGTCGCTGGGTATCGATGTATTGCCTAAGCTAATCAGCAAGGTGCGGATGGAAGAGAAGATACTGAGCAAGCTTGATGAGGCAAAAGCTCGATATGTTAGCACCAGATATTATCCGCTTGCATCTAATCCAGAAGTGTTAGAGCGGCTGGACGCTGCTGTCTCAAGACAGCTTGTACTAACCAGGATGATTGATGCTTTTGCTGAGGCAGGTTATACACCTGAAGATCTCATTGCTGATAACGAAGAGAACGGAATTTCGGGCGGAGCAGGTCAGGATAGACCGAACTTCTCCATCCCCCTCGATATTCAGCTGGACAGTGATTCGCTCGTGCTTAAGATCTCCGCTAATCAGATTCAAGAGAGCGATGGCTACAGAATCCGAATGCTGAATCTGGTTGGGTTTTTCGGTGCGGCGGGTACGGAGGAGCAAGGATATATGTTTGTTCCGGATGGTACTGGAAGTTTAATTTATCTGAATAACGGTAAAATCAATCAAGAGGTTTATGCTCAGCGTCTGTATGGCGAGGACGAGAACGATAACAGCGGTCGTCGTGGACAAGTGACCGAGAGTGTGCGTCTGCCAGTCTTCGGCTTAAAATCTGAAGAAGATGCGTGGTTCGCGGTGATCGAGAAGGGCGACGGTATCGCGAGCATTAATGCCGATATTAGCGAACGTAGCAATAACTACAATAATATATTCGCCAGCTTCGCCATCCGTGGCGAGGATGAGCTAACCTTGTACAAAGCTAATACAGTGGAAGAAATTCAATTGCTCACCGAAGCCCGTTATGAAGGTGATGTTCAAGTGCGCTACAGCTTCCTGTCGGGAGAAGAAGCGAATTATTCTGGCATGGCCAAGAATTATCGTGACACATTGGAGAAGCAAGATGTGCTTAAGCCAATCACTGGGGAAGCTGATATGCCTTTCTACATGAGCGTTCTTGGTGCTGTCGACAAGCGAAAGACATTCCTGGGTGTTCCGTACAAAGGGATGACTTCGATGACCACATTCGATGAGGCAGGCGAAATTGTTGATCAGTTGAAAGCAGACGATGTAACCAATATTCGAATGCGGTATCTTGGCTGGTTCAACGAAGGAATTAATCATATCATTCCGTCTAAGGTGAAGGCTGATAGCATACTTGGTGGAAGGAAGGATCTTGACTCACTAGCAGGAAAGCTGGAGGAGAATGGTGGCAAGCTTTATCCAGATGTAGCATTCCAGCATGTCTTCCAGAACGAAGGTAACTTTGCTCCAGCTTCCGACGCTGCAAGATTCGTTACACGTGAGGAAGCGGCGCGTACGCCATATAACCGTGCATTTAATTCGATGGATTACGATTTGGGCACCTATTACCTGCTGTCACCAGCGAAGCTTCCTTATTATGTAGATCAGTTCATGGACGGATATGAAAAAATGGGGAATGACGCTGTTGCACTTCGTGATCTTGGTGATCTATTACATGCAGATTATCGTAGCAATCGTGTGATTTTCCGAGATACTGCGAAGAATATCGTAGCAGAGCAGCTTGGTAAGATCAAAGAACGTTATCCGAATATGCTAATCACCGGGGGTAATGCCTATGCATTAGCATACGCTGATCAATTGGTGAACGTACCGACCGCCAATAGCTTGTTCTCTATTACGGATCAGGAAGTGCCGTTCTATCAGATGGTTATTCATGGGTATGTAGACTATGCCGGATCGCCGATCAACATCATGGACGAGCAGGATCTTCAGATGAATCTGCTGCGCTCTATCGAGCTAGGTGCGGCGCCTCACTTTCTGTGGTCCTACGAATCGTCAGCGAAGCTGAAATTCACCCCTTATGACGAGATGTTCTCCACTCAGTATACGTCTTGGTATGATCATGCTGTGGATATGTATAAGAAGGTGAATGATGCGCTCTCAGGTCTGCGTTCAACCAAGATTGCGAATCATATCCAACATACAAAAGGTGTTGTAGAAGTGCAATATGAGAATGGCACTTCTATATACGTCAACTATACTAACGAGTCAGTTACAGTGAACGAAACGCAGGTCGAAGCGAAAAACTTTAAGGTAGGCGGTGGTAGCTAATGAACATAAGAAGGATGACACTTGCGCAGAAAAGAGGACTTCTCGGATTCACCTTCATACTGCCTTGGTTAATAGGGTTCTTATTCTTGTTCGCGGCTCCACTTATTCAATCGGTTAACTTCAGCTTTAACGAGCTAAAGGTTGCACCGGGAGGTTATGAATTAAACTTTATCGGTCTCAAGAATTTCAATGAAGCATTGTTTGTAGATGCAAATTATAATCGGATTCTAACCGAATCTGTGACGGATATGGCTTGGAATGTTCCGATGATTTTGTTTTTCAGCCTATTCTCTGCGGTGCTGCTCAATCAGAAATTCAGGGGTCGGGCCGTGGCTAGAGCGATTTTCTTCCTGCCCGTCATTCTAGCTTCTGGAGCTATTGTTGCCGCGGAGACAGCTGGCCTGATTAGCATGACGGGTAGCTCGGAGATTGCCGAAGAGCTCGGTGAGATGCAGAGTGGCTTTGACACATTGTCTTTCATCTTCTTACTAGACAACGCTGGTATGCCAGAATGGTTTATTAATTATCTTGTAGATGCGGTTACGAGAATATATGAAATTATCCGTAGCTCCGGTGTTCAAATTCTAATCTTCCTAGCTGCGTTACAGTCGGTTCCACCTACAATGTATGAGGTAGCCAAAATGGAAGGTGCAACTGCTTATGAATCATTCTGGAAAATTACATTCCCTATGGTGAGCCCACTCATTCTAACTAACGTCATTTACACGATCATAGATTCATTCGCTGACAGTACGATTACACAAACGATCTATGTAACAGCGTTTCGCGCACAGAACTTTGGGCTAAGCGCAGCGATGTCCTGGCTGTATACGTTGGTTGTTGGAATTATTCTCGTCGTTATCGGTGTGTTAATTTCTAGAAGGGTTTTCTATCACAACTGACAATAAGCGAAAGGAGGGACGCTATTATGGAAATGACCAAAAAATCTAGTCAAAGTTTGACCCTTGTCTATCGTCTGCAAAAAACGAAGAATAAATCCTTGGAACTTCTTTGGTCGCTTGCACTCTACATCCTTGTAATTGGTATATCCTTCGTCATTATCTATCCGCTGCTACAACGAATATCTATGGCGATCAAAGCCCCTGTGGATATTTATAATCCTACGATTTTTATGGTTCCGGTTAACTTCACGTTAGAAAACTTCCGGCTTGCGATGGAGGTGTTGAACTATTGGCCGATGCTAGGTAATACATTGCTGTTCGTTTCGATTATTACGTTGTTGCAGGTTGCTTCGTGCGCACTTGCTGGTTATGGATTCGCAAGATTCACTTTTCCGGGAAGTAACATTTTATTCATTTTTGTTGTACTGACGATTCTTATTCCTATGAGCACCTTGATGGTGCCCATGTATCTGCATTTCCGTAGTTTTGATATCTTAGGGTTTGTGACGTTATTTACAGGTAAGGAAGGGGTGAATTTACTCAATACCTATTGGCCTGCCATGATTATGTCGGCGACAGCCAACGGGTTGAAGTCGGGATTGTACATTTATATATTCAGACAGTTCTTCCGCGGACTTCCCAAGGAGATTGAGGAGGCTGCAACAATCGACGGTGCTGGTGGTTATAAGACATTCTTCGGAATTATGTTACCTAATGCGATACCGGCGCTCATGACCGTTATGCTGTTTGCTTTTGTGTGGCAATATAATGATACATTCTACACGTCGTTGTTCATGAGCGAGAGTGCTTTGATGCCAGTTAAGATTGCATCTTTGCCAGCAGACGCCAACCAATACTTACCGAGCCTACTTGGATTGGGTACGAATGCGGATATGAGAGCTGATCCTAATCATGTGGCTATGATTGTGGACACGGGGATTCTTCTAGCGATTGCACCGCTCATTATCATGTACTTATTCGTACAGCGTTACTTCGTAGAAAGCGTAGAACGTACAGGTGTTGTAGGCTAATGGCTATATTAAACTACTAATGCAACAGCGGGAGGGAAATCATAATGGCGGACCGTATGTTTATCAAAGGTATGACCTGGGGCTGGAACTCCAAGCGGGGTGATTATCGGACGCCAAACGCGCTTAATTCTCTTACGAAATTGAAGGAAAATGGCTGCGAGTGGGTGGCGTTATCATTCTGGACGATACAAGAGCATGTACATTCCACTAGTATTCCATTCGATTACGGCTATACGATGACGGATCGTGATCTTGAATTTGCGATTCGGGAGGCGAAGCGGCTCGGGTTGAAGGTATGCTTGAAACCTGTTGTTAATTCGAGCGATGGTATATGGAGGGCGCACATAGGCTTCCCGGACGAGGAAAGCGATAAGCACTCCTACTGGGACCAATGGTTCACATCCTACACCAATTTTCTGGTTCATTATGCAGAGCTCGCTGAGGAGCTTGGCTGCGAGATGTTCTGTGTGGGCTGCGAGATGGTGAAGACAGAGTCACAAACTGCCCGTTGGACGAAAACGATAGCGCGTGTGCGGGAGGCATATTCGGGGCCGCTCATTTATAATGCAAACCACGGCAAGGAAGATGGGGTGGCTTGGTTCGATCAGGTTGATTATATCGGAACAAGTGCTTATTATCCGGTTGGTAGTGTCCCAGGCGACAGCGAAGAGAATATGATGGCTAATTGGCTTCCCGTGCGCGACAAGATGGAAAGGCTTCACAAGAAATTTAATAAGCCAGTTATCTTTATGGAGATCGGCTGTCGTAGTGCCTCTGGATGTAGTACAATGCCATGGGACTTCAGACACAAGGACTTACCCTTTAATGAAGAGGAGCAAGCAAACTTCTACAGCTCTGTCATGAAGGTGTTCTGGGAAGAGCCATGGTTCGGCGGTTTCTTCTGGTGGGATTGGAGTGTCAATTTGTACAGCATTGACGAAGCGAAGCAGAATCGTGGGTTTGATGTGTATGGGAAAAAGGCAGGGAAATTACTAAAAGATTGGTATACAACTAAATAATAATATAATATTCAGATGTTAGGGTATCACTCTTTTTGGAGTTTGCTGAAGAGGATACCCATCCTTTTTTTTTGCTACTGGCGAAAAAACAATATTATGTTATATTATATAACCTTAATAAGTTATGTAATATGACATAAACTTAACCCAAAAGTAACCCCATGGTTTATGTAAGCGTTGTTATTGTTGACTCTATGATATTTATATGTTAATTATAATGATAGTAATTATAATAATAGTAAATTATTGGAGGTGATAATGTTACAAAACGATATAAGTACAAAAGCCGAGAATAAATCATCTTGTGATAATGTATTTTCAACATCTAAAGGAGGTATTTGCGTGGGCCGAATAATTGGAAATAGAAGAATCACATTGATGTTACTAGCTTTAATGCTTGTGCTTGGAACAATATTAGCAGGTTGCTCAAGCAGTGGATCAGGGAATCAAGAGTTTCGATTTACATTAGCTAGTGAACCACCAAGCTTAGATCCAGCTTTGATGACGGATGCACAGTCCTCCATTGTAGCTTCCGGACTGTTCGAAGGTCTTATGCGGCTAAATTCAGCCGGCGAACCACAGAAAGCAATTGCTAAGGATTATAAAGTATCAGATGATGGTAAGACATATACAATCGAACTGCGTGATGACGCTAAATGGAGCAATGGAGATCCGGTCACTGCACATGATTTTGTTTATTCATGGCAGCGTGCTCTAGCTCCTGCAACAGCTGCAGACTATGCATACATGCTTTATTATCTTGAGAATGCCCAGCAGTATAACGCTGGAGAAATCACAGATCCTAACGAAATTGGTGTGAAAGCATTGGGTGATTATACACTGGAAGCCAAGCTGTATACAGCGGCTCCTTATTTCGTAAGTCTTCTGGCTCACTATACGTACTTCCCTGTTCATAAAGAAACAGTAGAAGCGAAGCCTGATTGGGCAGCTGAAGCCGAGACTATGGTTACGAACGGACCTTTCCTATTAGAGGAATGGGCGCATGAGGATAAGCTTGTATTAAAGAAAAACCCGGACTACTTTGATGAAGACAAAGTAAGCTTCGAAACGGTAACCATTACACTGGTTAATGATGCTAATACGGTTTTGAATTTATTCGATACAGATGCAATCGATTGGATCGGTGCACAGGCAGGATCGGTTCCGACAGATCCTACGCCTAAACTGGTAGCCGAAGGAAAAGCAGAAATTAAAACCATTGCTTCGGTTTACTATTACCTATTTAATACAACAAAGGCGCCATTCGATAATGCTAAGGTTCGCAAGGCTTTTGCAATGGCCATTGATCGCCAGATTATTATCGATAACGTTACACAAGCGAATCAGACTCCTGCATTCGGTCTCGTACCGCCTAGTATTGCCGGGATGGATGGTAAGTCCTATCGCGAGATTTATCCGGATAATTTTTTCGAGGAGAATATAGAGGAAGCGAAGAAGCTTCTTGCAGAAGGCCTGAAGGAATCAGGAATTAGCGCGATACCTGCTGAGACGACCTTGCTGTATAACACAGATGAGGGACATAAGAAAATTGCCGAGGCTATTGCTGACATGTGGCGCACAAATCTTGGTGTGGAAGTAAAGCTCGCAAATCAAGAGTGGGGAACTTTCTTGGAGTCGAGAAAAGGTGGTCAGTTTGATGTAGCCCGATCAGGTTGGGGAGCAGACTTTAATCACGCGATCAATTTCACCTATGATCTCATTCATCCGGCTTCCGGAAACAACGACGGCAAATACAATAATCCAAAGGTTGGGCAATTACTTGACGAATCCTTACTAGCTACTGATGAGAAGGATCGTCTAGATAAGATCGCTGAAGCTGAGAGACTCGCTTTTGAAGAGGATATGGGGGCCCTCCCTATTTATTACTACACAACAGTGGTCATGGTTAAGGACGGATTCAAAGACGTGGTATCTGATTATGCAGGTCATTTGGATTGGGCATTTGGTAGCAAGGAATAAATTAATTTAAGTATCTAGAATACTACTCGAAAAGGGTATATATAGGTTCCTATATATACCCTTTTTAATCTTACTCAAGATGAGCCTGGGGTGATCAATTGATTCAACTAATATTCAAGAAATTTATGTTTATGCTCCTATCTATGTTCATTCTCATAAGCGCAACCTTTCTTCTGATGAATGCAGTTCCCGGTAGTCCATTGCAATCAGAGAAGGCTACTAGTGAAGAAGTACAGAAGAATCTAGAGGCCTACTATGGTCTCGATAAACCGGTTTACAAGCAGTATCTGATTTACTTGGGCAATCTAGCTAAATTTGACCTAGGTATTTCCATGAAGAAGAAGTTCCAGTCTGTTGATAAGATGATAAAAAACTCTTTCTCCTATTCGTTAAAGCTAGGAATTGTATCCATTATAACATCGGTTCTTGTTGGCACTTTACTCGGAATCATTGCAGCACTTCATCATCGTAAATTTTTAGATAATTTCGCGATGATTGTCGCGGTGATAGGTCTTGCTATTCCAAGCTTAGTTATGGCACCACTCCTACAGTATTTGCTAGCAGTGAAGATAAGGATATTCGATGTTTCCGGTTTGAATGACCCCATGGATTATATTCTGCCTACAATAGCACTCTCATCAGTACCCATTGCATTTATTGCAAGATTAATGCGTTCAACTATGCTTGAAGTTCTCCATTCCGATTTTATTCTAACGGCCAAAGCTAAAGGGCTACCTGGGCATATCGTTGTATTACGACATGCTTTGCGAAACTCAATGCTGCCGGTGGTCACTTATTTAGGCTTTCTTACAGCTAACATAATCACTGGTTCAGTTATCATTGAACAGATCTTCGCCATTCCTGGAATGGGCAAGTATTTTGTGCAGAGCGTAGTAGATAGAGATTATCCACTTATTATGGGTATAACCATTTTCTATGCTGCGATCTTGATGTTAACCCGGTTATTGGCGGATATCGCCTATGTTCTTGTGGACCCGCGTATTCGCGTATCCGGCGGAAAGGTGGAGACATAAATCATGCAAACCAAACTCGATGACAATTCTATCAAGCAATTAAATCCTGATATGTTTGTGCCCATACAACAAGACTTGTCGAATGCCGAGAAGATGGAACGTAAGAGTCTAACCGCCTGGCAGGATGTCTGGTATAGATTAAAGAGTAATAAGCTTACTATGGTGGGACTATGGATGATTGTAGCTATTATTATATTGGCTATCTTCGGTCCGATATTCTCATCTTATAATCACTTCTCGAATGACCTAGCTAACAGCAATGAGGCTCCTAGTCTATTGCACTGGTTTGGAACCGATGACTTAGGACGAGATATGTTCGTACGGACCTGGAAAGGTGCGCAGGTATCTTTGTTCGTAGGTGTAATGGCAGCATTGATCGATTTGGTTTTAGGTATCATCTATGGTGGAATCATGGGTTATTTCGGCGGTAGAGTTGATGAGATCATGAATCGATTTTCTGAAATTTTATATGCGGTCCCCCATTTGTTAGTTGTCATATTGCTGCTCGTCATCATGGAGCCTAGTCTAACAACCATTATTATTGCCATGTCGATAACTGGTTGGATTAATATGGCGTGGATTGTACGTGGACAGATCATGCAGCTGAAGAATTTAGAGTATGTGCTCGCCTCCAAAACGCTTGGAGCAGGTGCGATGCGCATCATTTTTCGACAGCTAATCCCCAATGCGATGGGACCTATCTTGGTCACAATCACTTTTACAGTACCTGGAGCTATCTTTGCTGAGGCATTTCTAAGCTTTCTAGGTCTTGGCGTACAGTCGCCGGTCGCTTCTTGGGGCACGATGATCAGCGCTAGTATTAGCGCACTAACCATCTATCCATGGAGACTCTTGTTCCCAGCGTTGTTCTTAAGCTTAACGATGTTTGCCTTTAACGTATTCGGCGACGGTCTGCGAGATGCGTTCGATCCGAAGCTTAGAAGATAAGTGTGGTTTACTAATAAGGAGGACATAGAGATAAATGAAGACACTACTTGAAGTAAACAACTTGTCTGTATCCTTCGATGTATATGGCGGTGCGGTACAGGCTGTCCGAGATCTTAGCTTCTCTGTCGAGGAAGGGGAAGCGGTAGCTATTGTTGGAGAGTCGGGATCCGGTAAGAGTGTGACAGCACAAACGATCATGAGATTGATCAAAACACCACCCGGCAAAATTAAAAAAGGCTCCATATGGTTTAACCAACAGGATTTGCTACAGCTATCCGAGAAAGAGATGCAGAAAGTCCGCGGCAACAATATTGGGATGATCTTCCAAGACCCAATGACTTCATTGAATCCGACATTAACGGTTGGCATGCAGATTATGGAAGGCTTAATTCAGCATCAGAATATGGGGAAAGCCAATGCAAAAGCGCGAGCGATTGAGCTACTGACATTGGTTGGTATTCCCAATCCAGAGATACGGGTCAATCAATATCCCCATGAGTTTTCCGGTGGGATGCGACAAAGAGTGGTGATTGCAATCGCACTGGCTTGCAACCCTTCTCTGCTGATTGCTGATGAGCCTACGACAGCACTTGACGTTACGATACAGGCTCAAATACTCAGACTTCTGAAGGAGCTTCAATTAAAAACAAAAACGTCTATTATATTAATTACTCATGATTTGGGAATTGTTGCAGACTTATGTGATCGTGTGTTCGTAATGTACGCCGGTCAGATTGTAGAAAGCGGAACGAAGCGCGAAATATTCCTTAATCCTCAGCATCCTTACACCAAAGGATTGTTGAAATCGTTACCTCGCTTGGATCAGAATAAGAATGAACCATTAATTCCTATATTCGGAACGCCACCGGATCTAATCAATCCTCCGCAAGGTTGTGCATTCTGTGCACGATGTGAATCAGCTATGCGTATATGTGAAAGCGAAAGCCCTGAGTCATCAACTATCAGTGATACCCATTCGGCAAGATGTTGGCTACAGCATCCGTATGCCAAGAATGCGGGAAGCGCTGGAAGTGAGGGGGTGCGTGCATGAGTCAACCTCTAATTGAAGTCAACGGCTTACGCAAATTTTTTCAAATGGGAAACAATCGTGTTCTTCAAGCGGTTAACGATATAAGCTTCGCGATTCAGCAAGGTGAGACGCTTGGACTTGTCGGGGAGTCAGGCTGTGGTAAAACATCAGCAGGTCGTACGATTATTCGTTTATATGAACCAACGGCCGGACAGGTCAACTATGATGGCGTAGATATCACGAAGCTATCCAAATCCAAATTCAAAGCGTACCGTCGCAAAATGCAAATGATTTTCCAAGACCCCTACTCATCGTTAAATCCCAGGATGACCGTTATGGACATCATTGGTGAGGCATTAGATATACATGGTCTGGTTGGAAGCAGGGCTGAGAGAAAGCGGCGTGTTGAACAATTGCTCGATCTTGTCGGACTAAACTCAGAGCACGCTTCCCGATATCCTCATGAATTCTCAGGAGGACAACGGCAGCGAATTGGTATTACAAGAGCATTAGCGGTAGAGCCGCAGTTTATTATTTGTGATGAGCCGATCTCAGCATTGGATGTATCTATCCAAGCACAAATCATAAACCTGCTGATAGACCTGCAGAAGAAGCTTGGTCTTACTTATTTATTGATTGCACATGACCTCTCCATGGTGAAGTATATGAGTGATCGTGTCGCGGTTATGTATCTTGGTAAAATTGTTGAGCTTACAAGCAGCGAGGACTTATATGCGGACCCGCAGCACCCTTACACTAAGGCGTTACTGTCCGCCATTCCCATACCTGCGGTGGATAGGGAGAATGAGCGGGAACGTATTATTCTCACAGGAGACCTGCCAAGTCCAATGAATCCACCAAGCGGTTGTCATTTTCGCACACGCTGTCCTGTAGCAACAAAGAAATGCGCACAGGTAGAACCAGAATTTATCGAAGTAAAGCCGGGCCATTGGGCTGCGTGCCACTTGCTCTAATAGAATGACTATACTAGAAGGACGATTGACTCTACACCACTCCATATATATTATATTGATGTAGGAGGTGTAAAGTATTGTCAGTCATACGTAGTAAATTAGAAGAAGTCATGAAAAACCACGATCCTAAATTATCTATACGCAAGCTGGCCAAGGATGTTAATTACCACTTTGATTCAGTTCGTCGAATGTATAAGGATGAGATGGTACAATATCCTAGAGATTTGTTGCTAAAGCTTTGTTTGTATTTTGATGTTGAGCCGGGTCAGCTTATTGGAATCGACAAGGATGAAGAAAATAATATGAAGAAGAGTTGAAGAATGGACATTAAATTCTATCAACTCTTCTTTTTTTACGACAAAAGTCCTCTAAAAAGCTGATTAATTGACAAGATTTTATGGTCATGATATAATGGAGAGTGACAAGATAATATGGTCAGAAGGGATGATTTATTAGATTCCGTACTAATATAAAATTATGAAGAGGTGTCTTATGAAATCGAAACATTACAAATCGCAATCGTTCCTACTTATTCTTATTCTCTCGTTTACCATGTTTACCCTACCCGTATCGGCCGAAGTTGCAGCCCCTAGTCTTGGAACAGCAAGCGCTTATGGTATCTTAGGTGCAACTACCACCGTTACTGGTGAAACTAATATAATTGGTAGTCTAGGAAGTGGCGGCGCAACAGGAACTGCAGTAGTATCAGGCACCACAGATATAGCTAATTCAGCATATACAACAGCATTTAGCGATTTAGGGGTAGCCATTACCACAGCAGATTCACTACCAGCGGATTCTACTGGTGCAGCATCTGATCTTGGTGGTCTAACACTAACTCCGGGGGTATACAAATATACCGGTGCTGTTTCAATAGGATCGAATATGATATTTAACGGCGACGGGGTTTACATATTCCAAATCGATGGAGCTTTCACAACAGCTGCAAACTCAGCGACTCAATTAACCGGAGGAGCTCAATCCTGTAATATTTTCTATGTAGCTAATGTTTCTACCATTGGAGCGAACAGTACCCTTGCAGGGACAGTATTGAGTAAATCAGCGATAACAGTCGGTGAAGGCGCGGTTATTAATGGTAGAGTGCTAGCTCAGAGTGAAGTTACGGCTAATGCTGCTAATACCACGATTAACGTCCCTGGGCCATGTATTGCAATTGAGCCAACACCTGAACCAACACCTGAACCAACACCTGAACCAACACCTGAACCAGCTCCGGAACCAATACCGGTACCAGTAGAAGAACCAACACCTGAACCAATAGAGGAAGTCATCGCACCGAGCCCAGTAGTAGTGGCAGCATGTACATCGCCCTCCCTCAACGTGTCTTTGGATGGCAAGGGGAACATGATTATTCAAGCAATGCTACCAGATGATGCCAAAGGAACAGGTACTTGGAATTTCAGTCTAGGAGGAAAAGCATATCAAGTAAAAGGCAGTGAGGATGTTACCTATACTGCAGTTGATGTGCCTGTTGGAAATTATCAAGTGAGTGCACAATTTACTCCGGATAATAATGAAGAGATAGTCGAGCTAGCGTTGTGCACGGTTTCTGTACCTACGGTTACAGGTGGACAACTACCTGATACGGCTACACCATGGTATAATTTACTCCTTATCGGAGCTGCTCTAATGATAATGGGTGCAATAGTTTGGAGTAGAAGGAAGCTTCATGAATAGAAAGAAATTTAGCATTAATAAGTTTATAGTAACTCATAAGCTATCCCTAGGATTATTAATCCTAGGGATTAGCTGTATGATTTGGGCGGCATTTCAGATATTAGATCAATCTAGCACTATAACAGCAGTAGAAATCAACCCCATTACGCCTGATTTAATAACACAGAACGAACAAGAGGTAACCCCGATTATCCCGATGGATCCCAAACTCCCCCCAAGTAGTAATGAAGTTATCTCAAGTGAGATTCTTTACCCTATAAGGCCGACAAAAGGGGATCATATAGGGAATATAACGATTCCGGCAATAGATCAAATAATACCCATCTTTCATGGTACGGATGAGGATGAATTGGAAAAAGGTATAGGTCACTTTGCTCAAAGTGTGTTACCAGGGGAAAACGACAATTCTGTTCTATCAGGACATCGGGACACGGTGCTTAGGAAATTAGGTCAGCTGGAAATTAAAGATCAGCTCATCGTGCAGACTTCAGCGGGAATATTCACTTACGAGGTAAGGAAAATTCAAATTGTAGATAGAGACGACAAGACCATTATTAGCCCAACAGACCATGCGGTATTAACCGTAACCACCTGTTATCCCTTTACGTATATTGGAAATGCGCCAGACCGGTATATTCTTATTGCGGATTTGGTTATGAACGAATTAGAATAAGATGAACTAGAAATATATGGATAACCTTATATTGCGAACGGCCAGATAAGTAAAAAAACGATTCATTAGAGGAATTTTGATAATTTCGAAGAAATTATTGAGTATTGCTTAAGATAGAATGGCATTATCTAAAAGGAAGTGGTTTTCATGGGGTTATTTTCTAATAAATTGGATTTCATTATAAGTCCAGATGGAATAGACATAATTGAAAAAATCATAATTGGTGGGATCGAACAATTCATTCTAATTCAGGCAGACGATAAAACAAAGCCAGTTCTTTTATTTCTTCATGGAGGACCTTCAATGCCACTCCCAGGTGTATCAAGTAGAGGTATGGATTATACCATTGCTACGAATATTAAAGAGCTTATTAAGAATTATATCCTAGTTTTTTGGGACCAAAGGGGTACAGGGAAATCCTACAATAAATACATTCCAAAGCATACAATGAATGTTCCTCAATTCGTTAATGACACAATTGAATTAACTGACTACTTAAGAAATAAATTTAAGAGAGAAAAAGTTTTCTTAGTAGCACATTCATGGGGTTCTATTATTGGTTTAAAGGCAGTCAGCCAGCAACCACAAAAATACTATTCTTATGTAGGTATTTCACAAATCGTAGATTGGACCGAGAATGATAAATTAGGACTTATATGGACTAAAGAAGAAGCGAAAAGAAGGGGGAATGATAAAGCTTTAAAGGAATTAAATTCCGTAGGAGAACCGCCACTTATAGATAGCTTTGAACAATGGGGTGTTCTAAGGAAATGGCAAAGGAATTTTGGTACTCTAATTTATTCGAATGAATACGTTAAGCACCCTGGGTTATTCAAAATAACAATGAGAATGCTATATTCTAAAGATTATTCAATAAAGGATATGTTCAATACTTTTTATAAAGGGTTTAAATTGGTTTACACCCATGATTTCATCAAAGAGCTGCCAGAATTTAATTTTCTGAAAACCACAACCAAAGTAAAAATTCCAATTACCTTTATTCATGGAACACATGATATGCATGTTCATGGGGAGTTAGTAAAGGAATATTATGAAATATTAGATGCAGACAAAGGAAAAAATTTAATTTGGTTGAAAAAATCAGCTCATATCTTTCATCCTGACGACACAAAAATTATTGAAAATTATTTGATTGATGAACATAAACACTTGAAGGAGACTAATTAAATCAAGGGACGAAAACGATAGTTCAAAGGATCAATTGATTCGGAATGGAAGGGTAGTTTTATAATTAGCGCATATGAGTCAAATAAGTGAACTATAACGTTGAGAGATGACGTTAACTGTTCATTTTTTGCTATATAAACCAATGTATTATATCTTTCCCCCGTACATGCACGCCTAGGCAATCGCCCACATATACATGAGATAATGGCTCAGCTTCAGCGACTAAGGAACAACAATGTCGAATGATCGTTTGTTCCTAGACAGGCCAACTCACAACATCATGGGGGTGAATTAAGCGTGCCTGGATTTTTTACTGCATTAGCATTATTCATTAAAGAGTTTATGTTACTCGTCTCCTATGTGAAGAACAATGCTTTTCCACAGCCTCTGAACGAGAAGGAGGAAGCCTTACATCTTCGACTTATGGCAGAAGGTAATCCCGAATCCCGTAACAAGCTGATTGAGCACAATCTGCGTCTTGTCGCGCATATCGTTAAGAAATTTGATAATACAGGCGAGGATTTGGAGGATCTGATCTCCATTGGTACGATTGGTTTGATTAAGGCTATTGAGAATTATTCGACAGACAAAGGTACGAAGCTAGCGACCTTCGCGTCTCGGTGTGTGGAGAACGAGATTTTGATGCATCTTAGATCGCTGAAGAAATCTCGCAAGGATGTCTCTCTACATGATCCAATTGGAACGGATAAGGAAGGCAATGAAATCACGTTAATCGACATTCTCGGCTCTGATGGTGATGAAGTAGCGGATAAAGTCGAGTTAAAAATTGAAAAAAGCAAAATTTATAACAATTTAGATATCTTAGATGATCGGGAGCAAGAGGTTATTCGTGGCCGATTCGGGCTCGATCAAGGCGGAGAAGAACGCACTCAGCGTGAGATCGCTAAGGAGCTAGGAATTAGCCGTAGTTATGTGTCACGGATTGAGAAGCGAGCACTTATGAAGCTGTATCATGAGTTCTACAAAGTGAAACGATAATAATGAACAAATCCCATTGTCTGGAATATATAATCGATGATTTCATAAGGTTTAAGGGTTAATATAAGTCATTTCCTTCTACGGGTGTAATATGCACATTAATGAGATATTCGTTCGGTGTAGAACCAGTGAATTTCTTTAATTCCTTGGCCAGATGGAACTTGTTAACGGAATATTGCTCCGCGAGCTCATCCAGTGTGATTTTCTGATCAAATCGATTTTCCATATCTGGTCATGGATTGTTACTGCTAATGCATAATGTCCAGCAGGGGCGCTTAACGTCAGTAGAGTATTATCACCTCTTAAGCTCGTGTGAGGAAATGCAAACAAAAATCTAAGTCCGTCTGCAGATGCTGCTGCATCAGGAGTTCAGCGCCTTGTCCATCTCTTGCTTTAATCGCTTCATAGATTTTCTCATGCTCATCAATGAGGAACGGTCGATTATAGTAAACAACTGTGCGTCGAAAAAGATAGATAATCGATTGCATACGATCAATCATATCGATCATCACCGGATTATTACTTGCATGAACTATAACTTCGTGAAATCGCTCATTTGCTTTCATAATCTCATCTTTGGCCCCCGTTCTTCCCCCCTTTACACATTCCCACAGAGATAGAATTTCATTATGCGAGAGATAATTGGCCGCACAGCGTGCAGAATAGCCTTCCAGAAGGATACGTACTTGAAAGGTGTTTCTCAAATCCTTCTCCGACGGATTAATGACCTTCTTATTAGCAATCAGACCCTCTTGCTCCAACTTACGAATGGATTCACGAATAGGGGTACGACTAACACCTAATTCCAATGCAAGCTTCTCTTCTACAATCTTGGTTCCACGGGAAAGGGTGCCGTTTAAGATCATGTCACGAATGATTTCATACGATTGACGGTAAGCTGGACGAGATTTATTCGTAGTCTGAGTCAAATGATACACCTCCTGGATTCAATATATGACCTAATAAACAAATTGTTATTCTAGCCTTTCTATGAGTATAGAATACGATCTGTAAAAGCACCAGATAAATATTGTATCCAAAACTAGTCAAAGTGTATACAACTTTAATACCTAAGTATACAATATGTCATATACTGAATCCAATGGAGGGAAAGAAATGAAGAAAAACATTGGCTTTATAGGTTTAGGCATTATGGGTACCCCGATGACATTAAACCTAATAAAGGCTGGATATTATGTAACGGTTTATGATGTGAATCTAGAAGCAATGGACACTCTGGCTCATTATGGAGCTATTAAGGCTATCAACCCAAGAGAGGTAGCTGAGAGCAGCGATATTATTATTACGATGCTCCCTAACTCTGGACATGTACATGAAGTTGTATTAGGAGAGCACGGCATTATAAAAGGAGTAAAGACGGGTACAATTATTGTTGATATGAGCTCGATAACACCGATTGCATCAAAGGAAATTGCAAATAGGGTTGCTATGCAAGGCATAGACATGCTTGATGCTCCTGTAAGTGGAGGTGAGCCAAAAGCAAAAGACGGCACATTAGCGATAATGGTCGGCGGTAAGGAAGAGATTTTCGAGCGTGTAAAAGAGGTTCTTTATTGTATGGGCAAGGATGTCACACTGGTCGGGGGAAATGGCTGCGGTGTAACGGCTAAACTTGCTAATCAAATTATCGTAAATCTGAATATCGCGGCTATGTCGGAAGCACTTGTATTGGCGGCAAAAGCAGGGATTGATATTCATAAGATGTACGAAGCAATACGAGGAGGGCTAGCTGGAAGCGCTGTGTTAGATGCAAAGGTTCCTATGATACTCGAAAGAAATTTCGTTGCCGGTGGTAGAATTGATATAAATCTTAAGGATATTACGAATGTGATGGAAACGGCTCACGATATAGGTGTTCCGCTTCCGCTCACTAGCCAATTACTAGAAATTCTTCATGCTCTGAAGATAGATGGCAGGGCAGCTGATGATCACGGCGGGATCGTCCAATATTATGAGAAGCTAGCACAAATTGAAGTTACTACCACAATGGAGGTGTAAGGCATTGATTAAATCTGCCAAGCTATCCTTTTCCTCCATTAGGTTGCAAGTACCGACAGAGTGGAGAGATGCAAATCTTCGTCAACAGATTAAGCAGTTGAATGAAGCCAACAATAAGAAGATTATTGTGTTAGATGATGATCCTACAGGCGTTCAAACGGTTCATGATGTAGATGTTCTGACAGTTTGGAATAAGAGCTTACTTATAGAAGCGTTCGATAACCAAGAGAACGTATTTTATATTTTGACCAATACACGCGGAGTTGACAGAGCGGAAGCGGAACGAATTAACCGTGAAATTATTCGTAATGTATATGAAGTGGCATCTGAGAAGGGGATCGAATTTGTCTTCATCAGCCGTAGCGACTCTACTTTACGAGGTTACTATCCACTTGAAATCGACGTTCTCTCCGAAGAGATGGGCAGATTGTCGGGGAAACCCTATGATGGACATCTGATTATTCCTGCCTTTTTCGAGGCTGGTCGTATAACTTATAAGAATACACATTATATCGTTGATCAAGATGAGATGCTCCCCGCCCATGACTCGGAGTTTGCTAAGGATAAGGTATTCGGCTATCGGAATGGTGATTTGACCCAGTGGGTAGCGGAGAAGACGGAAGGTCGCATTAGACCCGTCGATTGTATAGCGATCACTTTAAATGACATTCGTCGAGGTCCGAAGGTTGTTCAGGAAATATTAATGAGAGTGGAAGGAAATGCACCGGTTATTGTTAATGCTCTTTCCTATGCAGATCTGGATGTACTTTCTATTGCATTGCTGTACGCAGAAAGTCAAGGTAAGAAATTTGTATTCCGTACTGCTGCTTCATTCGTAAAGTCGTATGGAGGTATCGGTGACCAAAGTTATTTGCCAAGAGATATGCTAATCGCCAAAGGACAGGAAGCACACGGAGGGTTGATTGTTGTCGGCTCGTACGTACAGAAGACAACTACTCAATTGGAACGATTAGTGGCCAACAATGACATTGTTCCATTGGAAATGGATGTTGAACGTATATTAAATGCATCCGAACATGATAATGAGCTTAAGCAGCTCATACATGAGGTCAACGAGCTACTATTACAAGGACGCAATGTGGTCGTATACAGTAGTCGCAAATTGATTGCTCTTGAGAGTATAAGTGCGAATCTAGATATAAGTCAAACCGTTTCAACTGCACTTGTACAAATCGTTCAATCTCTAAAGGTAAACCCAAAGTTTATCATTGCCAAAGGCGGTATTACTTCCAGTGATGTGGCTACTAAGGGACTCTGTATCCGTAAAGCCAGGATAATCGGTCAAGTATGTGCAGGTGTGCCAGTGTGGCTGACCGGTGAGGAAGCAAAATTCTCAGGAATGCCTTATATCGTGTTTCCGGGTAATATTGGATCGGATACAACGTTATTGGAAGCTGTAGAGAAAATTGAAGGTCTATAAGGTTCTATATTGGCAGATTGTATGTATTTACATCTGAAGTTAATTTTATTGTTTAATTAAGTCATTACGGTTTGACCTTATATAATACATCTAAATTGATAAAGGCGAGTTTCCATTCAATTCTGAATGAGAATTCGCCTTTATTCTATGGTTTTTTTCATCCCTGCTACTTCAATAACGTCAATATCCTTTTGAGGTTGACTGTGAATATGGCCATCGCCCCTTGCATCTGCATGCCAACGAGACCCGAAGTAGGGGCCACATCATACCCGTGTCTGTGTTTTAATTCGGTATTCTTCGCTTCAATTTTATAGCGCTCTTTCGCCTTCTCTTTGAAATACTCACTTTCTTGAAAAACTTTCTGCTCACTATGTTCAGTTGACTTTATACTCACCGAATAGGTTTTTGACCATATGCTCGCTTTACAAACATACATACCTGCATGACCATATCGATTTCCATGCCTGTTTCTCGGCTTTTAGTAATTAAGGTTTGTAATTGTTTTCCATCACTTTTTTTTCACCTGTTGTAATGACGGCAGCTGTAATTATACGCTCTTCACTCATAGCAATATGTGTTTTGTAGCCGAAGAACGAGGAGTCCGCAGTTATATGACCCACACGTGCATCTGGATCATTGGAGAGTTGGAGGTGCTCATGGTGATCGCCAACGATTTCTTTCAAGTAATTTAGCTTTTCTTTTATCTTTGGGTATTCACGGATTGCTTCTTCGACGACATCAATGACTTCTTGGCAATAGGCCAGTTCATCCGCTAATTCTCTATCGTTGTTTTTGCGGGAATTTCTCTTTCATTTTTTCATCAATTTGAAGAGGATCCCTTCATTTGGCGTAAAGCTGAGGGTCCTTACGAAATGATTTGCCAAGGATATGGATGGTCATATTAATGGAGAAGTTCATGCCGGTATTCATGCATATTCGTACGATGGAGTACAATGGAAAACAACGGAGAATCCTAAATTCGCGAAGTGTGAAACAGAACTAAGCGATTTGGATCATCAGCAATTGAGGAGCATCCCTTCGTGCTTATTTTTTTAGAATCGTAATTTCGACATATTTCACAGTATTTTAAAGCTATACTGGTTTAAATCAACAAGTTTGATCTTAGTATGAAGAAAATAATTTAACGGGAGAGTGATTGGTTTGAAAAAAGTTGTTTTTGGAGTAATTATCGGGTTTATGCTGTCAACGTCTACAGTTGTATTGGCAGAAAATGTTAATGAGTCTATTTTAAAAGGAAGTTCCTACACCCAAGAAAAATATGTGCTTACTGAAGCCATTCAATTTATTACATCTAGGGTTAATGAAGAGGTTGATCCTAGCTACAAAATAAACTTGCCTCCAATACAAATACCAGTACCTATAATACTAACACCAATACCGTATCCAAATATTGAATAAATTATAGGGGAGCACTTTAGATAGAGCCTGATAAAGGGCTCTATCTTCAAATTATAGCAAAGTATAAGTTTTCTTACTTTTGATTCCTATAATTCGGGCTCGATCAGGGTGGAGAGGAACGTACTCAGCGGGAAATTGCTAAGGAGCTAGGCATATCACGCTCTTATGTGTCTCGCATTGAGAAGCGAGCATTAATGAAACTGTATCACGAATTTTACAAAACAAAAAAATAAAGCAACAACATGCAAACGGTTAATTTCCGACAGTATAAATGATTTCGAATTAGCGTAACACTAGGTTCAATATTTGATATTATCCCCTTTAACTAGACAGTAGTTAGAAACATCACTACGGTCTAGTTAAAGGGGTTTTTATTATCGTTATTCCCTCCTGCTTGGAAGCCTCCACTCCTTACGAAAGGCTAGTGGTGTCTTATCAATGCGATTTTTGAACAAATTAATAAAGTGACTCACATTATCTATTCCTACTTGGTTAGCGATTTCGGCAACGGTCATATCCGAGTACTTTAGCCATTCCTTAGCGTAATTGATACGGACATTGATGAGATACTCGTTCGGTGTGGATCCGGTATATTTTTTGAATTCCTTGGCCAGATGGAACTTATTAACCGAGAATTTATCAGCGAGTTCATCTAAGGTTATTCGCTCACTGAATCGTTTTTCCATATCGGCCATAGTGGCTTTCACATAGGCGGGAAGAATATATCCGGTATCAGGGAGATCATTCGTTGCTAGAAGTATATCTGTTAACAGCTGAACCAAAAGCTTCGAGCTTATAAGCTCCGATCGGATATCCCGATTTCGCTCAATTTCAATAATATCCCGCATATTAGCTGGGACAGGCGAATCTTGAGCCAATGTGACAACAGGGTTACCCAGCTTAGCATATTGCTCATAGTATCCACGCGTAGTAGCTCCATTCATATGAACCCATAGGATTTCCCATAGGTCCTGTTTATCCGTTGCATAATATTGGTGCTCCATACAGTCGATGAAGAATGCTTGACCGGGCAACAAAATGCAGGTCTTATTCTTGTACCGCAGAATTCCTTTACCCGATAAAGTATACACGAGCAAATACGAGTTCAGATGCTCTCGCTCTGTGTAATATAAAGGCTTTGTGCGAAAATACCCAGCCTCCTGTACATAAAAGTAAGATGATTTAGCTGTAGTGCTTGGAGTATGGATGTGTCTGATGGAATCCTCTGTCCAATCATACGAGGCACTCTCTTTGTAGCTCATATCGTCTGATTTCACCTCGTCAAGATACTATTATTTATAAACAAGATTATAGGATGTAATATCAATTGTAAGGCATTACAATTATACAATAAAGCTATTATTTTCAGTATGAATAGGGGGTATAACATTGTCTACACTATTATCAGCCATCAAACCAACTAGAAAGCCGCGAATTGGCTTGTATTCTATTGGATTAAGGGCGTATTGGAGTCAATTTCCTGGATTAAAGGAACGTTTAGTCGAATATGGTCAGTTTCTCGAGAAAGGGATGTCCCAATACGGAGAAATTTATAATTATGGTCTAGTAGATACAGAAGGCGAGGGAAGGAAGGCCGGCGAATGGTTTAATGGGCATAATCTAGACCTTATTTTCTGTCATTCGGCTACTTACTCAACAAGCTCTACGGTCTTACCTGTACATCAGATATGCAAGACTCCAGTAGTTATACTTAATTTACAGCCAACCGAACGAATTAATTATGAGCGTTCCACTACAGGGGAGTGGCTTGCTCACTGTGGTGCATGTCCTGTACCGGAAATTGCGAATGTGTTTAATCGTGCGGGAATTCCTTTCAGAATCATCAATGGTTTACTAGGATTGGATTATACACCCGCTATTTCACTAACTAATGAGAATACAAGAGAAAGACAAGAAGCGAAACGAGCTTGGAGGCTTATCGCAGAGTGGATTCGTGCTGCTGCTGTTCCGAGAACGTTGAAGCATAGTCGATTTGGATTTCTTGGTAATACCTACAGCGGAATGCTGGACATGTATAGTGATTTCACTATGCTCCAGGCTCAGACAGGCATACATGTGGAAGTTCTAGAGATGTGTGATTTGGACCGAATGCTTAGTGGGATTAACCCTTCAGAGGTCAAGGCCAAGCTCGAAGAGGTTCATAACATGTTCCAAATGAGTGGTGATTCACCTTCAGACCCAATTGCCAGGAAACCAACAGATGAACAAATGGAGTGGTCATGTAAGGTTGCAGCAGCCCAAGAAAAGCTGGTCAGAGAGTATGATCTAGATGCTCTATCCTACTACTATCATGGGGCACCAGGGGGGGAGTATGAGAAGCTTCAGGGTGGATTTATTGTGGGGCATTCCTTATTAACGGCGAGAGGTATACCATGCTCCGGAGAAGGCGATCTGAAAACGGCTGTAGCGATGAAAATATGCGATATCCTCGGCACCGGAGGCAGCTTCTCCGAGATAGTCGTCATTGATTATGTCGATGAGACCATCCTGCTTGGTCACGATGGCCCCTTCCATATCGCTATATCTAACGGAAAACCAATTCTGCGAGGAATGGGGCTTTATCACGGCAAACAAGGGACTGGGGTTTCCGTGGAAGCCAAGGTAAGAACGGGAGCGATTACGACATTAAACCTCACACAAACGGGGAATGGCAAGCTAAAGCTTATTATTAGTGAAGGAGAATCTACAGAGGGTGCAATCATGCAGATTGGTAATACACAGACGCCAGTCAAATTCTGCAAGCATCCAGATGAGTACATGGAGCAATGGTTTTCCGAAGCGCCGACTCATCATTGTGCAATGTCTATTGGTCATAATGCTTCCTTGTTCCAGAAGGTGGGCCAATTAATGGATATGCCACATGTAACTTTATAGAACTTTATAAATACTCGACTCTAGGTAGCATGGAATAATCCATTGCTGCCTTTTTCTATTGTTCGGACTCAAACACAAATGAACACAAAAGAAAGGAAATGTGATATGCTGTTGAAAAGTGCCTGCTCGTCAGCTATTTAAGACTTTAAGGAGTTTTGGAATGTTCGCCATCGAGAGACTAAATAAAATAAAAGAAAAACTATATAGAGAGAAGCGTGTTGATGTATTCGAGCTAAGTGAGCTCTTCTCTGTTACTGAGGTTACCATTCGTAGAGATTTAGACAAGCTGGAGCAGCAAGGCTTCCTTGTGAAAATTTACGGTGGTGCTGTACTTAATGACGAATTGGTGCAATCTCCAACATATACTGAACCTGAAGATAAGTCGATCGAAGAGAAGAGAATGATTGGTAAAATTGCTGCTCAGATGATAGAGAATGGGGATGCCATATATCTAAGCTCTGGTACGACTGCGCTAGAGATTGCAAGAAATTTAAAGGATAAGAAATTAACGGTTGTCACGAATGATCTCATGATTGCGTATGGGCTTAAGGATAGCTTAGGAGTTAAAGTCATCGTTACCGGGGGAGACCTTATTAAATCGACTTCGACTTTAGTTGGTGGGTTCGCGTTACAAGCTCTAAGTGGGATTAATATCAACAAAGCGTTCGTTGGTGTCAAGGGTGTGCATATGGATTCAGGCTATACCGTAGATAGTTATGAAGAGGTTATGCTAATAGAAGCAGTAAAGCGAATTTCTAATGAAATTATTGTTGTAGCGGATTATTCCAAGTTTAATTGTACAGGATTCGCCAGACTAGGAGACTTGTTAATGGCCAAGAAGGTCATTACCAATAAACAAATACCTTCAGACTTTAAGAAATACTACTTCGAGAATGCTGTAAAGCTATTTACGACATTTGAATTTGAATAATAACGATGAAGGGAGGGATTCGAATCAAATGGGTAACTTTCTAGAAATGAAGAAGATCACTAAGACCTTCAATGAGAATGTTGTATTGGATCAAATAGATTTTTGCGCGGATAAAGGACAGGTACATGCGATTATTGGTGAGAATGGTGCCGGAAAGTCAACCTTAATGAAAATGCTGGCAGGGTTGTTCCAGCCGGACTCAGGAGAAATATGGATTGATGGAAACCGAGTTTCCATTCAGAATCCGAAACACTCACAGGAGCTCGGAATCTCGATGATTTATCAAGAGATTAGGTTGTTCCCTGATTTGAATATCACTGAAAACGTATTCATTCGTAGGGAGCCTATCAAGAACCTGAAGTGGGTAAGGCTTATAGATTGGGAGAGAGCTTACAGGGAGACCTCACAATATTTAAGTGATTTTGGTCTAGATATTCATTCGAAGAGACTTATCAAAACGCTGAGCATAGGGCAACAAAAATTTGTGGAGATTATTAAAGCTTTATCACAGAATGCCAATATCATCATCATGGATGAGCCTACTGCCGCTCTAACGGAGCAAGAGATTGAATCGTTATTCCGAGTCATTCGAGATATAAAAAAGCTAGGGGTTACGATCATCTACATTTCACACAGAATCGAAGAAATTCAGAAAATCGCTGATCGTGTTACGGTTATTCGCGATGGACAAATAATCCAGACCTGCAATGTGGAGGATGCTAATATTAATGAGATCGTAAAGGTCATGGCAGGGAAGGATCTAGCGGACAGATACCCCAAGCTAAAGGTGAAGTTAGGTAAGGAAGCATTGCGTGTGGAAAAGCTAGGGTTTAATGGTCGCTTTCTAAATACAAGCTTTGATGTGAAGAAAGGCGAGATACTTGGTATAACGGGATTAAGCGGGTCGGGTAGAAGAACATTAGCCAAAGTACTGTTCGGTGTTCATGGTCCATATGAAGGAACTATATTCATTAACGGTAAGCCTTTTAGAACGATGACACCCCACTTAGCGATTACGAATGGTCTATGTTATGTGACTGGAATTGGTACGGATGAGGGCCTCATCTCTAATGCGCCTATTACTAAGAATATTACATTAGCTAATCTGAAGCGGGTTTCTAGAGCTGGCTTTATAGATAAAGAGATTGAATCCGATTCGGCTAAGGATCTTATCGATCGAATGGAGATAACCGCTGGTGAGCAGGAAATTGTGGATAATCTAAGTGGAGGCAAGCAGAAGAAGGTGATCTTTGCCAAAGCACTGTTCACGAATGCCAAAATCTTCATTATTGATGAACCAACTGCGGGAATTGACATTAGCTCGAAAATTGATATCTATAATATTATGAATGAATTGGTCCTATCGGGAGCATCGGTCATTATGATATCCTCAGACTTATCTGAGGTTATTGGGATGTGTGATCGAGTCCTAGTTATGTATAACGGAGAGATCCGCAAAATCTTCAATAAAGAGGATGCCTCCCAGGAGCAAATTCTTTATTACGCCTCGGGTGGCAAATAAAGCATATTACCAGGTCTATACTAGGTAAGTAAGGATAAGTCGTGATAGTAACGTCAGTACATTGGCGTGAGAAATCACGACTTTTTTTGTAATTATGTGGAAGTGGGTGAGAAGATGTAAGAAAAAATAAAAATAATTTTGAACATAAGAAGGATTCTAGATAAAAATGACGAATAGTTAAACAACGAACACAAACGAACATCAAAGAAAACAATAGTGCATATAATTTGTAATAATGATGATCGGTTTGTTACTATTAATAGCCTTATATAAATAATACTGGATTGGAGTAAGAGCTTATGTCTGATTACGTGCTTGAATTGAAAGCGATTACCAAGACATTTCCTGGTGTCAAAGCGTTAGAACAGGTGAGTTTTCAACTAAAGCAGGGTGAGATTCATGCTCTGATGGGTGAGAATGGTGCCGGAAAATCTACATTTATCAAAATTATTACAGGTGTACATAGACCAGATGAAGGCGAAATTCTCTTAGATGGCAATAAAATTGAGTTTAAAAGCCCGAATGATGCCCAAAAGCATGGTATTGCAGCCATTTATCAGCATGTTACATGTTATCCGGATTTAAGTGTGACTGAGAATATATTCATGGGTCATGAAAAAGTGCAGAAGGGCACAAAACGAATTCTATGGAATGACATGAACTTGGAGGCAAGGAGGCTATTGGATGAGTTGGGTGCTAACTTTGACCCTAGAACTCAGATGGGAGGCTTAAGCGTTGCCCAGCAGCAAATTGTCGAAATTGCTAAGGCGCTCTCAACGGATGCCAAGATTATTATTATGGATGAGCCTACAGCTGCTTTAACGAAGAAGGAAAGTGAAGAGTTATATGTAATTGCCGAACAGCTACGTGATAAAGGTACTGCGATCATCTTCATTTCTCATCGATTTGAGGATATGTATAGACTTGCAAGCAAAGTTACTGTATTGCGGGATGCACAATATATCGGAACATGGAATGTTAATGAAATATCTAATGAAGATCTAGTAATAGCCATGGTTGGTCGGGAGATCACTCAGATGTTTCCTAAGCGAAAGGCGAAAATTGGAGATGAGGTTCTTCGGGTAGAGGGATTAGGGAAAACTGGGTTTTTCGCTGATGTTTCCTTCAACTTACATCGTGGTGAAATTATTGGCTTAACTGGCCTGGTTGGAGCAGGACGTACAGAAGTATTCCAATCCATCTTCGGCATTACCTCTTATGACAAGGGAAAGGTTTATGTCAAAGGTAATGAAGTGAGAATCACGGATCCTTTACAAGCGATGAATATGGGTATTGGCTACTTACCAGAGGATAGACAGAAGCAAGGCCTTGTGCTCCAATGGGGAATTGGTCGGAATATTACATTATCCGCATTAGAAAGGTTCTCAAGTAAAGGTTGGTTGAAGGATGAACTGGAGTCGGAGGTCGCTAAATCATTATCAGAGAGAATGAATGTAAAGGCGAATAGTATCTTTGATCTTGCCAGCTCCTTATCTGGGGGGAATCAGCAAAAGGTAGTCGTGGCTAAACTGCTTACCGCGGATTTGGATATCATTATCCTCGATGAGCCCACCAAGGGCGTTGATGTAGGAGCGAAATTCGCTATGTATGAAATCATTAATGAGTTAGCGGACCAAGGCTATGGTGTCATATTAATTTCTTCTGAGATGCCTGAAGTTATTGGGATGAGCGACAAAATTATCGTTATGCGTGAAGGAAGAATTACAGCCATCTTAGAACAGGCTGAAGCGACGCAAGAGGCTATTCTAGAAGCTGCCATGATGAGTAAATAACAACGGAAGCTTGTACGGATGGAGTTTAATGATAAAGGATGGGGCATTTATGACTGAAAAGGCTATGAGTAAAGTATCGATAGGAGCAAGTATTGCTAAGTTTAGGGAGTTAGGTTTATTAGTTTTCATCGTCCTGCTCTCAATCGTTGTACAGCTGCGAAATCCTAGCTTCCTTACTATAGAGAATATTAATGACATGATGACGAATACAGCTATCCTGAGCATTCTTTCAGTAGGTATGATGCTGGTAATTGTCACTAGAGGTATAGATTTGTCAATTGGCGCTACATTAGCTCTCTCTGGTATGATCGCAGCTCTAACGGTGAGTGATTATCCAGACCTGCACCCTATTCTAGCTATTCTTCTGGGAACCTTAATAGGACTTATATGTGGAACTATTCTTGGCTTTCTAATCTCAAAGGGTGGAATATTACCGATCATCGCTACACTGGGTTTAATGAACGTATTCAGGGGACTTACTTATATGGCTAGTGGTGGAAAATGGGTTAGCGCATACCAAATGCCCACCAGCTTCAAGAGTATCGCTACAAGTAAGATATTGGGATTGAATACCTTGATTGTCATTGCCATTCTCATCTATATCATTGCGTATTATTTCATTAATCACACTCGAACGGGTAGGCAGATATACGCCGTAGGAAGTAACCCGGAGTCAGCTAAGATTAGCGGAATTAACATTGATCGAATCCTTCTTCTTGTATACGCCATCATGGGGTCGTTATCCGGTCTCGCGGGTGTTCTGTGGGTTTCCAAATTCGCCTCTGCTCAGGGAGACACAGCGATGGGTTACGAATTCAGTGTGATTGCAGCTTGTGTTCTCGGTGGAGTAAGTATTGCAGGTGGTTCAGGCAAGATATCGGGTATCATTCTGGGTTCCATTCTGCTAGGAATCTTAAATAATGCATTGCCGTTAATTAACGTTTCTCCTTTCTGGCAGATGGGTATTCAAGGCTCGATCATCCTCATAGCTGTCATGATAAACGCTTTAGTTAAGCGGGGCGTAGATCGAAATCATCTTATGAGGAGGAAGATTTAACAGATGAATAATAAACTTATATTAGCCAAACAGGATTTCTCATTCAAGAGTTTCTTCCTTCAATGGGAATGGATGCTCATCCTATTATTTATTCTTGTAAATATTATTAACGCAAGTCTTTCCCCCTATTATCTTGAATTTAATAGCTTACGGGATGCGACGATGACGTTCCTCGACAAATCCTTTATCGTACTTCCGATGGTATTCATCATGATTCTTGGTGATATTGATATCTCCGTAGCATCTACGGTTGCGCTGTCTTCGGTCATTATGGCCGATTTATACAACATGGGTGTTCCGATGGAGCTTGCCATGATGATCTGTCTCCTAGTGGGTACGGTGTGTGGACTTATTAATGGGATACTTATCGTGAAGTTCAAGGAATTATCCGCCGTTATTGTTACACTCGCAACGATGATTATTTATCGAGGCATTGCTTATATTATTCTGGAGGATCAGGCATCAGGAAAATTCCCTGAATGGTATAGCTTCTTGGGCTGGGGTTACATAGGTGGCATTCCATTTATATTAATTATCTTTATTGTTTTTGCTATCGCCTTCGCTCTGTTGCTCCACAAGACGATTTTTGGACGAAGAATTTATGCTATGGGCAACAATGTGACAGCTAGCCGATTCTCAGGAGTTCAGGTCGACAAAATTAAGATTATTGTGTTTACCCTAACAGGACTGATGGCTGCAGTAACCGCCCTTTTCCTTACTTCGAGAATGGGCAGTACGAGACCTAATATTGCTATGGGTTATGAGTTGGATGTCATTGCGATGGTAGTTCTTGGTGGAATTAGTACCACTGGGGGTAAAGGAAGAATGATTGGTGCGATTATCGCTATCTTCCTCATCGGATTCTTAAGGAATGGACTTGGGTTAATCAATGTGCCTGCCCAGGTATTACTTATCATTATCGGATTGTTATTGATTTTTGCGGTTATGGTTCCGAATTTAAAGACTTACCGAGATAAGCTTCGTAGGTCGAATTAACAACTGATACTAAACAGATCTAGACTGTTTTGTATATATAGGAACACCGAAGGCTAGTATTCGTTTGTTCCGTAGTTAAGCTTCCGAAGGCATTCGGAAGCTGACGCAACCACCAACCATTTGAGGGGGAAATGAAATTGAAAAGGCTCGTAGCAGTTAGTTTAGCAATTATGCTTGTATTATCCGTGTTAGCAGCATGCAGTAGTAACTCAAATGATAACTCAAGTGCTACAGATGATGGGGCTAAGAAGAAATATGCTATTATCTTTAAGAACACAGGTAATCCATATGGTGAGAAGGAAATGGAAGGCTTTAAGAACGCCATTGAAGAAATCGGGGGAGAAGCCATTCTGAAGGCTCCAGATCAACCAACTGCAGAAGCGCAAATTCAGATGATTGAGGAGTTGATTTCTCAGAAGGTTCATGCTATTGCTATGGTAGGTAATGACCCAGATGCACTTCAGCCTGCTCTTGAGAAGGCCATGAAGGCTGGTATCAAGGTGCTCTCATTGGATTCAGCGGTGAATGCGAAGAGTCGTATGGTTCACATCAACCAAGCGGATCCAGAAAGAATTGGCCGCGTTCAAGTTCAAGCAATTTATGACATGATTGGCGGTAAAGGGGAGATAGCGGTACTTAGTGCGACTTCTCAAGCGACTAATCAGAATGCTTGGATTGAATGGATGAAGGAAGAGCTCAAGGATCCAAAGTATAAAGATATGAAATTAGTCAAGGTAGCTTATGGTGATGATCTCAGAGATAAGAGCGTTTCTGAAACAGAAGCTCTTCTGAAGTCCTTCCCAGATTTAAAAGGTATTATCTCTCCTACTACAGTAGGTATTGCAGCAGCTGGTAAGGTACTAACAGATAAGGGTTTGATCGGTAAAGTTCATCTAACAGGTCTTGGTTTGCCAAGCGAGATGGCCGATTATATCGAAAGTGGTGCGTGTGAGTGGATGTATCTTTGGAACCCGCTTGATGTTGGTTACTTGGCAGGCTTTGCCGCTGATGCACTAGTCAAAGAAACCATTACAGGTAAAGTTGGCGATAAGTTTAGTGCCGGCAAGCTTGGAGATAAAGAAGTCATTGCTGATGGTGAAGGTACTCAAGTCATGTTAGGTGACCCATTCAAATTCGAGAAGTCTAATATTGCTGAATGGAAAACAGTCTACTAATCGTAATCTCTAAAGATGCACCTCCTACGAACACATAAGTTTGTAGGAGGCTTTTCACTTGACACACAGGAGTCTTCTGCATCAGCATTACGAATAGAGAACAATATTCTTACAGCAAACCACACATAATTTCAATATGGTAGGAGGAGTATAACATGTCGAATAAGTATGCATGGACCTGGAACATCAAAGAGGAATGCTTAGAGGAGTATGTGCGATTACACTTGGCCCCATGGCCGGAAATTATTGAGGAGCATAGTAGAGCGGGGATCAAGAATTACTCTATATTCCAGAACGGCAATCAATTTTTCTATTGCTTTGAATGTGATGATACTGAGGCAGCATTCGCTTATATAGCTAATAGTGACGTATGTAATAGATGGAATGCTATCACATCAACGATGGTTGAGGGATCCTTTGATTTTAATGAAGCTGAACCGATTAAGCCAATGCTGGAAGTATTCTATATGGAGTAAATATTTGGGGAAATTCAATTAAAGGAGGTGGTTAAACATAGTTTAACGGCTATTAAGTTGTGAGCGTTTACATTACGAAGGGAGATATTAATTATGAGAACTTATTACCATCAATAGCGTTTGAAGCTGATAATTGGAGGTTTATGGTAGTGACGTAACTAAATATGAATGAACGTCAATCTATAAGATTGGCGTTTTTTTATCTAACAAATAGACACTATTTCGAACAATTGACATATTTATTACATGGAGAACTGAATAGTATAATTATGGTAGTATTTACTGTTGACACTATGTGTGGAAATCCACAACGATTTTTAGTGGAAATACAGATATACGTCCTCGATATTTTTCGGTATGCTTATTAATAAGAAAGACTGTCTTAAAACCTATGTAAGAGGAAGGAGAATATCCATGAGTGCCTTGATAAATAACGAACTGCAAGCGCTTCAAAATGTTCGCGCTAACCTAGAATCATGCATATTGGGTAAGGCAGATGAGATTAAATTACTGTTAACCGCTTTGCTTGCCGGAGGGCATGTGCTGTTAGAAGACGTACCAGGAACCGGGAAAACCATACTTATAAAAGCTCTTGCTAAATCAATTGATGGGCAATTCAGGCGTATACAATGTAACCCTGACTTATTACCTACTGACATAACAGGTGTATCCATATATCATCCTCGTCAAGAAGCTTTTATATATCGTCCGGGCCCAGTCATGGCCAACATTCTGTTAGCTGATGAGATTAACCGAGCTACAACAAAGACACAATCTGCTATGTTAGAGGCTATGGAAGAAGGCCATGTAACGGTGGATGGGGAACAGCACCTACTTCCAGATCCCTTCTTATTATTAGCCACGCAGAATCCAATCGATTTTGAAGGTACTTATGTTCTCCCTGAAGCACAGCTGGATCGATTCATGCTGAAATTTAAGCTTGGTTATCCAGAAGAAGCAGTTGAGAAGCAAATGTTGAAATCCCAAAGCTCAGGACATCCAATCGACAACCTAAAGGCAGTAACGAATATCGAGGAAATCAAGGCATTACAAGCGGCTGCTACCAATGTTCACCTAAGCGATGCGGTAAGTGATTATATTGTCCATATTGTACGTAGGACAAGAGAGCACCCGGATGTTTTCCTTGGTGCGAGTCCGCGTGCGACGCTTGCCTTAGCGAAAGCAGCGAAAGCCTATGCATTGATTGATCAACGCGATTTTGTCTTACCAGATGATATTAAGCATCTGGCAACATATGTGTTGGGACACCGCATGATACTGAACTCGGAAGCTCGGATGGCAGGTGCCTCAATTACGACGGTACTTCAGTCTGTGTTCCAACAGGTAAAGGTTCCCGTCGGATTGGAGAAGTGATCCTGATGGTTAGTTTCATCCGTGGTTGGTTGGGTTCACCCATTAAATTTTCTTCTAAGTTTTGGTATTTCTTCACTTGTGTGTTTACTTGTACGTTTTTCATGTTATTCCAAGGTGGCAAGCTAGCTTTCATGCTGTTCTTTATAATGATTGTACTCTCTGCATATTTGTGGTTGGGCAAATGGAGTGGTATTAATCGAACTACTGGAAGTCGAGTATTGCTCAATCTGAATAAGAATATGTCTATAGAAGCGGGTACATCGATCGCTGTTAAGATTAATTTATCTATTCCTGGCTTCTGGCCTATTCCATATGTCATGCTTAAAGATCGACTAGTTCGTCGTAACGGTGGTGAGGTCATATTCGAAACTTCAGCGATTCCAGATTGGAAACGTCGTGGTGAGGTCGAATATGTAACTAAGCCTCTTCAACGTGGGTTTTACCATTTTGCCGATGTGGAATGCTCTACTGAAGATATATTTGGTTTATTCAAACACAATGGATCTATAGTGTTATATGATTCGTTCATGGTAAAGCCAAAGACGGTGGTCATTAAGGATTGGCAGCAATTTCACAACTCCTTCAAAGGACATCATTATAATTCAACAACAACACGAGCACTCCGTGAGACAACACAAATTAATGGCGTGCGTGAATATATTTATGGAGATCGTTTATCGAGGATTCACTGGAATGCAACCGCTAAGACGGGTACTTGGAAGTCCAAGGAATTCGAACGCGAATCACTGCCCAAAACGGTAGTTATGGTCGATCGTAATATGAATAATTATAAGAGTAAGAATGATTTCGAGCTTGCTGTATCTGTAGCCGCTTCATTGATGGACTATGGATCACAGAAAGATTTAGCGATGGGTCTCTTATCAGTTGGTTCGAACGCAGTCTTCATGGAGCCACTACGTGCAACATCACATTACCGTGTAGTAAGTCAACATCTGATTGATATAGAAGCGGACGGACAGTACTCTCTACTAGACATACTCAAGGATCGTGCACGTCATTACTCTCAAGGCTGCTTCTTCGTTGTCATAACTCCTCAGATGGATGAATCTCTATTACAAGCGCTTCATTGGATTAATCATCGACAGATGAACCCTTGTCATATTCTAACAGGTAATCCTACTGTCTCTGGTAATGCTTATAATCCAGTTAAGCCAAGTGATGTAGAAGATTGGCTACGCAGTCTTCATAGTAGGGGTATGCTTGCCTATGCTGTTAAAGAGCTACAAGACCTTCCGGTTATGTTGGGGGGGAAGAACCGGTGAGTACGATGAGTACAGATACCACTTATAGTTATCAGCCTAAACGTCACCCTATTATGTCTGTCATTAATGGTGTCTTTAGCCAGTGGCAGTATAAGCTGCGTGTTATTCTATCAGGACTTGTGCTTGCACAATTCTTAGTTTGGTTCAATTCTTATTGGCTGCACGAGACGACCTGGCTTGTATCAGCGACTTTAGTAATTACGTGCATCTTAGGGATGTTCCCTAAATTTCATTGGATTGCTCGTAGAATAGTAGAATTATTCCTTATTCTTATTACCCATATTCAAGCATTAAATGTGAGTTGGACTTCTCTAGAGAGTGGGATACTAGGAGGAAAGCTTGGTCGGGTAGGTGATTTCCTAAGCTCGAGCGGTCATTATATGGCTCAAACCTCTCCCTACATTTGGTTTTCTCTAGGATCATGGGTCGTCTATCTCACTATGATTGCTTGGCTTAGCGAACGTGCTCGAATTATTCTTGTAATTGTTGTAAGTGTCATTATCTTCGCTGTGGTCGATTCATATAGCCACTATATTTTTTGGGATCAAGTGGCCTATATCATATTTAGCGGACTAGCTTTAATCGTCATTGAGCATTTTGAACATTTTAAGCGTAAGCATCCTGCAAGCTGGGCTTACTTTAGTGATTATCCATTCGTTATAGCAACTCCAATCGTATTGATTATTGCAATCATTATGTTTATAGGCTCTCTTGCTCCGAATGCCCGACCGATCCTAACCGATCCGTATACAGCTTATAAACATTTGAAGGGTGAGTCTGTCATTACTTCTGGGAAGGGCTTTTCCTCTCCTAGTCGCAGCTTATTGAATACTTCCTCAGGGTACGGTCGTGATGATTCTTCGCTCGGTGGTGGATTTGATTATGATTTCTCTGAGGTATTACGAGTGGAGACAGATCAAAGAAGCTATTTGCGTGGAGAGACCAAATCGTTATATACGGGACAAGGTTGGGAGTTAAGTGATTCTGACCAAACTGCAGCAACGGTTAATGCTGCTTTCCAGGCAGAGCTTGAGCCTTTCGAATGGGGAGCAGAGCCTACCTACGAATCCGTCGAGGTTGAACAGATCATTCGATTGACTAATGACAAAAGCTATCCTGTATTGTTCGGGGCTCATCCAATAAGCTCTATTGTCAATGTTGAGACAGTACAAGGACCAGGAATCCAAGGAGTACCTTCAGACGCATTCTGGTCCGCTAGTCAAGGTGAGCTTCGATGGAATAGTGATGTGGCGTATCCTTTCATGTATACCCTTCACTCCAAGCTACCTCTTATTAATGAAACAGCATTATTAGAATTGCCTGCTTTGGAGTATGAGGGAGAGCTCTGGAATCCCTATCTTCAGCTACCTGAGACATTACCTGATCGAGTAAGGGAGCTAACTGAAGAGATTACAAGCGAAGCCGTATCACCGTATGAGAAGGTGAAGCTAATTGAAGCCTATCTACAAGAAAATTTTGAATATACGAATAAACCGGATCTCAGCTTAGGAGAAAGTGCTGACTTCGTCGACAGGTTTTTATTCGAAATCCAGTCAGGGTATTGCGATTACTACTCTACCTCGATGGCGGTTATGGTGAGGACGTTGGGTCTACCAGCTCGCTGGGTAAAAGGTTATACTGGCGGAAGCCTCGATGTGGATGAGTTTCTGAATGCCGGAATGCCAGAAGAGATTGCTAATCAAATCGGTATCCAAACCTATATCGTGAGAAACTCAGATGCGCATTCATGGGTCGAGGTATACTTTGAAGGATGGGGCTGGTTACCCTTTGAGCCGACAGCAGGATTTCTATTACCAACGGTCGTCGCAGAGGATCAGGAGGAAGCTCTTCAATTTGATCCATTAACAAATCTAACAGGCGAAGCAGGTAATGGCGCATCCAGTGATTCGTGGTTTACGCCTTTGAAGATTGCTCTGTTGGGAGTCATTATTATAGTAATATTTATTATTTTGCTCGGTATTCGAGTGGGTTGGTGGCGTGAATTCATTGCGCTCCGAACCCGGCATCGCGAGTTAAACATGAATCAACAAGCACTTCAAGAATTAAACGGTATTATCCGGATGTTCAGAAAAAAAGGATATATTCGACATCTTCATGAAACGTTGAGAGAATCCTTCGCAAGATGGAATGAACAGAACCGTTGGCTTAAGAAGGATCTAGATCAGCTATTATCTTTAATGGAAAAGGCGAAATACAGTCCATATAGTATTACTGGCGATGATCTATCGTTAATTGTAAAAACTAAGCGGAAGCTAAAAGAAGAGCTATGATATAAGGTATCTAACCCTAAGGATCGTTAGCATATGCATCTATGGATCGTGCCAGCAATTTAGTGGAAGTTATACAGTAACGGTTCCTTTCTTTATTTTTGCAAGCAAATGGGTACATATGGTATAGTTTGGCGAATGAAATAGATTGAGGTGAACGGTATTGCTTAAGAATTTTATCCCGCAGCTACAAGTGGACTCCATATATCAGATTAATCTGCAGCAGCTGAAGGAAAGCGGAATTAAAGGCATTATTACTGATTTGGATAATACATTGGTAGGTGCTAAGGAACCGAATACAAATCCTCAGCTCGTTGAATGGTTCAAGCTTGTCGAAAGCTTGGGCTTTCAACTAGTTATTGTCTCGAATAATAGTCGGCTTCGAGTGGCAGCGTTCTCGGATGCTGTCAAGCTTCCATATGTTTATCGTGCGCGGAAGCCAATGAGTAAATCGTTTCAAAAGGCATTAAGGATAATGAATTTACAAGCTGATCAATCAGTAGTTATTGGAGATCAACTTCTAACAGACGTACTTGGAGGTAACCGAATGGGCTTGTATACCATATTGGTAACTCCATTCTCTCTTGAGGATGAAAGCTTCTTTACTCGGATCAATCGTAGAATTGAAAGAAATATCTGTAGGGTAATGAAAAAGCGGGGATGGATTACATGGGACAGGTAGCAACCATAGGACTGCTAAATAACACAAATATCTACGGTATAAATCAACAGGAGGCCAAGGATGACATCTAAGGAAACCCCAGAGCTACAGGGAGCATGTGCGGGCTGTGGCGCTAAGCTACAAACAGAATCTCAAGAAAAATTAGGTTATATGCACCCTTCCGGATTGAATCGCACTCCAGCCGTTTGTCAGCGCTGCTTTCGGATTAAACACTACAATGAAATGTCCTCAGTGACTCTCAATGAGGATGATTTTCTACGTATTCTTAATCACATCGGTCTTTCCACCGGTTTAGTTGTACATATCGTTGATCTATTTGACTTTGAGGGCAGTATTATTAGCAGTCTCGAGAGATTCGTTGGAACGAATCCGATCATTCTTGTTGCGAACAAGATTGACCTTATCCCCAAGAATATAAATCGCAATAAAGTTGTCAATTGGGTGCAGAAGCAGGCGAAGGAAGCGGGCTTGAAGCCGCTAGAGACGATATTGGTTAGCGCCAAGACGAACGAGGGCTTCGATCGCTTAGTCGAGCTGTTGGCGAAGCACCGCAAAGGTAAAGATATTTATGTAGTAGGTGCTACGAATGTAGGGAAATCGACACTCATTAACAGACTTATTCGTGATCTAAGTGAGCTAGATGCGGAGTTAACTACATCACGATATCCGGGAACAACATTAGATATGGTTCATATACCACTCGATGATGGTAAGGCTATTATTGATACTCCAGGAATCGTATATCGTTCCAGATTAACGGAGATGATCTCCAAGAATGATCTAGAGATAATTACGCCAGACAAGCCCATTAAAGCAATGGTTTATCAGCTAGATGAAGGTCAAACATTATTCTTCGGGGCGCTTGCTCGTATGGATTTTGTCAAAGGGGCTCATCAATCCTTCGCATGCTTCATATCGAATAGTCTAAAAATTCATCGTACAAAGCTGGAGCGAGCAGATGAACTATATCGGGAACATAAAGGTGTCATGCTTCAGCCACCTAGTGTAGATCGAATACATGAGTTGCCTGATTGGACCAGACATTCCTTGCACATACCTCGTGGTGGCGGTAAGGATGTCATTATCTCTGGTCTTGGTTGGATTAAGGTGAATAGCGATACTGGCGCAGAGCTGACGGTACATGCCCCCAAGGGTATCAAGGTGCTAGTCCGTGATTCTCTGATCTAGATGTACGTCCAAGTCTAGATTAAACCATTCTGATTGAGAGGAGGTAATCATTTGAGCACTTTACACAATCAATCGATTCTGGATAGTCATACGGTCATGTATGGTGTGTTCGGCGACCCGGTTAAACATTCCAAATCACCACTTATGCTCAATCGTGCCTTTCAGGAGAGAGGGATTAACGCGGCATATACTGCTTTTCATGTTACTCCAGAGAAGCTCGAATCTGCAGTTTTAGGCATTAGAGCGCTTGGTTTTGGCGGTGTGAATGTGACTATTCCACATAAACTGGAGGTTATGCGTTACCTTGATCATATAGATGAGGATGCAAGAACTATGGGCGCAGTGAACACGATCGTCAATCGGGATGGTCAGCTAATTGGTTATAACACAGATGGCATCGGTTATGTTCGTTCGCTGAAGGAGGAAACCGGCTTTCAGGTGCAAGGCAGCAAGCTCTTGCTAATTGGTGCAGGTGGAGCAGCTAGAGGCGTCGCTTATGCACTAGCCAAGGAATCTCCGGCCATGATCTACATCGTTAATCGCTCGAAGGACCGAGCAGAGCAATTATCGAAAGACATCAGTCGTATGGTAGAATGTGTGAGTGTTGATCTTTCGGAACTAAATGATGTTCCACAGGTAGACTTCATGGTGAATACAACATCGGTTGGAATGTATCCACATATTGATGAATTGCCGATAGATCCTATATGGATGAAACGTTGGATAGATAGTCATACGATCGTAAGTGATTTGGTGTACAATCCGCTGCAAACTCGATTTCTTAGAACTGCAACTGAGATGGGTGCAAGAGATCACTCCGGACTAGGGATGTTCGTTTATCAAGGAGCCTATGCCTTTGAATATTGGACAGGTCAGCAAGCGCCAGTTGCCGTAATGCGAGACATCGTTGAACGATCATTTCAGCTTTAATTAGTAGAAGAGGAGCAACATTACATGCTAACAGGTAAACAAAAAAGACATCTTCGTTCATTGGCACATCATCTCGATCCTATATTCCAAGTAGGAAAAGCGGGGATGAATGAGCATTTGATCCGACACGTAGTTGAAGCATTGGAGCCACGAGAATTAATTAAGGTATCCATACTGAACAACTCCGAGGTTGATCGTAATGAAGTGGCCGCATGGTTGGCCGAAGGGGCAGAAGCCGAGCTTGTACAAGTGATTGGGCGGACCATTATTCTGTACAAAGAATCCAAGGATCACAAAAAAATCGAATTACCAAGGTAAGGATGGTGAGCGTATGAACATCGGGATTATGGGAGGAACGTTCGACCCGTTACATCTCGGACATCTACTAGTAGCTGAACAGGCAAGAGAGCAGATGTCCTTGGATGAAGTCTGGTTCATGCCTTCTAATCAACCACCTCACAAGGATCACCAGCCCAAAGCTAATCCACAGCATCGTATAGAGATGGTTCGAAGTGCGATAGCCAATCACCCGGACTTTAAGCTCTGTGAGCTAGAATTTGAACGGGGTGGCACCTCATACTCTGTGGATTCTGCCTATATGCTGAAGGAGCGTTATCCGAATGATCAGTTCCATTGGATCGTTGGATCGGATATGGTACAATACTTGCCCAAATGGCATAGGATTCAAGAGATGTCCACGATGGTGTCATTTATTGGTTTAGATCGACCAGGTTATAAGGATTCTGAGCGAGATATACCAGATTGGTTAACGAATTCGTTGGTTATGATTGAGATGGTCCAATTCGATATCTCGTCTACGGAGATCAGAGATCGATTAGCCAACGGACGATCAGTAAGGTATATGTTACCCGACGCAGTCTGGTCTTATATACGGGGGAATCAACTATATGGAACGTAAGGACGTACTGGATTCTGTAAGAGACCGATTACCGAAGAAAAGGTGGGAGCATGTTCAGGGTGTTATGGAAACTGCCGTTATCCTTGCACAGAGGTTTGGGGCTGATCCTGTAAAGGCTGATTTAGCGGCGATTATGCATGATGTTGCTAAGTATTGGCCAATTGTACAATTAGAACAAGCGGTTATCGAGCACCATATACAAGATGACTTACTGCGATATGATAGGCAGCTACTCCATGCACATGTGGGTGCTTACGTGGCGGAAACTGAATACGACATCCGCGATCCCGAGGTCTTAGATGCCATCCGATATCATACGTCTGGTCGTGAGCATATGACGGTTCTGGATAAAGTGGTCTGCTTGGCAGATTATATGGAACCAGGCCGTGACTTTCCAGGTGTAGATGAAATTCGTAAATTAGCTGAGACTAACCTAGACCTAGCACTTATTGCTGGATTCGATTCAACCATTAGCTACCTAATAGCCAAAGGGAAATCGATCTATCCTCGTACGATCATGGCACGCAATAGCTTGATTGAACACATGTTAAATAACCCAGGAGGCTAACCTATGCCGAAAAAAGTAGATGATTTAAAGAAGTCAGAAGCGGTCATGACCCAAGTGGTACGCGCTATGGAAGATAAGAAAGCGATGAAGGTTGTCGTACTAAACCTAATCGATATCTCGTTAGTTACGGATTACTTCGTTATCTGTCATGGTAATTCGGACATTCAAGTGCAGGCGATTGCGACAGCTGTGAAGAAGGCAGCGGATGAGAGTGGTGCCACAATTCGTGGTCTTGAAGGGATGGATACAGCTAGATGGGTACTCATCGATCTAGGAGATGTTGTAGTACACATTTTCCACAAGGATGACAGAGATTATTATAATTTGGAGCGGCTTTGGTCTGATGCCAAAGTGGTTGAGTACGTATGATGCAAGCAGGGACAGTAGTTGAGCTCTTAGTTGACAGAGAAGTATCACCGAATGGATATTTTCTCACCTCAGGAACGAAGGATGTTCTGCTCCACTATAGTGAGGTTGTAGGAGAGATACAGGTAGGCCAGCGCGTGAGTGTTTTTATATTCTATGACTCAGAGGATCGATTAGCTGCAACGATGCGTGAGCCAAAGCTGAGACTTGGAGAATTGGGTCTACTGGAGGTAGTGGATGTACATCCTAACCTTGGTGCTTTCCTAGAGATCGGACTTTCTAGGCATCTTCTCTTTCCGATGTCAGAGCTACCACTTCAACCTAACTTACGTCCGACCATTGGTGACCAGTTATTCACTGTACTCGGTAACGATAAACAGGGCCGATTGTTGGCCAAATGGGCTGGAGAAAACAAGCTAGCTGAATTAGCCTTTCATGCACCTACCTCCTGGAAAAATCGGTGGGTTGATGCGATAGTATATAAACCAATGGATGAAGCTACATATGTGTTATGTCCAGGTGGCGTACTTGGATTCGGAGCAATCGGGATGATTCACCAATCCGAACGCACTCGATCTCTTCGGTTAGGGGAGACTGTGAATGTACGAGTAACCTTCGTTCGAGAAGATGGAAGAATTAATCTCTCTATGCGTCCACTGAAGCAGCAGGGGCGTGAAGATGATGCTGAACGCCTGTTAGCTTTTCTGAAAGAACGTCCTAATCAAGCGATGCCCTACTCAGACGAAACATCAGCAGAAATCATTATGAACCGGTTCGATCTGAGTAAATCAGCCTTTAAGAGAGCCATAGGGAAGCTAATGAAAGATGGTCTTGTATATCAGAAAGGCAGCTGGACCCATCTGAAGGAAGAAGCTACTGTGGATGCTGATCCATCGGAATTGTAGGAAAAGTCATGCCAGCGAGTGATTGCTAGAGCTTCCATGTAGAACGTTTAGGAGTGAGCTAAGTGGCGTATGCACAATTTGCCTATCATTACGATCGATTGATGTCAGACATGCCATATCCAAGCTGGATGAGCTTTCTTAGACAATGCTGGCAGCAGTACGACGTAAGTCCGCAAACACTCGTTGATCTTGGATGTGGAACGGGAAGCTTATCCCTACCCTTGGCCCAAGCGGGTTTGCAGGTTACTGGCATCGATATCTCATCGGACATGCTAGCTGTGGCTCAGGACAAATCAGAGGAGCTAAGAAAGCTCTCTGGATTTGCTAAGGGTGGCTCCGTGCAGTGGATGGAGCAGGATATGCGGGAGTGGTTGTTGTCGGCCCCAGTTGATTGTGTGATATCCTTCTGTGATTGCTTGAACTACTTAACGGATGAGGCGGATATCCGACTTGCCATGGAAAAATCCTATGCAGGACTTAGATCGGGTGGATTATTCATTTTCGATATACATGCTCCGCGACAGCTTGTCGGTTATGCGGAATCTCAACCTTTTGTCATGGACGAACAAGACATTTCGTACATATGGACATGTGATTATGACGAGGCTCGGATGGAGATTGAGCATCATCTATCGATTTTTGAACGGCAGAATGTGAAGGGTTTAGATCTATATCGCAAAATAGAAGAAACTCACGTGCAGCGAGCTTACCCGCAGGAATGGATGGTAGATCAGCTTAACGCGTGTGGATTCGACATATTATCGGTTAGTGCGGATTTTACCTTCGAGCCTCCCACACAGCAGTCGGAGCGATTGTTCTTCGTAGCAAGGCGCCCTTGACAGAGCTCCTAACAATTTCATATAATCATAACAATTGAAAACTTGAATAAGACAATGATAAGGACATCTATTCGTTTGTTGCCTTTCAGAGAGCCGGGAGAAAAGTGGTGGAAGCCGGTAGGAACGATGAATGAACTCACCCTTGGAGTCGAATACGATCGCCCGCGTTAAGGGCTCAGAGTGAATGGGAGCTTATGAAGTTGATTAGGCCTCATTAATTAGGGTGGTACCACGGGAAATGATAACCTCTCGTCCCTAGCGATAGCGCTAGTGATGGGTGGTTTTTTTGTTTTTCTAATAAGGAATCTGAAGGGAGCAAGGGTTATGTCGCAGGATATAAAGAACAGTGGGTATCAGCCGTTGGTTATTGAGCCCAAATGGCAGCAATATTGGGATGAGACGAAAGCTTTTAAAGTATTAGAGAATGATGAGGAGAAGCCGAAGTTTTACGCGCTGGATATGTTTCCTTACCCATCTGGTGCAGGGCTACATGTAGGTCATCCTGAAGGTTATACGGCAACAGATATCGTTGCACGCTTCAAGCGTATGCGAGGATATAACGTCTTGCACCCGATGGGTTGGGACGCATTCGGTTTGCCTGCAGAACAATATGCAATCAGTACAGGCCAGCATCCAGGTGAATTTACGGATATTAACATCAACACCTTCCGCAAGCAGATCAAATCACTAGGCTTCTCTTATGACTGGGATCGTGAATTAAGCACTACCGATGCGGACTATTATAAGTGGACACAATGGATTTTTCTGCAATTATATAAAAAAGGCTTGGCCTACGTTGCCGAGGTTCCTGTAAATTGGTGCGAAGCGCTTGGTACAGTTCTAGCCAATGAGGAAGTTATTGATGGTTTGAGTGAACGGGGGAACCACCCTGTTGTTCGTAGACCTATGCGACAATGGATCCTAAGAATTACGGAATATGCGGAACGTTTATTAGATGATCTGGAAGAGCTAGATTGGACGGAGAGCATTAAGGATATGCAGCGTAACTGGATCGGTAAGTCGAAGGGTGCTGAGGTACAGTTTGCCATAGATGGGTATGACGATCTTGTATTAACAGTATTCACGACTCGACCGGATACCTTGTTCGGAGCAACTTATTGTGTACTAGCACCAGAGCATTCTTATGTATCTACGATCACAACCTCAGAGCAGAGGGCAGCTATCGAAGCGTATCAAGAGAAATCAACGCGTAAGAGCGACCTAGAGCGTACTGATCTGGCAAAAGAGAAGTCAGGTGTGTTCACAGGTTCATACGCGATTAACCCAGTGAACGGTGCGCGCGTACCGATCTGGATAGCGGATTATGTACTTGCAGGTTATGGTACGGGAGCTATTATGGCGGTGCCTGGTCACGATGAACGGGACTATGAGTTTGCGAAGCAATTCAGCCTAGAAATTATTGAGGTGGTAAAGGGCGGAGATCTATCTGTAGCAGCTTACTCAGGTGATGGCGAGCATATCAATTCTGGCTTGATCAATGGCTTGAATAATGTGGATGCGATAGCTAAGATGATTGCTTGGTTGGAAGCAGAAGGTAAGGGTCAAGGACGCATAACGTATCGATTACGTGATTGGCTATTCAGCCGTCAGCGTTATTGGGGTGAGCCGATCCCGATTATTCATCTTGAAGATGGGTCAATGAAGGCGGTATCGGATGATCAGCTTCCGATTGTGTTACCCGAGGTTGAACAAATTCTACCCTCAGGAACTGGAGAGTCCCCACTGGCATTGGTTACAGATTGGCTGAATATTGTGGATCCAGAGACAGGTATGAAGGCTCGTCGCGAGACGAACACCATGCCACAATGGGCAGGGAGCTGCTGGTACTATCTACGCTTCATCGATCCTCATAATGATCAAGAGCTATGCTCCAAGGAGCTACAGAAGAAATGGCTGCCTGTCGATTTATATATCGGTGGCGCGGAGCATGCGGTATTACATTTGTTGTACGCTCGCTTCTGGCATAAGGTATTGTATGATATCGGTGTGGTTGATACGAAGGAGCCGTTCCACAAGCTAGTTAACCAAGGGATGATCTTAGGCAACAATAATGAGAAAATGAGTAAATCCCGCGGTAATGTCATCAATCCTGACGATATCGTAAGTGTTCATGGTGCGGATACATTACGCATGTACGAGATGTTCATGGGACCGTTAGAGGCTACAAAGCCTTGGAATACCCAGGGCGTTGAAGGGATTTATCGCTTCTTATCCCGTGTATGGCGATTGTTCATTGATGATAACGGACAATTAAGTACGAGGATTGGTAAGGATGCTAGCACGGATGAATTCCAGCGTGTATGGCACAAAACGATCAAGAAAATTACCGAGGACTACGAAGCGCTGCGGTTTAATACCGCGATTAGTCAGCTGATGATTTTCGTGAACGAAGCATACAAGTCGGAGCAGCTTCCGAAGGAAGCGATGAAGCACCTTGCGCAGATGCTTTCTCCGATTGCACCGCACATCGCTGAAGAATTGTGGGAGCGGCTTGGCGGTAAGGGCTCGATCACTTATGCACCGTGGCCTCAGTATGATATTACGCTAACTGTCGATAATGAAGTGGAGATTGTTGTTCAGGTGAATGGGAAGATCGTTGAACGTTTATTGATCCCCGCTGACATGGAACAAGCAGACATGGAGAAGCTAGCTCACGAGAATATCAAGGTCATCGAAGCCATCGCTGATCGCTCTGTCCGCAAGGTTATTGCTGTGAAGGGTAAGTTAGTTAATATTGTTGTAGGTTAGATGATTTGTGAAGCCGTCCCGCAGGGGCGGCTTTTCTGTTGTGTTACAGTTACTTATTCACACTCACTTGCCGCTGTAGCCCGACATAAGAGACTGTCGATTAATGATGAAGTCATGAATATGATATATGCAAGTTTATGAGTTCCTGCGAATAGGCCAATTTGCGTAATGTGAATGTGGTTAACTAGACTGCAAGTGCCATAACGGTAAATTTCTCGGGTATGTAGGATTGATCCTGATTCGTCATCGCTACCAAAATCCGGGCGAGTTTTCCACACAGCTTGATGATGGAATGGATTTTCTTTATTTTCTTCACTTTCGTATTGTACGGGTGCTGCGCACTAAATTCTGTATTGTTTTTGACCAGATTCAGTACCGCCATTCCGATGACCAAATGATTTCCCGTAATGCGTTCAATACGTTGATTTTGTGCTTCGCGTTGTTTAGACTTCATAATAGAGCATCACCTAGTATCGTTTGTAGCCTTGTCCGGGCCTACTTCTATCCTATAGAGATGCTTCATTATTTACAAAGTCCAAATTTAACGCATTACAGGAATGCTGAGGCAACGGGATAAAGATCAAAAGTAAAATTATAAGGATAGATAAAGTGCTGTATGTATACATAAGACTGCATGAATATGCTTATTTTACAATTAATCGATAGTCTCCAAAACCGTATTACAGTTACATATTCACAAGTAACTTTTGAATTTTGACAAAAATCAAAATAGTTTTTATAATAGATTATGGAAATAAATGAAGATTTCCCAATTCATTTCCTACAATAATTCACTCATCATCAGCAATCCCCCATCAGGGCCGTCTGGTCCGCTCTTCTACCTATATTGTTCTACATCAATTGTCACTTCACTTCATACATCATCTCTTCCACCTTATTTAAATCTTCTTCATATTTGGCATGTGTAGCTTTAATGACATCCAAGAAAATACCATCCGTTCTTTTCTGCAATAACTGTAAAGCTTTTGCTGTAATGCCCCCGGGAACACTAACTCGTTGCTGAAGCGTTTCTGGAGAATAGCCACCTGAGGTTAGCAGCAGGCCTGTACCTAGAAGCATCTCTCCAGCTAAGCGATTCGCTTCTCCACGAGAGATACCTGTAAGTTCAACTGCTGCTTGGACAAGTTGTTCTACGAAGAAAGCCATGAATGCAGGTCCAATACTAGATATATCAGAGGTTACACGTGCGTGTCGTTCATCAATTCGAACAGGCGCACTAATATGACAGAGTAAGGATTCTAGCAGCTCCTTATCCTTATCCGTCATTAGCGAACCATACATACATAAAGTGGCTCCACTACGCTCAAAGTTGGTAATACTCGGTATGATCTTTGCAATCTTGCAGGGTAGCTTAGACTCAAGGTGCCGGATTAACACGGGGCTTGTTATAGATACAATGACCTGTTCTTTGCGGATAAGTGGTGCAATTATATCCAATACTGATCTGAATTCCATAGGCTTCACACATAGGAATAGGATGTCGCTATGTATGACTAGCTCTTGTATAGAGTGACTTAAATGGATTCCCGGATGCATCTCAACTAGTTGCTCTGCCTTCTTTATCGTACGATTTGTGATAAGAATTTGATCCGGCTTTAGTGCATTCGATTTAATAAATGCTTGAATCAGAACACCACCCATACTTCCAGTGCCAATAAATCCAACGTTCATGATAAACCCCCTTAGTTATGATTAGGTGTATTACTATTATTATCAAGTTTATTCAGAAAGGAGGGAATTCATGAGTAAGCTTAAGATACTATGTTTAGCTCTGGGTATAGCTATGTTCATGATTATAATATTCTTTCAAGTTATTGAGCCTACGTCACCACTGGACGATTGGGACAATGTGAACAAAGAAATGGCTAACATGCTAGAGCTAGAATCTAAAGATCATATTGTAGAAGCAACTAACCAGCCTGTGGAAAACCCTATACTGAGAAACAACCAACCAGAAACATCTATACCAGAAACACCTATTGAAGAAACTTCTGTAGTAGAAACACCTATAGTAGGAACACTTGTAGTAGAAACATCGGAAGTAGAAGATCCTCAGAGGATTATGAATGAGGTAATTAACCTTAATTCCGCAACATTGGAGCAATTGGACATACTACCTGGCATAGGTCCGAATAAAGCGAAGGCAATTATCGATTACCGGAAGAGGTATGGTGATTTTCAATCACTTGAGCAGATCATGGAGGTTAAAGGTATCGGTCCTAAGATGTTCGAGAAAATGAGAGGTCGGATTTCCATCACACCAGCATCTTGAACAAAGTGTAGTGTAGTACTTACTTTTATTTTCAACAGAAGTATGAGAAAATAAAAGATAGTAATCGTTTACAAAGGCTTATGCTTACGAAGTATTTTGATACACAAAAATTTGAGGAGGACAACCATGACAGAAGAACACAAATTATCCTTAGAAACGCTAGCGGTACACGCTGGCCAGCAGATTGATCCAGCAACAATGTCACGTGCAGTTCCTATCTATCAAACAACTTCTTACGGCTTCCGCGATGTAGAGCATGCGTCAAATTTATTCGCGCTTAAGGAATTCGGTAATATCTATACACGTATTATGAACCCGACTTCAGATGTATTCGAACAACGAATCGCTGCGCTTGAAGGCGGAGCTGCTGCTCTTGCAGTATCAAGTGGACAAGCCGCGATCACTTTCTCCATACTTAACATAGCTGGGGCTGGAGATGAGATTGTAGCTGCATCTAGCCTATATGGTGGTACATATAATTTGTTCGCAATTACGCTGCCGAAGCTCGGAATCACGGTTAAGTTTGTAGATCCAAGTAACCCCGAGAATTTCAGGGGTGCTATTACCTCTAAGACAAAGGCATTGTATGCCGAGACAATCGGCAATCCTAAAGGTGATGTACTGGATATCGAAGCAGTTGCTAAGGTTGCACACGAGAATGGAATTCCGTTAATTGTGGATAATACATTCCCAAGTCCTTACTTACTGCGACCTATCGATTTTGGTGCGGATATTGTTGTTCACTCAGCAACTAAATTCATCGGAGGTCACGGAACATCTATTGGTGGTATTGTTGTTGACGCGGGTAAATTCGACTGGAAGGCTAGTGGTAAATTCCCTGGATTAACAGAACCGGACCCAAGTTACAATGGCGTTGTATATACAGAGGCCGTAGGTCCAGTTGCCTATATTATCAAAATGCGCGTTCAGCTCCTTCGCGATATGGGATCTGCGATTTCTCCTTTTAATTCATTCCTGCTTCTTCAAGGGGTGGAAACTTTACATTTAAGAATGCAGCGTCATAGTGAGAATGCCCTAAAGGTAGCCAATTGGCTATGCACACAAGAGGCGGTGGAATGGGTTAGTTATCCTGGCTTATCCGATCACCCTTCCTACAAGCTTGCACAGAAATATTTGCCCAAAGGTCAAGGCGCGATTCTCACATTTGGTATTAAAGGTGGGGTAGACGCTGGGATTAAAGTAATCAATAGTGTTAAGCTATTCTCCCATCTTGCGAATGTTGGTGATTCGAAGTCACTAATTATCCATCCAGCTAGTACAACACACGCACAACTCTCAGAGGAACAACTAAAATCGACGGGCGTAACCACTAATATGGTGCGTTTATCTATTGGGACCGAGAGTATTGATGATATTATCCAAGATCTAGAACAAGCGATTACATCTAGTCAGCAGTAACCTAAAACTGATGCTACATACTCGTGGGAGGGTCAACGGATGATCAGGGGTAATCGCAAGGACTGGGATACTTACTTTATGGATATTGCCTATATGGCTGCTACTCGTTCACAATGTCCGCGTCGTCGTGTAGGTGCCGTGCTCGTACAAGGCAAGAAGCTCTTAGGCACTGCATATAATGGGGCACCGATGGGTGTGCCGGATTGTGAAGAGGCTGGCTGTATGATTGCTGAGGATTTTGAGCAGGTCATGATAGATGGTTCTCAGCAGATGGTTATGAAGCAACGATGCATTCGTACCATCCATGCGGAACAGAATTTGCTGCTATTCACAGATCGTAAGGATCGCGATGGCTCGACCGTCTATGTTACAGACCAACCATGCTGGACTTGTGCGAATATGCTAGCTAATAGTGGGATCAAGGAAATTGTGTATCATCGGCCTTATCCGAAGGATAGTGACAAGGTGATTAGTTTGATGAATCAACGTTGTTATGCTTTCCGTAAGCTCGAGGCTTATCAACCTCCACCTGGGCTAGTAGCCAGTGTCACAAATTAAATAGGAACTTTAATGAATATAGGTAAATGATGAGGAAGAACCCTCTTTTTCCAAAATGGAAAAGGGGGGTTCTTTTTTGTCAATTATTAACCCGACAATATCGGCTTGCAAGGCGAAAAGGACAAAGGAACACATTAACATATCCATCAAAGGGGTAAATGAATGAATCGAACCGCTCTACTGTATGCTTTATGTTGGATTTCGGGGCTAACGGTCTCTCTAAATGGTTGGGAATGGAATAGTATTTCCTTACTTCTGTGCAGTGGTGGGTTAATCCTAATAGGGTATATATTACATATGAATCACAAACAGCTCATTCTTAGAATGGTCGTATTGTTGAGTCTGGCAGCAGCTTATGGAACTTGGACTGAGGTACATAATGTATCTCATTTACCGGAGAATGCTCTTGATTATACACTTCGAGGCACGATTATTAGCCCCATTGAGGTAGATGGAGATCGCGTAAGATTCTCAATCCGAACCAAGGAAGAACGAGAGAAGGTTAAAGTTTCTATACGACTTATATCACAGGAAGAACAAATTGTTGCCCAGCGTTGGCGAAGAGGCGATCTAGCCTCGATCACTGGTGAATTAACCTTGCCGCCTTCAGCACGTAACTACGGTCAATTCGATTATCAGTATTTCTTATATCATCAGCGGATCCATCGAATGCTTCTCGTAAAGGGTCTAGAGTCGATGGAGATTAAATCTAATAATGGTTGGAGTCTTGCACGATTGATGGGTGGGGTAGACCGAATTCGCACCAATATGGCCCAGACCATATCCAAGCTATATCCAGAGGATCAATCAGGGTTCATGAGTAGCCTGTTGATCGGTCTAAGAGAGGGAATGGATGAGCAGACCTTTAGTTTGTTCTCCCGCCTAGGATTAACTCATATTATTGCCATCTCAGGTCTGCATGTAGCGATTGTTGTAGGTGCTTGGATGGGTTTATTAAGGATTATGCGAGTAACTCGTGAGACGAATATAACCTCCGCGATGCTTCTAATCCCGTTGTATATCATCATATCAGGGGGGTCTCCTTCTGTCGTACGAGCTGGAATTATGGCTTTCATTGCACTATATGCCGCCCGTAGGCGCTGGCTAAAAGATGGCTTGAATATTGTCTCAGTAACAGCGATATTAATGACGATTTGGAATCCTTATTACATTTATGATGTGAGTTTTCAGCTTTCTTTTGCCGTGACTGCTGGTTTAATTATAGGTACTCCAGTTGTGGTCCGTTGGGTAAATCTCGGGCCTACTTGGTTGAATGGAACTGTGGCCGTAACCTTGGTTGCCCAAGCCGTTTCTTTTCCCTTGACGATTTATTACTTTAACCAATTTTCTCTACTGTCAGGACTGGCCAACCTGCTACTTGTTCCTATTATTAGCCTCGTCGTTCTCCCGCTGGGATATATCTCGTTGATGGCTCACTATGTATTCCCTCCCGTAGCTATATGGTTTGCGAGTGTTGCTACCTGGAGTAATTGGGGGTGCTTCTGGTTTATGGATCAGTTGGATTCATTGCCGATTGGACAACTAATCTGGGCAAGCCCTCCACTGGCTTGGATAGCTGTCTATATAGGGCTGTTATTATGTGTGTTCTGGTGTACGGGTATATTGAAGGGGGTTGATGGCATATTATTTCCGAAATTAGTCCGAAAAGCAAGGGGTTTACTTTTGGCAAGTTTAATGATCGGCACCATCTGGTTGGTGTTAGGGTATGGCTATCTAAGTAGAGTAGGAGCCTCAACGGTGTCGTTTCTTGATGTAGGTCAAGGGGACTCCATATTAATTAGAACGCCTAAAAATCAGGTCATCTTGGTAGATGGGGGAGGTACAGTGAATTTCATGAAAGCGGGCGAGGAATGGCGAGTCCGTAAGGATCCATTCGAGATCGGTGAGGATTTATTAGTGCCCTTATTGAAAAAAAGAGGAATAACCCACATCGATTATCTAATCATAACCCATTTGCACATGGATCATATCGGTGGTTTACTAGCAGTTCTAGAAGAGATTCCAGTGAAAGGAATATTGTTTAATGGTACTTTCGAAGCCAATTCCTATTCAGAGAAGCTTTTTATCACTGCGCTGAAGCGTGAAATTCCGCTCTACCCCGTATGGCAAGGAAGACATCTTGTGGTGGATAAGCATACAAGCTTGAGTTTTCTATATCCAGCTGCTATGGAAAGAGAGTCTGGAGGTTTACCACAGGTTGAAGATCAGAATGGGTACTCGGTGGTGTTTAAGATGACGATGTATAACTCAACATTCCTGTTCACTGGAGATATGGATGCTGATGCGGAGCAGGAGGTGTTGGCCAACTCAGTTAAGTTAAGAGATGGGGATAGCATGACTAAAGAAGAAGAAGACGGCAACACCGTCGTCGTCATTGCTGAGAAAATAGACGTGCTAAAAGTTGGTCACCATGGCAGCAAAAGCTCAACGACTGAATCTTGGCTAAGTTTATGGCAGCCGCAAACAGCGGTAATTTCCGTAGGTGAACGTAATATGTATCGGCATCCGAGTCCTGTGGTAATTGATCGATTGGTTCGACATGGTGTGTCGATACTTAGGACGGATACACACGGGGAGGTGCAGATGAAGGTGACCGTGAAAGGACTAGTGAGGAGGGTGTATGTTAGGGAGCAAAACTTATCGAAGAATCCACTGTAATGGCATATCCAGCTTGCATTCAGGACCTATTTCTCAGCGGTTACTAACGTGATCAAAAAAATGAAAGGGTTCCTTGCTGCGATATTCCCTAAGACACTAAAATATCGTTTATTCACCGCATTCTTCATGCGGTTATCCGTTTGCGGATCAAATCCGCTGACCAATATCTGTTTATTGAAGTTATTATAGAAAATCAAGGAGGGTCAGACAGATATGGAAGGTTATCATCGTTGAGGATGAAGTATTCGTAAGAGAGTCGATTCGGGAAATTATTCGCTGGGAGGACCTAGGCTTCGAGGTGGTAGGTGAAGCTGGCAATGGAGAGGATGCTCAAGCGCTAATTGAACAGCTTGCTCCTGATTTAGTGCTGACCGACATCGATATGCCTATCTTAGATGGGATTGAGCTTTTGATTGGCGTTCAATTAATCGCTCCTCTTAATTTTGATTATGCCATTGCGGAAACTGGACATGTCATCGTCACTTCCAGTAACGGAGATAAGGAAAAGCTGCAGGTTACTGAAACATCCATCAGCAGTTTTGATTTGCGCAATACGATCCAAATCGTAAGCGGTAGCGCACTCGTCGGGGACAGCTTGGTTCAGGTTCCTGCGGGCGGGTGGTTTGAAGTATCCTATGGATTCGGTACTTTTAAACATAAAGTGAAGTTTGTTGAAAGTGGTGGAGTATTAACCCGGCAATGAACAAATAACTAAACCTGATGAGTCCTCCGATATTGTGAAGGACTCATTTTTTCGAAATGAGTAAATATGCGGCTTAAATAGAAGCCATTCTCGTAACCGCAGCGTTTGGCAATTTGATTTAAGGTTAAATTCGTTTCAGCCAGTAGATTTCTTGCTCTTTTCATCCGAATGGATTTAAGAAATTGGGAAGGTGTTATATGCAATGCTTTTTGGAATCTTCTTGTGAGCTGAACAGGATTCAATCCCAACGAATCAGCAAGTGTCTTTAGACTTATACCCTCCCACGCTTGCTTCTGGATAATAAGCGCAGCCCGATTTATTAAGGGGTCGTCACTACTCGGTTCAATATGGAATTGATTTTGTCTTTTTTCTCCATTATAGATGTATAGAATATCCTGCAGATAATGGCTTTTCCACTCCATGCTTTGCGGATCATGCTGAAAGGCCAATTTACGCAAGTAATGATAATTGGAATGCAGTCGGTTGGAGTCATTGATACTTATTTTTCCAATTGGCTTTTCATGGTTTTCGTCAGAGAATAGAATAAAATGAAAAGTTAACGGAGTGACAGTTTCTCGTCGAAACAATGTATCTGGAGGACAAAAAACAAGGTCGCCGAAGGATGCCGATCCGGTTTGATTGCGAATTTCATACCGGAACTCTCCCTGTTCTATAGCAAATACAACCCATTGGTCGTAACGATCTTCCTTAAGCTGAAATTGCTGTTTTCGCTCCCAGTAATTATGCGCAGAGATGAAGGGTATCTCCATAGTCTCACCTTGTTCCATTGTGAAATAAAGTATATGTCCTATTGTAAAACAGTGTATGGTAAAAAGAAAGAAATTTCAATATTATGAAATTAAGTATATGTGTATGTTAATTGCGATACATTGGAGTGATAATGATGAGAAATGAAACAGTAAAAACAGATATAACTGTTGTCGGTGGAGGGTTAGCTGGAGTATGTGCAGCAGTAGCTGCAGCAAGATTAGGTCAGACCGTATCACTTATTCAGAATAGACCTGTACTTGGGGGCAATGCGAGCAGCGAGGTTCGAGTATGGGTATGTGGTGCTACAGGACACGGCATTAATCGCTATGCCAGAGAAACGGGTATCATGGGAGAGATGTTCGTAGAAAATCAATTTCGTAATCCAGATGGTAATCCGTATCTATGGGATTTAGTCGTGCTTGAAACCGTGAAAGCGGAGAGGAACATTCAACTATTCCTGAATACCGATGTTCATGAGGTGGAAGCATCCGGTTCAGCTGAAGAGAGAACTATTCATTCAGTTACGGGATGGATGATGGGGTCGGAACGACGGATTAGGTTTGAGAGTAAGATGTTCTTGGATTGCACAGGTGATGGGTTAGTTGGCTTCTTAGCTGGTGCGGAATATCGAATTGGTCGAGAAGCCAAGCAAGAATACCAGGAAGAGTGGGCTCCTGAAATTGCGGATAACATTACACTAGGTAGTACGATTCTGTTCTACACAAAGGATGTTGGTCATCCTGTGAAATATGTGCCACCTAGCTTTGCTAAGGATATCATGTCTACGTCCATCCCTATGAAGCGGGTTATTCGTAGCGGTGATTCTGGTTGCCATTATTGGTGGATCGAGTGGGGTGGTGAGCTAGATACCGTACATGAGAATGAGCAGATCCGAGATGAGCTCTCGGCGGTCATATATGGAATTTGGGATTATATCAAGAATTCCGGGAAATTCGAAGCGGACAACATGACGTTGGAGTGGGTAGGATCCTTGCCGGGTAAACGAGAGTACCGTCGTTTCATTGGTGATTATGTATTGAACCAGAATGACGTTGTTGCTCAGGAGCCTTTCGAAGACCGTGTAGCCTTTGGGGGCTGGTCGATTGATCTACATCCACCACAAGGTATGTATGCACAAGAAAACGGATCGAAGCATTATCATATGGACGGTATATACCATATACCATTCCGTTCACTATACTCTCGAAACGTGGGTAATCTGATGTTTGCAGGCAGAGATATTAGTGCAACACACGTTGCGTTTGGCACTACACGTGTGATGGCTACATGCGCGGTTATTGGCGAGGCTGCTGGCACAGGAGCGGCACTATGTGTAGCTAAGGCTGTTCAGCCAAGGGAGCTTCATCGAGAGCATTTGGTCCAATTACAGCAAACCTTATTAAGGCAGGATGCCTCTGTAATCGGAATCCATAATCAGGATTACAACGATTTAGTTAAAACTGCAAGTATCAGTGCCTCGAGTACGATGAAATCTATTGAGACGTATACGAATGGGAAAAGCTATGATTTGGTCAATCCGGTTGGTGTTCTGCTCCCTGTCGAACCTCGTCTAGATGAAATTGCTTGGTTATTGGATGCTAAACAAGATACACAATTCACGATCGAAGTTTGGGATACAGGGAAAAGGGAAAATTATATACCAGCGAATTTGATCCTAGAACGAACTATATCGCTTAAGGCTGGAGATCAACAATGGGTTCATGTAGAAGTCAATTGGCAGCCTGAGGAGTCACAGAATGCTTTTGAACCGAATCCGCAAATTTGTCTGTACTTATCAGATGAGCCTTTATTCGGAATGTTAAGCTTCGAGAATAAAGTTTCAGATTCTAAGGATTTTGGTGATCTTAAGAATGACCAGAAGGTTATGTTGTGGAGTATGAAAAGCTTGAATCGGAAACCTTTCTGTCTGAAGATCAAGCCGGAGACAACAGCATACAGCCCAGATAAAATCAAAGATGGATATGCAAGACCTTACGGTGGTCCACACATTTGGCTATCCGAGGCAATGAGCCCATCCCAAGAGGAATGGGTCAGTTTAATATGGTTGCAGCCTAAGCTCATCTCGGAGATCCACATCACCTTCAATGATGATGTCAATGAAGATCTAATTAATCTGCATCATCATACAACACCATTCGATATTATTCCTGAGCTAGTTAAGGATTACCGTATAGAAGCTTGGGCTAATGGGGAATGGATTATGTTACTAAGAGAAACACATAATCGGAAGCGTAAACGAATCCATCGCCTTATCCAGCTCTTCCATTCACATCAACTACGTATTGTTGTAGAATCGACGAATGGATGCGCTCGCGCGGGAATTGTAGAAATTAGAGTCTACGAATAAGGGTGAAATGAGCGTCCATATCTATGGATGCTTTTTTTGTTCATCTACCTAATTTTCGCTTCTCATAATAATTTTTTGAGCCCGTATTATCTACGTTAAAGTCAACTGTTATGTCATATTTTGCTTTTTTCCATCCGGTCTCATTCCAATTCAAAGTTTCGAAAAATTTGGGATTTGTAGCGAAGATATACTGCTCGAATAAAAAGGGTCCCCGTTCGTATCCTCTACTCGTATCGTATACCTCTTCTCCTCCAGAATATGCTCCCTTAACAAACGTCCGCATCCCGCATCGTTTCCACGTAACAGACCAACCAATCGATGGTTTTTTAATATGGCTAAATCTTGATATCTGTAGTATGAGTCGTTTTTCGCCTTGCTTTGAAGTATGTATCCACATAAAGAGAGGGCAAAGAAATGAGTGGTGTTTTGGTAGTTAGAAATTCCTTGGGCCGTAGTGTTTTCAATAATAAGCAGATAAACTTGATTGCCGATCTGCGGGTGTCTCTGCAACAAATCAGCACCTCACTTAGTTTATATCGGGCAATAGCCGAGAGATAGCAATAACGATTTTTGGAGGGATTATTAATGGACGGTATATTTATGCAATTAAGAAAAAAACGTTTCATCAGTTACTTAATTATTGCGGTCATGGTACTAAGTACGATAGGTATGTCACAATTTGTGGACAAGGCTAGTGCTGCAGTTGTAAATGTCAATAACGGAGTTCAGTTTACGGATACGAACGGTAATGTTGTACATGCTCACGGTGGCGGCATGATTAAGGTTGGCACGTATTATTATTGGTTAGGTGAGAATCGTGATGGCACGAATCTTGTATCCATTTATCGTTCTACGGATTTGAAGAACTGGCAGTTCCGGGCTCATTTGTTAAGCAAAAGTATGGGTGGTGAGCTTGCTACCGCGAATATCGAAAGACCGAAGCTGCTATACAACGCATCCACGAATAAATATGTTATGTGGATGCACAAAGAGAATGGTACTAACTATAACGAAGGCAGAGTAGCAGTTGCCTCAGCTACGAATATCGAGGGTCCGTATACGTATCATGGCAGCTGGCGTCCTCTTGGTTATGATTCTCGAGATATGTCTGTGTTTAATGATAACGGTACAGCCTATCTATTCTCTTCAACCCGAGTTAATGCCGATATGAATGTCTTCCGGCTGACAGCTGATTTCATGGACGTGGATGTTCTACTTCATACACTGTGGGTTGGTCAATATCGAGAAGCACCGGCTGCATTCAAGAGAGGCTCTACGTACTTTTTACTTACTTCCGGTGCAACAGGCTGGGATCCCAATCAAGGGAAATATGCAACAGCTTCTAGTATTGCCGGTACATGGAGCGGTCTAAGTAATTTTGGCGATTCAACAACATATGGCTCACAACCCGCGTATGTGATCCCGGTTGTTGGTTCAAGCACAACTTCCTATCTATATATGGGAGATCGATGGGCGGGTGCATGGGGAGAGCCTGTTAATAATTCTAGATATGTTTGGCTTCCTCTAACCTTCCCGACTAGCACTTCGGTTACTATGAACTGGGGCAATAGTATTGATATCGATGCTGTTACGGGAACCATAACAACGAATAGCTCAGGCGGTCCCTTCGATCCGAACACCCAATATAGATTCGTGAATGTTAATAGTGGTAAATCCCTGGATGTTGCAGGTCAATCAACAGCCAATGGCGCCAATGTCGCTCAGTGGGATTACTGGGGCGGTGCTAACCAGAAGTGGAATATCGTTGCGGTAGGCAATTATTATCGAATCATTAATGCTAACAGCGGTAAGTCGATGGAAATCAACAGTGCTTCCACAGCTAATGGAGGCAATGTGGCCCAATGGGATTATACGGGTGGCAACCATCAGCAATGGAGCTTCGTATATCTAGGTGGTAATAACTATAGAATTGTCAATCGGAATAGTGGAAAATCAATAGATATCGCTCAATCTTCAACTGCTAATGGTGGCAATGCTGCTCAATGGGATTATTGGGGCGGGGCCAATCAGAAGTGGTCTATAGTGCCTGTGAATTAATCGAGCACCTATCTTATATAAGACACTGCCGGAAGTTTCGGCAGTGTCTTTATTGCATTGTGAATGATTATGAATACCTTCACCACTATTCTGCCATATTAAGGGGGCTATAGTTGGGTGGGAAGGGTGTACATAGATGGATACAGTTATGCTAGCTCGATCGTTATTCGGTTCCTCCATGGCATTCCATATTATATTCGCCACACTGGGTGTTGGTATTCCAGTAATGATTGTGATTGCTGAGACGATGTCTCATATTCGTAAGGATAGAGATTATGCTGTGATGGCCGAACGATGGACTCGTGGCTTTGCTATTTTACTTGGCGTAGCGATTCCTTCTGGAACAATTGTGGGTGTCATGCTGGCGCTTTTGTGGCCGGGGTTTATGGAAATTGTGGGGCAGGTTATCGCACTTCCTTTTCAAATTGAAATTTGGGCCTTTTTCTTAGAAGCGTTATTCATGTCCATCTATGTGTATGCAGCGGATCGACTATCCCCTATGCTACGAATCGTGAGTGTATCTTTTGTTGCACTCGGTGCGGGAGCGTCGGCTGTATTGATTACGGATGCACACTCTTGGATGAATACGCCGAGGGGCTTTAATCTAGTTGATGGTAAGGTGACTGACGTAAATCAATGGGCTGCTGTGTTCAATCCGAGCTTTCTTGTTACTTCGATGCATGTGCTTCTATCTGCGTTTATGACAGGCGCATTCGCCATTGCTTCAGTTGCAGCGTATAAGCTGCTCAAGCGGGATAAAACACCTCGCGAACGAGATTATCATCGTAAGGCGCTCTTCTTAAGCTTAATTATCGGTGGAGTCATGTCATTGATGACGGCCATCAACGGTCACGAGACAGCCCAGATGTTACATGAATATCAACCAGAGAAGCTTGCCGCTGCAGAGGGGCTATTCGAAACACAGCCCTATGCGCCATTAGCCATCTTCGGCTCCGTCGATGAGGTGACACAAGAAATACATGGTGGCATAGAAATTCCGTGGCTACTGAGCTTTCTGGCAACGAACCGGTTTGATGGAGTAGTTAAAGGTTTGAATGAGTTTCCAAGAGAGCATTGGCCACCATTGTTCATTCATACATTGTTTAATTTGATGGTTGCTATTGGTACATTACTTATCTTGATTTCGCTGGGTGCGTTAGCTTATCGCATCATTCGTAAGCGTGCATATCCTCGATGGTTACTCTGGGTACTGGTGGCAACGGGACCTATGTCCATGATTGGTATTGAAACCGGTTGGATATTCAGTTGTACCGGGCGTCAGCCTTGGACGATTTATCATATGCAGACTACTACTGATGCAGCTACGCGTACACAAAACTTAGGTATTCTATTCGTATTATTCATTGGCCTCTATGTATTCCTGCTCATAGTAACGATTGTCGTCATGCACCAATTTTTTAAGAGACGTCCAGTTCTTAAACACTTAATGGCAACAACTCATGATTGAAGTCACGAGTATCTTTTGTGTTTAGAACAATGAAGTTTATGAGGAGTGAGCATACAGTTGGAGCAGACGTCTGTAGCGATCGCTATTCTATGGTTTTTCGTGTTTATATATGCCATCCTAGGGTCCATCGATTTTGGGGCTGGGTTCTGGGCATTCATCTATGGTAATCGAGCCGATACACGTGCCGCTTCCATAGCTAATCGATTTCTGTCACCCTCATGGAAGGTGACGAATGTATTCCTAGTGCTACTTGTTGTGGCATTAGTTGGTTTTTTTCCGCGAGCGACTTTCTTGTTAGGTACACTATTATTGCTTCCAGTCAGCTTGGTACTCATTCTGTTAACCGTGCGTAGCACCTTCTTGGTCTATGCCTATTCCTCAGAGAAATATAGTGGGGCGTTGAAGGTCGTCTCTGGTGTTACGGGACTCTTGATTCCTGGTTTATTACTCAGTGTGCTGCCTGTAACCTTGGGTGGATTTATTCTGGTGGAGGGTGGGTATCCTCAGCTTATGCTTGGCAAGCTATTCACCAGTCCCACCTTATATGCCCACGTTGCGTTCGGCATATGTGCGGAGTTATTCATATCAGCTTTATTCTTATCGGATTATGCAAGAGAGGCAGAGGACGAAACGACCTACCAAACCTATAGGAATATTGCCATCGTGATTGGTCCGATTTCTCTGGCTACCGCTGTATTGGCCACCTTTGCAATGAATCCAGAGGCTCATTGGATGGTTGTGAATATGAATGCGAATCGAATGTGGTTTATTCTTTCTCTAATAGCCTTTTTTATTGCATATAGCGCGTTGTGGTGGAGACGACGTGACGGTAGGCTGGGTCATCCACGTGTTGCCTTTACGGGTACCATTCTCCAATATGCGTTAGCTAGTATTGGATATGGATCAGCACACATGCCTTATATCGTCTATCCACATCTTACAGTTGCTGAGGGCTTCACAAACCCTAGTATGTTCAATTCCCTCTTAATTGGTTATTCAGTGGGTACGATAATCCTAATTCCACTTTTTTATTGGTTCTGGCGGCTGTTTATGAAGGACAAACGGTATCTGAAGCAAGAGTAGGCGGGCGAATAATCCATCTCAATTAACAGATACTAACTAAGATAGGCTTTGAAGTATCTAGCTGAAATTAAGAGAGGTCCCCTCCATGAATAAATCTAATCAATATAGCATCATTCACTTTATTCTATTAATGATGACATCTGTTGGTTTGTTAAACCATGTGATTATCATACTCCCATTAGCCGGCGCGGCTAAACGGGATGCATGGCTATCAGCGATTTGTACACTTGTTGTGTTTCTAGTAGTAATTTGTATTTTTTTGTATATTATGAGGTCCACTCAGCAGAAGCACATCAGTGTTTGGTTAAACACGCAATTTGGGCCAATACCTGCTTATACGTTTAATGTACTGATGTCTGCCTACCTAGTAACAGCTATATATGTTACCGTTAACGATCTGGCTAACTGGACATCCATTACATATTTGCAGGACACACCAAGGATCATTATTGGAGGCTCTCTACTTGCACTTGGTATTGGGGTGGCGCTAACGGATATGCTGACCATCATTATTGTGAATTCCATTCTATTACCATTTATAGTAGTGCTCGGTTTTTTTGTGGCGACAGTTAATATTCCCAACAAGGATTATTCCTACTTGCTTCCTGTTTTTGAGCATGGGATTACACCAATGATACATGGCATGGTCTACTCTGGAGCGGGGACTATTGAATTAATCGCTATAATTCTTCTGCAGCATCATATTAAGCAGAAGGTACGATATTATCAATTAGCAATAACAGTACTTATACTTATATGGCTAACGTTGGGACCTACAATGGGGGCTATAGCTGCGTTTGGACCAATAGAGGTAGCTATTCAGAGGTTTCCTGCTTTTGAGCTGTGGGGGCTAGTGTAATTAGGGATTTTTATAGAACATCTGGATTTCTTTTCGATTTATCAATGGCTTTCGGGCGCTTTTGTTCGTTTATCACTATGCGGTTATTTAGTAGTTGAGCTCTTATTTCCCCATGGATCGAAGCCGAAGAGAAGAAAAAGGTTCCTACTCATTGTATTTGTGGGCATTACAGGAGCGATCTTATTACCAATTAGTGACACGCTTTTTGTGTATATATTATCTGAATATTATTTGCCTTCATCTCTTGTACTTCTAACTGCTCTATTGTTATTTCTTGCTACAATGTCATTCATCGCTAATAGGAAAAGGGGTGTCATTCGATGAGAAGTAAAGCATCAGCAAGCTCGATAAATGAGAATAGTCTATTCTCAACCTTCAAGGGATGTCATGATGTCATCATTGAGGAGCAGTTGTGGAGTATCCCTAGCGTCCATATTATGATTGTATACTCCCCGGGGTTATGTGATCTTAAGCACCTGAATAATGAAGTGCTTCCTATGTTAAATAGACTAGTGGAAAATGAAGGTATCTCTAAACTGCAGCATCTGGAGAATCATTGGCATCAATCTACCTTAGTTGCTGTTGAGGATTTAGCTGAAGCAGTTACGAGTGTGTTTAGAGGGCAATTATTATTGTTTATCAAAAAGATAAGTAAAGCCTATGTAATCGATATATCGGATCAGCCTAAACGAGAGCCGACGGAGCCTAACACCGAGTTTTCTATTCGTGGCCCAAGGGATGGTTTCATTGAGGACATTGGAACCAATGTTGCTCTTATCCGCAAAAGATTGCCAACAGAGAATTTGAAATATGAACAATTTGTTGTCGGTCGCCGAGGCCGCACTAAGATTGGATTGTTATTCATCGAGGACATTATTAAACCGGAAATCGTGGATGAAATCCGCAGACGGTTATCCTTAATTGATGTGGATGCTATTCTCAACAACAATCAATTGGAGGAGCTGTTATCCGAAAAAACGTATTATTACTTTCCGTTGTTGGACTATTCCGGCAGACCCGATTATATTGTAGATTCCTTGTTAAGAGGACGATTTATTGTTCTGATGGACGGTCATCCTACAGCTATGGTCGGTCCAGCGAACATTATGCAATTTCTCAAAACATCTGAGGATATGGAAGTCTCCTTTGTATATGCAACATTTGAACGTCTGTTGAGAATTACAGGCTTATTCATATCAGCTTTCTTACCAGGGCTGTGGGTAGCGCTAAACATGTATCATCAGAATCAATTGCCATTTATATTATTAGCCAATGTTGTTCAGGCCAGAAGTGGTGTTCCTCTTCCTCTTGTTCTAGAAGCAATAATCATGGTTATCCTATTTGAATTATTACGCGAAGCTGGTGCAAGGCTGCCGGTAGCCTTCGGTCAAACATTGACCGTTGTTGGAGGCTTAATTATTGGAGATGCAGCGATCCGAGCTGGATTTACCTCGCCGAGCATGTTAGTTATCATTGCTACCTCTTCTGTATCATCCTTCACCTTAATTAATCAGTCATTGGTTGGACTTGTAAGCACTCTAAGGCTAGCGACTATTCTTATATGCTCCTTCTTAGGCTTATATGGATTATTTATTTGCATGTTTTTCGTTTTATATTATCTGGCATCTGTTCGCACATTTGGAATTCCCTTTCTTGCTCCGCTTCAGTCGAAGGATTTATATCAAGCATGGTCGGCTATCATCCGTTTTCCTTGGAGAAAAGTCTCTCGTCGACCAGATTTTCTGGACACACAAGATAAGAAGAGGAAAGGGGAACGGAATGATAGCTAAGCGGGGAATTATTACAATTATTATCAGTACTCTTGTCCTTTGTCTGTTAACTGGCTGCTGGGGTAGTCGTCCGGTTGATCATATATACTACGCGCAATCACTAGGATTCGATTATAAGGAAGGACAATATATCGTCTATCTGCAGATCATTAATTTTTCCTATGTTGCAGGCTCAGAGATGGCCGTGAAGGGTAAGGAGGCTCCTATGGCTAAGGTTGGACAAGGTCATGGGAAAACTGTGACGGAGGCTATGAATGACACACTAATGAATGCACAACGCAGTGTATATTGGGGTCATGTGAATACGATCGTAATGACAGAAGCTTTGATGAAGCATGGCGTGGGGGATCTTCTTGATTTACTAGCTCGTTACAAGGAATTTAGATATACACCCTGGATCTACTTAGTTAAGGATCCGGTTGAAAAAGTTTTTCTCACTCTACCTGTCCTAGCGGAGACACCAGCGTTCTCCTTATTAACAGATCCTGAAGATAATTATGAGCAGCAGGCAACCGTTGAACCAGTCCGGTTCCACAGGTTTAAACGCGAATGGAATGAGCCTGCACAATTTGCCATTATTCCTTTCGTGTCCTTAATTAAAGAAGCGTGGACGACGGATAAAGGAATAGAGGAAACTGTTGAAATTGACAGCTTTGGTATCATGCAGGGAAAAGAATATAAGGGCTCTCTGAAAGGGAAAGCTATACAAGGTTTGCGTTGGCTTCAGGAAGGCACTAAACAAGCAATAACGATGGTTCCAGCATCTGATGAACCTCCACTTGCTTCTGTTATGCTAGAAAATTCTAATAAGAATATTGATATCTACTATAAGGATGGGAAGCCTCAGTTTACAATACGTGTGACGTTAATCGGTAATGTTCTTGAATTACTCGATAAACAAACTACATTAGCTGAAATTGAGAAGATAACTGCGTCAACAGTCAAAGAGCAAATTGAAAAAACGGTTGAAGCAGCTATAAAGAAGAATGCTGATATTATGCAATTATCACTCGCGTTATATCGCAAAAATCCTCGAGTGTGGCGAGAGCATACAACGCATGGCGCGCTAGATAAAAAAGTGCTGAAGGAAGCGACCATTATTGTGAGCGTTAAGCTTGAAAGTGCATTAGGCTTAAAAATGGAGCCATAAAGAGAAATGCACTTGTACGAATAGGGGATCCCCAAAAAGGAAATAGAGGGCTTTCGCCCTCCTTTGGTACTTCCAAACAGCGCATAATGGTTCTTAGCAGCAGCTACTTGCGTTTTTCTTAGCGGGCTCAGCGGGAGCGGTACTACATCCGCATCCATCATCACCAGCTGATTTAGCATCCGCATCTGCTACACAACAGGCATCAACTCCCGTTGGTGCGGGACCGCCACAACAACCCTCTGCAGCAACTACCTCTTGGTCTAATTGTTTGTTCATCCTTGTCTCCTCCAATCGAATATGAATACGTTCAATATAGAAGACGTCTTGTTATTGATTAAGAAGCACAATAATTAGTTACATCCGCAAGGCGCTTTATCACAACCCGGCTCGGTAGTAAGGACTTTATGATAATCAATAGTATTACCGTAATGGTCTGCTTCGATATGACAACAAGCCGTTAATAATTCTTTGAGCTCTCCACGACCACGTTGGACTCGGGATTTTGCTCCTGAGAAAGAGATGCCCAATTGTTTGCTTAGATCCTTCTGCGACATTCCTTCTAGCTCTGTTAACATCATTGCTTCTCGATATTTATCGGGGAGCTGTTCTATCATAGGACGAAGCGAAATATTATTGACCAAGAATCCTAGGGTGGATTTATTATACCATGTACGAGAGGCTCTTTTTTTGTTATTCTCTATAGTAACTGGCTTCAAATAATTACAATACGACATATATATTAAATATATTAATTATTACTGCAACCAAAATATTAATAGCGCCGTCTAAGAGGGTGCAAGAGAGGGGGATCCTAGTGGTCGAGCAAGATCTTATCCGAGCGGCTCAAGCAGGCGATCGCGACGCCTTAGTGGAACTGTTGCGGGACATCGAAACTCATGTCTACCGAACGGCTTATTACGTTCTGGGCAATGAACAAGATGCATTGGATGCCTCACAGGAAGCTCTCCTGCGAATATATACGAAGATTAATTCCTATGAACAGAAGGCCCAATTTAAGACATGGGTACAGCGTATTGTAACGAATGTATGTATCGATAAATTTAGGCGTACGAAGCCGACGGTATCGATGGATGAGCATAATATGGACTTCCCAACTAATAATAATGTTGAGGATGAGGTTATATCTGCATATGTAGCTAAAGATATACAAGATGCTATCGACAAGCTCCCCGATCATCACCGTGCGGTAGTTGTCCTCCGGTATTTGCAGGACTTTTCGTATAACGAAATTGCGGACTCCTTGAATCTTCCATTGAACACGGTTAAATCTTATCTGTTCAGGGCGAGGCAGCAGCTACAGACATTACTCCCAGATTATCAGAAAGGTGGTGTACGGGGATGACCAATCAAGAGGTGAATGAATACATGCAGAGATTTTTAGATGAAGATCTGAACGAGAGTGAGTTAGAAGCATTGATGGAGCATATTCGTCAGTCTCCAGCTAGCGCTGCATTGTTCGATCGTCTTCAACGCTTGGATACCGAGCTTGATCAGCTTCCTAAGGTAGTTCCTCCGATGAGCATCGTCGATTCGATTCTTCCTCGACTGGAACTTGCTGGACTAATGGATCAAGCTCCTATGACCGACACCGTCTCAACCGACAACTTATCGAATCATGTAATTCCTCTAGCCCGCAGGGTTCCTTTACGTGAACGGATTAACTTTAGATTGATGAGTGGCGTAATAGCCGCTGGTATCGTACTTACTCTGTTCTTTACGGATCTAGGCCCGCAGATGTCCTTCCAGACTGCTAATGATGACACTGCTGCATTGGATGATATAAGCATGAATACCTCGATGGCTTCTAAGAGCGATGCAAAGATGTCTAAGGAAAGTGCTGCAATTCAATCTGCACCCAATGATGAGCAGGGTGGTAGCATAAACGAAGCAACTGAAGCTGAGGATCCTACTTTATCAATAACCTTCGCGGAACCAGCGCTTCCTGAATCGGATGTGAACGAGCCTATGGCTAATGATATAGCTGAAGTTCCTACTCCATGGGTTGATAAGGGTAACGTCCTTGAGGATAATATCATCAATGACGACATGGAAGCTAGTAATAAAGGATTAGTTGCTACTGAAACTCCTACGGACAGTGATTCAGTTGGTACAGTAGCACCATCAGACAGTGGTGCCGCGGCAGCATCAGTTGAAGAACCTTCATCTGAACGGATTATGGTTACTGCAACACAACTCCTGCCATCTGTAGTTTCTCCGAATGAACAGCTAACGGGTACGGTAACTGCTGTGGCTGAGGGTGGTCAACAGATCATCATTACCGACCTGAGCGGTAATCAGGTTTATCAGTCAGCGGTTTACCAGGGTACACTTGATCAGTTAACGTGGTCACCCGATAGCACTCAGCTTCACTTCGAAGTCAACGTAGACAATGCATCTACCGTGCACATGACCATTAACATTATCGCGTTAACGGAAGCTTTAAAAATATTGGAATAATTGCTGCACATATTATAGGGAATCAGCGTATAGTATATCAACAACAGTCACCGACGCTAAAATCGTCGGTTGACCATGTGAAGAAGAGGGTTCCTAGGCCTTTCTTCATGTGTTGATATAGATGTGCGAGCAACAGAGGGACTACGTGTTTTGACGTAGTCTCTTTGTTGTTCTATACTAGGACGATTATAGGATATGAATAGTTAGAGATTGAGGTGAGTGTTCTGGATTATCGCACAGCTGCCAAGGAAATAAATAAAGGAAATGTACAGCCTATATATGTTTGTTATGGTTCGGAATCCTTCCTAATGAAGGAATTTATCACATATCTAACGGAGCATTGGATTGATTCGAATGATCGTGATTTTGCAGTAAGTAGATTTGATTTGTCCGAGACGAATGTTGAATTAATTATCGATGACGCCGAGACACTTCCCTTCATGGGTGGACGCAAGCTGATTATTGCTAAGGATGCTACATTCTTCACGGCCGCGAAGGAAAGCTCTAAGATGGAGCATCGACTAGATCGCCTAACTGAATACCTACAAGCCCCGGCAGACTTTTCTATCATTCTATTTACAGTTAATGCAGATAAGCTAGATGAGCGTAAGAAGATTGTCAAATTGATCGGAGAACGAAAAGCACTCATTCCTTTTCCATTGTTAAGTGGTGATGATCTAACCTATTGGATTCGTCGACAGTCAGAGAAGCTGCATATGAATATAGACGACGCTGCACTTCAGGATCTGATCATAAGCTGTGGCGCAAATTTACAGAATTTATCGGGTGAGCTGCAGAAATTATCCCTTTATGTAGGGGTGAATGGCGTTGTAACTAGTGAGCTTGTAGAAAGTATGGTTGCTCGAAGTACGGAGCAGAATGTATTCTTAATGATTGATGAGCTGGTGCAACTGCATGTAGATAAGGCTTTAGGTATATTGTACGATCTATTAAAGCACAAAGAAGAGCCGGTGAAGATATTATCGCTAATGGCTAGACAGTTTAGGAACATGTTACTAATTAAGCAGCTCAGTAAGCAAGGCTTCAATCAACAGCAGATGGCTTCACAGTTAGGGCTTCACCCTTATGCAGTGAAGATTGCGGCGGAGCAAGCACGACGGTATGAGGTGGATAAACTGAAGCAAACGATATCCCGACTGGCTGAGGTGGATTATCGGATGAAGACAGGCAAGATGGACAAGGTACTAGCACTAGAGATGTTCATGTTACAGCTTGCAGGATAACATGAAAAAGCAACCCCACAGATCAGTTGATCTGTGGGGTTGCTTTTGTTCGAATCGTTTATTAAGCTTGGTTAGAAAGCTTGTTAACGGCTTTAGCTAGACGAGACTTCTTACGAGCAGCAGCATTCTTGTGGACTAAACCCTTACCTGCAGCTTTGTCCAATTTTTTAAATGCTGGCAATAGAGCGGTGCTAGCATTCTGTCCATCATTATTTGCAATAGCAGTTTCCACTGCTTTGATTGATGTACGTAGGGCTGATTTTTGTGAAGCGTTAAGCGCACGACGCTTTTCATTTTGTTTCACTCTTTTGATCGCTGATTTAATGTTTGGCATTGCATTCACCTCCCGCATTTCCTAGAAAGACAACCGATCACGGTGTGCCTATTCACAACTCTAAATATTCTACCATGCGTCTATCTAAATTGCAATAACTGTTCAGTCTAACCAGACATCCTTTCTTTATCTAGTTCGGCCAATTGATAGAGATGGATTCTTGCTCTTCTGACTAAGCACTTAACCGTGTTCTCCGGACATCCAATATGATTTCCTATTTGTCGATAGGAAGCACCTTCATTATATTTGAGCATGAAGATCATTCGTTGTTTAGAGGTTAATTCATTCATATTTTTCTCGAGATAAGCTTTAGTTTCAAGCCGGATGTAGGTTAATTCTGGAGTAGTATCACTGCTTAGTAAAGGAAAGCTTTCATCTGAGAGCCATTGCACTCTCTTTTTTCTTCTCCACTGATCAATGAACAGTCGATACCCCGTTTGATACAACCATGCTTTATAGGAGTCTGGATAGCTTTTCTGCTCAAAGAGCTTTAGAAAGGTTTCTTGAAGCAAATCGTCAGTATCCTCTTGATTTCTAGTCAGGCGAAATAAGAATCGCTGTAAAGCAACATAACTCTCTTCGTATATGGTCTTGAATTGTTGTTCCTCAGGGTTGTTGGTTGGCATACCATTCCTCCTTGCGGTAACGAGACTATTAAATTGTAACCCCTTACATCCATGATAAAAAGGAGCAGATTGTTGTAAACAGTGACGATTTGTTAGATTTATCCTAGGCAGGAGCTTTAATAATTATTTGTTTACCGTCACATTCCAAAGATGCTTTATCTATGATTCCTAAGGCTTCCAGATGGATCTTAGGGATTTGAAGTCTTCCTACACGATCAACAACGGCATATTCCGCATGAGTGGATTGGTCATGAGGAATGTGCTCACTGATGTCACTCAGGGCTAGCTCCAGATTAGGATTTCGTTTGATCATCTCTGAGCTGGTCAGACCATCACGGATTGCTATAACACGGTCCACTTGCTGAGCTATTGACAGATCATGTGTGACAATAACTATGGTTACCCCTAATTCACGATTGAGTCTACGAAAGGTGTCCATAATCTGGTCAGAGGTTTGACTGTCAACTGAGCCCGTGGGCTCATCGGCCAGTAATAATGATGGTTGATTGGCCAAGGAGATGGCAATCGCAACTCTTTGTTGCTCACCTCCAGACAATTGCTGTAATTTATTGTTCATCCGATGCTCTAATCCAACCCAAGTAAGCAGCTCCTTGGCATAAGGACGATTGATCTTCCCATCCATCATCATAGGTGTCTCTACGTTCTCCAGCGCTGTTAAGTAAGGCAGTAGATTTCGCGCATTGTTCTGCCATATAAAACCTACGGTTTTTCTCTTGTATTCAACAAGCTGTTCATCGGTAATCTTCAGTAAATTCCACTGACCAACTCTCACGTTGCCAGCGGATGGTCGGTCTAGTCCACCGAGGATATTGAGTAAGGTAGATTTACCGCTTCCACTATTACCGATAATCGCCATCATCTCACCTTGACTAACGGTGAAATTCAGCCCTTGTAAGGCGACGACCTCTATATCATCGGTTTTGTATATTTTGACTAATCCCTCACATTCGATCATTAGAAAACACACACCTTCCCTACGATTTTAACGCTCTTCACCAAGCTTAACCGCTTCATGCACGCGCAGCTTACGTATTTGCATGAATAATAGCCCGACCCCAATGAACATCATCACCACGATAGCCCAATAGAGCTTTAATGTATCTCTGGCTTCGAACACAATACGGAAGGGAGGGATCTGGCTTGCTGAATCCCCAGCAGTCTGTAAGAAGGGGAGGAATATATAACTGGAAAGCTTGCCTAAACCAATTCCCAGAGCGATCGATAATCCAGTAGTGAGAAGCTGCTCTATTAGCAGCATGCTGGTTAATTGCGCTCGCTGGAGTCCCATAGCACGGAGTATTCCGAATTGCACCACACGACCAGAAAGTGTGAAAAACCAATATAAGATATATCCAACCAATGAGATCAATAGAGAAACGATAAATCCGAGACTGAGTATTCCAAAAACACCACCTCGTGATGGATGATTAATCTGATCGATCAATGCATTGCGGACATCTCTAACCTCTGCCACCTCGATTTGTGAGGCGGCTAATTTCTCGACAATGGGAGTGACCTTAGCGCCATGCTTCATACTCAACCACACTTCGTATGGGATTTTATTAATTTGATTATTAATATAGTCTAAGTTAGTGATGAAGAATGGCATGCTGTTCGGATACAAGCTGGGCCAGTAGGGTACGATGCCTACTATTATGAATTCTATGGGAACCTGTTCTACCCCCACGGTTAAAGTAACTACATCGCCTTCCTTTAATTGGTACTTCTCAGAGAATGGGGAGGAGACTAGTGCAGCCTGCTCGTAATAACTCAGTGAATCCAAATACACATTAGGATGTACAGGGTACAGATCAGATCTAAACCAAGCGACCTTGGAAAAATCAACGTTATCAATACCGATCAATTGACCTTGTCCAGCGGATTTGCCAGATACAGTAACCTTGCCACTCGTCTTGAGCACCCTCGCAGCGGCTTCAACCTCCTCAAGCTGGCGGAAAGGTTCGAAGGATGGCTCTGAATAATAAATGATGCTTTCATCGTTCTGATCCTGGTAGCCTTCCCAAACAGTTTGGATAACTACGTCTGTCCCATATTGATATAAGGTGCGATCATTGGAATTCATATCAATGGTCCTCGCAGCAGAAGAGTTGTAAACCCCGAGTCCGACAGTTAGGAGTAGAAGAATCATGATCGGATAGTAGGAATTAGCCGAACGTGATAGTTGTGTTAGTGTGAGATGCAACGTGACTGGCATGATGGTTCGTCCTAGACGATGAAACAGGATCAGCAACCAAGGAAACAATCGAAGGAACACGAGTCCTAGGGCGAATATCGATAAGGCAGGTACAAAGAACAATAAGGGCTGAACCTGAAGCTGATCTGACGTTAAGGCAGTGGAATTACTCAACATCCGATTGGAGTTGAACATGTACCATCCACCTACTGCTGTTACTAATAGAATCAGATCAATGTAATAACGCTGCCAGAATGGTTGAAGTGAACGGGCCATATTCCTCTTGTAGCTTACTATCGAGGATCTGGCAAACACGGCAACGGGAATAACACTTGCACCGATTGCCATGGCCACAGCCATAAGTCCGTAGAATAATGTTGTCCAGGAGAAGTCAATCGGGATAACCTTTCGACCGACGAAGGATAGGAATCCACTGGATGAACCTATGCTCTTGGCCAGAAACCAACCGATAACTGTACCGAATACTAATGAACAGCCTCCGAGCAGAAGTCCTTCTAATGTATATAACCAAATCACCTGTCTTGAGCTACCTCCACGGCTCTTGAGTACGGCAATATCCGCTCGTTGTCGATCAAGCGACTGTCGTGCATTCATGGCAATGAAGTAGAATACCATCGTTATCATTGGCGCTGCAAGCGCGAATAGCATAGCTTGCATCTGTATGCTCTGCGTTCTGAAATCGTAAAGCAAATCCAGAAAGCTAATGCTAACGTGGGTATTCTCAAGCTTCTGGAATAGAGTAATATCAAGACGATCCAATGTGCGAATTAATGATGATAAATCGCTGCTTCGAATATTCTGGAGATCGAAGGAGTAGTACCAGTCCGCGGTTGCCAGCGGTATGTTCAGTTCTGTTAGTATGGATTCATTCAGCGATTTCTGAGAAACCATTAGGGATTGAAGCATTAGGTCTTGACCACTGACCGCCCACGCTGAATCTGTCTCGTTGATTGGCATATATGCTCCTACAATTTCAACCTGAATGTTCTGTTGTTTACCATCTCCATCAACAACCGTATATTGATAAACATCGCCAACCTTCATTTCATGTCGATAGAGTGCATCTTGCACAATGATAGCTTCTATTATGTTGTCCTGCTCTAGATCCTCGAACATCCTTCCCTGTGTGATTTTAATCAAATCATTAAGTCCGGGCTGGGCTGTGAGCTCTAATTGTCTAAATTTACTAGAAGCAGATTGGTTAGGATCGGCAGATTTAATTTGTGAGCTGCGAATACTAAATCTACTGGCAAATGCTTCAGATGGGAATCCGATATCCGCCGGCAGCTCTTCACGGATAAATTGATCAGTATCCTGGAATGCTTCCAAATCCGTCTCAGCATTGCCAACAGCTTGATATTTCATATATAACGAAGCTGCTGGCAGTCCGTTTGTTTGCTGCTCCAGAGTTTGAGCGACGAGTCTCTTGAGTGACCCATCCGAATACATCGGGATACTCATGGTGAAGGATACGGCAATGGTAAGTCCGAGCAGCGTGCTTAAGGTAAACCAACGATTATTCCACATTTTCCGATAAAGGAATCGTAAGATGGCCATTTATTTACCAGCTACTTTCTGACCCTCGGTCAAGCCTTTGACGATCTCTACTTCAGTTGTTGATACGATACCAACCTCCACATCTACTTCACCTTTGACTCCATAGTCCTCTGCGACGATCACATAGTTACGGCTATTCTGGGAGCGTAAAGCAGCAACGGGTATTAGGAGTACATTCTCCTTGCGCTCTATAATGATAGAGACGGTAAGAGGCGTACCGCGGGATAAGCCCTCTGGCATAGCGTCGAGTTCTACAAGTAGATAGTTATCAATAGAATCGTTATTTGAACCCTCAGTAACATTAGGAAGTCGATCCACAGTCCCTTTAAGCTCTCCAACGGTATTGATGCTGACTACAGCTTCCATTCCGGGGACAATATTATTGAGATCTGACTGGCTCAAGGTAGCAGCTACGGTTAATTGAGATAAATCGGCAATGGCACCGACCTTACTGTAAGCTTTGATCGAAACACCTTCCTTAGCGGAAAAGCTCACAATGGTTCCGTCATATGGAGCGGTCAGTCTGGTTGCTGCGACGGACTCCTGAAGTCGAATCAATTCATCCTGAAGCAATTCGAAATTAAGCATTTCTTTCTGAACAATGACTTCATTCTCTTCGTCTGCTTGCCGTAATGTATCCTTCATGTCCAATTCGGCCTTGGCTACATCTATTTCCTTCCTGCGGAGTTGGGCCTCGAGATCTCCAGAATCTAGCTCTGCAAGCAACTGACCTCTGGTCACCGCATCACCACTCTTCACATAGACTTCCTTGATTCTCTGATTATCCGAGGTGAAGAATAGGTCCTCCTCTTGCTGAGATAGCAGCTTCCCAGAGCCATTAGCCTTCACCTCGATGGATCCTTTCTTGACAGGATATTCCGGCTTCTGAGCAATTCTGGGTTTGTTGATGATGGGAACTATTTCTTTCTCTTCTTCCTGTGGAAGTAATCCACAGCCGGTAACGGTCACCAGAAGTATAACTGTTAAGAGAAGCTTTATATTATGCCGACTGAAAAGTACCATCGGCCATCTCATAAACATGGTCTGCCGCCTCCCAAATCGTTGAATCGTGTGTGGTCATACATATAGCAATTTGCTCGGTATCGATAATGTCACGGAAGATGGCCATAACACGAGCGGACATCTGTGAATCAAGCTCTGCTGTTGGTTCGTCGGCAAGCAATAGTCGTGGACGATGTGCGATTGCCTTAGCTACGGCTACACGCTGCTGCTCCCCTCCAGAGAGTTCGGATGGTCGATGGTGTGCGCGTTTAGCTAGTCCAACTAAATCTAAGCAATCTATAACTCGCTGCTTCCAGGTTGATTGTGGAATTCCTGCCATTCTAAGAGAAAGCTCTACATTCTCATAGGCGGACAGTAAAGGCATGAGTGCGAACGATTGGAAGATAATTCCCATACGCTGACGTCTAAGCTCTGTTCGTTGATGATCACCAAGGTGATGAAGGGCCATATCCTGGAACAAGATCTCACCTTCTGTAGGAATATCCAAGCCGCCAATCAGATTGAGTAGCGTTGTCTTGCCTGATCCAGAGCGCCCCTTCAGCATGATCAATCGTCCTGTATGTATGGACATATCAATACCCTTTAGCACATGAACTGAGGTGCTGCCGGAGTGAAAGCTGTGCCTCACTCCGTTTACCTGTAACAGCACGTCTGAGCCGGGACTCTTCTGATCAGATTGATTATTTATCTGCATCATCCGGTTCATTCTCCTCTATTATCTTTATTTATTCATTACTAAGACTGTTCATCGAGCTTCTTCTGGGTCAATAAATCCTGTCCAGTTGTCTGTATGATATTTAATGCATCATCCATGGTTGTGGTCCCGCTTATGACATTTTTCATTTGTTCGGAAGCCATTGCTGCAAACTCTTCCTTGAAGCCAGTTGGGAACTTCTGAGCGAATGTGACGGGATTCGGACCTAAGATGGTGAAGGCTTCCAGGTTATGTTCTTCGTTCGTCATATAAGCTGTGCGTGTCGTTAACTGTGGTGAAGAATTAGAGGTTGTCTTGGCAAGCTGATCACCATTAATATATTTGACGAGCTCCCAAGCAGCTCCCAAGTTTTCTGAAGCCGCATGAATGGACCATACGGTATCCAAGCTTAGATTTCCGGTAACACTTGGATTTGTCGGATCGACTGGTATAGTGACGACATCCCAATTGATTTCCTTAATTTCCAACGGAGCGCTGCCTCCACTTGGAGCTGCGGGTGTTGCGGCTCTTACGCTTCCTCCACCACCTCGTGCTCCTCCACCAAACCGCTGAGACATCTGCAGCATGTTCATCAGGAAGGGTTGATCGATGGTCATTGCCGCTTTGTCAGCGGCGAAGCTCATCGTACCCATACTAATGGAGAATGTATCCCCTGCTCCACGACGCACGACACCACCTCCGAAGGAATTGGAATTGCTGCTAGGTATGGAAACTTTGCCTGACTTATACGCATTGGTTACCGTTTCAAAGATGGTTCTCCACTCATCGGTTTGAATAGCAAGCTGCCCGGAATCATAATCGACATAAGTTAAGCCCTTTGCCGTTCCCATCGTGTCGACTAGATCGAAGGCAGTGCTGCCAGAGAGGACCAACCCATAGGTCTGCTCATCACCTGTACCTTCTGTTGGAAAACGCTTGGCCAGCTGCAGCACCTCCTCCCAGCTCATCTGATTTGTAGGGTAGGGAATGTTATGTTTGTCGAACATATTCTTGTTATAGTAGAGTGCTTTACTTGAGAAGCTAGGGCTGAGTCCGTAGAGTTTACCACCGCCATTGGTTTTTAACAGCTCGATAACTCCTGGCATCATAGCGTCGATATCGAACTGGTCTTGCTTAATAATGGCATCCAGATCATACAGATAACCATCATTAGCTAGTAGTGCATATTGGTCTTGAGTTAAAGAAATGACATCTGGCTTCTGTTCATCTACTAGCTTCTTTAGCTCTGCTGCCGGATCCTCGGCATTCCAGATCGATTCGGTTGAGATAACTTCGACTTCAATGTTGGGGAACATAGCATTATAGGCATTTCCATATTGCGTGTAATAGTTCTGTTCGTTAGTGTAAGCTACCTTCAGTGAGCCAACCTCGTCCCGTGTCATTGATTCCACGACCTCATTGCTCTTACCTTGACCACTGCATGCAGACAAAATTATTGTCATGACAAGCAACATGGCTAAACTTTGAGCTAATCTGTTATTCACTCTTTTTCTGATATTCGTCGTTGTTTTTGTTGGATAATTCATGTTTTCACCTTTTCCTTATTATTTTAATGGCAAGAAATTTGCTCTAATTCAGTATGCTTGGCGATTTTTAGAATTTGCTTTGAAAAGCTGAAGGGAAGCTTAAATAAAGCTTAATTCCAACTAAATGTTCATTTATACTATAGGATATAACTATTACGTTCATAGTTATTATATATTTAACTTATAAGTGTGATCGTGGGAGAATATACCTATCAAGAGGCTTATACATACGCAGTAGTTTTATCGATCCGAAGCGTGGTCATCAAAAACTTAGGAGGTCATAGTATGAGTTCTAACCAGGTATGGAAGACAGAATTATACGATACTAAGATTGGTTTTGTTTCTGAATTTGGAAAGGAGGTCATTGACTTATTAAAGCCAGCTTATGGCGAGCGGATACTTGATTTGGGCTGTGGAACTGGGGATCTTGCCTATGAGATATCAAAAACCGGAGCAATTGTAACGGGTATGGATTTATCTAAGGAAATGATTACAGCTGCCAGGCAGAAATATCCGAATATCAATTTTTTCATAGGCAATGCTGAAGATTTTCAATTTGACAGTCGATTCGACGCTGTATTCTCTAATGCAGCCTTGCATTGGATGAAGAATGCTGATCAAGTACTGAGCGGTATATGGAATGTTTTGAACAGTGGGGGGAGATTTATAGCTGAATTCGGAGGTCAGGGTAATGTGGAGATCGTCATAAAATCAACAAGTGAAGTGCTCTATGAAGACTATGGAATTGTTGCTGCTCACTTAAACCCTTGGTTCTTTCCGAGTATAGCTGAATATAGTACATTGCTTGAGCGTCAAGGCTTTCGTGTGACGTATGCGGTTCATTTTGATCGCCCTACCATCATGGAAGACGGTGAGAACGGATTGAATCACTGGTTGACCAGCTTTGCTGATGATTTCTTCCTTAATTTCGGAGAAGAAGAACAAAAGGCTATTATCGAGAAAATAGCCAAGAGAGCTAGGGCAGATCTATTCAAAGCGGGTTCATGGCATGTGGATTATAAACGAATTAGAATCAAGGCTGTAAAACCATAAACTAGCTGTTAGGCTTCAAAGGTAAGCTAATGATAAAGCGTGCTCCAGCACCTTTGCTTTCCGCATGAATTTTGCCATTATGTCCTTCTACAATCCATTTGGCGATGGAGAGACCTAGGCCAGTTCCGCCGTCAGCTCGTGTGCGTGCTTTATCACCTCGATAGAATCGATCGAATATAAACGGCAAATCTTGCTGGGAAATCCCTATTCCATTATCCACAACTTCAATAACGACCGTTTGTGTGAATTTTTTTAAGCAGACTTGGACGAATCCTTGCTCATGTGTATATTTTAATGCGTTATCTAACAAAATGATAAAAAGCTGATGTATTCTTTCGTCATCGGCAAGAACCTGGACCCCCTCGTCAAGCTCAATCTGAATAACAATTTCCTTAATTTCTGCCAAGTAATTCATTTGATTCATAACATCCTTCATGATCTGATCGACATAGATAGGTTTTAGATCTAATTCAGTCTGGTTGGAATCAACACGAGCTAAGGTTAACAAACCACTGACTAGCTTATTCATTCTTTTGGTTTCTTTTAATATAGTTGAGATGTAGCGGCTTTCCTGTTCAATCGTATGTTCAGGGTGTCTTAACAACAGCTCTGTGTGTGCTTGTATTACGGATAGTGGGGTTCTCAGCTCATGTGAAGCATCTGATACGAATAGCTGTTGCTTTTCCCATGACAATCTTATGGGGACAAGTGCTCTGTCCGCTAGATAGAAGCCCGCTAGAATTGCAATAACAAGACCAAGCCCGCCTCCAATAAGCAGGACATAGAACAAGCTACGTAACATATCGGTTTCCGTAGTTATATTCGTAATGTATTGAACAGTTTTAATGGGTTCATTAACATTATTACTATCATCTATTCTAATGCTAAAGCCAATTTGTTGATTAGTGTTAACTACGCGATAATACTGCTTTCCGATCTTAACATTATGAAGACCCTCGTCGAAGCGGGAAGGGCTGAATAGCTGAATTTCTTTCTCAGTTAAATTATTAATGAACTCATTCTCAAATGGTGGGGGGAGTAAGCGGTCTTCTGACAGCCACAATAGCTGATAAACGGGACGATCGAGATTGGAAAGACGAAAGTTTATTGCTCGAGCAAATGGAAGTTCAGATGAAGATCGACTGGAGATTTGCCCAGATTCATTTAAATATACAGATGGTTGCGCAGACTGAGCCGGCTCAGCAGGTACAGTTGGTGAAATTTGGAGGATATTATCGAATCTGTTTATCATATTGTCCATCGTTTGATCCACACGGGCGATAAGCTGAATTTTCATATATCCATACAGGGCAAAGCTAAGTGAAATAAGAATAATAAACAGGACTAGGGCATTTCGAATAGTAAGCTGCAATCGAGTTTTGTTGAACATGGTTATACTCTCTCCTTCAGCATATAACCCACACCACGAATCGTATGGATATAATCTTCACAGCCTAATGCATCTATTTTTTTGCGTAGGTAATGTACGTAAAGATCAACTACCCCCGACCCCGATTCTGAGTCAAAGCCCCATACCCGATCAAATATTTGTTCGCGTGTTAGAATTTGCTCCTTGTTAAGAAGGAGGAATTCCAAAAGCTCGTATTCCTTTAATGTTAATTTTAGAGGCTCTTCTTGATAATACCCGTCTAACATTTTTGTGCGGATCGAGAGTCCTTTATAATTCAAACCACCCTCGAAACTAATATCGACCTGTCTCCTAAGTAGTGCACGTACTCTAGCTAATAACTCTGGAACGGCAAAGGGCTTCACAAGATAATCGTCTGCACCCGCATCCAATCCGTTAACCCGATCGTCTACACTATCCTTTGCAGTTAACAATAATATGGGCGTTTTCATTGCCTTTGACCGTAGCTTACGGGCAATGGATATTCCATCTATCCCTGGAAGCATGATATCCAGAATGATTAGGTCATGTACACCAAGCTCAGCTATGTATAAACCTAGATTTCCATTGTCAGCCAAATCAACTTGATAGGCCTCTTCCTTCATCACAGTTGCAATCGCGTCCATAAGCGGTAAATCATCCTCAATAATTAGTAAACGAATAAGAAGGGCCCCTGTCTATTTGGCATAGAAATTCTATTTAGCTTCTATCATATATCCTGAATATTAAAATTTAATTAGAACTTCGCATAAAACCATCAAAACTATTGCAAAATAATAGAAATAAATCATAAACCCACAGGATAGGAGCCCATATGGATAACAACATGATGGAAGAGCAGTTTTCCGACAGAACCGATCTCGCCGTAGAAGCCAAAGAAATGGCTTCCCGCTCTCTAGGTGACAGTATATCTGGTATAGAGGTCAACACCACCGAGGATCAAGGCATTACAGTTACGCGTATGAATATACACAGTGAGGAAGGGTCAAGAGCTATCGGTAAATTAATGGGGAACTACCTAACCATTGAAGTGCCGGAGCTTCGCAACAAAGATTCTGTATTACAAGAACGAGTTGCTGCAACCTTTGCCAAAGAATTTGAATGGTTCCTAGGTCAGGTTCAAATTCCTCCTCACGCCAAAGTACTCATTATTGGACTTGGTAATTGGAATGTGACACCAGATGCGCTCGGACCTATTGTAGTTGAGAATATTATGGTAACACGTCACTTATTTGAACTGATGCCTGATCAGGTAAGCCCTGGGTATCGACAGGTTAGTGCGATTGCGCCTGGTGTGCTGGGCATTACAGGAATCGAAACGAGTGATATTGTACATGGTATTGTTGAGCAATCTAAGCCCGACCTTGTTATCGCCATTGATGCACTAGCTTCCAAAGCTCTTCAAAGAGTGAACACCACGATTCAAATTGCAGATACCGGTATTCATCCTGGATCGGGCATAGGGAATAAACGGAAGGGCATTAATCTTGAATCGATGGGTGTTCCTGTTATTGCAATTGGCGTACCTACTGTCGTTTATGCCTCGACGATAGTGAACAATAGTATCGAGCTGTTATTAACTCATATGAGACAGCAGACGGAGCATACCAGCCAGATTTTTGGTATTCTCGATAACTTGCCCGAGGATGAGCGGCTACAATTTGTGAAGGAAGTGTTAGGTCCACTTGGACACGATCTTCTTGTGACAACAAAGGAAATCGATGAATTCATAGAGGATATCGCCAACGTTATTGCTACTGGTCTGAACGCCGCATTACATGAAGCTGTAGATTTGGATAATGTAGCTGCGTATACACATTAGTGATCATTTGAGCGCAATGAAGTATAACCATTTACCCTTGATTCTTCCATTCAGGGTTCTACATTCTACTCTTTTCTCATAGAGTTGGAATAGATAGAATCAGGAGGAATCCCTATGAAGAGCAACCATCTGCCTTACACTGATACCAACAATAAAGGATGGGCTAATCAGTTTAATGAAGCTAGTCGAGTATTCTTGCTACTAGCAGTTCTAACTTTTAGTATATTGACGATACTTGGAACTGCTATCCTACTACAGTCGAAATTATTAAAGGAGCCTGTGCTTTCTATGAAGGGACTAGCTCCCGCCATGTCAAGTCCATTCTTCGCGGATATGATTAAGATGGAATTGCCTGGGTTTACAGTGGAAGAGAATAAGCAGGATACGTTCTCTAATAGTAATGTTCTAATCTTCTTATTGCAGGTCCTTACTAATGTAAATCCGCGTGATCCCAAAAGCTTGTTAGCCGGCGAGGTTCCTGGAATACGGGATGACACGGTTCAATTAAGAAAAGGAATAATAGTCGGTAAAGAAGTATCTCCAGCTGATTACCCTCCTCCCGAAGAAGTATTCACTGAGGATTTAGTCGAACCCAAACCTGAACCTGAGCCAAGTACACCAGTTAAAGAGACTCCACCAATTGTAAGTAATCCAGATAATGGGCCGGCTCTCTCAACTAAAGACAAGAAAGTTGTGTTCGTCTATCATTCGCATAATCGAGAATCCTGGCTGCCCGAGCTGAAAAGTCAAGGGGTTACCAATCTTACAAGTGCTTATGATTCCAACACGAACATCACGTTAGTAGGTAAAAGGCTTTCCAAAAAACTAGAGGATCTGGGGATCGGCTCCTCGCATTCAGCAACGGATTATCCCACAGCAGTGAAAAGCTATAATTGGAATTTCTCATACAAATATTCGCAGAAGACGGTAGAGACGGCTTTTGCCTCTAATCCTGACCTCACTTACTTTTTTGATATCCACCGAGATTCACAGCGTAGAGAGTTGACCACAGCGAAGATCAATGGCAAATCGTATGCTCAGGTCTATTTTATTATTGGTCACCGTAATCCGAACTGGCGTAAGAATGAACAATTTGCTACTAAAATTCATGAGGTCTTACAAGAAAAGTATCCGGATCTTTCTAGGGGGATCTGGGGCAAGGGTGCTAATAATGGTAATGGCGAGTACAATCAATCCATTTCGCCGAATAGCATTCTGATCGAAATTGGTGGACCAGAGAATACACTCGAAGAATCAAATCGTACTGTAGATATTCTAGCTAACGTTATTGCGGATATTTATTGGGATGCAGAGAAGGTGAGTGCCGATGGATAGAGCATTGGTGAATCTAATCATACTTCTAGGCGTACTGGCATTCGGTGTATTCTTTGGCGTGGAGATGGCTAGAGATGGGATTGAGCAGGTGAATGGCCCGATAGGAACTGCAAGTGACTTAACCGTGGAGAAGATGGCCGCTGAGCAGCAGGGAATAGTTATGGATCACAAGGAACGAATGCGGTTATTAGAAGCAGAGGAAGAGCTATTGGCACAACAAGCACAAGAGCTGCAGCTGAAACTGGAGCAGTCAAGGCCGATAAACCAATCTTTATTAAGTCGGTTTTTTCACAAGATTGGTGATATATTAGGCTGGCTTGCAGAGTCCATCGTTCATGGAATTGTGGATGCAGGTAGAGCAATTTTCACATGATTTATAACTACCGTTGATGGTAACCGCTACAATTGATATAATAAAAGGATTGAGTAATTCAATAACACTTTTATTATAGACTGTAGGGGGTTCAGGATGGCTGACATCCAGAAGAGACAACAACAAATTCGTAATTTTAGTATTATCGCCCACATAGATCATGGCAAGTCTACGCTAGCTGATCGCATACTGGAATTTACAGGAGCGTTATCCTCACGTGAAATGCAGGATCAGGTGTTGGATCAGATGGATCTGGAACGCGAAAGAGGCATAACCATTAAGCTACAAGCTGTTCGGTTAGGCTATCGTGCAGATAATGGACAGGATTACATTCTAAATCTAATTGATACTCCAGGACACGTCGACTTTACCTACGAGGTATCACGTAGCTTAGCAGCCTGTGAAGGCGCTCTACTCGTAGTCGATGCGGCCCAGGGTATTGAAGCTCAGACCTTGGCCAATGTGTATCTAGCTCTAGAGAATAATCTAGAGATTCTTCCCGTAATTAATAAAATTGATCTGCCTAGTGCAGACCCAGACCGGGTCAAGCAAGAGATCGAGGATATTATTGGATTGGATGCCAGTGAAGCGGTACTAGCTTCTGCGAAGGCGGGTATCGGCATTAAAGAAATCTTGGAGCAGATCGTTGAGAAGGTGCCTTCCCCTAATGGGGATCCAGATAAACCGCTCAAGGCTCTTATATTCGATTCGCATTACGATGCCTACAAGGGTGTTATTGTTTATGTGCGAGTTATCGATGGTTCGATTCGTGCAGGAAGTAAAATTAAGTTTATGGCGACTGAAGCGGTAGCAGAGGTCATTGAGGTTGGAGCCTTCATGCCAAGAATGGGATCCGTTCCCGAGCTTCAGGTTGGAGATGTAGGCTTCATCGTAGCTGGCATTAAGAATGTTAAAGATACACGAGTGGGTGATACAGTTACGGATTTCAAAAATCCAACTGCGGAAGCCTTACCGGGGTATCGTCGGATTAACCCTATGGTTTATTGTGGTTTGTATCCGATTGATAATACAGAATATGACGATCTTCGTGAAGCCTTAGGTAAGCTGGAACTTAATGATGCATCATTACGATACGAGCCGGAATCATCTACGGCACTCGGCTTTGGTTTCCGCTGCGGATTTCTAGGGCTATTGCATATGGAAATTGTTCAGGAGCGTATTGAGCGTGAATTTAATATTCCTCTAATTACGACGGCACCAAGCGTTATCTATCGCGTAACCCAGACCAACGGAGTTACATTGGATATTGATAATCCAGCGAACTATCCAGAGCAGGGTAAGATCGAGTATGTAGAAGAGCCTTATGTGAATGCGAAGATCATTGTGCCGAATGATTACGTAGGAGTTATTATGGAGCTCTGCCAGAATAAACGTGGAGATTTCATCAATATGGAATACCTTGATACCAATCGTGTGACGCTAACCTATGATATGCCATTGTCAGAAATTGTATATGATTTCTTCGACCAGCTGAAGTCAAGCACACGAGGATACGCCTCGTTCGACTATGAGCTCTCTGGATATAAACGATCTAATTTATCGAAGATGGATGTACTGTTGAATAATGAGCGTGTAGATGCATTGTCCTCTATTGTTCATCGTGATCGTGCTTATAATCGAGGTAAAATCCTGTGTGAGAAGCTGAAGGAACTTATTCCACGGCAGATGTTCGAGGTGCCTATCCAAGCAGCGATTGGTCAGAAAATCATTGCTCGTGAATCCGTTAAAGCGATGCGTAAGAACGTATTGGCTAAATGTTACGGTGGAGATATCTCACGTAAACGTAAGCTATTGGATAAGCAAAAGGAAGGTAAGAAACGAATGAAGCAGGTTGGTAATGTAGAAGTGCCGCAAGAAGCCTTCATGGCCGTATTGAAAATTGATGAATAATAAACATCGACCGTAACTGTTTAGAAGGCTAAGGGGGGCTGTCCAGAAGTAGAAGAATCTACTTTGAAGCAGTCCTCTAGGTTTTTTTTATATCAAGGTCATGAAATTTCAGGAGGTGAATACCATGTATCCAAACTTATCCGCGCCAAGAGCGGTGTATATACACATTCCATTCTGTACGAACAAATGCCACTATTGTGATTTTAATTCTTATGTGTTGAAGGGTCAGCCTGTAATGGCGTATTTGCATGCATTGGAGCGAGAGATGGAACGTACAGTCATCGCCTTGCCTCCTGAGCAGGTCCGCACGATCTTTGTTGGCGGTGGTACACCTACAGTACTCACGCCAGAACAGATGGAATATTTCTTGAAGCTAGTTCAGACCTACTTCCCTCATCAAACCAATCAAGTTGAATTTACCATGGAAGCTAATCCAGGAACAACAGATGCGGACAAGCTCGAGGTCATGAAAGCTGGTGGTGTAAACCGCATTAGCTTTGGCGTTCAATCCTTTGATAATACGTTATTACATCGAATCGGACGGATACACAGTACAGATGATGTATATCGCAGTCTAGAGCTGGCTAAGAAAGCTGGGTTTGATAACCTATCGATTGACTTGATGTTCGGCTTACCTGGACAAACACTCGAAACCTTGGAGAGTAGTGTAAGGGAGGCGCTGCGTCTTGACCTTCAGCATTATTCTATTTATGGATTAAAGGTAGAGGAGAATACGCTTTTTCATACATTGTTCCAGAAGAACGAGCTGCCCTTACCTGAGGAAGAGGATGAGGTCAGGATGTTTGAATTCATTATGAATACCTTGAAGAGTGAGGGGTATGAGCAGTATGAGATTAGTAATTTTGCCCGATCTGGGTATGCCAGTAAGCATAATTCGATCTATTGGCATAACGAAAGCTATTATGGCTTAGGGGCCGGTGCCCATGGATATGCGAAGGGCATTCGCCATGTGAATGCTAGGGGAGTTCAGGAATATATTGACGCAACGAATGAACGATTGCCCTATATTGAGAATAATCTAATAAGCGTTGAAGAAGCAATGGAAGACTTCATGATGGTGGGCTTGCGTATGTTGAAGGGGATTACACATACACATTTCCACCAGCAGTTTGGTTTAGAGTTGGATCAGGTTTTTGGAGCATCGTTAGAACGTATGGTTCGCAAGGGTCTTCTGGAGCAGTTTAAGGAAGGATACCGTTTGTCCCCTCAGGGCATTTTCCTAGGTAATGAAGTGTTTGGAGAGTTTATAGGAGCCCTATGTGATGATGGTTTAGCTGCAAATAAAGCTTGAGCGATTATACGGTATGATGTATATTTATTCATGATATCATATTTTGTATGCCGTGAAATTGGAGTTGATGGACATCATGGAAGTGCAATGTAGACGAGCGGAAAGTCAAGACGTAGAGTCGTTATATAAGTTAATTCAGACTTATGCAGAGAAGGGAATTATGCTTCCTCGGTCAGAGGAAATGTTAGCCGAGATGATTGACACCTTCGTAGTAGCAGTTGCTGATGGACATATAGTGGGCTGTGGCTCGTTATGCAAGCTAGGGCAAGATCTAGTTGAGGTTCGTTCTCTGGGAATATCAGATGGATATAAGGGTGAGGGTATTGGACGGAAAATAGTTGATCAGCTAGTTGAATTGGCAAAGCTGAGCAATTATTCAAAAGTGATGGCATTAACGTACGAGGTAGCCTTCTTTGAGAAGGTTGGTTTTTCAATCGTGCCAAAGGACATTTTCCCTGAGAAGGTTTGGAGAGATTGCATGAATTGTCCGAAGCAATATTGCTGTGACGAAATTGCTGTGATGAAACGGCTAAATTAAATATTGGAATATAGGCTATACAGGAATAGGGATTAACTTGACAACACCTAACGGATTTTGGTATTTTTGTAGTAGGTTTTAGCACTCGGCAGATAGGAGTGCTAATCAAATCCAGATAGGGGCGTTATTAACTATGCTGAGTGAACGCCAAAGAATGATATTAAATGCGATTGTGGATGACTATATCCGTTCAGCCGAGCCGGTAGGATCTCGCAGCATCTCCAAGAGAGGCGATGTTGCTTTCAGTCCCGCCACGATTCGTAATGAGATGTCTGATTTGGAGGAGCTTGGTTTTCTGGAGCAGCCTCATACCTCGGCAGGGAGAATTCCTTCACACAAAGGTTATCGTTATTATGTCGACCATTTACTTGGCACAGGTATCCTATCCAACCAAGAGGTACACCTTCTAAAGGGAGTTTTGGCTGAGCGTATTACAGAAATTGAACAAATGATTCAACAGGTTGCTATCATTCTCTCGAATCTGACGAATTATACTTCGATTGTACTCGGTCCTGAGGTGTTTAGTACCACACTAAAGCAGGTCCAGCTCGTACCTCTCGGTGACAATCGAGCAGTTGCGCTTATTATTACGAATACCGGTCATGTAGAGAACAAGATCGTCACAATTCCAGACGGACTATCCGTATCAGAAATTGAGCGTACCGTTGCTATTCTGAACGCCAGACTTACCGGTGTTCCGTTGCTACAGTTAAAATCTAAACTCTATAATGAGATCGCCTCAGAGATCGGCAAGCACGTTTCAAACTATGAGGAGCTTGTGAAAACGATTGATGGAGCAATTTCGAGTGATGATAGCGACCACCGACTATTCTTTGGTGGTACAACTAACATGCTCAATCAACCTGAATTTAGGGATGTTGAGAAGGTTAAGACGTTATTAGATCTTCTAGACCAAACAGATCCATGGATGAAATTATTCGCAAATGCACAAGATGGAATTCAAGTGCGTATTGGTACCGAGAACAGTGTTGAGGCCATTAATAATTGCAGCTTGATTACTGCCACTTACTCCTTACAGGGCAAGACGATTGGCACTATAGGTATTCTTGGTCCTACACGAATGGAATATGGCAAGGTTATAGGCTTACTTGACCATTTCTCAAGAGATCTAACAACCATTCTAAACAAATGGTACAAATGATATTCCAGTTATTATAAATATAGAGATAACGGATGTTTAAGGAGGTGAACGGAGAATGAATCATACGAATGAAATTCCAACGAATGAGAACAATGTGGAGGAAGAGGCTAAATTAGAAGAACAAGCGGACACTTCCGAAGCAGAAGAGAATGAGGATTTCATAGCTAGCGAGCCAGTTGTAGTGGAGACCGAGCTTGAGATAGCTCAGAAGTTAGCGGATGAGAATTATCAACGTTATCTTAGAGTTCAGGCTGATTTTGATAATTTCCGCAGACGTTCCCGTCAGGAGAAAGAAGAATTTGCGAAGTATGCCTCTATGAAGCTAATTGAGCAATTACTCCCTGTTGTAGATAATCTCGAAAGAGCGTTAGCAACAGGCAAGGAAACGACTGATACCGAAGCATTGCTCAAAGGTATAGACATGGTCTTCCGATTATTGGGTCAGGTGTTAGAGCAGGAAGGACTTAAGCCAATTGAGGCTGTTGGCCAACCGTTTAACCCAGAATTCCATCAAGCGATTATGCAGGTGGAGAGCGCCGAGCATGATGAAGGTACAGTAATAGAAGAAATACAGAAAGGCTATAACCTTAAGGACAAAGTACTTAGACCAACCATGGTTAAGGTTAGTTCATAGAATTTCAGTTTATGCTTACGAAGTAGTTTTGTTCAATTGTCTTACTTCGCAAGACACTAAGCTACACACAAAACTTTTAGGAGGCTATTTAGCAATGAGTAAAGTTATAGGTATCGACTTAGGTACAACAAATTCATGTGTGGCGGTAATGGAAGGCGGCGAAGCCGTTGTAATACCGAATGCAGAAGGCAATCGTACAACACCGTCTGTAGTAGGATTTAAGAAGGATGGAGAGCGTATTGTAGGTGAAACAGCCAAGAGACAATCCATCACTAATCCGGATCGTACAGTAAGTTCTATCAAGCGTCATATTGGTACGTCACATAAAGAGATCATTGAAGATAAAAGCTATTCTCCTCAAGAAATTTCCGCTATGATTCTTCAGAAGCTTAAAGCTGATGCAGAGGCATACTTAGGTCAGACTGTTACTCAAGCCGTTATTACTGTACCTGCTTATTTCAATGATAGCCAGCGTCAAGCAACCAAAGATGCAGGTAGTATTGCAGGACTTGAAGTACTTCGAATCGTTAACGAGCCAACAGCTGCGGCACTTGCCTACGGGTTGGAGAAGGTAGAAGATCAGACGATTCTTGTATTTGACCTTGGTGGCGGTACATTCGACGTATCGATTCTTGAACTAGGCGATGGTATTTTCGAAGTTAAAGCTACAAGTGGCGATAATCATCTAGGTGGCGATGATTTTGATCAGCTAGTGATGGATTGGCTCGTAGCAGAATTTAAGAAAGAGCAAGGAATCGATCTTAGCAAAGATAAAGCTGCCGTACAACGTTTGAAGGATGCTGCTGAGAAAGCAAAGAAGGAATTGTCTGGCGTAATGTCGACATCCATCTCACTTCCGTTCATCACCGTTGCTGATGGCGTACCTCAGCATCTTGAGCTGAACCTGACTCGTGCTAAGTTTGACGAGCTGACCTCATCTCTTGTAGAACGTACAATGGCACCGACGCGTCAAGCCTTGAAGGATTCTGGACTAAGCTCTAACCAAATTGATAAGGTAGTATTAGTTGGTGGATCAACTCGTATTCCTGCCGTTGTAGAAGCAGTGAAGAAATTGATTGGCAAAGATCCTCATAAAGGTGTTAATCCGGATGAAGTTGTTGCATTAGGTGCAGCAATCCAAGCGGGTGTATTAACAGGTGATGTAAAGGATGTAGTCTTACTAGACGTAACCCCTCTTTCCCTTGGTATCGAGACAGCAGGCGGCGTATTCACGAAGATGATTGATCGGAATACTACGATTCCTACTAGTAAATCACAGGTTTACTCGACCTATGCAGATATGCAAACTAGCGTAGAAATTCATGTGTTGCAAGGTGAACGCTCCATGGCTACAGATAACAAATCATTGGGTCGTTTCATTCTTAGCGATATTCCTCCAGCGCCGCGTGGTGTTCCACAAATTGAGGTTACCTTTGATATTGATGCGAACGGTATTGTTAATGTATCTGCGCAGGATAAAGGCACTGGCAAAAGCCAGAAAATTACGATCACATCCTCAAGCGGCTTAACCGATGAAGAGATCGATAAGATGATGAAGGAAGCAGAAGCTAACGCGGAAGAGGATCGTAAACGTAAAGAAGCGGTTGAAACGCGCAACGAAGCGGATCAACTTGTATATACGGTAGACAAAACAATTAAGGATCTTGGCGACAAAGTTGAACAAGAAGAAGTAGATAAGGCGAATGCGGCAAAAGAAGCTCTTCAAGAAGCATTAAAGGGCGATGATTTAGATGCTATTAAGAAGGCAACTGAAGAATTGTCAGAGATCGTTCAACAGCTTTCGGTTAAGATGTATGAGCAAATGGCGAAGGATGCACAAGAGCAAGAAGCTAACGCTGGTGCAGATGGCGAACAGAGATCTAAAGACAATGTTGTGGATGCCGAATTCGAAGAAGTAACGAGCGAAGAGAAAAAATAAGAAAAACATTTATCGAAGTGCTTTCAAGGATGAGCGACCGCGTTTAATCGGAAGTTTTTCATGCCAATCAGAATTTAGCTTAAATAAGTTTTAAGAAAACTCATAAATTCTGATGTGGTAAGGAAGCAATATCTTTACAGATAGCCAAAGTCAGGGTAAACTTGGCTTTGGCTATCATTCTGTATGGTTAAATGAATTGAAGATTGTTAGATAGGGGTGGGACAACAACCGATGAGTAAACGTGATTTTTACGAAGTGCTTGGCGTGGATAAGGGTGCCTCGGAAGAGGAAGTAAAGAAGGCATACCGTAAGTTAGCCCGCCAGTATCATCCAGATGTCAATAAAGCGGCAGATGCTGAAAATAAATTTAAAGAAGTGAAGGACGCATACGAAACGATTAGCGACCCGAATAAGAGGGCAACATATGACCGTTACGGACATGTTGATCCTAATCAAGGTATGGGTGGCGGCGGTCAAGGCGACATGGGCGGCTTCGGTGACATCTTCGATATGTTCTTCGGCGGTGGCGGTGGCGGCGGTAATCGACGAAATCCGAACGCTCCGCAACGAGGCTCTGATCTTCAATATTCAATGACAATAGATTTCAAAGAAGCCGTATTCGGCAAAGAATTGGATTTAACGATTCCACGAACTGAAGATTGCGGAAATTGTCATGGTAATGGTGCAAAGCCCGGTACGAAGCCGGAAACCTGCTCCACCTGTAAAGGGACGGGTCAACAAGAGGTTATCCAGAATACAGCCTTTGGCCGTATTGTTAATCGCCGTGTATGTAGTACCTGTAATGGGCAAGGTGCAATTATTAAGGAGAAATGTGGCGAATGCCATGGCTCTGGTAAGGTAAAGAAGCAGCGTGAGATCCACGTTAAGATTCCAGCTGGTGTGGATGAAGGCGCACAATTGCGAGTATCTGGCGAAGGTGAGGCAGGTACACGTGGAGGTCCTCCAGGTGATTTATATGTTGTTATTCGTGTGAAGCCACACGAGTTCTTCGATCGTGAAGGAGATGACATCTACTGTGAAATTCCTCTGACCTTTACACAAGCAGCGCTTGGAGATGACATTGAAATACCAACGTTAACCGAGAAGGTGAAGTTGAAAATCCCTGCAGGTACTCAGACGAATACCTATTTCCGTCTTAAAGGTAAAGGTGTTCCTCGTTTACGTGGATACGGTCAAGGAGACCAGCATGTGAAGGTTACGGTTGTTACACCAACTTCACTAAGTGATGATCAGAGAGAGCTATTGCGCGAATTTGCTAACCAAAGCGGTGAGTCTACACACGCACAGCAGAAATCGATCTTCGAGCGGTTTAAGAAAGCATTCCTTGGAGATTAGTTACTGATTATATAAAGATGGATTAACGGCAATACAGCCGTTGATCCATCTTTTTTTTGCACCCAAATTACTCTCTAAGGCGAATTTCCGATATCGGTGTATGATATCCGTGAAATTTACAAATCATATATGAATATTAAATATTATTCGAGAGGTAGTGAAATAATAGTGGTAGATCAGCAAAATGATAAGCGAAATAAGCAGTTGCCCATTACACACAGCAAAGATATCGAATTCAGTCTCGATGTGGCTGACGATGATGATTTTGAAGCGCTAGAGAGAGCAAAGTCAGCTAAACAAAGGAACGAAATAAAGAAGTAGATCTTTATTGGTCAGTCTACAGACTACATGAGAGGTGAAGAGCATGCAACAAATTACCGGAAGATTCGACGCACTATACCAAGCTGAAGCTGCGGCTTCCAAGCTAAGAACTATACGAGCAGATGAAGTAGAGATCAGTGAATGGAATGGTGGCTCACACCGAGAGAATGAGGCGACATCAGATAGGGGTGTGGCAAATTTGGGTTATGGTCCGAATATGATTGGTGCTGGAATAATTAACGGTGGGGGTGTCGGAACAATGGGTTCGAGCATTCCAATTGCCGGTTTTGGGTTTATACCATTCATGGGAGAAGAGCAATATCAACAAGATGTTCATCAAGGTTATATATTAAATGCCCTTATACAAGAGGAACATCGTGATAAAGCGGTACGTATAATCCGAGAAGCAGGAGGAAGAGAATTCTAGGATGTAGCGCTCAGAATGGACCCAGATAATACGTAATTCAGCCACTTCGGAAGTGGCTATTTTTTTTGAGTATGAGTACAATGGAATAATATGAAATTTAGGAGTTCAACTGAATATACGGGGGTAGAATTTATGATTTGGCACGAAGTAACACTCCATACAACCGAAGAAGCGGTGGAGATGATATCGAACTTTTTTCATGAGCATGGCGCTGGTGGAGTATCTATAGAGGAGACAGGTAGCTTAAATAGAGCTCGAGATACTTCCTTTGGGCAATGGTTTGATAAGCCGTTCAATGATATACCTGAGGGAGACGCAATCATTAAGGCCTATTATCCAGAGATGGAGAAGGTTGAACCTATAATTGAGCAGCTGGTTCGATTCATTGAAGAGATACGAGAATACCCCATTAATGTTGGACTAGCCAGCATCTCAGTTCTAGTCGTATGCGATGAGGATTGGGCTAATGCCTGGAAGCAATACTTCAAGCCTGTCGCCATAACCAATAAACTGACCATAAAACCAACTTGGGAGGATTATGAACCGAGGGAGGGAGAAATCATCATCGAACTGGACCCTGGAATGGCGTTCGGAACGGGAACTCATGCAACAACCGCCTTATGCTTACAAACATTGGAGCAATACATACAACCTGGTATGGATGTTATAGATATTGGTACAGGCTCAGGTATTCTGGCCGTTGGTGCTGTAAAGCTGGGAGCCCGACATGTACTAGCATTGGATTTAGATCCGGTAGCCGTAGTAAGCGCGACAGAGAATGTACAGCTTAATAAGCTAGAGGATCGAGTGACAGTTATTCAAAGCGATCTACTGCAAGTGTTAAATCAGAAAACGGAGCAGGATACTCTTCCACTAGGAATAACTCTTCCTGTTGATCTAGTAGTTGCGAATATTCTAGCTGATATTATTCTTCTATTCATTAATGATGTCTATGAGGCTTTGAAGCTGGGAGGCATTTATATCACCTCAGGGATCATTGGGCAGAAGGCTGCTGAAGTTGAGTTAGCCTTAGAGAAGGCTGGCTTTAAGGTGCTTCAAACGGCTAGAGATCAAGACTGGGTAGCAATTGCTGCTAGAAAATGAATTCTATAGATGTAAAGGTCGGTGAATGTGTTGGATTTTTTGCAGAGAATACTGGTTTACCCCATTGAAGAAATGCCCTTTGTATTCCTATCACTTGTCATTGCGTTTAGTGTACATGAGTTTGCACATGCGTATACAGCCCACTTATTCGGTGACCCTACTGCGAAGCAAGAAGGGCGAGTGACCTTGAACCCGCGTAAGCACCTGGATGTCATAGGTACGCTACTCATCTTTATTGTTGGTTTTGGATGGGCAAAGCCAGTTCCGGTTAATCGTAATAATTTCAAGAATCCTAGAATGATGGGGATTGTTGTATCGGCTGTAGGACCTCTTAGTAATCTATTTATCGCTTTTATTGGATTGATTGTTACTTACCTTCTGTTTGTAACTGGGGGATACGATTCGTCTATTGGTGTGATGTCAGCTCTTCGTATGTTTCTAAATCATCTGGTTGAACTGAACGCCGTTCTATTCGTATTTAACTTGCTGCCGCTTCCTCCGCTGGATGGATATCGAATTATTGAGGATCTAGCACCACAGCGTGTACGTATTAAGATGCATCAGAATGTGCAATGGGGAACCTTTGTCTTCCTGTTGATCGTATTTATCCCGCCGCTTTATGCGAATACGTTGGCACCGCTTTTCTATTTTGCTAGATTTGATTTGGTATTATGGTTAGCCAATATCGTCCATTTCATTGCCGGGTAGGTCGTTTTAAGGTAAGATGATGGATAGATAATTTCCTATTTTTTATTAAAGAAGGACATGAGCGAACGATGCAAAGATATTTTGTAGCACAAGAGAACTTCGGGACGAATTCTGTCCAAATTCAGGGTGACGATGCCTTTCATATTCAGAATGTGATGAGGGCTAAGCTTGGAGATCACATTATTGTAGCTAATGGTATCGGTCAGGAGACGATAGCAGAAATTGTTGTCTTAAGTAAGGGAGCTGTTGAGGCTTCGTACTTAGAATTAACTTCCTCTGCAGGAGAAGCTCGCGTTGAAGTATGGGTAGCCCAGGCTTTACCTAAGGGCGATAAGATGGAAACGGTTATTCAGAAGGGGACGGAGATCGGAGCGAATCGCTTTATTCCTTTCACCTCCGAGCGAACCATTGTACAATATGATGCCAAGAAGGAAGCTAAACGAGTTGAGCGCTGGGCCCGCATAGCTAAGGAGGCTGCAGAGCAAGCTCATCGAGGAAGAATTCCATCGATTGAACCTGTTGCAACTTGGCGAGAATTATTAGCCATGGTACCTCATGCTACGGTAGCTTTCATCTGTTATGAGAAAGAGAATGCACAGCAATTTCGCAAGCTTTTACAAGCTGTCCTATCTAAGGATCTAGCAAGTAATTGCAATCACAAACCCGTACAAATTATGTTGATTGTGGGTCCTGAAGGTGGTTTAACTGAAGGGGAAATCCGTGAGGCAGAGGAGGCGGGCTGTCGAACCATAAGCTTAGGAAGAAGAATACTTCGGACAGAAACCGCTGCAATGGTGGGGCTGTCATGCATTCTATATGAATCTGGAGAAATAGGAGGCTAACATTCATGCCATCTGTAGCTTTTTATACGTTAGGCTGTAAGGTGAATTATGTGGATACGGAAGGGATTTGGCAGATTTTCAAGAACCAGGGCTATGAGCAGGTTGATTTCGAATCCACGGCAGATGTGTACTTGGTCAATACTTGTACCGTTACGAACACAGGTGATAAGAAAAGTCGGCAGATTATCCGTCGTGCGGTTCGTCGTAACCCAGATGCGATTATAGCTGTGACAGGCTGTTATGCCCAGACATCCCCTGCGGAAATTATGGATATTGAAGGTGTTGATCTTGTTGTTGGTACGCAGGATCGTGATAAATTAATGGACTATATTAATGAGCTTCATCGTGAGCGTAAGCCGATTAATGCAGTTCGTAATATAATGAAGACTAGGGAATTCGAGGAGCTTGATGTCCCTGTCTTCACTGATCGGACTCGCGCTTTCTTAAAAATTCAAGAAGGCTGCAATAACTTCTGCACATTCTGTATTATTCCTTGGTCACGCGGATTGTCACGCAGTCGTAGCGCTGAGAGTGTTCTACAACAGACTCGTCAATTAGTCGCTGCGGGATATGATGAAATTGTTCTTACAGGTATCCATACGGGTGGTTATGGGGATGATTTGGATAATTACAAGTTATCAGATTTGTTATGGGATCTTGATAAGGTTGAAGGATTGAAGCGAATTCGGATCAGCTCTATAGAAGCTAGTCAGATTGATGAAGATATGATTGCGGTACTGAATGGTTCCGACAAAATGTGTCGCCATTTGCATATCCCACTGCAAGCAGGCGATGATACGATTCTTAAGAATATGCGCAGAAAATATACGACAGCGGAATTCGCTGAGAAAATTCGTCGTATCCATGAAGCTTTACCCGGCGTTGCAATCACCACAGATGTGATTGTTGGCTTCCCTGGAGAAAGCGAAGAGATGTTCATGAACGGATACCGATTTATGGAGCAATTAAAATTTGCCGAAATGCATGTATTCCCTTACTCCAAGCGCACAGGTACTCCGGCTGCAAGAATGGATGATCAGGTTGATGATGAAGTGAAGCATCGACGTGTACATGAATTAATCGATCTCTCAGAGCGGATGCAGCTTGAGTACGCTCAGCCTTTTGTTGGTCAGGTGCTGGATGTAATCCCTGAGCGTCGTCATAAATCCGATAATAATGATGGAACCATGATAGGCTATAGCGACAATTATATTCATGTATCCTTCGAAGGTCCTGAGAATTTGGTTGGTCAATTATGCAAGGTAAAGCTAATAGAAGCAGGTGTGAACGGCTGTCGTGGGCAGTTGGTTAGTGTTGATCCATCAACTACACCGGATTTATCAATTGCAGTCGGTTAGGAGGGTGATCGTATGAGAGAAATTTCGGCCGGTGGTGTTGTATTCCGCCAATTAGATGATCATGTGGAAATTCAGCTCATTCAGGATCGTTATGGCAAGATCAGTCTGCCCAAAGGTAAAATGGAGCAAGGCGAAACTGTTGAGCAGACGGCGCTTCGAGAAATTATCGAAGAAACAGGCATCGTTGGTGAGATTGTTACCTTATTAGAAATTATCAAATATCGGTACACTCATCCTACACATGGGGAAGTGGATAAAGAGGTTTATTATTATCTAGTCCATGCAGTCGGTGGAGAGCTACAGGCGCAGATAGAGGAAATTCGTGGTGTCGAATGGTGCTCACCGGAGAAAGCTTACAGACTCCAGAATAATCGAGGTTATGCGAACAATGCAAGTGTTGTTGAGAAAGCGTTGAAGCATTTAGGCGTCTACAACGGAGGGATAGACCATGAGTAACCAAGTGAACTTAGACCCAAGCAAGCTGGCAGCGTATATTGATCATACTTACTTAAAACCAGATGCAACTCCAGAGACGATTCGAATTTTATGCGAGGAAGCGGCACAATTCGGCTTTTATAGCGTCTGCGTTAATGGCAGATGGGTTTCGCTATGTCGTGAATTATTGTCTGTTACGAATCAGAATAAATCTTCTCAGGTAGGCATAAGTGCGGTTTGTGGATTCCCACTTGGTGCGCAAAGCACCTCGGTCAAGGCCTATGAGGCTGCCCGTGCCGTAGAGGATGGGGCTACTGAGATCGATATGGTCATCACCATTGGTTCTTTACTCATCGGAGACTCTAAGGCAGTGGAGAATGATATACGAGCTGTTGTTGCTGCGGTAGAAGGACAAGCTATCGTGAAAGTAATCATGGAGACGGGCATGCTTACGGACGAGCAGAAGCGCCTGGGCTGCCAGTTAGCTGAGCAGGCGGGTGCCCATTATGTGAAGACGAGCACTGGATTTGGTCCAGGTGGAGCAACAGAATCAGACATTCTCCTCATGAGACAATCCGTGTCTGCATCGATTGGCGTGAAGGCATCCGGTGGTGTTCGAGATTATGCGACTGCGATGACGATGATTCAAGCTGGTGCAACTAGAATTGGTACAAGCTCTGGAGCTGCAATCGTTCAAGGATCTTCAAGTAAGAGCGGCTATTGATCTGGAATGCCTCCTCCTTGGATTCTTTGGAGTGCTGGCAAATAACAGATGGGCAGGGCAATTATTGAACAGATCACATTAAAAATCGTTTGTATATGAGCTAGCTGAATAGCGGGATCGGTAGAGAGAACACTAGACAAGGAGCTCATCTGTGAGATAAACGGATAGAACAGTAAGGTTCCTCCAATATTAAGCAATACATGGGCCCAAGCTACATAATAACCAAAACGATTACCACCTATGCTCGCCATTAATGGTGTGATACACGTTCCAATGTTACAGCCTAGGATAATCGCTATTCCTAGATCTACTGGAATAACACCCAGAGTAGCTAGTCCCATAGTTATAGCAATACTCGCTGCGCTACTATGGATAATGGCTGTTAATGCTGCACCTGCGATAATACCCCATAATAAGCTCTGTTGTGCTTGTTCGATGAACCATGCTAATAAGCCATGCTTCTGGAGGAATGGAATGATCGACTGCATGACCTCTAGACCAAGTAGGACACAGCTAAAGCCAGCCATAGTTAGTGATAATCCCCGGATCGAATCAAGTATTCTTGTGACTGTAGGATGTTGAGCGGACTGAAATGGTATCCAGGTTATAAACCAGAAGATGGAGGCTATTAATAAAGTCTTTGACATACTGCCACTTAAACGCAAACCTATGAGCTCAGTGGTTAGGCAGCTCCCGATATTCGTGCCTAGAATAATGCCTAATGTCTGGGGAAACGTCAGTAACCCAGCGTTTACAAAGCCGATCGTAATCACAGTTACCGCACTACTGCTCTGTAGAAGAGCCGTAGTCCCTGTGCCGATAATCAGACCTCTAAAGGGAGTACGTGTTAATCGTTGTAATATCCGCTTCAGCAGATGGCCTGTCCATCGGTATAAAGCCCATTCTACAATCTTCATACCGAATAAGAAGAGTGCAAGGCCTGCAATTAAGGGTACCATCAATTCAGTTATAAATACTTGCATTGATGGTTCAACTCCTTCATGAGTGAAATAGTGATATATATGTTCCAAATGATGTAGACATGCTACGTACATAATGAAACCGATGAAGAGGAGTCTTCAAATATGCTAACCGTCGTTTTAAAACGGAAGAGAGTAAACCGAATTGAGCAAGGACATCCTTGGATATTTCAGAATGAGATCGAACGAACAGAGGGTGAGGGTAAGCCGGGTCAGCTTGTTCGAGTAGTAAGCTACCAAGGCGCTTTCCTAGCATCAGGATATTGGAACCCACAATCACAGATTACTGTTCGGGTTATTTCTTATAGTGAATTAGAGCGTATAGACGTCGATTTCCTCACAACCAGATTTCAAGAGGCGAGACGACACCGTCGGCGTTTCTTAGGTGATGTTGAAAGCTGCCGTGCTGTTTATGGTGAAGCTGATTTTCTACCTGGACTCATCGTTGATAAATTCGCAGATGTGCTAGTTGTGCAAATTCTGACATTGGGCATGGAGCAATGTCGTGAACAGATCATTGAGGCACTTGTAGCGGTGTATCAACCTAAGTGTATTTATGAGCGCAGTGATGTATCTGTTCGAGAGCTTGAGGGCATGGAGCAGACAGTCGGCATTCTATATGGAGAGCTACAAAACCCAGTTTCAATCGTAGAGAATGGACTTCTTATTGATGTGGATGTTGTGCACGGTCAGAAGACAGGCTACTTCTTCGATCAGCAGGATAATCGAGCCGCGCTAGCGCCATTGATGTTGGGCTGGGGTGAGCGAAGTGGAATTCGTCTGCAGTCAATGAATGTAGATGGAGGGGAAGAGAGTTTAGTACCAGTGAACAGTAACGGTAAGGTTGTTACTTATCCATATTGGGATGGAGCAACTGTACTTGAATGCTTTGCGCACACTGGCAGCTTCACCCTGCATGCCTGTCAATATGGAGCCAAACAGGTTACCTGTTTAGATGTATCGGAGCTTGCCATCGAGAATGCGAAGCGTAATGTTGAACGGAATGGTTTTTCTGAGCGTGTTGAATATGTCGTTGATGACGCTTTTGAATATTTGCGCCGACAGGTAAAGGGGTTAGAGGATAGAGTATTAAGAGCGCGGGCAACTACTTCGGCAGATCTTACAGGAGGTAAGCTTGCCAAAGGAGCTAAGGTGGATACATCAAAGCCACTATCTACAGATGGTCGAAAATGGGATGTTGTTATTCTTGATCCGCCCGCTTTCGCTAAGAATAAACAAGCGATCGATAATGCGTGCCGAGGTTATAAAGATATTAATCTTCACGCGTTAAAGCTAGTGAATGAGGGTGGTTATTTGGTTACGGCAAGCTGCTCTTATCATGTTCGACCAGCTGTTTTCCTTGAGACGATATTGGCTGCTGCAGTGGATGCGGGAAAAGTATTACGCCTAATTGAATATCGTGGAGCGGGTAAGGATCATCCAAGGCTGCTGGGTGTAGAGGAAGGCCACTACTTGAAATTTGCCATCTTCGAGGTGCGAAGTCGGGACGTCAAGTAAATGAACAGTGTAACTCTAATTGCTGAGAAGCCTATGGCGCTCACCTGTACCAACTCTTAAACTGAAAAGAAACTCTAACCGAAGAAGAAACTAATACCTAAAGAAACTAATGCCTAAAAAGAAACTAATGCCTAAAAAGAAACAAATACCGAAAGAAACAAATACCAAAAGAAACAAATACCGAAAAAGAAACTAAAGCTAAGAAAAACTAAATTAATGTCGTAATTACAACTATTCAAGTGTGTTCAGCTTCTGATTATAAAATAAGGTTATAATTACAACTAAAATTCATGTTACAGCAGTCATTCAAGGATTATTTGGTAAATAAGTGTATAGTGTTACTAATTCTCTTGAAACTTCACCTACAATGAAATTAGGTGTATATATGCGCTATTTTCTTGATTTGTATGTCACAACTAGTAATCTAAGCAGTAAATGAGGGGTGAATAGCCTTGTCAGTTCGATTTATCCTTGGTAGAGCAGGAAGTGGGAAGAGTACAGCTTGTTTGACAGAATTGCGGGATAAGCTACTGATTGATCGTGATGGTCACGGTGAAAGTAATAGTAATCGTGAAATTAATAGTGCTCGCGTAAGTAATAAAGAGAGTAATTCGCCATTAGTTCTACTCGTTCCCGAACAAGCCACATTCAAAGCGGAGCATACTCTGGTTACCTCCTCGGGAATCAGTGGCTTTATGCGGGCTCAGGTGCTTAGTTTTCGTCGTCTTGCGTTCCGTGTCATGCAGGAGACGGGAGGTTCAGCCCGAGTTCATATTGCAGACAATGGTCGCAAAATGCTCCTATATAAAATTGTGCACAAGGTAAAGGATCAGCTTAAGCTATTCCATAGATCGGCCGACCAACCGGGATTTATCGATCGTTTGTCCGATATGTTAATCGAATTTAGAAGATATCGCATTGACTCGCCGTCGCTTGAAGGCGAGCTTATTCGTCTTGAACAGCTTGACGAACAACACGACAGCGGTGCACTTACGGATAAATTACATGACCTCCATATCTTATATTCTCAATATGAACAGGCAATAGCAGGATTATATGTTGATGCTGAGGATGATCTAGCCGTACTGGCAACAAAGCTCGGTGAATCCTCCTATGCTCAAACTGAGGTATGGATTGATGGATTTAATGGCTTTACCCCTCAGGAATATATGGTGCTCGCTAGCTTATTCAAGCATTGCCGACGAGTGAATATAGCAATATGCGTGGATCGGTATTACAACGTCAACGAGGTGCCCGATGAGCTAGATTTGTTCCATTCAACTGCCACTACACTTATTAAATTACGGCAGCTTACGAAGGAGCTAGATGTTCTCGAGGAGCAGCCTCTATTACTAATGGAGCAACCACCAATTCGTCATAAGGGTCATTCAATGTTAGCTTCTCTAGAGAGAAATCTTTATAGTCGTGTATCGGAAGGAGCGAATACAGCTTATCTCCATGAGGAAATTTCCCTCAACTCGGCGGTACATCGTAGGGCAGAAGTAGAAGCTGCCGCTAGAAGGATGATCGCACTTGCAAGAGACCACGCTTACCGTTGGAGGGACATGGCTATATTCGTTCGTAATATGGCTGATTATCGGGATGCCCTCGCGACTACATTAACGGACTATGGCATTCCCCATTTTTTTGACCAGAAAAAGACGGTAACCCATCACCCGCTGCTAGAGCTGATTCGTTCTGCCATGGAGGTTGTTAAGGGTGGATGGCGTTACGATAGTATATTCCGTTGTGTGAAATCAGATATGTTAATTCCTCCTGTAGAAAAGTTAGATTCGCAGAATTCGACTAAGGAGCAGGAGCAGGTACGCCGAGCCTTAGATCGACTCGAGAACTATGTGCTCGCCTATGGTATTCAAGGCAAACGTTGGACCGATGGCAAACCATGGACGCACGTTCCTCATTATTCACTAGAGGATGCCCCGCAAGAGAGAAGCGATAAAGAAAAGGTATATTTGCAGCAGGTGAATGATGCACGCGAGCTTGTTACCGCACCACTGATGAAATTCGATGTAGCGATCCATAACGCTAAGACGGTCCAAGAAATGGCTGCGGCTATATTCGGTTTATTGGAGAATACTCAGTCATCGGAGGTATTATCTAACTGGTCTTCAATCGCGATGTTAGCTGGTAGGATTGAGGTTGCTAAAGAGCATACGGGAATATGGGGCAACGTACTTGATGTACTAGATCAGATGGTAGAGATGATGGGAGACGAAGTTATTCCTTTCTCGCTATTCGCGGAGCTGTTAGACACCGGTTTAGAGAACATAAAACTGGGACTAGTACCACCCGCTCTAGATCAAGTATTAATAGGGACTATGGACCGCACTCGACCTGGAACTGTTAAGCATGCATTCGTCTTAGGCGCTAACGATGGTATATTACCATCTGCCATGAAGGAAGATGGTATTCTCAGTGAGAAGGAACGGGAGAGTTTATCCTGGGTAGGGCTCGAGCTTGCACCGGGTAGCCGTCGCCGACTATTGGATGAACAATTCATGATCTATACAGCCTTAGCCCTACCATCTCATTCTTTATGGCTAAGCTATCCGTTAGCAGATGACGATGGAAAAGCCTTGTTACCTTCGGAAGTGATCCGCAGAGTCCGCAGATTATTCCCTCAGCTAGCTGTAAACTTCCATCCAGGGGAGCTGCCAGCCGGAACAGATGATAAAGCTGCGCTTGAGCATATTGTTCAGCCGGATATGGTTCTGTCCTCACTGACCGTTCAGCTTCGTCAAGCCAAGAGAGGGCTGCCCATCGCTGATATCTGGTGGGATGTCTACAATTGGTATGTAACTCAGGAGGCTTGGCGAGAACAATTAAGGGTTAGGGCTTCTTCATTGTTCTATACGAATCATCAACAGCGACTGAAGCTGGGGACGAGCAAATTACTATACGGGTCTCCGCTTCGAGCAAGTGTATCCCGTATGGAGAAATTCGTTTCATGCAGCTTTGCACATTTTGCCTCTTATGGATTGCGTCTCAAGGAAAGAAAGATGTACCGACTTGAAGCACCGGACATCGGTCAATTGTTTCACGCCGCCCTTAGCATGATTGGACTTAGGTTACAGTCTGAAGGTATAGCTTGGGATTCATTAACACCCTCACAATGTGCAGAGCGAGCATCGGCTGCCGTAGATTTACTATCGCCACGGCTGCGGAGTGAAATCCTGACAAGCTCGAATCGTTATCGATATCTGGCAAGGAAGCTGAAGGAGGTTGTAAGTCGGGCTGCATCAGTGCTCGCGGATCATGGACGAATGGGGTCCTTCAGGCCTATTGGACTCGAATTAGGCTTTGGTCCGAATGAGAAATTACCACCACTTCGTTTCTCCTTGAATGATGGTACCGAGATGGAGATCGTTGGTCGTATCGATCGAGTGGATGTAGCTCCAGGAACGAGTGAAACCTTGCTTCGGGTAATTGACTATAAATCTAGTAGTAAACGATTAAATATGGCGGAAGTGTATTATGGATTGTCTTTACAGATGCTTACGTATTTGGATGTAGCCGTTACCCATTCGAAGCATTGGTTAGGCCAAGAAGCAAATGCGGGAGGCTTACTATATTTTCATGTACACCAACCGATCATTCAATCAGACAACCAACTAACGGTAGAAGCAGCTAATGAAGAGCTGTTCAAACGTTTCAAGATGAAGGGTCTTGTCCTAGCTGAGGAAGAAACAGTTAGGCTGATGGATAACAGCTTGAGCTCGGGTCACTCGAAGCTAATTCCCGTGGCGATTAAGTCCGATGGCTCATTCTATAAGAGTGCCTCTGTAATGAGTCGCCAGCAATGGGGCGTACTTCGCCAGCATGGTCGAGACATGATCCAACAGATTGGCAATCGCATTGTAGAAGGACAGGTTGATATTAATCCTTACCGAATGGGTCAGCAGTCGGCTTGTGCCTTCTGTGAATATAAGCCAGTTTGTCAGATTGATAGCTTAGTTGAAGGCAATTCGAGTAAACCACTTGCTCCTTATCCACAAGATGTGGTGTGGCAGATGATTGCTCGCAAAGGGGGCATTGATGTATGAATGTAATCCCAGAACAGCCATTAGACAGCCGGTGGACGAACGAGCAATGGCAGGCCATCCATGCTGGTGGAGATCATGTGCTAGTAGCTGCCGCGGCGGGATCGGGTAAGACAGCAGTGCTTGTTGAACGTATTATCCGTATCGTCACCTCACCAGATAAGCCTGTTGATGTAGATCGACTGCTCGTTGCGACCTTTACGAAAGCCGCCGCGGATGAGATGCGACATCGTATTCGTGACGCACTTGAGCGGGAGCTATTCGTTCATCCGGACTCTGAACACCTGCGCAAACAGCTCGCATTGATTCATCAATGCTCGATAACAACGCTGCATTCGTTCTGCTTGTCCGTCGTTCAGCGATATTCCCATCTGGTAGCACTAGACCCCGGATTTAGAATTGCCAATGAAATTGAGGCAGAGCTGCTCCGTCAGGATGTGATGGAGGATCTCTTCGAGCATTATTATAGTGAGAGTGAAACGGACAGTCCTTTCTGGGGTCTGTTAGACCGCTTCGGTGGTGAGCGTAGTGATGCTGCTTTATTCTCACTTATTCAACGTATGTACGATTTCTCGCGAAGTCATCCTTTTCCTGAGGAATGGTTAAAGCATCATGCTCAATTGTTTAGGGAATTTGATGGAGAAGGGGATATCTGGACAGCTGGTATATTGGCAGATGTTCAATTGGAGCTGGAAGGTATTGTGGGCGTGCTAGAAGAGGCCCTCAGTATTGCACGTTTGCCCGGTGGTCCTGCTCCGTACATCGATAACCTTCAGGAGGAATGGTCTTCCTTAAGTTTATTGTATGACACCAGTGAGGGTAACAGCTGGCAGAATATGTACGATATGCTCCAGACGATCAGCTTTGGCAAGCTAAAGCCATGCAAGAGCAGCGAGGTGAACAAGGATCTGCAGGAGCAGGTCAAATCCTTGCGTGATCAAGCCAAGAAACAGCTTCACGACATCAAGGATCAGTTATTTACACGAACTTTGGACGAATATAAGGCGGAGCTTGATGAATCAGCTCCACTGATGGATATGCTTGTTGAGCTTATTCTTACTTTCGGTGCAAATTATGCCTCTGCTAAGGCGGGTAAACGATTAGTCGATTTTTCGGATTTAGAACACTTTTGTTTGCGGATTTTATGTGATGGACGAACTGAAGAAGGGCTACTGCTTCCCTCGTCCCCTGCAATAGAATACAAAGAGCACTTTGTTGAAGTCCTTATTGACGAATACCAAGATACGAATCAGGTGCAGGAAGCGATACTACAACTCATCTCCCGTTCGGATCAGGGAAATCGGTTTATGGTTGGGGATGTTAAGCAGAGTATTTATCGCTTCCGTCTGGCTGACCCTGGCATTTTTATGAGCAAATATAAAACCTACCGAGCAGACTCTACAGGTATCGCCATTGATTTGGCTCGAAATTTTCGCAGTAGGAATGAAATTGTAGATGGGGTTAACTTTGTTTTTAGACAAATCATGCAGGAGCGTGCGGCAGAGATTGACTATGACGCACAGGCTGAGCTTGTATATGGGGCGAATTATCCCGATTCAGCTAATGGGGTGGATGGCGCAGCGATTGATATCTACCTCCTCCGTCGTTCAGATGACTCTACGGCTTTAGAGGAGGACTCAGAGCAGCCCAACCAACAGGGCGAAGAGGACAAGCCTAGAGAAGAAGCCTTTGAGCTTGAGACGGCGGAGCTGGAGACTCGTTTTATCTCTTTGAAAATTAAGGAGCTATTGGGCTTTGAAGGCAAGCCCTTCTATGTAACGGACAAAGATACAGGCGCCTCACGGCCGGTCACTTATCGAGATATTGTTATTCTGCTTCGCGCTACACGTCAATGGGCTCCAGTATTGGTTGAACAATTAAGACTAGCAGGTATTCCCGCTTATGCTGAATTATCTGGAGGATACTTCGAAGCGACAGAAGTGGATGTCATGTTGTCGCTGCTAAAGGTGATTGATAATCCTTATCAGGATATTCCGATTTCAGGGGTGCTGCGATCACCATTAGTAGGTTTAACTGTGGAACAGCTCGCCTGCATTCGTCTAGAGGACAAGTCTGTCCCCTTCTATGAGGCCGTACTGCGGTTTACCCAGCAGGAGGTATCATCTGACTCATATATTCAGTCTAAGCTCTTAGCCTTTCTGCAGCAGCTTGAACAATGGAGGACAGAATCCCGTCAGGGCGACTTATCTGAGCTCTTATGGCGTATTTATCGTGAGACTGGCTATTACGACTATATTGGAGGATTGCCGGGAGGAACACAGCGTCAGGCTAATCTGAAGGCATTGTATGATCGTGCCCGTCAGTTTGAATCCACCTCGTTACGCGGTTTATTCCGCTTCTTACGATTCATTAAGCGTATGCAGGATAATGGTGGTGATCTTGGAGCGGCTAAGGTTATGGGCGAGCAGGAGGATGTTGTTCGCATCATGTCGATCCATAAGAGCAAGGGGCTGGAATTTCCTATCGTATTCGTTGCGGGGATGTCCAAGCAATTTAACCTCAGAGACATGCAAGGAGATTTCCAGCTGCATAAGGAGCTCGGCTTTGCACCTAAGATAGTTGACCCAGAATTACGTACAAGCTATCCTTCTCTCCCTTACCTTGCAATTAGAAGACGGTCACGTCTAGAGAGTCTAGCAGAAGAGATGCGTATTCTCTATGTCGCGTTAACACGAGCAAGAGAGAAGCTTATTCTTGTGGGCTCCACACGGAACCCTGAGCGCATATTGAGTAGATGGTCGGCTTCATTGAAGATGAAGGAGCTTATGCTGCCCACCTATATGCTCACCCAAGCCAAAACCTATCTGGATTGGATCGGTCCTGCCGTCCTCAGACATCCAAGCCTCTCTGCAATTCGCGAAGAATGGGCTTTAGGGGATACACAGCTGTGGGATGCTCAACTTGAGCCCTCCAGATGGTCTATGGTCATTGTACCGTTGAGTGAGATGATGGTATGGCAGGAGGCCGCGGTTACCCGATTGATGGAGGACACATCTAAGCTAGAGGCTGTGGCTGAATTCGAACCGGTGCAGGCTTATTCATCCTCTAATATACTTATCTTGCCTACGAGGCAATCTGAGGCTGTCCTAAGAGAACAAACCGTTCAAGACCGTTTGGAGTGGCAATATCGTTATACACAAGCATCGAAGTATTATTCCAAAACATCGGTTACCGAATTAAAGCGATTAAGGGAGCACGCGGATAACGATGAAGCTCAAGAAGAGAACGATATTCATGCAGGGACATTAGCATCATCGGCAGAGTCTGCTCTTCGATATCAGACTACACTTCTTAGAAGACCGAAATTTATGGAGCAGCAGGCTATGAACGCCGCAGAGCGAGGCACGGTTTATCATTCGGTCATGCAGCATATCCCGATAGGATCGTCAGTAGACGTGGAAGTAGTCGTTCAGACACTATTACATTTAGTTCAGCAACAGGTTATCACAGATGAGCAGCGTGCAGTTGTTCGCCCAGACATCATTAGTGAGTTTTTCTCTACGGATATGGGCAGAAGACTACTATGTGCCATACAGGTTCAACGAGAGATACCCTTCAGCTATGGGATACCGGTAGAAGAGCTTCATCCTGATACCGACCGTGAAATCGGACGTGAAATTGTCTTGATCCAAGGGGTCATCGATTGTTTGTTCGAGGAGGAGGATGGCTTAGTGCTGTTGGATTTCAAAACAGATGCGGTCCAAGGGAGACCAGATGTAGTTGCTGAGAGATATCGAATTCAAATTGATCTGTATGCTAAAGCGATTGAGGCGATTACTAGTAAGAAGGTCAAGGAGAAGGTGTTATACTTCTTTGATGGGTCTTATTTGATAAATATGTAACACTTCGGTATGATAATTTTATCAGAAATTCAGCAAATCAGTTTGAGCCCGAAAGGGCATCACGTTTAGGAGGATGAACACTTGCTACTTGTTGCTGATTGTATATTTTGTAAGATCATTCGTGGAGAGCTACCAAGCACCAAATTATTGGAGAATGAATATGTTGTTGCTTTTCGGGATATCCAGCCTGTAGCGAAGGAGCATATCGTCATTATTCCCAAAAAACATATTAAAACCATGAACGATTTCCAGTCGGACGATTGGTCATATATTACGGAAATCCATAAAGCGGCACAACAGATAGCTAATGATTTGGGGATTGCTGAGTCAGGCTATCGCTTGGTCAATAATTGCAATGCAGAAGGTGGACAGGTAGTTTATCACGTCCATTATCATCTATTAGGTGGAGAAAAACTGGAGCCACTAGCAGCTAAATCAGGAGGGGTATAGAAACTACGTTTCGTAGGTTGACACTCCCTTTCTGTTTAACATATAATGTAGTTTGATATACCGTGTTTTTATTGGATTGTGCGTTATGGTCGGAGGGAGGGAAAACTGGTGTCTGAAACGAAAGTTCGCAAAAATGAAACGATTGATGCTGCACTTCGCCGCTTCAAGCGTACCATCGCTAAAGACGGTGTTCTCGCCGAGGTAAAAAAGCGTAAGCATTATGACAAGCCGAGCGTAAAGCGGAAGAAGAAGTCTGAAGCAGCTGCTAAACGGAAAAAGTTCTAATGTTTGAACGACCATGCTTCTGCCCGCATTAGGAGGTTTATCCCGAAATGAGTTTAAGTGAACGCTTGAACGATGATATGAAACAAGCAATGAGAAATCAGGAGAAGTTTAGACTATCCGTCATTCGTATGGTTCGATCATCGATCAAAAATGTGGAAATAGATTTGCGCAGGTCGTTGGATGATAACGAAGTGCTAGAAATTCTAAACCGCGAGCTCAAACAGCGGAAGGACTCCCTCCAGGATTTTGAAAAGGCTGGCCGCGATGATCTGGTGGACGCCCTTAAGGTGGAACTCGAGATTATTGCTGAATATATGCCAACACAGTTAACCGAAGAAGAAATTACGGTCATTGTAAAGCAGACGATTCAGGACACAGGCGCCTCAACTAAAGCCGATATGGGAAAAGTGATGGGCGCGTTAATGCCTAAAGTGAAGGGTCGCTCGGATGGCAAACTGGTTAACCAGATTGTCCAGCAGCTTCTTCAATAAATGCAGAGAATTTAAAAAGGCTACTACTTAAGTCAAATGACTTAGGTAGTAGCCTTTTTTACATAGCATAAGTATTGCATCGGTCGTCTTATAGAGATTCTGCTGCCCACTTTTCCTGCTCCAACCCGACAATAACGTCTTACAGAGACTCCACCGCTCACTTTCCCCCGCTCCAACCCGACAATTGTTCTTCTGTCAATAAAGTAGACACGGTTAGAGAGTTATTTGGTTTGGTTGGCGTAATACCGCATCTCAAATTGGTCTGGCGAGTAGTAACCAAGCGAACTATGTGTCCTCTTACGGTTA